>Ga0155082_108_pt1 | contig 223283 bp, 255 predicted proteins | sample RifCSPhighO2_01_FD_106050 | JGI IMG/M metagenome (GOLD analysis project Ga0155082, IMG submission 106050) | Sphingomonadales bacterium RIFCSPHIGHO2_01_FULL_65_20 | reverse complement strand
GAGCCGCAGGCGAGCGAAGCTCAACGGGAGAGAGCTGCTCGCCTTACTCGCCCGCATCCGCCACCGGCTCGGTCGGCAGTGCTTCGGGTTGGGGTGCGGGCTCGGTTGTCTCGGCCGGCGCGTCCGCTGCGCCGCGGATCAGGTGGAACCTGTCCTGCCGCCCGTCGAGATATGCGACCTTCTCGCCGTCGAAGAACATGTCCTCCTCGGTGCGGAAGGAAACCGCCTTGTCGCCCCATTCGGGCACGTTGTTGGTGACCGCGAGCTCGATCGACCAGGCGGTGCTGCCGCGGACGAGATAGCGGCCGGCGGGGCTGCTGTCCTGATTGTCCCAGAAGCCGATCGCCGGTCCCGCGCCGTGCCCGTGAAAACCGATCGGATGCGAATAGATGCTCGGCTGATAGCCCGATGCGATCGCCTTGGCGCGGGTGGCCGCGAGCAGGTCGTTGCCGGTCAGGCCGACACGGAATTCGCCGGTCAATATGTCCTGCACCGCATTGGCGGCAGCGAGCCCTGCCTTCAGGCCGGCCGGCGCGTCGGTCTCGCCGGGTTTGAGAACATAAGCGAGATGCTGGGTATCGGTATTGAGCCCCAGATAGGTGATGCCGAAATCGGTCCACAGCATGTCACCGGGCTGGATAACGGCATCGCCGGTCAGCTCGCCCGCCTCGCTGGCGCGGAAAATGGCGAGCGAGGGATGGAACCAGGTCTTGAGGCCCAGCGCGCTGATCTTCTCGCGCATCCACCACTGCACATCCTCTGCCGTGGTCTGGCCCGGCGTGATGACCTTGTCGGACAGCGCCTCGGCGATGATCGCGTGCGCCAGGCGGACAATCGACGGATAGACCTCCATCTCGGCGGGGATGCGGCTTTCCAGCCAGCCGATGGCGAGCGGCCCGGCGGGCACGATTCGCTCGCGATATTCGGGCGGCAGCGCGGCGACGAAATCCTCGTACTGGCTGTGGCTGAGGCCATCGGCGAGCGCGGTCTGCGACGAGATGTTCATCGCGATCTTCTGCGGATTGCGCTCGGCGACGATCTCGGCAAGCCGCTTCCACTGGTCGGGCTGTTGCTCGGGCGTCCAGACGGGGGCGAACATTCCCGCGAGGCCATAACGGCTCACCGTCAGCCGCTCGACCGGCTTGCCCTCGCCCGGATCGAAGAACACCAGGATCGTCCGCCGCCGCGCATGCATCGAACGTGCATCGAGCATGGTCGCGACCACCGGGTCCTCGTCATATTCGCGCGCGATCAGCACCCACATGTCGACGCCCTGTTCGCGCATCAGCGCCGGGACGACGGTCTCTAGCCGCTGGGCGAGCCAGGCATCGCGCAGCTTTGCCTGCTCGCGCAGGGGGAGGATGGCGGGATAATCGGGAGCTTCTGCCTCGGCGGTATTGCCGGCAGACTGGGCTGATACGGGCGAGGCCAGCATCAGCGAGGCGGCGAGCGCGGTGGACAGCAGGACGGCGACGGATTTCATGAGCTTCCCCGGGGTTGTTCGCAGGCGAGCTTTCTGCCTAGCCGGTGATGCCCGGTTGCGCCACCCTGTGCTGCGGCGCAAGCGCGCCGGGCCAGTCGATCTCGGGCCAGCCGCGTTCGCGCGCGACGATCCGCATCGGCATGTGCGCATTGGTCACGAATGCCTCGTGCGCCAGTTCGAGCATCGGAATGTCCGAGACATGGTCAGAATAGCAGCGGATGCTGCACTCGGCCGGATCGAGCCCGTGTTCGGCCATCCAGGCGGCGATCATCTCCGCCTTGTGGATGCCGTAGCAATTGTGCCCGGCAATCTTCGGCTGCACGGTCCCGTGCGAGGAGACAAGGTCGGTCGCGATCACATCGTCGATCCCAAGGCGCCGCGCGATCGCCTCGACATAGAGCCGGTAGGACGCCGTGGCGATGACGATGCGATAGCCTTCGGCGCGATCGGCGGCGATGCGCTCGAGCGCGCCGGGGCGGATATTGGTGGCAAAGACATGCTCGGCATGTGCTGCCATGGGTTCTGCCAGCCAGGCGACCCGAAGTTCGCCCAGCAGCAGCCTCTGGTTGATCTGCTTGAGCTGGTCGCGGCTGACCAGGCGCAGGACATAGCCGATCGCGGCGAGCAGCGAGAGCGGAAGCAGCACCAGCCGCCACGGCGCATGGCGCAGCGCCATCCACAGCAGGAAGCGCGCATAGGTCGGATGGACGGTAATCGTCCGATCCATATCGTAAAAGGCCAGCCTCTCCCCCACGCCCGCGAGCATTAACGCCAATCCGGCGGGAAACAAGCCGGTGCTTGCCGCGTATGGCCTGCATGATGGCAAATTCCGCTGCGACCAATTGTGCGCCAAGGTGCTTGTGATCGCACCGTTTATCGCACAAAAAGGGCGGCATATGGGTGCCCCGGCCGACTTTGCGATCGAAGAGCGCGGTGAAACCGGCGCGGTGCTGCGCTTTTCCGGCAATCTCGATATCACCACCATTGCCGCTCTCGACAAGCGGTTGAAGGCGATCGACCAGCCGATCGGGCTGATCGACATGGCCGATACCGGGCATATCGACACCGTCGGCGCCTGGGTGGTCTATCGGCTGGCACGCGACCAGCGCTGCGAGATCGTGAACCTCAGCGAATCGGGCAGCAGGTTGGTCGAGGCGGTGGGCCGATCGGACATCAGCGATATCGAGCCGCCGCACCGGCCCAATGTGGTCAGCCGGGTGCTCGCCAGCGTCGGCGAGGCGACGATGACCGCCTTGGGCTCGATGCTCGGCATGCTCGGCTTTTTCGGCGCGCTGGTGCGATCGCTGCTGTCGCTGATCGCGCATCCGCGCCGCATCCGCTGGGCCGCGACGGTGCGCCATTTCGAGCTGGTCGGCGTCTCGGCGCTTGGCATTGTCGGGCTCATGAGCTTCCTCATCGGCATCGTCATCGCGCAGCAGGGCGCGGTGCAGCTGCGCCAGTTCGGGGCGGAGGTGTTCACCGTTAATCTGGTCGGTCGGCTGACCATTCGTGAACTGGGCGTGCTCATGACCGCAATCATGGTCGCGGGCCGGTCGGGCAGCGCGTTCGCGGCGCAGATCGGCACGATGAAGCTGACCGAGGAGGTCGACGCGATGCGCACGATCGGCGTCTCCCCGGTCGAGGCGCTGGTGCTGCCGCGCGTGACCGCTGCGGTGCTGATGATGCCGCTGCTCGGCTTCTATTCGATGATCGTCGCGATGATTGGCGGCGCGTTCCTGTGCTGGATCGTGCTCGAGATTCCGCCCGCCACCTTTGTCGTGCGCATCCAGGAGGTCGTCCCGATCACCGATTTCTATGTCGGCATGATCAAGGCTCCGGTCTTCGGGCTGATCATCGCGCTCGCCGGCTGCTATCAGGGCATGCAGGTGCGCGGCAATGCCGAGGAAGTCGGCATGCGCACCACCGCTGCCGTGGTCCAGGCGATCTTCATGGTCATCGTGCTCGACGCGTTCTTCGCGGTCTTTTTTACCGAAGTGGGCTGGGGATGAGCGCGGCGCGGGAAAAGGACTGCGATGTCGCCATTCGCATCACGGGGCTGACCAACAGCTTCGGCGAGCAGGTGGTGCACGACGATCTGTCGCTCGACGTGCGGCATGGCGAGATTCTGGGCGTGGTCGGCGGATCGGGTACCGGCAAGTCAGTGCTGATGCGCTCGATCATCGGGCTGCAGCGGCCCGATGCCGGGCGCATCGAGGTGCTGGGCGAATCCATTCTCGACGGCGAGGAAGAGGATGTCTCGATCCGCAGCCGCTGGGGCGTGCTGTTCCAGGGCGGGGCGCTGTTCTCGACGCTCACCGTCGCCGAGAACGTGATGGTGCCGCTCGCCGAATTCTATCCGAATATCGATCGCAAGCTGCGGCGCGAGATCGCGCTCTACAAGATCGCGCTGTCGGGCCTGCCCGAGGACGCGGCCGACAAATATCCGTCCGAGCTTTCGGGCGGCATGAAGAAGCGCGCAGGGCTTGCGCGGGCGTTGGCGCTCGATCCCGACGTGCTGTTCCTCGACGAACCCACCGCGGGGCTCGACCCGATCGGCGCGGCGCGCTTCGATGCGCTGACCCGCGAGCTGCAGCGGACGCTGGGGCTGACGGTGTTCCTGATCACGCACGACCTCGATACGCTGCACGAGATCTGCGACCGCGTGGCGGTGCTGGCGGACAAGAAGGTCATCGCCATCGGCACGATCCCCGAACTGCTCGCCACCGACCATCCGTGGATCCAGGAATATTTCAACGGCCCGCGCGGCCGCGCTGCCGCCGTCAGCCATGCCGACGAGGAACTGAAGCGCAAGCGCCTTCCGGCGAGCAGCAAGAGCCGGGGGTTCCTGCGATGACCTTGCGGAACGCCGTCGCCGCTTTGGCGGTTTACACCATCAGAACATCAGGGGCATAACCAACGCCATGGAAACACGCGCCAATCATGTCTGGGTGGGGACCGTCACCCTGGTGCTGCTGGCGGGCATCGCCGCCTTTGTCATCTGGTTGGCGGGGCTGGGCGAGACCGATCGCCAGCCCTATGACATCTTCTTCAAGACCTCGGTCGACGGCATCGCCAAGGGGTCGGTCGTCGCCTATTCGGGCGTGCCCTCGGGTCAGGTGACCGAGATCGCGCTCTGGGCCAAGGACCCGCAGTTCGTGCGCGTGCGGATCGAGGTCGATGCGCATGTTCCGATCCTCGAAGGCACCACCGCCACCATCCAGGGCGTCGGCTTTACCGGCGTTTCGCAGATCCAGCTCGACGGTGCCAAGCAGGGCGCGCCCGAGATTACTGAGCCGGGACCCGAAGGCGTGCCTGTCATCCCGACCAAGCCCGGCGCGCTCGGTGAACTGCTCAACAATGCGCCGCTGCTGATCGAGCGGCTGGCGACATTGACCGAGCGCTTCACCCAGGTCCTGTCGGACGAGAACCAGAAGTCGATCTCGATCCTGCTCAAGAATTCGGGCCGGCTGACCGGCGAGCTGGCCGACAGCGCGCCCGAACTGCGCGCCGCGCTTGCCGAGCTGCGCGTGACGCTGACCAAGGCGGGGGTCGCCGCCGAGCAGCTCGGCATGACCGCGCAGTCGACCAAGGAAGTACTCGACAGCGAAGGCCGTCCGCTGGCACGGCAACTCGCCAAGACGCTGGCCGATACCGACAAGGCGCTGGTCAAGCTGACCGAGACGATGGAAGAGGCCAAGCCGGGTCTGCGTCAGTTCTCGACCACCACTTTGCCCGAGACCGAGGCGCTGGTGCGCGACCTGCGCGTCACCGCGCGCGCGCTGTCGGCGATCACCGAGAAGATCGATCAGGAAGGCGCAGGCGGACTGCTCAGCGCGCCGCCGCTGCCCGATTACAAGCCGAAGAATTGAGAGGCTCCGCCATGACCGCCACGTTCCGTTCATTGCTGGCCGCCGGCGCTGCCTGCGCCTTGCTCGCCGGTTGCGTCAGCTTCGGTTCCGAAGCGCCGCCGCAGTTGCTGACGCTGACCTCGAGCGCCACGCCGGGGGCGGGGTCGATGGCATCGGCGTCGGTGACCGATGCGATCGTGGTCGATACACCCACGGTCGAGCGCACGCTCGATCAGGTGCGCGTGCCGGTCCAAGTCAGCGACAGTGCCATCGCCTATGTCAAGGATGCGGTCTGGGCGGACAAGCCCGCGCGATTGTTCCGCACCGTGCTGGCCGAGACGCTGGCCGCGAAGAGCGGGCGGCTGGTGCTTGACCAGGTCGAGACCGGGGCCGAGCGCAGCACCATGCTGTCGGGCCAGCTCCAGCGCTTCGGCTATGACGAGGACAGGCGCGCTGCGATCGTCCGCTTCGACGCGGTGGTGCGCAAGCCCGGCAGCCCCTTGCGCAAGCAGCGCTTCGAGGCGAGCGTTCCGGTCGCGACGGTTGACGCGGTGACGGTGGGTGCGGCATTGAACCAGGCGGCAAACACGGTCGCGGCCGAGGTCGCGGCCTGGACCACCGGCTGATCAGCCTCTTTTTCCGCTTCATTACAGGATAATCGAACCATGGCGCATTTCCTCATCGTCGAGGCACGCTTCTACGATCATTTGAACGACCTGCTGCTCGAAGGCGCGCGCGCCGCGATCAAGGCGGCGGGGCACAGCCATGAAACGCTGACCGTTCCGGGGGCGCTGGAAATCCCGGCAGCCATCGCCATGGCATCGGAAACGCAGCGTTTTGACGGTTTTGTCGCGATCGGCGTGATCATCCGCGGCGAGACCTATCATTTCGAGGTGGTCTCGAACGAAAGCGCGCGCGCGATCATGGCGCTGACGCTCGACGGCCTGCCGATCGGCAATGGCATTCTCACCGTCGAGAACGAGGCCCAGGCGCTCACCCGGGCCAAGAAGGACGAGAAGGACAAGGGCGGCGACGCTGCCCGCGCCGCCATCGCCATGCTCGAGATTTCAGAGAAGCTCGCCGGCTGACGCTGCCGTCCGCGGCCCGACCGTTCCCCTATTTGGAGGGTAGCGGCGCGGGAACGGGCCGTGACGGCATGGCGCCGGGTGCCTTCGCGCCGCCCGGTGCACTCGCCGATCCTGCGGTCGGGTCGGTAAAGGCCAGGGTAATCGAGATGCGGCGGTTGGCCGGGTCGTTGCGGTCCATCGGATTGTATGGCTCCTTGTCGGCCACGCCTTCGATGCGGTGCACCTGACCCGGATTTATCCCCCCGATCACCAGCGCCCTGCGCGTCGCCTCGGCGCGGCTGGTCGAGAGCATCCAGTTGTTCATCGTCTTGCCCGAGGCATAGGGCAGGGCATCGGTATGCCCGCGGATGATCACCGGATTGGGCATACCGTTGATGACCTGCGCGACCTCTTTCAGCAATTCGGCCGCCTTGGGAACCAGCTTGTCGGTCGACAGCGCGAACATGCTGAAATTGGCTTCGTCCACCAGGTCGATGCGCAGGCCTTCACGCGTATCGGTGAAGCGCACGTTCTTGAGCAGCTTGCTGAGCTGCTCGCTGCCGCCTAGCCGCTCCTCGAGCTGCTTCTTGAGCTTCTCGAACTGTTCCTTCTCGGCCAGCTGCTGCGCCTTCCGCATCGCCGCCCGCTGCTCTTCGGTCATGTTGCTATAGGGGCTCTTGCCGGCATCATCGGCGGTCCCGGTGGCATCCTGCGGAATGGTGATCGTCCGCGTTCCAGTCTGGCCGGCGCGGTTGGGATAATCGTCGCGCCCGACGATCGATTCCCCGCCGAACAGGCCGTTGGAGCCGGCGCTGCCCGATTTCAGCTCGACGATGGTCGGCGCGAAATAGTCGGCAATCGCCTTGCGGTCCTTTTCCTCGGTCGCGCCGAGCAGCCACATCAGCAGGAAGAAGGCCATCATTGCCGTCACGAAGTCAGCATAGGCCACCTTCCAGGCGCCGCCATGATGGCCGCCATGGCCTTCCTCGATGATCTTCTTGACGATGATCGGGCGGACATTCTCCACCGGATCGGGCTTGCGCTTGGCCATGGCTTAGCGGCCCCGCATGCCGTCGAACACGTCGGCAAAGGTCGGCTGGTTGGCGTGACCCAGGCTCGAGCGCGCGGCCTCGATCACCAGCGGCTGCGGATGGCCGTGGAGCGATGCGATGATGATCTGCTTGGCAACGTGATACATCGCGCCATCGGCCTCGATCACCTGCTTGCAGCGGTTGGCCAGCGGACCGACCAGACCATAAGCGAGAAAAATCCCGAGGAACGTACCGACCAGTGCCGAACCGATCATTTCGCCCAGGATGGCCGGCGGCTTGTCGATCGAGCCCATGGTCTTGACGATCCCGAGAACGGCCGCGACGATCCCGAGCGCGGGCAAGGCATCCGCGAGGTTCTGCAGGCCGTCGGCGGGGCCGACCGCCTCGTGGTGATGCGTCTTGATCGCCTGATCGACGACATCCTCCACCGCATGCGGATCGAGCTGGCCCGACGAGACAACGACGAGGCGCAGCGAATCGCAGATCAGATGGATCAGCGTCGTATCCTTGAGCAGCGTGGGATATTCCGAAAAGACCGAGGAGCTCTTGGGGTCCTCGATATGCGGCTCGAGCGCCACCGGGCCTTCGGTGCGCAGCATCTTCATCAGCTTGGACACCAGGAAGATGCAGTCGAGAAAATCCTGCTTCTTGTACTTGGCACCCTTGAACGCGGTCTTGACGCCGCCGCCGATCGCCTTGATGTGCGCGCCCGAATTGCCGATCAGCATCGAGCCTGCAGCCGCGCCGCCGATGATCATCATTTCCAGCGGCAGGGCGTGCAGAATGACGCCCATGCTGCCCCCGGCGAGAATGAACCCGCCGAACACCATGGCGATCAGGACGACAAAGCCAATTGCTGCGAACATCGCGGTTCCCTTGATCGTGATAATTGCCCACCGGACGGTGGCGCAATGCGGGCTGAAAAACCGGCCCGTTCAGATCGTAGAACGGCTTTTGACGATCGTGGTTAAGCGCAAAACAGGGTTAACAGCGCGGGCGTTGGCGTTAACCCGGTGGATCATCAGCGCAGGAAGTCGAGCAGCGACTGTTGCGAGACCTTGGCATAGACGGCCTGGGTGGCCTGCAGGTTGGTCAGCAACGTCTGGATCCGGGTCAGGGCCTCGGCGACATTCGCATCGACCAGTTCCGATTTGCGCGAGGCCAGCGATAGCTTGCTCTGCTCCAGCTCCTCGCGCGCCGATTCGATGGAATTCTTCACCACGCCCTGGCGGGTCAGCAGCTGGGTCATGCGGTCGATCGCGCCGTCGAGCGCGGTCAGTTGCGCATTTCGGGCGGCCTGGCCGGTGGCCGTGTTGTCGCGGATCGCGGCGGCGGTATCGGTCATGATCTGTTCCAGGCTGCGCGTGGCTCCGCCAGCGCCCCCGTCGACATCGATATTCGCCTGGACCTCGTCCAGATTGGGCGCAGACACGACGAAGCGGGCATCGCCCATCGGAATGCGGATGACCGGCCCGTTGCCGAACAGCTGCCCGCCGAAATTGTCGCGCTGGCCCAGCGCATCGTTGAAATCGGCGTTGATCCCCTCGACCTCGAGCGCGAGCACTTCGGGGTCGGCCGTGCTGATCGTGCCGGTATTGGCCAGCAGCAGCAGCTCGCGCGTGCGGATGAGCCCGCTCACGATGGTGTTGAGGCTCGCCTCGGCCTGGTTGGCGCGCGTGTCGGCGCGGCCCAGATTGTTGACCCAAGCGGCTTCGTCCGACTGGAAGCGCGAGATGTTCGAGGACTCGAGCCAGGCCTTGGGATCGTTCGAGGGCCGGGCGATGCGGCTCTCGCCGCTGACCAGCGCCTGCTGATCGGCAATCTGCTGGCTCAGCCGCACCTGCCGGGTGACATCCTGCGGCGCGCGATAGCGGTTGACGGATTGGACCATGATGTCGTGCCTTGTCGCGTTAGAAGATGTTCAGGATGGATTGCATGGTCTCGCGCGCAACCTGGATCACCCGGGCCGACGCTTCATAGGCCTGTTGCAGCCGGATGAGATCGGCGGCCTCGCGGTCGAGATCGACCCCCGACATCGCATCGCGGCGGCGGCGTGCGCCTTCGTCGAGCGCGGTCGCGGCATCGGATTCGCTGCGCACCGATGCAAGACTGGTGGCAAAGCCGGCCATGAAATTGTTCCACTGCGTCTCGACGCCCGCCGTGGTGCGCAGGGCGGGCAGCGCCAGCAGATTGCCGTTGGGCGTTCCATCGGCGCCGGCGATCGCGAGCTGATTGATGTCGCGCGTCGTCACCGCGAGCGTCGAGGCATCGCCCGGCATGGTCAGCAGCGGGGCTCCGGCGGCTCCCCCCAGCGTGCGGCCCTGGGCCTGCCAGGCGTTGATATCGGTGACCAGCTGCTGCGCCAGCGCGGTCAGATCGTTGAGCCGTCCCTGCGCAGTCGCGCCCGAGCGGCTGAGCCCGGCCAGCGATCCCTCGCTCGGCACGGGGACTGCAACGCCATTGACCTGCAACGCCAGGCTGCCATCGGCATTGGACGATGAGGTCACGGTGGCGAAGAAGTTGACGCCTGCCAGCTGCTGTCCGCCATAGGTGAGCGTCGCGGTACCATTGGGGGCCAGGCTGATCGTCGCGTTCAGCTTTTCGGAAATCGTCGCCAGCATCGCATCGCGCGCATCGAGCAGGCCGGCATGCGCATCGGTGCCTTCCTTGGTGCGGGTGATGTCGAGGTTGATCTTGTTGAGATTCTCGAGCGCGGCGTTGAGCGTGTTGGCTTCCTGCGTCGCGGCCTGGCTGACCTGCTGCGCGGTCAGCGTCATGTTGCTGGCGGTGCGGCGGAAGGCATCGACCACCGCGTCGAGCTCGCTGAGCAGGGTGAGCTTGAGCGAATTGTCGAACGGCGCGGCCGCCACCTCTTCGGCGCGGCTGAAAAAGGTGTTGAGCCGGCTGCCGACATTCGATCCGGCATTGTCGAGATTGGTCTCGATCCGCTCCATCCAGGTGACCTGGGTCTCGGCGCGGATGCGCGCGGCGCCGCTCTGGCGGACCTGCGCCTCGATGAACTCGTCCGATGCGCGCACCGTCTGTGCCACCCGCACGCCGTTGAGGCCGGTCTGCGACAGATAGGCGGGATTGAGCGCGCTCGACACGGTGGCATCGCTCATCTGCACGCTGCGGCGCACATAATCCGGATTTTCGGCATTGGCGATGTTGTGCGACACCGCATCCATCGAGCGCGAGAACGCGCGCAGGCCCGATCGGCCGATGTTCAGCAGGTTGCTCATGGCTTATCGATCCCGAACTGCTTGAGCACCATGTCGGCGATGCCGAAGCTCTGCTTGCCCGCCATGTCCTCGGCGACGCGCGCGTCCATCAGGTCGCGGAACTGGTCGGTGGCCGAAGACCCGAGCAACGTGTCGCCATCGGTGGCGCTGCGCATCGCACCGATCATCTGGCGCAGGAAGATCGCCTCGAACGACTGCGCCGCCTTGCGCAGCTCGGCCGTTTCGGCTTCGCTCCTGCCCGGCGCGGCACCTTGCGCGCCGCTGGCAGCGGACGCGGCGGCTTTGGCCTGCTTGTCGAGCGGCAGCGCCGCGCTGGTGCGCGCAAGCGGGAAGGCGGCAGAGGCGGGCATGACGGTCACAGGATCACGAGCTCCGCCTTGAGCGAGCCGGACTGCTTCAACGCTTCCAGGATCGCGGCGAGATCGCTCGGCGAGGCGCCGATGGCATTGATCGTTTCGACAATCTCGGACAAGTTGGCACCTTTCGTGATTTCGAATGCCGGGTTGGTCTGTTCCTCGATCTCTACCTGGCTGCGCTGTTCGACTGCGGTCTGGCCCTGGCTGAACGGCGCGGGCTGCACGACAGTGGGTGCTTCCTGCACCTTCACGGTCAGCTTGCCATGGCTCACCGCCGCCGGCCCGATCCGTACCGCGCCATTGATAACGACCGTACCCGTGCGCGCGTTAACAATTACTTTCGCGGCAGCTTCTGCCGGGGTGACCGGAATATTCTCGATTCGGGACATCATCAGCACCCGCTCCTGCGGGGTCACCGGGGCGGCGATCCGCACCGACACGGCGTCATTGGCCACTGCCAGCGCATAGCCGAACTGGCCGTTGATCGCGTCGGCAACGCGCATGGCCGTGGTCAGGTCGGCATCGTTCAGGTTGAACAGCAGATGCGGGCTCTGGTCGAACCCGGTATCCACGGTGCGTTCCACCGTGGCCCCGCCGGCGATGCGTCCGACCGACGGAATGTTGACCACCGTGTTCGAGCCGTCCGCGCCGGTCACGCCAAGTCCGCCCACCGCCAGATTGCCCTGGGCCATGGCATAGATCTGTCCATCGGCACCCAGCAGCGGCATCATGATCAGCGTTCCGCCGCGCAGGGACTTGGCCTGGCCGATGGCAGAGACGGTCACGTCAAGGCGCTGGCCGGGCTTGGCCATCGGCGGCAGCTCGGCCGTGACCATGACCGCGGCGGCGTTGCGGGTGGCCGGGTTGATGCCCGGCGGCAGTGTCAGGCCGAAGCGATTGGTCACGCCGCGCATGGCCAGCGTGGCATATTGCAGGTTGTCGTCGCCGGTTCCGGGCAGGCCCACCACGATGCCATAGCCGGTCAGCTGGTTGGCGCGCAGGCCCTGGAACGCTCCCAGATCCTTGATGCGCTCGGCCTGGACAGGCTGCGTTGCGGCACAGATTGCCAGCAGCAGTGCGGCAAACATGCGGAAGGTGGAGGCAAGCGTCATGTCAATGGGCCTTCAGAACGGGCTGATGATTTCGAAGAAGCGCTGCAGCCAGCCCTTCTGGCTGGCGCGAGCGATCTCGCCGGTGCCGCCATAGATGATCTGCGCATTGGCGACGCGTGACGACGGGACGACATTCTCTGCGCTGATATCGACGGCGCGAACGATGCCGCTGAAACGGATATGTTCTGCACCCCGGTTGAGGCTGATCAGCTTCTCGCCGCGCACCAGCATGGTGCCATTGGGATAGACCTCGGCGATGGTCGCGGTGATCTGGCCCTGAAGCGAGTTGGACTGCTGCGCCGTGCCGGTGCCCTGGAAGCTGGTATTGCCGCCCGCCGCGACATCGGACGGGTTGAAGAAGCTCAAGGGGCCGGTGGTCGGTGGGGTGAGGCCAATGCTGCCATTGCGTTCGGTATTGGCGCCGTTGGACTTGGCCGCCTGAGTGCGTTCGACCAGCGCGATGGTCAGCACATCGCCCACCATCGCGGCGCGCGCGCCGTTGGTCAGTGCCGAATAGCCGTTGCTCGCCTGAAAGATCGCGCCATTGGGGACGGCCGGCGCCGGCTGCGGCATCGACAGGGTCGGCGCATAGTCCGGATCGGGCTGGATGGGCGCCTTCTTCTTCTTGGCCAGAGCAGGCGTTGCCGCGCACAGCGCGACCAGCAGAGCTGCGGTCAGGCCGTGACGGAGAGAGGTGCGAAGCATCGTCATCTATCCTCAGCCGACCTGCTGGTTGGCGAACTGCAGCATCTCGTCGGTCGCCTTGATCATCTTGGAATTGACCTCATAGGCGCGCTGGGTCTCGATCATGTCGACCAGCTCTTCGACGATGTTGACGTTCGATCCTTCGAGAACGCCCTGGCGCAGGGTGCCGCGGCCTTCGATACCGGCTGCACCGGTCACCGGCGGGCCGCTGGCAGCGGTCTGGGTCAGCAGGTTGTTGCCGATCGACTGCAGGCCTGCCGGGTTGACGAAGCTGGCAAGCTCCATCTGACCCAGTTCGCTGGGATCGGTCTGCCCGGCGAGCGTGGCGGAAACCATGCCGTCCGAACCGATGGTGATGCTGGTGACGCCGGGCGGAATCTGGATGTTCGGGACGACCGGCAGGCCTTCCTGCGTGACCAGCAGGCCGTCGGCGGTCTGGGTGAAATTGCCTGCGCGGGTGAAGGCGAAGCTGCCATCGGGCATCTGCAGCTGGAAATAGCCATTGCCCTCGATCATCACGTCGAGCGAATTGTTGGTGATCTGGGCCGAACCCTGGGTTTCGATGCGGCTCGTATTGGCGACCCGCACGCCGGTGCCGACCGAAAGGCCGGTGGCATAGCGGTTCTGCGCATCGGCGCGGGCGCCCGGGGCAATCTGCTGCTGATAGGCCAGCGATTCGAAATTGGCCCGGTCGCGCTTGAAACCGGTGGTGTTCACGTTCGCCAGGTTGTTGGCGATGACGCGCATCTTGGTGTTCTGCGCGTCCAGCCCGGTACGGGCGACCTGAAGGGCTCCGTTGCTCATCTCATTTCACTCCGTTTCGCTCGGCTCAGCTCGGCATCCGCATGATGGATGCGCCGCCATCGTCCATTTCCTGCGCGGTGGTCAGCATCTTGACCTGGGTTTCCCAGGCACGGCTGGCCTCGATCATGTCGACCAGCGCCTGGGTCATGTTCACATTCGACCCCTCGAGTGCACCGGTGGTCACCGTTGCGTCGGGATCCTCGGGCAGGGAGCCGTCATTCGGCACCCTAAACAGGCCGTCCAGGCCCTTCTTGATCTCGCTGCCCTGCGGGCTGACCAGCTTCAGGCGGCCCGCCTCGATCGGCTGGTTGGGATCGCCTCCGGCCGGCACGATCGAGATCGTGCCGTCGGACGCGATGCTGATCTTGTCCGCCTGGGGCAGCGTGATCGGGCCGCCCTGGCCGAGCACGGGGAACCCGTCGCCGGTGGTCAGCAGCCCGCTTTCGTTGACCATCAGGTCGCCGCGCCGTGTATAGGCTTCCGCCCCGTCGGCCGCCTGCACGCCGAGCAGCGCATCGCCGTTCATCGCGATGTCGAGCGGCCCGCCGGTCATCTCGACCGTGCCCGCGTTCATGTCCGCGCCGACCACCGCCTCGCTGGTCGAGGCACGGCTGGCCAGGCCTTCGCCCTGCACATAGAGCGCGCGGGCGTTGACGATCTCTGCGCGAAACCCGGTCGTGTCCGCATTGGCCATGTTGTTGGCGATCGCCGTCTGGCGATTCATGATGCCCTGCATGGCTTTCAGGTTGATGTGGATCATCTTGTCCATGTCAGGGCACCTTGGTGTTGCGGATTACGAAAGGGTTAAGCGCGGATCATCAGGTCTGCAGGTTGACGATCGTCTGGGTCAGCGTGTTCGCGGTTTCGAGCGCCTGGGCGTTCGCCTGGAAGTTGCGCTGCGCCGCGATCAGCGAGACAAGTTCTTCCGTCAGGTCGATATTGGCCGCTTCGAGCGTTCCCGAACGGACGGTGCCGAGCGGGCCGTTGCCCGCCTGGTTGATCAGAGGTGTGCCTGACACGCCGGTCGACTGCCAGTGCGCATCGCCGATCGGGCGAAGGCCTTCGGCGGCAGCGAAGCTCGCCATCGCGACCGCGCCGATCCGCGTCTGGGTGCCGTTGGAGAAGGTGGCGCTGACCACGCCCTCGTCGCTGATCGTGATGTTCGACAGCACCGCATTGGGATCGGCCGGGTCGTTCTGGGGCAGCACGAAGTCGTAAAGGTCGGCAGCGGCGGTCGAGGTCACGCGGCCATTGGCATCGACCGGGAGCATCTGCACGCGGTTGCCGATATTGTCGACGACCTCGCGGTTGACGTTGACGAAGAAGTTGCCGTTGCGGGTGAAGCTCTGTGCCTGGCGCGGCGAGGAGCCTTCGACGATGAAGAAGCCGTCGCCGGCGATCGCGAGATCGAGCGTGCGGTCGGTCGAGTTGAGCGAGCCTTGCGTGAACTGCTGGACGATGCCGGTCAGGCGCACACCCTGGCCCGCGACCGACTTGGTGCTCTGTGTCGGGGCAGAGGCGAACAGGTCACCGAAGGTGGCCTTGCTCTTCTTGAAGCCGGTCGAGCTCGAGTTGGCGATGTTGTTCGAGACCGTCGCAAGATCGGTCTGCGCTGCCTTGAGGCCGCTGAGCGAGGTGATGAAGGACATTTGGGCTTACTCCTCAGTGAAACTTGGTCAGTGAAATCGGGTCGTTCTGGGTGGGTGGATCGGGCAGCTCAGGTGATGCGCCTGGCGCTGCTGGCGGAAAACGAACCGGCGGGGGTCACCAGCAGGGCGTCGGCACCCGTGCTGCTGGATTCGACCGCCGTCACCGGCAGCCATGTCGAAACGGTGGAGGCGGCGGCGCCCTTGATGCGCACCTTGAGCGGGCCGATATCGGCCGGGTTGCCCTGGTCGTCCTCGCTGACGAGCTGGAAAGGAATCCGGCCCGCGGGCAGATTGCCCATCTCCTGGGTGTGGACGACATTGCCCGCGCTATCGAGCCATTCGAGCGAGACGTTGCTCGCCGCATTGGCCAGGTTGAACTCGCCGGAATAGCGGCCCTGCGCATCGGCATAGGCGGTGTCGCCATCCTGCAGCACCGACCGGCCGATGAAATTGGCGGCTTCAGCGAGGCGCGAGGTGCCGAACGATCCGGCAATGGCCTTGAGCGACGCGTTCATCTCGGAAATGCCCGCGACCTGGCTGAATTGCGCCATCTGCGCGACCATGTCCTTGTTCTCGACCGGCTTGAACGGGTCCTGGAACTTGAGCTGCGCGGTCATCAGCTTCAGAAACGAGGCTTGGCCCAGCGATTCCTTGCTGTTCGCGCTCGGGACGCTCGCGGTCTGCTTCTGGTATTGCGAAACGAAGTCATTGGTGACGGTCGTCATTTGCCCATCCTCACGGTATCGAGGATCAGCGACTTGGCGGTCTGCATCACCTGCACGTTGTTCTGATATTGCCGGGCGGTCTCGAGCATATCGATCAGCTCGGCGGTCTCATCGACCCCGGCATCCCAGACATAGCCCTCGTCATCGGCGAGCGGATTGGTGGGGTCGTGCCGCTTGACCGGCTTGATGTCCGACTGGACGACCTTTTCGACCTGGACGGTGGCGACCCCGGGGCGTTCCTCGATGGTCTTGAACACCGGCTTGATCGCGCGATAGGCCTCTTTCTCGCTCGCATAGGTGGTGCGGGCATTGGCCAGGTTCGATGCGGTGGTGTTCAGTCGCGACAGCTGGGCCGACATGGCGCGGCCCGAAATGTCGAAGACGCTCATGGGACCGGGCATGGCTTATTCTCCCTTGATCGCGCGGGTCAGCGTCGCGACGCGGCCCTCGAGGAAGGAAAGCGTGGTCGAATAGCCGATGGCGTTTTCGGCAAACAGCGTCTGCTCGGTCGACAGCTCGACGGTGTTGCCGTCCATCGAGGGCTGCAGCGGAATGCGATAGCCCGCATTCTCGCCGAGCGCCGCGTCGAGCGTGTCGCCGCTCTGCACGCGCTGCATGGCCTTGTCGAAGTCCAGGTCGCGCGCCTTGTATCCGGGCGTTCCGGCATTGGCGATGTTCGATGCCAGCATCGACAGCCGCTGCGATCGCAGCTGCAGCGCCGTGCCGTGCATTCCGAAAAGCCTGTCTGCCCCCATGGGACCATTCCTCTTAAACTGTGGCTGCATCTGCCGTCCTAAGCGATGGACAGAGTGCGTCGCCCAAGGGAGAAGCAAAGCCTGTGCCAATTGATGGAAATGCCGGAAATCCGGGGTTCCGGACGGGATGGCCCCTGGTCATGCGTCAACGATCCGTGGAGGGGGTGGCAATTAACTGCCAGTCAGGCGGCAATTTTCTGCCGCTGTGCCGGGGGCAATCGGGGGTTTGAACGGATACGCGATGTCGATTGCCGCCTTTATCGATCCCGCCGCGCTGCTGGGCGTGGTGGGCACCAGCTTTGCCGTCGCCTGGGCACAGAACGGTACGTCGGCTGCGCTGAGCGGCTTTTCCGCATTGCGCCGCGAACTGTGGCTGAAGGTGCAGGAACAGGCCGATGACGGCTATCGCGCGGTCCTGCGCATCGAGCATATGGTCGAAAGCCGCGGCATCAGTTGCGCCGACCGCGTGAAGTCGGGCGGGGCGTTCGTGTCTGCCGCCGCCGACGCGATGGCCAACCACCGGTCGCTCGACGGCTTTCAGGCTGCGATCGTCCGGCTGGCGGCGCAGCGCCGCGCGCGCCTGACCGCGATGGTACGCTTCTGGGAAAATGTCGCCGATTGCGCGCCCGCCATGGGCATGCTCGGCACCGTCATCGGGCTGATCCTGCTGTTCGGCAATGTCAGCGATGCCGCCTCGATCGGCCGCGCGATGGCAGTCGCATTACTCACCACCTTATATGGACTGGTGCTCGCCAACGTGATCGCGGGCCCGATCGCGCAGCGCCTGGCGCGCATCGCCGGCGAACAGACCCACTGGGAAGAGGATGCCGCACGACGCCTGGTGGATATCGGCCGACGCGAATATGCCGACATCGCCGCCGCACAGAAGCGCAAGGAAGAGGCAGAGGCGCAGCCGCCGCGTCCGGTGGAACATATATGACGCCGGCACAGCGCACCACATTGTCGTTTCTGGACCTTGCGCTGATCATGACCGGCGTGATGGCGATGATCGCCAGCGTCGGCGATCGCCACCCCGCCGTGGCCGACGCGTTTTCGGAAAGCTTCGGCCAAGACAAGGCGGCGCGCGCGCAGCAGGTCCGTTTGAAGCTGACCACCTTGTTCGAACCTCAGGAGGCGCGGCTGACGGCAGGGGGCAGGCAGGCGGTTGCCGCGCTTGGCGGCAAGAATCGGCAGGCGGAATTCGCCATTGCCGTTCCCGTGGTGGCGGCCAACCGCAGCTCGCGGCTTGATCGCTGGGAACTGGCGGCGGCGCGGACGGCGGCGATCATGCGCGTCCTGGCCGAACAGGGCGTTGGCGATGGTGCGATGCTACCGGACCTGGCGCGACCTGGCGAAGGGGAGACGGCAGCGGGCGGAACCGTGCTCATCACGATCCGCGCCCGCGATGCGGCCGAGCGCTGAGTTTCTGGCACGGACCTTGCTGTGATCGAGGCACAGTCATCAAAGGACCGTTCATGCCCGTTCGCAAAACATTTCTGGCGCTAGGCCTTGCCGCGCCCCTGCTGGCATCCTCGGCGAGCGTCCAGGCACAGGCGCAAGCCATCCAGGATCTGAACGAGATCGACGTGCTGGTTGCCGCGACCATGGGCGCTGGCATCGGCGAGCCTGGCGGCGCGCGCGCGCCGGTGGATCGTCGGCTCAAGCTCAAGGCCTGCCCGGTTGCGCTTGAGGTCACCGGACCTGATCTGGGCGCAGCCGCCGTGCGCTGCCCCGCGCTCGGCTGGCGTATCCGCGTGCCGCTCGATCTGGCCGCCGAGCGCGAGCAGGCCGTCGCCCCGCGTCCGGGTCAGGCCAGGGCGTTGGCAGGGCAGGGCGCCGAGGCCGTCAAGCGCGGCGAGCCGATCCTGCTCACCGTCGACCGGCCGATGTTCTCGCTTTCGCGCGTGATGATCGCCGACAAGGACGGACGCGTCGGCGAGGTCATTCCGGTGCGCGACGATCCCAGGGGCAAGCCCATATTCGTGCGCATCGTCGAACCGGGCCGCGCCACGATCCTCAGTAACTGAGCCGTTTACCAGCGCGAGCAAGATCGCGTTAACCCTTTGTCAAAAAATCGCCTTAAGCAACCGCTGCCAAGGCCGTTAAAGGACGTAAGTCATGCTAGAACGAGGTCTTTACACCATGTCCCGCATTAATGCCTATGGCAGCCCGATCGTCGGTGCGACCCGCAAGGGCGGCAGCACCGAAAAGACCGTTGGCGCGAGCGCGGCCACGGCTGCGACCGACAATACCCTGCGTGAAGCGGTGTCGGTGAGCAGCTTCCTGCAGACCGCATCCGCCTCTGCGCCGATCGACGAAGGCCGCGTCGCCGCGATCCGCGATGCGCTGGCCAATGGCAGCTATGTCATCGACGCGGAAAAGCTTGCCGCCAAGATGATCGAACTCGACCTCGGCGCATCGCTCAACTGATGCAGGGCGAACTGCTTGAGCGCTTTGCGGACACGCAAACCGCGCTGATCGCCGCGCTGGACGCCGGAGACACCGAAGCCATGATCGCGCACACCCGCGATCTGGGCGGGATCACCGATGCCCTGCGCACCCAGGGTGTGCTGCGCGCCGATGCCAGCACCCGCAGCCAGCTGGAAACGCTGATGAAGTACAATGCCGCTGCCGCGCAGCGCCTGCGCTTCCTGCGCGACCATGTCGAGCGCCGCGTCGCCGCGATCCAGGGCGAACAGACGGTCGCGACCTATACAGGCCGCCCCGCCCGGCGCTGATACTCTCCCCGAAAGACCTCCATTCGGCCCTTCGCCCCCAGCGGGCGGGGGGCTTTTTGTTTGTGCGCTGTACGAAATCCTCCCCCATCGAGGGGGAGGGCTTTCCGTTCGAGCGAATCTGCCATGACGCGCATCGCCTCTCCCCTCCCGCGTGCAGGAGGGTGCCCGAAGGGCGGGGTGGGCTAGCGCCACCGGTCGTGCTCCTATCCCACCCCGGTTCAGCAGGCTGAACCTGCCCCTCCTGCGAGCGGGAGGGGAGAGGATCGACGGCAGCTGCGGGCAAGGGCGGCAGCATCCCCAAATTGGCACAGCTTTTGCTGTGAACGTCTCCAGTAACTCTGGAGAGCCGTTTTGTCCTCGTATCTTGGCAGTGTCAGCAATGCAGGAGATCGCGTCACCCGCGCGATTGCCGCGTCTGCGCAGCGCACGGGCGTGGATTTCGACTATCTCATGGGCCAGGCGCGCATCGAAAGCGGGCTCAACCCCAATGCCAAGGCGGGAACCTCGTCGGCGACCGGCTTGTACCAGTTCATCGACCAGAGCTGGCTCGGCGTTGTCGAGAAGCACGGATACAAGCACGGGCTGGACTGGGCCGCCAACGCCATTCAGCGCGACGGGCGCGGCCGCTACCGTGTCGACGATCCGCAGACCCGCCAGTCGATCCTCGCGCTGCGCAAGAATCCCGAAATTGCCGCGCTGATGGCGGGCGAATTCGCATCCGACAACCGCCAGTATCTCGAATCCTCGCTCGGCCGCAGCGCTGCGCCGGTGGACCTGTATCTCGCGCATTTCCTGGGCCCCGAAGGTGCCCGCCAGTTCCTCGCCGCGCACGATGCCAATCCCGATGCCGCAGCCGCGCCGATGTTCGCGCGCGCCGCCGGGGCCAACCGCTCGATCTTCTACGATCGCTCGGGCGCGCCGCGCAGCTTTGCCGAGATCCGTACCCGCTTTGCCGACAAGCTCGGCGGCAGCCGCTTGCCGCGCGATGGCAATGATCTGCCGCAGGTCCAGCCTGCCGATTACGTCCGGCTCGCCAGCGCGCGCGCCGCCCGACCCGAAATGACCGCCAGCATCGGCGGAAACGACAATGCGCGGCTGGCCTACATGCTGCTCGCCGCGATGGGAGCCTGACCTAGATGAACCCTGCTTCCGGCAAGCTTGCCAATATCCTCGCCATGTCGCGCGGCTCGATCCTGCCGCTCGCCACCTTGTTGCTGGTGGTGTTCCTGGTGCTGCCCGTTCCCGCGATGGTGCTCGACATCGGCTTCATCTTCAACATCATGATCAGCCTTGCGGTGCTGATGGTGGCGCTGAATGTCACCAAGCCGCTCGATTTCTCGAGCTTCCCCACCGTGCTGCTGTTCGCGACGCTGCTGCGTCTGGGCCTCAACGTTGCCTCGACCCGCGTGGTGCTGGTGCACGGGCATGAGGGCGGCGCGGCCGCAGGTCACGTCATCGAGGCGTTCGGCAGCCTGCTGATCGGCGGCGACTATGTCGTCGGCATCTTCGTCTTCGCCATCCTGATGATCATCAATCTGGTCGTCATCACCAAGGGCGCGGGCCGCGTGTCCGAAGTGTCGGCGCGCTTCACCCTGGATGCGATGCCCGGCAAGCAGATGGCGATCGATGCCGACCTGAACGCCGGCCTGATGACGCCCGAGGAAGCCAAGGCCCGCCGCGCCGAAGTCGCGACCGAAGCCGACTTCTACGGGTCGATGGACGGTGCGTCCAAGTTCGTGAAGGGCGACGCGGTCGCGGGCGTGCTGATCCTGGTGGTCAATATCGTCGGCGGCATCATCCTGGGCATGGCAAGCCATGGCCTGGGCATTGCCGAAGCCGCCTCCAACTATACCATGCTGGCGATCGGCGACGCGCTGGTCGCGCAGGTGCCCGCGCTGCTGCTGTCGATCGCCGCCGCGTCGATCGTCACCCGCGTCAATTCGGCGCAGGACCTGCCCGGCCAGATCTCGGGCCAGTTCGCCATCGCCAAGGCCTGGACGCCGGTCGCGGTGATCCTGGGCATCATGGGCGTGCTGCCCGGCATGCCGCATCTCATCATCCTGCCCGCTGCCGCCGCTGCCGGGTTCATCGCGTGGAAGCTGTCGCGTCCCAAGCCGCCCGTGGTCGAGAACGTCGCCCCCGCAGCGCCCGAAAACCCCAATGCCATCGAATGGGAAGACGTGTCCGATGGCGCGATGCTGGGCATCGATGTCGGCTTTGGCCTGGTGCCGCTGGTCGACGAGCGCCGCGACGCGCCGCTGATGCGCCGCGTCACCGGCATCCGCAAGCAGATCTCGAAGGAACTGGGCTTCGTCATCCCGCTGGTTCGCATCAAGGACGACATGGCGCTGCCCGCCAACAGCTATCGCATCACCATCGGCGGCACGATCGTCGCCGAGGACGAGATCTGGCCCGACGATCTGCTCGCGCTCGACAGCGGCGATATCGACACGCCGATCGAAGGCCGCGCCTGCAAGGACCCGACCTTCGGCATGGATGCGGTGTGGATCAGCGCCGACAAGCGCGCCGAGGCGATCGTCGCGGGCTATACCGTGGTCGATGCTGCCACCGTCATGGCGACGCATCTCAACCAGATGGTCCGCCTCAATGCCGCGCAGCTGTTCGGCATGGACGAGACCAAGAAGCTGCTCGAAACGCTCAAGGAAAATTCGCCTCAGCTGGTCGAGGGCCTCACCCCGCAGCCGCTGTCACTGTTCACCATCTCCGCCGTCTGCCGCGAGCTGCTGCGCGAGGGCGTGCCGCTCAAGGACTTCCGCCGCATCTGCTCGGCGATGGTCGAGGCGGCGGCCGAAGGCACCACCGTGGCGCAGATCGTCGAGGGCGTGCGCCAGCGGATCGGATCGATCATCATCCAGTCGCTGGTGCCGGTGAACCTGCCGCTGCCGGTGGTGACGCTCGATGCCGAGCTCGAGACGCTGCTCGCCCAGTCGCTGCGCGTCGCAGGCGACGCTGCCTTCCCGATCGAACCGGGGCTGGCGCAGCGCATCCTGGGCGCGATCGAACAGGCGGCGCGCCCGCTGATGCTCGAACAGCGCAACTATGCGCTGGTCACCTCGCCCCAGGCGCGCAAGCCGCTCGCCGATCTCCTGCGCCCGCGCTTCCCCGATACGCCGGTGCTCTCGTTCCGCGAACTGCCCGACGACAAGCCGGTCGAGGTGGTCGCCACTGTCGGCGGACAGGCGGGCTACCGCACGCCCCAGGCCGAACATTCCTTCTCGCGCGGCTGATGCAGACGCCGATCCCGAACATTCTCATGAAGCTGGACACCTGACATGCAGCATCTTCCCATCGAGACGATCACCTACGGCCGCAAGCCTGCCGCCGTGCCGCCCGGCAAGCTGATCGAGGCGCATCTGCCGCTGGTCCGCAAGCTCGCCTGGCACGTGCGCGGCATGGCACCGGGGGTGATAGAGATCGAGGACCTGGTCCAGATCGGCATGGTCGCGCTGGTCGAGGCGGCGAACAACTACGAGGATCGCGGGCACGGCTTTGCCACCTATGCCAGCATGCGGATCCGCGGCGCGCTGATCGATCATCTGCGCGCCAACAGCAACATGTGCCGGTCGGCGATGGACTTCCGCAAGCAGTTGCGCCGGGCGAGCGAGAAGCTGGTGCGCGAACTGGGCCGCAACCCGACCGAAGCCGAGCTGGCCGCTGCGATGGGCATGGACGCCGCCGAATTCCGCATGCGCTCGGACGCGGCGCAGGACGTGAAGTTCGAATCGATGGACGAGGTCTATTCCGAACATTCGATGTGGTTTGCCGATTCCGAGGATTCCGCCGAAACCCGGATGGAGGCGGACAATCTCAAGCAGCTGCTCAATGCCAGCATCGGCACGCTCAAGGAGCGCGAGCAGCTCATCCTGCAGCTGCATTATATCGAGGAGATGAACCTCGACGAAATCGGCCTGGTGCTCGGCATCACCGCCGCGCGCGTCTGCCAGATCAAGAAATCCGCGCTGGAAACCCTGCGCAAGCGGCTGGCCAGCTCGCGCTGACATCCTCTTCAATCCTCCCCCAGCAAGCTGGGGGAGGATTTCGTTCTGGTAACAACCGTCAACCTAGCCTGACACTTTGCTTGTGATGGCCGTCCGATGTGTTAGACATGGGCCATGGCCTTTCCCTTTTCTGCCATCGTCGGCCAGGACGAAATGAAGCGTGCCTTGCTGATCAGCGCGGTCGATCCGCGCATAGGCGGGGTTATGGTGTTCGGCGATCGCGGCACCGGCAAGTCCACCGCCGCAAGGGCGCTGTCCGCGCTGCTGCCGCCGATGGTGGCGATTGCCGGGTGCCGCTACAATTGCGCGCCCGATGAGGCGGATCGCTGCCCCGACCAATGCGGCGCGCGCAAGACCGCCAAGGTGCCGGTGCCCTTCGTCGACCTGCCGCTGGGCGCGACCGAGGACCGGGTGCTCGGCGCGCTCGATCTCGAACGCGCATTGGGGCGTGGCGAGAAGGCGTTCGAGCCGGGGCTGCTCGCCCGCGCGCATCGCGGATACCTGTATATCGACGAGATCAATCTGCTCGAGGACCATCTGGTCGACCTGCTCCTCGATGTCGCGCAATCGGGCGAGAACCTGGTCGAGCGCGAGGGGCTGTCGGTCCGGCATCCGGCGAAATTCGTGCTGATCGGCAGCGGCAACCCGGAAGAGGGCGAACTGCGCCCGCAGCTGCTCGACCGGTTCGGCCTGTCGGTCGAGGTGAAGACGCCGCAGGATATCGAACAGCGTATCGAGATCATGCGCCGCTGCGATGCGCAGGAACGCGATGGCGCCGCATTCGCCGCAGACTGGGCCGAGGCCGATGCCAAGATCGTCAAGCGCATTGCCAAGGGCAAGAAGGCGCTGCCCAAGGTCGCGATGCCCGATGAAACGCTGCAGGATGCTGCCAGCCTGTGCATCGCGGTGGGGGCCGATGGCCTGCGCGGCGAACTCACGCTCATGCGCGCGGCCCGCGCCTATGCCGCGCTCGAGGGCGCGAAATCGGCCGAACGCAAGCATCTGCGCGCGATCGCGCCGATGGCGTTGCGCCACCGGCTGCGCCGCGACGTGCTCGACGAGACGGGATCGACCGCGCGCATCGACCGGGCGCTGACCGAGCTTTTCGGATGACCGACACGCTGACGGCGGCCCGGTTGCTGGCCGCTGCGCCCGCCCGGCTGGGCGGCATCTGGCTGCGTGGCGCGGGGCCAGAGCGCGAGGCGGCACTGGCGCTGCTGATGGGCGCCTTCCAGGGCCGTCCGGTGCGCCGCGTGCCGGTGCATATCGACGAGGAACGGCTGTGCGGCGGGCTCGATGTCGCCGCCTCGCTGGCGGCGGGTCACCGGATCGAGCAGACGGGACTGCTGCACGAGGCGGCGGGCGGCCTGCTGGTCGTGCCGATGGCCGAGCGGATGTCCGCGCTGGTCGCGGGTCGGATCGCGCAGGCGATGGATGCGGGCGCTGGCTTCGCGCTGGTGCTGCTCGACGATGGTGGCGAGGACGAGGCGCCTCCTGTGGCGCTGACCGAGCGGGTGGGCTTCTGGTGCGAGGGGGTTGTGTCAACCAAGTCAGTCGAAAGCCAAGACAATGACCCTTCCCGTTTGTCCCGAGCGAAGTCGAGGGACGTGATCTCGGACGGTTGCGATACGTCCCTCGACACGCTCGGGACAAACGGAGGGGGGAAGGTTGTTGCGAGCCTCGCCAATCTCTCGCTCGCTCTGGGTGTGGACTCCGCGCGCGCGCTGCTCTTCGCGCTAACCGCCACCCGCCTGCACGCGCAGTGGAACGGACGCGATGACGCCACTGAAGACGACCTCGCCTTCGCCGCGCGCGCGATTCTGGGCCCGCGCGCCACACGGATGCCGCAACAGGCCGAAGAGCCGCCCCCGCCGCCCGAAGCCGAGGACGAACCTCCGCCGGGCGATGCCGAGAGCGAGCAGGAACAGCATGATCCCGATGCGCTCGATGATCTCATCCTCGCCGCTGCACTCGCTTCGATCCCCAAGGACGTGCTCGCGCGGATCGGCGAGGGGCGGAGCGCACGCCGTGCCACAGGGGCAGGCGGGGCAGGGCGCAAGCGCGCCTCGCAGCTGCGTGGGAAACCGCTTGGTGCGCGCCCCGGCCTGCCGCGCGGCGGGGCCAGGCTGGCGCTGATCGATACGCTGCGCGCGGCGGTGCCCTGGCAGGAAATCCGCCGCCAGCAGGAGGCGGCCGACGCGCCGAAACGGCTGCGCATCCGCAAGGGCGATTTGCGTATCCGCCGGTTCGAGGAGCGCGCCGAGGCGCTGACCATCTTCGCGGTCGATGCCTCGGGATCGTCGGCACTGGCGCGGCTGGCCGAGGCCAAGGGCGCGGTCGAGCTGATGCTGGCGCAAAGCTATGTGAAGCGCGCGCAGGTGGCGCTGATCGCCTTCAGGGGCACCAGCGCGGAACTGCTGCTGCCGCCGACGCGATCGCTCACCCGCGCCAAGAAGGTGCTGGGCGAGCTACCCGGCGGGGGCGGCACGCCGCTCGCGCTGGGGCTGGCCGCAGCTGCGGAACTGGCCGAGACCCAGGCCGCGCGCGGGCGCACGCCGTTCGTCGCGCTGCTCACCGATGGCAAGGGCAATATCGACAAGCATGGCCAGCCGGGTCGCGCCCAGGCGGGCGAGGATGCGCTGGCGGCGGCGCGGCGCTTTGCCGGATCGGGAACGCAGGGCGTGGTCATCGATATCTCCGCAAGGCCGCAGCCCGAGGCCGCAGCGATTGCAGCCGCGATGCGCGCGCGCTATCTGGCGCTGCCACGCGCCGATGCGCGGGGGGTGGAGCAGGCGGTATCCGCGCTGCAGTTCGGGAAGGCATCATGAGTTCGGTTCGCTGGGAGGTCGAGGGGCAGGACTGGCCCAACCGCGCGCACAGCCGCTTCGTGCGCACCGCGATGCTCGACTGGCACGTGCAGATCGCCGGGCCCGAGAATGCGGCGGTGCTGCTGCTGGTCCATGGCACGGGTGCTGCGACGCACAGCTGGCGCGACCTGCTGCCGCTGCTGGCGAAGCACTATTTGGTGATCGCACCCGACATGCCGGGCCATGGCTTCACCCGCGGGCGGATTTCGGGCGGGCAGAGCCTGCCGGGCATGGCGAAGGCGCTGGGCGAGCTGCTCAAGAAGCTCGGCCATCCCGCACCGGCGGTGATTGTCGGGCATTCGGCGGGCGCAGCGATCGGCGCACGGCTGGCGATGGACGAACGCTGGGATGCGACGCTGATCGGCCTGACGCCCGCGCTGATGCCCTTTCCGGGGCTCGCCGCGCGGCTGTTCCCGGCGCTCGCGCGGATGCTGTTCGTCAATCCGTTCACCGCGATGATCTTTGCGCAGATGGCAAGCAGCCGGGGCGAGGTCGCGCGCTTCCTCAAGAAATCGACCGGATCGCGCATCGATGACCTGGGCATCGACCTCTATCACCGGCTGTTCCGCACGTCCGACCATTGCGCCGGCGCGATCGGGATGATGGCGAACTGGGACCTGGAGACGCTCTCGGCCAGCCTGCCGGGGCTGACCGGACGCACGCTGCTGATCCATGGCGGGCGCGACGCGATGGTCCCCACCGATTCGGTCGAGCGCGCGGCGAAACTGATCCCGGGCGCCGAACTCAGCGTGATTCCCGATCTGGGACATCTGGCGCATGAAGAGGCGCCCGATCGCATCGCCGAGATCATCCTCGCCTTTGCCGCGCGCCGTCCTGCCGTAGCGGCCTGACCAGCATGGCGGGGTTCAAGCAGCGCTGGGTCGGCTGGCGCAACAAGGTGATCGGCAACCCCGCCTTCCAGTCCTGGGCCTCGCGCTCGATTCTGGCGCGCGGCATATCGCGGGTGCGCGCGCGGCGGCTGTTCGATATCATCGCCGGGTTCACCTATTCGCAGACGCTTTATGCCTGTGTCGAAGGCGGGATTGTGGCGCGGCTGGAACAGGGCGCGGCAAGCTCCGCCGAACTCGGCGCGCTGGCGCGGCTGGGCGAGGATGCGACCCACAGGCTGCTGCGCGCGGCGGCGGCGCTGGGCGTGATCGAATGTGTCGGCGACGATCTGTGGATGCTCGGCGAGCAGGGTGTCGCGCTGACCGGCAATCCGGGCGCGATCGCGATGATCCGCCACCATCACCTGCTCTATGCCGATCTGGCCGATCCACTGTCGCTGCTGCGCGGCGAGCGCAGCGAACCGGGCGCGCTTGCCGGCTACTGGCCCTATGCGCTGGGCGATGGCAGCGAGGGCGAGAATCAGGCGGCGGTCTCGCCCTATTCGCAGCTGATGGCCGCTTCGCAGCCGATGGTCGCCGATCAGGTGGTGCACGCCTGGCGCTTCGGCCAGCACCAGCGGATGCTCGATGTCGGCGGCGGCGCGGGCGCGTTCATCGCGGCGGTGGCGAAAGCCGCTCCGGGGCTCGAATTCGGGCTGTTCGATCTGCCCGCCGTCACCGCGATCGGCGCGCGCCAGCTGGGCGAGGCGGGCGTGCGCGTTACGGCGCATCCCGGCGATTTCCGCAATGACCAGATTCCCGCCGGCTATGATCTCATCACGCTGGTCCGCATCCTGCACGATCATGACGACGATCTGGCGCAGAGCCTGCTCGCCAAGGTGCGCGCCGCGCTGAAGCCCGGCGACACGCTGCTGATCGCAGAACCGATGGCGGGGACGCCGGGCGCAGAGGCGATGGCGGATGCCTATTTCGGCTTCTATCTGCTCGCGATGGGCTCGGGCCGCGCGCGCACGCCGGACGAGATCGGCGCGATGCTGGACAAGGCAGGCTTTGCCCGCTGGACTGAACGCCGCACCGGCCTGCCCATCGTCACGCGGGTGATTGCCGCTACGGCCTGACCTCCCCTTGTTGCAAAACGCTCGCATTCCGTCGCGGAACTAATGCGCCTCAAGCTGTAAACCTAGATTGACACTAGAGGGCGTTAATATAAGATGACACCTTGATGGAAGGTCCCTCTCCGGGATCGGATCACAAGAACAAGGGGAGCGCGCACGTGCAGGCAATGGCCGTCATTTTCGAAGCGCCGCATCGCCTTGCGCTTCGCCCCCTCGCGCTGAACGCGCCCGAATCGGGCGATGTCGTGGTCGAGATCGCCTGGAGCGGCATCAGCACCGGCACCGAAAAGCTGCTGTTCACCGGCAAGATGCCCAATTTTCCCGGCATGGGGTATCCGCTGGTCCCCGGTTATGAATCGGTCGGCCGCATCGTCGAGTCGGGCAGCGAATGCCGTGGCCGGATCGGTGAATGGGTGTTCGTGCCTGGTGCCAACTGCTTTGCCGATGCGCGCGGTCTGTTCGGCGGATCGGCGCGGCGGCTGGTGGTGCCTTCGGCCCGTGCGCTGCCGATCGACGAGAGCTGGGGCAGCGATGGCGTGCTGTTCGCGCTCGCGGCTACGGCGCTGCACGCGATGGCGGGCGGCGAAGCCCCCGACCTGATCGTCGGCCATGGCATTCTCGGCCGATTGCTCGCGCGGCTCACCATCGCCAGCGGCGCGCCCGCGCCCACCGTCTGGGAAATCGATGCCGAGCGCGCAGCGGGCGACCATGGCTATGCCGTGATCCATCCCGACGCGGACGAGCGCCGCGACTATCGCAGCATCTGCGATGTCAGCGGAGATTCGGGCTTGCTCGATACGCTGATCGGTCGCCTGGCGAAGCGGGGCGAAGTGACACTCGCCGGTTTCTACCAGCAGCCGCTCAGCTTCACCTTTCCCCCGGCCTTCATGCGCGAGGCGCGCATCCGCGTCGCCGCCGAATGGGGTCCGGACGATCTGGTCGCGATCCGTGCGATGGTCTCCAGCGGGGCGCTCAGCCTTTCGGGACTGGTCAGCCATGTCCAGCCCGTCGCCGATGCGCCCGCTGCGTATCCGACAGCGTTCACCGATCCCACCTGCCTCAAGATGATACTCGATTGGAGCGCTTGCGCATGACGATGCTTGAAAACTCTGGTCCCGATGTCACCGCGTTGCGCGAGGAAGCCGCGCACGAACCCGATCCCGTGGCCACCGGCCCGGTGACCAAGGAAACGCAGATCATCGCGATCTACGGCAAGGGTGGATCGGGCAAGAGCTTTGCCCTGTCGAACCTCAGCTACATGATGGCGCAGCAGGGCAAGCGCGTGCTGCTGATCGGCTGCGATCCCAAGTCCGATACCACCAGTCTGCTGTTCGGCGGCAAGGCCTGCCCGACCATCATCGAGACCAGCAGCGCCAAGAAGCTCGCCGGCGAAGAGGTGCGCATCGAGGATGTCTGCTTCCAGCGCGACGGCGTGTTCGCGATGGAACTGGGCGGCCCCGAAGTGGGACGCGGCTGCGGCGGACGCGGCATCATCCATGGCTTCGAACTGCTCGAGAAGCTGGGCTTCCATGACTGGGGCTTCGATTTCGTGCTGCTCGATTTCCTCGGCGACGTGGTCTGCGGCGGCTTCGGCCTGCCGATCGCGCGCGACATGTGCCAGAAGGTGATCGTGGTCGGATCGAACGACCTGCAATCGCTCTATGTCGCCAACAATGTCTGCAAGGCGGTCGACTATTTCGGCAAGATGGGCGGCAATGTCGGCGTCGCGGGCATCCTGATCAACAAGGATGACGGCACCGGCGAGGCGCAGGCCTTTGCCGAGGCGGTGGGCATTCCGGTGCTCGCCTCGATCCCCGCGAACGAGGACATTCGCCGCAAGTCGGCCAATTACCAGATCATCGGCCGCCCCGATACCGAATGGGCGCCGCTGTTCGAGGAACTGGCGATCAACGTCGCCGATGCCCAGCCGACCCATCCGCGCCCGCTCACGCAGGACGGGCTGCTCGGCCTGTTCAAGCCCGAGGATACCGGCGGCAATGTCGAGCTGGTCCCCGCGACTCAGGCGGACATGCGCGGCGGCGTGTTCGAGGAAAAGCCCTCGCTCGAAGTGGTGTACGACCAGATATGAGCGACAGCCCCGCCTTTCCCGCGCCACGCAGTCCTGACCGGATCGACCTTGCGGCGGTTCCCGTCGAGGGCGGCTGCGCGTCGAAAGACACGATGCGCGCGGCGGCGGAGCAGGCGGGCAAGGGCGAGGTTCTGGCGCGCTATGCCGCCGATTATCCCCCCGATCCTTCCCAAGGCCCGCACGATCAGCCGCAAAGCATGTGCCCGGCCTTCGGATCGCTCCGGGTAGGCCTGCGGATGCGGCGCACGGCGACGATCCTGTCGGGATCGGCCTGCTGCGTCTATGGGCTGACCTTCACCTCGCATTTCTACGGCGCGCGCCGCTCGGTCGGCTATGTGCCGTTCAGCTCGGAGACGCTGGTCACCGGGAAGCTCTACGAGGATATTCGCGACGCAGTCCACCAGATGGCGGACCCCGCGCTCTACGACACCATCGTCGTGACCAACCTGTGCGTGCCGACCGCCTCGGGCGTGCCGCTCCAGGGCCTGCCCAAGGCGATCAACGGCGTGCGCGTTATCGGCATCGATGTGCCCGGTTTCGGCGTGCCGACGCATGCCGAGGCCAAGGACGTGCTGGCCGGCGCCATGCTCGCCTATGCCCGCAAGGAAGCTTCACAGGGGCCGGTTGCCAGCCCCAGCCATCGACCGGACCGGCCGACGGTGACTCTCCTGGGTGAGATGTTCCCCGCTGACCCGGTTGGCATCGGGCAATTGCTCGAGCCCCTGGGCCTCGCGGCCGGCCCGGTCGTTCCCACCCGCGAATGGCGCGAGCTGTACAGCGCGCTCGATTGTGCTGCGGTCGCCGCGATCCATCCGTTCTACACCGCCAGCATCCGCGAGTTCGAGGCGGCGGGCCGTCCGGTGATCGGTTCCGCGCCGGTCGGCGTCGATGGCACGGCGGCCTGGCTCGATGCCGTGGGCGCGGCCTGCGGAATCGCGCAGGACAAGGTCGATGCGGCGAAGGAAAGGTTCCTGCCCGCGATCCGCGCCGCGCTCGCCGCCAGCCCGATCCAGGGCCGCATCACCGTTTCGGGCTATGAAGGCTCCGAACTGCTGGTCGCCCGGCTGCTGATCGAGAGCGGGGCGGAGGTGCCCTATGTCGGCACCGCCTGCCCCAGGACGCGCTGGTCCGAACCCGACCGTGCTTGGCTCGAGGCGCGCGGCGTGCGCATCCAGTATCGCGCCAGCCTGGAACAGGATATTGCCGCGGTCGAGGAATTCCGCCCGAACCTGGCGATCGGCACCACCCCGGTGGTCCAGCACGCCAAGAGCGAGGCGATCCCGGCGCTCTATTTCACCAATCTCATCTCGGCGCGCCCGCTGATGGGTCCGGCGGGCGCCGGTTCGCTCGCGGTCGTCATCAACGCCGCGCTCGCCAATCAGGACCGGTTCAACCGGATGCAGAGCTTCTTCGATGGCGTTGGCCAGGAAGAGAATGCCGGCATCTGGCGCGACACCCCGGTCGACCGGCCCGAGTTCAAGAAGAAATATGCCGCGCGCATGGCGGGCCTCTCGAAGTCCGAGGAGGCGGTCGGCACATGACGCTCATCATCGATCACGATCGGGCCGGCGGCTATTGGGGCGCGGTCTATGCGTTCACCGCGATCAAGGGCCTGCAGGTGATCATCGACGGTCCCGTGGGCTGCGAGAACCTGCCGGTCACCTCGGTATTGCACTATACCGACGCCCTGCCGCCGCACGAGCTGCCCATTGTCGTCACGGGGCTGGGCGAGGAAGAGCTGGGCAAGACCGGCACCGAAGCGGCGATGCGCCGCGCCTGGCAGACGCTCGACCCCGATCTTCCCGCGGTGGTCGTCACCGGTTCGATCGCCGAGATGATCGGCGGCGGCGTCACCCCCAATGGCACCAATATCCGCCGCTTCCTGCCGCGCACGATCGACGAGGACCAGTGGCAGGCCGCCGATCGCGCGCTGACCTGGCTGTGGACCGAATTCGGTCCCAAGAAGGTCAAGCCGCTCGCCCCCCGCAAGGAAGGCGTGAAGCCCAAGGTCAACATCATCGGTCCGATCTACGGCACGTTCAACATGCCGAGCGACCTGGCCGAGATCCAGCGGCTGGTCGAGGGCATCGGCTGCGAGCTCAACATGGTCTTCCCGCTGGGCAGCCATCTGGCCGATGTGAAGAAGCTCGCCGATGCGGAAGTGAACATCTGCATGTACCGCGAGTTCGGCCGCAACCTGTGCGAGACGCTCGAACGGCCTTATCTGCAGGCACCGATTGGTCTTGAATCGACCACGCTCTTCCTGCGCAAGCTGGGGGAGCTGACCGGGATCAACCCCGAGCCGTTCATCGATCGCGAGAAGCACACGACGATCAAGCCGCTCTGGGACCTGTGGCGCTCGGTCACGCAGGATTTCTTCGGCACCGCAAGCTTCGGCATCCATGCCAATGAGACCTATGCGCGCGGCATCCGCAATTTCCTCGAGCACGACATGGGGCTGCCGTGCAATTTCGCCTTCAGCCGCACCGCTGGGGTGAAGCCCGACAACGAGGCGGTGCGGCAGGCGATCCGCACCAACCCGCCGCTGGTGATGTTCGGCAGCTATAACGAGCGCATGTACATGGCCGAATGCGGCGCGCGCGGCATGTACATTCCGGCAAGCTTCCCCGGCGCGGTCATCCGCCGCCACACGGGCACGCCGGTGATGGGCTATTCGGGTGCGACCTGGCTGGTGCAGGAAGTGTGCAATGCGCTGTTTGACGCGCTGTTCCACATCCTGCCGCTGTCGAGCCAGATGGATGCGGTGGCGGCGACGCCGGCCAGGATCGAGCGGGAACTCGCCTGGACGCCGCAAGCCAAGGCCATGCTCGACCGGCTGGTCGACGCGCAGCCGGTGCTGGTGCGCATCTCTGCGGCCAAGACATTGCGCGATGCTGCGGAGAGGGCAGCGCGGCGCGCAGGCGAAGATTCAGTAACCGAGGTGCGGCTGGTGGAGGAAGCCGTCGCACAGAATATGGGTGAGGTCGCGTGAGCGTCTTGTCCAGTCATCGGCCTTGGGACGGGGCCTCCAACTATCCGCGTCGGGTTTGCGCCCGCACGGATAATCGCCTGGAAGGCGCCCACGCGGCGTTCTTCCAAATCTGGAAGCTAAGGAGAATATCTCATGGCAGATGAAGGGATGGGTCCCACGACCTACCTCACAGAAAGCGAGGCGAAGGAGTTCCACAAGCTCTTCGTCGCCAGTTTCGCTTTCTTCACCATCGTCGCGATCATCGCGCACGTACTGGTTTGGCAATGGCGCCCCTGGTTCCCGGGCACGCCCGGCTATGAAGCGACATCGAGCCTCGACCCGGTGACCGACGTTCAGCTCAGCTAAGAAGGAAACCTGATCATGCATAGAATGTGGCAATCATTCGACGGCAACAGGATCCTGACTGCGCTCGCGGTCTTCCTGTTCGTCCTCGCACTTCTCATCCACTTCATCCTGTTGAGCACAAATCGCTACAACTGGCTGGAGCCCCCTATGCCGGCAGCTGCACCTGCGGCGGTTGCTGCGGCATCGGCGATTACACCCTGACTTAAGGGTAATGCCAGTGTGTCGCCTTGCCAGGCGATGAGGGCGGACCTGTGGGACCGGTTTTCACCGGTCCGCCCCTTTCACTGGATGCATGAGAACAAACGAGTCCCCGCATACGGGGAATAATCATTCACGCTCGCCGCACCTATCGCGGCGGCGAACGAAGGAGTCTGGCAATGGCGCTCTTGAGCTTCGAGAGAAAATATCGCGTCAGAGGCGGAACATTGGTCGGCGGGGATCTGTTCGATTTCTGGGTCGGGCCATTTTATGTCGGCTTCTTCGGGATCACGACGCTGTTCTTCGCCTCGCTCGGCACTGCGCTCATCTTTTACGGTGCATCGCAGGGCGGAACCTGGAACCCCTGGCTGATCAGCATCGCGCCGCCGGACCTGAAATACGGGCTTGGCCTCGCACCGCTGAAAGAAGGGGGCTTGTGGCAGATCATCACGGTCTGCGCGATCGGGGCGTTCGTCAGCTGGGCGCTGCGCGAGGTGGAAATCTGCCGAAAGCTGGGCATGGGCTATCATGTGCCCGTCGCCTTCGGCTTCGCGATCTTCGCCTATGTGACGCTGGTGGTGTTCCGCCCGTTCCTGCTGGGCGCCTGGGGACATGGCTTCCCCTATGGCATTTTCAGCCATCTCGACTGGGTGTCGAACGTCGGCTACCAGTATCTGCACTTCCACTACAACCCGGCGCACATGCTCGCCGTGTCGTTCTTCTTCACCACCACGCTCGCGCTTTCGATGCACGGCGCGCTGGTCCTTTCGGCCACCAACCCGGCCAAGGGTGAGGAAGTGAAATCACCCGAATATGAAGACACCTTCTTCCGCGACCTGATCGGCTATTCGGTCGGCACGCTCGGCATTCACCGCGTGGGCCTGCTGCTGGCGCTGAACGCCGGGTTCTGGAGCGCTGTGTGCATCATCATATCCGGACCGTTCTGGACCCGCGGCTGGCCCGAATGGTGGACGTGGTGGCTCAACCTGCCGATCTGGATGTGAGAGGGGTAATCACCATGGCAAGCTACCAAAATATCTTCACCCAGGTCCAGTTGCGCGGGCATCCCGAAATGGGGATGCCGCACAAGGACGACAGCGAACCGCGCATCCCGCTTACCGCCTATAGCTACTGGATGGGCAAGCTGGGTCAGGCGCAGCTCGGGCCGCTCTATCTCGGCAAGCTGGGCCTCGCATCGCTGCTCTTCGGCAGCCTGTCGATCGCGATCATGGGTCTCAACATGCTGGCTTCGGTCAACTGGAACCCCAATCGGTTCCTCAAGGAATTCTTCTGGCTGGCGCTCGAACCGCCGGGTCCGGAATGGGGCTTCTCGGTCTATGTGCCCTTGGCCGAGGGCGGCTGGTGGATCATCGCGGGCTTCTTCCTGACCGCCTCGATCCTGCTCTGGTGGGCCCGCACCTATCTCCGCGCCAAGGCGCTGGGCATGGGAACGCACATCGCCTGGGCCTTTGCGAGCGCGATCTGGCTGTATCTGGTGCTCGGCATCATCCGCCCGTTCCTGCTCGGCAGCTGGTCGGAAGCCGTGCCCTTCGGCATCTTCCCGCACCTCGATTGGACCGCGGCTTTCTCGATCCGTTACGGCAACCTGTTCTACAATCCGTTCCACGCGCTTTCGATCGCCTTCCTGTATGGCTCCACCTTGCTTTTTGCGATGCATGGCGCCACAATTCTCGCTGTGGGTCGCTATGGTGGCGAGCGCGAGATCGAACAGATCTACGATCGCGGAACGGCCAGCGAACGCGCCGGACTGTTCTGGCGCTGGACCATGGGCTTCAATGCTACCATGGAATCGATCCATCGTTGGGCCTGGTGGTTTGCGGTGCTGACCACACTTACCGGCGGCATCGGCATCCTGCTCACCGGCACGGTTGTCGATAACTGGTATCTCTGGGCTCAGGAGCATGGTTTTGCGCCTGCCTATCCCGATACCGGTGTTGTTGATCCGAGCACGAGTTTCGTCGCACCGGCTCCGGTGCCGGCGGAACCGAGCCTGATGGCTGCGGACCCTGGCGCTGCTGCGCCTGCGGCCCCCAGCCCGGCAGAAGGGAACTGACAGCCATGTTGACCCTATCCAAACTCACCACCATGGGAGCGCTGGCCGTGGCCGCGCTCTCGCTCGGGGCCTGTGACATCGGCCCCAAGACCTCCGAACAGGGCGGTTTCCGGGGAACCGGCATTGCCCAGATCAGCGATCCTGACAACAAGATCGATCCCGGCACCGTTCCGCCGCCTCCCTATGAGCTTCCGCCCCCATCGGGTCCGAAGGCAAGCGAGGTGTATCAGAACGTCAAGGTGCTGGGTCATGTCAGCCAGGAAGAGTTCGACTATACCATGGCGGCGATCACCCAGTGGATCGTTCCGGCCGACGCCCCGCCTGAACAGGCCGGGTGCAACTACTGCCACAATGCCGAAAATCTGGCCGACGACAGCAAATATACCAAGGTTGTCGCGCGCCGGATGATCCAGATGACGCAGAACATCAACCAGAACTACTCGGACCACGTCAAGAAGACCGGCGTGACCTGCTATACCTGCCATCGCGGCAATGCGGTGCCGAAATATGTCTGGACCGATCCCAAGCCCAGCGACGGGCGTCTGATGGGCAACAAGCGTGGCCAGAACACGCCCAGCCCGGTGACCGCCTATGCCTCGCTGCCACTGAGCACGGCGAGCATGTATCTGGGGCTCGATGCCAAGGCGGCGCGGGTGCAATCGAAGACGATCCACCCCACGACGCTGAACCTCAAGGGCACCAAGGATGCGGAAGCCAATTACGCGATCATGATGCACCTGTCGCGATCGCTGAACGTCAACTGCACCTATTGCCACAACAGCCGTGCCTTTGCGCAATGGGGCCAGTCGAGCCCGCAGCGCGCCCAGGCCTGGTACGGCCTGCAGATGGTCAAGAATGCCAATCAGGAATATATCCACCCGCTGACCAGCGTATTCCCGGCCAACCGGCTCGGACCGCAGGGGGATCCGTACAAGACCAACTGCGCCACCTGCCACCAGATCCAGCGCAAGCCGCTGGGCGGGGCGCAGATGGCCAAGGACTATCCGGCCCTGCTGACGCTCGGACCCAAGGGAGCTGTGCCTGGCGCAGCGCCTGCCGGTGCGGCTCCGGCCATGCCGGGCATGCAAGCGCCTGCTCCGGCAGCAGCGGCGGCAGCGCCTGCTGCGGCTGCGGCGGCCGGGAACTGACCTGACGAAATCCTCTCCCAGCAAGCTGGGGGAGGATTTCTGATCGAGTAAGCGCCCATGTACCTGTTCGAAGCCCTGGTTGTCCTCCACGTCATCTGCGGGGCAACCGGGCTGATCGCGTTCTGGGTGCCGATCGCCTCGCGCAAGGGCGGCGCGGCGCATCGCAAATGGGGGCGGGTGGCGACGCTCGCCTTTATCGGCGCGGGCCTGCTCGCGATCGCGATGGCGCTGCTGTCGCTCTACGGTCCCGAAAAGCGGCTGCCGATGATCACCGACCGGGTGCTGTTCGACGGGCTGTTCGGCTGGATGATGCTCTATCTCGGCATGCTGACCATCGGCTTTGCGGTCTATGGCCTCGCCGTCGTCCGCCACCGCGCCAACCGCGCGGCGCTGCGCGCGCCGCATTACCTCGCGCTGTTCGGCGCGGTGATCGCCTCGGCCGCCTGGTGCGGCTATTACGGGCTGATGATCGCGCAACCGCTGATGGCCGCGCTCGCCGTGGTCGGGCTGACTGCGGTGGTAACGCAGCTCTTCTATGTCTGGCGGCCCAGCGCGCCGCCGCGCGCGCATGTGCCCGAACATTTCCGCGCGCTGCTCGGCATGGGCATATCGGCCTATACCGCCTTCCTCTCGGTCGGGCTGATCCGGCTGGTGCCCGATCATGTCTTCAATCCGCTGATCTGGGCGGTGCCGAGCATCATCGGGGTGAGCCTGATCATCCGCTATACGCTCGCTCACCGCCCGCGCGCGGGCAGTGGGACCAGGTCCGTGCAGCGGCGGCAGGCCTAGGAGAGCGCGCGCATGAAGGACTGGATCGTCAACAATCTGGGCATCATCGAGATGCTGATGTCAGGCGTGCTGGTGCTCGGCTTCTGCGCCTGGCAGTATTGGAGCGTCAGCCGGCCCGACAAGGGGGAATAGGCTGAGCGGGGGGGCATCTGGCTCAAAAGGACCGCTGCCCCCTTACCGCTCCTTCTTCTTCGTCGGCGCGTTGAAATCCGCAGGCTTTCCCGCGACCCAAGTCAGGAACTTGGCAATTTCCGGATGATCGCGCAGTGCCTGCACGTCCTCGCCGATCCGGCCCAGCTCGGCATTGGTGAAATGCGCGTGGATGGTGCGGTGGCAGATCGGGTGAACCGCGACGCGGGCCTTGCCGCCTTTCGATTTGGGCACCGGATGGTGCCATTCGATCAGCTCGCCGAGATCGCGCCCGCACAGCCAGCACGGCTCGGGCGGCGGTGCAGCGGCTTCGTCCTCTTCCTCTTCCCAGGCGCGGCGTTTGGGCATGGCCGGATCAGTCCGCGGTCGGGCCGTTGCCGGGGCCGAGCAGATCGATGACCGCGGTCACCATCGCCTCAGTCGCCAGTGTGATCGATTCGCGCGGCATGACCTTGAAGAACGGGCTGTGATGCGCCGGCAGCGTCAGCTTGCCCGCCCTGGCAGCGTCGATATCCGCCTGCGGGGTGCCGCCGACGTTGAAGTACAGCCCCGGCACATCGGTATTGGGCGCGACGAAATAGGCGAAATCCTCCGCGCCCATGCCGGTCTGCGGCTCGCTGGTCAGCAGCGCGGCCTCGCCAAAGCGCCTGGCGAAGGTCTTGGTGATCCGCTCGGTCAGCGGCTTGTCGTTGACCGTCACCGGGGTCGATTCGAAGCCGACCTTCACCTGGGGCAGCTTGTCTTCGGGCAGGCCGTTCAAGCGCCCGACATTCTCGGCAATGCGCTTGATCCCGTCGAGCAGCTTCTGGCGCACCGCATTGTCGTTCGACCGGACGGTGAGCTGCAGCTCGGCCTTGTCCGAAATGATGTTGTGCTTGAAGCCAGAATGGAACGAGCCGACCGTCACCACGCCAGCCTCGAGCGGGGAGATCTCGCGCGAGACCAAAGTCTGCAGCGCCATCACGATCTCCGCGCCCATCACGATCGGGTCCTTGCCCATGTGCGGATAGGCGCCGTGCGTGCCGACGCCGAAAATGGTGATGTCGACCGAATCCGAAGACGAGGCGGTGAGCCCCGGCTGGATCTCGATCTTGCCCGTGGGCGTCCCGGCGGAGACGTGGAAGGCCAGCGCGTAATCAGGCTTGGGGAACCGGGTGTACAGGCCGTCCTGCATCATCTTGGCCGCGCCGCCGATCCGCTCTTCCGCCGGTTGCGCGACGAACACCACGGTGCCCTTCCACTGGTCCTTCATCGCGGCGAGGCGGCGCGCGGTGCCGATCATCGAGGTGATGTGCGTGTCGTGCCCGCACGCGTGCATCACCGGCTTTTCGGTGCCGTCGATATCGACCTGTTTCACCTTCGAGGCATAGGGCAGGCCGCTATCCTCGGCGAGCGGCAGGCCGTCCATATCGGCGCGCACCATGATCACCGGGCCGTCGCCATTCTTCATGATGCCGACCACGCCGGTCACGCCGACGCCCTCGGTGACCGTGGCACCGGCGGCGCGCAGTTCGGCCGCGATGATCTTTGCGGTGCGCGTTTCCTTGAACGACAGTTCGGGATTGGCGTGGAAATCGAGGAACAGCTTTTCGAGCTTCGCGTCATAATCGCTCGCCACCGCCTTGCCGAGCGCATCCTGCGCCTGCGCCGGTGCGAAGAGCGCGAGTGCCATCGCGCTGCCGATCAGGCCGAAAGCTGTTGCTCTGTTCATCGATTTCCCCTTTTTCCCCAAGGCGTTCCTGCGTCGCTCGCGCGACTATAGCGCCTGCCATCGCGGAATCTATCGTCATTCCCGCGAAAGCGGGAATCCCGCTTGTGCAGGACGGTTGAAGGGGAGCGGGACCCCCACCTGCGCGGGGGTGACGATGTTCACGAAGGGCGAAGGATCGGCAAGATCAATCCGCCGGACCTACCTTGAACGCGCAAAGCTTGTTGCCGTCAAGGTCGCGGAAATAGGCGCCGTAAAAGGCCTGGTCGCCCTCGGGGCCGCGCAGGCCCGGTTCGCCCTCGCAGGTGCCGCCGAGTTCGAGCGCCCTGGCGTGAAGCATGTCGACCTTGGCGCGCGCATCCATGGCCAGCGCGACCATGGTACCGTTGCCCGCGGTCGCCGGTTCGCCATTATAGGGCCGAGTGATGGCGATGCCCGGCGTGCCCCAGGCGGTGCCGAACAGCGTGAAGCCGTTTTCCTCCATCCGCATCAGTTCGCTGCCGCCCAGCGCGCCGACCAGCCCTGCATAGAAAGCGCGCGCCTTGTCGAGATCGTTGGATCCGACGGTAACATATCCGATCATGTGGTGTCTCCTGCTCGCCCGGCCCGACTCCGGCCAGTTGCAGATCGCAACCTATCATGGACATGTGTCGAGGCAATGACCTATCGGGTAATCTTCCGCATTTCCCGTGCTGATCCGTACAACACCTTCACCGCTTGCCCGGTTGACCCACAAACCTGCGCGCAGCCCATAGGCCTCGCCCGGATGGCCGATCCACACCGATCCGTCGGGCTTCTCGATCCGCTGCACGCCGAGTCCGAAGGCCTGGAAATAGCCGCGATCGTCATCGCCATTGCTGCCATCGAAGCGCCATTGCGCGCGGGTGAGTTCGGCGAAGGACTCCGGGATGAGCAGCCCGTCGCCGCCGTTCAGCAGCATCTGGCCCAGCCGCGCGAGGCCACCGGCGGAAATGCGCATGCCGCCTTGCGGGCTGAAGGCCGATCCGTTTCTGCCCGGCGCATAAAGCTCGATATCGCATCGACCATCGCTCGTGGGCACATAGGCGCACTGGTCGGGCGCGCCAATCCAGTCATCGCGCGCGATCGTACCATCGGGATTGTAGAGCGTGATCGCGGTCTTGGCTGCGCCCGGCTTGCAGCCCGACCAGTTGTAGCAGGCGGGGATGGCGAGCGGATCGAACACCTCTTCGGCCATGATCCGGTCGAAGCGCTTGCCGCTCGCCGCCTCCATCACCGCAGCGATGACAGGGAAGTTGACATTGGCATAGCGGAAATAGGCGCCGGGGGCATGGGTCGCATCCCAGGCTCCGGGTTTGGCGAGAAGATCGGCGAGGCTGGCATCGAGCGGGATGAAATAGCCTGCATCATCCTTCAGCCCCGACTGGTGCGACAGCAACAGTCGCAGCGTGATCTTCTGCGCCGGGAACCCCGGATGCACGACCCGCCAGCCGAGATAGAGCGACACGTCGCGGTCGAGATCGAGCACCGCCTTGTCGACCAGCCGCATCACCGCGACGCCCACCGCAAGCTTCGAGATCGAGGCGATGCGCACCGGATCGTCGAGCGTTGCCTCGCGCATGCTCGGGCGGTGGGCAAGGCCGGTGACCTTGCCGCGATCGAGCCGGTCGGCGGTGAATTTCAGCTCGATGCGGACATTCTCATCGGTCTGCGCGGTGGCTGGGACGCTGAGGGCAGCCACTACCATGACAGTCAGCACCGTCATTCCCGCGAAGGCGGGAATCCCGCTTTTGCGCAAAAGTCGCTGCAGGAAGCGGGATCCCCGCGTGCGCGGGGGTGACGGAAGCAAGGACATGGCTCGAAAGATCAGGCCTTGCATTCGCCGATGCGCTTGCCACTGTTTTTCGCCTTCATCGTCATGCTGCCGAACTCCTTGGAGCCCATCACCATATCCATCTGCATATCATAGCTGGTCGCGGTATACGTTCCGGTCAATTTGATGTCGCCCTGCTGGCCTGGTTGCTTGCCCTTGCAGGCAATGACTGCATTGACCTTGCCGTCGGACAGATCCAGCGTCTTGTAGCTACATTCGCCATTCTCGGCTCCGGCGAGGAAGTCCGCGCCAGGCTTGCTGGCCTGTTCCTTGCTCAGACAGTTCTTGACCGCCTGCGGTTTGCCGACCTGCTGTTTCAAAGCGTCCTGCAGCTGCGGGGGCATCTTGCTTTTGGCAAAATCGACGTCAAGCATCTCGACCTTGTTCTCCCATTCGCCGGGGCTGAACTTGATCGATTCGGCTTCCTTGGCGACCTCTTCCTTGCTGATCTTGCCGTCGCCATCCGTGTCTGCGCCGCCGCCGCCGCTGCAGGCCGCCAAGGCGAGCAGCGGCAGGGCCAGGATCGAAACAGTCTGCATCTTCATGGGGGTTCTCCATAAGGGGTTCGGGGATGCGCGACCGCATGTCCTTGTTGGCTCGCGACCCTAAAGACGCGCCCCGCGCAATGCAATCGCATCCCCGCCCTTGCGCCGGTGCCGCTCGCTCCGCATATCTCGCATCATGGCTGAACTGGTAATCCGACGCGGGCTGGAAGAGCCGCAAACCGATGGCACGTTCGTGCCGCACAAGCCGCAGCGGCCCGAAAAGGCCGAGGGCGGGCGGCGGTTCAAGCTGGTCAGCGATTACACCCCTTCGGGCGACCAGCCCACCGCGATCAAGGAACTGGTCGAGGGCATCAAGGCGCAGGACCGCGACCAGGTGCTGCTCGGCGTCACCGGATCGGGCAAGACCTTCACCATGGCGCAGGTGATCGAGCAGACGCAGCGTCCCGCGCTGATCCTCGCGCCGAACAAGATCCTCGCCGCGCAGCTTTATGGCGAGTTCAAGAGCTTCTTCCCCGAAAACGCGGTCGAATATTTCGTCAGCTATTACGATTATTACCAGCCCGAAGCCTATGTGCCGCGCAGCGACACCTATATCGAGAAGGAATCGAGCGTTAACGAGGCGATTGACCGGATGCGGCATTCGGCGACGCGGTCGCTGCTCGAGCGCGACGATGTGATCATCGTCGCCTCGGTGTCGTGCATCTACGGCATCGGTTCGGTCGAGACCTATTCGGCGATGATCTTCGACATCAAGGCGGGCGAGAGCGTCGACCAGCGCGAGCTGATCCGCAAGCTGGTCGCGCTTCAGTATAAGCGCAACGATGCCAGCTTCACCCGCGGCAATTTCCGCGTCCGCGGCGATACGCTCGAACTCTTCCCCTCGCATTACGAGGATGTCGCCTGGCGCATCTCGTTCTTCGGCGACGAGGTGGAATCGATCGCCGAGTTCGATCCCTTGACCGGCAAGCCCGGCGCGAAGCTGGCGCAAGTGCGCGTCTATGCGAATTCGCACTATGTGACACCCGGCCCGACGATGCAGCAGGCCAGTGCCGCGATCCGGTTCGAGTTGACCGAGCGGCTGAAGGAACTGGAGGCCGAAGGGCGGCTGCTCGAGGCGCAGCGGCTCGAGCAGCGCACCAATTTCGACCTCGAGATGATCGCGGCAACGGGCAGCTGCGCTGGCATCGAGAACTATTCGCGCTTCCTCACCGGGCGCCTGCCGGGCGAGCCGCCGCCGACCCTGTTCGAATATCTGCCCGAAAACGCGCTACTGTTCATCGACGAAAGCCACCAGACCGTTCCGCAGATCGGCGCGATGGCGCGCGGCGACCACCGGCGCAAGCTGACGCTCGCCGAATATGGCTTCCGCCTGCCCAGCTGTATCGACAACCGGCCGTTGCGTTTCAACGAATGGGACGCGATGCGTCCGCAGACGGTCAGCGTCTCGGCGACGCCCGGTAACTGGGAGATGGAGCAGACCGGCGGCGTGTTCGCCGAACAGGTCATCCGCCCCACCGGGCTCATCGACCCGCCGGTCGAGATCAAACCGGTCGAGGAGCAGGTCGACGACCTGATCGCCGAGTGCAAGAAGGTCGCCGCCGCGGGATATCGCACGCTCGTCACCACGCTCACCAAGCGCATGGCCGAGGATCTGACCGAGTACATGCACGAGGCCGGGATCAAGGTCCGCTACATGCACTCGGACGTCGAGACGCTCGAGCGCATCGAACTGATCCGCGACCTGCGCATGGGTGTCTATGACGTGCTGATCGGCATCAACCTGCTGCGCGAGGGGCTCGACATTCCCGAATGCGGGCTGGTCGCGATCCTCGATGCCGACAAGGAAGGGTTCCTGCGCTCCGAAACCTCGCTGATCCAGACGATCGGCCGCGCCGCGCGCAATGTCGAAGGTCGCGTGATCCTCTATGCCGACCGCATCACCGGCAGCATGGAGCGCGCGCTCAACGAGACCAACCGCCGCCGCGAGAAGCAGATCGCGTACAATACCGAACACGGCATCACGCCGACCACGATCAAGCGCAATATCGGCGACATCATCGCGCATGTCGCGAGCAAGGACAGCGTGCTGGTCGACACCGGCGTCGACGACCGCCCGCACATGGTCGGCCACAATCTGCGCGCCTATATCGAGGACCTCGAAAAGAAGATGCGCGCCGCCGCTGCCGATCTGGAATTCGAGGAAGCAGGAAGGCTGCGCGACGAGATCCGCAAGCTGGAGGCGGAGGAGCTGGGGCTCCCGGTGGAGCAGCGCGTCGCCGCGCCCAAAGGACGGGCGACCGAGGGCAAGCCGGGGACGCGAAAAATGCGTTACGGGAAAACGCAGCGGAAGTTTTGAGGGGTTTTGGGCGCTGAAAAAGCCCAATGGCGACACCATCAGCGATGACGCATAAGCTTGGCTTTCCGGAGCAGTACCGATGACCAGGCCTAACGACGGATCGATTGACAAAAACCCGCCTGTCCTTTATAAAGGACAGCAATTCAGCGTTACGCAGACCGAACAGTTTGCAGCCTGGCTTAAGGCGTTGCGCGATCTTGAAGGGCGGGCAAGAATCCTGAAGCGGCTGCGCAGGCTGGCCGATGGACATTTCGGCGACTGCAAGGCTGTGGGCGAAGGCGTGTCGGAGCTCCGCATGTTCTTCGGCCCCGGTTACCGCGCATATTTCACGATGGTGGGCGACACGGTGGTGTTGCTGCTGGTCGGCGGAGACAAGGACAGCCAGCCGCGCGATATTGCACTGGCTCGTAAGCTCGCGAAAGAGGTGCTTAGTGATGGTGGAGACCAGGACGTTTGATCCCGCAGAGTTTCTGACCAGCGAAGACGATGTTGTCCGCTATCTCAACGTCTGGATGGAAGATGGCACCCCACAGGAAATTGCCCGGGCGCTGGGGGATGTGGCGCGATCCAAGGGCATGACCGAGATCGCCAAGCGCACCGGGCTTGGCCGTCAGGCGCTCTACAATGCGCTGTCAGAGAACGGCAATCCGACGCTCGAAACGCTGATGGCCGTGCTGTCCGCCCTTGGTCTCCGCCTCTCGGTGACGCGCGACGCCGCCTGACCGCTATTGCCATCGCCGCCGAAACGCGGCACGCATCGTTCCAGCGGGTCGCACCGTGGCCCCGTGCATTTCGGCGGGGCAAGACTGATCGGACGTCCTGCATGGTTTCTTCCCTTTTCTCGCGCCTCCTTGTTGGCGCTGCAGCCCTTGGCGCGCTGGCTACCCCGGCGCATGCCCAGACCCTGTCCGACAAGGACGGGTATGACTCGCTGCTGAGCTGCGCGGCGTTCTTTTCGGCGGCTGCAGCGGTAACCGAGGACGACAAGAAAACCAGCGGCGAGGCGACCGAGCTGGCGACGGCGTTCATGACCGGCGCGGTGCTGCTGGCGCCGGGCGGTGACAGCGCCAAGGCGGAAAAGGCGCTCGAGGAACAGGCGCAGATATTTGCGGTGGCGATGGTCGCCGATGACAAGGCAATGGCCAAGGATCTCGAAGGCCTGGCCGACAATTGTGGGACGCTGGGCGAGCAATATCTGCCCGAAGTGCTGGCGCGCGCAGGCGAATAACGCTCGGCCTCAGCCGGGCAGCGCGGTCAGCGTATCGACGGTCAGCACCTGCGGCAGGATCACCGGCTCGCGGCCCGGCGCATACCAGACGTAGAGCGGTACGCCCGATCGGCCCTGCGCCTCGAGATAGCGGCTGATCTCGGCATCGCGCCGCGTCCAGTCGCCTTCGAGCACCACGACGCCCGCTTTCCTGAACGCCGCTGCGGTCGCCTCGCGCTGGATCGCGGCGGCCTCGTTCGCCTTGCAGGTGATGCACCAGTCGGCGGTGAAATAGGCGAAGACCGGTTTGCCATCGGCGCGCAATTTGGCGAGCTTCGCCTCGCTGAACGGCTGGACGGGGAGCGTGGCATTGGCCGTGCGCGCCGAGGCGGACGGCGCGGCATCGATCGGCAGCGCGGCGATCGCCGCGACCGCAACGGCCAGCGAGGGGGCGAGTGCGATCCAGCCGCTCTTGCCCGCGCTCTGCCGCGCGCCCAGCCACCACAGCAGCAGCGCCAGCGCCATCGCGGCGGCCAGCCCGAAAAGGACCCCGCTATTGCCTGTCTGCTGGCCGAGCAGCCAGACCAGCGCCAGGGCCGTCAAGAACATCGGCACCGCCATGATCCGGCGGAAGGCACTCATCCAGGCACCGGGGCGCGGCATCATCCGACGAAGGGCTGGCACGAAACCGACCGCGAGAAAGGGCAGCGCGAGCCCGAGGCCCAGCCCGGCAAAGACCAGCAGCGCGGCGGGCCAGGGCAGCACCAGCGCGGTGCCCATCGCGGCGGCCATGAACGGCGCGGTGCAGGGCGTTGCGACAAAGGCTGCGAGCGCGCCGGTCCAGAACGATCCCGCCGCGCCCTGTTTCTGCGTCAGGCTGCCACCCGCCGAGACGGTGGCGAACTCGAACAGTCCGGCAAGGTTGAACGCTATGGCGGTAACCAGCAGCAGCAGCGCGAGGATGATGCGCGGGTCCTGCAGCTGGAATGCCCAGCCGATCTGCTCTCCGCCCGCGCGCAGGGCGATCAGCAGACCGCCCAGCCCCAGGCACACCAGCACGATGCCCGCAGTATAGGCGATTGCATCGCGCCGCGCCGCGCGTTCGTCGCCGCCCGCCTTGGCCAGGCTGATCGCCTTGAGGCTGAGGATCGGGAAGACGCACGGCATGATGTTGAGCAGCAGCCCGCCGAGCAAGGCACCGCCCAGCGCGGTGGCGAGCAGCGCGAGCATGTCGCCTTCGGCTGTTGTGTTACCGGCGGCGCTTTCGATCCGCGTGCCGCCGGGGGCAACCGTGCCGGGCTTCGCCACCAGATCGAGCCCCATATTCTCGCCGATGCGCAGCACGCCGCCGATTTCCGCAGCGTCACTGCCCGCGACCTCGGTCTCGACGATCAGCCGGTCACCGTCGCGGAAAAAGCTCTGCGGCGCGCGATAACTGAGCGCCTTGTCGGTGCGCGCGAAAAAATGCGGGGCGTCGATTGCGCCAGCGGCGGGAAAGGGGATGGCGATGCGCAGGATCTTGCCGTCGCGCGCAAAGGTCGCTTCGGAGCCGAGCGGCGCGGGCAGACGCTGCCGCCACGCGTCGAAGCGGGCGCGCGCGGCCTTGTCGATGCCGTTCTTGCCGACGGTGAGGCGCGTGGTCAGCGTCGCGCTCTCGGGCACGCAGATCTCGTCGGTGCACGCCAGCCAGTCGGCCCTGACGCTGATCGGCAATACCGTGCCGGGGGTGAGCGTGGGATCGAGCTTTAGCGCGACCAGCGGCGCATAGGGGCCTTCATAGACATGGTTCATCAGCCCCGCGATGATCAGCGTCTGCGGCACGGGGTAGCGCAGCGGGCCGACGGAAACGCCCTTGGGCAGCGTCCATTCGAGCGTCATGCCAAGCCCGGCATCGCCCGGATTTTCCCAATATCCGTGCCAGCCCTTTTTGGGCGTCATGGCAAAGGCGAGATCGACCGTGCTGCCAGGCGCAGGATCGGCGCTTTCGGCGACCAGCGATGCGGCGATGTTGTTCGGCCCGCGCTGGAGCGGCTGGGCTGCAGCGGGCAGGGTAAGCGCCAGCAGGAAGATAGCCCAAAGGGTCCGGAAGAAAGCCAGCATGATCGCCGCCATGTAGAGGGTTTGTGGGCCAAAACCAATGGCCCTTCGGCGGACGTTTCGCTTTGCAGAACCCGGCGGTTACCGCTGATCGTAGGCGCTCAAGCCCCTGCCCAACCGGTTTTCGCCCAGAGGGATGCGGTCACGGCTCCAGTTGGCGATGAACCAGGTGGCGCGATCGACGCCGGGGGCCAGGCTCGCATCATTGCCGTAGATCTGTAGCCCCGCGGAGCTGTAGCTGCGACCTTCGGCGGCGACAGCGATAAAGGCCGACCAGTTTTCCTTGTTCTGACCCTGGACGAAGATGTTGCGGGTGATCTCGCCGCTCGCGCCGCCAGGCAGGTCGATCATGTAGTTGGTGCCATTGCCCTGGCTGTCGTCGAAGCTCGAGTCGGTGATCGACACCTGCGCAGCGCGGCTCTTCACATAATGGCCGCCCTGGCCGCGTTCGAAGCGCGAGCGGGTGACGGTGAGCGATCCGTAATCGCCGATATAGATCGAATGCGCGCAATCCGACGCGCAGATGCCGAGGCCCGAAAAGCTCGACTTGTCGATGACGATCCGTCCGCCCGGATTCTGGGCCGTGAGAATGCCCTGCTGGCTGTTGCGGAACAGGCTGTTGAACACGCTGAGATCGCCCCATTCCAGCCTGATGCCGGCGCCGTTCTCATCGGGCACGCCGATATTCTGGAAGATCAGCCCCTCGACCCGTGCGCTGCGGCCGCGCAGCACCAGCGTCGCCTTGCCTTCGCACACACCGCCGTCGAAGATCGCGGTGCCCGGGGTGGCGGCGCGATAGGTGATGTTGCCCGCCTCCTGCACCGCGCAATCGCGCCAGATGCCGGGTGCGACCTCGATCGTGCCGGTGCCGCCGCCGATCTTGTTCACGGCATCGGACAGCGAGCGATAGGTCTTGCCGGTCTCGGCGATGCGATAGGGCATGGGACGCTGCTGTTGCGCGAAAAGGGGCAGGGCACTGATCAGGGCCAGCGCGGCGACAAGGATGATGCGAAGCGTGGTCATGCCCAATGTCATACCATGCTCGCTGGGAAATGCCGGATTTTAGAGGGTTAACGCAAGCGCCGTCCCGTCACGGTACAGGCGCGGGTTCATCGGTTACCGGCTCGGCCTCGCCTTCCGTCTTGTGCCTGCGCCCGTAGACCAGGTCGAACAGCGGCGAGGCCATGAAGGTCGTCACGATCGCCATGATCACCAGCATCGAGAACAGCGCCGGGCCAATGATCCCGCGCTGCAGGCCGATATTGATGATGATCAGTTCCATCATCCCGCGCGCATTCATCAGCGCGCCGATCGCCATGGCGGTCGCATTGTCCTGCCCGGTTATGCGTGCGGCGGCGTAGCAGGCGACCCCCTTGGCCAGGATCGAGGCCGCCAGAATGCCCATCGCGATCGCGAGCAGCTCGGCATTGTTGACCACGGTCAGCTGCGTGTTCAGCCCCGAATAGGCGAAGAACATGGGGATCAGCAGCACCATGATGATCGGTTCGAGCTGGCGCTGCAATTCGCTCGACAGCATTCCGCGGGGCATGCAGATGCCGAGCAGGAAACCGCCCAGCACCGCGTGGATGCCGATATAATCCATGGCAAAGGCGGCGAGCATGAACAGCACGAGCACGGCGGCGAGCATCGAGTGCGTCACCTTGCCGTTGCGTTCGGTGATGCGGCCGAGCGGCGCGAGCAGCCTGCGCCCGAAAATCAGCATGAACGCCGCAAAGCTCGCCCCGCCGGCAATTGCCTTGATTGCGACGCCCGGCCCGTCGCCGAAGCTTGCCAGCACGATCGCGAGCACCGTCCAGGCGGCGGCATCGTCGATGGCGCCGGCAGAAAGGGTCAGGCTGCCGAGCTTGGTGTCGGTGAGTCCCCGTTCGTGGATGATGCGCGCGAGCATCGGGAAGGCGGTGATCGCAATGCACGCGCCGAGGAACAGCGTCGCCTGGAACTGGTTGACGTCGCTGGCGAACAGGCCGGGGACGTTCTGCAGCCGGGGTGCAAGCAGCATCGCGACGATGAACGGCACAGCCATGCCGGTGAAGGAAACCGCTGCCGCACTGCCGATCTGCGCGCGGAAATGGTCGGAGCGAAAGCCAAGGCCGACCAGGAACATGTACAGCCCCACGCCGAGCTGCGCGCAGACGAACAGCACGTTCTTGGTCTCGGGCGGGAAGATCGCGGCCTGAAGGTCGGGCAGGAAAAAGCCGAACAGTGACGGGCCGAGCAGCACGCCCGCCATCATCTCGCCGACCACCTGGGGCTGGCCGAGCCAGCGCCGCACCGCATAGCCGACAAGCCGGCAGGTGCCGATGATCAGCGCCATCTGCACGAAGAAATATGCGCTGAGTTCAGACGGTGTCACGCGCCGATGCCCCTCCCGCAAACCCCTCGCAGCGGGACTTGCGGCGGGAGTTTGCGGTTTAGCGGTCCAGAGTCAATCGCTTGCGATCAATCCAGATTGGGACGCAGCCAGCGCCGCGCGGTGTCGAGATCGACCCCGCGCCGTGTCGCATAGTCGGCAAGCTGGTCCTCGCCGATCCGCGCGACGCCGAAATAGGCGCTTTCCGGATGCCCGAAATAGAAGCCGCTGACCGCTGCGGTCGGCAGCATCGCAAAACTCTCGGTCAGCGTGATACCGGTGGCGTCGGTGGCCTTTAGCAGATCGAACAAAACCGGCTTCTGGCTGTGATCGGGACAGGCGGGATAGCCCGGTGCCGGGCGGATGCCGCGATATTGTTCCTTGATCAGCGCCTCGTTGGTGAGCTGCTCGCCCTGGGCATAGCCCCAGAGCGTCGTGCGGACATATTGGTGCAGCCGCTCGGCAAAGGCCTCGGCCAGGCGGTCGGCGAGCGCTTTCAGCAGGATGTCGTTATAATCGTCATGCGCCGCCTTGAAGCGTTCCAGATGCGCCTCGATGCCATGGCCTGCGGTGACCGCGAAACCGCCGATCCAGTCTCCTGCCGGATCGATGAAATCCGCCAGGCACATGTTCGCACGGCCCTCGCGCTTGGCGATCTGCTGGCGCAGGAAGGGCATGCGGATTTCCTGGCCATCGGCATGGATCACCACATCGTCGCCATCGCGCTGGCAGGGCCACAGGCCGACCACGCCCTTGGCGGTCAGCCATTTCTCGGCGATGATCTTGTCGAGCATCGCATTGGCATCGGCGAACAGCGAGGTTGCGCTCTCGCCGACGATCTCGTCCTCGAGGATCGCGGGGAAATTGCCCGCCAGTTCCCAGGCACGGAAGAACGGCGTCCAGTCGATGCATTCGCGCAGGTCCGCCAGGTCCCAGTCCTCGAACACATGGACGCCGGGCTGCGCCGGGGCGGGCGGCTTCTGGCTCATGTCGGCGACGAACGCATTGGCACGCGCGACCTCGATCGGCGACAGGTCGTTCTGCCCCTTGTTCGATCGCGCCAGGCGCACCGCCTCATATTCCTCTGCCACCTTGGCGATGAACGGCGCGGCGAGCGTGCCGCTGACCAGGTTGGAGGCAACGCCGACCGCGCGGCTGGCGTCGAGCACATGCACCACCGGGCCTTCATAGGCGGGCGCGATGCGCAGCGCGGTGTGCACCTTGGAGGTGGTCGCGCCGCCGATCAGCAGCGGAATGCGCATCCCGGCCTTCTGCATTTCCTCGGCCACGGTCACCATTTCGTCGAGCGAGGGGGTGATGAGGCCCGACAGGCCGATAATGTCCGCCTGGTTGTCGTTCGCAGCCTTGAGGATGTCGTGCCAGGGCACCATCACGCCAAGGTCGACGACCTCGTATCCGTTGCACTGCAGCACCACGCCGACGATGTTCTTGCCGATGTCATGCACATCGCCCTTCACCGTGGCCATGATGATCCGGCCCTTGCCCTTGGCATTGGGGTCCTTCTCGGCCTCGATATAGGGGAAGAGGTGTGCGACCGCCTTCTTCATCACGCGCGCGGACTTGACCACCTGCGGCAGGAACATCTTGCCCTCGCCGAACAGGTCGCCGACGACGTTCATGCCGTCCATCAGCGGACCTTCAATCACCTCGATCGGGCGCGCCGCGGCGAGCCGGGCTTCCTCGGTATCCTCGACGATATGCGCGTCGATGCCCTTGACCAAAGCATGCTCGAGCCGCTTGACCACCGGCCAGCTGCGCCATTCGGCGGCTTCCTTCTCGGCCTTTTCGTCCTTGCCGCGAAAGGTCTCGGCGAGCGTGATCAGCTTTTCGGTCGCGTCGCCCCCGCCTTCTGGGGTACGATCCCAGATCACGTCCTCGCACGCTTCGCGCAGCACGGGATCGATATCGTCATAGATATCGAGCTGGCCGGCATTGACGATGCCCATGTCCATGCCCGCCTTGATTGCGTGGTACAGGAACACGCTGTGCATCGCGCGGCGCACCGGCTCGTTGCCGCGGAAGCTGAACGACAGGTTGGACACGCCGCCCGAGATGTGCACATGCGGGCAGCGCTGCTTGATGTCGCGGCAGGCCTCGATAAAGTCGATCGCATAGCGGCGATGTTCGTCGATGCCGGTGGCGACCGCGAAGATATTGGGGTCGAAGATGATGTCCTCGGGCGGGAAGCCGATTCCGGTGAGCAGATTGTAGGCGCGCTCGCAGATCTCGACCTTGCGTTCCCGGGTATCGGCCTGGCCGACCTCGTCGAATGCCATGACGACGACGGCGGCGCCATAATCCATGCAGATGCGGGCATGGCGGAGGAATTCCTCCTCGCCTTCCTTCATGCTGATCGAATTGACGATCGGCTTGCCCGAGACGCATTTCAGGCCGGCCTCGATCACCGACCATTTGGACGAATCGATCATGAACGGCACGCGCGCAATATCAGGCTCGGCGGCGATCAGCTTGAGATAGCGCGTCATTGCGGCATGCGCGTCGAGCAGGCCTTCGTCCATGTTGATGTCGATGATCTGCGCGCCGTTCTCGACCTGCTGGCGCGCGACCTCGACCGCCTCTTCATAGCGGTCTTCCATGATCAGCTTCTTGAACTTGGCCGATCCGGTAACGTTGGTGCGCTCGCCGATATTGACGAACTGGGCCGTAGAAGGGGTGGGGGACTGGGTCATTTTTTCGCTTTCGCCCTCTCCCCTGAGGGAAGAGGGTTGGGAGAGGGGAACATGCGGAGAGGGTCGTGCCGTGCCCCTCTCCCTTCGCCGCTACGCGGCTCTTCTCTCTCCCCTGAGTCGCAGACGAGCGAAGCTCAACGGGAGAGGGCCAATGCGGGTCAAGCCGCCATCGTGAACGGTTCCAGACCCGACAGGCGCGTCTGGACCGGCAGGGTCGGGATGGCGCGGGGCGGGGCGCTGGCGACGGCGCGCGCGATCGCGCCGATATGGCCCGGCGTGGTGCCGCAGCAACCGCCGACGATGTTGATCAGCCCGTCTTCCAGCCACTGGCCGATCAGGCTGGCGGTATGCTCGGGCAGCTCGTCATATTGGCCAAGGTCATTGGGCAGCCCGGCATTGGGATAGGCCATGATCAGCGTATCGGCCTGGCGCGCCAAAGCGGCGAGATGCGGACGCAGCAGGTCCGCGCCGAACGAGCAGTTGAGCCCGACGGTGAGCGGCTTGATGTGCCGCACCGCATGCCAGAATGCCTCGACCGTATGCCCCGAAAGGTTGCGTCCGGCCATGTCGGTGATGGTCATGCTGAGCATGATCGGCACCTCGCGGCCCGCAGCTTCCGCCGCATCGCGCGCGGCCATGGCGGCGGCCTTGGCATTGAGCGTGTCGAAGATCGTCTCGATCAGGATGAAATCGACCCCGCCTTCGACCAGCGCGTCGCACTGTTCGCGATAGACGTCGCGCATCGTGTCGAAATCGACCTCGCGATAGCCCGGATCGTTGACATCGGGCGAGAGCGACAGCGTCTTGTTGGTCGGGCCGATCGCACCGGCAACGAAGCGCGGCTTGCCGTCGCGCGCTTCTGCCGCATCGGCTTCCTCGCGCGCGACGCGGGCGGATTCGACATTGATCTCGCGCACCAGATGCTCGGCGCCGTAATCGGCCTGGCTGATGCGGTTGGCGCTAAACGTGTTGGTCTCGATAATGTCGGACCCCGCGTCGAGATAGGCGCGGTGGATGCCGGCGATGACCGACGGGCAGGTCAGCGCGAGAATGTCGTTATTGCCCTTCTGGTCATGGGTGAATTCCATGACCCCGCGAAAATCGGCTTCCTCGAGCCGGTGCGCCTGGATCTGGGTGCCATAGCCGCCATCGAGCATCATGATGCGGGTGGCGGCGATCGACTTGAGCTTTTCGGCGGGGCTCATGCGGCATTCTCCTGTAGCACCGGAGCGGCGGCGACCTTGGGCGCGCGCAGGCCCAGCAGGTGGCAGATCGCAAAGCTCAGCTCGGCGCGGTTGAGGGTGTAGAAGTGGAAATGGCGCACCCCGCCCGAATAGAGGCGGCGGCACATTTCGGCAGCGACGGTGGCTGCAACCAGCTGGCGCGTGGTCGGATGGTCGTCGAGCCCTTCGAACAGGTCGTTCATCCATTGCGGAATTTCGGTGCCGCAGGCCCCGGCAATCTTGCGCGTGGTCGCGACATTGCTGACCGGCAGGATGCCCGGCAGGATCGGCGCGGTGATTCCCGCGCGGGTATAGGCATCGCGGAAGCGGAAGAACGCTTCGGGCGAGAAGAAGAACTGGGTGATCGCCTGATCGGCTCCGGCATCGAGCTTGCGCTTGAGATTGTCGATATCGCTGTCGGCGCAATCGGCATCGGGATGCGTTTCGGGATAGGCGGCGACCGAAATCTCGAACGGCGCGACCTGTTTCAGGCCCTTCACCAGTTCCGCCGCATTGGCATAGCCCCGGGGATGCGCGACGAATTTCTCGCCCATGCGCGGCGGGTCACCGCGCAGCGCGACGATGTGGCGCACGCCCGCATCCCAATAGCTCTGCGCGATCGAATCGATCTCGTCACGGCTGGCATCGACACAGGTGAGGTGTGCCGCAGCGGGGATCGCGGTCTCGGAGGCGATGCGCGCGACCGTGGCGTGCGTGCGTTCGCGCGTCGATCCGCCGGCACCATAAGTGACCGAGACGAATTTGGGGCCGAGCGGGGCAAGCGTGGTCAGCGTGTCCCACAAGGTCGCCTCCATCTTCTCGGTCTTGGGCGGAAAGAACTCGAAGCTCACTTCGACATCACCGGCCAGCCCCGCGAACAGCGGCGCGCCCAGCGCCTCGCGCGCTTCGGCCAGTTGTTTGAGAGAGAGGGTCATGCAGCGGCCTTTCTGGGCGTTACGTGTGTCTGATCATGGGGCTGGATGCGGGCCGGCTCGCCGCGATGCTGGCCGAGCCAGATCTTCACGGTCAGCGTGCCGCCAGAGAGGCTGCGCGTGTCGATCAGCGCGAAGCCGGCATGGCCGAGCAGCGCGGCCATGGTGTCGTCGCCAAAGCCCAGGCGCGCGTGCGCATCGCGCTCGCGCAACTCCTCGAGCGCATGCGGTGCGAAATCGACGATCGCGATGCGCGCGCCGTGAGCGGCGACCCGTCCGGCCTCATCGAGCACGGCTTGCGGGTTCTGCGCGTAATGCAGCACCTGGTGCAGCAGGATCGTGTCTGCAGCGGCATCGGCCAGCGGCAGCGCGTAGAAATCGCCCTGGACCAGATCGACCGAGCCACTCTGCAGATGCTGCAGCTTCGCGCGCGCCAGGCGCAGCATTTCCGGGCTGCGGTCGATCGCCGTACTGTGATCGGCGGTCGGGCCGAAAAGCTCGATCATGCGTCCCGTGCCTGTCCCGATATCGAGCAGACGCCCCAACGGGCGTTCGCCGATCATCGCTGCGAGCGCAGCCTCTACCTCGGCCTCGGGCAGATAGAGCGATCGGATCGCGTCCCATTCGCCGGCATGCTGCGCAAAGAAGTCGGCGGCGCGCGCGTCGCGGACGCTGCGAATCGCCTGGAGCTGCTGCCGGTCGCTGGCATGCTGCGCGGCCAGCGCCTCGCCCACCGCGTCCTCGCGGCGCAGAAAGGCATCGAGCAGCCTGGCGGCCTCGTGGTCGCGGCGCGGCAGCGCGGGGCGCAGGAATACCCAGCTGCCTTCCTTGTGCCGCTCGGCCAGCCCCGCCTCCGCGAGAATGCGAACATGGCGCGACACGCGCGGCTGGCTCTGATCGAGCACCTGCGCGAGCTCGCCGACCGAAAGCTCCATCAACTGCAGCAGCAGCATGATGCGCAATCGGCTGTCGTCGGCCAGTGCCCGGAAGAGCGTTCCCATGTCCATGAGGGGTCATATAAAGAAATCTTTATATGTGGTCAATCGGGCTTGGTAGACGGCGGTGCTCGGGCACCAGACCGGGCCAGACGTAAAGCCGTGTCTCGCTTTGTCGCTTATCCCAACCAAAAAGATTGCAAAGGAAGAATTTGGGCGCTAGATGCGCGCGTCCGACAGTGGGGGCTTGGCTGAAGCTTGTCGGCACGGTTGTGACGTGTTTAACTCCTTTTGGGCTGATTATCAGCCATTTAGACAAGGACGGAAGTTCAAGATGAAGAGCATTATTTCGATCGCATCGGTTGCCGCACTCTCGCTGGCTCTGGCTGCTTGCGGCGCAGAAAAGACCGAAGAAGCTGCCACCACCGAAGCGACCGCTGAAGAAGCTGCCGACGCTGGCATGGAAGCTGCCGAAGCTGCTGGCGACGCCGCTGCTGAAGCCACCGAAGCTGCTGGCGAAGCCACCGAAGCTGCTGCTGAAGGCGCTGTCGACGCTGCCGAAGCTGGCGCCGACAAGGCTGCTGCTGCTGCTGGCGAAGCCAAGGACGCTGCCAAGGACGCCGCTGCTGCCGCTGGCGAAGCTGCCAAGAAGTAATGCCTCGCTTCTTCGGAAGCTTGGATAAGATACGGGCCGTCGGCGCTTTGGCGCTGGCGGCCCTGTCGTTTGGGGTTATGTCGTTTGGGCTGGCCTCGTGCGGGCCTGCCGAAAACGACCCGGGCCCGGGCGGCGTGACCGTGGGCGAGGCCCGCGCGCTCGACGAGGCCGCCGAAATGCTCGACGAGCGTCAGGCCAATCCGGATGCGGCGACCGAGCCGAGGGCCGACGCTGCGCCGAACGAGAGCGACCGCTGAACGGTTCCGCTTTGATGCGCCGGGCGCTATGACCCGGGCATGACCGATACGCCCCTTGATCCCCCCATGACCTATGCGCGCTATCTCGCGCTCGATTCACTGCTGGACTGCCAGCACCCGATCTCGCCCGAAGATGACGAGATGCTGTTCATCATCATCCACCAGACCAAGGAATTGTGGCTCAAGCAGATCATCCGCGAGCTGCAGCTGGCCAATGCGCAGGTCGCCTCGGGTGCGCTGATTCCCGCGTACAAGGGGCTGGCACGGGTGAGCCGCATCCAGGCGGTGATGACGCTGAGCTGGGATATCCTCTCGACCATGACGCCGAGCGACTATTCGCGCTTTCGCGGCGTGCTGGGGCCCAGTTCGGGCTTCCAGTCGGACCAGTTCCGCACGGTCGAATATCTGCTGGGCCTCAAGGACGGCGCTTTTCTCAAATATCAGCAGGACCGGCCCGTGGCGCTGAGTGCGATGGAGCAGGCGCTCGCCGCGCCCAGCCTGTGGGACAATGCGATCGCCGCGCTGGCCCGCGCCGGCTTTGCCATTCCCAATTCGCTGCTGGAGCGGGATTTTGCAAAGCCGCACGCACCCGATCCGGCGGTGGAGGACGCGTTTCTCGAAGTGTATCGCCAGCCCGAGCGCTATTGGGACCTGTACCAGCTCGCCGAAAAGCTGGTCGATCTCGACGATGCGATGGCGGCCTGGCGGCACAAGCACGTGCTGACGGTCGAGCGGATCATCGGCATGAAACGCGGTACCGGCGGCACGGCCGGCGCGGCCTATCTGCACACAACGCTGCCCAAGCGCGCCTTTCCGGAACTGTGGTCGCTGAGGACGCGGCTGTAGTCGCCATCCATCTTGCCCGTCATTCCCGCGAACGCGGGAATCCCGCTTTGATCAGAGCGTTGCGCCATAGCGGGACCTCCGCCTGCGCGGGGGTGACGATGAAAATGGGGCGGGGGAATTGGGGCAGGTTCCTTGCGCGATGAATCCCCGCTAAGCCTGGCTCCATGACCACCACGCCTCTCCCCGACACCGAAACCCGCGGCCTGCTTTCGATGCTGCCCGCCGCAGCGCGGCCCTATGCGCTGCTGGCGCGCTTCGATCGGCCGATCGGCTGGTGGCTGCTCTACTGGCCCTGCGCCTATGCGCTTGCATTGGCGGGCGGTCTTCGTGCGCACTGGCCGCTGCTGGCGTGGATGCTGCTCGGCGCGATCGCGATGCGCGGCGCGGGCTGCGTCTATAACGATATCGTCGACCGCGATCTCGATGCCCGGGTCGCCCGTACCCGCGGACGTCCGCTGGCAAGCGGGGCGGTGAGCCTGAAGGCCGCCTGGGCCTGGCTGATCGGCCTGTGCCTGATCGGGCTGGTCGTGCTCGTGCAATTGAACCTCGCCGCTGCTCTGATCGCGATCGCCTCGCTCGCGCTGGTCGCCGCCTATCCGTTCATGAAGCGAATCACCTGGTGGCCGCAGGTCTGGCTGGGGCTCGTGTTCAGCTGGGGCGCGCTGGTCGCCTGGGCGGCTGTGACCGGTTCGGTTTCGCTCGCCGGGCTGCTGCTCTATGGCGGCTGCATCACCTGGGTGATCGGCTATGACACCATCTATGCGCTGCAGGATGTCGAGGACGATGCGCTGGTCGGCATCAAGTCCAGCGCGCGGGCAATGGGCAGCGCGGTGCGCCCCGGCGTCGCGCTGTGCTATGCGCTCGCGATTGCCGGATGGGGCGGCGCGATCTGGCTGGTGCGGCCCGATTGGGTCGCGCTCCTCGCCTTGCTGCCGGTGACGGTGCATCTTGCCTGGCAGATTCTGACGCTGAAGCCTGCGGACCCTCAGGACCCGCTCGCCAAGTTCCGCAGCAACCGCAATGCCGGGCTGCTCGCATTTCTAGCCTTTGCCGTGGTCGGGCTGGCGGGGTGATCCGATGACCTTCGAGGTAATGGCGGCGGTTCTCGCGCTCGGCTAGTTTCGTCCGCATGAAGCACGAGACCCGAACCCAGGAGCCCGCCGGAGCGCAATTGCGCCAGTGGCGCGAACGCCGCCGCCTCAGCCAGCTCCAGCTGGCGCTCGAGGTCGAGATGTCGACCCGGCATCTGAGCTTCGTCGAAACCGGGCGCGCTCAGCCGAGCCGCGACCTGATCATTCGGCTGGCCGACTATCTCGACATCCCGCTGCGCGCGCGCAACCAGATCCTGCTTGCCGCGGGCCTGGCGCCCGAGTTCGAGGAGACGGGGCTTACGGCGCCCGAAATGGCCGAGGCGCTGGCGGCAGTCGAGCATCTGCTGAAGGCGCACGAGCCCTTTCCGGCGCTGGCGGTCGACCGGCACTGGAACATGGTCGCGGCCAATGGTGCGCTCGCCGTGCTGACCGAACAGATCGCGCCGTACCTGCTCGAACCTCCGGTCAACGTGTTGCGCCTCGCGCTGCACCCCGATGGCCTCGCGCCGCAGATCGTCAATTACGAGCAATGGCGCAGCTATATCCTGCACCGGCTCGATCGCGATATCGAGCTGACCGCCGATTCGGGGCTGGCCGAGCTGCGCGACGAGCTGGCCGCCTATCCGGGTTCGGCCAATGACAACGCCCCGGCCGGGCGCGCGCCCATCGCACTGCCGATGATCATCGATACCGTGGCGGGCAGACTGTCGTTCATGAGCACGGTGACGATCTTCGGCACCCCGCGCGACATCACCCTGTCCGAACTCGCGCTCGAGACCTTCTTCCCCGCCGATGCCCACACCATGCAGGTGCTGCGTTCGCTGGCGGGTTGATGATGGAAGGGGGACGGCAGGGGGCTCGCGAGACCTGTGAAGCGAACCACCCTGCCGGAAGTGAAGATGACTGTGCGCGTAACGTAGCACGCAGCATGCCACACCGTGAAAACCAAGCTTTTGCATAAGCCTGAATGGTTAACGAGCTGTTGCAGCGGCGACCGGGTGTAAAATTTGCCGACATGGCTGTGTGACTGGCCATAAATACGGGTGGCGGGATCAGCGGGACATTTTTGGGCCTCTGCGGGACAAACCCTCGGGAAATCGGGCGTTTTGAAGCCCTCTGAGGCCCCTGGAGGCCCGCCAGCCCATAACCAGCAGTCTGGCCAAAAATAGGCCCCTCACGCACCCCTGGACGCCCGGAAACCCGCAGAAATGCGTTGCTGGATGCTGAGATTACCGAGTAACTGGCTTTACCGGACCAAGTAGAGAAAGTGATTGAATTAAAACGACAAAATGCGCAGCGAGTAGCTGATTTACTCGGGCGTTCTCGGGCCTAATTGGGCCCAAAACCGCCCCCTTGCATCCCGTCCCGGAGCGCCCATCGTCGCCTTGCCGGAGCGCGCCCGGATAGCCTGCTGAACGGACCGCCGCGAGGCCCATACCCCGCACTGCCAGAGCCACCATAGCCGCCTTTCAGGGGCAGGTCAAAGCGGCCGCATGGAGGCCGAAAATGCCTCCGGCGAAGGTTATAAGAATTTGTGAAGTGTGGTTTCACAGGCCCTAATCCAGTTCCGCGCCGGTCGGTGCCGTTGCAGGGGCGTTGCCGGGGCTGTGCATCGGGATGGCAAGGTGGTTGCAGCGGGCGTGGAAATCGTTGCAGTGCGAATCGGGTAAAGCCTGTAGGTTCGGCCACTGCAACCCAAGCAAAGAGGTTCCGATGACCGAGATATCACCTGCAAATGAAGCAATACTGGGCGAACTGATCGACCTCAGGGTAGAGGTGCTCGGGCTCAGGCAGATGGTAGCGATGCTGATGCACGAGATCAGCCAAAGCGCAGAAAACCCGGCGGATAAACTTGAGCAGATCATTGCGCGCTACGAGTCCCAAAATTTTGACGTCGTTGGCGAGATAAGCCCCGCAAAATCCATCGAGCACAAAATACTGCAGCTAAAAGACGCACGAGAACAGGGCGTGTTTTCGATGGCGCGGGAGTGGAAGAGATGACTTCGGTCAGTCTCTCGGCACGCTCAACGAGTTCGTAGAACTCCTTTTTCATCTGCGATCCGGAACCCGGATTTGGGCTGGTGCCGTTCATTGCCTGTACTCTTTTGCTGGTGTATGAGGGCGGCTCAGTGCGTGCGACACGGTGCATCTCCCTGCCGTAGCACTGGCGAAAGCCAGGAGCGCCATGTGAGGGAAACGGGAGTCCTCACCACGCACTGAACCACTCCACGATAGCGGCGAAACGGCGGACAAGGGCGGCGACCTCGTTCGCGCCGACCCGATGCATGCTGAGCACATAGAGCTCGTCGCCTTGCTCGGTCGCCTTGACCGTTGCTCGCCACCACTGGCCGTCCGATTCCCACAGCAGCCGAACCTTCCTGTCATCCTCGCGGAGCGCATGGGCAGGGTTCGAGATGATCTCTGGCAGCAGACGATAATCCGCGATCGTCAACTCGGCATGGCGGCGCTTCTGCTTTTCCAGTGTCTGCGGCGAGAAGCGCACGGTGCGCGCGGTCGCGCCGATGGCAGCTGCCTGGTCAGCCGTGAGCGCCGCGATCGGGAATGGCTGATCGGGCAAAGCGGCAAACTGATCGAATGCAGGATCGGCCACGATCTCCCGGATGGTCTGCTGAGCAGCTTTCGCCAGGCCTGCCTGGGCAGCATCCTCGACCGATTCGAGCGCCTTGTCTGCGATCGCGCGCAGGTGCGCGGTGCCGGGATTGTAGCTGAAGCCGGGATCGATGCCCTTGGGCACCATGATGGGGTCGGTCCTGCCGGCAGGATAGAAGCGCTCCCGCGCCGATGGCGGCAGATCTGTCGTGACCTTCCACCCGCGCCGCTTGAGCATCCCTTCCGAAACCTGTTCGGGCAGGCAATTGCAGCCCCAGCCATTGGGCGGGAAGTGCTCCTGCCACCATGGGTGGTCTACGGCCAAGATGATGCCGTGCCAGCTCAGGTGATCGGGGCGTGGGTGCTTGCGCGGATGGTCCGACCGGTAGCGCAGATAGGGGAACAGCTCTTTCTGCGCCTGGAAGCGTCGCCAGCGGCCCGCTGCGATGCTCATTCGGATATTGGTCCGGTAGATGGTCCGCAGGCGGCGATCGTTGACGATGATGGGTTGGTCGGTGCCAGTAAGCGCCGGGTCAGAGACCTCACCCCACCAGCCAGCACGCTTGAGCTCCGGCAGAATGTTCGCCTTCCAGGTCTCAAAGGTGCCGCCATCGCGAATGACCTTGTCGAGCGATTTCTGCACCGCTGCCAGCAGATCGAGCTTGGCGATCTTTGCCACGGTAAAGGCACGGGAGTGCTCTTCGTGCATCATCTCCGACCATCGCACGGTCGGGCGCAGCTCCTGCCGCTCCTGCCAGACCCGGACCGTGTTTTCCGGGCTGAGATACATGGTTGGGCGAAGCTCAGGCATCGAACGGATCCCGGCTATCGGTCAGCTTCAACTGCGGTGCTGGCAGAGCGAGCAACCCGCGACCCTTTTTCGCGGTGGCCTTCGCCTTTTCCCTCGCTTTGCGCTGATCCTGCTCAATACCACCCAAGCTCTCCAACAAGCTCGCCAGGGCATAGGAGTCCGAGGTTTCGATCTCGATCCGGATGACAGTTTTCCCGCGCGGGCCGCTGGTCGTGTTGGAGCTGTATTTCTTGAGCAGCGTGGTCTCGGGATCCCAATGAATGAAGCTCATGATGCGGCTCCGAATTTCTCGACCTGGTTGCCCCAGGCTTCCCAGCCGGGCCGCTTCGTTCTGGCAAACAGCTCGATGCGCGGGCGATCGCCGAAGAGACGGACGATGTCGTCGGCGATACGATCGGGCTTGCGGCTATGTTCGCGGCGCGGCTCGACGACCAGCTGGCGAACGCCGGCATCCAGGCGCGGCATGCTGCCGGTCATGCCGAGCAGGCAAATCTCCGGGTTTGCGCGGGTGTAATAGCCGGTGCCCATGGCATAGCCTTCGCCAGACGGGTTGAGCTTCGCCCAGGTGAACCCGACGGTGGCATATCGGAAGCCCCAGCGGCGCAGGGTTTCGAAGGCCTTGTCGAGCAGCGGGTCGATCGCCCACAGAAAGCAGGCGCAATTGCCGCTGGCCAGCTCGCCGACCGGCAGCGCCGCGATCTCCTGCCAAGGCATCGTGTCGTAATGCTGGTTGGGATTGCGATCCTCGCCCTTCTCGGACCAGTTGTCGAAGCTCCAGGGAGGGTCGGCATAGATGATGTCGAAGCCGAACATCGGGAGATTGGCGAAGGGGCTTTCAGGCATGGGCCATCGCCCTCAATGCGGGGCTATCCTTGGGGGTGGCCCTTGCCGAGACCACCCCTTCGGCTACAGTCACGATGCGACTCACGACTGAAAGGAACAATCCATGGATCAGCAGTTTTCGAAAAACGATTGTCATAATTGGATGCTCGAACATGTTTTGGTGCATCTGTGGGCGGCGTTCATCAAAAATGGGGGTGCGTCCAATCAGTCACAGATTGACTATATTACTCGCATTACTCGCGATGAGGTCGAGGCTGCGCGAGATCGGGTCGATGACCCAGTCACGCAGGAGTTTGCGAACCAGGTCATTGAGCTTCAGAAGGAGTTTTGGGGCAGGGTTCGTCGAGCTGCCGGTGATTGATAAAGCGCTTCATACTATCAGCCATTTCTAGGGCCGCGTCAGGATCTGACGCGGTGACCTGCGACAGCTGTTTGAACGTGCTTTCGTGGATCATTTTGGCCACGATTTGAGCAATTCGCGCGTCCTGTTCTGGCGTAAACGGGGATGGCGCAGTCGCCACTAACTCAGCCTGCTCTTCGGTAGAAAGTGGCATTTGCGCCCTGCCCTCTGCCATGATTGCGCCTGCCCTGGCATCGAGATACGCCTGTTCCTCAGGGGCGGCCGGAGGTCCATTGCGTGCGTCGATCATGATGACATCTCCCATCCAAGCCGCTCACGTGCGGCGGTGCGCCAGTTTCTCAGGGCGACGGAGGCGCAGTCCGGGTGAGCGGCGTCACAGGTCGCGGAGATGCCAGCGAGCCGGATGCTGAAGCCGTCCTCGCGGTGCCTGGTCCACCCATCCTCCAGCTGCATCTGCACTGAATAGATCACGCTGATCGCGGGCAACTGGCGCAGCAGGCCTTCGACCATGCCGAGCGCATAGGCTAGCTGAGGGAGCGTCGCGCGGGTCATTTTGAAGCCGCTCGCCACAGAACAGGCTTCTGATCGGGCGGGATGCGATGATGACCGCGTGCCATCGGGTGCTTCGGCGCGCCGCTGCCGGTCGTGCCCCAGCACCACAGGTCGGGATAGGGTTCTTGGCCGAACTGGATTTCCTCGACAACATGCTCGACCCACAAATCGTCGCGGGCGATGCCGCCCCAGCAGACGAACACCTGATTGGCAGACTTCGCGGCCTCGACGACAGCGGGCAGATTGACGAAGTGCAGCGCATCGCGCGCACCCCAGTTCACCCCGCCATTAATCTCCTCGACGATCTCATAGCAGCCGCGCGGATTGGGGGTGACGAAGGGGTAAAGGTTGACCGCGACATAGCCGCCAAAGCCGAAGTGCTGACACCACTTGATCCACCATTTCGAGGTGGGGTCGTCACGGTCGGCACCGGCATCGGACGGGTTATGTCCGATCATGCACGCGATCGGCCCCGGTCCCCAGCGACGGCGCAGCTCGATCCGGTTGCCATCGACGAACCGAGCGCTGCGTTCCATAGTCGCATGCCCAAACAGATCGGTTGAAAGCGGCCCGTTCATTTCCGCCCCTTACGCTTGCCCCGCGCACGGCGCTTCGATCGCTTGCTGAGCTGCTCCGGCGCGGTGACATGGACGATGTCGCGCCTCGCTCTAACGACACCTCGCCGCGACGGGTTCTCATCGCCTATCTCCCGAAGCACCGGGGAGGCGGATGGACCTAGAAGCGCCGCGCTGGCCAGCAATGTCAGTGCAGCCATGAGAGAGGGGTTTGATCTCACGCTCCTCCCTCCCGGTTCTCTTCGGCGAGGCGCAGGGCGAACGCGGCGCGCTCGATGCTTTCGCGCAGCGGCGCATCGTTCATCAGCGCTGTGGCCTCGGTATCGAGCAGCTTGAGCAGCTCGGCAGAGGTGGCGGCGGCAGCGATGCGGTCGAAGATCGTGCCGGTCATCGCTGCGGTGACGCGATCGTCCTCGGCGGCGATCAGCTCGTCGATCAGGCTGTTGTCAGGCGACTGCTCGACATAGTCCGGATCGCCTTCGGCCAGGTTCACGCTGCGGATGGTGTCCTGCCAGTCGTCGACGATCGGTTCGAAGATCTCGGGACCGAACAGCAGCTCGCCGGTGAACGGCTCGACCTTTGCCAGGTCGACCTCGCCCGGATCATAGGTGAAGGTGACGTGCGGCAGATAGCTGGGGAAATCCCAGCTCGCGCCAGCCTCGCGCATGGTGCGGTGCCGGTTGGCGATATAGCCGTCCCAGAAATGCAGGACGACAGCGCCCTTGTCGCCGAGCCGATCGACGACGCGCGGGCCGCCCGGCATGACGCGCAGCGGCTCGCGGTAGAAGCCGAAATCGTCGCCCATGCCGAACCAGTTCACCGGCTTCTTCGAATAGGCCACGGTGACATGCATGTCGGCGGGATCCACCACCGTCTTGAAGCCCTGCTTTCGCGCCCAGGCCACCAGCTTGTCGCCGTTGACCAGTTTGCGATGGACGTAGAGCGGGCGTGGATCGTCGGCGGCGAATTCCGTGACGGGCTGCAGCGGCTCGCGGCGGTTGTCTTCTAGCAGCTTCTGTTCGCCAACCATGTTCCCGGCTCCAGGAATAAGGTCTGGATCGGTCGGCGGCTTTGTTTGCTGGACGCGTACATAGCCGTCGCCATAGGTGTCCTGAAAGCTCTCCTCGTCGCGCTCCCAGCCCAGAGCCTTCAACAGCCCGTCGGTCTCGGCGGCGAGCTTGGTGTCCGTTTCCGCTTCGACATCGCGCATCACGCGCGGGGAAGCGACCTCTGGGCCATGATTGAAATCGGTCCACCAGCGCGCCGGGCCAGCGTTGAAACTGTCGGACAGCAGATCCGCGTCCGACTTCACGACTTCCAGCTTCACGTCGGCATGCACCTCGGCCTGGCTGCGCGAGGAGCCGTCCTGGGTGGTCATGGTCTGGCTGAGCACCACCTTCGCGATGCACTCGTCCATGTAGCGGCAGAGCTGCTCGTAATCGGCCACGCCGCTCTTCGCGACCTGTAGCAGCTCGATGACCATGCGCTCGGGGATCGCGATGCCGGTATCGGTCTGTATGGCCTGCAGCGCGGCGAGCAGGTTGTTGACCTGGTCCTGCGGGGTGCCGGCAGGATATTTGCCGATCGCGGTCGGCGCGCCGAACTTGTCGAGGAAGTTGTTCCAGAAGCGCAGGCCGTTGCGCTTGAACAGCGTCGGCCAGTAGAGCCACTCGGCCAGGCCGCGCCCATAGATCTCGTCGTCGTCGCTGGCGCCTGCGGTCGCCACCCAGAACTTGCGATCCGGCAGCTGCTCGCCATTCCAGTTGGTGCGGGTGATGAGCCGCAGATTGCCGGCGTCGTCATAGCGGAAGCGGCGGGCATGGCGGACGCGCAGATCCGCGAACTGGAATAGGCCGTCGCGGACCTCCCACAGGCATTCGGCGACCGAATAGCCGTAGAAGGTGGCAAACAGCATCTTGCGGGTGACGCGGTCCCAGCCCAGGCGGACGAGGTTGTCGCCCAGCTTCTCTGCCGCCTCGACCGAGCGAGGGTCGTTCTCATCGCCGGGCAGAACGTTCCAGTTGCGCGAGACCACAGCGCCGATGCGCTGCTGAAGCGTCGACATGACCTGGTCGTCTTCCAGGATGACATCGTAGACGCCCCAGTCGATCGCCATGCTGATGCGCGGGTCGCGCGGCTGCTGCAGGCCAGTGACAAACGGCCTGGTGATGTCCCGCCCATCCGAAGTCGTGGCTATCGGGCGCATCAGGGCCTGCATCGTGCCCGTCGGCTCGGCGATGCGTCGGGCGATCACGCGGGTGCTGCTGCTGGAAAAGGGTCGAGGCCTGCGGGCCATGGTGTTACCTCACAAATCCGGAACGGGCACCGGCAGAGCCGAACCCGCGCGTCGAGACAGGCCCGGAGGCCAGATGGGTGCTGCGCTGGCCCGCCGAGTGGAACTCGATCGGGCCGATGTCCTCGTCCGAAGCGGCCACGAAATGCATGAGCGCGATCGCGTCGTCGCCGTGGCGCTTGCCGCTGTCGCCATCGGCCTTGCTGACCTTGCCGCGATCCGGGATCATCGGGATGCCGCGCACGAGCTTGATCATGCGCAGATCGTCCATGACGCCTTCATCCCAGGGGATGAGAAGCATCTGATCCTCGATCGCCGATCGCAGCTTCGGCATGAAGGCGAGATAGGTCTTTTCGGAAGTCTGGACCGCCTCGACGCGGTCAAAGCCCCAGCGCTGTTGCATGGCCTCGGCCAGGGCCGAACCATTGCCGCGCGCGTCCATCTTGCCGCAGGCGAACATCGGCACGCGCGAGATGATCCAGTTGAGGATCAGCTCCTGGTCCTTGAACGGCACATTGCGCATCTCGAGTAGGAACCGCGCGACGCGGCGCATCCTGTCATCGCGCTGGCCGAACACGATCGGGGAGACGTCGCCGTTGCGGGCAAAGTCCTGTCCGAAATAGGTCGGCCTGGTCGGATCGAAGTCGTCCAGATAGGGCGCGACCTCGGTCTCCAGGAATTCGAGGATCCAGCTAGTCCGGTACTCCTCACTGTGACGCTCGAAGCCATCCGGGCACGCCAGGCGAATGACCGGCAGCTCGTGCGACATCGCCTGCTCGATCGTGGCGCGCGCCAGGTAGATACCGGATCCGCGCGAGGGGATGACGTCCAGCTCTTGCTCGGCAGCTGCGCCATAGCGCTTGCGGAGCGATGCTTCCCACGCCGCCTCGGCCTCGGGTGACCATTTCTGGCCCGTGCGCAGGCAGATGCGCTGATAGAGGCCCTGGCGCAGCGCGTCCTTCAATGTCACGCGCTGCACCACGCCTTCGCGCTTGCCGCTGCGGATGTCCTCGATCAGCTCGTTATAGGCGTTGTCCGCGCCGTTGTGGGTCGAGATGACCACCACCTTGCCGCCCCACATGGTGAGCGCCATGGCCGCGTCTAGCAGATCGTTGAACTGGTCATGAAACGCGGCTTCATCGATCAGCACCTTGCCCTGCATGCCGCGCAGCGATCGCGGCTTGGACGACAGCGCGACGATCTTGTGACCTGACGGCAGATCGATGCGGAAGGCGTTGATGCCCTCGTCCGATCCGTCGTTGTGCAAGAATTCCTTCGGCTCGGTGGCCAGCTGGTCGAACGCCTGCACGAAGTCCGCGCAATAGCCGATGAACTCGCGCGTCATGTCCTTGTTATAGGCGATGTAAAAGAAATCCTGCCCGCCCTGGGCTGGCGCAGCGGTCAGCACGGCGTCAGCCCCGAAAGCATAGGTTAGGCCCGTGCGGCGCGACTTTTCGCTGACGAACAGCTGATGCTGGTCGCTGAGCTGGATCGCCTCGATCTGATACGGCATCAGCAGCGACGGGAGATCGTCGATTGGTGCAAGGGAACCGACCTTCGCGCTCATGGCCTGCGGCCCTTCCAGCGCTGGCGAGTGTTGCGCGCGCGGGGCGACGTCATCGGCTGCACCCAGACAATCTCGCCCCTTGCAACGGAGGCCAGCCATTCGCGGACATCGGCCTGGCCAGACATGCCGTCGAGCGCGACCAGGTCAAAGTGCAGCGGAATATGCGCGACACGGCGCGGGCGATAATGGTCGGACACCCGGATGATCCAGCAGCGTTCCTGGTTGTCGGCGAGGTGCACGTACTTGGTGCGAGAGCCCTTCGATGCGGCTGCTGCCCTGGTCGCGCGCGAGCATTTGATCGCCAGCACCCGGAAGCCGAACGGCTTGGCATCCTGCGCGATCGCGAACGCCAGCGACGCAATGTCACCGGGTCCGTTCGCGCTCAGGCCAGCAACGATGCGGCGCGGCTCGGTCATGCGACGTGCCGCCAGATCTTGCGATGACGGATCAGGTGAACAGTTGAGACTGAGACCTGGAATCGCTGGGCGATTGGCCGGTTGCGCATTCCGTTATCAATATCGCGGCGAATAGCGCGAACAGCCTCTTCGGTCAGCTTTGACCCGAACACATCCTCGCCACGACAACGCCGCCCATGCCTGTCTATGTCAGCCTGATTTTCTAGGTTCGACGCCCAGCGCAGGTTGGTCAGGGCGTTGTTGGTTTTACAACCGTCGTTATGAGCAGCCTGCGCTCCGGCAAAAGGTGGCGGGCCGCAGAAGGCTTCGAGCACGAGTCGGTTCATGCGATACTTACGCGCGACACCGTCTTTGCTCAGGCAGATGACAAGGTAACCCTGACAGGCCGTCGGCGAGAGAATGAGGGTGAATCGTCCACCTTCACCAATGCGCCGCGGCCTCCCAAGATTGGAGACTTCATATAGGCCCTCATAGCCCGGCACCGGCAACCAGACCTCAGGCCGGTGGCGGGCAAAAGCGTCGGACATGACTATTCTCCCTTCAGGCTTTGAGGCCGAGCAGCTTGGTCTTCACGGCCAGGATGGTTTCTTCGGTCGCGCCACGGCTGCGAAGCTCGCCTTCGGCTTCCTTGGCCGCGCGCTGGTTCTGCTCGAGGCGGATGGCGCGCTCGCGCTCGGCGTCGATTTTGTCGGCGACGACCAGGTCCTTCAGCGCCTTGATGAGGCCCATGGCATCGCCGAGGCTGAGTTCCTCATCAGCGCCCATGCGCGCGGCGATGATCGAAAGATTGTTGCGCGCCAGGTGCAGCAGCATCCGGTTGCGCTTTTCGTTCTCGCTGCCGAACTCGCTGTCGGCCTCACCGGCCATGCCGCGCACTGCGCGTTCACGCTCTATGACCCGATGCCAGTCCCGCCGGCGCTTGGCCCAGCGGCCCATGGACGATCGCGCGATGGTGTGGCCGTGGCTGGCGGCCAGCTCGACCAGGGCATCGGTGGTCATCTTGCGACGAACGCCTTCGTCCAGTTCCTCCTGGACTTCGGCAGGCAAGGCTTCGACCGTGGACCAGCGGGCCATATCAGCGGCCTGTGCGATGGCGGTAGATGCCGTCGACGATCAGGCGGCTGGCCGCCACATCCTCGCCATCGGGCAAGATTTCAGCCACCAGAAAGGGATCGATCTGCTCGATGCGGATGAGCTTCTGCTCTGCCAGCCAGCGCAGTTCCTCGGCAACGTCCCGGCGCGCGACCCGGTGCCCGACCTCGGCCAGCAGGGTCGCGAGGTGATGATCGTTATGTTCGCCGCCGATCTCGGCGAGGAGGTCGATGATCGCGCGGCGGACCAGCGGACGGATGGCGGGCGCGATCATGAGTGCTTCATCCCCTGCTGGATGAGCGTGTGGAGATACTCGTTCTGGGTTTCGAGCTGGTCGCGGACCGACTCTATGGACGATTCGACGCGGCCCATGCGCTCGCGCAAGTCGGCCACAGAGCTGGAGAGGTCAGCACGTGTCGGTTGGCGCTCGAGATCGCGGATGATGTTCTCGATGCGGCCTTCGCTGGTTGTCATGCGGGTCATGACCGCCGAAACGCGCTCATTGAGCGCTGCCAGATCGCCCTTGTGTTCCTTTAGATCCGCCTGGCTGGGGAACTTGGTCTGCAACCAGGCAAAACCGCCCAGCATGATGACAGGGGTCACCGCGCTGGCGACAGGCCACAGCGTCTGGAAAATCTGCAGCCAGCTCACAGCAGAACGCTCCAGCATTCGGACCTGGAGCTGGGCGGGATGACGGAATGCATTGGGAGGGCCTCATCGAAAAGCGATGAAGCATTGCTAAGCGGGATAGCTCGCCCGGATCAGGGTGAGCGGGCTTACCGGGGCTTTCCGTCCCAGGGTTCGAACATTTCGATCTGGCGCGGATCGCGCAAGGACGGGCGGCGCAACGGTTCGGCGTCTGCAGCTTCCCGGCTGCGGTTCACGAGCTGGGAAACATAGGTCCTTGCAGTGCCCAAGATCCGCGCCGCTTCGGCGACAGTCATATCGCCATTTCGCACGGATGCAATGATGGGCGCTCTGCGCGCCTCGGTGAGCGCAGCCCTGGCGACAGGAACATCGATCTCCTGACGCCCGTAGACATGGCTCATGATCCGGGTCAGCCGGGCGTTCAGAACCTCGCGCAGGCAATTGCGCTCCGGATCGGCCGCGACATAGATTTTCTGGCCCCCGAAGCGCTCGACGACCCGCAGTGCATCATAGGCTCCGATATGATCGGCCATTTCCACCAGCTGGTCGGGCCAGCGCCGGGTGACCGCAACATCGTGCGGGATCGGCAGGTCCTCCAGCTTCATTCCGGGGAAATAGGCGACCGACACAGGATCAGCCCTCCGCCTGCGGCGTCTGGGCGGCGCGCGCCTTTTTGGCGCGCCAGCGCTGGCCGAGGAAGCGGATCGCTTCGTCCATCTCACGCTCCGACCAATGGTGCATGTTGGCATGCGATCCGATCTCGCGCCGGGCCAGCTCGATCGGGAATACCATCACCTTGTCGGCGCAGAGCCGGTCGAGGCATTTCAACACCGCGACCCTGTCGGCATGAGCATGGGTGAACCCGGGGATGGACGCTTCCAGCGACCGGACATCGGCATCGTGCGGCCAGACCACGCCGGCGCGCGTTGCAATGGCCTTGAGCGCCTCGATCACCGATGATGCATAGCGGAAATCGACAAAGCGCAGCGCCGACAAGCCCGTCTGGCGCTTGACGAAGGCGTTGAGGGCCGAATCGCCCGGTTCGTCGATCTCCCCCAGCCAGTAAAGGCTCCACCACAGGGCCTTGATCTTGCCCAGATGCGGGCGATCGGCGCGGCCCGGCTTCCAGCCACCGTTGAGCGCATCGAGCAGCTTGCCAAGCTGGCCATCGGTCAGCCTGGAGAGCGAGCGCTGTCCGCTCACCTGCTCGATGCGATCGCGGCGCGCGTCCTCGTCCAGGCCAAGCCGGTTGCACGCCGCCATGATCGCGCGGATCTTGCGGGTCCGCGGATCATTGCCGGCTGTGCGGCGCGAAGGCTGAGCCTGACGGGTCATCGGCTATTGTCCCGCAGGACGATGCCACAGACCTCGCCACGCCGTTCCATCTCGGCTTTCAGGGCCTCGGTCGAGCAGCCGCGCAGATCGACCTGATCGACATGATCGATCGGCACATAGCGGCCATGGTGGTCATCGAGCTTGCGCAGATAGCCGTCGCGAACGAGGGCTGACAATCGACTGTAGATGCCGCCCGTGGATTTAAGGCCCTCGATCCGCATCAGCTCGCGGATGGTCGGCCCACGGCGATGGGTGGCGATAAATGCCCTGATATGGTCGAGCGTCTTGAGCTGGCCTTCGGTCATGAAGGTTTCCTCTCGACCAGGTCGCGCAGGCCAAGGCTCAGGGCCTCCTCTTCCAGGCGACGCAGCTTTCTGCGGATGGCGGCTATGGCAAACGGGAGATGCCGGACGCGGCGATAGAGCCGCTCATCAGGATGGCTGGCCATCAGTTCACGCTCCCGGTCGCGGGAGTGAGCGCAGCGTTCTGCCAATGCACGGCGTCTGCCAGCATGTGACAGAACTGATCGAGCTGATCGGCATCCATCGACATGGTGGTCTGGCGACCGTCTTCGACCAGCGAAAGGATGATCAGCGGGGTTCCGTTGATGAACTTGGTGGCGATACCGGCTGCACAGTGCACCGTATTGCCATCGGCATCCTGGATGGTCTGGGCAGGCCCAGAGCAGACAGAAGCCGCCATGAAGCGGATGGCGACGCTGATCGGCACGCCTCGGGAAGGTGCGGTGGTCATGCTGCGCCTCCCTCGATGTCATCCGTTACGGGGACCAGCTCGGGATCCGCCTCGCGCTTGCCGGCGCGGTCGATGAAGAACTGGTTGGTCTGTGATACGGCAGCGCCCAGGGTGGACAGGCGCTCGGCCATGGGATCATCCTCGCCCTTGCGCAGCGTCTTGATGATCGCCTGTCTGTCGAGCTCGAGCTTCGTGCGGATGTAGGGATCCGCGTTGTCTTCGAGCGCCGCACGGATCTTCTCGATGAAGTCCTCCTGGTTCACGCCCTTGGGCAGCTTCAGCGAGGGCGTGTTCGTCCGCTCGCCGATGATGGCACCCGCCAGCTCGATCGACTTGCGCTTGCCTTCGGTCAGCTGATCCTTGGCCACGGCCCACCAGGCGCGCAGCTGTTTGAACAGCTCCTTCTGCGCCTGCTCGAGCGGAGCGACCATGGCATCGCGCGCGCCTTCAATCTGCTGGATCGATGCGTCGGCATCGGCTTTCAGCTGATCGACGGTCGCCTGCATCGCCATGTATTTGTCGATCGTGGCGGTCGCCTCCTGGATGGTCTGGGGCGCAATCTGTGTGGGTGCCTTGCGGCGGGCAGCAGCCATGGTCAGTTCCTTTCGGCTTCGGGATCGGTGGGGGTCGGGATGTCGGGCGAAACGAGCGGGATCGCGGTTGAACAGTGCGCGCACTCGGCGAGAATTCGCCCGACGTGCCACTGGCGACCGCCGCAGCCGGGGCAGACATTGTCACCGGTGGTGCGGTAGAGCACGAGATAGCCGCGCTCGCCCTGGACGGCGCGATAGTCGGTGCAGACGGTCATGATGCTGCTCCTGCAGAAGCGGTGACGACGATGAGGGCGGTGCCGAGGACGATCGCGGCGGCGGTGGGCAGCACCACGGTCAGCATGAAGCTGAGCGGGGTGAAGCCCTGCTGGCCGATCTTGGCGATCAGGCGGCGCATGGCGCGGCCTCTTCGGCCTGATCCGACGCGGTGTCGGTGTTGTTGGGGCAGGTCGGGCAGGCCTGGTAGTAGAGGTTCTCCACCACGTTGCCGGGAAAGCCCTTCTTGCGCCGCAGGTTCATGCAGGAAGCGAGCGGAATCGTGTCATTCCACACGGGGCAGAGAACGTCCTCATTCCCCCAGGCCGCGCGGACCAGGCGCTCGATCTCGGGATAGCTGCCCGCATAGTTGCGATTGAGGACCCGCGAGATCACCCCCGCGTTGCGATTGATCTTCTCTCCGGCCTTGCGCTGATTGGTTGCATCGGCAGCGCTCGCCAGCAGGCGGACCCATGCCGGCATGTCCGCGCCCCAGGCTGCGGTGGCGCGCTGGATATTGGTGACGGTAACCTTACCAGACATGGTTAATCCTTCCGGTCAAAAAAAGGGGATGCGGGAGCGGGGGCAGCAGGGCGGGTGCCGCCCGGCGGGCGACCGCGCGGGCCAAGGGCAAGGTGCAGCTGCGCGCTGTTGTTGTGGTCGATGATGCGGGTGTAGGGCCTGCCGTCGATCACCACCCGGCTCACCGATGGATGGTGAGGGCCGGTGTCGAGAACGATCCGGTATTTGCGGTGTGGCGCGCCCGGCGGATCGATCCGTTCCAGATAGCCTGCCCGAACCAGCTCACCCAGATATTTGAGCGCGCTGTAGGGGTTGGTCTCTGCGGTGAGGACCAGCATGGGAAGCTCGAACACCTTGAGCACGCGCACGGCCGTCCAGATGCGCTGGCGCATGTTGGCAGGGGTGAACCGCTGGCCCAGCGGCTTGATGGGCACATCCTCAGGCGCGGTTTCATAGCGCCGGGCGAAGCCGTTCATGCTGATCTGGCACTGGCGGCCAACATGGACCAGCAGGCCAGACGACCGCCATTTGCGCAGCCAGCGCGTGACGACGACCGGATCAAAGCCGGAGCGGCGCACGATATCGCCGATGCTCATGGGATCGGCCGCGACGCGCAGCAGCGACCAGAGCACATCGCGCGCGGTATGTTCGCACATGCTGTCCAGGGGCTGGACAGGCGCAGGCTGAATGGTGGCGGGGAAGTTCATGCGCGGCCTCCCTGGATGCGGCGTATCTGCAGATCGCCAGTCTTGATCGGGCGACCATTCCACCAGGCAAGGTCGGCCGTGGCCGGGCGCTCGGCATAGGCGAGCGAGTCTGCCTCGATCAGGTTGGTGACGATGCGCCGGGTGCAGCCCCGGCAGGCCTGGTTGAACCTGAGCGCCAGATCGTCGGCGATCTTGGCCCTGAGGCAGTAATGATCGCGCAGCTTGAGCGTATCTTCGTCGCTGGCGGGCTGTGCCGCATTGGCCACCAGAATGCGGTTGTCGAACCGCTCCCATTCCTTGAGCTTGGCAGGCAGATCCTCTTCGCCGATCATCATGATGGCGATCGATGTTGCGTCGTGTATGTCGCGGATGATCTCGACCGCCTGGCGCTTCACCAGAAAGTCCATCTCATCAATCACCAGCGGGCGGGGAAAGATGGCCAGTTGCTCGATAATCTGTTCGAGGATCTTCGGTGCGGTGCGCGCCAGCTTGCTGATGCCGAGCGACGTTGCGATGGCTTCGAGCAGGGTGCGCTGGGTCCAGACCGATTTTGCGCAGACATAGGTGGCGTTGGTGCGCGCAGCGGCAAAGGCCGCACCGACCGACTTGCCATAGCCGGAATAACCATAGAGCAGGCCCAGGCGCGGCGATTCCTGCCCGACCGCCATGCACTCCATCAGCGTGCCGAGAGCCAGGCCCATATTGGTGAGCGGAGCCTGGCGACCCTCGACTGGCTCGCCGCCGCCGGGCAGGCCCGGCAAGATCAGACCGCCCCCCGCTTCCATCGGATTTCCCCTGTTGTGGTTCATGGTGTTGCTCCTGCTTGAAGGTCAGCCGGCCTTGCCGAGCATCTGCCCGGCGGCGGCGTTGTCGGAATCGGTTGGGCTGGGCTGGACAGGCCGGGGCGCGAAATGCGCGATCATGATCTTTTCGGTGAGATAGGTGGGGTGGCTGGTGAACCCGCGCGCCCAGTCGAGTTCCGCCGGGTCCACCGCCTCGCCACGGCCATAAGCTGCGAGGATCGCATCAACATAGGCCACCTTTTCGGCGGTCGACTTTGCTGCCCAGCTGGTTGCTGCGCCATCTGCCTGGCCTTTGGTGCTGGCCTTGCGGGTGCGCTTTGGTTCGGCAGGTGCCGCCCTGGTCTGGTCGGCACCTGCGGCATCGTCGCGGGCGTTTCGCGCGACCGGCAGCGTGCTGAGCTTGCCGGCAGCCTGGGCATCGGCCATCAGCACGTTGAGCGCCGCCTGTTCCGGCTTGAACCGCTTTTGCTTGGCGAGCAGCTCGGCCCGCTGGACCTTCAGCAGCTGCGCCTGGTCAGCCCGTGCCTGGCGTGCGAACTCCTGTTCGCTGAGGCCCGAGCGCTGGACGTTGACAGCGGTGCCGATGAACGTCCTGTCCTCTGCATCGAAGATGAACAGCGCGCCCAGGTCTTCCTCGTCGCGGCGGACGATGACGGCGCGGCCCATATAGGCAGCGCAGTCTGCCGACCAGTAGCGCCCGCCATTCCAGACAATGCCGCGCTTGCCGACAACGCGCGGGCCGACCAGGGCGGACAGGGCCTTGGTGAGCGTCTGCTCATCGGGCGCGCGGGCCGCCAGACGGTGGGAGCTTTGCTCCTTGGCCATGGGCGACATTTTCAGCTCGCCATGCTCCCGCTGATAATAAGGGCCGTTCGCCCAGTTATCGAGCGCCGCCTGCAGATCGTCCGCAGACATCTGCGCGTCGATGACGGGTTTGCCGGTCCTGGCGCGGGCGCGTGCACGCAGCACCTGCGCCTCGGCAACATTATGGCCGATAAAGCCCGGCATGATTTCTGCGCGTTGGCGCGTCCAGGTGCCAAAGGCGCGTTCAACATACGGCTTAAGGTCAGGACGCCCTGGCGGCAGAGCTTTCAGCTCGATCCCAAGGATCTCGAGCGCACTCCTGATCGACTTGTTGATGAAGCCGCTACCCTGATCGGTGAAGATCATCGTGGGCATGACGCCCCAGGCGCGGATGGTGTCGATGAGGAAACGGCGGACGCTCTGCGCGCTTTCAGACTTGCAGACCATGAACCGGACGCGGCGGCTGAAGCGATCGATAATGCCCAGAACGGCCTTGCGGCCATCGGTGGTCATCACATCGGCGGGAGTCGTATCGATCTCCCACATATGATGCGCATAGAGCGCAGAGCCGGACATCGTGCCTATTGATGCCCTGAACTTGTTCTTGAACTCGTCAGGGTTGCGCATCAGCGAGACAAGCGCCGGGTTCTTCTTGTGAAAATCCGCGATGAACCGGCGCAGCGACCGCGCCGATGGCAGCTCCACGAACTCGGTGGCCAGCATTTCCATGATGACCGAAGCCGACCATTTGTGGACAGCCAGGCACGCCTGCACCGCATCGGCCACATCCGGATGCGCGGCCCACCAGCTGGGGCGACCCTTGCCATCCTGCGTGTTGCTGGCCGTTGGCCTGGCCTTGCGCTGGCCCGCCCAGCGGGCCTTGAGATCAGCCTGGGCGCTGGCAGGCAGGGACGAGATGGCGAAATGGCGGCCGCCGAACTTGTCGGGCTTGTCGAAAAAGTCCCATCCTTGATTAACAGCCCAAGTCCGCACAGCTTTAGGCGTGCCTGGCATGCCTTCGAGTTTCAGGTCAGCGATCTGCTGGGCAGTGAGGTGCGTCTGGCGCTTCATGCGTCGCCCCGGACCTCGGCCAGAAAGGCGGCGCGCGCAGCGAGCAGACCGGCGCGCAAACGCGCGTGCAGCGACGGGCGGGCGGGCGACGGCGCGGCGGACGAAGGCACCGGCAGATATTGCAGCTCCCTGGGCCAGCGGGCGCAGCGGCCCGGCCACAGGTGGATGGGGTCAAAGCCCAGTGCTGCAGCAAAAGTGAGCGCGTCCTGGCGATCCGCCACCAAGGTCCAACACAAGGCCCCTACGCAACAGCCATCATAGCCCCTGGCCTCAGCCGTGGCCGACAGTCGATCGCGCAGCCAGAGCGGGTCATGGTCCAGAATGTCGTCATCGCTGACGCCCAGGAAATGCGCGAAATCGCGCCAGATCAGCCGCCAGTGGATGTTGCCGGTGCGGTCATCACGATGCCGGGGCAGGATGACAAAGCCGTCATCGGCGGGCGTGCGGGGGAAGGAAGGCGCGCTCATGCCGCATCTCCCGCGCAGGTGCGCAGCAGATCGATATGCGCGCGGATGTGCGCCTGCAGGCGGTTGCGGATGTCCTTGCCCACCGGCAGGCAGTCGATCGCGACGGCGAAGGATTCTGCAGAGGCGATGGCGTGTGCCTGCCGGGCAGCCCTGAGTCGGTCAGCTGCGGGCGTTGCTCGGTCGTGTGTGTCTCCAGCGAGAAGGGAGTCAACTGTCGTCCCTAATGCCAAGGCGATTGCGACAAGCCTGTTTACCCCAGGTTCCTGTTTGCCAGTTAAGAGATGGCTCAAGTTGCTTGCCGACATGCCAGCAAGCTCGGCAAATTTGGCCTGAGAGGTCTTGGCCTGAATCCTGCGCCGGAGACTAGCTCGAGCTTGATCATTCCATCCGTATTGAGGGGGAGATGTCTCAATGCGGGAACCCTGAACGAATCCAGTGCATTGTGCGGACGGAATGTGATAAGCCTCTGTCATGCACCTGCTCCCCGAAGTCCGAACCGCGCCGACGGCTGGCGATTGCGCAGGGGTTGGGGACGCAAACGATTCCCGTTGGGATGATAACGAGACGGCCAGATGTGATGGGCCGGAACCTGGAGGAACTCTGCGATGACCTCTTCTGCAGCACGATGCGGCCTGGTCAGTGCGATCGACATGAGCCGTCGTTCGATGCCGTGCCGCTTGCCGAGCGACGATAACGTCGCGCCCTTTTTGCGAATGGCTGCTTTGATGTCTTCGGGGTGAAGGTCATGCATCGTTCGATCCTACGTTGTCTGGCGACGTAGTAACGTATGAATCATACGAGATGACGTGTCAATCGTAAAGTTTGTGAGTTATGGCGGATATATTGCCCATTGGCGCGCGCGAGCGCCTTCGAGAGTTGGTTGCAGTCGAAGCGAAGCTGCGTGGTTCCCAGGCTGCGGTTGCGCGTGCGGCTGAGCTGAGCCCGACGACCCTTGCTCAAATGCTCAACGGCGATGGAGACATCGGGGCGTCCCGTTTGGCCAAGTTGTGTGAGGCGCTATCGATCAGCATGGACTATGTGCTGTTCGGTGTCGGGGGTTTGAAAAGCTCGGAGACAGCCTTAGTGCCGATGCACAACATCACATTTTCTGCTGGTCATGGTGCGGACGCAATAATCCAGGGCACCAGCGATGCATCTGCCCAGTTCCCTGAGTATTGGCTGCGTGAGCAGTTCGGGAAAGTTGATGGCTTGAGGCTCGTCAAGGCCTCCGGCGACTCCATGGAGCCGACGATTACAGACGGTCAGTGGGTCATGATAGACGTGGCACGGAAGTCCGGGGACGGGATTTACGCCGTTCGTGTTGCAAACGACCTGTTCATCAAGCGCCTGCAATTCCAAACCACGCGCGTTTTTGCAATCAGTGACAACCCTTCTTATGAACTCTTCATCATCAATTTACAGGATAAGGCGGACCGAGAGGCCTTTCAGGTCATTGGTCGGGTTGTTTGGACAGGCAAGATGCTTTAGCTATCCTCTCCGATAGCAGGAGAGGTCAAACATGTTGCCGTTGATACTTGCATTAATGCTTCAATCTGGTGTTTCCGCTAGTGCGGATCAATCGGCGGTTCAACCAGCCCCAGGCACGCAGCAAACGGCGGCTGAGACTGTGGAGCTGTGGCAGGGCCTGAAAACAGGTATGACACCGCAGGAGGCCGCCGCCACTTTGTCGGCAGTTGAGGGCGTGCGCAAGGTCAAGGTGGTCAATGACCGGAAGCCGAATGACCCACGGCGGATCGAAGTCAGCTTCACCGGATCAGGCTATGTTGTCGCCGGTGTGCCGTTTCAGATCGGGGCCATCTTCAAAGCCGCAAGATTGGATAAGGCGCTGATCCAGAGCGGCGAGCTGTGTGCATCTGTGTTTCCGGAGGCATTTACGCCGATCCGCGATGGCCTGAATAAAAAATATGGCAAGCCCTTGTTCGAGGAGAAGGATCTGGATGAACTCGCAATCCTTGAGGCATTGGACGAAAGCAGCAGATTGGGTCAGCCCGTTTCTCGGGTGATGGGGTTCGCCAGCGGCAAAGTCGCAGCCTATGTCGATGTCACCTTCAACCGAGAACCAAGACTGGCCAGGCCTTACGGCATGGGCAGGATGATGGAGTCGCTGTGGCAGATTGCTGAGCAGGAGCAACGGAACAAGATCATGTCGTGCCCCAACAACTCGGGCCTCGACCGCATAAAGATCGGCATCATCTACATGCAGGCAGATGAGATGACGGCGATGATCGACGGCGCAAAGGCAGCTGCTAAGAAGGCCGCCGAGGACACCAGTGGCAAATTGTAAGGGCTGCCACCTAGTTTCAGCTGCAGCCACACCCCGCCAGAAGCCCGTAGAGCGCCTTTCCCACCCCGACCTAGGCAAGGGTAGCCAAGACCTCGTCACCATAGCTGTACAGAATGCACAGCGCACTCTGGCGCATATCTGGAACCGCAGCCTCACCCCTGGACGCATCCGGGGGTGGTTTGGGGTCAGTTTTGGGTGTCGGGGGGCGATGGCTGGCCTATCGTGATCGAGCTGCGACTCGATCACGAAAGGACAGGACGATGGACCACGAACAGGAAATCGCCGCGCTCAAAGAGGCTGTTGGGCAGATTCGGGCAAGGCTGGATGGACAGGCTGCGATCAACCAGGACTTTCTGCAGTTCATTGCCAAGCTCGAAGGCCAGGTTCTATGCCTGAACCAGCTGGTGGGCATGTTGATCGCTGAGCAGTCTCGTGAAGCTGCTGATCCAGAGCTGCGCGTTGAACAGATCATCGCCGAACATGAGGCAAGGCTCTTTGCGGCCATTGCCGCCACACCGCCAGGCCACCCGCTGAAAGACCAGTTGCACCGACAGCGGGAAGAACAGCTTGCGATTGCGTTCAACTTTGCCCGGAGCCTCGCAAAACAGATTGCTCTAGAGCGGTGATACGGGCGACCAGTGCTTCATGCTGTTCGCGGACAAGGGCGGCGGTCTCTGCTTCTGCAGCGTCGATATTCGCCTGGCGATCGTCGTCTGCGCATTCGGTAGCGGGCTGAAGGGCGGCGACGTCCTCCGCCAGCCTGAAATTGGCCTTCACGCGGGCATCCATTTCACCTGTCTTTATCATTACCTGCGTCAGCAGCTCATCCAGCCCGGCGGCGTCGCGTCGATCGCGGATCACCCTTTTGACCAGCCTTATGTTGCGGCGCTGGTCGCGGATCAGCGCCCAGGTGCAAAGAGAGACGGAAAGGAGGGCGGTGAACGTGCCCATCAAGAGTCCGTGTGGCACCGTCGGTTGGGTTCGTAGTGCATTGAACAACGATATTGCAGCGCCTGGCGCAAGGCCAACAGTCAGGATTGTTGCTATGGCGTGGATGCGCGTCAGCAGGACCTGTGGCGACATGATCACACTCATGCCCTCCGGGATTGTCGCCTTCAGGTCGTCTGGGATCCTTGCTACACGCCTCTGCAGATCTGCAATTGCGGCATAGTCCGATTTTGCATGTGCCATTGCTCAACCCTCCACAGCCAGCATGCCAGCGGTCGCCAGGAACGCGCAGAAGCTCGCGCCGCTTTGCATCTTCAGCACCTCGACATTGTCCCTGGTGAAGGCGTCGAATTCCAACGCGAATTTGCCGGTGGCGCTGAGTTCGTTGATGGTCAGGGTGTAGCTGCCGCCCTTCTTTGCTTTGGTCGCAATGAACTGGCCCTGTATATCGAGGGCCAGGGCGATCTTGCCAGCATCGTTGTCGCGGCCAAGCTGCACCGCCATGGGGTGGCGATCGCGGTGCATTGCAAGCTTGGTGGCGAGGCCAGCGCCGATCTTGATGGTGATGTAGCGAGCGATCTTGCCGCCCCTGGTGCCAAGCTTGCGCGCCTGGACCAAGACACCATCGTTTGGCAGGGTGACCGTCGACTTGGCGGGGCCGACATAAGCTATCGTGTCAAAAGCCATTTTCGTCTCCTGTGGAAGTCCGACCAGGAGAGATGGCCCCATGCATCGCGCTTGCCTTTTCGCCTGATCCGGGCCAGACGATAGCTGCCTGCTCATTCTGGAGCCGGGTAAGCCAGCTTACCCCGATGGCCGCTGCAGACCCGGCCTAAGCCATGGTCCATGGATCAGGCAATTTCCTTCAGCAGCGGCGCGGGCACTATCCGCATCTTCAAGCCGGGCAGCTTCACGTCGGTCGACGGGAGCCGCCACAGCTTTTCGCGTGACGACCTGGTGCAGGCCGCTGCCGCCTATGACGCGGAAGGCGACCCCGCACCGCTGGTCATCGGCCACCCCAAAACCGATCATCCCGCCTATGGCTGGGCAACCGGCCTGCGCCTCGAAGGCGATCAGCTGATCGCAGAGGTCGACAAGGTCGCGCCCGAATTTGCAGAGGCCGTCAATGCAGGTCGGTACCGCAAGGTCAGCGCCTCATTTTACCCGCCCACGCACCACGGCAATCCCAAGCCCGGCAAGTGGTACCTGAAGCATATCGGCTTCCTCGGTGCCGCCGCGCCCGCCGTCAAAGGCCTGGGTACCGTCTCGCTCGCCGAGGGCGACGCCGACGGCCTGGTCAGCTTCGCGCTGCACGAATCCACCGACAACGATCCCAGCCAGGAGACTTCCAACGTGACCACCAAGACCGACGACAAGCCTGTCGATTTCGCTGAGCGCCAGCGCGAGCTGGACGAGCGCGAGGCCGCGATCAAGGCGCGCGAAGACGCCGCGATCAAGGCGGCGCGCGATGCCCGCCATGCCGACCATGTGAGCTTTGCAGAGGGCATGGTTTCCAAGGGCACGCTCGCACCCGCCGGCAAGGCGCTGCTGGTCGGCGTTCTCGACCAGCTCGGCGAGGCGAGCGAGCCGGTGAGCTTTGGCGAAGGCGATGCCGACACGATGCCGCCCGCCGCCGCGCTCAAGAAGCTGCTGGGCGGCGCGAAGCCGCTGGTGAGCTTTGCCGAGCTGGCCCCGAAGGATAGCGATCCCAAGGCCAAGGTCGCCAGCTTCGCCGCGCCTCCGGGCTATTCGGTGGATCCCGCCCAGGTCGAGCTCTTCAATCGAGCGAAGGCGATCCAGGCCGAGAAGCCGGACATGGCCTGGATGGACGCCGTTCGCCAGGCCCAGGTCTGACGTTCGCGCGCTGATGCCGCCGCAGGGCTGCGCTTCCTGACCGGCGCGCAGCCCGCTTTCAACCCCGTTTCAACCTGAAGGAAACCCCGATGCAGAGTACCCCGATCTTCTCCCCAACGGTCATCGCTGCCGCCGCGCTGGCCGCCAATCGCTTCGTCACCTTTGCCGGGGCCGTGTGCGGCGCAGGCGCAAAGGCGTTCGGCGTCGCGCAATATGCCGTCGCAGCTGGCGATGCGGTTGCCGTCAACGCGCTGGGCACCACCAAGGTGGAAGCCGGTGGCGCGATCGCAGTCGGTGGTCCGGTCAAGTCCGATGCCAACGGCAAGGCCATCGCCCAGGGCGGCAGTGGCGAGATCCTGGGCTACGCGCTCGAGGCCGCGTCCGGCGACGGCAAGATCATCGAGTTGTTTCTCACCCCGTAATTCGCGAACCCCAGCGGGCGGGCGCGCGCTGCCTGCCCGCTGACCCTTCACCACCGGCGCAAAACCACCATTTCGGAGACCCAGTCCATGCCCATCGGCCAACAGATGAACGCTGCCCAGGCGCGCGTTGTCGATCCCATCCTGACCAATCACGCTCGCGGCTACACCAATGCCGAGATGATCGGTCGCTTCCTCTTCCCCACCGTGACCATGCCGACGCGCGCGGCCAAGCGGATCGAATTTGACCGCTCCAGCTTCCGTCGCCGCCGCACCCGCCGCGCGCCTGGCTCGCCGATCGCCCGGCTCGAGTTCGGCTATGAGGGCAAGGCGGTGAACCTCCATCAGGAGGCACTGGCCAGCGTGATCCCGATCGAGCACCAGGAAGAAGCCGGCGCAATGCCGGGCATCAACCTGCAGCAGACCGGCGTCGATACCGTGCTGGCGGTCATCGCACTGGAGAAGGAAATCCAGCAGGCTCAGGTGGCGCGCAATGCCGCCAGCTATGCCTCGACCAACAAGGTCGCGCTCAGCGGAACCAACAAGTGGTCGAGCCCGGACAGTGACCCCAAGACGCAGGTGTTTGACGCGAAGGAGGTCATCCGCAAGCGCATTGGTCGTCGGCCCAACACGCTGGTGCTCGGCGGCGCGGTCACCAGCTCGCTGCAAAAGCATCCCAAGCTGCTCGACCATTTCAAATACACCAACAGCTCGTCGATCAGCATCGCAATGCTGCAGTCCTATTTCGACATCGAGAATGTCGTGTCGGGCGATGCGATCTACGACACCGACGATACGACCACCGTCGATGTCTGGGGCGGTGACGCGATCCTAGCCTATGTACCGCCCGAGGGCATGCGCGCCATGCCGCTGCCGAGCTACGGCTATACCTACCAGCTGGCCAATCACCCGCTGGTCGAGGCCGTCGAATGGGATGGCGACATCCGCAGCTGGAAGAACGCGGTGCTCGACGAATTCTCGGCCGAGCTGGTCGGCGCCGACGCCGGCTTTCTGTTCCAGGCCGCATTCTGATCCTGTGGTGCAGCCTGGCGTGAGGGGCGGGTTTCCCTGTTCACCCGCCTCTCACGTTTTCGCTCCCTGATTGTCCGGAGACACCCATGCCCCTCTACGTCGTTCTCACGCGCCTGCTCGGTCGCGAACCCAATGGCGAAGATCTGCCCGGCTCGGTCATCGAGCTGGACGAAGATGATGCGCTCGAGCTGGTCGCACTCGGCGCGCTCGAGCCTGCGCCCGAAGACGCGGTCGCCACCGATGCATCCGACCCGATCGAAGCGGCGCTGAGCGCGCTCAACGTGAAGCAGCTGAAGGCATTCGCCGCAGCGGCCCAGCTTGACCTCGGTACTGCCACCAAGAAGCCGGACATCCAGCAGCTGCTGGCTGACAGCGTCGATCGCGATGATGCCGATAAGGTCGCCGCCTTCATCGTCATGGCCGAGACCGCAAAGGCCGCGTGATGCAAGAACTGGCGATCTTGCTCGCAATCTGCGCGTCGGTAGCAGCATTTGCGGCATTTGTGCCGTTCGGCTGGCTCGTCCTGTTGGACAACCTTCAGGCTCAGCAAGAACCGGCGCGTGAAGAGCGATTGATCGTTATTTGCGGCGGCCTCTGTTTCGTCGCGATCGGCCTGTCCGTTCTGTCGGGCGTGTTTTGGGCGCTCGACATTTGGTGGGCGGCATGAGCGTCATCCGCCGCCTCAAGAGTCCGCAGGAGACGCTGGTCGAGGACCTGGGGCTTGCCCAGGCGATCGTCAGCGTCACCAGCGAGGCACGCGGCCTGGTCAGCGGATCTGCGTTGCTTGATCTTGATGATGCGATCCTGGCGGGGCGCGCCAGCCTGAGCATCGGCGGCGGCAGCGACGGTGAGCTCTATCTGATCACCGCGCTGCTCGACACCGTCGGTGGGACACGCGACACCCAGATCGAGCTGGCCGTGCTGGACGGCAGTTGGACCATGCCGGGGGGCGGCGCGCCGATGTTGTCGATCGAGGCCTTTGTCGATCGCTTCGGCCTGGACGAGATCATCCTGCTCACCGATGCCGGCGACGGGCGCATTGATCGCAAGATGCTGATCGGTGCTCTGTCCGACGCGCAGGCGCAGGCCGAAGCCTATCTGGCCGACCGGTACACGCTGCCGCTCGCCACTGTGCCGCAGCTGGTCGAGATGGCGATCGCCGACATCGCGCATGCCCGGCTGTACCGCCGCGAGCTGCCCAAGAACGTCGAGGACGCCCAGAAGATCGCGATGCGCAATCTCGAGGCGATCGGCAGCGGGAAGATCAAGCTCGGCATACCGCTGGCCCCTTCGACCAGCTCCGACCCGGTGCTGATCGCGCCAGGTCGCCCGGTCTATGGCGATCGCCTGAAGGGATATGTGCGGTGAGCGGCGTTACCATCAAGCTCGAGGATCAACTCACGCCAGCGCTGCAGCGCGCGATCGAGGCTGTCGGCGACCTCAGCAAGCCGATGTCGGATATCGCCGGTCACTGGCTCGAAGAAACGCGCAGCCGGTTCAATCGTCAGGTTGACCCTCAGGGCGTGCCTTGGGTTCCCCGCAAGGACCAAGACAACAAGAACGCGCTGCTGGTGAAAGACGGGCACCTGCGGAACCAGCTCGACAATGATTTTGGACCGGATTTTGCCGAAGTTGGTGTCCAGGATACAGGTGGCCCATCGGAATATGCCGCGATCCATAATTTTGGCGGCACCACTCGGCCCTTCCGGGAAAACAGCAAACGAGCCTATGGCGCGTTTGCTGTGATCGTTATTCCGAAGCGCCAGTACATCGGCGCATCGGAAAGCGACCAGGCCAATGCCGTCGAGATCCTCACCGACCATCTGAAGGCCGCTTTCAATGGCGATGCAGGGGGTGAGCAATGATCGCTCTGCAACCCATCGTCGACCAGCTCAAGCCGCTGCGCAACCTGGCCAAGCATGTCGACGGCGCGATCGAGTTCGCCTCGCTGCGCACCGCGCCGACGGTGCTGCCAGCCTGGTACGTCATCCCGACCCGCGAGACAGCGAGTCAGAATGAGCGGACCAGCACGATCCACCAGCGGGTCGACGTGCGCTTCCAGGTCGTCGTCGTCCTTTCTGCCCAGGCACGCAACCAGGACAAGGTCCGCGAGGATCTGAAAACCCATGTCGATGCGATCACCGGCGCGCTGCTGGGCTGGAAGCATCCCGAGGCCAATGGCGAGTGCCATTACGACGGCGGCGCGCTGCTGATTTCCGACGGCCAGGTCATCGCCTGGGCTGTCCAGTTCCGAACATCCCGCACCGAAAGGAAGATCTGATGAAAGGCCCCAGAAAGCCTGCCGATGAAGCCACTGCCATTCCCGCCGCCACCGCGAAGCCCGCGCCGCAGCCGACCGCCTCAGGAGAAGGAGGCGAGAAAGCCGCGAATGAAGGGGATGCCGCGACGGCCCCGGTGAGCGGGCTTACCCCCACGAGCAACCCGGTTCGCAATGCATATGGCCTGGAACTGGACCGGTTCGGTCTGCCTGTCAACGGCCCGGCGCGCGCAGCGGTGCTGACGATGATGGACACGCCCGATCCGGCACTGGAGCCGGGCGATTGGGATTTTCGCGACGGCGAGCGTGCCGCCGAGGTGATGGAGAAGATTTATGGTTGATGTCCGCCGCGTCATCGCAGCCAAGGCCGAAGCCACTTACGGCACGGACAGCATCCCGACGCTGGCCGACGATGCCATCGTCACGCGCAACTATTCGATCGTCCCGCTGGAGGTCGACCAGCTGCAGCGCAACCTCGACAACCGGGCCTATGGCGCGACCAAGGGCAAGCCCACCAACAAGCGCATGCGTTCGTCCTACGAGGTCGAGCTTGCTGGCAGCGGCACGGCGGGCACCGCACCGCCCTGGATGACGCTGCTCGCGGCATGCGGCATGGCAGCGCCGACGCTGGTCGCCACCACCTCCGCTACCCAGAAGTTCGCCGCCGCTGGGGCCGTTCCCGGTTCGGTCAGCGAGTATAGCTGGGTCGACAATCAGCAGCGCAAGATGATCGGCGCGCGAGGGACCTATTCGCTCGATTTCACGGCAGGCCAGGTGCCGTTTGCCAATCTGCAGTTCACGGGCCTGGTGCCGGTGGCCAATCCGCGCGTCGTCGCCGCACCGACCGGCGCGGACTTCACCGATTGGCAGGAGCCGCTCGAGGTCAACAACGGCAACACGATCCTGATGCTGGACGGCTTTGCTGCCGTCACGCGGTCGCTCACGATCGACGCCGGCGTTTCCGTCAACCTGCGCAACCTGATCGGCGCGCGCTATGTGCGCCGTGGCAACCACAGCACTACCGGCAGGCTGATGATCGAAGCGCCGTCTTCGGCGACGAAGGATTATCTTGCGTCTCTCGATGATGGCGCGCTGATCCCGATCACGCTGACCCATGGCACCGTTGCCGGCAACATCCTCGAGATCAGCGCCACCAAGGTTCAGGTCACCAATATCACCGAGTCCACGGAGGACGACATCCTGATGTTCAACATGGATCTGCTGTTCACCACGGACGGCGGAGCCGACGACCTGGTCATCACCGCGAAATAACCCCGCAGCCGAAGACTCGCCCAGCGGGTCGCACGGGGGTGAGTGGTTCGCTGCTCACCCCCAAACCATCAAGAAACAGGAGATACATGATGTTCAAGCTAGTGAAGGAACGCCTGGTCTGGTGGCCGGTCACGGTCGCCACCCCCGCCGATGACGGCAATGTTGATGAGCAGACTTTCAGCCTGAAGTTCCGTGTCCGCGATGTCGACGGAAACCGCGAGCTGCTGGCCAGTGCCCCGACCATGGCACCTAGCGGCACGGCGGACAAACCGCAGCTGTCAGAGTCGTACGCGGATTTCGTCCTGCAGCTCGCCACCGACTGGAAGGACGTGGCCGAGGAAGGCGCAAAGGACCAGCTCCCCTTCAGCCGCTCCAATCTGGTCGAAGTCATGAAGGTGCCCGGCGCATTCATGGCCGTGCTGGAAGCCTATCGGAGTTGCTCGCTGGGCGAGAAGGCGACGCGCGCGGGAAACTGAAGGCGCTGGCGGCGCGCTGGGCGGGCGGTCGCGGCGGCGCTGTCATGGCCGACGATGCGGCGACCGCCAATGCCAAGCTGCCTGCCTGGATGAAGCGCAAGGAAGAGAAGGATGAAATTCAGCTGCTGCCAGACGAAGCGGACACGGCGCAGCTCTTTCTCGCGCTCGGCACGCAATGGCGACGGCACGCGATGACGGGCATGTGCCTGGGCCTTGATTATGGCGTGATCCCGCCGACTGCGCAGATGCTGGGCATCGCGCTCAACCCTGCGCGGTTCCTGGACCTGCGCATGATGGAACAGGCCGCGCTCGAACAGATTGCCAGGAAGGCCGCACGATGACGCTTGTCGTTCGCGCGAGGATCGAGGTCGACAAGGGCAGCGCCCAGGCGGATTTGCGCCAGGCGTCCGAAGCGGTCAAACAGGTAGGCGATGCCAACCGGGAAGCGGCCACCGGCGCAGCGGCGCTGACATCGGCCACCAACACCATGTCCGCTGCGCAACGCGAGGCCGCTCAGGCGGTGCGCGGCGAGGCTGCAGCCCAGGACGAAGCCACCCGCGCCAAGATCGCCAACACGGCTGCCGCTGGCCGTCAGCGCGCGGCCTATCAGCAGCTGGGCTTTCAGGTCCAGGATGTCTTCCAGCAGTTTGCGCTTGGCATCAATCCGCTGGTGATCCTGGCACAGCAGGGCGGCCAGGTGACCAGTGCGCTCGCGCTGATGGGTGACACTCAGCAGGGCACGCAAAGCAAGTTCACGCGGTTCATGACGTTTCTGTCAGGACCTTGGGGGGCGGCGATCCTCGGAGCAGTCACCATCGGTGGTCTGCTGGCCCAGACGCTGTGGGATAATGAGGACGCCGCGACCGGCGCGACCCAGGCGAATGACGCGTACGCTTCGGCGCAGTCGCAGCTCGCCAAGGTGATGAACCTCACCACTGGCGAGATGACGTCGCAAAACGTCGTGCTTCGAGAGCAGATCCGGCTCCTCGCTCGCAAGCAGATCTTAGAGGGAAGAAAAGCGGAGCGCGAGGCGGATGAGGCTCTCGGGGAAGTTGGCCGTCCGGGGCTTTTCACGCTGTTCGGTGCAAATGACCGAGATCGGGCGGCGTTTGAGGCATCTACGCGCCCTGTCCGGCAGCTGGTCGAGGATCTTCGCAAGGGCAAGATCGAGGTCGAAGATTTCCGCAAGTCGATCGAGCGCCTCGAGAAGCAGGGCAGGCTCACCAGTCAGGAGGCGGTCGATGTCGAAGAGCAAGGCCTGAACCTTGCCATCGCAAAAGGCGACCAACTGGTCGGCCAGCAGATGCTTGATGCGCTGGACGGAAAAGGCCTTGCAGCCGGTCTGCGCCGCGCCCCGCCCAAGGGGCCGACGCCAAGAAAGGACACTTCCGCCGACCAAGCCGCACGCGAGGCTGAGCGCCTGCTCGACTTCACAGCTCAAACCGAAGAGCGGGTCCAGCGGATCACCGAGCAGTTCGATGAACAGCCACGACTGGTTGACCAGGTAGCCAAGGCATCGCGCGAGCTTGATGCGATCCAGGCGGAGGTTGAAAAGCGCCTAAAAGGGCAGCCCGAGGAAATCAAGAAATTCGCCGCCGCGATCGATGCTGCGCGCGGACCGGTGGAAGGTGCACTGTTGCGCCCCTTCCGCGAAATGGAAGAGGCGGGCGACCGGCAGCTCGAGCAGATGATGCTCGTTCTGCAGGGCCGCGAGTCCGAAGCCGAAGCGCTCCAACGCATCGAGCAGTATCAGGCGCGCAATGGCGACCTGACCGAAGAGCAGCGCCTTGCCATTCTGGCCCAGGTCGAGGCAGAGCGCGAGCTGGGGCGGCTGATCGAAGCTCGGGGCCGGCAGCTGTCGATCTACAACGCTTCGATCGACGATACGCGCGCAGCGTTGGAGGATCTGCTGTCCGGCGGCAGCGGGAGAGACTTCCTCAAGTCGATGGAACAGAATTTCCGGCAGTTGCAGGGGCGCTTGCTGACCGAGCAGCTGTTCGGCGATGCCTTGCGAAAGCTGGAGGATCTGGCCTCCGGACGCGACAGCCTGAAAACGCAGACCGACAAACTGGTTGAGGAACTTGGCAAGCCAGGCCCCAAGGCGCAGGAGCTTGCCGATGCAATGGATGCGGCTGCAGAACGGATAAACCAGGCGGCCCAGCGTATCGCCAACCCCGGACTGGTCACAAGCGTCCCCAACGCGGTGCCCGCTGGCAGTGCTGGCTTGGGTCAGATCGACAAGACAACAGGCGAGATCGTCGTTCAAGGCGGCAAGATCGCAAAGGGGCCTGTCGAAGTCAGCCTCGATCTCAAGACATTTCAGTTCATCAAGGCCACCGGCACCGAGATAGGCAAGGCCTGGCTCAAGCCGTTGGAGAACCTGATTGGCACCAAGCTTGTAAACGGTATTGCCGGGGTGTTTGGCGGTGCGGTCGCCGGTCGGGCACAGGGTGGCGATATCGGCGCGATCCTCGGCGGCCTAAAGTCGATCGAGGGTCTGCCCGACGGCCTGAAAAAGGTTCTCGGCGGTGCAGACGGTGCGGGTGGCGCTTTCGGTGGCGCGGTCGCCGGCTTCCGGACATCCCAGATCATGGATGCACTTGGCATTGGCAATTCCAAGTCCGGCGCAGCAATAGGCGGTGCGATCGGCTCGGCTATTCCAATACCTGGCGCAGACATCATCGGTTCGATCGCCGGTGGCCTGATCGGCCAGGCGCTCAAGCCCACCAAGCGCGGATCCGCAACCATCACCAGTGTCGACGGCGATGCGAGCTCGCGCGGCAATGACCAGGAGCGGATCCAGGCATCCCTCGGCCTTGCTGGCAGCGTGCAGCAGCGCTTGCGCCAGATCGCCGAGGAGTTCGATGCCGAGATCGGCAGCTTCGCCGTGTCGATCGGCCAGCGCGGCAAGAATTTCCGCGTCGACACCAGCGGTTCTGGAAAGACGAAGACGAAGCGCGGCGCGATCGATTTCGGCCAGGACGAGGAAGCGGCGGTCGCCTTTGCGCTCCGCGATGCGATCAGCGACGGTGCCATCAAGGGGCTGTCTGCCGCGATCCAGAAGGCGCTCAACTCCAACCCCGATGTCGACAAGGCGATCAAGGAAGCGCTGAAGGTGCGTGACGTCGAGGAGCTGCTCGACGGCATCGGCGGCAAGATCCGGAAAGAGGTCCGCGACTTCGATCGCCAGGCGGACGAGCGCCTGCGCATCGCCCGCGCATATGGCTTCGACATCCTGGAGATCGAGCGGATCAACGCCGAGGAACGATCGAAGCTGATCGAGAGCATCCTGGAGGATCGCGTTGGCGCGCTGCAGGATCTGCTCAACGACCTGGTCTTTGGCGACCTTGCCGAAGGCACGCTGTCCGAGCGCCGCCAGCGCCTGCTCGAGGAGATCAGCAAGGCCGAGGCCGATGCGGCCAAGGGCGTGGACGGCGCTGCCGATCGTCTGGCTGATCTCAACCGCCGCCTGATCCAGTTGTCGCGCGATGCCTATGGCACTGCCGGCAGCGAATACGCATCTGACCGCGCGCAGGCGATCGCCAGCGCCGAGCGGATCATCCAGATCGAGAATGACCGGATCCGCGGAACTCAAGAGGCGGCTGCGGAAACCAATCGCCAGCTCGCCACGGCCAACCAGCTCAGCAACGAACAGAACGACATCCTGGCCGAGATAAATGCCGGCATCCGCAACCTGATCACGCTCGACGGTCTGAACATTGCGGGTGGCGGCGGTGGCAATGCCGGCATCGACCTGGGCGCGATCGCGCGATCGGTGAACCTGAAATGAGCCGGGTTCATTGGGTAGAGCTGCGCCCCCGCGACCCGGCGACTGCTGGACTGGTAACGCTGCGCTTCGCTGGAGGCGCACGCGAGCGCAGCTATTATCGCGAAGATAACGGGCAGCACTACAAGGCGGGCCTGGTGGCCGCTCCCCGTTTCGCGGCGCGCATCGGCTATGGCCGGGACGGCTTCACAGGCCAGACAATCCCCCAGGCCAGCCGGATCCAGATAGCGCCTGCCCAGGCCGACGTCTTCGAGAGCCTGGCGGGCTATTTCTGGAAGGACGCGGAGATCACAATCGATGCTGGCCCCGAAAATGCTAGCAGCTTCCCCAGGTTATTCACCGGCGCGGTTGTGGGTGATTCCATTACCGACGGGGTATTCTCGTTCACGATCGCGGACCTTTCCTCTCGTCTCGACAAGCCTGTTTGCACCAGGCGCTTCGCCGGCAATGGCGGGATCGAAGGTGGCGAGGAAGCCGAGGGACGGACCAAGCGTCGCAGCTGGGGCTTTGTGTTCAATGTCGAGGGACGGCTGCTGGACCCGGCCAACAGCATCTATGAATTCGGCGACCCGGCCTTTCCGCTCTCCAGCTTCTCGGCCTTGCGGGACAAGGGACGCGGCGGGCCATTCACCGTGCTTGCGTGGCAGGGCAGTATTGCTGCGACCTTTGCCGCACTGCAGGCCAGCACGCCCGCTCAGGGCGGCGGTGTCGTCGCGCCCTCGATCGCCTGCGCCAAATGGTGGACCGAGCCCAGCGGGCCGCTGACGGCCGATTTTGTCGGCACGCCTGGTACCGGCGGTGCCATGGCTGCGGCATCATTGATCGATGCGATTTCCGCCAGCTTCTCCGGGCCTGTCGTGGCGGACAGGATCGCGGCAACGGCAATTCGTCCCGCTGCTGCCGGAATCCATGTCGGCGACGAGACCACGACAGGCGCTCAGCTGATCGATCGTCTGGCGCTGGGCTCGTCGCTGGTCTGGGTGGCCGCTCCTGAAGGCGTGATCCGGCTCTTCCCGTGGAGCTTCGACAATGGCGGTGCAGCGGTGTTGCAGGGGCAGTTCATCGGTCGTGAACGTGCCTATGCGCCGCACTATCGTAGGCGTGTCGGCTTCCAGGCGAACAATCGACGCCACAGCGAAAGCGAGATCGCAGAGAGCATCCGGCTCGATGACGGGGTGTTGTTCGAGTCTCTTCGTCCTGCAGAGCCGAATGCGACTGCTGGCGCTGTCATTCCCGATCCGTTGACCTATGTGCCTGGCGATCCGTATCCGGGCTATATCCGCGACAGCGCAGGAAACGTGCGCGACCCCGGCGAGCTGCTGAACAGCATGATCGAGCAAACAGCATCGGGCCGGCTGCAATACCGCCCGCTGCCTGATGCTCCGCCAGTGTCACTCGGGCAGATTACCTTGCCTGCGCTCGGTGCCGTCGGTGAGGCCGCAATGCGCCGCGCCGAGGATGACATCGACCAGCTGGGCCGCGCGCTGGCGACGGCGCTCGACGAGGCATCATCGACCCGCGCGACGTTCCGCGATGCCGGCTTCTATGTCGATGCCGCGACCGGGCAAATCCGCATCCATGCGGTTGAGCAGACGCGCGAGCGGCTGAGCACGGCCGAGATCCGGCTGAACGCGGCTGAGGCGAACATCAACCTGCGCGCCACGAACAGCTACGTTAACGAGCAGATTGCGCTGGCAGCATTCGATCCGAGCCAGATCGCCGAGCTCACCGATATTTTCCTGCGCCTTGGTGCGGCAGAGGTCGACATCGATGGCCTGAACGCCACGGTTACGACGCTTGCGACCGTCACCGAACTGAGCCTTGTGCAGGGCCGGGTGACGACCGCCGAGGAGGCGATCGACGCGCTCGAGGGCACGATCACCACCAAGGTCGACACCACCACGTTCGACCTGCTGGCCACCCGCGTGACGAATGCCGAGACGATCCTGACCGCGATCGGCGATAGCGCCTCGATCGTCAGTGCCGTCTCAGCCATCCGCCTGATCGACAAGTCTCAGCAGGACAACGACGAGGCAGATCTTCGCGCGCTGCTGCTCGGCGACGAGACACGGCGCGAGCAGGTCGCGGCGGTTGCGGCGGCACGACAGGAACTGACCGCACGCATCATCGAGGGCGATGCAGCTGAGGCAGCGTTTCGACTGGCCTTGCAGGTGCGTGTTGGCGCGACCGAGAGTTCGATTGCCCAGGAACGTATTGTCCGCAGCGGTCAGTTTAGCGCGCTAGCGAGCGACATTTTCAATCTGGGGGCGCGTCTTGACGACGACATTGGTCAACTCGCGGCGGATATTGACGAAGTTCGCCAGGCGGTTGTCGATGAAGAAGGCGCTCGTGCCTCGGCTATTTTTGAGCTTAGTGCCAGCCTATCTGAAAGCCTGGCGGATGAAACTCAGGAGCGCATCAATGCGATCAATCAGACAACAGACAACCTGATCGATCAGATCGAGGCTGAAGCTGCGGCTCGCGGAGAAGCACTGTCCGAAGAAGAACAGGCTCGCATTGAAGCCTTGCAGGCCGAGCGGCAGCAGACGCTCCTGGATATTGCCGCAGAGCGCTCTGCCCGTGAGCAAGATATCCAAGACGTTCAGGCTCAGGTTAGGGAAGTTGAACAGGCGAGCGCCAATCGTGACGGACAGCTGCTTGCAGGTATCAGCCGTGAGGCGACTGTCGCCAGGGGCGCTCGATCCGAGCTAGATAAGCTCGTCGATCAAGTTCTGTCCGGCGTCTTGTTTAGTGACGAATCGAACCGAAAGCTGAACCAACAGCTGGGTTTTGTACGTGAGGAGATCACAGCCCAGTTGACCAGTGAGATCGCTGGTGTTGTTAGCCGCGTTGTCGGCTTGGCGCTACGTCTCGGTGACGCGGAAGGCGCTATCCGCGAGCTCGACCGGGTAGTCATCGAGAACAACTCCACGCTGGTCCAAAGTCTCGACACACTAAGCCTGAATGTCACGAAGACTCGAACTGACCTTGAGGGGACGATCAACACTACCCGTAGTGATCTTGAGGCCGTTGACGCCAATACGATCGGGCGGGTCGACGGGCTCGAAGGTGACCTAGGTGATGAGGTCCAGGCCCGCCAACAGGGCGATGCAGCAGAGGCTCAGGCTCGGACGATCGAAATCAGTGCAGCCATTCAGTCTGAGCGCGTGCTCTGGCAAGAGGGCGACGGCATTCTCGCCGGCATCATCGATACCGTTTCGACGACTGTGGACGAAAACACGGCCACACTGACCGAGTTCGGCGAAAGCATCGATGGCCTCAAGGCCCGCTGGGGTGCCAAGGTCGACGTGAACGGTCGCGTCGGGGGCGTTGCGCTCAACGGTACGGATGAGGTCATAGACCTCACGATCGTCTCCGACATCTTCTCAGTTGTCGATCCCGACACCGGGGAGGTCTACCTCGGAGCCGACGAAGACGGCCTGCGCCTGCAGAACGGCAAGGTCATCATGAACAACGGCACGAACATGCTGGTCATGGGTGCCGGGTTCGGCGTCGATAATCAGTTCGTGATGTGGTTCGGACCGAGCCGCGCGATCACCGCCTGCAATGAGGCGGATGCCCTGTTCTTCCTCGATGTGACCGGCGATGGTGAATACGGCCTGCGCCTCGGCTCCAACTTCTACAAGAACAGCGGCACCGGCACGTCGACCGCGAACAATGCGCAGATCATTGTCGGCCCCTTCACGACAGAAGGCGGGGCAAAGCAGATCAACGTCGGTTTCCAGTATCGCCGCCTCGTCCAGATCACCGATGCGTTCGCCTATACCGGCACCCCGCAAGCGGTGCTGCGCGTCGAGCGGCAGGTCGGCGGCAGCGGTTTCACGACGGTTGGCGATTACACCTTCAACGGCACCGCCTCGGGTGAGGACGGTTTCGGGCCTGCTGAGCCGGGCTCGGCGCTGATCCAGATCAACGGCAACGCAGGCTTCACCGACAGCACGGGAGGCACTGGCGACTTCACCTATCGCGTCAGCCTGATCAGCCGCTCGGTCGGCGGCCTCACTTCCACGGTCAGCCTCGAGGACAGCCTTGCGCAGACCATCACGCTCATCAGCACCGAACAGATCACGTAAAGGAGCATCCCGCCATGAGTTGGTACAAAACGGGCACCGTCGCCATCAACAACGGCAGCACCACGGTCACTGGCACCGGCACGGCCTGGGTCGACAATGTTGATGTCGGCGAGGGTATCCTGCTTCCCGACGGCCGCACCTATGAGATCACGGGAGTGGTCTCGAACACCTCGCTCACCATCGGGCGGGCATATCTCGGCTCCAATACGAGCGGCCAGCCTTATGAAATTCAGCCGTTCCGTGGACGCATCGCTGGCCTGACCGCACGCGCCGACAACCTGCTCAACAGCTTCCAGGCCGTCCGCGATGGCATCGGCGCGGGCCTGTTCCCCGATGGGTCGGCGGCGACGCCTGCGTTTCGGTTCACGAACGACCAGGACACCGGTATTTTCCGGGCTGGAGCGAATGCTGCCTCTCTAGTGGCGAACGGCGTCGATCAGTTTACCTGGAACGCGAATGGCGTGATTTCTCGCAAGTTCGCCAACTTTCTTCAGACCGATTTGGTTGGGATAGCCGCGCCCACTCTTGGCGTATTGCCTGCTGGCGCATCAGCACTGTTCGGCGTCAACGGCCTCTATGGTTTGCTCATCGGCACCAACGGAGCCACCGGCAACACCTGGCTGCAGTCACAGCGGGTCGATGGAACGGCAACTGCGTATAGTATCGTGCTCCAACCTGCGGGTGGCAATGTAGGTATTGGTGTCGCGCCAAGTGTCTGGGCTGGCTCGTTTAAGGCTTTGGACATCGGTGGCGCGACTTTCGCTTCTACAGGCAACGAGAGTTATCAGGGAGCCAACTGGTTCTTTAACGGCGCGGTTTACGTTTACAAATCCAGCGGCCACGCGACCCAATATATCCAGGCAAATGGTCAACATCTTTGGTTTACGGCCGCATCGGGAAGTGGTGGTAGCGCCGTCAGCTTCGCCCCTGTGCTGACGATCGATGCCAGTGGGCACATTTTGCCAGGAGCAGATGCAACGCAGAACTTGGCGAGCGCATCTCTTCGCCTAAACAATTCCTACTTCGCCGTCTCGCCCACGGTCACCTCCGACGAAACCCAAAAGCACTGGCGCGGCCCGCTGAACGCCGCCGAGCTGCGCGCCGCCAAGCGCATCATCGGCGAGCTCGGCATCTACCAGTGGAACGATGCCGTCGCCGAGAAGGGCGAGGACGGCGCGCGGCTGCACTTCGGCGTCAGGGCGCAGCGGGCGTTCGCGATCTTGGAAGACGAGGGGCTGGATTGGAGCCGCTATGCCTGGGCCTGCTATGACCAGTGGGAGGAGCAGACCGAGCCGGTGATGGAGGAAGTCACCGTCCCCAAGACGCGCAAGGTCATGCGGCCCAGCACGCTGATCGATCCCGCCACTGGCCAGCCCGCCATGGTCGAGGTCGATGAGGCCTATGAAGAAACCGAGATGCGCCCGACCGGCGAAACCCGTGTCACGCTAGAAGCTGGCGATCGTTACGGCGTGCGGCCCGACCAGCTGGCATTCTGGCTCATCGCGGCGCAGGCGGCGATCCAGGCCGAGCTTGAGGCGACACAGGCCATCCTCGAGACGCGCATCGCTGCTCTGGAGGACGCATGAGCCTCGTCCCGTCGACAGTAGCGGAATGGCTGACCGGTCGGGCAATCTATGCCCAAGCTGAAGATGGGGCGTTGCGCGCCAGTTGGGGCGAGGTTTCGCTTGAGAGCGAGGTTTTGTCACCGATCGCTGCAGCTGCGGATGCCGCTGCCGAGGCAGATCGCCAGCTTGCCTTCCTTGGCCAGCCGATGGCCGAAGAAGTCATTGAGGTTGAGGGGGAGATGGTCAGTCTGCTGGGAACATGTCAGCGGATCGTTTGCGATAGAGCAGGCTATGCGGACGGGCCTGCAGTTCTGGTCATCGGGGCGGAGGAGCAGGATGCCGGCGTGACACGCCTGACCGTGCTGCGGCCCATGGGAGTGGCTGCATGACACGGGGTATCGGCATTGTCGCACCGGTGGCCATCACTTCGGTCACCGTAAGCAACGGAACGGGCGGCGCAAATCTGCTCACTCCATCTCCGCGTGAAGTCTGGCGAGCGGCAGCTGTCGGTAGTTCCAGTATCGACATCGACTTGGGAGCCAGCACCTCTGTCGATACTGTGTTTCTCGGCTTCACCACTGCGGCGCCTGATGCGACGTGGAGCCTGGCGACTATGACCAACTCAACCGGGGCCGGCCTATCGCCTATCGTCGGCGTCCGCGCTTTGCCTGTTCCTGGAACCATCGGCCAACGGCAGCACGGCTACGTGCGCCTCGATGTGCCGGTTTCGACCCGGTATCTGCGTCTCACGGTCACCCAGGTCGGCGGGATCGTGCCGATGTCTGCCGGCATCCTTCTGGTCGGCCGCACGATCGAGCGGCCATATGAGTATCGGGCTGGTCGCGTGGCTCTGGATCTGTCGAAGAAGACCGAGCTGGTCGACGGTGGCTTCGGCATCAGCAAGGGGGCAATAGTCTCGTCCTACCGCTTCACGCTCTCCGGTTTGACGGATGAGGAGGTTGAGGAGCTCTGGCAGATTGTCATGACGATCGGCGAAAGCGCGCCGTTGCTGATTGTGGAGGGGCACGATACCGTTCGCTTCTCGCACCTCCATTATGGCCTGTTCCAACGGCTGGAGCCCTATGAGCGCGAGGAGCCTGAAGACACCCGCTGGGGCCTGAGCATTCGGGATTGGGGGTGACGTGGGTCACCCGGAAGCAATGGCTTGGCAAGGCCTACGGTCAACCCATGCTTGACCGAATCCTGTCTTTCGCCCGCGACCACATGGTCGATGATGCACGCGATTGGTGGCGCTGGTGGTCCGTCCGCCTGCTTGCCCTGGCGCTGGCACTGCAGACGCTGCAGCTTACCTCGCCCGAGGCGCTGGTGGCCTTTTGGCAATCGGTGCCGCCTAGCTTGCGAAGCATGCTGCCGTCCTGGCTCGATGACCTCATCACGGTGCTGCTGATGTTTGCCGCACTCGTCGCGCGCCACTGGAAGCAACCAGCGCCTCCTAGGTCGCCCGACGCATGAGCCGTCAACCGATCTTCGCAGCGATCCGCGCAGCGCGCGCCGACGCGTCGTTCAACCAGGCCGAGGTCGAGCAGATCGATGCTCTGCTGGATCGGCTAGGGGTTGGGCGTGCCGAGGTGGAAAAGATCGGCCTGACCTCTGGCAACTTCGCCAATGCCGCTGCCACGCTGAAGTGCACAGTGGCGCAGATTCGTGCCGTTTGGGAGGTTGAGAGCGGCGGTGGATGGTTCCGGGATGTCCGCGCAGAGATCCTTGCCGCCGATGGCCCCGGAGGTTTCATCGACGGGCCTGACCTGCCGAAGATTCTGTTCGAGGCGCATGTGTTCGACCGCGAGACCAATGGGCGTTTCCGCGCCTCGCACCCGAACCTGTCGTCTGCAAAATGGAACCGCGCCCTATATGTCGGAGGTCAGGCCGAATGGCTGCGCTTGCACCGGGCGATGCAGCTAGATCGCCGCGCGGCGCTGCGCTCGGCCTCGGTCGGCGGCGCGCAGATCATGGGGTTCAATCACGAGCTTGCTGGCTACTCCACCGTCGAGGCCTTCTGGGACGCAATGAAGGTGTCAGAGGCTGAGCATCTGAAGGCCTTTGCAACCTTCATTCAACGCTCTTCCCTGGCCGATGAATTGCGCCTGATCAGCAACCGCTCAGCGGACTGTGTGCCGTTCGCTCGCGGCTATAATGGGCCAGGGTTTCAGAAGAACCAGTACCATATCAAGATCGCTTCCGCGCATCAGCACTGGAGCGCGAATTGACCAGTCTCGCATTGGGTGGGCGGATCGGCAGCTTATCCAATAATGTGATGTTTATGATGCCGCGCTCCTTGGGATAGTCGTATCCCTGCAGCGCCTGGATTATGATCCAGGAAACAGACAGCCCCTCAGCCTGGTGGCTCAGCTGCTCGATGCGGTCTGGATCATAGGTGATGATGGCGAATCGACGACGCGGCATGCGCCCAGTTCGCATTTTGTTCCGTATGGCGTCAACGCACCAGTCGGTCAGATTTGGCCAAAATTCGACGAGCTATTTTTGGCCAGCATTTTTGGCCAGCTACAATGGCCAACATGGTTAGCGAATTGCTAAATTCGCGAACCGGCCTGCCGTTATCCCTGTCACGACCGCACAAAGCACAAGGAGACTCAGCGATGATCGGGATTCTGGCGCAAAAGGGCTTGAGCCTTTTCGGACGCATGCCGGTGAAACCCTCGCCCGAGCGCGAGAAGCTGATCGGGCTGCTCGACATGCTGGTCGACGAATGCAACCGCGAGGCCGAACTCGTCGATGATCTTGCCGGCGTGTCCGAGGGCTATGGTCCGCTTGCCAGCGAGGCGGCGCGGCGCTTCTACCGCATCGAGCCCGACCGGATTGCGGAACGGCTGCTGCGGCATTGAGCCGGAACGGCCTCTCGCATTTTTCGCGCTTGGCAGGCTGCGCGCTATAGGCAATGACATGCAGCATGGCCGACAGCGAACCGCAGCAAACCGATCCGCATATCCAGACCCATGACCCGCGCACCGGCGAACCGCTGGTGACTGCAACCCCTGCCGCGACCATCATCGTCTTTCGCGACTGCCCCAATGGCGGCGCGCCGGAACTGCTCATGGTCGAGCGGTCGTCGCAGATGGTGTTTGCGGGCGGCGCCGTGGTTTTTCCCGGTGGCCGCGTCGATGCCGACGATCATGTGATCGCCTCCGGCCTGGACCACGGGCTCGATCCGCACGAAGCGGCGGCGCGCGTTGCCGCGATCCGCGAGACGGTCGAGGAGACCGGGCTCGGAATCGGTTTTGCCGCTCCGCCCGAACGCGAGGCCTTGGCGCAGGCGCGCGCCGCGTTGCACAAGGGTACCGCGTTTTCAGAGCTTTGCCGCGATGCCGGCTGGACGCTCGACCTGACTGCGCTGACGCCATTTGCGCGCTGGCGCCCGCCCTTCAACGAGCGCCGGGTGTTCGATACGCGCTTCTATCTCGCGCGCTGCGACGAGCACGACCATATTGTCGAGGTCGATGCGACCGAAAACCACCATCTGTTCTGGGCCACGGCCGCCGACGCGCTGGCAATGGCGGACGAGGGCAAGGTCAAGTTGATCTTTCCGACGCGGCGCAACATGGAGCGGCTGGCGCAGTTCGGCTGCCATGCCGACGCGGTCGATCATGTGGCCCAGTTTCCGGTGCGGATGATCATGCCGTTCATCGAGGAGCGCGACGGCAGGCCGTTCCTGTGCATCCCGGAGAACATGGGATATCCGGTGACCAGCGAGCCGATGGGCAGCGCGATGCGCGGCTGAACATTCCAGAAAATCGCGGCGCTCAGGGAACCTGAATCGAGCGCGCATCGTAAACGGTTCATCCCAACCGGAGATGAACCATGTTGCATTATGCCCTTATCTTTCTGATCGTCGCGATCGTTGCCGGCGTGCTGGGTTTCGGCGGTATCGCCGGCGCTTCGGCAGGTATCGCCAAGATCCTTTTCTTCCTCTTCCTGCTGTTCCTCGTCGCCAGCCTGGTGATGCATCTTGTGCGTGGTCGAGCGTAACCTGTTGCGCGCAGCATGAATGCACAAAAAAGGCCCGGATCGCTCCGGGCCTTTTTCTTTTCGTGCAATACGTTCGTCAGTCGATTGCGCGTTCGGCGGCACGGCCGACCGATTCGACATCGCGGCCTGCACCCTTGACGGTGTTGCAGGCGGAAAGCAGCGATGCGACCAGACCTGCTGCGAGCACGATGCGGAAAGAGGCGTTGCGGTTCATGGGGATCATCCTTCTTCTTCAATGACTTTTCTTGGTTGTTCGGGGGCATGGCCCGGCCATTTACGCGATTGCATGCAACCGGTTGCCGAAAATTCGGTTGGAACCATCCCCGGAGCCACGGGTTGATGGGACACGGCGATGCGGCCGTCGGGTTTGTGAGGACCAGAAGCCGCATCGCTGGTTGAGGACCAATCCATGCTGCTTTGGGGGCAGCTAATGAGAGGCGAGTTTATGACGATCATTCAGGACCAGTCGACCGGAGCGAATGCCGCCAGCGAGCGGAGCGAAGAGGCCGTGGTGCCGCTGGATGATGCGACGTTCAAGCAGCGGCTTGCTGCAACCATTCCGCACCTGCGCGCCTTTGCGTACAGCCTGTGCGGAAAGATGGATGTGGCCGACGATCTGGTGCAGGACACGATGCTCAAGGCCTGGGGCGCGCGTGCGCGTTTCCGCCCCGACACGTCGATGCGCGCCTGGACCTTCGTAATCCTGCGCAACTGCTATATCTCGCAGATGCGCCGCAACAAGTTTACCGCGCCCTATGACGAGGGCGTTGCAGAGCGCACGCTGACCGCCAATTCGGATCAGCAGGCCCCGCTGCACCTCGAGGACGTGCGCATGGCGCTGATGCAGCTCGGCGCGGACCAGCGCGAGGCGATCATTCTGGTCGGCGCAGGCGGCTTCTCGTACGAGGAAGCGGCGGAAATCTGCGATTGTGCCGTGGGCACGATGAAGAGCCGCGTGTCGCGCGCCCGCGCTGCACTGGTCGCGATGCTGGATGGCGATTCGCCGATCGGTTCGCGCCGTCAGCGCAACTCCGCTGACGAGGCGATGAGCGATATTCTTGGCACGCTCGACAAGCTGAGCGAGGGCGTGACTGCACTCGCTGCGTGACCAATTCACCTCCGGCATGTGGCCGGGAGCCGCTTGCCGCATGGTCGGGGCGGTCGTGTTCAACCCGGGCGTGATGCTGCGCCCCGATCTTGCAAGCAGCTCTTGGGCTGGACGGGAAGTGAAGACAGTGCGCGGTGCCAGTTCCCTAGATCGTCTGGAGGCAAGTGCCATGCGTACCTCGTGTTTCGATCCCATGCTGATGCGTCAGGCACGCATCGGCCGCAGCTTGCGCGAGGTGTATGACGGCGTGGCGGATAGCCCGATGCCCGACCAGTTCGACGCGCTGCTGAGTGAGCTCGACAAGATTGCGGTGCCCGAACGGCGCTGATTTCTATCAGTCTGCGACCTCCAAAGCCCGTCCGGCATCGCGCCGGGCGGGCTTTTTGCCGTCCCTGTGCCGGCTGACCACGCACAGCAAAAGGGCCGCGATCCCGAAGGATCGCGGCCCCTGCTAGGTGCCTGGTGTGGCGTGCGGTCAGCTGATCAGCGCGCGCAGCATCCATGCATTTTCCTCGTGCTTGCCGATCCGGGCGGTCAGCAGGTCGGCGGTGAACACGTCATCGGCGTCCTCGGCGACCTCGACGAAATCGCGCATGCGCTTGGCAATCGCTTCGTTGTCGGTGATCAGGCCCTTGATCATCGCATCGGCCTGGCGCGGGGTCTCGCTCGAATCGACCACCGACAGCTTGGTATAGTCACCGAACGATGCCGGGGCGATTTCGCCCAGGGCGCGGATGCGCTCGGCGATCACGTCGGCGGCAGCGTGCAGGTCTTCATATTGCGCTTCGGTCAGCTTGTGGACGCTGTAAAAGGCGGGGCCGACGATGTTCCAGTGGACGCCCAGCGTCTTGAGATAGAGCGAATAGGTGTCGGCCAGACCGTGCTGAAGCGCCTTGGCGACTTCCTTGCGGTCCTTGGCTTCGATGCCGGTATCGACATTGTCGGGCTTGGTGGTGGCTTTGGCTGCAGTTGCCATGTCAATTCCTCCTGTTTTGTAACGGAAAGGGGGCCTTGCTGAATGGCAGGGCCTGCCAGGGTGCTTACGTCCAGCGCTCGCGCCGGTTCCCCGCCAACTCGGCCATGCTGCGCAAAACAGCACCAAATCTGGGATAGTCTTGACAGAAGGTTACAAATGTCGGCTAATCGCATCAGGAGTGGGGCCATGAACGACGAACTGCAACCATCTGCCGTAGAACGGAAATATCACGATAGCGCGCCGAAGGCGCTGGTCGGCTGGACGCATGTCGACATGCCTAACGGCATCGATCTGAGGATCGAATGCGCGCGGTCGCGGATCGCGCTCGAGAATGACGTGATCGAACAGCGCGATATCGTGATGACGCGCAACCAGGCGCTGCTGCTCGCGCGCTACCTGCTCAAGGTGACGGGCCAGACCCTGCCCGAGGAGCCCCGGCCGACCTTCTGGGCGCGGTTGCGCAGTGCCTTCGGGGGATCGCGGGCGCCCGTGCGCCGCCAGGCGCGCAAGTTCGCGTCCTGACAAATCCTGCCCCGTTTTTGGGGGGTTGATTGGTCCGGTGATCGGTTCTACCCGCCGCGGCGATGGGGCGCTTTCGCAAATTGACCAGACATGCCTTGCCGGTGCTGCTGCTGGCGATGCTGTTCGGTGCGTTCGCGCCGCGCGGGTTCATGCCGCATTTCGGACCGGCAGGCCTGACCATCGAGCTGTGCTCGGGCCTGGGCAACAAGGCGGCGACGATTTCGGTCGATGACCCGCGTTACCAGGATTATCAGAAGCTTGCTGCCGCCAGATCCGGCCAGCAGGACCATGACCAGGGCGACGATGCGGACAATCCGATGCCGCCTTGCGCCTTTGCCGGCATGGCGATGCTGGCGATCCCGGTCGATGCCGTGACGCTTCCACCGATGCTGGCGATTACAACCATCGCGCCCGCACTGCACCACCAGCTGCTGCGCGCGCGGCACCATGCCGCCACCCCTCCCGCGACCGGGCCCCCGCTGTTTCTCTGAACCATTGACGTCCTTGCAGGCCGCCGCCGCGCGCGCATGACGCGTGCGGGCCCGGCGTGCCCTGCGTGCCTCTTGAATCCCGCGTTCAGGGAACGAATGATCATGACCAATACCGCATTTCTGCGCGCTGCCCTGCTGGGTGGCGCTGCCTTCACCTGTGTTTCTCCTGCTCTTGCCCAGGGCGTCGGCCAGCGTACCGACCCCGTCATCGTCGTCACTGCCAGCGTGACCGGTACCCCCACCGCCCCCAGCGTCGAGGAAGCGCGCAAGCGGCTCGAACAGGTGCCCGGCGGCGTCGGGCTCGTCGAGGACACCGTGTTCGCCGAGGATTTCGCGCAGAGCGTAGGCGATGTGCTGATCTTCACCCCCGGCGTGTTCGCCGATACCAGCGCGCAGCGCGAATCGCGTATCTCGATCCGCGGATCGGGGCTGAATTCGGGCTTCGAGCGCCGCGGGCTCACCGTGCTGCGCGATGGCGTGCCGATCAGCCGCGCGAGCGGCTCGACCGAGTTCCAGGAGATCGACCCGCTCACCATCCGCTATCTCGAGGTGTTCAAGGGCGCGAACGGCCTGCAGTTCGGCGCGGCCTCGCTCGGCGGTGCGGTCAACATCGTCTCGCCCACCGGGCGCACCGCGCATTCGCGTTTCTCGGGACGGATCGAGGGCGGCAGCTTCAATACCTTGCGCGGAAACTTGAGCGCCTCGGGCGTCTCTGGCAACACCGACTATTATATTGGGCTGACCGGGCTTCGCGACGACGGCTTTCGCGAGCATAGCGATGTGCGCAGCCTCTACGGCCATGGCAATATCGGCTTCAGGCTCGGCCAGAGTGTCGAGACGCGTTTCTATGTGACGGCGCTCAGCGACAATTTCGAGCTGAACGGATCGCTGCGCCTCGCCGATGCGCTGGCCAATCCGCGCGCGGCAGGACGCCCCGTCACCGTCGGCCCGTTCCGTCCTGGCGGGCCGGTGACGGTGCTCGATCCCGGTCCGGTTGCCGATGACTGGGACCGCAATCTCGACGTGCTGCGCCTGTCGAACCTGACGGCGATCACGCTCGGCAGCAGCACGGTCGAGATCGGCGGCTGGTACGCGCGGCGCAAGCTCGACCACGCGATCACCCGCTTTGCCGGGATCATCGACCAGAAGGAGGACGAATTCGGCCTGTCGCTGAAGGGATATGGCGAATTCGCGCTGATCGGCGATGCGGTGAGCCGCTGGACGCTCGGCGGCTATTATGCGAAGGGAGACAACCGCGCGCGGCGGCATCGCAACGTGAACGGCCAGCGTGCCGGTCTGGTGAGCGAATCCGACCAGGATTCGACCAGCCTTACGACCTTCGGTCAGCTCGACCTTGGTCTGACCGACCGCTTCACCGCCATCCTTGGCGGGCAATATGTCAGCGTGGTGCGCGATGTCGCAGCCAGGCTGGGCGACGTGTCCGGACGCGGCGAATACGAGCAGTTCAGCCCGCGCTTCGGCCTGCTCTATCAGCTGTCCGACACCGCGCAGCTCTATGGCAATATCAACCGCAGCTTCGAGCCGCCGAGCCTGGCTGACCTGACCTCGGGCGGCGCGCGGCCCTTTGCCCCGCTCAAGGAACAGCGCGCGACCACGTTCGAGATCGGCAGCCGCGGCCAGGCGAGCTTCATCGCCTGGGACGTCTCGCTCTATCGCAGCGAGGTGGAGAACGAGTTTCTCGACTTCGGCGTGCCGGGCGCGAATGGCTTCGTCTCGTTCACCGACAATGCGGCGAGGACCATCCATCAGGGCATTGAGCTCGGCCTCGATGTGTATGTCGCGCGCGAGGTGCTGGCGGCGCGCGGCCAGGCCTTCACCCTGCGCGGGGCCTATACCTTCAATGATTTCCGCTTCGACAATGACAGGGTCTATGGCGACAACCAGCTTGCCGGGGTGCCGCGCCGTGTCTTCGTTTCCGAAGTGCGGTTCGAGCAGAAGGACAGCTGGTATGTCTCTGCGAACCTGCGCTGGGTGTTCGACGGCCCGTGGGCGGACTTTGCCAATACCGAGCGGGCACCCGGCTATGAACTCCTGGGCCTGACCGCCGGGGTCGATGTCATCCCCGGTATCCGCCTGTTCGGATCGGTCGAGAACCTGTTCGACACGGTATTCATCTCGAACGTCGCCACCAATGCCAACCAGTCGCTGGAACGCGCCGCGATCTACACCCCCGGTGTCGGCCGCGCGGTCTATGGCGGCCTGCAGGCCCGGTTCTGAGCGGGAAGGGAGATCCATCATGGCAAATCGTCCCAGGCTCGCCCGCTGGTCGATGGGCAAGCACCAATGGCTGGCGCTGATCGGCGGCATCAGCCTGTTCATCTGGGGGCTGTCGGGCATGGCGCATATCGCCATGGTGCTGTTCGGCCCGCAGCAGCTGGAGTTCATGCCGCCGATGCGCGCGATCGACATGGCAGGCGCGGTGCCGGTCGAGAAGGTTCTGGCCGATGCCGGGATCGGCAAGGCGCGCGCGGTCAAGGTGGTGGTCGGAAAGGACCGCAACCTGTTGCAGGTCACGGTCACGCCGCAGGCCGCGCGCCGCTATTTCCGGCTCGATACCGGCGCGGAACTGGCGGGCGAGGATGCGCGCCAGGCCGAGTTCATCGCCCGGCATTTCCTGAAAGAACAGCGCCCGATCGCCGAGATCGTGCAGCAGACCGCGTTCGATGCCGATTATCCCTGGGTCAACCGGCTGCTGCCGGTCTGGCGCATCCGCTTTGGGGGCGACGACCAGCTCACCGCCTTTGTCCATACCGAAACCAGCAGCCTGGCGGCGGTGAACAACCTCACCAAGACGCGGTTGCAGAATGTGTTCCGCGCGCTGCACAGTTGGGAATGGGTGCCGCAAGGGCTGGACTGGCTGCGCGTCCTGGTCATCACGCTGATGGTCGGCAGCCTGGCGGCGCTGGCGGTGACCGGCATCCTGCTGCTGGTCGCGATCCGGCGCGGCAAGCGTCTGGCGGGATCGAAGGGGTGGCACCGCGCGATGGGCTATGTGCTGGCGCTGCCGCTGCTGATGTTCTCGGTCAGCGGAATCCTCCATCTGGTGCAGTCCGCGCTCGAGCAGCCGACGAGCAAGCTGCGCCTCTCCCCGCCGGTGAATGTCGCAAATGCCCGCTATCCGGTGGAGCGCGACTGGGCCGAGATCGCCAAAGGGCTCGATGTCAACGCGCTGTCGCTGGTCGAAGGGCCGGGCGGTCGTGCGCTCTATCGGCTCGGGCTCGCCCAGCCGGGTTCGGCCAGCCCCAAGGGCGAGCACGATCACAGCGCGCATCAGGGACACAAGATGCCGATGGGCGATAGTGCGATCCGCAATGCGCGGTTCGAAGGCATCAGCCCCACCGGCCCCGCGCTCTATATCGATGCCGCGACCGGCAAGCCCTGGGGCGATGGCGACAAGGCATTGGCGCGCGAGCTTGGCCGCCGGTTCAGCGGCGCGCCGGACAGCGCGATCACGCATATGGAACTCGTCACCCGCTTCGGCCCGGATTACGATTTCCGCAACAAGCGGCTGCCGGTCTGGCGGATCGACTATGGCGCGCCGGTCAATGCGACGCTCTTCGTCGATACCGCGACCGGCGTGCTCGCCGACCGCACCGAGAACTGGCAGAAGCCCGAACGCTATATCTTCAGCTTCATCCACAAATGGAACTTCCTCTTCCCCATCGGCAAGATCGGTCTGAACGCGGTGGTGGGCGGCTTCATGCTCGCGCTGATCGGTTTCATGGGCGGCATCGGCCTGTGGCTCGACCGCAAGCGCAGGCGTCCGCGCAGCCAGCCCGTTGCCTAAAAGCCGCACGAGCGCGGTAGTGCATGCCGGTCCCGTCAATTCGGTGTAGATGCCGTTTGACAGGACCGGTAGCAGCGATCATCGGCCCATAGTTTATTGATAAACAGGGGAAAAATTGATGAATGTTATAAAATCGGCGCTGGCACTCACCTTGGCCGCAGCTTCCGTAGCGGCACCTTGTGCGGCGCAGGAAGCGCTGACCATCGGGGCCGAACAGCGCCCCATGCTCCGCGCGGGGACCTCGGTGCCGCTCAAGACGCTCACCGAGCTGACCACCAAGGGCAAGAAGCTGCGCGTGGGCGACCGCTTCAATCTGGAAGTCGCAGAGCCCGTCATGGTCGAAGGCGTGACGGTCATCCCGGTGGGCAGCCCGGCAATCGGCGAGGTCACCAGCGTGCGCAACAAGGGAATGTGGGGCAAGTCCGGTGCGATCGAGGTGCGGATGCTCTACACCACCGTCAACGGTCGCCAAATAAGGCTTTCGGGCGCGACCGACGACAAGGGCGTCACCGGCACGGCTGGCGTGGTCGGCGCAGTGGTGCTGCTCCCCGTTGCCGGATTTTTTCTGACCGGCACCAGCGCGGTGATTCCGGCAGGCAGCGCGATCACCGGCTTCGTGCAGGAAGATGTGCCACTGAGCTTCGCCAAGGCTGAGCCCGAGCCGATGCTCGTGACGTCCCCGGCAGCGACTGTCGCACCCGCGCCGACCGAACAGCCCGCCGAAAATCCGCCAGGTTCGCAGTAACCCGTTGGCCTGCGGGCAATGCGGACGAAAAGCCGCTTGCCCGTTAAGCCTATCGACCCCTAGTCTGCGGCAAACAGACTGGGGGTCCGATGAACCGTTCGCTTGCACTCGCCCTGGGGCTCGCCGCCCTGGCCGTTCCGCTTCAGGCTCAGGCCGCGCCGCCTGCCTCCGCCTCGGCCAGCCCGCTCGCTGGAACCGAGAAGCTCGAGGGGCTCTACCCGGTGCATGTCGACCAGAAGGGCGGGCGCATCCTGCTCTCGCTGCCCGTTGCCGGGGACGATGGCGTGGTCACGCGGATGCTCTATGCCACCGCCTTGCGCACGGGCCTGGGCTCCGCGCCGATCGGGCTTGATCGTGCCCAGCCGGGTCCTGCGCAGATCCTGCTCGTCCGGCGGATGGGCAAGAAAATCGCGTTCGAGCTCGAAAACCCCCGTTTCCGGGCGAGCAGCGGCACGCCGGCAGAACAGGCCGCCGCTGCCAATGCCTTTGCCACCTCGCTTATCTGGATGGGCGATGCGATCGATGGTCCTGACGGGCGGTTGCTGGTCGACATCGCACCGTTTTTGGCGCGCGACACGCGCAACGTCACCGCGCAGCTCAATTCGAGCGGGGAAAAGGGCTGGCGGCTGGTCGATGGGCTGAGCGCGGCGGACCCCGCTGCGGTACGCGCCTTCCCGATGAACCTGGAGTTCGAGGCCCGCCAGACCTATGCCAGCGACACGCCGGGGCCCGAGGTGCGCAATATCGCGCCCGATGCGCGGCAGGTGACTTTGGTGGTGCGCCACAGCCTGATCGCATTGCCCGACAGCGGTTATGTGCCGCGCCAGTTCGATCCGCGCGGCGGCAGCTTCGCGACGCAGATCCTCGACTTTTCCGCGCCGTTAGGCGGGCAGATCGTGCAGAATCTCGCCAACCGTTTTCGGCTGGAACGGATCGATCCGACCGCGCCGCGCTCGCGGGTGCGCAAGCCGATCGTCTTCTATATCGACAATGCCGCGCCCGAGCCGATCCGCACCGCGCTGCTCGAAGGCGCATCCTGGTGGAAACAGGCGTTCGAGGCGGCGGGCTTTGTCGATGCCTATCGAGTCGAGATACTGCCCGAGGGGGCCGACCCGCTCGACATCCGCTACAATGTCGTCAACTGGGTCAACCGTGCGACGCGCGGCTGGTCCTATGGCTATGCCGTCTCCGATCCGCGCACTGGCGAGATCCTGAAAGGTTCGGTGCTGCTCGGATCGCTACGCGTGCGGCAGGACATGCTGATCTACGAAGGGCTGGTCGGCGCGGACAAGACCGGAACCGGCGGTCCCAATGATCCGGCGAAGGTGGCGCTGGCGCGCATCCGCCAGCTCGCCGCGCACGAGGTCGGCCATGCGCTGGGGCTGATGCACAATTTCGCGGGCAGCACGCAGGACCGCGCGAGCGTGATGGATTACCCTGCGCCGCGCATCGGGTTGAAGGATGGTGCGCCCGATCTTTCCGATGCCTATGGCGTCGGCATGGGCCGCTGGGACGTGCATGCGATCGACTGGCTCTATGGCGATCCGGTGAGCGGCGATCCCGATGCTGCCGCGCGCGCCAAGGCGGAAGCGGCGGAGCGCGAGGGGCTGCGCTTCGTGTCAGATGAGAACGCGCGCAGTGTTTCGGCGAGCCAGCCTTGGGGCAGCCTGTGGGATGACGGGGCCGATCCGGTAGCCGAGCTCGACCGGATGATGCAGGTGCGCGCCGCTGCCGTATCGCGCTTCGGCCCGGCGGCGCTGGCCCCGGGCGAACCGGTCGCCAGCCTGCGCCGCAAGTTCGTGCCGATCTGGCTGGTGCACCGCTATCAGGTCGAGGCGGCGGCCAAGCTGTTGGGCGGGCTGACCTCAGAATATGCGGTCGGCCCGGGCGCGGCGGCGCAGGGCGCGCCGGTCGCTCCTGCCGATCAGAAGCGCGCGCTCGATTCGCTGCTGGCGACGCTGCAACCGGCGGTGCTCGATGTGCCGTCTGCGCTGATGCCGCAGCTCTCCGCCGGGTTCTCAGGCGATTATGATCGCCAGACCGAGATCGAGATCATGCCGATGGCGGGCACCGCCGCGTTCGATCCGCTGGTCGCGGCGCAGGTGGCGGCGCAGCAGACGCTCAACGCACTGCTCGCGCCCGAGCGGCTGGCCCGGATGGCCGAACAGCATCGCGCCAATCCGGACAGCCCCGGCGTCGATGCGGTGGCGGCACGGCTGCTCGCGTTCACCGATGCGCCTCAAGCGACCGCGCGGCTCGGTGCGGTGCGCCGCGCGCTCGGCACGCGGATCATCCTGTCACTGGCCAAGGCGGCGATGTCGTCCGATGCGGGTGTCGATGCGACGACCCGGATCGACCAGGCGCTGCACGACTGGGCCGAGGCGCAGACGGGGAAGCGCTTCGCCGATCCGGCGGACCGCGCCTGGGCGCTCTCGACCGCGCGGCAGCTCAAGGATCGCGATGCACTCAAGGCGCTGCTCGCCAGCGACAAGGCCGATCTGCCGATTCCGCCGGGCATGCCGATCGGCGATATCCAGGATTAGGTCTAACGTTTCAGCCGCACCAGCGCCTCGTCGAGCGCCTGCAGGAAGCGCGATCGGTCCGCCTTCGTGAAGGGCAGTGGTCCCCCGATTACGTCACCGCCTGCGCGCAGGTCTGCCATTATCGCGCGCGTCGCGATTGCGCCGCCGATCGAGCTGGTGGTGAACGGCTTGCCATTGGGCGCGACCACGGCTGCGCCCTGCTTCAGGCAGCGGTCGGCGAGCAATATGTCGGCGGTAATCACGATCGAGCGCGCATCGGCATGTTCGGCGATCCAGTCGTCGGCGGCATCGAAACCGTCGCTTACCACCTTGCGCGCGATTAGCGGATGCGAGGGCACGCGGATCGGGCTGTTGCTGACGATGGTGACCGCGACGCCGTGGCGCAGCGCGACGCGATAGACCTCGTCCTTGACCGGACAGGCATCGGCATCGACCCAGATCATCATGATTTCATCATCTCCCCAGGAGCAGCCATGCCGTTCGCTCGGAACTGCCGCGCAGGAAATGGAGGCCCGAGCCGGAATCGAACCGGCGTGCAAGGATTTGCAGTCCTCTGCGTCACCACTCCGCCATCGGGCCACCGTGGGGAAGGAGCGCGCATTGTGCCGGATCGCGGCGAAAGTCAAGACACAAGCGTGCGGAGGAGCCCGATGCGCGATATGTCCAAAGTGGCGCATTTGCTGTATTGCCATGCTAATACAGCCATGCCATAAGCATGGATACGGCGATGTCGATTGCATTTTGCAACCGGAAGGCTATCAAAGCGGAGCGTGCTGTTCCGTTAGGGCTTGCATCGCCGTCCGCATATTCTAGGGCGCTTGGACATGACCGATACACAGACTCTTGCTCCGACCGATTTTGCCGCTGCCCGCAGGCACATGATCGAAAGCCAGCTGCGTCCCAGCGACGTCAGCGATCCCGTCGTCATCGCCGCGATGGCCGTGACCCCGCGCGAGGATTTCGTCCCCGCCAGCCACCGTGCCATCGCCTATATCGACCGGGCGGTGCCGCTGGGCGGTGGCCGCGTGCTCAACCCCGCGCTGTCGACCGGCCTGCTGCTGACCCGCGCCGAACTGTCGGGCGACGACAAGGTGCTGCTGATCGGATCGGGAACCGGCTATATGGCCGCCTTGCTCGCCGGCATCGTGGCGCACGTGGTTGCGGTCGAACAGGATCGTGCCTTGGTCGAACAGGCCAGCACCGGACTTGCCGGACTTGCCAATGTCACCACCGTCGAATCGGCGCTGGTGGAGGGCCACGCTGCAGGGGCACCCTATAGTCTCGTGATCATCGACGGCGCGGTTGAGCAGGTACCCGATGCCATCGTGGCGCAGCTCGCCGATGGCGGGCGTTTGCTGACCGGTCTGGATGAGGCAGGCGTGACCCGGCTGGCCGCAGGTCGCCGTCAGGGTGGTGCCTTCGCTCTGGTCCCCTTTGCCGATACCGACATCGCACCGCTTGCGGCCTTCGCCCGGCCAAAGAGCTATACCTTCTGAAGCACAGGGCCTCGCCATTGGCATCGGCGGTGGACGACAAGAGAACCGGATAGATGAAGACTTCGCTTTGGATGGCCGGTTGTGGTGCGGCGCTGGTTCTGGGCAGCGTGCCCGCCCAGGCGGATACGCTGCGCGATGCGCTGATCGCCGCCTATCAGACCAACCCGACGCTCAACGCCGCGCGCGCCCAGCAGCGCGCGACCGACGAAGGCGTGCCGATCGCGCTGGCCGACGGTCGGCCCAGCTCGCAAGTCCAGGCGCAATATTCGGAGAACTTCCTCAACCCCGCCAACGCCTTCACGGCACCTGCCCGCTCCGTCAACGGCACCATCAGTCTGGACGTGCCAATCTATTCGGGCGGCACGGTGCGCAACGCGATCAAGGCATCGAAGACCCGGGTCGAGGCTGGACAGGCCGATCTGCGCGGTACCGAGGCGACCGTCTTCAGCAACGTGGTCGCCGCCTATATGGACGTGATTCGCGACGAGGCGATCGTCGGACTGCAGCGGCAGAATGTCGAGGTGCTCGACGTCAACCTCCAGGCTTCGTCCGACCGGTTCGAGATCGGCGATCTGACGCGCACCGATGTTGCCCAGTCCGAGGCCCGGCTCGCGATTGCGCGCAGTGACCTGCAGACCGCCGAGGCGAACCTCATCCGCAGCAAGGAGACCTATATCCAGCTCGTCGGCCGCGCTCCGGAAGCGCTGGAGCCGCCGCCGCCGCTGCCCAACTTGCCCGATGCGCCCGATGCCGCCGTGGCGACGGCGCTCGACAGCAACCCCGATCTGGAAGCCGCGCGCGAGCGGGTCAAGGCGGCGGAATTTGATGTGAAATCGGCGCGGGGTGCACGCATGCCGCGCGTCGGGCTGTTCAGCCAGGGCAGTTACCAGAATTTCCTCGGCACGCTGGGCAGTACCCTGATTCAGGGCAATTTCGTGCAGCAGCAGTCGAGCGCCGCCGCTGGCGTCCAGGTGACCGTGCCCGTTTATCAGGGCGGCCGCCCCGGCGCGCAGATCCGCCGCGCCCAGGCCGTGACCGGCCAGGCGATGGAGCAGGAAATCGCCGTCGAACGCAGCGTCATCGCGCAGGTGCGCGCTGCCTATGCGAGCTTCAATGCCTCGCTTCAGGTGATCGAATCGTCGCAGCGCGCGGTCGATGCGAACACGCTGGCACTGGAAGGCGTGCGCGCCGAGAACAGCGTCGGCAACCGCACCATCCTCGACATTCTCGATGCCGAGCGCGAGCTGCTCAACGCACAGGTGCAGCTGGTGACCGCGCGCCGCAACGCCTATGTCGCGGGCTTCACGCTGCTGGCGGCGATGGGCCGGGCCGAAGCACGCGATCTGGGTCTCGATGGCGGGCTGCTCTACGATCCCGAGATCAATTACGAGCGCGTCCGCGACAAGATCATGGACTTCGATTCGGACAAGGACCCGGTCGCCCAATCGACGCGCACCGTTGACAGCCCCGCGCAAAATGCCGCACTGATCGGCCCGCCCAACCAGTAAGGCAGGGCACGGGGCGAATCGGATCAGGGGCGCAAGGGAATGACACGCGATATCGGCGAGCCGAGCCTTGAGGAAATCCTCGCCTCGATCAAGAAGGTGATCGCGGAGGATAACCGCAAGCCGCGCCGCGCGCCGCCGCAACGTCCTGCGCCCGCGCCCGCCCGGCAGGCAGCACCGGTGGATGACATTCTCGAACTTACCGACAGCGTCGAACCCGAGCCGGCGGCGGAGCCTGAAGAAGCGCCGCTGATCAGCCGTGCGGGCGAGCAGTCGATGCGCGAATCGCTTGCCGTGCTGGCGACGCTGACCGAACCGGGCGTCAGCCCGCAGATCGTCCGCTCGGGCGAGACCTCGCTCGAAGGTATGGTGCGCGCGATGCTGCGCCCGATGCTCGCCGAATGGCTCGACAAGAACCTGCCGCCGATCGTCGAGGCGATGGTCGCGAAGGAAATTGGGCGGATCACCGGCCGCAAGGGCTGAGCTTCTCCTTTGCACCCGGCGGTACCCGATGGTAACGCCTGCAACCATGAAGAAGATGCTCCTCGCCGCGCTGGTCGCCAGTGCGCTTTCGCCCGTTCTCCTCGCCAGCCCTGCCGCCGCCCGGCCGATGACCGAGACGGACCTTGCGACCTTCAACCGGCTGGGGGCACCCGCCGCGTCGCCCGATGGCAAATGGGTCGCCTATCAGCTGACCACGACCGATCTCGCCGCGAACAAGCGCAGCACCGGGCTGTTCGTGCTCGACCTCGCGGACAGCAAGGCCCAGCCGATCGCGATCGCCGATTCGCCCGGCCATAACGAAAGCGCGCCCGTGTTTGCGCGCGATGGCAAGCACCTGTTCTTCCTGTCGAACCGCTCGGGGACCAACCAGGTGTGGCGCGTCGCGCTGCCCGGCGGCGAGCCAGTGCAGGTGACGCAATCGGCGGTGGACCTCAGCGGCTTCAGCCTCTCGCCCGATGGCAACAGCCTCGCGGTCTGGGCGGATGTCGCCGAGGGATGCTCGGTCGATACGTGCGATGCCAGGGCCAAGCCGATGGGTACGGGGCGCGAATATGACCGGCTGTTCGTGCGGCATTGGGATAGCTGGCGCGAGCCCGGCACCTATTCGCGCATCTATGCCTATGCGCTGGCGACCGACGGCAAGACCGCCGGTCCCGCGCGCGCGGTGAGCGGTGGAATCGAAGGCGATGCGCCGAGCAAGCCGTTCGGCGGCGGCGAGGAAATCGCCTGGAGCGCCGACAGCAGCGCCATCGCCTTTGCCATCCGCAAGTCCGATGGCGACGAGCCGCGCTCGACCAATCTCGACATCGTCTGGCAGCCGCTCGCCGATGGCGCGACCGCGCAGAATCTGACCGAGACCAACCAGGGCACCGATTCGCTGCCCACCGCTTCGCCCGATGGCCGCTGGCTCGCCTGGGCGGCGATGGCGCGGCCCGGTTACGAGGCCGATCGCATGGTCGTGCACCTGCGCGACATAAAGACCGGAAAGACCGTCAAGCTCACCGACGGCTGGGATCGTTCGGTCGGCTCGATCGCCTGGGCTGCGGATTCGAAGAGCCTGCTCGTCACCGCACAGGACCTGCTCGAGCATCCGGTGTTCCGCGTCGATGTGCCCAGCGGCAAGGTGACCCGGCTGACCGAGCGTGGCAATGTGGGCAATGTCGTGCCGCTGGCGGGTGGCGCGATGATCTACACGATCAACTCGGTCTCCGCGCCCGACGATCTGGTGCTGATGGACGCGAAGGGCCAGACGCGCCGCTTGACCAATGTCAACGCGGACAAGCTCGCCGGGCTCGATCCGGTGATGTACGAGCAGTTCTCGTTCAAGGGCGCGAATGGCGATCTTGTCCATGGCCAGATCGTCAAGCCCCAGGGCGCGAAGGGCAAGCTGCCGGTCGCGCTGCTGGTACATGGCGGTCCGCAGGGCAGTTTCTCGAACAGCTGGTCGTATCGGTGGAATCCGGCGGTGATGGCCTCGCAGGGCTATGCCGCGGTGACGATCGATTTCCACGGCTCGACCGGATACGGCCAGGCGTTCACCGACAGCATCAACAAGGATTGGGGCGGCAAGCCGCTCGAGGATCTGAAGCTCGGCATGGCCGCGCTGCCCGGCATCGACGCCTCGCTCGACACGGCCAATGCCTGCGCGCTCGGTGGCAGCTATGGCGGATACATGATGAACTGGATCGCCGGCCAGTGGCCCGACGGCTTCAAGTGCCTGGTGACGCACGCAGGCGTGTTCGACCTGCGCGCCATGGCGTTCGAGACCGAGGAACTTTGGTTCGACGAATGGGACCATGGCGGCCCCTGGTGGCAGCGCCAGGACGCGGAAAAGTGGAACCCGGTCAATCATGTGACCAAGTGGAAGACGCCGACGCTGGTCATTCATGGTGAAAAGGACTTCCGCATCCCCTATTCGCAATCGCTCGCGGCGTTCACCGCGCTGCAGCGCCAGGGCATCGAATCGAAGCTGCTGATCTTCCCCGACGAGAACCACTGGGTGCTGAAATCGCAGAACGGCGTGCAATGGCACCGCAACGTGTTCGACTGGCTGGCGAAGCACCTGAAGCGGCGCGAGGCGAAATAAGCGCGGCGGGGCTTGGCTTTGGCCCGCATGCGCCCTAGCTTGTAACGACAAGGAGCGTCTTCATGGCCAGCCATCCCCCTCGCGTCCGTCCCAGCGACCTGCCGACCAAGGTCGTCACCGCGCCTGATGGCAGCAAGGTGCGCATGAAGGTGGTTCAGGCGGAAAGCCCGAGCCTGCCCTACGATCTGCTCGCCGCCTTCCGGTCCAATGTCCGCCGCATCAAGGCCGACCAGAAGGCGCAGGCGGCGTCGCGTGAAGACTCCCCGGAAGCCTGAACGCCCCGTCCTGTGGATCGTCGCCGGGCCCAATGGCAGCGGCAAGAGTTCGCTCTACAACCGTACCGACATCGAAGGCTGGGGCGGGTCGGTCTGGATCATCAACCCGGATCTCCTGACCGCCAAGATCATCGAACATGAAGGTTCGCAGACGGAGGTGGCCAATCTCGCCGCCGTCCAGCGGATCGAAGCCTGGCTCGAAGCCTCGATCAACACCTATCAGACCATCGGCGTCGAGACCGTCCTGTCCTCGCCCAAATATCTCCGCCTCGTCGATCTGGCGCACGACAAGGGTTTCATCGTTCGCATGCTCTATGTGGTGCTGAATAGCGTCGAAGCGCAATATGAGCGCGTCGCCATCCGGGTCCGCACCGGCGGGCATGATGTGCCGCGCGACAAGATCGCTGCGCGCCGGACGCGGTCGTTCGAGATGCTCGGCGAGTTTTTCGGCAAGCTGGATGAGCTGTTCATTTTCGACAATTCCGGTGGCGAGCCGGACCTGATCGCTAGCAAGTCGGCAGGCGCGCTGGTCGCACTGCGGACCCTGCCGCCGGATTTGCTCGACGCCCTCAACCGAGCAGAGGTCAGAATCGCTCGCTTTGAAGGCTAACTCGGGGCTTGGATTATTCGGCATTTTGCCGCTAATGCCCTGCCCATGACCGACAAGACCGAACTGCCCAAGACCTTCGACCCCGCCGCGATCGAGGCGAAATGGTATCCGCATTGGGAAGGGACGAACGCGTTCCGGCCCGAGCGGCCCGGTGCCGAGCCGTACACCATCGTCAACCCGCCGCCGAACGTCACCGGATCGCTGCATATCGGCCATGCGCTCGACAACACGCTGCAGGACATCATGATCCGCTATGAGCGGCTGCGCGGCAAGGATGCCTTGTGGGTGGTCGGCACCGACCATGCGGGCATCGCGACGCAGATGGTGGTCGAACGCCAGCTCGAGGCGAAGCAGGACAAGCGCACCAACTACAGCCGCGAGGATTTCGTCCAGAAGGTCTGGGAGTGGAAGGAGGAGAGCGGTGGCGCGATCACCCGCCAGCTGCGCCGCCTGGGCTGTTCGATGGACTGGTCGCGCGAACAATTCACCATGGATCCGCATTTCAGCAAGGCGGTGCTCAAGGTGTTCGTCGACCTGTACAACCAGGGGCTGATCTATCGCGACAAGCGCCTGGTCAACTGGGACCCCAAGCTCAAGACCGCGATCAGCGATCTCGAGGTCGAGACGCGCGAGGTGCAGGGCCATTTCTGGCACTTCCGCTATCCGCTGGCCGATGGCGTCACGCTCGATGACGGACGCGACCATATTGTCGTCGCGACCACCCGGCCCGAGACGATGCTCGCCGATATGGCGGTCGCGGTAAACGGCGCGGACCCGCGCTATGCCAGCGTCATCGGCAAGTATGTCGAGCTGCCGATCACCGGACGCCGCATTCCGATCGTCGCCGACGACCATGCCGATCCCGAGCTCGGTTCGGGTGCGGTGAAGATCACGCCGGGGCATGATTTCAACGATTTCGAGGTCGGGCGGCGCGCAGGCATCGCGGCGAGCGAGATGCTCAACATGTTCGATGCCGAGGCGCGGGTGGTGCAGACCGCCGACGGGCTGATCCCGGCGGAGTTCATCGGCGTGGACCGGTTCGATGCGCGCAAGCTGGTCGTCGAGCGGATGAAGGCGCTCGGCCGTCTCGTCCCGCATGTCGTCACCGCCAAGGACGGCGAAGTCACCGAGCACGACGCCGAACCGCGCACGATCCAGACGCCCTATGGCGACCGCGGCGGCGTGGTCATCGAACCCTGGCTTACCGATCAATGGTATGTCGATGCCAAGACGCTCGCGCAGCCCGCGATCGAGGCGGTGAAGACCGGCGTGATCGAGATCGTGCCCAAGAGCTGGGAAAAGACCTATTTCCACTGGATGGATAATATCCAGCCCTGGTGCGTCTCGCGGCAATTGTGGTGGGGGCACCGGATTCCGGCCTGGGAAGGTCCGCCAGTCGAATGGTTGGATTTCTCCAAAGCGGTGAACGAACGCGGTCACGATCCCAAAGCGCCGTTACCGATGTTTGTTGCGGAAACCGAAGATGAAGCAATCGAACAAGCAAGAGCTTTTTACACCGCCAATGGCAGGCTTGAAGGTAAAGCCCTTTCAGTCATTGCTGATGGTGAGGCTGGTCTGAATCAAGATCATGACCAGGTGACTGTGCGCCTGCGCCGCGATCCCGACGTGCTCGACACCTGGTTCTCCTCCGCACTCTGGCCCTTTGCGACGCTGGGTTGGCCCGATGCCGCCCCAGCTCCGTTTGTCCCGAGCGAAGTCGAGGGACGGCAAGAGAGGGTGGTGCAAGGTCCCTCGACTGCGCTCGGGACAAACGGGGAGGGTGCGCCTGGCACCTCGCTGCTTGCCAAGCATTATCCCAATGACCTGCTGATCTCCGGGTTCGACATCCTGTTCTTCTGGGATGCGCGCATGGCGATGATGGGGACGCATTTCATGGGGCAAGCCCCCTGGAAGCGGCTGTATCTGCACGGGCTGGTCCGCGCCGCCGATGGCGCGAAAATGTCCAAGTCCAAGGGCAATACGGTCGATCCGCTCGGCCTGATCGACAGCTATGGCGCGGATGCGCTGCGCTTCTTCATGGCGGCGATGGAAAGCCAGGGCCGCGACATCAAGATGGATGAGCGGCGCGTCGAGGGCTATCGCAATTTCGCGACCAAGCTGTGGAACGCCTCGCGCTTCTGCCAGGCCAACGGCATCGGCGCGAGTGCATCGGTTGCCGCGCCTGAGGCCACGCTGGCGGTCAACCGCTGGATCATCGGCGAGGTGGTGGAAACGGTCGCCGCGCTCGACAAGGCGCTGGCAGACCTGCGCTTCGATGCCGCAGCGAACGCGATCTATCATTTCGTCTGGGACCAGTTCTGCGACTGGTATCTGGAGCTGATCAAGCCGGTGCTCTCCGCCGAGGGCGACGCGGGCGAAGCCGCCGAAACGCGCGCGGTCGCGGGCTGGGTGCTCGATCAGATTCTGGTGATGCTGCACCCGTTCATGCCCTTCATCACCGAAGAGCTGTGGCACGCGCTGGGCGAGCGGTCGAATGACCTGATCGTCGCGCAATGGCCGGAGCCGCAGGCCGAGGTGGACGCCGGTGCCAAGGCGGAGACCGAATGGCGTATCGATCTGGTCGGCAGCATCCGTTCGGCCAAGAACGAGCTCGGTATCGCGCCGGGTACGCGATTGAAGGCGTTCGTGCAGGATGCCAATGACCAGACCAAAGCCTGGGTCAACGGCTTCTGGACCGGTGCGCAGCGGCTGGCGCGGATCGACTTCGCGCCGCTGGACGAGGCCGCGCCCGAAGGCGCCAATCTGCAGATCGTGGTCAACGAGGCGACGTTCGTGCTGCCGCTCGAAGGTATTATCGACATCGCCGCCGAAAAAGCCCGGCTGAGCAAGGCGCTCGAGGCCGTGTCCAAGGAGGCGAAATCGCTCGAAGGGCGGCTCTCTAACCCGGCGTTCGTCGAAAAGGCCAAGCCCGAAGCGGTGGAAAAGGCGCGCGCCGACCATGCGGAGAAATCCGCCGAGGCCGAGCGGCTGGCAGCGGCGCTCGCGCGGCTGGGCTGAACCTTCCCAAATCCTCCCCCAGCTTGATGGGGCCAGCCTTAATCAAATCCTCCCCCAGCTTGCTGGGGGAGGGGGACCGTTCGCGCAGCGAATGGTGGAGGGGCAGCGGGATCGTGCCCCGATGAATCATCCTGCCCTATCGCTTCCCCTCCACCACCGACCTTCGGTCGGCGGTCCCCCTCCCCGAGACAAGCTCGGGGAGGATTTGAATGCTGTCTCGATCATCCCCATCCACCGCATCCGCCCACCTGCCCCCTTGCCCCGGCGTCCCACGTTCCCTAAACGTTCGACGGTGAACGATCTCGCCCCCGCCTCCGAATTCCCGCCGCCCTCGGCCAGCGACCCCGCCTATCTTCGGGGGCTGAATACGCCGCAGCGCGAGGCGGTGCTGTCCTCGGACGGGCCGGTGCTGGTGCTGGCCGGCGCAGGCACGGGCAAGACCGCGGCGCTCACCGCGCGGCTGGCGCATCTGATCGCGACGCGGCGCGCCTGGCCGTCGGAGATTCTCGCGGTCACCTTCACCAACAAGGCTGCGCGCGAGATGCGCGAGCGCGTCGGCAAGATCATCGGCGAGGCGGTGGAGGGCATGCCGTGGCTCGGCACCTTCCATTCGATCGGCGCGAAGATGCTGCGCCGCCATGCCGAGCTGGTCGGGCTGCAGAGCAATTTCACGATCATCGATACCGACGACCAGTTGCGCCTGCTCAAGCAGCTGATCCAGGCGGCGGACATCGACGACAAGCGCTGGCCCGCGCGCCAGCTCGCCGGGTGCATCGACCGCTGGAAGAACAAGGGGTTGAACCCGCACGAGCTCGATGCGGCGGAGAGCGAGCTCTACGCCAACGGGCGCGGGCAGGAGCTCTACACCGCCTATCAGGACCGGCTGAAGGCGCTCAACGCCTGCGATTTCGGCGACCTGCTGCTGCACATGCTGACATTACTGCGCACCGACCGCGCGGTGCTCGAGCAATATCAGCAGAAGTTCAAATATATCCTGGTCGACGAATATCAGGACACCAATTCCAGCCAGTATCTCTGGCTGCGGCTGCTCGCCCAGGCGCGCAAGAATATCTGCTGCGTCGGCGATGACGACCAGTCGATCTATTCGTGGCGCGGGGCGGAGGTCGCCAATATCCTGCGCTTCGAAAAGGATTTTCCCGGCGCGCGGATCATCCGGCTCGAGCAGAACTACCGCTCCACCCCGCACATCCTGGGCGCGGCCTCGGGGCTGATCGCGTCGAACAGCGACCGACTCGGCAAGACGCTGTGGACCGAGGTCGATGCGGGCGAGAAGGTGCGCGTGCTCGGCGTGTGGGATGGGCCCGAAGAGGCGCGGCGGATCGGCGAAGAGCTCGAAAGCCTGTCGCGGCGCGGGATCAGCCTCGACCGGACCGCGATCCTGGTGCGCGCGCAGTTCCAGACGCGCGAGTTCGAGGACCGGTTCATCGCGATCGGCATGCCCTATCGCATCATCGGGGGCTTCCGCTTCTACGAGCGCGCCGAAATCCGCGATGCGCTCGCCTACCTGCGCGTGGTCAACCAGCCGGCGGACGACCTGGCGTTCGAGCGGATCTTCAACACCCCGAAAAGAGGGCTGGGCGACAAGGCGCTGGAAAAGGTGCACCGGCTGGCGCGCGCGACCGGGCTGCCGCTCAGCGCTGCCGCGTTCCAGATCCTGGACAGCGATGAATTGCCCGCCCGCGCGCGCACCGCGCTGACCGCGCTGATGCGCGGCATCGCGCGCTGGCGCGACCTGCTCGCAACGATGAACCCGGCGGACCTGGCGCGGCAAATACTCGACGAATCGGGCTATACCCAGGTGCTCCAGGCCGAGCGCTCGGTCGAGGCCTCGGGCCGGCTGGAGAACCTGTCCGAACTCGCGCGCGCGATGGAGGAATATGAGAGCCTCGGGGATTTCCTTGAGCATGTGAGCCTTGTCATGGACAACGAGGCGGCGGCGGACGAGGCCAAGGTCACGATGATGACCATCCACGGCGCCAAGGGGCTCGAGTTCGAGCATGTCTTCCTGGCGGGATGGGAGGAGGGCGTCTTCCCCTCGCAGCGTGCGCTCGACGAGGGTGGCATGGCGAGCCTGGAGGAGGAACGCCGCCTCGCTTATGTCGCGATCACGCGTGCACGGGCGAGTTGCACGATCGTGCACGCGGCGAACCGGCGCATCTATGGCCAGTGGACCAGCTCGATCCCCTCGCGCTTCATCGGCGAGCTGCCAGCCGAGCATGTCGAGGAGGAAAGCTCGCTCACCGGCGGCGCGTCGCTGTGGCGCGCAGGGCTGTCCGAACGCGACGATCCGTTCGCGCATCTGGCGCGCGATCCCGAGCGCGCGGCGCGGCGCGGCCCCGGCTGGCAGCGCGCGGCGCAGGTGCCCGGCGGCTTCAACGCGATGCCGCAGCGCGTCGCCGAAGCGCGGTCGAGCGCGATCAGCCTGGGCAATGCCGGGCGCAGCGATGTCGAGATCGGCACGCGCGTGTTCCACCAGAAATTCGGCTATGGGCTGGTCGCCGAGAAGGAAGGCAACAAGCTGGAGATCGACTTCGAGAATTCAGGGCGCAAGCGGGTGATCGACAGCTTCGTCAGCCTCGCCTGAGCCCGGTATCGCGGGTCAGATACGCTCTGCCCGCGCCACCGATTCCGACGCGCGCAACGCCATGATGATCTGCATCAGATGGCCGACATCGTGCACTTCCAGGTCCGATTCATAGGTATGGAACGGCTGGTCGCGATTGGTCAGCTTGAGGTTGACGATGTTCGCCTTGTGATGGCTGAAAATGCCCGCCATGTCGGCGAGCGTGCCCGGCCGGTTGTACAGGATCGCGCGGATGCGCGCGGTCGCGCCATCCGAATCGCCGCCCCATGACAGGTCGATCCAGTCGGCATCGACCCCGCTGACCAGATTGAGGCAATCGATGGTGTGCACCTCGATATGCTGGCCCTGGCGGCGCAGCCCGACGATGCGGTCGCCGGGCACCGGGTGGCAGCATTCGGCAAGCTGGAAGGCGACGCCCGGGGTCAGCCCCTGGATCGAGATCGCCCGGTCCTGGCGCGGGAATTCGCGCAGCGCGGCCTGTTCGCTGCTGCTGCCGGGGACCAGCGCATCCATCAGATCGACATCGCTGATCTGGTTCTTGCCTACCGCGAGCATCAGCTCGGACTCGTCGTCCATGCCGAGCCGTTCGAGCGCCTGTTTGAGCGCCTTCTTGCCGATCTTGACCGGCAGGCGCCCGGCGATCTCGTCGTAGATCACCCGGCCGATGGCGATGGTCTCGTCGCGCTCCTTGTCGCGGACATAGCGGCGAATCGCGGCGCGCGCCTTGCCGGTGGTGACGAAGCCGAGCCAGCTGGTCTGCGGCTCCTGGCCTTCGGATTTCAGGATCTCGACGATATCGCCATTGGCGAGCGGGGTGCGCAGCGGCAGGTTGCGTCCGTTGATCAGCACGCCGACCGCCTTGTTGCCGAGGTTGGTGTGCACCGCATAGGCGAAGTCGATCGCGGTCGCGCCCTTGGGCATCTGGTGCAGCGCGCCCTTGGGCGTGAAGGCGAAGATGCGGTCCTGATACATCGCCATGCGGGTGTGCTCGAGCAGCTCGTCGGCATCCTGCGCGGTGTCGAGAATCTCGATCAGGTCGCGAATCCATCCGGCCTGGCCGTCGGGCCGCGTCCCGCCCTGCTTGTACGCCCAGTGCGCCGCGAGACCGAATTCGCTCTGCCGGTGCATCTCGTGCGTGCGGATCTGGATCTCGACGCGCATCGACTGGCCGTGGATGATCGCGGTGTGCAGCGAGCGATAGCCGTTGCGCTTGGGGGTCGAGATATAGTCCTTGAACCGGCCGGGGATCATTTTCCACTTGCGGTGGATATGGCCCAATGCGGCATAGCAGTCGTCGATGCTGTCGACGATGACGCGGAAGGCGATGATGTCGGTCATCTGCTCGAACGACACGTGCCGCTCGGCCATCTTGCGCCAGATCGAATAGGGGTGCTTCTCGCGACCGCTGATCTCGGCGGTCAGGCCGTGCGCGGCGAGCTCTGTCTTGAGCGATTCGGCGATGGTTTCGACCTGGTTCTCGCCGCTCGCCTTGATCTGGTCGAGCCGACCGCAGATCGTTTCATAGGCTTCCGGTTCGAGCTCGCGGAACGCGAGCATCTGCATCTCGCGCATATATTCGTACATGCCGACGCGCTCGGCGAGCGGCGCGAAGATGTCCATCGTCTCGCGCGCGATGCGCTTGCGCTTGTCGGCGCTGGAAATGAACTTGAGCGTGCGCATGTTGTGCAGCCGGTCGGCCAGCTTGACCAGCAGCACGCGCAGGTCGTTCGACATGGCGAGCAGGAACTTGCGCAGGTTCTCGGCCGCGCGCTCGTTCTCGGTCTGCGCCTCGATCTTGGAAAGCTTGGTCACGCCGTCGACCATCTCGGCCACCTTGGGGCCGAAGAGCCGTTCGACCTCCTCGATCGTGGTCAGCGTGTCCTCGACCGTATCGTGCAGCAATGCGGTGATGATGGTCTCGACGTCCATCTTCAGGTCGGTCATCAGACCTGCCACCTCGATCGGATGGCTGAAATACGGGTCGCCGCTGGCGCGCTTCTGGCTGCCATGCTTCTGCACGGAAAACACATAGGCGCGGTTGATCAGCGCCTCGTCCGCATCGGGGTCGTATTCCTTGACCCGTTCTACCAGTTCATATTGTCTAAGCACCTGGTGAATGTCGGTGCTTTGCAAGCAATTGCAACAGAAAAACGCGCCTGTGCGAGGGGCCATGGTCGGGGTCGCTTGGGGCAAGGGACCAGGGCATCAAGGGGGTTCTCGCACAGGCGCGGCAGGTTTGCCGGGCGGCAGGGTCATGCGATGTGGGAGTATCGCAGGTCCTGCCACCCGACCGGAAGCGGTTCGATCGATCAGCCCTTGGCGTTGCAGGTAGCGAGCTCTTCGCCGGCCATCGCTTCGCTGCGGGTTGTAAAGGCGGTCACATCCCCCATCTTGCGAGCAAGGCGCGTGCAGGCGTTGATCGGGCGCGAGGTCGCCTTCGATCCGGTGCAGACGGTGCCTTCGCACTGCCACACGACGCCCTGGATGATCTTGGTGGTCTTTTCGACGGGCGCGGCGAGTTCTGCGGTGAAATAGCTGCTGCCCGGAGCCTGGGCGCTGGCGGTGCTCGCCTGCATCATCACCATGCTCGAAAGCGAGGCGGCGGCGACAAAAGCGATCTGGGTCAGGGTCTTGGTGAAGCGGGGCATGGCGTGTCCTTTCTAACGGTTTTCCCGGGGAGGAAATCGGCGGGGTGCAATTTCAGTTGCGAATCACTACCTATACGAATAGGTTTCGAGTTGCAACTAGAAACTGAATTTTCATTGGCAAGGCCGCATTTTTCGATAAGATGGCGGTTTGAAACTGGATTTGATGATCATGACCCACGGCAACCCCAACAAACTGCGCGAACCGCTGGCCGAGATTGCGGCCTGTTGCAGCCTGCCTCAGGCGCTCGAGACGATGGGTGAGCGCTGGTCGTTCATGATCCTGCGCGCCTCGTTCAATGGGCTGCACCATTTCGAGGAATTTCTGGAAGAGCTGGGCATTGCCCGCAACATCCTGTCCAACCGGCTGACCCGCCTGGTCGAAAGCGGCATCCTCAAGCGAGCGCCCTGTGTCGATGATCGGCGCAAGATCGAATATCGTCTGACCGACAAGGGGCTGGACCTGCTGCCGACGATGATCGCGCTGCGCCAATGGGGCGAGAAATGGGAAAGCGGCGTGCCGTCCAACCCGGTGCTGGTCGACGAGCGCGATCGCCGTCCGATCCAGCCGATCTCGATCCGCGCGCATGATGGCCGCGTGCTGACGCACCACGACCTGTGCTGGATCGATCTGGCTGATCTGAACGCGGCTGATGGCGACGACAATGACCACGATGGCGTGGTCAAGCGCATCGCGAGTATCTGAGCGCGCGCCAGCGGACGCCGCTGGCGAGCGCTGTCGGGTTCAGCTCGTCGCGCGGACGATCAGTTCGGGCTCGAGCTGCACCGGTTCGCAGATTTCGCCATCGATCTGGCGGAACACCATGTCGACCAGCATCTTCGCGCCGGCCTGCAGGTCCTGGCGGATCGTGGTCAGCGGCGGATTGGTGTGCGCCGCCAGCATGATGTCGTCATAGCCGACGACAGCAACATCGCCCGGTACCGACAGGCCGTGCTCGGACAGCGCCCTTAGCGCGCTCATCGCCACCACATCCGAGGATGCGAAAATGCCGTCGATGCCGGGATTTTCGTCAAGAAACGCGCTCGCCGCGCTATAGGCAGCCTCGGACGTGAGATGGATCGGCAGCGTATGCACGCTGTGCGACAGCCCTGCCTCGGCACAGGCCTGGAGGAATCCCTGCTGGCGCTGGCCAAATTCGGGCGGACTAGGATTGCCCAGGAACAGCAGCTTGCGCTTGCCGCGTTCGATGAGGTGCCGTCCGGCGATCAATCCGCCGCGGACATTGTCCGACCCCACGGTGACATGGCGCTGGCCCTCGATCCGCGCGCCCCAGACCATCAGCGCGCGGTGCCGCTCGGCGGCCGCCTCGAGCACCTTCATCTGGTCCGACTGGCCGATGACGATCGCGCCATCCACCCTCCCGGAATCGAGCAGATCGTCCAGCCAGTGATCGCCTGACGGAATGACGCGCGAGAGCAGCAGGTCGAAATTGCGCTCGGTCAGCGCATCGGCGAGATAGCCGAGCATGGTCATGAAGAACGGATCGGACGGGTGCTGATCGACCTCATGGCCCATCGGCATGACCACGCCGATCGCCTGCGCACGACGCAGGCGGAGATTCTGGGCGACCTGATTCGGCTTGAAGCCGTGCAGGCGCGCCAGTTCGACCACGCGTTCGCGCGTCTTGGCGTTGATGATCGTCTTTCCTGCCAGCGCCCGTGACACCGTGGACACCGACACTCCAGCGAGCTCCGCGAGCTCCTGCATCCCGATCTTGCTGATGGTACGCGCCTTTCCCCAAAGATGCTGCGCCGCCCCCTGCCAATGGTTCTAGACACTTGGCGATGAACCGTCGAGCGTCTTGTCAGCTTCAGCTTGCGTTTTCGCTACTCCTTCTGTATTAATACAGCAACACACACAAGGAGTATCGTCATGGCCGTCACTTGGAAACACGCTCTGGTCGCGGCTGCCGCCGCTGTCGCGGTCGCAGGCTGCAACATGGTCGACGGTGCCGAGGTGCTGATCGAGGACGAATCGGGTGGTTCGGATGAGGGATGGTCGTCCAAATGGTCGGGCGAACCGTTCGACCGGATCACGCTGGCCGGGCCGGACAACATCAGCTTCACCACCGAAGGCGAGCATGCCGTCAGCGCGTCGGGCGACGAAAAGGCTCTGGAAAGGCTGCAATTCCGCGTTCGCGATGGCGAGCTGCGCATCCGCCGCAAGAAATCGACCTTCAGCTTCGGCGATTCGGGCGAGGCCGATATCAAGATCAGCGCGCCCGCGCTGCGCGCGCTGGTGCTGGCAGGATCGGGCTCGGCAAAGGTCGACCGGATGGAAGGCGACGAGATCAAGCTGAGCGTCGCCGGATCGGGCACGGCCGATATCGCGCAGCTGACCGCCAAGAAGCTCGACGGCGCGATCGCGGGCAGCGGCTCGCTCAAGCTCGCGGGCAGTGCCGACAATGCCGATATCTCGATCGCGGGATCGGGAAGCGTGCTGGGCGAGCGCTTTTCCAGCCCCGCCGTCGATATTTCGATCGCCGGATCGGGCGATGTGACCATGGCGTCGGACGGTTCGGTCGATGCGGCGCTGATGGGCTCGGGCGATGTTACCATCAAGGGCAAGGCCAAGTGCAAGAGCAGCTCGATGGGTTCGGGCACGATCACCTGCGGCTGATCCGACGGCGCGCGCCAGGCGCAAAAGCGGTTGCATGGTCGCCAGCCATGCTAGACACTCGCCCCCGTTCCTGGCTTTGCCGGGACGGGGGAGAGCGCATTGACGAACAACGACAGTCCGGTAGGGGCAGCCGACCAGCCCGGTTTCTGGGACCGGCACGTGATGCCGCGCCTCATTACCTTCTGCTGCGGCCAGCCCGCCATCGCCAAGGCGCGCAGCCGCATCGTGCCGCGCGCTGAGGGCCGGGTGCTCGAACTGGGCTGCGGCGGCGGCATCAACCTCGATCATTATGATCGCGCGCGCGTGACGGCGCTCGCCGGGGTCGATCCTTCGCCGCAGCTGCTCGATACCGCGCGCGACAAGGCGAAGGCGCGCGGCTTCGACGCCGATTTCCGCGCAGGCTACGCCGAAAGCCTGCCCTTTGCAGACAGCAGCTTCGACACGGTACTCACCACCTTCACCCTGTGCTCGGTGCGCGATCCTGAGGCTGTGCTGCGCGAAATGCGCCGCGTGCTGGCGCCCGGTGGAACGATCCTGTTCCTCGAACATGGTGCTGCGCCCGATCCCGGCCCGGCACGCTGGCAGCAGCGGATCGAACCCGTGTGGAAGCGCATTGCTGGCGGATGCCATCTGACCCGCCCGGTCAGCAGCGCCCTTGCCGGTCAGGGCTTCCGGCTGAGCGGCTGCGACAGCCGCTACATGCCGAAGACCCCGCGCTTTCTCGGCTGGATCGAGATGGGCGAGGCGCGCGCATGAAGCGGCGGTTGTTTGCGCTGGTGCTGGTGCTGCTGCTGCCCGAAGCCGCGCAGGCGGCGGACAAGCGCTTCACCCTCTCGCCGTTCGACAAGGTCCGGATCGAGGGCGATGTCGCGGTGGAGATACGCTCCGGCGCGGCGCCTTTTGCGGTGGCCAGCGGCGATCCGCGCGCGCTCGAATCGCTGTCGATGCGGGTCCAGGGCGGCACGCTTTACATCCGCCGGGCGCGCACCAGCCAGCCTACCGAGCGCCGCTATCGCCCGAAGGCACCCGAGGCTCTGCCGCTGGTGCGGCTCGATGCGCGCAGCGTCCAGTCGCTCACCCTGCTGGGCCATGGCAGTGCGAAGATCGATGCGCTGAGCGGCGCTCGGCCCAGCGCGACCATGGACGGCAACGGCTCGGTCGAGATCGGCGCGGTCGCGGCCGAGGCGCTGTCGCTCAACGTCAACGGCAGCGGCAGCCTGAAGATCGGCGGCAAGGCGGCCAGCGCACGCGCGGTGATGCTCGGCGACGGATTGATCGAAGGGATGGGGCTTGCCCTGGGCGCGCTCGAACTGATCGGCGAGGGGCCGGTGCGCGCGAAGCTCAGCGTCGCTGGTCCGGCGCGGATCTCGGTCAAGGGCGGGGCGGACATCGCGATCGGCGACACGCCGCAATGCACGGTGCGCCAGACCGGCGCCAATGCCATCCTGTGCGGCGCAGCCGAGATTGCCGCTGCTGCCCGCTGACCAGGCTGATCAGCCCTTGCGGCGGTCCATGTACCAGATCACACCGTGCAGCGCTGCGCCGCCGCCCAGGCCCGCGAGAAAGCCGATCGAGGGCTGGCCCATGAACCCGCCGATGACGGTGCCTGCCAGCGTGCCCAAAGCCATGAAAACACCACCAGCGCGGGCCGGGGGCTGACGGTTGCCTGATGTCTGATTGACCATGACCGTGCCCTTGCCATGCGCGCGCGGCTTTTGCCACCGCCAATCGCTGATGACACCGGGCGCAAAGCCTAACGCCCAGTTTACCATGCCGGTTGAACCTTCCTGCACGGCCAGCCTGTATCCCCCTCTGGACGCGGCGCCGGCAGCTTTGCCGGCACGAGGAAAGAGGACCCGAACGCGCCCATGAACCCGCCCTATATCGGAAGCCGCGAAGCCTATGAGGACGCCTGCAAGCTGCTCTCGCATTACGGCGAGACGGCGGGGATCGAGGCCTCCGACCGGGCCGAGGCAGCGCGGGCGCGCGGCAATCACATCCATTTCTGTCACTGGCGGCAGATCGAGCGGTTGCTGGTGATCCTCTCGCTCGATCAGTGCATCGGCACCATTCACTGAGGCGAAACCACCCCGCCGCTGACACACCAGTCGGCGCGGCCCGCCAGCGGGACGGCATCGAACAGCGACGCATCGGTGCCGGTCATCCACACCTGGCCTGCGCGGTCGGCGAGCTGTTCGTAGAGCGCTGCGCGCCGGGCCGGGTCGAGATGCGCGGCGACCTCGTCGAGCAGCAGGATAAGGCGGCTGCCGCGCCGCTCGGCGACCAGATCGGCATGCGCCAGTATGATCGCGATCAGCATCGCCTTCTGCTCGCCGGTCGAACACAAGGCCGCCGCCTGTCCCTTCTGCCGCATGGTGACGAGCAGGTCGTCGCGATGGGGACCTGCGAGCGCGCGGCCTGCTCCGGCATCGCGCGGCCGCCCCGATCGCAATGCGGCGATCAGCGCCTCGACCTCGACCGGACCCTTTCGCTCCAGCGCGAGCGAAGGCTGGGCGAACGGTCCGGCTTCGAGCGCGTCGATCTGCGCATCGAGCGCTTCGAGCGTATCGGCCCGGGCCAGCGCGATCGCCGCGCCATGCTCCGCCATCCGCGCTTCCAGCGCATCGATCCAGCCGGGATCGGCGGGGCGGTCGGCAGCGAGCAGCCGGTTGCGCTCGCGCATCGCCGCCTCGTAGCGCGCGGCGTGCCGGGCATGCGCGGGGTGCAGCGCCAGCACCAGCCGGTCGAGAAACCGTCGTCTGCCGCCCGCGCTTTCCAGGAACAGCCGATCCATCGCCGGGGTCAGCCAGACGACGGCGAGCCAATCGGCCAGGCTGTTCGCTGCCGCCGCGGCGCCATTGACGCGCACCTGCCGCCGCGATGGCGCGTCGGCGCTGGTACCGGTGCCGATGCGCACCTCGTCGTCCATGAGTGCGGCGGCGACCGTGAACCCGCCCGGTCCCTGCTGCCGGGCCATCTGCTGGATGTCGGCGCGGCGCATGCCCCGGCCCGGTGCGAGCAGCGAGATCGCCTCCAGGATGTTGGTCTTGCCCGCGCCATTGTCGCCCCAGATCACGTTGAACCGCGCGCCCGCCTGAAGCCGGGTCGCCTCATGGTTGCGGAACTGGGTCAGCGAGAGGGAAGAAAGCGCCATCTGCGGCCCGCTATAGCGCCATGAACCGAGCCATGCGCGCAAAATCGGCGAGGCGCGGCACGGCGGGAATGGTCTCACCCCAAAACATCGTGAATATTCCCAAAATTTCGCATTCAGCCTGCAGCAAGAAATGTTTCATCCTGTGCAAGCATCAGAAATATATGGGTTTTTCAATCTGGCACGCCCTGTGCAGAGTATCCGGCATCTCCCGACGGACGGACCGAAGGGACACGCAGACACTCTGAAAGGACCCGCATCATGTTCTCGCTCTCGCAGTTCAACACCAATCTCGTCGCTGCCATCTGCGCTTTCGCCACCTCGGCACTTTTCATCGGACTGAGCGTAGGTCCGGCGGAAATCGGTACGATGTCGGCGATGATCGTCTGATCGTCGACACGCTGCCATCACATTCAAGGTTTAAAGGGAAACCATCATGAACAACCGCTCTTTCCATCTCGACAAGTCGAACGGCAAGCTGATGGGCGTGTGCTCCGGCATCGCCAACTATTTCGACTGGGATGTGAACCTGATCCGCATCGCCTTCGTGCTCGCCGCATTGTTCGGCATCGGCGCGCCGGTGCTGATCTATCTGGTGATCGGCCTGATCGCCTCGGACCGCTGAGCCGGGAGCGCCGGATGCCGGATCAGACCCCCGATCAGACCTTCGTGCTGAACGGCGTGAAATCGGTGGCGGTATCGAACACCTCTACCCCTTCGCGCCGCTTCAGCCAGCCGACCACGGCATAGGTCACCGGCGTCAGCACCACTTCCCAGCTCACCTTGAGCAGCCAGTTGGTGATCATGACCGTGATGACCTGGCTCGTCTCCCATTCGCCGTAAAAGGCAAGCGGATAGAAGATCAGGCTGTCGACACCCTGGCCGACCACCGTCGAGCCGATCGTGCGGGTCCAGAGCAGCTTGCCCGCCGTCCAGATCTTCATCCGCGCCATGACATAGCTGTTGACGAACTCGCCCGCCCAGAAGGCGACGATCGAGGCGAAGACGATCCTGGGAACCTGGCCGAAGACCGATTCATAAGCCGCCTGACCGTCCCAGCCTTCCGCCGGGGGCAGGCTCACCACCACCCAGCTCATGAACGCCATGAACAGCAGCGCGCCGAACCCTGCCCAGATCACGCGGCGCGCGCGGGCATAGCCATAGATTTCGGTGAGCACGTCGCCGATGACATAGCCCAGCGGAAAGAACAGGATGCCCGCGCCATAGACCCATTGCTGTCCGGCGATGGTGATGAAGGTCGGCTTGGCCGCGCCGATGACGTTCGACAGCAGCAGCACCGTGACGAAAGCCGCCATGACGAAATCGTAATAGCGGAAGCGGTGCGTGGCGGGATCGAAGCCGATGCCCGGTTGCAGGCTGTGGCTGACGGCGGCGGGTTCGGCAGATGGGCTTTGCATCGCCCAAGCCATATCGCGGTTTGCACCCACCTGCAAAGCCCGCTATTGCGCCCACACCAAGGCGCGCGCCCTTAGCTCAGCTGGATAGAGCACGAGACTTCTAATCTTGAGGCCGCAGGTTCGACTCCTGCAGGGCGCGCCAATCGCCTGGACGGTCGGTGGCGTCGATCGACCTGTCCCGGCTGCGCCCTAGAATTCCGACCAGTCCTCCGCATCCGCCTTGAGCGCCAGATTGCCGGTCACCATCGGCACGCGGGCGGCAGGTGCCGGGCGCGGCATCGGCCTGGACATGGCGGGTGCGCCGGATTTCTGGCCAGCATTGAACTGATCGACGACCTGCGACAGGTTGGTGGCCTCGCCTGCCAGGCTACGTGCCGCTGCATTGGTTTCCTCGACCATCGCGGCATTCTGCTGGGTCATCTTGTCCATCTCGCCGACGGCGATGTTGACCTGCTGCAAGCGCGCGGCCTGCGCCTGGGCCGAGCTGGAGATCTCCGAAATGCGGGTGTTGATCGCGGCCACGCGGTCGCTGATCTGCAGCAGGACCGAACCTGTCTGATCGACAAGGGCAACCCCATCCGACACCCCGGTGGTCGACGCGGTGATCAGTTCCTTGATGTCCTTGGCAGCATCGGCCGAACGCTGGGCCAGCGCGCGCACCTCGTTGGCGACCACGGCAAAGCCCTTGCCTGCATCCCCGGCGCGGGCCGCCTCGACCCCGGCGTTGAGGGCAAGCAGGTTGGTCTGGAACGCGATACCGTCGATGACATCGATGATGTTGGTGATCTGGCTCGACGATTTCTGGATCGCATCCATCGCCTGCACGGCCCTGCGGACAACCGCACCGCCATTGTCGGCTGCAGCATGAGCCTCTCCGACCTGCTTGCCGACCTCTGCCGCATTCTGCGCGGTCTGCTGCACCATGGTGGTCACCTCGCGCATCGCGGCGGCGCTTTCCTCCAGGCTGGCGGCCTGCTGCTCGGTGCGGCTGGCCAGATCGTCCGAGGCCGAGCGGATCTCGGTGGCGCCGGTCAGAACATGCGATGCTGCTGCCGCTGTCTGCGCCAGAAGCTCGCTGAGCCGGGACGTGGTGTCGTTGAAGCTGGTGCGCAGGCTGTCATGGTCGGCATCGAACGCGCGCTCGATCCGATAGGCCAGATTGCCGCTCTTCATCTGCTCGAGCCCGGTGGTGATCTCGGACACGACCGTGTTCAGGCTCCTTTCCGCGCGGTTGCGTTCTGCGGCATTGTCACGGAACACCAACATCGAGCGGTTCATCCGGCCGACACAGTCCTGGTGCTCGGTAAACGCGAGCGGACTTTCGATATCCCCGGCAGCAAGCGCCTCCATGCGGACAACGGTGCTGACATAGGGGTCACAGATCAGCTGCTTGGCCTTGAGCAGGAGCAGCGCGATACAAACCATCGCGGCAAGCGAAAGGCCCGTCTGGCCAGAACCCGGAGCCGCGCCAAGCCACCCCGTCAACCCGGCCGCGATCGGGATCGCCATCAATCCCAGCACCAGGGAAATGATCCAGTCGAATTTCTTGCGGATCGGCATGTGAGCGTAGAACTGGTGGATCATCATGAACCTGTGCTGCGAAACGTGGATGAGGTCGCATGCCGTTCATCGACTGCAATCGATAAGCACTGGTTAACGACGAGGCCGATGACATGAAACCCGGATGGCGATTGAACGCCGGAACTGGAAAGCGTTGTTGCGTATTACTTCACCATTACTTGATCATCGGCGCATGCGGTCATATTCCTAAACGGCAGGAATATCGGCAAATTCCGACCGGAATGCTGTGCTTGCCGCGAAGGCTCAGCTGATCTCCGTGTAGCGATTCAAATATATATACCTGCAGTGACTTGCAGCTTTAGATGTGACCGATGTTAACCACTGGCAACTGTCCACAAAATTGGACACCTGCGAAACTGACATCTTTGCGTGTTTCGCTTCTGCGCTTCCCTCACGGCCCGTCGCCGCCCGGGCAGCAATTGCCGAAATTTTTTTTCGAAAATTGCCGGGTGCCCGGCGGGTCATCGTCGCACCGGCGTTCAAGCCCGGTTCCGGACTACCGAATCGCCGATCCGCCAAGCCAAAATTTTGCTGCGGATAACAATCCTTCCTCACACTTTGCGATTCATGCTGCTAGAGGGCACGCATTCACATCAGTTAATCGGACGGATAATGGCTTTCACCCCCGCCAAGGTTTTGACCACGCACCATTGGAACGAAGGGCTTTTCTCCTTCACCGTCGAGCGGCCTTCGTCGTTCCGGTTCGTCAGCGGACAGTTCGTGATGCTGGGGCTGATGGTCGATGGCAAGCCGCTGCTGCGCGCCTATTCGGTCGCCTCGCCGATGTGGGACGAATCGCTCGAGTTCCTGAGCATCATCGTGCCCGATGGCCCGCTCACCAGCCATCTCTACAAGATCCAGCCGGGCGACGAGATCCTGCTCGGCGGCAAGCCCACCGGCACGCTGACGCTCGATGCGCTGCTGCCCGGCAAGCGGCTGCACCTGATCGGTACCGGCACGGGGCTTGCGCCCTGGATGTCGATCATTCGCGATCCCGAAGCCTATGAGCGGTTCGAGCAGATCACCGTGCAGCACACCGTGCGCCAGATCCAGGACCTGGCCTATCGCGACCTGCTCGAAAGCAAGCTCAAGGACGATCCGCTGGTCGCCGAGGAAGCCGCGAAGCAGCTCGTCTATGATTGCTCGGTCACAAAATGCCCGACCTGGGTCGACGAGAACCGCCGCATCACCACGCGGATCGAGGCGGGCGACTATCCTCTCGATCCCGCCACCGACCGCGTCATGCTGTGCGGCAGCATGGCGATGATCAAGGAAACCGGCGCGCTGCTCGAATCGCTGGGCTTCGAGGAAGGCGCCCAGTCCAAGCCGGGCACCTATGTGCTCGAGCGCGCCTTCGTCGGCTGAGCTTTACGCCCGGATCGCTTCCAGCGCGGTGCGCAGGGCATCGGGCAGGGGCACCGGGCGGCGGGTTTCTCGGTCGACATAGACATGGGTGAAATGCCCCGCAGCCGCGGCGGCATCCTCGTCGTTTGCAAACAGCCCGACCGCATAGCGCACCGAGCTGGTGCCGATATGATCGACGCGCACGCCGGCATGGATCAGATCGGGAAAGGCGGTGGGCGCGAAATAGGCGCAGCCGGTTTCGACCACCAGCCCGATCACGCCGCCGGTATGAATGTCGAGCGCGCCCGCGCGGATCAGATACTCGTTCACCGCGGTGTCGAACCAGAAATAATAGACCGAATTGTTGGTATGGCCGTAAATGTCATTGTCCGACCAGCGCGTGCTGATCTGCGTGAAATGGCGGAACTGCGCGCGGTTTGGGCGTACGGGGCGGCTCATGCCGCCACCGTGAAGCCGTTGACGCCATCCGCGTGCCGGATGGTGACCGTGCGCCCGATCGGATCGCGCGCGGGATCGGCCAGCGCGGCAAGCTGGCCGGCCTTGTCGGCGTCATCGGGCCGCGCGACGATGCGGCCCTTGTCGGTGCGCGCGATGACCACCGCGCGCGCGGGCACGCCCTTGGCATAGCCGATCGTATAGCTCTCGATCGTGCCGGTCGCGTCTTCCTCCAGCCGCGCGGGCGAAGGCTGGGCATCGACCTCGGCCTGCATCGGGGCGTGGTCGATCGGCGACCAGCTTTCGGGCGCTGCGGTGCTGTAGATGCCGACCGCCTCCTTCGACAAAAAGCCGCCATTGGCGAGCACCAGGCCGAAGCTGCCCGGATCGGCGCGCAGCGTCTCGACCATCGCGGCGATCCCGTGCATCGAGTAGTTGTTGCCCGCCCCGCCCGAAAAGGGCAGCCCGCCGGTGAGCGTCAGCGGCGTGCTGCGTCCGTCGACGCCCAGCGTTTCGGCGGCGAGCAGCACCGCCACCGGGAAACAGCTGTAGATGTCGTAATGCGCGATGTCGGCAGCGGTCTTTCCCGCACTGGCGAGCGCACCCTTGAGCGACACCTCGATCGCGCGCGAGCGCGACAGGTCGGTGCGCAGGCTGACCGGCTTGTCCATCGCCTCGCCGCTGCCGTGCAAGAAGACCCATTTTGCGCGTGGCACGCCCATCGCCTCGGCTTGGCCGACGCTCGTCAGGATGACGGCCGCGCCCTGGTTCACCGCGTCCTGCGCGACATGCCATTTGAGATAGGGGTCGGCGACCGGATAGTTGCCGTCCGATGGCGTCGCGAGATAGTCGGCGCTCATCGCCTTGGGGAATTGCGCATAAGGGTTCTTGGCGGCGACCGCGCTGAACCCTGCCCAGAGCGCAGACATTTCGGCCATATGCTCGGCCTTGCTGCGACCGAGCCGCGCGCGAAGCGCGTTCTCGAACAGCGGATAGGTGAGGATCGGCGCGCCGAGGCCGTTCTTCAGCTCGTGCCGGTCGAGCAGCATCGGCCCCAGCCCGCGATCCTCCATTTCGCCCTCGATCGTCTCGTTCCAGTCGAGCGCTACGCCCTTGCGCGCAGCGGTCTTAGCGGCGGCGATCGCCTCCGAGCCCGAGAGCAGAACGCACCGCGCCTCGCCCGCGTGAATGGCAGCGGCGAATTCGTTGACCAGCGATTGCGGGCTCTGGCCGCCGACGATCGAATAGATCGCGCGCGCCGGCGTCGCGCCGAGGCGCTTGGCCAGCCCCAGCGGCGGCTTGTCGCAGCCGCCCGTGCCTTCGGGGACCATGCCGGGCGCGCTGTCGGCGAAATGACGCACGACCGTGACCACATCGATCGCGGCGCGCACCGCTTCGGCGGCACCGGTGTCTGCCAGCGCTGCCTCCGCCGCGCGCTGCATCAGCGACTGCGGGCTGGGCGCGGCGGCGGCATCGCTGCCATCCCAGTGATCGACCGCCTGGCCGACACCGATCAGGACGGGGGTGCTGGGGTCAAGGGTCATTTCGGGCTCTCCTGTCGTGTTCTTGGTTTCATTGTTGTCAATTCGTCATTCCCGCGAAAGCGGGAATCCCGCTTGATTGCTGGCGCCGATAGGAAGCGGGACCCCCGCGTGCGCGGGGGTGACGATGAAAGGATGGTCGGAGCCATATCCGCCACCCATCAGAACCGCCCGTCGATCCGGATCGCCATCGCATCGCCCTGCTGGCGGAAGCCGAGGGCAGACAGCGCAGGCCCGGCGCTCGCGGCGAGACCGCCGAGGCGGAAATCGGCGCTGTAGCGGCCATTGCCCCGGATGCGGATGTCCATCTGTTCCAGTCCCGACTGGCCCTTCAGCGGCACCAGCAGGTCCGCGCCGTCGCAGCGCAGATTGCCGCTCAGGCCGCGTTGCAGCGTTAGCCCGAACAGGCTCTGTTCGATATTCACCCGCACCGCGCCCGAGGCGTCTGTACAACGGCGACCCGAAAAGGCGATGTTCACCCCATCGAGGCTGACGCTGCGCAGCGGCAGCGGTGCGAACAGGTCGGCGGTCGCGATCTCGCCCACCGCATCGCGCATCGCGATGCTTTCGCCGCTCTGCGCCAGGCTGAAGGCGAGCGGGGGCTGGGCCGGTGCGTCTCCGGCGCGGGTCATCGCGAGGACCAGCTCGCCGCCGAGCAGCCCGTTGGGAGTTAGCCCCGCATCAAGATCGCCGAGGCTCAGCCTGCCGATCTTCAGGTCGCGCACCGTGCCCGACCAGATCGTCCCTTCGACCGCGCGCGCGCTCACCCCGCGTGCGCCCAGGCCCGCAGCATCGAACACGATGCGCAGCGGCAGCAGCACGATGAGCGCGAGCAGCAATGCCAGCGCGATCAGCACCGCCCGCTTGGTGCTGCGGCTCATGCGCCGATCTTCACCAGCCGCGCCGAGACCGAGACGGTGCCATTGTCCATCCGCCGGATCACCAGTGTTTCGGGCACCACGCCGCGCCGTTCGAGATCGGCGAGCCAGGCGAGGAACGCGGTCGAGCGGGCCGAACCAATCGCGATCTCGGCGCGGTCATTGCCTTGCGGCGTGTTGGCATCGAGCGTGAAGCCGCGTTCCCCCGCCTCGCTGGCGAGCAGCAGGTGCAGCGCGGCGATCGCCTCGGCGGGGCGCTTGTCGGCGGGCAGCGAGAGCGCCTGCGCCTTGGCCTCGATCCGCCCGGCCTGCATCGTTGCCTCGTAGAAGCTGCGCTTGGCATCGGTCGCGAGGCCGTAAAGCGGGCTGTAGATGCCGAAAAAGCCGATCACGCCCGCGGCGAGCAGCGCGGCGATGCCGACCAGGATCTGCTCGCGGCGCGACAGCGCGATGAACCAGTTCTTCGCGGCTTCGGTCATGGTGCCAGCACCGTGATATCGGCCACCGCCTGGCCGGTCGCATCGCTGCGATTGGCGGCGGTGACCTTGTAGCCATTGTTCTGCAGCGCGATCAGCACCGCGTTCAGGTCCTCGACGCGCGGCGCGGCGATCATCGCGCCGACAATGCCGCCGGGGCGGTAATCGGCCTGGCGGATGACGACGCCGGGCACCGGCTGCATCGCGGCGAGCAGCCCGGACATCGGCACGCTGACGACGCTGTTGCCGGTGCCGCGCGCGGCGAGCTTCGCATCGAGCTGCGCCTCGGCCTGGCCGACATCGATCGCGCCGGGAACGTGCCGCTCGGCGCTGGCAAGCGCGCGCCGTTCGGCGAGATCCGCGCCCAAATAGTTCTTGCCGATCTCGAGCAGCGGGATGGCGAGGCTGACCAGGAGCAGCGCGCCGAACAGCCAGGCGAGCGTGCGCCCCTGGCCCGGCGCGAGCGCGAACAGCGGCGTGCGGCGCGCGAAATCGCCCTGGCGCAGGTTGAGCGGGGGATCGGCCAGCGCTGCGACCATCGCGGTATCGCGTGCATCGCTATCGAGCGACACCGGAGCGACCGTCCCGAGTAGCACCGCGCCCAGCGCCTCGTCGGGCGGCAGGACGAGATCGCCCAGGCGCTCCGCTGCCAGATCGCCAAAGGTCGCAGCCACCCGATGTTCGGCAGCGGGCAGCAACAGCCCGACGGGCAGGATGATATCCGGATCGAGCCCGCGCAACGCCAGTTCGGCCAGATGATCGGCCAGCGTCGCGCGCGCGATCGTCGCGCACAGCACGCGCATGCCCCCTTCGTCGACGGCCCGGCCCAGCGCGCGTACTGCGACGAAGACATCGCCACCGATGCTGAGATCGGCCGCGCGATAGCGCGCGGCAGCCTCGGCCTGGGGTGCGCTCATGTCGCCCATGTCGAGCGTACGGATCACCGTATCGGCGGCAGGGACGAGAGCCATGACGGGCGCATCGCCATCGCGCGCAGCCTGGGAAGGCGGGGTAAAATCCTGCCCGCGAGCCACAACATGGCCGCTCTCGACGCGCCACCAGTGCAGCGCGGCATCAGCGCCGGACGGGCAGCTGACGATCAGGCCGCTATCAGCCATGATCGTGCGCCATCAGCGGGGAATCAGGCGAGCAGGTCCAAGGCAAGATCGCGAAACCCCCGGTCAGCGACAGAATCAACTGACCTCCCGTTAGCCAATCGGGCGGGCCGAGTCACCGGTCGTTTGCGGCTCGAACGGCTCGGGGGCAAGATTTTCGTCGCGGGTCTCGATCACCGGTTCCGGAGCCAGGCGGCGCGGGCTGAGGATCGCGAACGATGCGACGAGCAGCACCACCGAAATCGCTTCTATGATCATCGACTGGGCAATGTTCGCGGTCAGCGGATCGCTGATCAGGCCGAAGACACGTCCGGTGAACGCGAGCGCCACCATTGCCGCGGCACCGAGCAGCCATTCGCGCTTGCCGGGCATCAGCCCGATGAGCGCCGCAAGTCCGGTGCCGATGAAGAACGCGCCCATATCGGCGCGGATCGCGCTCAAACCGGTTGCATTCTGCTGGCCCAGCTCGAACTGCGCGATGATCGTCTGCGGATCGAGCAGCGCGCGCGCGCCGATGATCACGAACAATGCGGCGAACCCCGCAACGAGCAGGCGGATGACCCAGACCATATGCGATCGCTCCCTTTCCCAAAGACCATTGCTGCCGTGTTATGGACAGGCGGCAGGCGTGTCCAGCGTGCCCCATGAACGGATGGGCGGTGCATTCGATCCGGCAGGCCGATGTAAACTGGTGCAAGCACCAGCCGCGCTTTCAAGCTGTCACTTTTGCTGGTTACCGCTTCAGCCGCTTTCCGATAGCCTCGCCGCCTGCAACAAAACCGGCGAGGGAGAGCGGCGATGGATCTGGGGCTGACCGGCAAGAAGGTCATCATGAACGGCGGTGGGCATGGCCTCGGTCTCGCCGCGCTGCGCCATTTCGCCGCCGAGGGCGCGGATGTCGCGTTCCTCTCGCGCGATCCCGCCAAGGTCGAGGCGGCGGTCCGGGAAATCGACGCGGCAGGCCCCGGCAAGGTGCACGGCACTGCGATCGACATCACCGGCGATCCGGAAGGCTACAAGGGCTGGCTGAACGATTGCCTGGACAAGTTGGGCGGCTGCGACATCTTCGTCCACACCGCCAGCGCCTCGGGCCAGGGCGCGACCGGCGACTGGCAGCGCTGCCTCGACATGGACATCATGAACGCGGTGCACGGGGTCGAGACGCTGACCCCGGCGCTCACCGAATCGGGCACCGGATCGATCGTGTTCATGTCCTCGACCGCCGCGCTCGAGACCTTCGTCGCGCCCCAGGCGTTCAATGCGCTGAAAGCCGCGCTGATCACCTACGGGTCGCAGCTCAGCCAGGCGCTCGCCGCGCAGAACATCCGCGTCAACTGCATCTCGCCCGGCGCGATCTATTATCCCGGCGGCAACTGGGAAATGATCAAGGGCGTGGTGCCCGCGCTCTACGAGGGCACGCTCGCGAAAATGCCGATGGGCCGGTTCGGCGAGCCCGAAGAGGTGGCCAAGGCGATCGTGTTCGTCGCCAGCCCGGCCTGCCCGTACATGACCGGCGCGAACATCGTCATCGATGGCGGCTTCACCCAGCGCGTCCAATTCTGATTTCCAGCGAAAGGCTCCCCATGAAGCTCTATCAATCGATCGGCCCCAATCCCAGGGTCGTGCTGATGTTCCTGGAAGAGAAAGGCGCTGTCATCGACCGCGCCTTTGTCGACATTATGAAGGGCGAGAACCGCCAGCCCGATTTCGTCGCCAAGAACCCGTTCGGCCAGGTGCCGCTGCTCGAGATGGACGATGGCACCTATCTGTCGGAAAGCACCGCGATCTGCGGCTATATCGAGGAAAAATTCCCGACGCCCGCGCTGATCGGCAGCACGGCCGAAGAGCGCGCGGTGACCAGCATGCTGATCCGCCGCCTCGACTATGATGTGGTCGGCCCGATGACCACGGCGTTCCGGGGTTCGGAAGGCCTGCCGATGTTCCAGAGCCGGATGCGCTGCCTGCCCGAGGCCGCCGACGGCCTCAAGGCTTGCGCGCGCGATGGCCTCGCCGCATTCGATGCGCTGCTCGCGGGCAAGACCTGGCTGGCAGGGGATCGCTTCACGCTCGCCGACATCCTGCTCTATTGCCTCACCGAATTCGGCAAAATGGTAGGCCAGCCGCTTCCAGAGAGCCTTGCCAATCTTGCCGCCTGGTCTGAGCGGGTCGCCGCGCGGCCCAGCGCCGCGGCCAGCCTCGATGCCAAGAAGGGGACCGCGTGATGAGCCTCGACCGCGATACGCTGCTCGACATCTATACCCGCACGATGAAGGTGGCGCGCTTCGACGAGAAGATGCGATCGCTGCTGATGAGCGGCAAGCTCGCCACCATCTATTACACGATGCGCGGGCAGGAACTCGTCACCTCGGCGATGATGGCGGCGCTGAACCAGGACGATTATCTCGTCACCACCTATCGCGGCCAGCACGACCAGATCGCCAAGGGCGTACCGCTCGACCTGTTGATCGCCGAGATTGCGGGCCGCGCTACCGGCACCTGCAAGGGTAAGGGCGGGTCGATGCACATCACCCATCCGGCCACCGGCGTGATGGTCACCACCGGGGTGGTCGGCTCGGGCCTGCCGATCGCCAATGGCCTCGCGCTCTCCAGCCAGAACCGCAAGGACGGCAGGGTCACCGTCACCTGTTTCGGCGACGGCGCGACCAATATCGGCGCGTTCCACGAGGCGATGAACATGGCGCAGCTCTACAAGCTGCCGGTCATCTTCCTGTGCCAGAACAACCGTTATGGCGAGCACACCGCCTTTGCCGACCATACCAAGGTGGACTCGATCGTCACCCGCGCCGCCGCCTATGGGATGAAGGGGGTGAAGGTCGACGGCAATGACGCGCTTGCGATGTATGCGGCGGCGAGGGAGGCGGTCGATCGCGCCCGCGCGGGCGAGGGGCCGATGCTGATCGAGGCGATGTGCTACCGGATGATGGGCCATTTCTTCGGCGCGGACTTTTCGTACATGCCGCCCGAGCATATCGAGGAAATGAAGGCCGAGGACCCGCTGCCCAAGCTCCATGCGCTGATGCTCGAGCACCAGTTCACGCAAGCCGAGCTCGACGCGATCGTCGCGAAACTGGATGCCGAGATCGAGGCGGCGGTCGAATTCGCGTTCAACAGCCCGTTCCCCGATGCGGACGAAATTCGGAAGGACGTTTTCGAAGAGGAGATCGCGGCATGAGCGAGGCCGAAACACTCGAGGCCGCTGCGCCCAGGGCCAAGAAGCCGAAGCAGATCACCATGGTCCAGGCGCTCAACGCCGCGATCGACGAGGCGATGGCGGCGGACGAGGGCGTCATCCTGCTCGGCGAGGATGTCGCGGCCAAGCAGGGCGGCGGCGTGTTCAAGGTCTCGTCGGGGCTGACCGAGAAATATGGCGAGCACCGCATCCGCGCGACGCCGATTTCCGAACAGGCGATCATGGGCGCGTGCGTCGGTGCGGCGCTCACCGGCATGCGACCGATTGCCGAGATCATGCTGATGAACTTCGTCACCGTGGCAATGGACCAGATCGTCAATCATGCGGCGAAACTGCGCTTCATGTCCGGCGGGCAGACCAACGTGCCTTTGGTCATCCGCACCACCACCGGCGTCGGCGTCGGCTTTGGCGGCCAGCATTCGGACATGCTGGAAGCCTGGTTCGCGCATGTGCCGGGGCTGAAGATCGTCACGCCCTCGAACGCCGCCGATGCCAAGGGGCTGATGCGCAGCGCGATCGAGTGCAACGATCCGGTGATCTTCATCGAGAACATCCTGTGCTACGGCCTGAAGTCCGATGATCCTGGCGTGGATTACCGCGTGCCTTTGGGCCAGGCGGCAATCGCGCGCGAAGGGCACGATGTCTCGCTCATCACCTATGGGCGCACTGTGCTCGACGCGCTCGAAGTCGCTGAAACGCTGGCGGGCGAGGGTGTGTCGGTCGAGGTGATCGACCTGCGCACCATCGCGCCCTATGACGAGGCGACCGTCACCGCATCGGTGCGCAAGACCGGCCGCGCCGTCGTGCTGCACGAGGCGGTGCGCGCCTATGGCACCGGCGCGGAAATCGCCTCGCGGCTGCACGAGCGGTTGTTCAACGAGCTCAAGGCCCCTGTCCAGCGCATCGGCGGCGCGTTCTCCGCGGTGCCGATGGCGAGCGTGCTCGAACAGGCCTGGATCCCCAACAAGGAAGAGATTGCCGCCGCAATCCGCACGACGATGGAACGGAAGCGCTGATGCCCGCAGAAATCCGCATCCCCAAGCTCGGCATGAGCGTCACCGAGGTCACCCTGGTCGAATGGATGTTCGGCGATGGCGAGACGGTGGAAAAGGGCGACGTGCTCTACACGGTCGAGACCGACAAGAGCACGACCGAGATCGAGGCGCAGGACAGCGGCGTCCTGCGCGTCACCGGCGAGGAAGGCGAAAGCTACAGGATCGGCGATGTGATCGGGACGATCGGCTAGGGGCGGCCAGGCGCATCACCCTCACCCCTCCCACGCCCGACGGCGCGGGCCCCTTCCCTCTCCCGGCGGGAGAGGCAGGCGCGCAGCGCCGGAAGGGTGAGGGCGATGGGCGGCTGTTGTGGCTGTCTTCAGAACAGCGGACGTTCAGCAAGCGACCCCATTGCAGACACTGACAAATTACTTATACCTGACGGTATGTCCTATGATTATACCAAAGAAGCCGAAACTCTATTCACTGCTTTTGCGGAACGCCATGGTTTTAACTATATAGTCGAGGACCTGTCCGTCTCTCAAATGGACGTCCATTGGACATTTCCATCCCAAACAGGCTTGTCTCTTGAATTAACGCTCGGACTTCAAAACTATGATGAGCTTAACTTTGGCCTGCCGGGCTTTTGGTCAAATTTCTTTCCTTACGAAGCTATTTCCCATCAATTTATTGAAATTGTTGACGCATGGGTTTTGGGGAGAGCGAGGATAGCCAAAACTGGCCGGTGGAGCCGGGTCCTTCAGGTGGAGGAAAAAGGTGAATGGAGAACGATTTACCGCGCAAACCCAAGTTTCTTCTTTAAAAGAGATCCCCATGATTTCGTGGTCAATGAGCGAAAATGAGCCTACCCGACAGCCGCGTCACTGACCGAATTCCACCCAGTTGCAGTCATCCTATCAGTTCCTGGCAGGTCCCGAAACCGGACGTGGCCAGAGCATGGTATTGAACTTGACCAAAGCTGTTGCTCGGCAATCCCTTGCCCAACCTGAAGCCCTCGGCTGTCCGGGTCAGGCAGGTATCGATCCTCGTCCTGATGCCCACCGGTCCCCTGCGCAGGCAGGGGCCCATCTCCAGGCGGTTGTGCCGGGGGCTTAGGCAGGAGATGGGTGCCTGCCTTCGCAGGCAAGCCGGTGAAGGTGCGTTTCGGGTGGCTCTTGGCGCGGGGCCTTCGGCTTCGCTCGGGCTCGGCGATTGAGGGGCGACTGCCGCGCCCTGCTTAACCGACCGGCTCGATCCGCGCAGGCACATATTTGTGCCAGGGCGTGCCGACGATCGGGTCGCGCCAGCGATAGTCGGTGAGTTCGTTGAGCGCGACGCCGTGGCGTTGCACCGTGCCGCCGGGGCTCAGCACGTCGAGGCCGAGGCCATTGGGCAGCGAGACATGGCCGCGCCGGCTGCCTTCGTGCAGTTCGACCAGGGTACGCGCGCGGCTGCGGCGGGTGACGATATCGACCGGCGCGCCATCGGCGAGCCCGAGCATCGCGGCATCCTCGGGATGCACCCTGAGCGTGCTGACAAGCTCGCCCTTGCGCAGCCAGTCGGGGTTGCGGATGCTGGTGTTGCTCGTCTCAGTCCGCCGTTCGCCCGCCGAGAGGATGAAGGGATAGTCCGGGTCGCGCGGCGGTCCTTGCGGATCGAGCGCCTGCAGCGCCTCGACCATTTCGGGAATGTAGAGGTTGATCTGCCCGCCCGGGCTGCGCAGCCGCTGCCAGCTGTCCTCTGCGTCCTGCCGCGCGAACACCACGCCCGAGGGGGAGTCGAGGATCGCCTCGAACAGCCGGTTTCCGGCCAGCGGCCCGGCATAGCCGGCGCGCTCGGCCTCTTGCGGAAAGGCACCGGCGAAAAGCTGCGCGACGCCCCATATGCCGGCGGCATTGCCCATGCCCTCGGGCAGCGCGGGGCCGAGCGCGCTGTAGAGCAATGCCGAGGCGACGCGCATCAGTCCGGGGTTCGCGCCCATCAGCTGCATGAACGCCATGGCGAGATGGTCGAGGCTTTGCTGTGCCGCCGCACCCAGCGGCGCGATCTCGGCCTCGCCGAACGCGCCCAGAGCCGCGCACAGCCGGGCATGGATCGCGCCTTCCTCCAGCGTCCCCTCGCGCGGCGGGAAGAGCGGGCGGCGCAGATGGAAGGCATTGGCCTCGGGCTCGAAATTGAAGAAGCTCGCCTCGGCCTTTTCGAACTGGCTGGCGGCGGGCAGAACATAGTCCGCCTCGCGCGCGGTCTCGGTCATCGCGATGTCGATCACCACGCTGATATCGAGCGCGCGTAGCGCCTCGCGCATCCGGGCGGTATCGGCGAGCGAATGCACCGGGTTCGAGCTTTCGATGATCATCGCGCGGAAACGGTGCGGATGATCGGTGAGGATCTCCTCGCTGATCGCGTTGCACGGGATGAGGCCCATGATGACGGGAAAGCCGGTGACCGGCGAGCGACGGAAATTGCGCTCGCCTGGGGCGCTCGTGCTACTGGTCTTGCCGCTCGCCCCGCCACCGCCGCCCGAGCCGAGCGGACGGAAGGGGACGAAGGCATAGCTGGTGCCCTTGCGCCCGAACGCGCCGGTCAGGCCGATGATCAGCCGGTGCAGATAGGATCCGAGCGTCGAATGGACGCCCATCTGCATGCCCAGATCCTCCATCGAGGCCAGGGTTTCGGCCGTCGCCATCCGCCACGCCGCAGCGCGCAGCAGCGTTTCGTCGACGCCGCAGACATCGGCGAACGCGCTCACCGGGATGCGCGACAGCGGGTCCAGCACCGGGCCTTTGTTGACGACATGCGCCTGCATCCACTCGCGGTTCTCCAGCCCCTCCTGCACCAGGATCGCGGCGAGCGCGGCTAGACACCAGGCGTCGGTCCCGGGGCGGATCGCGAGATGATAATCGGCCATCGCCGCGGTCTCGCTGCGGCGCGGATCGATCACGATCATCGCGCGGTTCGGGTCTGCGGCGATCTCACGCAGCACCAGCCGCGCGCGCGGGAAGCCGTGCGACTGCCAGGGGTTCTTGCCGATGAACAGCGCGACCTCGGCATGCTCGAAATCATGGTGCATGCCGCAGCCGAACATCCGCGCCTGCACCCAGGCCTCGCCGGTCTTTTCCTGCGCCAGCGCGTTCGAGCGATAGCGCACCCCCAGGGCGGCGAGCGTGCTCTGCGAATAGACGCCGGGCAGGTGGTTCGCCTGCGCGCCGCCGCCATAATAGAGGATGCTCTCGCCGCCATGCGCATCGCGCACCGCCGCCAGCCGGGCCGCGACCTCGGCGATCGCGGTGTCCCAGTCGATCGCTTCGTAGCTGCCGTCGGGCCGCCGGCGCATCGGCGATGAAAGCCGGTCGCGGCCCTGTTGATAGGCGTCCATCCGCTGCGCCTTCTCGCACAGATAGCCCTGGCTGACGGGATGGTTCTTGTCCGCACGGATGCGCGTGATCTTGCCGCCTTCGGTCTGCACCTCCAGCCCGCAATTGAGCGAGCAGATGACGCAGGCGGTGGGTTTCCAGTTCTCGCTCATGTCAGACCTCCTTCTGCGCGGCATAGGCATCGGCAAGCGTGGCGGTGGCGTCGCGACAGGCGCTGAGGATCGCATCCGACAGCGCCGCATCGGGCACGGCGCGTGCGAGCGCGAGCCCGCCCATCGCGAGCGCGGCCAGCGCGAGTTCCTCCGATGGCGGTGACGGACCTTCGGCATCGCCGGTGTCGGTCACGATCTCCGCCAGCAGGCGCTGGAAGGTTTCGCGCAGTTCGGGCGCGCCATGCGCGACCTCGCTCAGCAAGGCCGCCAGTGGGCAGCCATTGGCCGGGTCGTCGCGATGCGCGCGGGAAAGATAGCGGCGTGCGCGCTGCTTGCGGCGCTCGGCGGTGGGCAAGCCCGGCGGCAGCGCGGCGTCGCGCGATCCATGCTCGGCCATCGCCTGTTCGAGCGCGGCGACATCGAGCGCGTCCTTGCTGGGGAAATGGACATAGAAGCCGCCATGGGTCAGCCCGCAATCGCGCATCAGCCGGTGGACGGCATTCCCCGCAAGACCCTCCTCGCGCAGGCGGCGCGCGGCGAGATCGAGGATCATCGCCCGGGTCGCCGCCTTCTGCTCCGCACGCTTCATGACTCGCGCCTCCTCGATCGTTGCTGGACCATTTCACATGACAATTGTCATGTCAATTCGCGAGAGGTCAGCATCGGCGTGCTCCCGCGACGGTGCGCGGCAGCTGCCCTCCACCCGCGCTTGGGCGCGATGGGTGCAGTGGAAGAAATTCAGAAGCCTGGCGGCTGGGTGAGCTGCTCTAGCTGAACAGCCCGCGGATCGCGCGCCAGATTGGAACCGGGGGGCGGCCGGCGAGCACGCGCATCTTGTCCATCAGCGTGGATTTTCCGGCATAGAATCGCGCGATCAGGCCGTCGGGCAGGGTGTAGAAGCGTTCGAGCACGCGGTAACGCTCGTCGGGTCCGGCGGCCTTGAACAGCATCTTGGTGAGCATCCGGTAGAAGCCGTCGGCCTGCCAATGGTCGAGGCTGGTCTTGCGGCTCATCTTGGCGAGCGCCGCGCCCGACAGATCGGGCATGTCGGCGATATGCGCGGCGAGCCGCACCGCATCGGGCAGCGAATAGCCGGTCAGGCCGTGGAACAGCGCCGCGCGCGTCCCCGCCTTGGCGACATCGCCGCCGGTCGATTGCCAGTATCCGCCGAAATCGCCGCCATAGACGACCGGTAGCGCGCCGGTCTCGGTGCGGCTCACCCGCTCGACCTGCCAGCCCTTGGCGTCGGCATAGGCGCTGATCCGGGCGGACAAGGCCTGGGTGTCGAGGTCCGAGGTGTCGCTGTAATAGGTGTCCTCGACGAAGATTTCCATCGGGCTCACCGGCAGGCAATAGACGAAGCGATAGCCGTCCATCTGCTCGACCGTCGCGTCCATCACGATCGGGCGGGTCAGGCCGTGCGGTTCGGACAGGTGCAGCATCTGCCCCATGAATTTCTGCCAGCCGCAGCGCAGATGGCGCACATTGCCGCCGCCGCGGGCATCGATGACGCCGCCCGCCTCGATCCGCGCGCCGTTTTCGAGCACGACATTGGTCTGGCTGGCGGCGAGTGCGCGCACTCCGGTGACGATATTGTGCGCCGGGATCGCTTCGCGCAGATAGGCATCGAACCGGTCGGAGAGGATCGAATAATAGCTTTCTTCCAGCCCGCGCTCGTGCCCCGGGAATTTCACGTCATAGCCGCGCCAGCCATGGCAGACGAGGGGGGCAACCAGCCAGCGATGTTCGCCTGCGACATCGGGGCCGAAGAACGACCAGATATGATTGCCGCCCAGCGTCGCGCTTTCCTCGATCAGCAGCACGTCGAGCTCGGGCCGCTTGCGCCGCAGCGCAAGCGCGATCAGCCCGCCGGCCAGGCCGCCGCCGAGAATCGCGACATCGCATTTGAGTGTCTTGCTGGAGATATTGCGCGGGGATTTCATGTCCTGTCCGCCCTAGCGCAGCGGGCGATGCGATGGAAGGGCGGAAGGCGCGCTTTGCAGCGCAGCCGAAGCACGCTACAGCGGGCGGATGATCGGCTCGTCTTCCATCCTCGTGTCGGCCATTGCCATGACGCTGATCGTCGGCGTGCGCTATCTGCTGACCAGCGGGCTGGTCGCCTGGCTGACGCAGAAGGTGCGGCCGGGGCTCTATTCCGGACTCAAGCCGCAGATCGGGCGGGAAATCCGCTCGTCGCTCTACAGCGCGGCCATCTATGGTATCCCCACCGGCATCGTCGCCTGGGGTTGGCAGAACCGGGGCTGGACCCAGATCTATACCGACTGGAACGCCTGGCCGCTCTGGTATCTCCCGCTGTCGGTGCTGCTCTATCTGTTTGCGCACGACACCTGGTTCTACTGGACGCACCGCTGGATGCACGTGCCGAAATGGTTCCGCATCGCGCATGCGGTGCACCATGACAGCCGCCCGCCGACTGCGTGGGCGGCGATGAGCTTCCACCCGATCGAGGCGCTGACCGGCGCGGTCGTGATCCCCGCGCTCGTGTTCCTGATCCCCATCCACGCCGCGATGCTGGGCCTCGTCCTGTTCATCATGACGCTGATGGGGGTCACAAACCATATGGGCTGGGAGCTGTTTCCGCGCTGGCTGGTTCAGGGGCGGTTAGGCCAGGGGCTGATAACCGCGAGCCATCATCAACTGCACCACGCCCGCTATACCTGCAATTATGGGCTTTATTTCCGCTTCTGGGACAGGCTATGCGGGACCGACAAAGGGCTGGGGGCCTTTCAGGACAGAACGTCGCGACCGCGCGAGGACGCATCGCTGAGCGATGCCACCCGCTCGGCCTGATCCGGAGAAAGACATGGGCAAGCTGTTTTCTACCTGCGCAATCGGTTTCATGGCCTTGGCCATGCTGCCGGGCGCCGCACCGCTGAGCACGGTGGAGATCACGGTCGATCACCTGCGTTCGGCCAAGGGGCTGCTGCAGCTGTGCCTGACCGCGAACGAGAAGAGCTTTCCCGATTGCGATAAGGACAAGAGTGCGTATCGACTGACCGCGCGGGCCAAAGATGGCGTGGCGCGGTTCGAGAACCTGCCCGCCGGGCAGTATGCGCTTGCCATCGTCCATGACGAGAATGGCAACAACAAGCTCGATACCTTTGCCGGGATCCCCAAGGAAGGCATCGGCTTTTCGCGCAACCCCAGCTTCAGCTTCGGCCCTCCGCGCTTTTCGCAGGTCGTGTTCGTCGCACAGGGCAGCGGCACCAGCCAGCGGGTGAAGATCAAATATTATCTGTGAGCCGGACCCCCGGGCGGCCATCGTCCTGTCCGAAATGGTGACAGCGCGTTAACCAAATTGAAGCCCGTCCCCTGCATGCTGGCGCGCGCAAGCCAGCGGGGACCGATCGATGCGCCAGACTGAACCGGCTCAAGACCTGCCGCCCGCCCGGCGGGCCGTTCGGCTGCCTGGATGAGGCACACGCCGATGCCCGTGCCCGATCCGACCCCGACGCATGTCCCGCCGCGCGGCCTCGCCACGCGCCCATGGTTGCTCAAGGGGGTGCTGACCCTGATCGCGATGCTGCTCGTCTTCGCCGCGATATCCTATCAGCGCCCGGTCGCCGAAGGCGGCAACCCCGCTGTGGTCGATTTTCACGCCTTTCATGTGGCGGGCACGCTGGGGCTTCAGGGCCGAGCGGCGGACGGTTATGATGCGCGCAAGATGGCCCGGGCGCAAAAGGCCGCGACCGGGGTCAAGGTGTTCATGCCCTGGACCTATCCGCCGCCCTTCACCCTGTTCGTGACCGGACTGGCGGCATTGCCGCTCGGCCTGGCCTATGGCCTGTTCACGGGACTCACGCTGGCGCTCTACGTCACGGTGCTCCGCCGGATCGCGGGGCCTTTCCTCCCTGGCGTCATCCTCGCCATGATCCCAATTATCGTGCTGACGGTGATGACCGGCCAGAACGGGTTCCTGACCGGCGCCCTGACCGGGTGGTTCCTGCTCGCGCTGCTGGCGCAAAGGTCGGGTGCGGGCGTGCCGCTGGGGCTGATGGTGATCAAGCCGCATCTCGCCGCAGGCCTAGCGCTGCTCGCACTGACGCATCGCCGCTGGCAGACGGTGGCGATCGCGGCCGTCACGGTCGCTGCCGCGCTTCTCGCCGCGACCATCGCCTTTGGCCCCTCGATCTGGATCGCGTTCATCGACGGCGTGCGCGAATCCGGCATGTTCCTGTCGGAGGGGCGCTATCCGATGTACCGCATGATTTCGCCCTATGCGTCCGCCTTCCGCTTCGGCGCGGAACCGGGCCTTGCCTTTGCAATCCAGGGTGCGGGGGCCGTGATCGCCCTGGGGTTGCTGCTGATCGGCTGGTATCGCGCGCTGCCCCCGCGCTGGCTCGCCGCCTCGGCCTGCGCGGCAACCGTGTTCGTCAGCCCCTATGCCTATGATTACGATCTGTGCCTGCTGGGCGTGGCGCTGGCCTTGATCCTGCCCGATCTGCTGGCTCGTACCCGCCCATGGGAGCAGGCCGCGCTGCTGGTGCTGTGCTGGGTCGCGACAGGTTATGGTTTTGTCGCATCCTATCTACCCGATGGTTCGGCGCCTGCCATGAACGGGCAGACGCTCCCGCTGATGGCGCCGCTGGTCGTGGCCCTGATCGCCTGGGTTGTGGTGGCGATGCGACGCAGCATCGCCGATGCAGGCGTTCCAGCGCCGTCGGTCGGCAAGCAGTCTCCGCTGCTGGTTATTTAATGCTCAGAGAAATGACCAAATCGGTTAATTGAGTTAAAATGTAGGATTTGTTCATGAATTGTTCCCTCTGTGAAAGGGAGCAACTCATGAACGCCTATCCCCCACCCGATGCTCGCACCTTCGGCTACCGGCGCGCTTTTGAACTTTATCTGAGGACGGGCAGAGGTCCCGATATCGGCGCGCCGCAGCATCGCCTTGAGCGCAAGTTCAACCCGTATCACGATCCCAACAACGGGCAGTTCACATTCGCTCCGGGTGGCAAGCGATCGGGTACTGCGCGTCGGTCGCTGCGCGGACGTGCCGCTCCAAACTCCAGTGCACCGGCGGCGCAGCCGCAGCTGACGCTCGCCAATTACAAGCCCAATCCGCGCGCCCGAATTGGCGGAAACCAGCGCCGGCCCAGCTACGACCCGATGACGCTTGAGCAGACCTTTCCAGGTCTGCGTAACGCTCCGGGCGGAGCGATCATCGCGCTTGCCGACAATGCGCTCGACATTACCGGCCCCTCGCGCCGCCTGACGACCGAACTGGCGGATGCCGAGGTGAAGAAGCTGATCGCGCAGATCAAGCAGGTGGATCCCGATTTCCGCTACCAGAGCCTTGGCCCTTCGACGACGTTGGAGGGGCAGATCAACGAGATCCGGAGCCTCAGGATGCACCGAGCGGCGGCGCGCTACAACAAGCTGGGGGATACGGGGCCGCTGCAGGTGGAAGTGCTGAGGCAGATGCAAACGAGCGTTGACCGGGCTTATGACAATGCCATCAAACTATATGATTCTGGGCACCTGCGACCATCGCTTTCGCGTAGCGAGGCGATTGGCAATTACATTGATCGTTCTGTCAAAGCTGAAATGAGCAGGCTGTTTGACCGACATGGCATTGAACACGGAGCCGGCAAGCAGGTGCGAGTTGCTGGTCGCGAATATGATACATCCAGATCGGTTCGAACATATCGTATCCCCGATGTAAGAGTTGGCAGAATGGCCTATGATATGACCACCGAGCGCAAACTTCCTTCCAAACCTCAGATTCGAGGCTTCTTCGGCGCTGACTTTGGAGCTGATTCTACGGTGATTGTGCGTCCTACACGGCTGGGACGAGGCAGTACCTACGCTATTAAGAAGCCAGGAAAATAAGATGCCAGCAATCGGTGATCGCAAAAAGAGCCATTATGTCCCTAAAGACTTGGACTCCATTTATAACTTTTTGGGCTGGATGATGCTCTATGCGCCGGAATTCAGATCAGACACGTTTTCGGCATCTGAACAGGGGATCGATATCACTTTCTTTGGACTCAATGAGGGTTTGAAGCAAGTTCGCAGCCAGATCGGTGAGAAAACATATCTCCAGCTCGTCGAGATGTCGCAGCGGATGCGGGCGCATTTCGAAGCTGACCCCGAAGACAAGAACGGGGAATGCAAAAAGGGCCGCACCTTGATCGAAGACATTAGCGACATCATCGAGTCCAGCCTCGGGCGTACGGCTCCGCGCGGTACCATTTAAGACAGCTCCGATGGTTCGGGAGAGCAATATGTCCAGGCCAGTTCTGCCACTTGATAAGCTTTACATCCCGCAGAGCGTTGGCGATGTCGTGGACCAACTCGGGTCGATGATGCTGTCCGCGCCAAAGTTCAAATCCAGACTGCCTTGGGATTTTGAAGAGGATATCGACACGAACTTCCACCAGCTCAATGAGGGGCTGAAGGTCGTCCGCCGGCAGATCGGTGACGAAACCTATGCCCGGCTGGTCGAGATGTCAGACAGGATGCGCGCGCATTTCGAGGCGGACCCGGACGACAAGACCGAGGACGGCATCAAGGGGCGCGAGTTGATCGACGAGATGACAGAAATCCTCCGCGCCAGCCGCCGGCGCAAGGCTCCGCGTGGCAACGGTTGACCGGGCGTCACGCCAAGCCGTTACCAGATGTCGATGCTGATCGTAATCGGCGGCTTGTCCGGCGCGCCGTGGCAGACATAGGTGATCGCCTTGAGCACCTTGCTCTTCCCGCGATACTCGGGCTTCACGGTCATGCGATCGACCGCCTTGAGCTCGATCAGCCCGCTGATCCGGTCATGCGCGAAATCGAGCGCGACTTCGGTGCCCGCGGGGACATAGCCGACATTCTCCCGCACCTCGGGGCCGCCAAAGCGCTTGGGGAAAAGCCAGATCTTCACCAGTTCGCCGCGCTTGACCAGCGCATCTGCCTGGGCGCGGCTTGTGACGTGCGAAAAGTCCATCGGCTTCGCCTCGGCGTTGGGGGCGGGTGTCGGTGCCGCTGTGCAGACCTGCATGGTGCAGGCCAGCAGAGCGACCAGCAGGACCGACCTTGTATCCACCATGGCAAAGCTTCGCCCCATGTTGCAGCAGCAGTGCTGCAGCACGAAGTCTAGCGCGTGCCCGGAAGCGCAGACAGCCGTTCAAGTGCAGATGCGTCCGCATCGGATCATTCTGTGCGGGCCATTCCTCGCTCCGGCACAGGAAAAGGCCGCCATCGTGTAGAAAGGAAGGCGCTGGCCGCCGCGCCATGCGATCGGCGTCTGGCATACCTGAACAATTGCGGTTAGCAACAGGCCATGGTGCGACCATTCTTCCGATCCCGTCTGCGCGCGTTCCAGGCAATGCTGGGCGATACGCCCGATCCTGGCTTCATCGCGACGCTCGAATATCTGGAGAACCGCGATCTCGACCTGTCGATCCGCATCGGCGGGCTGCTAGCTTTCAACGCGCTGATGACCACCATCGGTACGCACCCCATTTCCGCCAGTCCCGGCGCGCCGCTCAGCCTCGATGCGCCGACCCAGCCGGTGCTGACGTTGCTCAGCCTGGTCGGGCTGCTGCCGCTGGTCTGGTCGAGCATATTGTGCCTGCGCGCACTGCTGCTGGGCGAGGAGTTCGAGACCGAGGGGCTCGAGGAGGGACTGGTCGCCGGACCCGACCCGGATCAGGTGCAAAAGCTGCAACGCCGCCTGTTCGCCGCGTTTATTCACTCGATCGACGCACAGGCGCATTGCCTGCGCCAGTCGGTGATTGCCACGTTCACCGGCGGCGCGCTGACCATTGCGGTCTGGGTCGCGATCCTTTGGGACAAGATGGCCTGAGACGGTGCGTCGCGCCGCAGCGCGGAGCTACCAGGGCAGCTTGGGCAGGCAGGCGATCAGTGCGTCGGCGCGCGGGTCGTCGCCCAGAAAGGCGCGGATATCGGCCAGGATCGCGTCCTTCTCTCGCGGCTCGGTCACCTCGAACGGGCCATGGCCGACATCCATATCCAGCCATACCGTCTCATGCTCGATCGGCCGGGACCCGCGCCGCCAGCGCCGCACCAGCTTGATGCACGACGCGGTGACATCATAGACCTGCAGCATCGGCAGCGCGCCCTGATCGGGCAATTGCAGCAGCAGCGTGCCGACATCGGGGATCGGCCCCTGGTCGATCCCGGTCAGCACCTGACGATAGCTTGGGTCTTCGGGAAAGTTCGGGCCGCCCATATCGTGTCTCCGTGCCGGTCGCTTCAATGGCCCTTGCGCCGGTGGTGGACGAAGGCGAGCAGCAGCACCACCGCGATGATCCCCATCGCGCCGCCCGCGGTCTGCGTGATCTGGGTGATCGCCACGCCCGGGTCGGTCGTCTGCATCGCGCAAGACTGCACCTGCGACACCAGCCACCAGGCCCCGATCAGGATGACGAGTTCGAGCACCACAAGCCCGATAAGCGCACGAGTCGATTTCTTCATGAGACCATCCCCGGAGGGAAGTGTCTCACATTTTCGGCAACCGACAAAGCTCGCGAGAAAGGGCCGGGCGAGCCCCGGTCATGCCAGCCCGGTCAGGCGCAGCCCTCGACATATTCGAGCGTCGGCATGATGCCGACATGCACCAGGCTGACCTTGCCGCCGTCGTCGATCTCGAACCGCAGCCGAGGGTCGCTGCCCGGCTGGGTCAGGTATTTGGCCGGGGCGTCGACATATTTGTGGGGGCTCGCAACGAAGCTGGGGAAGGCCGCCAGGACCTGCGCCTCGGTCGATCCGGGTCCGATGCCCTCGACCAGCTCCGCGGCAGAGCTGTCATCGACCGTGATCCGCCGGACGATCTTCTCCTCAACAATGGCATAGGTGCCCGGCCAGCGCGGCGAGGTGATCGTCAGGCACGCATCCGAGATTTGCGCGCCGCGCGCGGCCCAGTCCGAACCGGCGGGCACCGGCTCGCCGATCTTCAGCCCGCCATAGCCCTCAAGCGTAAGCGTCTTCCTGTCGTCGGCATTGGCCGAGGCCGGGTCAGGGGCGGCTTTTGCGCCCTTTTCCGGCTCGACCGCTGCGTCCGCCGCCCGATCTGTCTGATCGGCAGACGGCTGCGAGCCGCATCCTGCCAGCGTGACGGCCGCCAGCGCGGCGGAAAACAGCGCCGCCCTGCCCCGCTCAATCATGTTCACGGCCACCGGCACCGAGATACAGCTCTCGGCCCATGTCTTCGTAGAGCTTGCTCATCTCGGCCATGCCCTTCAGCGCTGCCTCGCGGCTCGCCGCCGCCGTTTCCGCGCCGCTGGGGCCGGTCGCGATAAAGCCTTCCACGCCCTGGTTCTGCTTGGTGGCGAAGTCGCGGACTTCCTGGCTGATCTGCATCGAACAGAATTTGGGGCCGCACATGCTGCAGAAATGCGCGGTCTTGGCGCCTTCCGCCGGCAGGGTCTGGTCGTGGAATTCCTCGGCCGTATCGGGGTCGAGCGACAGGTTGAACTGGTCGCGCCAGCGGAATTCGAAGCGCGCCTTGCTCAGCGCATCGTCGCGCACCTGCGCCGCCGGATGGCCCTTGGCAAGGTCGGCGGCGTGCGCGGCGAGCTTGTAGGTGACCACGCCGACCTTCACGTCATCGCGATCGGGCAGGCCCAGATGCTCCTTGGGCGTGACATAGCAGAGCATCGCGGTGCCGTACCAGCCGATCTGCGCCGCGCCGATGCCGCTGGTGATATGGTCATAGCCGGGCGCAATGTCCGTGGTGAGGGGGCCAAGCGTGTAGAAGGGCGCTTCGCCGCACACTTCCAGCTGCTTTTCCATATTCTCCTTGATCTTGTGCATCGGCACATGGCCCGGCCCTTCGATCATCACCTGCACGTCGGACTTCCACGCGCGGTGGGTCAGCTCGCCCAGCGTATAGAGCTCGCTGAACTGCGCCTCGTCATTGGCATCGGCGATCGATCCGGGGCGCAGGCCATCGCCCAGCGAATAGGCGATGTCGTACGCCTTCATGATCTCGGTGATCTCGTCGAAATGCTCGTAGAGGAAGCTTTCCTTGTGATGCGCCAGGCACCATTTGGCCATGATCGACCCGCCGCGCGAGACGATGCCGGTGACGCGCTTCGCCGCCATCGGGATGTACGCCAGGCGGACGCCTGCATGGATGGTGAAATAGTCCACGCCCTGTTCGGCCTGTTCGATCAGCGTGTCGCGGAAAATCTCCCAGGTCAGCTCCTCGGCAATGCCGCCGACCTTTTCCAGCGCCTGATAGATCGGCACGGTGCCGATCGGCACGGGGCTGTTGCGCAGGATCCATTCGCGCGTGTCGTGGATATTGCGGCCGGTGGACAGGTCCATCACCGTGTCCGCGCCCCAGCGGATCGACCAGACCATCTTGTCGACCTCGGACGCGACGTCGGAAGCGACCGCGCTGTTGCCGATATTGGCGTTGATCTTGACCAGGAAGTTGCGGCCGATCGCCATCGGCTCGGTTTCGGGATGGTTGATGTTGCTGGGGATGATCGCACGGCCCCGCGCCACTTCGTCGCGGACGAATTCGGGCGTCACATAATCGGGGATCGACGCGCCGAAGCTGTTGCCGTCGCGGCGATATTCCTTGAGCCGCTCGCGGCCCAGATTCTCGCGCTCGGCGACATATTCCATCTCGGGCGTGATGATGCCGCGACGGGCATAATGCATCTGGCTGACATTCATGCCGGGCTTGGCGCGCAGCACGGTCTTGCGGACATTGGGGAAGGGGGGCACGCCGCCCGAGCGATCGGGGCCGAGCCGGCCGTTATCCTCGGGGCGAACCTCGCGCTGCGGCACATGGTCGACATCGCCGCGCGCCAGGATCCAGTCGCGGCGCAGCTCGGGCAGGCCGGCGGAGATGTCGATATGCGCATTGGGGTCGGTATAGGGGCCCGAGGTGTCATAGACGCGGACCGAAGGCTCGCCGCCGGCGAGATCGATCTCGCGCATCGCAACGCGGATGCCGCTGCCCGATTTGGTCGCGACATGGATCTTGCGGCTGCCGCGAATGGGCCCGGTGGTCACGCCGATCTCGGTGCGGGCAGGAAAATCAGCCATTATCATGCTCTCCTTGTGCGGCGGGAGAGCGGATGCGGGCGCATGAATGGACAACGCCGCTCCCTCCCTCCGCCGGTATCAGCCGGTTCAGGTTCAACGGGTCGTGGGGCGCAAACCCACCTCTCAGCCGCTCGGCTCCCCGGGGATGGGGTGCAGATTAGGCTGGTCGGGCCGCCAAGGCCAGAGAAATCCGCTTGCTCTATGTGTATTGCCGTTATAATACACCACCATGCTGACGTTGACCGACATCTCCCGATCCTATGGCCGCAAGCGCGTGCTTGAGGGCGTTTCCGCCACCTTTCCCACGGGCCTCACGCTGCTGGTCGGGCCGAGCGGGGCGGGGAAGTCGACCTTGCTCAGGCTGCTCGCCACGGCGGAGAAGCCCAATGCGGGGACGGTCGCGTGGGATGGGGTCGCGCTGCCGGGGGCGCGCAAGGCTTTGCGGGGGGTGCTGGGCTATGCGCCGCAGGCGGTCGATCTGCCCGAGGACCTGACCGCGCGCGAATTTGCGTTGCATATGGCGGCGTTGAAGGGGCTGGAGGCGCGCGCGGCGGACGCGCAGTTCGGTGCGATTACCGGGCGGATCGGGCTGCATGCCGATATCAACAACCGCATCGCCACCTTTTCCGGCGGGATGCGGCGGCGGCTGGTGTTTGCACAGGCGATGCTCGGCGCGCCGCGACTGCTCGCGCTCGATGAGCCGACGGCGGAGCTCGACGGCGAGACCGCCGCGCAGGTCAGCGCGCTGATCGTCGAGCGGGCGCGCGAGGCGGTGGTGGTGATGACCACGCACCTTGCCGATGCGCTCGCGCCCCAGGCGGTGCAGGTGCTGCGCGTCGACCAGGGCCGGGTCGCGCCGCAATGATGCAGGGCGCGCAACCGGCGGCGCAACCGGGCGCGGTGCTGCGCTCGTCGTTCGTCACCAGCCTCACGCGCTATCGGCGCAGCTGGGGGCTGTGGCTGCTGCTGCTGATCGCGCCGGTGGGCGCGCGCTTCATGATCTCGGACGAGAGCGGGCGCGGCGTGGCGATCGCGGTCGCCGACCAGCTGCCGGTGCTGACATCGGCGATGCTGGGCGTGTGGCTGGGCATCGTGGTGACGACGCTGTTGCTGCCGGTCGGCTATATTTACCTCCGCGCCAATACCAACCGCCGCCAGCCCTGGCAGGTGGAAGAGGTAACCGCCGCGCCGCGCATCGCGATGCTGTTGGGGCGGTTCGCCGCCGATGCCGCGGTGCTGCTCGGCACGCTGGGCACGCTGACGCTGGCGGGCTGGTTCCTCGGCTGGCTGATGGTGAGCGGCCCCTACAGCCTGTGGCAGATCGCCTATCCGCTCTGGCTGATCGCCGCGCCGCCGCTGATCGCGCTCGCAAGCTTGCGCATCCTGTTCGATGCGGTGCCATGGCTGCGTGGCGCACTGGGGGATCTCGCCTATTTCTTCGTGTGGATGGCCTCGATCATCATGCCGCTGCTGGGAGCGAACCAGCCTTCATCGTTCACCGCCAATCTGTTCGACCATCCGGGCTTCGTCCGCCCGCTCGCCGGGCCTGAGCCTGCGGGCGAGATGAACGTCCAGATCGGCGGGGTGGACCCGGCCACGCTCAAGCCCGGCCGCATCGACCTCGACGTGGCCGCCGGGCTGCACGCACCGGGCTATATCGCCGCGCGCCTTGCCTGGATCGGGATTGCGGTGGCGCTGGTGCTGGTCGCGGGGCTGATCTATCGCCCGCACCGGTCGGGGCGCAGGCAGGCCGGACAGGGGCGCATTGCGAAGCTTCTCTCCGCCGGGCCACCGGCGGCCGTGCGCGCCGATGCGCCGCCGGCGCCGCCCGCACGGTCGGTACTGCTGGGGCTGGTTCTGGCGGAGTTCCGGCTGATCGGCGCAGGACGACTGTTCCTGCTGCTCGCGGCGGCGGCGACGCTCGCAGGGATTTTCGGCGATTACCGGCATATCGGCAGTCCGGCGGCGCTGCTGCTGCTCGTCTTCGCCCTGAGCGCGCAGGCCGGGCGCTGCGAGGCGCGGGGGCTGTTGAAGCTCACCGCGACCACGGCGACCCTGCCGATGCTGCGCCGGGCGGCGTTTGTTGTTGCGGGGCTGGCATGGTCGCTGCTGCTCGCGCTGCCCGCCGCGATCGTGCGCGGATCGGGCGAGCCGCTGCTGCTCGCGCTGACCACCGGGGCGGCGGCTTCGGTGACCGCAATCACGCTTGCCGCGCTGACGGGGTCGTCCTTCGCGCCGCGCGTGGTGCTGCTGATCGCCTGGTATGTCTATTTCTCGAGCTGACGCCAATTCATGGCACCATGGTGCGCGCCCTCGACCCTGACCAATCGACAGGCCTATGACCCACCGCATTGCTGCTGTCACAGGCGGCGATTAGGATCGCGCTACCCAGCACCAACAGGAGAGAACCATGCCCGCGCATGAGATAGATTATGAGATCAAGGGCCAGGAATTGCAGTTCGTCGAGATCGAACTCGACCCCGGCGAGAGTGCGGTGGCCGAGGCCGGGTCGATGGTCTGGAAGGACCCCTCGATCGAGATGACCACCGTGTTCGGCGATGGCAGCGACGACCAGGGCGGCGGCTTCATGGGCAAGCTGCTCGGCGCGGGCAAGCGTCTCGTCACCGGCGAGAGCCTGTTCACCACCGTGTTCACGCACACGGGCTCTGGCAAGGCGCGCGTCGCCTTCGGTGCGCCGGTGCCGGGATCGATCCTGCCCATCGACCTGTCGCAATATGGCGGGCGGCTGATCTGCCAGAAGGACAGCTTTCTCGCTGCGGCCAAGGGCGTGTCGATCGGCATCCATTTCCAGAAGCGCATCCTCACCGGCCTGTTCGGCGGCGAGGGCTTCATCATGCAGAAGCTCGAGGGCGACGGCATGGTGTTCGCGCAGATGGGCGGCACGATCGTCGAACGCGAGCTGCGCGCGGGCGAGGAGCTGCACGTCGATACCGGTTGTATCGCCGCGTTCACCGGCAATGTCGATTTCGACCTGGTCTCGGCGGGCGGCATCAAGACCTCGCTGTTCGGCGGCGAGGGCCTGTTCTTCGCGCGGCTGCGCGGGCCGGGCCATGTGTGGATCCAGTCGCTGCCCTTCTCGCGGCTCGCCGGGCGGATGCTGGCTGCCGCAGGACCGCGCGGCGGTCAGAACCGGGGCGAAGGCTCTGCGCTCGGCGCGTTTGGCGACCTGATCAGCGGCAACAACTGAGGATGAAAGGCCCCGCGCGTCGCACCGGCGCGCGGGGCCTTTCCGAAAATCAGAAGGTGTAGGTCACGCCGACGCCGCCGAAATACTGGTTGGCATCGCCGCGGATCGACACGATCGGGCTGTCGGCAAAATCGCCCTGCAGCCGCGAATAGCTGGCGAGCGCGAACACGCCCCAGCCGCCATCAAGCGCGTTGCCCGACAGGTCCAGGCCGAGCAGGACCGAGGTCTGGAGCGACTTCAATCCCCCATCGGCACGGAAGCGCGGCAGACCCGATGCAGCGCTGCCGGCGGCATCGACGCTGAAATAGGTATTGGCATAATCGCCATCGACGAAATCGGCTGAGGCGGAGACGTTGACCACGCCCTTGGTGCCGAGCAGCCGGTTATAGCTGACCTGCGGCGTGACGATCGCGCCCGAATGCACCCCGGTCACGTCGAACAGCGCGTCGGTGGTAAAGGTCATGCTGTCGAAGCGGCCGAAGATGCGGTTGATCTTGACCCCGCCCGATGCGCCGAGCTCGAGCGCGATCGGAAAGTCGCCCAGCCGCTTGACCACGGCGTCGCGGATGCGATTGTTGCGCTCGGGCCGAACGCGGAACATGGGGCCGGCGATGAATTCCACCTTGGGCAGCACCGGGTCCTTGACCAGGTCGACGAACAGGCCCGGGCCGCGCGCAGCGAAATTATAGCCCTTGTAGCTGCCCTGGATGATCGGAGCGGGAAAGAAGACATACTGGTCCGAGCCTTCGTAGCTGGGCACCATGCCTGCCCCCAGGCCCACGGTCATGTAGAAATCCTTGGCAAACACCGACTGCGACATCGCCGCGGCGGTGGCGAGAAGCCTCATCTGTTCGGGCGTCGGCCCGGGCTTCGCGGGGGCCTGCTGCTTCTGTTCCTCTGCGGCAGGCGCGGGCGGCTGGTCGGCTACGGCCTGGGCAAGCGCAGGCGTGCTGACGCTGGCAAACAGGGCAAGGCTCGCAAGGGTTCTGGCGATCATCGGATGAATTCCATGAAGGATGGCGCTCCGCCGGGGCGAGAGCATGTGGGGGGACACCGCGCGGCCCGATATAATGCTGCGGTGCAACAGATCAAGGCGGTTGCGCAGGGTGTGGACTTTTGTGAATAAATTTACAGGATGACAAATCAGGGCCTTCGCACTTGCCGCAATTAGACAAGATTCTTGCAGCGATCATGCGGTGATCTCGCTCATGTCGCGTAAATCAACAGCATCAGCTGTCAATTTGTGACACTGCCTGATTCGCAAGAGGAAAGCCCCATGTCCTATACCGATCACATCCGCGCCAACGAACAGCTCGTTGCTAGCAAGCAGGGCCGCTGGACCGGCATCAACCCCGAATCCGTCGCGCGCATGCAGCTGCAGAACCGGTTCAAGACCGGTCTCGACATCGCCCGCTATACCGCGAAGATCATGCGCGAGGACATGGCCGCCTATGATGCCGATCCGTCGCAATACACCCAGTCGCTGGGCTGCTGGCACGGCTTCATCGCGCAGCAGAAGATGATCGCGATCAAGAAGCATTTCGGCACCACCAAGCGCAAGTATCTCTACCTGTCCGGCTGGATGGTCGCCGCGCTGCGCAGCGAATTCGGCCCGCTGCCCGACCAGTCGATGCACGAGAAGACCAGCGTGCCCGCGCTGATCGAGGAACTCTACACCTTCCTGCGCCAGGCCGATGCGCGCGAGCTCGACCTGCTGTTCAGCGGCATCGACAAGGCACGCGCCGCCGGTGATACTGCGAAGGAACAGGAACTGCTCGCCCAGGTCGAGAATTTCCAGACGCATGTCGTGCCGATCATCGCCGATATCGATGCCGGTTTCGGCAATGCCGAAGCGACCTATCTGCTCGCCAAGAAGATGATCGAGGCCGGCGCCTGCGCGCTGCAGATCGAGAACCAGGTGTCCGACGAAAAGCAGTGCGGCCATCAGGACGGCAAGGTCACCGTGCCGCACGAGGACTTTCTCGCCAAGATCCGCGCCTGCCGCTATGCGTTCCTGGAACTGGGCGTCGAGGATGGCGTCATCGTTACCCGCACCGACTCGCTGGGTGCGGGCCTGACCAAGCAGATCGCCGTCAGCCACGAGCCGGGCGATATCGGCGACCAGTATAACAGCTTCCTCGACTGCGAGGAGATCGACCCCGCGACCGCGCGCAACGGTGATGTCATCCTCAACCGCAACGGCCGCCTGCTGCGTCCGAAGCGTCTGCCCAGCAACCTGTTCCAGTTCCGCGAAGGTACCGGCGAGGATCGCTGCGTGCTCGACAGCATCACCTCGCTTCAGAACGGTGCCGACCTGCTGTGGATCGAGACCGAAAAGCCGCATGTCGAGCAGATCGCGGGCATGATGGACCGCATCCGCGAAGTCGTTCCCAACGCCAAGCTGGTGTACAACAACTCGCCTTCGTTCAACTGGACGCTGAACTTCCGCCAGCAGGTCTATGACGCGATGGTCAAGGAAGGTCTGGACGTGTCCGAATATGATCGCGCCCAGCTGATGGACGCCAAATATGACGATACTGAGCTCGGCATCGCCGCCGACAAGCGCATCCGCACCTTCCAGGCCGATGGCGCGCGCCGCGCGGGCATCTTCCACCACCTGATCACGCTGCCCACCTATCACACCGCCGCGCTGTCGACCGACAATCTGGCGAAGGAATATTTTGGAGAAGCGGGCATGCTGGGTTATGTACTCGGCGTCCAGCGGCAGGAGATCCGTCAGGGAATCGCATGCGTGAAGCACCAGAACATGTCTGGCAGCGACATCGGCGATGCTCACAAGGAATATTTCGCTGGCGAGGCGGCGCTGAAGGCAGGCGGCGTCAACAACACGATGAACCAGTTCTCGTAAGAGCGCGGTTCATGGTGATCGGTACTGCGTTGAAAAGAATGTTTGACCGATAAAGTTTTCCTGGGGAGGAAAAAGGTTACCCCGCCGGTGGCAACATCGGCGGGTTTCCTTTTTTCATGGTTCGACTTCGTGGTATTTTGTCGGCCGACTCGTTTGATGGAGGCGGCATATGGGCAAGGTCATCGGGCTGGGCGGGCTGTTCTTGAAATCGCCGGACCCGGATGCGCTGCGCGCATGGTATGCGCGCGTTCTCGGTCTCGCCTTCGACGACTGGGGTGGGCTTGTCTTCCTGCCACAGGACGCCGCGAATCACCCCGGCGCGGGCACGGTCTTTTCGCCCTTCGCGCAGAGCAGCGAATATTTCGCGCCGTCCACCAAGGAGTTCATGTTCAACCTGATGGTCGACGATCTCGAGTCCGTGCTTGCCCGCTGCGCTGCCGAAGGGGTGGAGCCGGTCAAGACCTTCCCCGCCGAGGCGAACGGCCTGTTCGCGCACATCATGGACCCCGAAGGCCGCAAGATCGAATTGTGGCAGCCCAAGCCGATGGCGTGATCCCGGCGCATCTGCGCAGGCGATGGTCGCGTAGCTGGGCGAGTACCACATCACAGGGGGCCATGATGTTCCGATATGCCTTGCTTGCGCTCAGTCTTGTTTCCGTTTCTGCGGCAAGTGCCCAGCCAGCGTCCTCTTCCGCTCCTAATGCCACAGCGGCCCGTGCAAGCCTGGTGGGATCGTGGGAAGGCGAGCTCGGCTATCTCGACTATTCGGCCAACCGCTGGTTCGGCATTCCGGTCAAAACGCGCATCATCGACCAGGGCGATGGCGCGACGATGCTGCGTGTTTCCGATTTCGACGATGGACCCAAGGTCGGCATTGTCCGCATCACCACCGGCGAACTGTTCGATGAGAAGGCCGACACGGTCTCGGTCGCAACCTTCCGCAAAGGTCGAGCTGTCGAAGTAATGACCTATGCGATCCGTATCGATCCGGGCTCGCGCGATGCCACGCATTGGACGATGGTCGAGGAGACAAAGGCCAGCGACGACAACCGTCCGGCAACACTCCGCCTCACCACCGTGCGCGATGGCGACAAGGTCGAGACGTTGAAGGAGGTCGATTTTCTCGACGACGACAAGAGCGAGTGGCTCACCCGCAACCGCACCCGCTTGACGCGCGTTGGCGACTGACGCCAGTTCACCTGCGTCCCATCATTCGCGCAAAGGTCCCGCCATGCTCCGCTATGCCGCCGCCTATCTGTTCACCGGGCTCGCCTTCGCGCTGATCGACAGCGTCTGGCTCAAGACCATGGCGCCGCGGCTCTACCAGCCGCTGCTCGGCGATCTGCTCGCCCCGTCCTTCCGGCTTGCGCCTGCGGTGGTTTTCTACCTGCTGTACATCGCGGGCATCCAGATTTTCGCGGTGGTCCCTGCGCTCGCCGATGGCCGCTGGCAGACCGCGCTGGTCAAGGGCGCGCTGCTCGGCTTTTTCTGCTACATGACCTATGACCTGACCAACCAGGCGACGCTCGCCACCTGGAACACGAAGATCACCGTGCTCGACATCATCTGGGGCACGTTCCTCACCGGATCGTCGGCGCTGGTGGGCTTTGCGGTAACGCGGGCGGTGTTCAAATAACCGTCATTCCCGCGAATGCGGGAATCCCGCTTTTGCGCGTCAGTTGCCCGAGGAAGCGGGACCCACGCCTTCGCGGGGGTGACGAGCAGGTCAGGCGGCTTGCACGCTCTCGGGCAATCGCCAGTCGATCGGCTCCAGTCCCTGGCCTTCCAGAAACGCATTCGCCTGGCTGAAATGCCCGCAGCCCAGGAACCCGCGATGTGCCGAGAGCGGCGAGGGGTGCGGGGCCTTCAGCACCAGATGCCGTCCGCCGCGATCGACGCTATCGACGCCCGCCGCCTTCTTTTGCGCATGGCTGCCCCAGAGCAGGAACACGACCGGGTGTTCTAGCGCATTGACCCGCGCGATCACCGCATCGGTGAACCGCTCCCACCCCTTGCCCTGGTGCGACCCGGCATCGCCCATCTCGACCGTCAGCACCGCGTTGAGCAGCAGCACGCCTTGTCTCGCCCAGGATTCCAGGAAGCCGTGGCGCGGCGGCGCGATGCCGAGATCGCGCTGCAATTCCTTGTAGATGTTCACCAGCGAGGGCGGCACCGGCACGCCGTGACGCACACTGAAGCACAGGCCGTGCGCCTGGCCGGGGCCGTGATACGGGTCCTGCCCCAGGATGACGACGCGCACCTTGTCCGGCGGGGTGAGGTCGAGCGCGCGGAACCAGTGGCTGCCCGGCGGGAAGATGCGCGCGCCCGCCGCCTTGCGTTCGAGCAGGAAGCGCTTGAGATCGGCCATATAGGGCGCGGCAAACTCGCCAGCGAGCGCCTCGCGCCATTGCGGATCGAGTTGGATGGTGGCTTGGTGGCTGGCACTGTCGGGCATGCGCGCGACCTTGACGCGGCCCCGGGGGCAGCGTCAAGCGAAGGGTTGGCGTCTTGACGCAGAATGATGCTATGCCATGCCGCCATCACGAATCGCGACGCATTAGCAGGGGTTGCCATCATGCCGCTCACCCACGCCAAGCCTGTCACCTTCATCAACACCGCCAACCGCCGCGCCGCCGAAAGCTTCTATCGCGACGTGCTGAAGCTCACGTTCGTTGCCGATGACGGCTTTGCCGCCGTGTTCGATCTGGGCAGCGCGGTGCTCCGCATCACCGAGCTGGAAGGCTATGCCGCCTCGCCGCACCCGGCGCTCGGCTGGTCGGTCGAGGATATCGAGCAGACCATGGAGCATCTGGCCAGCCGGGGCGTCGCGCCCAAATTCTATGAAGGCTTCGGCCAGGACGCGCTCGGCATCTGGACTGCGCCCGATGGGGCGGCGCGTGTCGCCTGGTTTCAGGACCCCGACGGCAACCTGCTCAGCGTCGTGCAAAGCGGCTGAGCCGCTTTACAGCGAGTGCACCAGATGCCCGCCATCGACTGTCAGGATGCTGCCGGTCATGAAGCGGCTGGCGTCCGAGGCGAGCAGCAATAGCGGCCCGTCGAGGTCGGGCAGCTCGCCATAACGGCGCATCGCGATGCGCTTGCGCAAGGGTTCGCCCGCTTCGCCCGAAAGCTGGTCGCGGTTGATATCGGTGAGAAAATAGCCCGGCGCGAGTGCGTTGACCCGGATGTTGAACCGCGCCAGTTCCATCGCCAGCTGCCGCGTCATGTGCAGCACGCCCGCCTTGGACACCGCATAGGGCCCGGTGCCCGCCGCGGTCTGGAATCCGGTGATCGAGGCGGTGTTGATGATGTTGCCGCCGCCGCGCTCGCGCATGCCGCGCGCCGCCTCGGTCGCGACGTTCCACGCGCCTTTCAGGTTGATGCCCATTACGAAGTCGTAATCGTCCTCGGTCTGGTCGAGTGCGCGCTTGGTTACCGCGACCCCGGCATTGTTGATGCAGGTGTCGATCGCGCCAGCCGCAGCCATCCCTTCGCGCACCGAGGCGAGATCGGCGACGTCCATGCGAATCGCCTCGGCGCTGCCGCCGGTGCTTCTGATCTCCTCGACCAGCGCCTCGAGCGCGGGCAGGCGGCGCGCGGTGACGATGACATGCGCGCCGCTCTTCGCCAGCAGCCGCGCGAAATGCGCGCCGAAGCCTTCGCTCGATGCCCCGGTGACGAGGATGCGCTGGCCGGTCAGGTCTGCGGTCAGGGTCATGCCGACACTCCTTGCGCGGCTTTCTCTTGGGCGTGCTTGTGGTCGCGCTTGATCTTCTTGGCGAGCGACCATTTGTGCACTTCGGTCGGGCCGTCATAGATGCGGAAGGCGCGGATTTCACGGAACACCTGCTCGACAATCGTGTCGCCGCTGACGCCCTTGCCGCCCATCACCTGCACGCAGCGATCGGCGACGCGCATCAGCGCCTCGGACACCGCGACCTTGGTCATCGAGCTTTCGACCGTGCCCAGTTCGCCGGTATCGAGCACGCCCGCGCACCAGGCGATCATCAGCTCGGCCTGTTTCAGGTCGATCAGGTTTTCGGCGAGCATGAAGCCGACTCCCTCGTGATCGACCAGCGGCTTGCCGAACGCATGGCGGCGGCAGGCATAGTCGCTCGCGATCTCGTGCGCGCGGGTCGCCGCACCGAACCAGCGCATGCAGTGTGACAGCCGGGCGGGCGAGAGGCGGACCTGCGCATATTTGAAGCCCTCGCCGCTCTGGCCCAGCATCTGGTCGGCGGGAACGCGTAAGTTTTCGATCGCGACCACCGCATGGCCGCCGGGCATCGAGCTGTCGATGGTGTCGAGCACGCGCTCGATGCGGATCGCGGGATCGGGCAGGTCGACCAGGAACATGCAAGCGCCGTCGTCCGATTTCGCCATGACGATGCCGACCTTCGCGCCTTCCGCGCCGGTGATGAACGCCTTGCGCCCGTTGATCACCCAATGGTTGCCGTCGAGCTTCGCGGTGGTCTTCATCATCGACGGGTCGGAGCCCGCGCCGCCTTCCTCCGCCGGTTCGGTCATGAAAAAGGCCGAGCGCGATTCGCCCGAGACGAGCTGGTTGAGGAACCGTGCCTTCTGCTCGGGGCTGCCGACCTTGCCGAGCAGGTACATGTTGCCTTCGTCGGGCGCGGCGGTGTTGACCGCGACAGGGCCGAGCGGCGACAGGCCCGATTTCTGCAGCACGATCGCGGTCTGCGCCTGGGTCAGGTGGCGGCCATCGGGCAGGATATGCGGCGTCATCACCCCGGCTTGGCGGGCGAGCGCGCGCAGCTCGAGCACCAGCTCTTCCGACGGCCCATGCGCGCCGCAACGCGGATCGCGCTCATAGGGGGCGACGACATCGCGGACGAAGCGCTCGACCTTCCCGGCAATGGCATCGACTTCGGCGGCAGACAGATGGGACATGAAAATGGCTCCCGGGAACGTTCATGGATTTGGCTTTGCGGGGTAAACAAGCTGACGGTTTAATCAACTGATTAAAGTGCGCGGAGGGCGTACCGATGCCCCACCGTGCCGTCCCCCACCGGTCCCCTGCGCAGGCAGGGGCCCATCTCCCGCCGGTTTTTCCAGAGGCACCGTCCGGAGATGGGCTCCCGCCTTCGCGGGAGACCGGAAAGTGGAGTACATCTCGCCGCTTGCTTCGCTAGTCCGGAATGTACCAGCGCATCACGCCTTCATATCGGCCCTCGATGGTTTCGCCTTGGCTATTGGTCGCGGGATAAAAACGCGCGCGCCGAACCAGATTTCGGCATGTCGCCTCATCCAGCCATTGCGAGCCGGAGGATTCTGTTATTTCGCATTGGGCGACCCGCCCCGTGGGAGCGATCAACAAAAGGTAACGGGTGACGCCCTTGTCGCGGGTGTCCGTGGGATAATCCTGCAATGTAATCCACGCAGAGGCGTCATTCCGGGGTCTGGCAGCCTGGTTGGCCGCATGATGCGTGTGGCCTGCCTGGTCGACCTTGCGCTGACTTTCCGAACTTGCAACGACCGGCTCAGCAATCGCTAAGACGATCAATGAGATGCCCAACGCGCCAGCAAAGAGATTGAGCAAGTATCTCGAAGCCATTGGCATCCTCCGACGGGTTACGTCGGCAGTGTGAGCCTGTTCCAGGTCGGGAGCAATACTGTCCGGCAAAACGATCGTGTAAGCGAGGCGACAGTTTTGGCATGGACAGCTAACCAACCAAACAACCAACAAAAACCCCGCCGCACCATCAGGTGCAGGCGGGGTTTCGTGTCTCTCATCCGGACCGTTCAGGCCCGGAAAGCCTGGTCAGCCGTTGTGCGGGACCAGGTTGACGGCCGAGTGCTTGCCGCGGCGATCGACTTCGAGGTCGAACTCCAGGCGGTCGCCCTGGTTGAGGCCTGCCATGCCGGCACGCTCGACCGCGCTGATGTGCACGAACGCGTCGGGCTGGCCATCGTCGCGGGTGATGAAGCCGAAGCCCTTCATCGCGTTGAAGAACTTGACGGTTCCAGTGGCACGCTCGCCGGTCAGCTCGCGGCGCGGAGCCTCGCTGCGCGGACCGCGATCACCGCGATCGCCGCCGCCCGAACCTTCGGACACGGGGATCAGCTCGCCATCGACCTTGAGGTCGCTCGCCGAGACCTTGCCGCCGCGATCGACCAGCGTGAATTCCAGGCCCTGACCTTCGGCCAAGTTAGACAGGCCGGCTCGCTCGACCGCGCTGATATGCACGAACACGTCGTCGCCGCCATCTTCGCGCTGGATGAAGCCGAAGCCCTTTTGCGCGTTGAAGAACTTCACCTTGCCCTTGGCTTCGCCGACCACCTGGGTGGGCATGCCGCCAAAGCCGCCGCGACCACCACCGCCGCCGCCGCCGCGCGGGCCGCCGCCGAAGCCACCGCCACCTCCGCCGCCGAAGCCGCCACGGTCGCCACCGCCGAACCCGCCGCGATCACCGCCGCCGAAACCACCACGGTCACCATAGGAAGGCGGAGGCGAAAAAGCGTCGAAATCATCCTCGCCAAATCTGTCGCGTTTATCCCGGCCTCTGCCGCCGCGCCGACCCCTGTCAAAACTCATGCCGAACTATTCACTTTCAATGTCGTCCTGGATCACTCGCTCAAGAACAGGGCGGACGTAAACCCCATCACTCAAATTCAGGCCAGCATCCCGGCGAACCTGTCTGACTCCCTGCCAGCCGCCATGAATACTGCGCAAACCTTAAAACACCCCAACCCAAGTCCATGGAAGCAGGCGACTTTTCGACAGCGCCACCGGCCTTCACGGACCAAAAACCTGTGGAAGATCGCATTTCCTGCCTTGCGCAACAGGATGAGCCCGCAAAAGGCGCGCGCTTCCAGTGATTCTCTTAAACCAAATTCGGATGCTTGGCGAACGATAAATGGCCGTGATCGTGGCTTTGCCGCACGTTCGAAGCGGCTGGGCCACAGCGGTGATCGCCGCCGCTGGGCAGCGCGCGGCTCTGCCTGCCGCAAAATCGGTGCCGCGGGCATCCGGCAGGCCTTGCCAGACCCCGATGGCTGCGGCAATTGGGGCTGATGGACAGCATTATCCCGCTCTTGAGCGACCCGGCCGCCTGGGCCGCGCTCGTCACGCTCGTGATCCTGGAAGTCGTGCTCGGCATCGACAACCTGATCTTCATCTCGATCCTCTCGAACAAGCTGCCGGTGCACCAGCAGCAGACCGCGCGCCGCGTCGGCATCGGCCTGGCGCTGGTCATGCGGCTGGCGCTGCTGTCGATGATCGCCTTCATCGTCTCGCTGACCACGCCGGTGTTCGATCTGGGCATCACCGGCGCACCCGGCCAGAATGGCGAGCCGACCTTCGAGACGCAGTTCTCGTGGCGCGACCTCATCCTGATTTCGGGCGGGCTGTTCCTGGTTTGGAAGGCGACAAAGGAGATCCATCACAGCGTCGATGACGAGCCCTCGGGCGAGGCGCTCGACAAGAAGGGCAAGGCCGCGATCGGCTTCGGCGCGGCGATCGTGCAGATCATCGCGCTCGACATGGTCTTCTCCATCGATTCGATCCTCACTGCCGTCGGCATGACCGACGAGGTTCCGATCATGATGGCCGCCGTGATCATCACCGTGGGCGTGATGCTGGTCGCTGCCGATCCGCTTGCGAACTTCATCAACCGCAACCCCACGGTGGTCATGCTCGCTTTGGGCTTCCTGCTGATGATCGGCGCAGTGCTGATCGCCGATGGCTTCGGCGTGCACGTGCCCAAGGGTTATATCTATGCCGCCATGGCCTTTTCTGCGATGGTGGAAACCTTGAACATCTGGGCCCGCAACGGGCGCGAAAAGCGGCGCGTCGCATCGCCGACAAACACGGACGGCGAGACAGCATGAGCGTTTATTTTCACGAGGAAGACCTGCCGGCCGACGTGCTGGCACCCGGCCCGGTCGCAGTGGATACCGAAACCATGGGCCTCATCACCCCGCGCGATCGCCTCTGCCTGGTGCAGATTTCGGATGGGCGCGGAGACGAGCATCTGGTGCGCTTCATGCCCGGCAGCGAATATGCCGCGCCGAACCTGCGCGCCGTGCTGGCCGATCCCAAACGCCTGAAGCTCTATCATTTCGCGCGGTTCGATCTGGCGGCGATCAAGCATTATCTGGGCGTGATGGCCGCGCCGGTCTTCTGCACCAAGATCGCCTCGCGCCTGATCCGCACCTATACAGACCGGCATGGCCTGAAGGAGCTGGTGCGCGAGGTGCTGGGCAAGGAGCTGAGCAAGGTGCAGCAGTCGAGCGACTGGGGCGCGCCGGAGATCAACGATGCCCAACGCGATTATGCCGCGAGCGACGTGCGATTCCTGCACGCGCTGCACGTGGCGATGGACGCGCGGCTGGTACGCGAAGGGCGCCGCGAGATCGCGCAGGCCTGTTTCGACTTCCTGCCCGCACGCGCCGAGCTCGATCTCGCCGGCTGGCCGGAAATTGATATTTTCGCGCACGCCTAATATATCGCGCCTTCCGAAGAACGCCCGTTCGTCGCGCGTTCGCAGTCCACAGGCCTGAAAAGCGTTCCATGACCCAGCGTGCCGATCAGATGCGTAGCCGCCGCCAGCTGTTCGCCGCGCCCGGCAGCAGCCATGACAAGATGGTGCGCTTTCTCGGCATGTTCCTGCCCGCCGCGATCGGCGTGCTGGTCGCGTTTCTCGCGCTCGCGCCGCTGCTGCGCAATACCGAGGTCAGCTTCCTGCTCGACAAGAACCAGGTCGATATCGCGCGCGAACGCATGCGCGTGACCCAGGCCCTGTATCGCGGCCAGGACAGCGAAGGCCGGCCCTTCTCGCTCGAGGCGGGATCGGCGGTGCAGAAAAGCTCGCGAAATCCGGTGGTCGAGATGAACGATCTGGCCGCGCGCATCCTGCTGAAGGACGGCCCGGGCGTGCTCGAGGCGGGGCGCGGCAATTACAATATGGATACCGAGCAGGTCGAAGTGGTCGGTCCGGTCCAGTTCAGCAGCGCCAATGGCTACCGCATGGTGACGCGCGACGTCGATATCGATCTGCCCAAGCGCAGCATGGTCAGCCGGGGCGAGGTGACCGGACGCTTGCCGACTGGCACTTTCCGCGCCGACCGGCTAAAGGCGAACCTTGCCGAGCGCACGGTGACGCTGGAAGGGCGTGCACGGCTGCGCATGACCCAAGGCGGCCTGCCATGACAGGTTTGAGGAAGACAGGAAGCAGCATGCGGTTTTCGGGCAGGATTTCAGGGGCGGCGCGGCGCGCCCTGCTGGCGGTTTCGGCTGGCGGCATCGCCATGGCCGGGCTGTTGCTTTCTCCCGCCAGCGTGACCGCACAGTCGCTGATGAACCACAACAGCAATGCGCCGGTCGATTATGCCGCCGACCGGATCGAGCTGCAGGATCGCGCCAATCGCGTGCTGCTGTCGGGCAATGTCGACATCACCCAGGCGGGCCTTCGCCTGCAGGCGGCGCGGATGACCGTGGCCTATCGCAACGCCGGCGGCATCGAGATCGAGCGGATCGATGCGAATGGCGGCGTCGTCGTCACCAAGGGCGAAGAGCGTGCCAGCGGCAATGTCGGCATCTATGATTTCAACCGGCGCATCATCACGCTGATCGGCAATGTCGCGCTGCGCCAGGGCGGCAACACGCTCAATGGCGGGCGCATGGTCATCGACCTGACCACGGGTCGCTCGACCGTCGACGGCCGCTCGGCTGGTGGCGCGCCCGGTCAGACCGGCAGCGCCGGTGGGCGCGTGTCGGGCACGTTCTCGGTACCCAAGCGGGATTGAGCTCCAGCCGATACACGCTTCCGTCATCCTGAACTTGTTTCAGGATCCATCGTGCCCCATCAGCCACAGCCGCTTGGGGTGAAATGGACCCTGAAACAAGTTCAGGGTGACGAATAGGGAAGCGACACTACACCCTCCATGCATAAATCCTGCCATCCTGCGATTATCGCCGGTTTTCATCGCCTTGTTCCGTGCTATGGGAGGGGCAAGACACCGACGGGCCCAAGCGCCGCCGGAAAGGTTTGCAGGAAGTCACAATGAACGATGTCGCCCCCCAGGGCCTGCTCAGCGGTACCGCGGCCGATCCGGCGACGTCGCGCGATGGCCTGAACGTCGTCTCGATCGCCAAGAGCTATGACAAGAAGGTCGTGCTCTCGGACGTGTCGCTGCAGGTCGCCAAGGGCGAGGTGCTCGGCCTGCTCGGCCCCAATGGCGCGGGCAAGACGACGTGCTTCTACTCGATCATGGGGCTGGTAAAGCCCAATTCGGGCCGCATCATGCTCGACGGCGTCGATATCACCCAGCTGCCGATGTACCGCCGCGCGATCCTGGGCCTGGGCTATCTGCCACAGGAAACCTCGATCTTTCGCGGCATGACGGTCGAACAGAATATCAGCGCGGTACTCGAACTGGTCGAGCCGGTGGTCGAAGCGCGCGCCGAGCGGCTCGAGACGCTGCTCGACGAATTCGGCCTGACCCGGCTGCGGTCCTCGCCCGCGATGGCGCTGTCGGGTGGCGAGCGTCGGCGCTGCGAAATTGCACGCGCGCTGGCGGCCAGCCCCTCGATCATCCTGCTCGACGAACCGTTCGCAGGGATCGACCCGCTGTCGATCGCCGACATTCGCGACCTCATCAAGCAGCTCAAGTCGCGCGGCATCGGCGTGCTGATCACCGATCACAATGTCCGCGAGACGCTCGACATCGTCGACCGCGCCTGCATCATCTATGACGGCAAGGTGCTGTTCGCCGGTACACCCGAGGCGCTGGTGGCGGACGAGAATGTGCGCCGCCTGTATCTGGGCGAAGGCTTCGCCTTGTAATGGCACGCCGGGGGGCTGGGGACTGATCCGATGGCACTGGGGCCACGCCTTGACCTGAGGCAGAGCCAGTCGCTGGTGATGACGCCGCAGCTGCAGCAGGCGATCCGCCTGCTGGCGCTGTCGAACATCGAGATCGAGGCGTTCATCGGTGAGGAGCTGGAGCGCAATCCGCTGCTCGAACTGGGCGGCGACGATGGCGGCGGGGACATCCAGCTCGGCGGCGTCGATGCGGTGTTCGATGCGCCCGCCGCACCGCCCTCTGACGGCGATCCCATCGGCAGCGACGAGCTGATCGGCGCCGGGATGGGCGAGATCGACCGCCCGCTCGACATGGACCTCAATGGCGAGGTCTTCCACCATGACAGCGTCAGCGACTGTCCCGAGCGCGTCGCGGGCGAGGGTGCAGCCGGGCTCGACGGTGCGCTGTCGATGAACGACATCGCCACCGGCGGCGGCGCGGACAGTGACGGCTGGGAAGATTCGCTCGAATATGACCTGTCCTTGCGCGAGCATCTGCACGCGCAGGCGGGCATCGTGCTTTCGGGCGTGCAGCTGTTCATCGGGCGGCACCTGATCGAGCTGATCGACGAGAACGGCTATCTGCGCGGCGACCTCCTCCAGGTCTCGCACCAGCTGGGTGTGCCGCTGGCCGAGGTCGAGGCCGCGCTGGCCGCCGTTCAGACGCTCGAGCCGACCGGGGTGGGCGCGCGCGATCTCGCCGAATGCCTGGCGCTGCAGGCGAAGGAGGCGGACCGCTACGACCCGTGCATGGCGCGGCTGATCGACAATCTCGAGCTGCTGGCGCGCGGCGCGCTGCCGCAGCTCAAGCGCATCTGCCGGGTCGATGACGAGGACCTCGCCGATATGATCGCCGAGCTGCGCCAGTACGATCCCAAGCCCGGCAGCCGCTTCGGTGGATCGTCGATCGAGGCGGTGGTGCCCGACCTGTTCGTGGTCGAGCGCGAGGGTAAATGGGTGATCGAAATCAACAGCGCGACCCTGCCGCGGCTGCTGGTCAATCGTTCCTATGCGGTCTCGCTCACCGGTGGGCGGCACGATGCCAAATCCAAGGCCTGGCTCGGCGAATGCCTTGCCGAGGCGAACTGGCTGGTCAAGGCCCTCGACCAGCGCCAGCGCACGATCATCAAGGTGGCGAGCGAGATCGTGAAGCAGCAGGAGGGGTTCTTCCGCAACGGCGTCACGCACCTGCGCCCGCTGACGCTGCGCAGCGTCGCCGACGCGATCGAGATGCACGAATCGACCGTCAGCCGCGTCACCAGCCACAAATATCTCAGCTGCGCGCGCGGGCTGTTCGAGCTCAAATATTTCTTCACCAGCGCGATCCAGTCGACCGATGGCGGCGACGCGGTCTCCGCCTCCGCCGTGAAGAGCCATATCAAGGCGCTGATCGACGAGGAGGATGCCAAGAACATCCTTTCCGACGACCAGCTGGTCGACATGCTGAAAGAGCGCGGTTTCGACATCGCACGGCGCACCGTCGCCAAATATCGCGAGGCTTTGGGGCTCGGCTCCTCGGTCCAGCGTCGCCGCCAGAAGAAGTTGCAAGGCGCGCGGTGAGCGCCATTATCTAGGCTCGGTCAGCGGAATAGCCTCTCCCGCGATGGGAGAGGCAGCGAGACTTGGCCGCTGGCGGCCTAGTCGCAGCGGTGAGGGTGATGGTGCGGACGGGTGCTGCGCTTTCGTCCCGGGGCCCGCTGCGCAATCAGGCGCACTCACTCCCACCCAACCCTCCCCCATCGAGGGGGAGGGCAAGGGAGGTTATTGCAGCGTCACCCTGGGATCGTCGCTGTCACGCCGTCCGAAGAACTGCATCAGCTGCACCAGCAGGTCGGCGCGCGCCTTCAGGCCTTCTGCCTCGAGCAGCGCCTGCTTGGCGGCCGCATCGAACGGCGCGATCTGCGCGATGCCGTTGACCAGCGAACGGTCGTCGAGCCGCGCCACCGAATCCCAGTCGACGCTATAGCCCTGCGCATTGGCGAAGCGCTGCGATTCGCGCTCCAGGCTCGCGCGCTCGATGCTGGAAAGCGCCTGGTCGATCTCGTTTTCCTCGATCAGCTCGGCCTCGATCTGGCGGAACGGCGTGGTCACCTCCAGCTCGCGCAGCACGCGGAACCGCGCAAAGCCTTCGAGCACCAGATTGTAGCGGCCATCCTCCAGCGCCTCGACATCGATGATGCGGCCGACACAGCCCATGTCGAACAGCGGCGGAGGCTCGCCCGCCGCGCGCGGCTGGATCATGCCGATCTGCCTGTCGCGCGCCATCGCGTCGCTGACCAGCGCGCGGTAGCGCGGCTCGAAAATGTGCAGCGGCACCTGCAGTCCGGGGAACAGGATCACCCCGGTGAGCGGAAACAGGGAGATGCGCTGTGCGACCATGGCTGCCATCGCCCTCAGCCGAACAATGCGGCGGAAAGCTTGCGCCGCGTGGCGGACACCCAGGGATCTTCCAGCCCGACCGCCTCGAAGATCTGGAGCAGCCGCGCGCGCGCCGCGCCCTCGTTCCAGTCCTTGTCGGCGCGCACGATGGCGAGCAGATGCTCCGCCGCCTCGTCGCGCGATCCGGCGGCGAACAACGCAACGGCCAGGTCGAAGCGCGCGGCATGATCGTCGCCATTGGCCTCGACCGCAGCGCGCAGCCCGGCAATCTCGCTGTCATCGGCCTTGTCGGCCACCAGCGCCAGCGCCGATTTCGCGCGCTCGAGCAGCGGATCGGCCGCGATTTCGGGCGGAAGGTCGTCGAGCAGCGCCTGCGCCTCTGCGGTCTTGCCCGCTGCGGTCAGCGCACGCACCAGCCCGGCGAGCGCCGCGACGCTATCGGGCGCCATGTCGAGAATCTGCGCGAAGATGCCCGCCGCGCGCTCGCCATCGCCTTCGGCCAGCACCTCTTCACCCATATCGAGGAGCGGCGCGATATCGGGTCCCTTCGGCTCGGCATCGCCCGCCTGGATCGGCAGCTTGTCGAGCAGCTGGTCGATGATTCCCGCCAGTTGCGATTCGGTGCGCGCATTGGTGAGGTTGGCGACCGGCTGGCCCTGGAACATCGCATAGACGGTGGGGATCGACTGGATCTGGAACTGAGCCGCGATGAAGCGCTCCTCGTCGACATTGACCTTGACCAGCACCACGCCCTTGTCGGCATATTGCGCAGCGATCTTTTCCAGCACCGGCGTCAGCGCCTTGCACGGCCCGCACCATTCCGCCCAGAAATCGAGGATGACGAGCTTGGTCATCGAAGGCTCGACGACATTCTTGCGGAATGCCTCGACCGCCTTGTGCTCTTCGGTGGTCAAACCCATGCTTGCCAAGTTCCATGCTCCTGCTGTCCGGCGCGCCCGCGGTCTCGCGATAGGCCTGCAGGGAGGTGCGTCCTCCCCTGTGTCGCGCGCCCTTATCCGAAACCCCAAGATGGTGCGCAAGCCGCATATGCCAAGCCCCGCAAAAGGAATCGTCACGAATCGCAAATAGGGGCTTGCCGGACCAGAAAGCCGCTGCTAATTGCGCGCCTCACCCGCTGGACCGACACACCGGACCAGCCGCCGAGCGGGCGTAGCTCAGGGGTAGAGCACAACCTTGCCAAGGTTGGGGTCGAGGGTTCGAATCCCTTCGCCCGCTCCAGTTTTCTCCCAGAAAATCAACGATTTCGCCGACCGGCGACCCTTGAAATTCTGGAGACAACGCCTCACCGAGACCCCCATTGTCTCCATATTGTCTCCAATTTTGGTACAGGTTGGGGCGTCGTGGGGAAAGCCGGTCGTAGCTCGTGAATTTTGAGCCCCCTTTTTGCAGCTAAATTGTCGATCAATGTCGCCCGAACTTGCGCCTAACGTGTGGTGTGAAACGGCTCATCTCGCTGCTAGCAGTCGGGCGCCTTGGCCGAGGGGCAGCGTGCTGCGCCAGAACAGCGCAAGATAAACTCTTTTTCGGATCGCCGAGGTCGCACATATCGATATTGCCGGCCGCTTAGTGCCTGACCGATCTTGAGAAACTGGCCGTCAACGGCGGATACCTGAAGAATATGTCACCGCCGGAATCTGACTGGCGCAATTGGCATAACTCGAACCGCCGCAGAACCACTCGCTCGCATTAGCCGCTGATCCCTGGGCTCGAAGCCTGTCCTCCTTCAATCAACCCGTGAAGGGTCCGCTACGCGTGCGCGTGCGGCCGCAGCTTTGCTGCGGTGATTGCGGCCAGCCCCCGGCCTGTGGGGCGACTGTCGAGCGGGTTGGTCCCGCTCCTAGGCAGGAGCCGCAACATGCCACTGGCAACCGCACAATCGCTTGGCTGGAACCTCTCCCGGACGCTGATGACGGTCATCGTCCTCATCGAAACCAATCAGGGCTACTTCGTCATCCCCGCTGACGAATTTGACGGTGACCCCGAACAGGTGGTTCGCGAATATGACCCTTTCAGCCGCTAACCTCAGGCACATTTCGCCTTTTCGGCCTGTGCCCTGCCATGCTATTCTTGCACCGCAGATTGCGCTGAGGAGGTGGTGGCGAGCGCGTCCAGACAAGGGACGCTTATGACCATTTTTCTCATCCTCGGGGCCGTGGCTGGCCTTTATGTGCTAGCGCTGCTCTTCCGCCTCGCCAGCTACGCGCTGCCTGTCTATGCTGGGCTCACGTGTGCTTTCTTGCTGCTCGGCCACGATGTTGGCCATCTCGGAGCAATCCTGGGCGGACTGGCGGCAGGCCTTGCCACGCTTCTGATTGGACAGGGCCTCATCGCCTTTGTCCGCTCTCCCATGCTCCGTGTCGGGATCGCGTTCCTCTTTGCCATACCCGCGGGCATCGCCGGCTTTCAGGCCGCGCATGCGCTTGGATCACTGGCAACGGACAACAGCTTGCTGCTGGCGATCCTTGGATCCATCGCTGCTATGGCGACATCCCTCTCGGCATGGCGAAGCGTGACAATGTCGGAGCGTGATACGCGCGTCACCTCACAGTTTGCCGGTCCCGTGGGTGGGCAAGCCTCCACAGGCCAATCAATGTCGACCGAGTGATGGCGTGAGGGGGTAATACAGGCGCTCCAGTCGCTTCCTTTACTTGGCCGATTTTGAACCGAGGGTTCAGGGCCGGCGTTCAGCCGAGCCAGTGCATGCGATCAGCATCTGGCGTCCTTCCCGGCAGAACCGACCAGTACGGCCTCTTTCGATCCGCGCCATGTCAGCAAGGCGCTTCGCTTGGCAGGCTTGCCGCAACGGTGCTTGCCGAACTTTCTTCCCCCGGCGTTCCGCCGTTCCTCGCGAGACAAGAAAGCCCGACCACACCGTCCTTCGCTAACGCTGCGGGCTGACGCTGCGGCGCCTGCCACTGGCTGACCCTTATCCGCGCATCGAGGCCGCACTGGCGCGGTCCCGTCCAACGGAAAGGAAATACCCATGGCAAAGATCGGCAACTTCAAGATGGTTTCGGGCGAACTCCGGGGCCAGATCGTCACTCTCGCCCTTCAGGCCAAATCAGTCAGGATCGTCGCGGAAGAAAACACCAGCGGCAATGCCCCGACCCACCGGGTCCTCATCGGCGAAGTCGAAATCGGCGCAGCCTGGAAAAAGCACACCCAGGACGACCGGCCGTACCTCTCGGTGAAGCTCGACGACCCCAGCTTCATGGCGCCCATTTTCGCCCAGCTCTTCGAAGCCGAGGACGGCAGCCATGATCTGGTGTGGAACCGCCCGAGCCGCCGCAACGACCAATGAATCGGCCAAGTCATCGCCCGGGTCACACCGGGCGATGACGAATCCCTAGTATATTGGGTGGCAGTATATTAGGGTTACGCCGACCCACGAAGCATGAGGCTTCGGGAGATTTTTGGGACGAATTTAAGGCGATTGCGACACGCCAGTGGGCTTTCGCAGGAGGAATTGGCGCATCGTGCCGGAATCAACCGCAACTATGTCGGCCTTCTCGAACGCGCAGCCAATTCGCCGACGCTCGACACGATTGAGCGACTCGCAGAAGAACTTGCCGTCGATCCCGTGCGATTTTTCGAAAAACCTGGCGGTCGTTGAACGCAAACCCACCGCCATTCGCCGAATCTCAGCAGCAATTTTACAATTTCTGAACTACAACAGGCAGATCATTGCCTCTGGGAATGTTTTGTCCCGGCAATCTGGGCTCGGCATTATCCGATGCTGGGGATAGCGCACTGCCCGATTGGGGATAAGTTCACCCTGCTTCTCTGCGCGCGTTGCAGGGGCGCAGTCACTAAACAGGTTTTGCTACAAGGAGAGACCCATGTCGGCTCCTGAGTTTGCCGATGAACCACCGCAGTCAGACCGATTGAGCGCTTATGATGAGCGCCACCTTGTCACCTATCTTCGCCTGCTGGATGCCGAAAAGGACGAGGCATCATGGGAAGAGGTGGTTTCGATCATCTTCGCCATCGATCCTGCCAGTGAGCCGGATCGCGCGCGAAGGGTCTATGATACCCATCTCGCCCGCGCCAGGTGGATGACGCAACACGGCTACAAGCACCTGATGGTCCCGCGAACCCAATAAAACCGGGCATTTAGCACCAATCTGGCGCAATCGATTGTGCCTTGCCGCGGGGGAGCCCGGAACTGACTCGAGCACTTCTCTCGTCACGGCTCCGACGTGATCGTTCGACTCCAAAAAAACCTCATAGGAGAGGTGCGATGGAGAAGCCGCCCGACTGGCGTTCGGAGAATTACGCCAAAGCGTTTGAAACCTATGACCGCGCGGATTTCGCGCAGGAGTTTCTTCGCCGCAATCCCGACTATCGCGACCAATATGCTGAAGCCGTTGACGCTGCGCCACTCGCGCTGAGTCGTCTGGCCCGGCACTGGGGGTTGGTCTTTCGCTGCGGACCCTGACCTCCCGGCCCACCATCTCCCGATCATCTGGCACCCATCTACCGCGGCCAGCGTCATCCTTTTGCGCCCGGCTCCTTTCCCTTGCGACGGCTGCAGCCAAGCCGAAATTGTCGGAAGTATGAATATCGCGGCCGAGCACCGTGATGAGGAAGGGCGGCATCTCGTCCTCTCGACGGGGAAGCGCCGCTACCGCCTGAATATTTGCGGCGAGACAACAGAAGCCGAGCCGCTCGCCTATGTTCTTCCGGGCGACGCATTTTGGGAAACACGGAAGGCCGCCGTTTCCGACTTTCATGAGCATTGCCATCTCGGACATGTGAAGAAGCTCCCGTTCTGCCTTGCGCCCGGTCCGTCAGAGCACTGGCGTCTGGTCCAATGGCTTCGGTTGCTCGATGCGCTGTCCGGCGGTGCAACCATGCGCGAATTGGCCATCGAACTTATCGCCCGCGATGCCGGGCGATATTCGGCCGCCGAATGGGACACGTCGAGCGAGCGCAAACGGATTGCTCGCTGGCAGCGACAGGCGCTCGCCATGCGCGACGGCGGCTATCTCGCCCTGTTGAGCGGCCACTGATCGGGACATTCGGCAGCCACGCCCTATGTCCGTTCACCCAAGTCCCTGAAAATCTCAAATCTCGCCTCCTGCTCGCCGGGCCAACCCCTTGTGTCCGGCACTTCACAGGAGACGTTTCATGGATGGAGATTTCGTCCCGGTATTCCCGCGCTATGTCAGGACGCCCGATGCTGCCGTGCATTTGGGTCTCTCAGCCCGCACGCTTGAAAAGCATCGTTGCTATGGGACGGGGCCGGCCTTTCACAAACTTGGTCGGCGGATTGTCTATGCCATAGTCGATCTCGATGCCTGGGCGCAAAATGGTCGCCGCAATTCAACATCCGATCCCGGACAAGGCATTTGCCTGTCAGCACGACCGGTGCGCCGCTGATGCGTTCGGTGAGCCCCCAGCAACAGCTCGACCTGTTCTACTCGATGCCCGGTGACATTGCCGCACGCGATGCGCAGGATCTGATGTCCTGGCCCTTCTTCAGTCTTGCCAAGTCGCGGCGCTCCGCGCCGATCGACTTCGCAATGGGGGCCACATGGATCTCGGTCGAAGCCGTGGCCGAGCACGGCATGGCGACCATCTGGGATGCCGACATTCTGATTTGGGCGGCGAGCCAACTCGTCGAAGCGCGCGACGCAGGCCGCCCTACATCTCGGCACATCGCCGCCCGTCCGCACGAGATTTTGACCTTCATCGGGCGCGGGACGGGCAAGGACCATTATGAGCGGCTGCGCGCAGCGCTCGACCGCTTGCAATCGACGACCGTTGCCACGTCGATCCGCCAGCAACACCAGCGCCGACGCCACCGCTTCTCCTGGATCAACGAATGGCGGGAGACACTCGACGACCGTGGCCGAGCCGTTGGCATCGAGCTCATCCTGCCCGACTGGTTCTATGCCGGTGTGCTCGATCGCGGCCTGATCCTGACGATCGACCGCGCCTACTTTGCGCTGACTGGCGGCGTCGAGCGCTGGCTCTACCGTATCGTGCGCAAGCATGGTGGACATCAGCGCGGTGGCTGGAGCTTCGACGTTCCGCACCTTCATCTCAAATCAGGTGCGCTTTCGCCGCTCAAGCAATTCGCATTCGAGCTGCGGACCATCGTCCGGCGGCAGTCTCTCCCGGGCTACCATCTGAGCCTTGAACACAGCTTCGGCCGCGAGCGGCTGATCTTCAAACCCATCCCCGTCGACCCGTTCGTTGCCGCTGCCCGGCGCGTCGGTTTCCCTGTGGAGAAGTTGGCATGACATTCGGCCTATCAAAAACCGTCGGACTCGGCCCATCGGAAACCCGATCCTCGGCCTATCGAAAACCGGGACCATGCGGAAACCCGCAGAAATCTGCGGCAAATCGGCGCTCCTCTAACGATGCTAATAGAAAAGAATCCTTCGGATTCTTGCTAACCCTTTTGCCGCCTGTGGATAATCTCGGTGCGACGGGCCTGCTCAACGTCCGCGTCAAGCTTGTCGGGTTCGCGGTGGCAGGAGCGCGGCCATGAGCGAGCCAACTGCGCAGCGGCACAGCTCCTCGCAGACCATCAGGTCAGCAACAGCCAGCGCCCTGACCGAGGTCGAAGTGACCTGGATCGAGAAGCGCTACGAACAATGGATCCGCTTCGGGCGCATCGCGGCAGACACGATCATCAACCGCCGCACGCGCGTCATCGCCTTCCGTCCCGGCGCGGTCTTCGCCTTCGTGCGCTGGTCGTCGAACGACTATGGCACCATCCATTCGTGCATCGACATCGTGACGGCAGTGGCACCGGGCGAGGCCTACACGACGTTGCGGTTTGTCCGTCCCGGCGCTGACATTCTGCTGCACATCGAGGGCTGGCCCAAGGTCGCACAGGTGTTGCAGGCCATCGATGCGGTCGAAGCCGCCGGTGTTGATCCGTGCGACGCATCGCCCGATCACTGGCGCCACGTCGGCAACCGGCTGAATGCCGGAATGCCGTTCAGGGCTTACACAGCGGAGCGGCACGCGGCCTGGCTCCGGCGCAAGGCGCTCGAAGCATGAGCCGCCGCCGCTATGTTCGCGCCACGATACTGTGGGCAGCCCTGTTCAGCGCCGGGTTCTCAGCAGTCGCCATGCTGTCGCCGCGACCGCGACTGATGTGGAACGCGAGCGCCAGTGCGCCCGTCGGCCTCTATCGCCTCGAGAGCGACACACGCCCAAGGTTTGGCGAACTGGTCGCCATTGTGCCCCCGGCTGCGACCGCGCGGATGATGGCCGAGCGCCACTATCTGCCAATCGGCGTGCCGCTCATGAAACATGTCGCGGCCTTGCCCGGGCAATGGGCGTGCCGCGCCGGCGCTGTCGTCTCGGTGGACGGCAAGCGTGTCGCCATAGCCAAATCGCACGACAGAATGGGTCGGCCTTTGCCAAGCTGGCAGGGCTGTCACCGTGTTCGGACAGACGAATTGTTCCTGTTGAACCCGGCGCCCGACAGCCTTGATGGGCGCTATTTCGGCGCTCTGCCAGCAGCCGGTCTTATCGGCACGGCACACCCCATCCTTACCCGTGATGCACCTGACCAGCCCCTGCGCTGGAGAGGCTTTGGTGCATCCGCCGCTTCCCCAACCACCAACCAGGAGCACAGGCCATGATGATCGGCGTCTTTCATTCCGCGCAGGACAGTTTTACCGGGCAAATCCGGACCCTCACGCTCGATGCTGTCGTGACGCTCGTCCCGGCTCCATCGAACGACAGCGACAATGCACCCGACTGGCGCGTGCTGCTCGGCGATGCCGAAACCGGCACTGAAATTGGTGCTGGCTGGAACCGCACAGGCGAGCGCGCCGGTGCCTTTGTCGCGGTGCAGATCGACGACCCGGCCTTTGCCCATCCTCTGCGCGCCAACCTGCTTCGATCCATGTCCCGTGACGACGAGCATCACCTGCTCTGGTCGCGTCCGACCAATCGCGATCGGAAATAGGCCATGACCGTTGCTTCGCTTCGCCGTCGCAGGTGTTCCGTAGTTCGGATTGCCGTTCGGCTGCGCCTTCACCTTCTCCTTCCCGGCACTTGTTTCGCTCTCGGCTTGGCAGCGGCGACTTCTCCGGTTGCCGCAGTTGCGACGGTGCCTGACCAGTTTGCAGAGCATCCTTATGCGCCGCATGTCGCAGAGGCATCGCAGCGCTTCGGCATTCCTGAGCTCTGGATATGGGCGGTAATGCGGGCGGAAAGTCGCGGCAATTCGCGTGCGGTTTCGCCTGCCGGAGCCATAGGGCTGATGCAGATCATGCCCGGCACTTGGTCTATGCTGAGCGCGCGGCATGGCCTTGGCTCTGACCCGTTCGATGTGCGTGCAAACATCCTTGGAGGTGCGGCCTATCTGCGCGCCATGTGGGATCGGTATCGCAATGTCAGCTTGATGCTGGCGGCCTACAATGCGGGACCAGGCCGTGCCGATGACTATGCTGCCGGTCGTCGCAGTCTTCCGGCAGAAACCGTCAACTACGTCGCCCAGATCGCGCCAAGTCTTGGAATGGCCAGCATCGCTTCGCCTGCTGCCATGCCACCTGCCAATGCTCATCCCTGGCGTCAGGCTACATTGTTCACACCGCGCGGGGATGGAGAAGCGAGCAGCAATGACGGTACGGCCGATGTGCAGCCACAGCGCACCCAGCTTACGTCGCCGTCGGCCTCTTTGCCGTCACCGAACCCCGCGCCGCACCCCCTGTTTGTGTCGCTTTCACCGCGAAATCAGTGATGGGTTACACCAGCGCATCTCTGACGGTTCGGGCGTCGTGTCGGAAAGGTACGGCGGGGAGGCGTGTGTTTGAGCGACAGGGCAATTTTGGAGGGCAAGATAAAAGGAGTGCCAGCACCTGGCCCTCATGTGGTTGTTGTAGTGTGATAATTTCGTATGGCACCGGACATAACCGGCCATACAATGTTTCCCACGCGCCCGGAAATCTGCCGCGCAATCGTCTGGCACCTTCAAAATGAGCCGCGACGACAATGAATTTCGGGTGCGGCCGGGAAGAAGCAGGGACAGCGGTGCAGCCTCTGGACGGCGAAGCCAGAAGCTGGCGGCTCAGGTCCAGCGCGCCGCCAACAAGGCGGGCCATGCGGGTTCACGGCGAGCGGGTCTGAAACGCGGCAGCGGTAGCGGCAAAGCCGCGCGCGGGCGTCGGACGGTTGCCGCGATGCGCCGCACACCTGGCCAACGCCGCGTTACTGTCATGGCGCGCATCGCTCGCCATAAAGGTGCGCATTACCGCGCCGCACCGCTGGCAAAGCACATCAAGTATCTTGAGCGTGACGGCGTGTCCCGCGACGGGCGCGATGCCTCGATGTTCGATGCCCAGACCGACAGGGCTGATCGGGATGCCTTTGCAGGGCGTTGCGAAGATGACCGGCACCACTTTCGTTTCATCGTCTCGCCCGAAGATGCCGGGGACATGGAAGACCTGCGCAGCTTCACCCGCGAATTGATGGCTGATGCAGCCAAGGATCTGGGCACCGAACTGGACTGGGTCGCCGTTGACCATTGGAACACCGACAATCCGCACATCCATGTGCTGGTGCGCGGCGTTGCCAGCGACGGCGCCGATCTTGTCATTGACCGGGGCTATATCAGCGAAGGGCTGCGGTTCCGGGCGGAAGAGCGGGTGACGCTCGAACTGGGGCCGCGCACCGAGCTGGACATCCGCACCGCGCTCGCACGCGAGGTCGATGCCGAGCGCTGGACCAGTCTTGACCGGCAGCTTGAACGCTTGGGTCAGGATACCGCAGGCCTTATCGATCTGCGTCCAGGCGGCGACGCCGATCCCGAAATGCGCCGGCTGCTTCTGGGCCGCGCCGCCAAACTGGAACAGCTGGGACTGGCCGCGCGCGAGGGGCCTGCGGTGTGGGCTCTGGAGCCCGGTGCCGAAACCACATTGCGCGATCTTTCGGTGCGCAACGACATCATCAAGACGATGCACAATGCCATGAGCCGCGACGGCGGGCGGTTTGATGTATCGGCATTGGCCCTGCATCAGGACGTTCCAAGCGAACCGGTCATCGGACGCCTGGTCGAACGTGGCCTCCACGACGAACTGACGGGCAGCGCCTATGCCATCGTCGACGGTGTCGATGGCCGCACGCACCATCTGCGGTTCAAGGACATGGAGATGACCGGCGACGCCAAACCCGGATCGATCGTCGAACTGCGCTCATGGGAGGATGCCAAAGGGCATGACCGGCTGTCGCTCGCCACACGATCAGACATACCCCTCGAGGCACAGATCAAAGCGCCCGGCGCGACGTGGCTTGATCGCCAGCTTGTGGCCCGCAATCCCGTAGCAACGGGCAATGGTTTCGGGCGCGAGGTGCGTGATGCCTTAGATGCCCGCGCCAGCCATCTCGAAACGCAGGGGCTAGCCCGTCGTCAGGGCCAGCGGGTAACCCTTGCTCAGGATCTCGTCGGGACGCTGAAGAATCAGGAACTGACGGCCGCCGCTCAGGCCATCGCCGCGCGCACGGGACTTGAGCAAAAACCGTCGGGCGCAGGCGACTATGTCAGCGGCATCTACCGGGAGCGGGTGACGCTGTCGACAGGCCGCTTCGCGATGATCGACGAAGGGCTGGGCTTCCAGCTCGTGCCTTGGCGCCCGGCGCTCGATCAGCACCTCGGCCAGCACATCACCGGCACCATGTCGCCGGGCGGTTCTGTTGACTGGGCCTTGGGCCGCGGACGCGGGATCAGTCTGTGACCCTCATTTACCCCCTCATCAGGAGTAACTTTCAATGAACGCCACCCGCATTCTCTGGGGTCAGGTCATCGCCGTCATCAGCGTCACCTTGCTTGGCATCTGGTCTGCCACCCAATGGACGGCCCACGCCCTTGCGTACCAATCCGAGCTCGGCCAGCCCTGGTTCTGGCTTGGACCTTGGCCGATCTATCCGCCCTATGCCTTCTTCTGGTGGTGGTTTGCGTTCGACGCCTATGCACCACAGATCTTCCAGACCGGCGCTTTCATCGCGGTCTCGGGTGCCATGGCCGCCATAGTCATCGCGATCGCCATGTCGGTGTGGCGCGCACGGGAGGAGAAGCAGTCAGAGACCTACGGTTCCGCACGCTGGGCGACCGACAAGGAAATCCGCAAGGCAGGTCTCCTGAAACAGGATGGTGTGGTGATCGGCTCGCACAAGAACCGGTATCTGCGGCACAATGGCCCTGAGCATATTCTCTGCTTTGCGCCGACACGTTCCGGCAAAGGCGTCGGTCTCGTAATCCCGTCGCTGCTCGCCTGGCCGGGCAGTTGCATCGTCCACGATATCAAGGGCGAGAACTGGGATCTGACGGCGGGCTTTCGCGCGCGGCATGGCCGCGTCCTGCTGTTCGATCCGACCAACCCCGAATCCAACCCTTACAACCCGCTGCTCGAAGTCCGGAAGGGCGATTGGGAAGTGCGTGACGCCCAGAACATCGCCGACATATTGATCGATCCAGAAGGGTCACTGGAAAAGCGCACGCATTGGGAGAAGACCAGTCATTCACTGCTCGTCGGCACGATCCTGCACGTCCTTTATGCCGAGAAAGACAAGTCACTGGCCGGAGTCGCTGGCTTCCTTTCCGATCCGCGCCGTTCGATAGAAATCACGCTGCACCGCATGAAGACGACCCCGCACCTGGGTAAAGACGGTGTTCACCCCGTCGTGGCTGCCGCAGCACAGGAACTGCTGAACAAGTCTGACAATGAGCGGTCTGGCGTCCTGTCGACGGCCATGTCGTTCCTCGGCCTCTACCGCGACCCTGTGATTGCGCAGGTCACCGGAGCCTCAGACTGGCGCATCACCGATCTTGTCGATTCAGCGGCACCTGTGTCGCTCTACCTGGTCATTCCTCCTTCCGATATCAGCCGGACCAAGCCACTCGTGCGCCTTATGCTCAATCAGATCGGTCGCCGTTTGACCGAAGAGCTGAGAGCCAAGGGACGCCGGCAGCGCGTGATGTTCATGCTCGACGAATTCCCGGCTTTGGGGAGGCTCGATTTCTTCGAAAGCGCCCTGGCCTTTGTTGCAGGCTACGGGATCAAGGCATTCCTGATCGCGCAGTCGCTCAACCAGATTGAAAAAGCCTACGGATCGAACAACGCCATTCTCGACAACTGCCATGTCCGCGTCGCGTTCGCGGCCAATGATGACAATACCGCCAGCCGCGTTTCCAATGCACTCGGCACCGCGACCCAGATGCGGGCAATGAAGAATTATGCCGGGCATCGCCTCTCGCCATGGCTCGGCCATATCATGGTCTCACGTACTGAGACCGCGAGGCCGTTGCTGACCCCCGGCGAAGTTCAGCAATTTTCTGAGCACGAGGAGATAGTGCTGGTGGCCAGCACTCCGCCGATCCGCGCGGAAAAGGCAAAATACTTTCTCGACCCACGGTTTCGCGCGCGTCTTCTACCGGCACCCACCCCGAAACCGCTGCACCCGAAAAAGCGGCCAAAGGACGACTGGTCTGCGCTCGCACCCATTGCGGCACCGCTGCCGACCAAACCAGCCCAGGCCGAAGCGAAAAGCTCCGAACAGCCGCCTGTTGATCAGCCAAAGCCGGATGTGCCGTCAGATGCCGATGGGGCCGAATCCGAAAATGATACGGCGAACTCCGGGATCAGGCGAGAACCCGAACTGGGGGAACATGAGGATGTCGTTCCCACCCCCAAGCCACCGATCAACGAGTTCGATCCTGATCGCGATGCGCCCGAGGATGACGCAGCCAGGGTCAAACGGGAAGCCGATCGCACTATGAACTGTAATGCCCGCAACGCATCGCTCGACCCCGATGACGGCATCGACCTGTGAGGAAGAAGCCCCACAGCAAACAAACCTTCCGGCTCGATATCGAACTGGCCAAATTGCTGGAGGAACGCGCTCATGCACGCGGCGTATCGCGCACCGAAGTGGTGGAGGCGGCGCTGATGTCCCTGCTGCAGTCCGATCAGGATGAGCGGATGGAAGCCGCTCTGGCAAGGCGGCTCGATCGCCTGTCACGGCAACTGGATCGGCTCGAATGGCATGTGGAGTTGACGAATGAGGCGATTGCCCTGTTCGTGCGCTTCTGGCTCACCAGCAATCCGCCGCTACCCGACACAGCAATGAAGGCGGCGCAGGCGATGGGCAAGAAAAGGTGGCACGGATTTGTGGAATCACTTTCCCGGCGGATGGAGGCGGGGCCGAAGCTGCGGGATGAAGTGGGGCGAGAGATACCGAGCGCAACTGACGCCTGATCTCACAATGCGCTCAAAGCTAGCGCGGCCGGCGGACAATCATCCATCCGCTTATCCCCCGGCGAGCTTATCGACCTTGGCGAGGAAAAAGCGCTCACTCCACAGATCAACCGATTTGAGATCGGCAGGACGCAGGAAGCGCTCGACATCCTTTGCCGCTTCCTTCCACTCGATCCGAGTGATTGTGCCAGAAAGCGCAGCCTTCAACCATGCCATGTCGACGTGGAGTGACCCGTCACCGGCCCATGGCCCTGCCTGAACGAGCGCGTTTTGCAAAAGGACGAAATTGGGTTCGAGCCCGCGCGAAACATACCAGGAGAAGTCGAACCAGTCGCGACCTTTGAGGAAGCCCCGGCATAGCAAGGCATGGATCTTCAGCGCAAAATTGGATGCCAGATCCTGATGGCGCACCTCATAGTCGGCTGGAAAATCAAGATAGGTGGTCGCCTCGGCCGATCCTGCGGGCGGGTTCACATCAATTTCCAGCTTGATCTTGATCGCCTTGCGATGGCCGGTGCCTGCGAATGACAAGTCGAGCTGGCTGGCGATGGAATCGTCCTTGAGCAGCGCTTGGCGAATGGCCGTATCCATACGCGGCTTGGGCTGAGCTTCCAGAGCCAGCCCGAACTGGCCGAACACCTCGGTCATCCCCTTGAGGTAAGGGGACCAGTCGAAGTCCATGTTCGGCACGCGCAGGAGAAAGTCCAAGTCCTCGGAAAAGCGTGGCAGGCCGTGCAGAATGCGCAGGCTGGTGCCGCCCTGGAACAAGGCACAATCGAAGAAATCGGTACGCCACAGCGCGTATAACGCAATCTCCTGGAGGATCTCCTTGAGCGCGTTTTCCTCTTCAAGCGCATTGGTGGCGCCATAGCGGCCGAGCTTTTCCTTGATGATGTCAATCATGCAGCGATCCCCTGCCTTGAGCCCGTTTTGTCGTCAGAACCACATCTTCAAGCTCGGAAAGGAAGGCGTTGACTGCCTTGTGCTTGTAGACCGACTTCACTGCGGCAAAGTCCTTTTGCGTCAATGCCAGAAGCGCCTCGTCATCGATCCGCATGCCACTGGTCAGCCAATCGAGGCTAGACCATTCCACCTTGCGCAGGGCGACAAGATCCATAAGGGCGCGCAGCGGCCTAGCGACAAAGGCGGTCAGCTTGTCGAAGGTCACCCGTTCGACGCCGCCAAGGAAGCAATAATCGGCAATGGCGAGCGGATGATATTTGAAGGAGCCGAATTCGGTGGCCGGGATCTCCAGCGTTTTACGCCCCGGCGTCACGCTGGCAGTGACAAGCACCGCCTCAGGAATCCAGCCATGGTAAGCCAGCGCGCTTTCAAAGGAAATATAGCTCCCGGGAAGCAAAGCCTGCGCCACCGCGAAGGGATGCACAGGAGCGCTTCGATGCGCCTTGGCAAGCGCATAAACCCCGCGCTTCAGGCGAATGAGTGACCCGTCCTTGAGGGCGCGGTTGACGAGGCCATAACGCCGGGCACCGCCTCCCCCCAGCAGTTCGCTGAGCTGGCGCTCATTGAAGACGCGGTCGCGCAGAGCGCTTGCGGATACCTGTTGCGCTAGGCTGGACATAAAATTCTCAATACTTCCTAATTATGAAAGTTTCAAGAATTTCTATATCTCCGCCTATGCGTACCATTCGAGCTGCAATTGACACCCTCAGTATACTCCGCTTCGCCAACCTCAGGGTTGGCTGCTGAGTGCGCTTGCGGCGACCAGTTGCGACGCGAGATCCCGGGAGGTCCGGGCCGCGCCCATCAGCGTCGCGGAGCCTGCCCCAGTCCAGTCACCATAGCCGGCAAGCCACAGGCGCGGTTCCTTGATAGATCGTTGCCCATCGACCTCTACCCGCCCGTCAGGCTCGATTACGTCGAGCGGCGCCAGATGATTGAGCGCGGCGCGAAAGCCGGTGCACCAGATGATGGCATCGACTGCCATTTCAGAGCCGTCGTCCCAGACGACGCCTATCGCACTAATTCGTTCGAAGGGGCGCACGGAGCTGAGATCGCCTCGGCCGCGTGCCTCCCTGACCGGCGGCACCATCACGATATCGCCAATGCCTCCGACCGGTGTCTCGCTCGGCCCTGCTTTCATCCGCGCGACCGCGCGCTCGAACAGGACACGGCCATCGACATCGTCTGGCAGGAATATGGGGTCTTGGGTCGTAACCCAGAGCGCGCGGGCGATCGGTGCGACCTCGGCCATGATCTGTGCGCCGCTGTTGCCACCGCCGACTACCAGCACCGTTTGACCCGCATAATCCTCAGGCCGCACATAGTGAGCCGAATGAACCTGTGTGCCCTTGAACAGGTTACGGCCCGGTATGTCGGGAGTGTAGGGATGCGACCACGTGCCCGTTGCGCTGACCACATGCCTTGCAGCAAATCGCCCTGAGCCGGTGGCGATCTCAAGATGATCGCCGACGCGTTCGACCGATGCCGCCCGGACGGGTCGCCGAACAGGCAATTGATAGCGTTCTTCGTACCGGCTCAGATAGCCCAGAACATCGTCACGGGTCGGGTAGCCGTCATGATTGGGCGGTGGCATCAGCCATCCGGGCAGTGAACTGTATCCCGCGGGCGAAAACAGCCGCAACGATTCCCAGCCATGCCGCCAGGCACCGCCGGGACCATCTTCGGCATCGAGGATCAGGAAATCAGCCTTGGCGCGGTGGAGGTAGTAGCCCAGCGACAGCCCCATCTGGCCACCACCGATAATGACGATGTCGTGGGTCTCCATGCACTCAGGCCTGAAGCCAGCGCGTGAGATCATCTTCCTTGGGCAAGCCGCCAGCATGGACGACTTTGCCGTCGATCACGATGCCCGGCGTTGAGACAATGCCGTACTTCGCCATCTCGGCGTAGTCGGTGATCTTTTCGATCGACGCCTCGATGCCAAGCGCGGCAGCAGCCGCCTTCACCATGTCTTCGGTCGTCTGGCATCGCTTGCAGCCGGGGCCGAGCACTTTGATGTCTTTCACGGGATTGATCCTTTTTAGGAGAACAGAGCGTTGAACAGGTAGCCCACGCCAAGGATGCCGGTGCCAACCACGGCAACAAACACCGCGATGAGCTTGAGGCTCAGCACCTTGCGTAGGATGATCATCTCGGGGAGCGACAGGGCGATCACCGACATCATGAAGGCGAGCACCGTGCCAGGCGCCGCGCCTTTGCCCAGCAGCGCTTCGATCACGGGGATGATCCCGGCGGCGTTGGAATACATCGGGATGCCGAGAAGAACTGCGGCAGGCACCGACCACCAGCTATCCGCGCCCATGATGCTGGAAAGCAATTCGGCGGGCACATAGCCGTGGATGAAGGCACCGGCAGCGATCCCGGCAATGATCCAGTACCAGACCTTGCCGACGATCTCCTTGACCGCGTCCCAACCCGCTTCGAACCGGTCGACCCAGGTCAGATGTTCGTCTTCCAGATCGACCGGGCCCGCGCGGACTTCACGCACCCAGGGTTCGAGCCAGCCTTCCAGATGCAGGCGGCCAATGACCCAACCCGACACGATGGCAATGGACAGCCCGAAGGCGAGATAGGTCAGCGCCACTTTCCAGCCCACCAGCGCAAACAGCAGGCCAAGGGCAATCTCGTTCACCATCGGTGCGGCGATCAGGAACGAGAAGGTGACGCCGAGCGGCACGCCAGCAGACACGAATCCGACAAACAGCGGCACGGCCGAGCAGGAGCAGAATGGCGTGACAATGCCGAGGTGCGCGGCGGCAATGTTGCCCAGCCCTTCGCGCTTGCCCGCCAGCAGGGCGCGGGTGCGCTCGGGCGAGAAGAAGGTGCGCACCACGCCCATCGCGAACACCACCAAGGTTAGCAGCATCAGCACTTTGGGCGTATCGTAGAAGAAGAACTCGACCGACGAAGCAAGATGACTACCGGGGGTAATCGGCAGTTGCGTGACCAACCACCGCGCGAAGGGTAGCAACTGGTTGTAGAGGACAAACCAGGCGGCCACGAAGATGGCGATCCCGGCAAACCAAATCCCTTGCGACTTGCGGGCCTGACCCAAGCTTGCGGCAATGGTGTTCATATCAGGCAGCCTTTTTCTGGCATTGTGCAGGAGCAGGCACGGGCAGTGCGGAAAGGATGGCATCAACAATGGCCACCGTTGCCGCCGGGAGATCGGGATTGCGGCGATAGCGGACCCATTGCGCGTCGCGCCGGTCGGTCAGCAGGCCCGCCACTTTGAGCCGTGCCATATGCCGCGACATTCGTGACTGGGTAGCGCCCAAGCGGTCCATCAACTCGCAAACACAATGCTCATCGCCGTCCCAGATGATTTGCAGGGCACGCAGGCGCGTTGGTTCTGACAGAGCAGTCAGCAGGTCATTGATGCGCATATCCATAAGCACTGAATATGCCGAAAAGCGCATATGCGCTTTGACGCAGATCAACGCCGATGAATGGTTTGACGATTCTGGAAATGTCGATTGACTTGGCCAGTGCTAAAGCTATTTCCATCATTCTCGAAAGGTGGATTGGATGGACGATCTCAACGCACAAGTCTGGGCTGTCGATGCCCTCGGTGCACTGGCGCACGAAACCCGGCTCTCGGTGTTCCGCATGCTGGTCAAGGCTGGCCCCGAAGGCATGATCGCTGGTGCCATCGCCGAACATCAGGGCGTGCCGCCATCCACCATGTCGCATCATCTCGCCACGCTGGAGCGCGCCGGGCTGGTCCAGTCGGAGCGCGAAAGCCGACTGATCCATTACCGCGCCGACTATCCGGGTATGCGCCGTCTGCTTCTGTTCCTGATGCAGGACTGCTGCCAGGGCGCGCCGGAAATGTGCGGCGATCTGATGGCCGATCTGGCCTGTAACCCATCCCAACCCCAAGACGCCTGAGGCTTCAAATGGCTGACAAGATCTACAACGTCCTGTTCCTGTGCACCGGCAACAGCGCCCGCTCTATCCTGGGCGAAGCGGTGATGAACAAGCTTGGCGCAGGCCGGTTCAAGGCCTGGAGCGCTGGCAGCCAGCCCAAGGGCGAGGTTCATCCCATGGCGCTCTCGGTGCTGAACGGCATGGGCTACGACACCACCGGTATGTATTCGAAAAACTGGAGCGAGTTCTCCAAGCCCGGTTCGCCGGAATTCGATTTCATCTTCACGGTTTGCGACAGCGCTGCTGGTGAGACATGCCCGGTCTGGATTGGCCATCCGATGACCGCGCACTGGGGCATCGAAGATCCGGCAGCTGTTGAGGGCGAAGGCCAGCGCGACGCCTTTCTGCAGGCCTTGCGCTACCTCACTAACCGCATCTCGCTGTTCCTGACATTGCCGCATGCCAGCATCGACGAGATGGCGATGAAGCAGAAGCTCAAGGAAATCGGCAAGGCCGAAGGTGCCAGCAGCGGAGCAAGCGCGTGACCGACATCGTAATCTATCACAACCCGGAATGCGGGACCTCGCGCAACACGCTGGCCATGATCCGCAATGCGGGCATCGAGCCGCACGTTGTCGAATACCTCAAGACACCGCCTTCGCGTGCCTTGCTCGAAAGCCTGATCGAACGGGCCGGCATCGCCCCACGCGCGCTGCTGCGCGAAAAGGGTACACCCTACGCGGAACTGGGCCTAGACAATCCTGATCTCACCGACGCGCAGTTGATCGACGCGATGATGGAACATCCCATCCTGATCAACCGCCCGCTGGTGGTCTCGCCGCTTAGCGTAAAGCTGTGCCGCCCGTCGGAAGAGGTCCTCGACCTCATTCCTGCCGCCCAGCGCGCTGCTTTCGTCAAGGAAGATGGCGAGCAGGTCATCGACGCCGCCGGCAATCGCGTCGCCGGCTGAAGCAGGAACGCCAATGACCGCCCAGCCCAAGCGCGAACGCCTGTCGTTCCTTGATCGCTATCTGACCTTGTGGATATTCCTCGCCATGGCGCTGGGCGTCGGGCTGGGGTCGACGTTCGAGGGCCTGCCTAAGGCCATCGATAGCCTTTCGTGGGGCAGCACCAACATTCCCATCGCCATCGGCCTGATCCTGATGATGTATCCCCCCCTCGCGCGTGTGCGGTATGAGGAACTGCCACGTGTGTTCGAGGACAAGCGGGTGCTGGCGATCTCCCTGATCCAGAATTGGATCATCGGTCCCGTACTGATGTTTACGCTGGCCGTGATATTACTCTCGGACAAGCCGGAATATATGACCGGCCTGATCCTCATCGGCCTCGCGCGGTGCATCGCCATGGTCATCGTCTGGAACCAGCTTGCCAAGGGTGACAACCAGTATGTCGCGGCGCTCGTGGCGTTCAACTCGATCTTCCAGATCCTGTTCTTCAGCGTCTATGCCTGGTTCTTCCTCGCTTTCCTGCCGCCGCTGTTCGGGCTGGAAGGCAGCGTCATCGATGTCAGCTTCTGGACGATTGCCGAAGCGGTGGAGATCTATCTCGGCATCCCGTTCCTTGCCGGATACCTGACGCGCAAATGGCTGGCGAAGGCCAAGGGCGATGAATGGTATGAGCGCACCTTCCTGCCGAAGATCGGACCGATCACGCTCATCGGGCTGCTGTTCACGATCACCGCGATGTTCAGCCTGAAAGGCGGCGAAATTCTTACGCTGCCCGGTGATACGATCCGCATCGCCATTCCGCTGACGATCTACTTCGTGGTTCAGTTCAGCATCAGCTTCTTCATGGGCAAGCTGATCGCCAGCGATTACCCGCGCACCACGGCAGTGGCATTCACGGCAGCGGGCAACAATTTCGAGCTGGCGATTGCCGTCGCTATTGCCGCGTTCGGGCTTGCCTCTCCGGTCGCCTTTGCTGCCGTCATCGGCCCTCTGGTCGAGGTGCCGGTGCTGATCCTGCTGGTCAACGTTGCGTTCTGGTTCGGACGGCGCTGGTTTCCGGACAGCGTTCCGGCAGACACGCGGGGATGAACATAGTTTCTGCGCCTGCATTGGGTCTGTTTGTCGCTGCCGCCTTCTTCGAGATCGCGGGCTGCTTCGCCTTCTGGGCTTGGCTCCGACTAGGTAAATCGATCTGGTGGCTCGCGCCGGGAACGGCTTCACTGGTGATCTTCGCATGGTTGCTGACACTGGCACCAACCGATGCGGCGGGACGCGCTTATGCCGTATACGGCGGCGTCTACATCGCCGCATCGCTGGCCTGGCTGTGGGTCGTCGAACGCCAGCAGCCGCATCGCTGGGATTTCATTGGAGCCGCAGTCTGCATTCTGGGCGCGGCAATCATCCTCTTTGCGCCGCGAACGGCGTGATGGAGATCGTTTGAATATGTCCGAGTATCCTCGTCTGCGCGCGCTTGCCGATCCAGGCCTGCTTCCTGCGCTCAAGCCCGAATATGCTCATCGCCGTCCTGCACTGGGCCTAGGCGAGCTCGATCCGCCACCACGCATATTGCTGCTTTACGGTTCGTTGCGCGGACGCTCCTATTCGCGTCTCGTCGTCGAGGAAGCCGCTCGGCTGCTGCAGTTTTTTGGCTGCGATACGCGTATTTTCGATCCGTACGATCTGCCTCTGCCGGATCAGGTCAAGGATGACGATCACCCGGCCGTGGCCGAACTGCGCGCGCATTCACTGTGGTCCGAGGCGCAGGTCTGGTGCAGCCCCGAACGTCACGGCCAAATCACCGGCATCATGAAGACGCAGATCGATCATCTTCCACTGGCCTATAAGGGGATGCGCCCCACGCAAGGCCGTGCGCTGGCGGTGATGCAGGTGAGTGCTGGATCGCAAAGCTTCAACAGCGTCAACACCTTGCGCATTCTCGGGCGCTGGATGCGAATGTTCACCATTCCCAACCAGTCCTCAGTCGCCAAGGCCTATGAGGAATTTGACGATGCCGGGCGGATGAAACCATCCAGCTATTACGACCGCATCGTCGATGTCGTGGAGGAACTGGTGAGATTCACGGTGCTATTGCGGCCCCACGCAGACCAATTAGTCGACCGCTATTCCGAGCGTAAGGATCGCAATGAACCGGTGGATACACCGGTGGAAGCCGCAGGAATATCTGCCGTCTGACGCACAACCGGCGAACTCCAGACAGGTGCATGACCCTCTCAAAAAAGCCTCAAAAGGAGGTTCAGCGTTTCTGGTAGCTACGCTCCTCCCTGTTTTTCTATCCCCCACTGCTACGACGCTAAATCCTTGTTGAACTAGCCCCTTTTCTGCGTCTCTTACTCGTCCCCGTCGAGCCGGACGATCCTGTCCCGCTCCCGAAGCGGGGTATCCGATGGGCGCTGAGCCAGTCCGAATTGAAGCACGTTCACGCGGCGCACGCATGCTGCGCACGGCGATGGGCGTATCGATCGGGACTTGGCTGGCTGACCCGCAGATCATCGAGATCATGCTCAATCCTGATGGACGCCTATGGGTCGACCGGTTGGGCATCGGACTGTCCGACAGCGGTGAACGCCTGACCGCAGCCGATGGTGAGCGCATTATCCGATTGGTTGCCCATCATGTGGGTGCCGAAGTTCACGGCGATGCACCACGCGTGTCAGCGGAGCTGCCGGAAAGCGGAGAACGGTTCGAAGGCCTCCTGCCACCCGTGGTGGCGGCTCCCACCTTTGCCATCCGCAAGCCCGCCGTCGCGGTGTTCCTGCTCGAGGACTATGTCAGCGCAGGAATCATGGGCGTAGCTGAAGCCGACAGGCTTCGTTCGGGCGTTGCAGAGCGGCTGAACATCCTTGTCGCTGGAGGCACTGGCACCGGCAAAACGACGCTCACGAACGCGCTGCTCGCCGAGGTCGCCAAGACCACCGACCGGGTGGTTCTCATCGAAGATACCCGCGAGCTCCAATGCCGCGCGCCAAACCTTGTGGCGATGCGGACCAAGGATGGCGTTGCCTCGCTATCCGATCTGGTCCGTTCCAGCCTTCGCCTTCGCCCTGACCGGATTCCGATTGGGGAAGTGCGCGGCGCCGAGGCGCTTGATCTCCTCAAGGCCTGGGGCACCGGCCACCCCGGCGGGATCGGGACGATCCACGCCGGAAGCGCCATCGGTGCCCTGCGGCGGATGGAGCAGCTGATCCAGGAAGCGGTCGTCACCGTCCCGCGCGCCCTGATCGCCGAGACCATCAACCTCATCGCCGTGCTGGTGCGTGACGGCACCGGGCGGCGTCTCGCCGAACTGGCCCGGGTCGACGGGCTCGACCCCGTCACCGGCGACTATCGCCTGATTCCCGCCACCCAAACCCAAGGAGACTCTCTATGATCCATGCCCTCCGGCGCGGCACCAATCGCGCTGCGCTCGCTGCGACTGCTGCTTTCGTGATGGTGACCACTGCCACCCCGGCGCATGCCGGTGGTTCGTCGATGCCGTGGGAAGCCCCGCTGCAGTCGATCCTCGAAAGCATCGAGGGGCCGGTCGCCAAGATCGTTGCCGTGATCATCATCATCGTCACCGGCCTCAGCCTGGCCTTCGGCGACACGTCGGGCGGCTTTCGCCGGCTGATCCAGATCGTGTTCGGCCTGTCGATTGCCTTTGCCGCATCGAGCTTCTTCCTGAGCTTCTTCAGCTTCGGCGGCGGGGCGCTGATCTGATGACGTCGGCAGACGAAATCCCCGGCTTCTATGCCCCGGTCCACCGCGCACTGGCCGAGCCGATCCTGCTCGGGGGTGCGCCGCGCGCACTCGCTATCGTCAATGGCACGCTGGCGGGCGCGATTGGCCTCGGCTTGCGGCTCTGGCTCGCTGGCCTAGCCATCTGGGCAATCGGCCATGTGCTTTCGGTTTGGGCTGCACGCCGCGATCCGCAGTTTGTCGATGTCGCGCGCCGCCATCTCAAATATCCGACCTGGGTGCGGCCATGATGTCGCTTCAGGAATATCGGACCAAATCCGCCAGTCTCGCAGACTTCCTCCCCTGGGTCGCACTGGTGGGGCCGGGCGTGGTGCTCAACAAGGACGGATCGTTCCAGCGGACAGCGCGCTTTCGCGGTCCCGATCTCGACAGTGCCACGCCCGCCGAACTCGTGGCCGTCACCTCCCGGCTCAACAATGCCCTGCGGCGGTTGGGCTCGGGATGGGCGGTTTTCGTCGAAGCGCAGCGCACCGCGGCGCAAGCCTATCCGCAATCCCGCTTTCCCGATCCTGTGTCGGCATTGGTCGACAGGGAACGCCGCGAACAGTTTCGTGAGGAAGGCGCGCATTTCGAAAGCGGCTATTATCTGACGCTGCTGTGGATGCCGCCGCCCGAGGAAGCCGCGCGCGCCGAAGGTTGGCTCTACGAAGGCAAGGCGTCGACCGGGGTCGATCCCAAGGAACTCGTCAAATCCTTCGCCGATCGTACCGACCGCGTGCTGCATCTGGTTGAGGGATTTATGCCCGAGGCAGCGTGGCTCGATGACGCCGCCACGCTGACCTATCTCCACAGCACGGTATCGACCAAGACGCAGCGCGTCCGCGTGCCCGAAACGCCGGTCTATCTCGACGCGCTGCTGGCCGATGAACCGCTGACCGGTGGGCTCGAGCCCATGCTCGGCGCCCATCATTTGCGCACGCTCACCATCACCGGCTTTCCGACGGCGACCTTTCCCGGGCTGCTTGATGAACTCAACCGGCAAGCCTTCCCTTACCGCTGGTCGACGCGGGCAATCATGCTCGACAAGACCGATGCCACCAAGCAGCTCTCGAAAATTCGGCGGCAATGGTTCGCCAAGCGCAAGTCGGTCGCCGCGATCCTCAAGGAGGTGATGACCAACGAACAGTCAGTGCTGATGGATTCGGACGCCTCGAACAAGGCGGCTGATGCCGACATGGCGCTGCAGGAGCTTGGCGCAGATCATGCCGGCATTGCTTATGTCACTGCGACGGTCACGGTCTGGGACCGCGACCCGGCGCTGGCGGCGGAGAAGCTGAGGCTGGTCGAAAAGGTCATCCAGGGCCGCGACTTCACCTGCACGATCGAAGGCATGAATGCGCTCGAGGCATGGCTCGGATCGCTCCCCGGCCATGTCTACGCCAATGTCCGGCAGCCACCCATTTCCACACTCAATCTCGCCCACCTGATCCCCCTGTCAGCGGTATGGGCGGGAGCGGAACGGGACGAGCATTTCGGTGACGCCCCCTTGCTTTACGGCAAGACCGAAGGCTCGACCCCGTTCCGCCTTTCCCTTCATGTCGGCGATGTCGGACACAGCCTCATCGTTGGCCCGACAGGGGCAGGCAAATCCGTGCTGCTGGCGCTGATGGCGCTGCAGTTCCGGCGCTACAAAGGCAGCCAGATCTTCGCCTTCGATTTTGGTGGATCTATCCGCGCTGCCGCGCTCGGCATGGGCGGCGACTGGCAGGATCTCGGCGGCGCGCTACATGCCGAGGAAGGCGACAGCGCTGCCGTCGCCCTGCAGCCGCTTGCACGGATCGACAACGCCGGCGAACGCGCCTGGGCCGCCGAATGGCTGGCGGCGATGCTGGCCGGCGAAGGCATGGTGATTGACCCTGCCGCCAAAGAGCATCTCTGGTCGGCCCTGACATCGCTTGCGTCCGCACCGCTTGCCGAACGCACACTCACCGGTCTCGCGGTCCTCCTGCAATCCCAGGAATTGAAGCAGGCACTCGCCCCGTATCTCATCGGCGGTCCGTGGGGACGGCTGCTTGATGCCGAACAGGAACGTCTGGGTGAGGCGTCCGTGCAGGCTTTCGAAACCGAAGGTCTAATCGGCGCGTCATCGGCCGCTGCTGTGCTCGCCTATCTGTTCCACCGGATCGAGGGGCGGCTCGACGGCTCACCGACCATGATCATCATCGATGAAGGCTGGCTCGTGCTCGACAGCCCGGCCTTCGCCGCGCAGCTGCGCGAATGGCTGAAGACGCTGCGCAAGAAGAATGCGAGCGTCATCTTCGCGACCCAGACCCTTGCCGACATCGAGACGTCGGCCATCGCGCCTGCCATCATCGAAAGCTGCCCGACGCGCATTTTTCTGCCCAACGAGCGCGCGGCCGAACCGCAGATCGCGCGGGTCTATGAGCGGTTCGGCCTCAATGATCGCCAGATCGAAATCCTGAGCCGGGCTACCCCGAAACGCGATTATTACTGCCAGTCGCGGCGCGGCAACCGGCTGTTCGAGCTGGGCCTCGGCGATGTCGCACTCGCCTTCAGCGCCGCCTCTTCCAAAACCGATCAGGTCCGCATCGCCGAGCTTGTCGCCGCCCATGGCCGCGAAGGCTTTGCAGCGGCCTGGCTCCAGAACCGCAGCCTCGAATGGGCGGCCGAGCTGCTTCCTCCCCCGCCGCCCGCACTTACGGACAAGGAAAACCACCCATGAAAATACCCGTCCTCCGCCGCGCTCTCATGGCGACGGCAATCGCCACTTCGCTGGTATCAGGCACCATGATCGCCGCGCCAGCGCAGGCCCAGTTTGGCGGGATCGTCTATGATCCCAGCAACTACGCGCAGAACGTGCTGACCGCCGCCCGTACGCTTCAGCAGATCAACAACCAGATCCAGCAGATCCAGAACCAGGCGACCAGCCTCATCAACGAGGCCCGCAATCTTGCCAGTCTGCCGGTCTCGACGATCCAGACGCTGCAGCAACAGGTCGACCAGACCCGCCAGTTGCTGAACCAGGCCCAGCGCATTGCCTATGACGTTTCCGACGTGCAGCAGGTGTTCAACGGCCGTTACAAAGGCGCGGCATTGACCGGCGGGCAGGCCCAGATGGTCGCTAACGCCAACGCGCGATGGCAGGACAGCGTCGGCGCCTTCGAAGACGCAATGAAGGTTCAGGCCGGGATCGTCGGCAATCTGGGTGCGACCCGCAGCTCGATCACGACACTGGTCGGCGCCAGCCAGTCAGCGACTGGGGCTTTGCAGGCGGCACAGGCCGGCAATCAGCTACTGGCTTTGCAAACCCAGCAACTCGCCGATCTGACTGCCGCCATTGCGGCGCAGGGCCGCGCGCAGTCGATAGAGGCCGCGCGCAATGCCGCGACCGAGGCCGAGGGCCGCGAGCGTTTCCGCCGCTTCCGGACCCGGAACTGACATGAGCCGGTCGGTCAAGCTGGCGGCAGCCGCCGCTTTTGGCGGATTGCTGATCGCGCTCGCGGTTGTTTCGGCAACGCGGCCGCCGGCTCGGCACGACACAACGACCTATGTCGCGGACGAGACAGGATCTCCGAACCCTCACGCCGCAGAACTCAAGCGCTGCAGCACGATCACCATGCCGGAATCGGGATGCGATGCGGTGTGGGAAGCTGAGCGACGCCGATTTTTCCATGGAAGGGACCGGCAGCCATGAATGATACCGGCGTCATCGACCAGTTTCTGACGGTCTTCACCCAGTATATCGACAGCGGCTTCGGATTGCTCGGCGGCGAGGTCGGCTTCCTGTCGACCACTCTCATCGTCATCGACGTGACCATAGCTGCCTTGTTCTGGGCCTGGGGCACCGATGAAGATGTGCTGCAGCGCCTGATCAAGAAGACGCTCTACATCGGCACTTTCGCCTTCATCATTGGCAACTTCTCGAATCTCGCTGGCATCATGCTCCAGAGCTTTGCCGGGCTTGGCCTACAGGCCAGTGGCAGCGGCATGGCCATCGGCGATTTCATGCGCCCCGGCGTTGTCGCCGCAACCGGCCTTGATGCCGGACAACCGCTGCTCGACGCCACCGCCGACCTTGTCGGACCGGTGGGCCTATTCACCAATTTTGTGCAGATCCTGATCCTGCTGATTTCCTGGCTGATCGTCGTCATCGCCTTCTTCGTGCTGGCGATCCAGGTCTTCGTCACCATCATTGAGTTCAAGCTGGTGACGCTCGCCGGCTTCGTGCTGCTGCCGTTCGCCTTTTTCGGGCGCACCGCCTTCATGGCCGAGCGCGTCCTTGGCCACATCATTTCCTCCGGCATCAAAGTGCTCGTGCTTGCCGTCATCACCGGCATTGGCACGACCCTCTTCACGCAGTTCATCAATGCCGGACTCGGGGTCGAACCCGACATCCAGCAGGTCATGGCGATTGCGCTCGCAGCGCTGACTTTGCTCGGCCTTGGTATCTTTGGTCCCAGCATCGCCAACGGCATTGTCTCAGGCGGCCCGCAGCTCGGCGCAGGCGCAGCGGCAGGCACTGCAATCGCTGCTGGCGCGACGATTGCGGGCGGTATCGCAGGTGCCAAGCTCGCGGCAGGTGCCGCCGGCTCGGCCATGGCTGGCGCGGCCACGGGCGGTGCTCGCGCGGCAGGCGGCGCATCGGGTGCCTATGCAGCCGGAGCCGCTGGCAAAACCGGACGGGCTGCGGCTGCTTCGGGTCTCGCCAATGTCGCAAAATCAGCCGCAAGCAGCGCGGCGTCACCACTTCGCCGCGCCGCGGACAGCCTCAAGGCGAACTATGCCGCTGGCAAGGCCGGGACGCCCGCCAATGCGGCAGCGACCGGTGCCGCCGATGGCCCTCCTGCATGGGCCACCGCGATGAAGCGGCGTCAGGCGATGACGCAGGGCGCCAACATGGCCTCGCATACCCTCAAGGGCGGCGACAGCCACGGCGGCGGCTCTGGCCCCGACATCTCTGACAAAAGCTGAAACTTCCGAAAAGGATCCGACATGTTTCGACGCCCCTCTATCCGCTACGGGACCAGTCCCGAGCCCGTCACGCCCTATCAACGCGCCGCCCAGGTCTGGGACGACCGCATCGGTTCAGCACGGGTGCAGGCGAAAAACTGGCGGCTCGCCTTCTTCGGTTGCCTTGCGCTTTCGGGAGGGCTGGCAGGCGGTCTCGTCTGGCAATCGGCGCGCGGCACGATCACGCCCTGGGTGGTCGAGGTCGACAAGCTCGGACAAGCGCAGGCCATCGCCCCTGCCGATGTCGATTATCGCCCGACCGACCCGCAGATGGCGTTCCACCTTGCTCGCTTCATCGAACAGGTGCGCGCCATTCCCGCCGATCCGATCGTGCTGCGGCAAGACTGGCTCAGGGCTTACGACTTCACCACCGACCGCGGCGCGCAGGCGCTCAATGACTATGCGCGCAACAACGATCCCTTTGCCCAAGTCGGCAAAGTGCAGGTCGCGGTCGATGTGTCGAGCGTCGTTCGTGCGTCGAACGACAGCTTCCGTGTCGGCTGGACCGAGCGGCGTTACCAGGATGGTGCACTCCTCGAAACCTCGCGGTGGTCAGCGATCCTGACCACCGTCGTGCAGCCACCACGCACCCCCGATGCCCTGCGCAAGAATCCGCTCGGCCTGTTCATCAACGCCATCAACTGGTCAAAGGAGCTTAGCCAATGATCCGCCCGACGCGCGCCCTGCGCACATCGATTATGCTCTCAGCGGTAACGCTGATCTGCATCCCTGCCCAAGCCATGGCGCGCGAACAGCGCGCTCAGCCGCATGCAATTCCTGCTACATCGGCGCAGACCGTTGAGCCTGCCGACCCGCGCGCCCGTGTTGGTAGAGCCAACGCTGCAGCGCGCGTGGAACCGGAGCGCACCAGCTATTTCAATGCCATCCAGCAATATGCCTATACCGATGGAGCCCTGTTCCAGATTTACACCGCACCGGGGCAGGTTACCGACATCATGCTGCAGGAAGGCGAGGAACTCGTCGGACCGGGGCCGGTCGCATCGGGCGATACGGTCCGCTGGATCATCGGCGACACGGTGAGCGGTGCCGGAGCATCGCGCCGCGTTCACATCCTCGTCAAGCCGACGCGGGCCGACATTCGCACCAACCTCATTATCAATACCAATCGGCGCACCTATCATCTCGAACTCAGTGCGACGAACTCGACCTATATGGCCGCAGTGTCCTGGACCTATCCGCAGGACGCCTTGATCGCCCTGCGTTCTGCCGAGGCCGAGCGTGAACGCACGGCTCCGGTGGCGGCGGGTATCGACTTCTCAAGCCTGAACTTTCGCTACCGCATCGGGGGCGATCATCCCGGATGGCGGCCAGTGCGGGTGTTCGATGATGGCCGGCAGGTGTTCATCGAGTTTCCAGGTGACATCGCGAGCGGCGATATGCCGCCGCTATTCGTGATCGGCGCGGACCAGGCAGCTGAGCTGGTGAACTACCGTGTGCAAGGCCGCTATATGGTTGTCGACCGGCTGTTTGAGCGTGCGGAATTGCGGCTTGGCGCAGGCAACAGCGCCAAGCAGGTTCGCATTGAGCGTGAACGCGCACGCCGCCGGAGCCGCTCATGAACACGAGACCGCAGGATGATGGCGTGCCACCGGTCACCAACCGGATTGTCGGGGCTGAAGTCGAGACCGACGTTGAAACTGACGTTGAGGTCGATGCCGAAGGCAATGAGCCTGACGACGAGCGCCAGGTTGCACCGGCCAACTCCGACGGGTTTCGCCTTGGCGGGGAACCGCCGCGGGTCATGCGTCTGTCGCGCAAGGCATTGGCGACTCTTGGTCTACTCGCCAGCGTAGGGATTGGCGGTGCGCTCATCTACGCACTTCAGCCCAAGAACCACGCGCCAGCCGAGAATCTCTACGACACGAACAGCCGCAATCGCGCGGACTCGGTCAACGGTGCGCCTGCCAACTACGGCGACGTGCCAAAATTGGGTCCTGCACTGCCCGGTGATCTCGGCGGCCCGATCGTTGCCGCGCGGCAGCGCGGGCAAAATGTCCCGATCCCGCCCATTGGCACCGCCCCGGCCGCAGGACAGCCCGATCCGCGGATTGCAGCCGCCGAACAAGCGCGCGAGCGCGCCGCGCAGGAGCGTGACAGCGCCCGGACCAGTCGCCTGTTTCTTGCCGGAGAGACCGGAACGACCGACAATCGGTCTGCAACCGCAGTAGGGCCAGCGCCATCAGGTTCGATACCGGGTGCCGATCCAGCCCAACCGTCTGCACCAACAGCCACTTCAAGCCGCCGCGCATTTCTCGGACAGCGCGGCAACCGCAGCACGGAAAGCCCTGAGCGCATCATGCGCCTTGCATCGCCTTACGTTGTGCAGGCCGGAAGCGTGATACCGGCAGCACTCATAACCGGCATCCGGTCCGACCTTCCAGGTCAGATCACAGCGCAGGTTACGCAGAACGTCTATGACAGCCCCACCGGCCGGATCCTGCTGATCCCCCAAGGCTCAAGGCTGATCGGTGAATATGACAGCGACGTAGCCGCCGGACAGAACCGCGTGCTGCTGGCTTGGGACCGCCTCATCCTTCCCGGAGGTCATTCGATCCTGCTTGATCGCCTGCCCGGCGCTGATGCTGCCGGTATGGCCGGCCTTGAAGACCAGACCAACTATCATTGGGGCAACATGCTCAAGGCCGCGCTCATTTCGACATTGCTGGGCGCTGGTACGGAGCTCATCTCGAACGGTGACAGCGATCTCATTCGGGCGCTGCGTTTCGGCACGCAGGACACCATAAGCCAGACTGGCAGGCAGGTCGTGCAACGGCAATTGAGCGTTCCGCCGACTCTGACCGTGCGTCCCGGATTTTCACTGCGCATCATAGTGACCCGCGATCTGGTGCTCGAACCTGTGCCTGCAGGAGGAACGCGATGACCCGTCTCAAACTGGCTGATCTGGCCGATGAAAAGCCGGTGCGGCTGACCTTGGAGCTCTCTGCCCGGCTTCACCGCGATCTGGTGGCTTATGCGCTCGCCGTAAACGGCGGGGATGCCAAAGGTGCGCCGACCACCGAGCGGCTTATTCCGCCCATGCTTGAGCGGTTTATCGCAACTGACCGGGCTTTTGCCAAAGCGCGCAAGACACCTCAGACGGGGTAACGCTCGTTGATCAGGGTAAAGAAGCGTTGCAGCGCCGGATTGACATTGTCTTCGCGCCAATAAACCGAAAATTCGAGGCGCGTCGTGCCGTTCTGATCGTGGATATCGCGGAAATGGAGTTCCGGCCATGTCACGCCCTGCGAGGCTTCGGTTGCGATTGATATGAAGCGACCGACCGACACAATGCTCAGCACGCTCTCGAGGCTGGTATTCTGCACGATGATGTTCGGCCGCCCGCCCTGTCCGGTCAGCCGCGCAGCAAGCAGATTGGCAAGAGTTGGACCAATGCCGCCGCCCGGCACCACGAACACTTCGCGGCGCAGATCACTCCAGTAGATCCGCTCGCTGTCGAGAAGCCGATGGTCCGACTGCAAGGCGACCATCAGCCTGTCAGACCAGACCGAGCGCGCCAGAATGCCGCTCTCTTCCATCCCCGCCGGTGCCACCGCGACATCGATGGTTCGCGATTGCAAGGCATTCAACAGCTTTTCCGGAGCGGCTTCCTCGCCATCGAATTGGACGTCAGGAAATCGGGTCAGATACTCGGAGAAGGTCTGCTTCAGATTGCCCGCCATCAGTGACGAGCTGTAACCGACCGCGAGACGCCCCTGTTCGCCATAGCTGACCGCGCGAGCGGTGGTCTGCAGATTGTCGATGTCGGTAATGATGCGCCGCGCGGACTCCAGAAAGACCTGGCCCATCTCGGTCGGCTCAGCTCCCCGCGTCGAGCGCGTAAACAACTTGATGCCGAGTTTGTCCTCAAGTTGCGTAACCCGCAGGCTCAGCGTTGCCTGCTTCATGTTGAGCGCCGTGGCAGCACGGGAAAAGCTTCGGGTATCTGCGGTCAGAACGGCGTAGCGAAGTTGCCGAACCTCGATCACTACTGGATCGATTCACTTGGGCACAGCATATCTTTCAGATCCAAGTTGACCTCCTAACTCAGGAATATTTCAACAAGTATTACAACAGCTTGGTGTCTAATCGATCAGTCTGAGGAGTTGGCGGCCTTCTTGTCAGGGAACCAAGAAGGCCGCCAACCCTAGCCGACATTTTGTCGACTGTTGCGACCCGACGGGGGTCAGGTTGACCATCAAATCACTGTGGCGGGCTTCGGACGCCTTGCTGACGGAGGAAGGCGACGACATCGGCACGTCGGTTTGGGTCTTCAAGACGGAACCGCATCCGGGTGCCTGGTACCACTCGTTCTGGACCTTGCAGCCAGCGGTCCAACGTTTGCGCAGACCACACAATATTGCTGGTGCGAAGCGCGGGAGAATAACTATATCTTGAGGCTGCACCGGCCCTGCGCCCATAGACTCCGCGCAGCGCCGGCCCAACGCGATTGGCGTCCAGTGAATGGCAGGCGCCGCAATTTGCAGCAAAAGCCTGCGCACCACGCACCGGATCACCGCTGCTTGCGCGCTCGGCAGCAGAAGACATGCTGCTGAAGCCAGCGATCACGACCACCGCTGCCAACATCGCTGTCGCGCTAAGACACAATTTGCCCAAACCAAGCATGCTCATCACCCGAACATGAAGGCGGCAGCGGGCAGTTTGTTGCCCAAGGCAGTGGTTAGCAAAGACCAATGCGCTGCTTCGTCTGCTGCGATTTTCGCCGCAACTTGAACAAGATCCGGGCTTCCAAGTGATGGCATCACGCCAATATAAGCGTTGGCGGCACCGCGTTCATGCACCTCAGCGAGACGCAGAATGTCGGCCTGGTTGCGAATCGCTGCGATGTTGAGGCTGATCATATACTCGGCGCGGCTTTTCGGGTCGACCGGCGCACCGCCAAGCTGCCGAACCGCGCCCACCAGCGCGTCGCGGTGTCCCTTGTGCTGGCTTTGAAACACAAGCGCAAGATCAAGCACCGATCGCTCTAGCAAACCACTTTCTGCGCCGATTTGATAGGCTTCGATTGCTTCATGCTCCAGCCCGAGTGCGACGTTGAGAATATCAATATCGCCCTGATGCGCGGCGACACCAGCAGCATTACTGCGAGACCGCGCAAGCGCGGGGACTCCCCCGATTACCCCAAGCGCGACCGCTGAAAGAACGCCCGTTCCGGCCATTCCTACAAGATTGCGACGTGACATTTTATTTTGATCCATCCTGATTTCCTTTCACTGAGCGCGGAATATGTCCGTCGCTGTCGGGCATTGGATGCAGTCAAAGGAAAGAAGTTCCCAAATTTTGTAACAACCGTTTTCCGGGAACTTTTACAAAGCGATTTCATCAAACCCATTTTTGGTAATGGAGACCCGGAATATGAATTTGCAAACAATGAATGATCGGTTTGCCGTAGTGCAGGAGGTTTCCCCAATCTGTCCCGATCTCGCGTTGCCTCGTCCAACGCAGGCCGACGTTGAAGCGGCAGTTCGTACGCTCATCGCAGCCACAGGGGACGATCCGCATCGTCAAGGTCTGATTGACACGCCTGCCCGTGTCGCGCGCGCTTATGGCGAATGGTTCGCGGGCTATCAGCAAGAACCGTCGCAAATCCTCAGCCGCACATTTGATGAGGCGCAGGGCTATCGGGAAATGGTTCTTCTGCGTTCAATTCCGCTGGTGTCCACGTGCGAGCACCATATGGCGCCGATTATCGGCAAAGCGCATATCGCCTATCGGCCTCGCAACCGCGTGGTCGGGATATCGAAGCTCTCGCGGCTGGTAGACGCATTTGCCCGTCGCCTGCAATTGCAAGAACGGTTGACCCAACAGATCGCGCAGACTTTGTTTGACACTCTGGAACCTCATGGTGTCGCCGTTGCAGTCGAGGCTTCGCACGGTTGCATGTCCACACGCGGGGTAAATCAGCATGGGATCGACATGATGACCAAGGCTTGGCTTGGCGACTTCGCAACTGATGTTGAACTTCGACGTGAGTTTCTGGCCTCATTGCATACACAGCGAATGGGCTAGAAATCTATGAGCTAGAGACTTCCGGCCCAACCATATTGCGTCGCAAGACGGCCCATAACATTCCCCGTCAGTCTTTCGCAGCGCCTGCCAAGAAATGGAAAACTGCCCTGAAGGGCATCTGCAAGAGTATTGTCCAAATCGTCGCGTAGCATCCGCCGTGCACGGAACAGCCGCGTCTTGATCGTTTCGGGCCGGATGCCCAAAATGGCCGACGTTTCCTCGATTGAGCACTCCTGCACATCGCGCAGAAGGAAAACGAGCCGGAATGACTCGGGCAGCCGGTCGACGGCCTGTTCAACCAATATTCGCGCTTCGGTGCGCGCTGCGTTAGCCTCGGGATCATCAACCTTTTGTCCGTCGGGGAAACCGAGGATGAGTGTTCCCGATTGTTGCGCAACGTCGATGTCGGCAAGCTCGGCCTGTGGGCGTCGCTTGCGCAATCGTCCTCGTGCCTCGTTGATCACGATCCGAACCAGCCAAGTGAGAAGGGCTGCATCGCCGCGAAAACGGGCGATTGCCGCAAAAGCGCGCATCCATGCCTCTTGGACCACATCTTCCGCCTCCGCGTCGTCGCCGACTATTCCCCGGGCTGTACGATACAAGCGCTGATTGTACCGTTCCATAACAATCTGAAACGCCAATTGTTCGCCGCGCAGAACACGGACGATAAGCTCGGCGTCCAGCATTTGGGCGTAGTCTATTCTGGCGAAGCTGGGCTGATTCATCGTAACCCTCACTGAAAACCGACATTGGATGACCTGCTGTCCAAAAGGTTCCCGCTAAATTCCATAGATTTCCCAGGGGTTCCAGATGCAGAGAATTTCTGCGGGCTTTTTGAAGCGATCACATACAATCAGACAAACAAGCTCGCGCGTCCTTGACGATCCGCTGCAAAATTGAGCATGCTGTATCTTGATTTCGCACCATTGTAACTGCCTCGCCAACAAACACTGCCATTTTGTCAAGGTCGGCTGACTCAATTGCCCTCTGATATTCGGTTTGCATCAGCTCAAGCTTTCCGAGCTGATCCGGCGCCGTCGCCGACCAGCGTCGATGGAAATGATTCTTCAGCGCTCTAGCCTTCCATTGAACTGGCCAGTCATAACCCCTAGCACGGTCGAACACATCACTCCTCACCGTCTCATCTCCCGATGCCCCTATGGCCATGTTTTTAGCACTCGGGTGTGCTAAGGACTCCCGGGAGGCATAAAATGCCGTCCCGCAAACAATAGCCTGTGCCCCCAACATCAATGCCGCAGCCAGCCCTCGACCATCGGCAATGCCACCGGCTGCAACCACAGGTGTCGGCGAGACGGCATCGACGATTGCGGGCACAAGTGTGATTGTTGATTGTGAACCGCAGTGCCCACCTGCTTCCGTTCCTTGAGCAACAATCACTGAGGCACCTTCAGATACCGCAATGCGGGCGTCTGTTACGGATTGAACTTGGGCGATCAACGGGATGCCGGATCGTACAATCTCATCAGCAAACCCGCGAACTGAACCGAATGAAAGAAAAATTGCAGCGGGATTTCGTTCAAGCGCATAACTCAGAAGGTCAGGTTGTTTTTCCAGCATCCAGGTTATGAAACCTACGCCAATACGTGCCCCATCTGTGATGTTCCACTCGCGATCAAGCCAGGCGCGGTCGCCGTAGCCACCGCCCAACAAACCGAGCCCGCCAGCCTCGCTGACCGCCGCCGCTAGCGCTCCACCTGCAACGAATGCCATCGGCGCAGAAATTATCGGGGCAGAGATATCAAGTAGGGACATAAGCGTAGATTGGAACGGTGTGCCTTGGCTCATGATGACGCTTTGGATAGAGACCTGTATTCCTCGACCGGCAAGCCGCCAATTCCCCAATTTTCCATCGCAATCTCCTCGATAACTACAAAAGTAGTTGACGGATTTTTGTTGAGAATTGACACGACAAGGTCGGTGATGCCCTGGATTAGCTGCGCCTTTTGCTCGTCAGTTACCCCTTCGCGCGTAATTTTTACATTGATGTATGGCATATATGTCCTCTATTCGCTGCTTTGATTAAATGAAACATCTCTGTTACCATGCTGGCATTTAACCCGTTATCAAGTTTTCTACTGTCGGCGTGCTTACCTGACACTGGCCTTGATCATTGATCTAACGGCAGTGGTACGAACCGAAGGCACCCAACACTCTAGGGCGGCGCCACGCGCTCATGTCATGCTCCCGCGAGATCGCCTTTGCAAAGCAATTTGAGCAATATCGAATGGACGGTGCTAGTGCCCCTTTTTCTTGCCTCGCTTGCTGTGGGTTGGTCATGCAAGTGCCCTATGCTAAGCGCAATCGGCGCACCCGCCGGCAAACACAGTTGCGCAATGGCCCGGCAGTACATTAGTTGGTCCGATGAGAGCTGTTCTGACCACGGACGAAATTCGAAAATTTCGCGAAACATTTGGACAAATCGCGCTTCAGGCATATTTGGATGAGGGCTTCGATGGCATTTCGATGCGCAAGGTAGCGCGTCGCATGGAGGTAAGCCAGGCAACCGCGTATCGCTACTTTGAGGATAAAGAAGAGATGCTCTCGGTGATTCGTGCTGCGGCCGTTGAGAGGTTTGTAACTGCGCTTAAAACTGCCCGCGGTACGTTGCGATCACGATTTGCCGCCCGGGCAATTGGCAAGGCCTATTTGGATTTCGCTTTGACCAATCCTGAGCTCTACCGACTGATCTTCGATGTTCAGCAGCCCGAGCACGGCCGTTTTCGCGAACTCGCCTTTGAGACTGCGCGGGCACGGGACATCATGAATTCCTATGTTGCCGAAATGGTCGAAGATGGACTGGTTACTGGTGAATCCGAATCCCTAGCCGTGATTCTGTGGTCGGGAGCACATGGTTTGGTGATGAACTATTTGACTGGCCTGATAGCCAGCCAGCAGGATCTCGTTTCTCTACATGAAACGATGATGCGTCGGCTGCTGCCCCCCCTTACAGCTCACTGATTTGTCATTTTACCGGTTGACTAGGTGCCGCAACGAATCTACCCCAAAGATTAACGGCGTTAATTTATGGAGATTCTGATGCGATTCGCTGAACTGCTTGCTGGTGCTGCCTTGGCGCTCGGCGCAAATGCATCGGCGCAGACGTTGCCGCCACCTAGCGCCACCGATCCAGTCCAGCTGGGAATTATGGTTGGAAGCCCTGCTCCTCCGAATGCTCGTGTAACGCGTTCAAATATACTTCAATATCCCAATGCCCGCTGGGCATTTAGAAATATGCGGGCGTTGTATCCCACCCACAATGTAGAGGCGCCTAGTTTTCAGAGCGAGCTGCCAGTAGATCGATCGTCACTGGAAGGGCTCTCTTTTACGAACGCTGCCGGTGCCACTCTAACGTTCGATTCTTGGCGTGACGCTACCTACACCGATGCCCTGATCGTCCTACGTAATGGCAGGATTGTCTATGAGTACTATGCACCGGGAATGTCGGCGCGCCAACCGCATGCCTTGTGGTCAATGAGCAAGTCGGTCGTGGGAATTTTGGCGCAAATTGAAATTTCGTCGGGTCGACTAGATCCGGCCGCCAAAGTTGGCGTTTTGGTGCCAGAGTTGGCGTCCACAGCTTGGTCCCAAGTCAGTGTTCAGCAATTGCTCGATATGCAGTCAGGCGTGGACTATCGGGAAAATTTCGCGGATCGCCGGTCCGACCTGTACCGGTATCTTTTTTCAACTGGTCTAATCGACGTGCCAGCTTCATTGAATGTTTCAACGACGTTGTCTGACTATTTGCCAACGGTGCGACCCGGCACCGGCGGCGGAAGCAGTTTCGCATATAGATCGGTCGATAGTGAGGTACTAGGCTGGGTGCTGGCTCGGACCACCGGGCAGCAAATTTCTGCCTTGGTTTCCGATAGGCTCTGGCGCCCTCTGGGCACTGAATCTGATGGCTACTATTTGATCGACCCGGCGGGTATGGACATCGCAAGCGTTGGGATGAATGCAACTTTGCGCGATATGGCGCGCCTTGGGGTTGCCTTGGCCAATGATGGAAGGATCGGTCGACGGCGGGTCTTCCCAAGTGGCCTCACTGCCCAACTTCGTGAAGGCGTTGATCGTGCAATCTTCGCCGCATCTGCATCTGCGGCTGCTCGCCCTGGCTATGGTTACCGTAACCAGTGGTGGATTCCGAACGACGTTGACGGAGTAATTGAAGCCAAGGGCTTGTTTGGCCAGCACCTCTACGTAAATCCGGCCCAGCAAGTAGTAATCGTGAAATTTTCCTCGCACCCGGTCGGGGACACAGGCTTCACCCATGCATCCGACCGACCTGCGTTCTCCGCGATCGCTGCCCATATTTCGCCTCGAGCCGATATGGCCCGGTGATAAAGAGATGAGAGACGCCTTCCAAAGTCAACCTCTGGTGGCTGGTTCCGTGCTGGAAGCATTGGCCCAGCATGCAGTCAGGCGACCGGACGCGGCAGCACTCATCCATGTCGAGCCCCGACTGGACGGCAACGACCATGACGCTCTCGAACTGAGCTATACGGACCTGCTGCGCGCAACGCAGCATTGGGCGAATCGGCTTGCCGCCGTCGGTGCACGACAAGATGGCGCAATCGCTTTACTGCTCACCAATACACCTGCTCATTATGTGCTGATGCTTGCTTCTGGTGTCGTATCATCCAGTCTATCGCTAAACCCACTGCAATCGGTAGAATATCTTGCTCAGCTGTTGTGTGCAGCCGGTGCAGATATCCTTGTTGTTCCCACACCCCAAGATGACGAAAAGCTAAATCTGTTAGGGCATGCGGTAGCATCACTTTGTGAGAGCAGGCGCAAGCTGACAGTACTCGAAATAGGCACGTCACCATGGCCTGAGGCTGCGGATGTGCTGACAACCAACACGACGCCGCTTGCGCGTCTCGCGATCGACCCCAGTGATACCGCCGCTTGGTTTCACACAGGAGGCACGACTGGGGCACCGAAACTTGTTAGGCATAGCCATGAGCAGCAAAAAATCGCCGCCATGGCCTTCGCAGCGGCGGCCAACCTAGGAGAGAATGATCGGTTGGCTAACGGCCTTCCGCTGTTTCATGTAGCTGGCGCAATATGCTCCTCACGTGCGCTCTGGGTGAGTGGTGGCTGCGTCGTGAATTTGTCATCACATGGCTTTCGAAACCCAGCTGTCATCGATTTCTATTGGGACATCGTTTCAAAATACGAGGTGACGATTGCTGGCGGTGTTCCGACTGCGGTGGCGACAGTGTTGGAACAACCAGTTACGGCTGACATTTCCAAACTACGCTGCGGGTATGCCGGAGGAGCTCCATGCAGTGCTTCGCTGCAAGTGCGCTTTGCCGACCTCACTGGTAGGCCTCTTCATATCATTTATGGCATGACTGAATGCTGCGGCGTACTGGCAGTGGGACGATCAGATATGCCTAGTCCAATTGGCATTATCGGGCCACCAGGCGACGGAATTGCGATTGAGATCAGGGATTCGACAGGTGTGAAACAGCCTTTCGGGCAGGAGGGCGAAATATGGATTTCCGGCCCGACACTTTCCCCGTCCCGGGCAGATGCGTTCATCGGCGGATGGATGGCGACGGGAGACCGCGGTCGAGTAACCACTGAAGGTCTGATTGTGACCGGTCGACTCAGCGATATGATCATCCGGTCTGGTCACAATATCGATCCGGCGATTATCGAGGATGCTGCAATTGGCACGGGCAAGGTGGCGGTTGCAGCAGCAATAGGCCAACCTGACTCTTACGCCGGCGAGCTTCCCATATTGTTTGCGGTGCCATCCGGAGAAGGCGTTCGTGAAAGCACGGACCTGCTCTCTGAAATATGCGAAGCCATTGCGGACCGTGCGGCATGGCCCCGAGACATCTATTGGGTATCGAGCCTCCCAGTCACGGCTGTTGGCAAGATTGACCGGAAACAGCTCCGGGCTGACGCGATAGAAAGACAACTTCGACTCGAGGCGAACGCCATATTCGGAGACGAAGATTTCGACGTAACTGTCGGAGATCCGCAAGGGCTTTGTCCTACTATTTCAATCGACTGGCGCAATCGAAAGCCGAAGGCCGAAGTTACCGCGCGTCTGCGCGCTTGGGCGGCTAGACACAATATGGAGTTGATATGACAGCGATTGGATCCAACGTGGAAGCGATGCCCCACATTCGCAAACCCGCAGGAGCATGGCGGAACTTCTGGGCATTGGCTGCGCTGATTGCTTTGATGAGTGCAGGGATTCTGCTGCGCAATGGCGATTTCATCGAACAATTGCGCCTGCTCATTCGCACGACAGCCCGCACTTCTGCGGGACTTTTCCTGATCGTATTTACGGCTTCTGCAATCGACCGCCTGTTCCCGAACGCCTTTTCAACGTGGGCGCTGCGCAACCGTCGGCAATTGGGGCTGGCATTTGCTTTTTCCCACACGGTCCACGCGATCGCGATCTATAGCTACTGGAAATTGGCTCCCGAGCTTTTTTGGCACGGCCGATCCGTGGCAGCCAATATGCCGGGTGCCTTTGGATATATTGCCATAGTTGCACTAGTCGCTACGTCAAATGACGCCGCAGTCCGAAAATTGACCTTCTCCCTGTGGAAGCGGATTCATACTATAGCGATATGGGTCATTTTTGCTGTATTTTTTATCGCTTGGGGAAAACGCATCCCCGCCGAGCATATCTATGCCATACCTTTTGCTCTGTTCACCGCTGCTGCACTGATTCGCTTAAATTCAAATCGCTATGCGTCGGCGCGAACCGCGTAGATTATGCCCAATATCCGTATACTCCTAGTCTCGACGACATGGGCGTCCAAGGAACGCAACTAAGAGGTGGTGGTACTGAAAATCGAGCTGGCTGGGAGGCGAAAATATGATTGGCCAGTCACAGATCAATTGTGCCCGGAGATCCGCTGGGCGATCTTGATGCACTTGCTGACTCCAGCTGGGACTGGGCAGTGAGCTTCGTCCGGCGATGGCGATGATCCAAAATGGTCAACAGGTGTTATCCGGATCAATGAAACTTGAATTGAATCGATATGCCGTAGGAGCGTAGTGCGGCCCAGCAATTCGTTGATTGGCGATCGATATCAACAAAATGTACAAAAATCGCAGGGAAATCTTGATTTGCCGCACGGATTGACTTTCCATGGCTGTTGATCCCATTCGGTCTCATCAGACCTCATCTAGCGGGACTGGCGCCCCGCGAAAGGAAGAGAACGGGAAGGTTCCGTAACGAGATGAGAGTGGCGAGAGCGGCTCGCTGCCGGTCCGTCGCGCAGAAGCCATGGCGCAACAACACGCGTTCCACGCACCTTCTGAGCGGGCGAATTTCTATCAACAGATTACTGATCGCATTATCGCCGAACTGGAAGGCGGGCACGCGCCCTGGGTTCAACCATGGGCGCGGTCAATGCTGGTATCAGCATGCCGCGCAATGCGGTCAGCACCCGCCGGTATAGCGGCATCAATATTCTCGCGCTCTGGCGCGCCCTCGTCTCATGCGGTTTCGCAAGCCATATCTTTTTGACTTTTCGGGAGGCAGCGACACTTGGGGCCACCGTTCGACGCGGCGAACGCGGCGTCGACAGTCAAGGAAGAACGTAAGGCGGCGGGATTCCTTTCCTCAAGCATCTCACCGTGTATTCGGTCGATCAGTGTGACGACTTGCCGGAAGACACCTGCCGGCCACCGCCCCAAATTCCGGATGGGCTGTTCCTCCCACAGGCAAAGGAGTTCATTGCGGCAAAGGACACCAATTTTCGGATCGAGTGGCGTCAGCTTACTACAATTTCTTCGCGTTCCCCAGCCCGATGATGTCCACGATCCCGTCAACTGGCGTCGAACGGCCTTCCATGAGCTTGGGCATTGGACGAGCCGTGGCAGTTGGCTGAACCGAGACCAGGCCGGGCGCGTCGGTTCGAAAGACTATGGGAGCGAGGAGCTGTACACCGAAATGGCGGGGGCCTTCTCCTGCGCTGCGCTTAGCATCGTACCCCGCGTTCGCCACGCCGACTATATCGGCTCGTGGCTATCCATAATCTGCGAGGATGCCCACGCTTGCTTCCGCTTCGCCACCGGCGAACGCGAAGTCGCGGCAATGTGGACGTATTATTCAGCCATCGACTTTGCCCCCCGGAATGGGTATGATACCCGTTCCGGCAATTTTTCTATCCGCCCCATTCCTTAAGGTGATCGACTGATGCGCTACGCGACGACAGCTTTGGTTTCCTCACTGACGGGCCTTTCCACCACACAACTCCGCGAATGGACAAACCGGCGTGCATTGGTGCCGGCTGACGTGCCGCCTGCTGGCAAAGGTTCATCAGCAAAATTTACATGGCAAACGGTGCTGATTATTTTTGTTGCGATGACTTTGAAGTCGCGCTTTCACCTTGAGCTCCAGGCGCATCGCGGCCTTTTTTCGGAACTCAGCAATGCGTGGCGCCAGGCATCATTCGTCGGATTATGGAATAAAAAGCTGATGGTCGCCGCTCATGGCCGCTGGGCGATCGTCGACGTCACCGACGCCATCGATGATGAAAATGACGCGCTGTATATTCAGTTGAACCCACATCTCGAAAAGCTTGCGACTGGATTTGCGCTACCGGCCCTCACATCGACGCCGGGCCAGCTTGATCTCTTTACCCGCCAATCCAAGCAATGGACTGTCGAGGTGAAGATCAGCGGCATGTACAAAGGTGAATTCGGTCAATCGAAGGCCTCCCGTCTCCAGCATGGCACGAACCACCCTAAAATGTCTCGATAAAATCGGTCCAGAGCATGAGGGGAAAGCCTTCCCCTGCTGCTGAGCCCGCCCGGTCTCATCAGACCCCTTCGTGCGGGACTGCCGCCCCGCAACGCCCCGCGAGAGGAAGAGGGCGGGATTGTCCCGTGACGGGCTGAGAGCGGCGAGAGAGGCTCGCTGCGGGTCCGTCGCGGAGACCTGCCATGGCGCAACGACATGCTGCGCGCTCAAACCCTGAGCGAGTCAATCTTTACCAGCAAATCACCGACCGGATCATCGCTGATCTCGAGGCTGGGCGCGTCCCATGGGTTCAGCCCTGGGGAACGGCCAATGCCGGCATCGGCATGCCGCACAATGCTGTCAGTTCCCGTCGATACAGTGGCATCAATGTGCTTACCCTCTGGCATGCCGTCGTCTCCCGAGGCTTCTCAAACCATGCGTTCCTGACGTTCCGACAGGCTGCGGCCTTGGGCGGCTCGGTGCGTCGCGGCGAACGCGGTGTCGGTATCATCTACACCCGCCGCTTTGTGCCCAGCAGCGAACGTCGCCGAGCGGATACCGAAGGCACCGCAACCAGCGGCGGGATTCCGTTCCTCAAGCATTTCACGGTGTTCTCGGTCGACCAGTGTGACGATCTGCCCGAACATATCTGTCTCCCGCCGCCGCCCATCCCGGATGGCCTGATCCTGCCGCACGCCGAGGAACTGATCGCCGCGACGGGCGCCGATTTTCGCATCGGTGGCCCGTCCGCTTATTACAGCCCGGGGCATGACTATGTCGCGGTGCCACGGCCCGACGATTTCCATGAGCCGATCAACTGGCATCGCACGGCTTTTCACGAGCTGGGCCATTGGACTGGCCATGCCACCCGGCTTGGCCGCGATCAGACCGGCAGCTTCGGCTCCAAGGACTATGGCCGCGAAGAATTGGTCGCGGAAATGGCCGGAGCCTTCATCTGCGCCGCGCTCGGGATTGTGCCAAGCGTTCGCCATGCTGATTACATCGGCTCGTGGCTCAAGTTATGGCGAGGTGAGCATAAATCGAGTAATCGCGAGGTGTCGATAATGTGAAGGAACGCGACCAGATTGGCTGAGTTCTGGGGTTTCCTGCCCACGTTCCTTCACATTA
>Ga0155082_141_pt1 | contig 229616 bp, 208 predicted proteins | sample RifCSPhighO2_01_FD_106050 | JGI IMG/M metagenome (GOLD analysis project Ga0155082, IMG submission 106050) | Sphingomonadales bacterium RIFCSPHIGHO2_01_FULL_65_20 | reverse complement strand
CCGCCAGCACCACCGCCGCCGCATCGGATCGCATCCGGGCCCACCAGTCCATGGCTCCGGGCAGAGTCTGCGCCATCTCACTCCCTCTCCGTCCGGTCTTGCGCCGGCCCTGTTTTCACAAAAGTGCTTCGATCGCCTCGTAATAGCGCACGATATTGGATTCGAGCCCGCAATAGATCGTCTCGCTGGGCACGCCCGCCTCAAGCCCCTGCTGGCTGATCTCCGCCGCGCGGAAATCCTCGCCGCCGAACACGGCCAGGATCATCTCATAGGAGCGCGCGAACACTTCCTCCGCCTTCGGGGTCGAGGCTGGCTCGGGCGTCAGCATGAAATATTCGACGATCGTGCGCCCCGGCGCACGCGGCACCAGCAGCATCACGCTGGTATAATATTGGCTGGTCACCACCACGCAGTTGGGAAAGGCCGTATAGGCATGGGTCACCAGCTTGTGGACGTTGGACGACGGATCCTCGTCGAGCATTTCGGGCACATAACCGATGCGGCCCGAGACCTGACGAATATTGGGCCCGAACATGTCGACGATGTTCGGCGCGTCCTGGAAGCGGTCGCCGATCGACGCGGCGTGCAGCCGCTGGACGTGATAGCCCTCCAGAAACGGTTCGAGCACGACCTTCCAGTTGGCGGCGAGGTCGAATGTCTTGCGACCATAGACATGCGCGATCGGCAGCCCCAAAGCTGTGAAATCGGCCGCCACCTGCAGCGACAGTTGCGACCAATCGGCGGCGATGTCGCGATTGAGCTGGACATAAACCAGCCCTCCCCATTCGCGCGCTTCCAGCTCAGCCAGGCCGCGCGTGCCCTTGTCGAATTCCTCGAAGGCCTCGCCGCGCGCCACGCCGATCAGCTTGCCGTCGAGATTATAGGTCCAGGCATGATAGGGGCAGGTCAACCGCCCCTGCTTGTGCACCGCGCAATCCTCGATCAGCTTGGCGCCCTTATGCTGGCAGGCGTTGATATAGGCCTTGATGCTGCCGTCGCGGGTGCGCGCGATCAGCAGTGGCAGGCCGTGGCTGTCATTGGCGACGACGCTGCCCGGCTCCAGCAAGGCAGAAATGGTCACGGGGACAGGATAACGGCGGAAGATTTTTTCCTGCTCGAGGACATAGCGCTCCTGCCCGGTGAAGATGGCATTGGGCCGCGTCGCAGTGAACGGCACCAGCACCGCATCCTTTTCCGCCGGAATCTTGCGGATCGCCTCGATCTGGCTCGGCGTCAGATCTGCCAGCTTCGTCACCTTGCGCGCTGGACGCGATATTTCCGCCACCTCGTTCATGGTGCTTATCCTCTCTTCATGTCCTTGGGTCCAAGCCTATTCCAGCCTTTACCTAATGACAATAGTTTTTTATGACGGTGGCGAGGCGGCCATTGGAAGAGCCGCCAGGGGAGAGGATCGGCGATGCGTTTCGATTATATCATCTGCGGTGCGGGCGCGGCGGGATGCGTGCTCGCCTATCGGCTGTCCGAGAACCCCGCCATCACCGTCGCGCTGATCGAGGCGGGTCCACGCGACCGGCATCCATTCATCGCCATGCCCAAGGGTCTGGCTAAGGTGATGCAGGACCCCAAGCACCTATGGGTGCACGCCAGCCTGCCAGAGGCTTCGACCGCAGGCCAGAGCGAACACTGGGTGCGCGGGCGCGTCCTGGGCGGCTCCTCCTCGATCAACGGCATGATGTACGTGCGCGGCCAGCCCGCCGACTTCGATTCGATCGCCGAACGGTCGAACGACGACTGGAGCTGGCAGCATATCGGGGCGGCCTATCGCGCAATCGAAAATCACGAACTCGGCGCGGATGCGACGCGCGGCCACTCTGGTCCGATGCGGATTTCGATGCCGACCCAGCGCCTGCCGATCTCCGACGCGCAGATCGCAGCGGGCGAGGCGATGGGCTGGACGAAGAAAGCCGATGTCAACGCGCCCGACGATTCGGTCGGCATCGGCTATGCCCCGCGCACCATCTGGAAGGGCAAGCGCCAGAGCGCCGCGACCGCCTTCCTGCGCCCGGCGGAAAAGCGCTCGAACCTTACCATCCTCACCGACCGCACCGTGGACCGAGTGCGGTTCGACGGCACACGCGCGGTCGGCGTGGAGGTGCTGCACAAGGGCGAGCGCAACGTGATCGAGGCCGCGCACGAGGTGATTCTGTGCGGCGGCGCGATGGCGAGCCCCGGCATTCTCGAACGCTCCGGCATCGGGAATCGCGACCGGCTCGAATCGCTCGGCATCGACCTTGTGCACCACAGTGCCGAAGTCGGCGAAGGGCTGATCGAGCATCGCGGCATCATCATGCAATGGAAGCTGAAGGACCCGGCCATGTCGCAGAACCGCGTCTTCGGCGGCTGGCGGCTGCTGCTCGCGACCGCCCGATATTATCTCACCGGCGATGGACCGATGTCGGCGGCGGCTTATGAGGTCGGCGGCTGGTTCAAGACCCGGTCCGGCCTCAATCGCCCCGACGCGCAGATGCTGATCGCGCCATTCAGTTTCGACATGGCGACGCAGCGCACCCGGTTGGAAAAACATGCCGGGATGAATGCGGTAATCTATCCTCTGCGCCCCACCTCGCGCGGCAGCATCCACATTGGGACGACAGACCCAGAGGTCACCGCGACGTTCAGCCCCAATTACCGCGCCACCGACGAAGACCGTGCGGCGATGATTGGCGCAATCCGGGTGATGCGCGATTACGCACGACAACCGGCGCTCGCCGGGCTGATCGAGGCGGAGACGCTGCCTGGCCCCGAAGTGGAAAGCGACGCCGAAATTCTCGACGCCTATGATCGGCTGGGCACCTGCGGCTATCATGCCGTAGGCAGTTGCCGCATGGGTGCGGACGAGGCGTCGGTAGTCGATCCCGCCCTGCGCGTGCGCGGGGTGCAGGGCTTGCGGATCATCGACACCTCGATCATGCCTGTGATTCCGTCGGGCAATACCAATGGCCCGACTATGGCGATGGCCTGGCGCGGGGCGGACATCATCCTGCGCGATGCGCCGACCAGAGGGAGAGGCTGAGATGGACAGCGAACTCAAGCATGCGCTCGAAGCGCGGTTCGACCGGATCAAGGCTGGCGACGACGGCTGGGCGGTGCTCGCCGATGCGGGTGTTCTCGGCCTTCCCTTTGCCGAAGCGCATGGTGGGCTGGCGCTGCCTGCCACCGCCGGTTTCGCAGTTCTCGAAGTGCTGGGCTGCCGCGCGGTTGCCCTGCCCTATCTCGAATGCGTGCTGCTGGCAGGCGGCCTGCTCGACAAGGCGGGCGGTATGCTCGCCGAGACCTGGCTGCCGCAGGTTGCAGAAGGCCGCGCGCGGGTCGCGCTCGCCTGGCTCGACGGCCCGGAACCGCTGCGCGCTAATGAAGACGCCGACGGCTGGCGATTGCGCGGATCGAAGCTGCTCGCCATCGGCACCGAGCATGCGAAGCTGCTGGTAGTGACCGCCGAAACCGACTACGGCCGCGCCGCCTTCGCCGTGCCCTCGTCGGCGGTGAGCAGCCTGCGCGGATATCCGACCATCGACGGTCGCCAGGCATCGGACCTGTGGTTCGATGGCGTACATATCGATTCCAGCGCGCGGCTGAACGTCGGGGCGGACGATATCGCCGCGATGAACGACCTCGCCGTCGCCGCCATCGCTGCGGAAGCGGCAGCGATCATGGCGCGGCTGGTAACCGACACCCGCGATTATTGTCGCCAGCGCGAGCAGTTCGAACAGCCCATTGCAGCCTTTCAGGTGATTCAGCACCGGCTGGTCGACATGCATATCGAGGCGCGCCGCGCCGCCGCTGCCGCCGCCATGGCCGCCGATGCGCTCGACCTTGCAGGCCCCGAGCGCGCGCGGGCGATCAGCGCGGCCAAGGTCACCATCGCCGATGCGGCACGCTTTGTCGGCCAGCAAGCGGTGCAGTTGCACGGCGGCATGGGCATGACCGACGAGCTGATCGTCTCCGTGCTGTTCAAGCGGCTGACGGTGATCGAGAGCGAGTTCGGCACTCGCGACGAGCATCTCGCGCGCTATATGGCGGCGTAGGCCGCCGGGGGATCACAACCCCAGTTCTGCCTTGGCCAGGATGTTGCGCTGAATCTCGTTGGTGCCAGCATAGATGCTGCTTGCGCGCTCGTTGAGATAATGCAGCGGCGCGATCGCCTGCCACACTTCCCCGCTGCAATAATTGCTGGGGGCAAGACCCGGGATCGGCCCGCCCGGCATCGCGACGCCCGGCTGGAAGGCGCGCGCCAGCGGCCCTGCTGCGTCGAGCGCAAGTTCGGTGACATGCTGCTGCAACTCGGTTCCCAATATCTTCATCATCGATGCATCGGTGCCGACGCTGGCGCCCGCCGACAGGCGCGAAAGAATATCGCTCTCCAGCGGCGCCAGCACATCGCAGCGGATGCGCGCCTCGGCAATCCGCACCTCCAGAAGCGCGCGTGCAGGCGTTGCGGGCAATGCGGCGACATCGCGTGCAAGCTGGTCGATGCCGACCTCAATCTCGGGCGCATAGGCGCTGCCCCCGCGCTCGAATTCGAGCAGATACTTCGCCACCGTCCAGCCCTGGTCGATCTCCCCCAGCACATTGGCGACAGGAACGCGCACCGAATCGAAGTAGATCTGGTTCTGGATATGCTCGCCCGAGGCCATGATGATCGGGCGCACCTCGATGCCCGGACTGTCCATCTCGATCAGCAGAAAGGTGATGCCCTGCTGCTTTCGGCCCGCCTTGCTGGTGCGCACCAGGCAGAACATCCAGTTCGCGACATTGGCATGGGTAGTCCATATCTTGGTGCCGGTGCAGACGAAATGGTCGCCATCGCGCTCTGCCTTCATCTGCAGCGAAGCGAGATCCGATCCCGCGCTCGGTTCCGAATAGCCCTGGCACCAGAAATGCTCGCCGTTCAGCATGCGCGGCAGAAAGAAAGCCTTCTGCTCTGCGTTGCCGAAGCCGATGATCGCCGGGCCGCACATCTTGATTCCCATCGGCGAGACCGGCGGCGCGCCTGCCCGCACGCGCTCCGAAGCGAAGATATGGTGCTGCACCACGCTCCAGTCGCAGCCGCCATGTTCTACCGGCCAGGCAGGTGCAGCCCAGCCCTTCGCGTGCAGCTTCGCCTGCCAGGCCATTTGCGATTCATGGTCGGCATAGACGCTGGTCATCCGCTCGCCCGCGCGGCGGAGCTCGGGCGTCAGCTCGGCCTCGAAAAACGCGCGAACCTCGTCGCGAAAGGCCAGATCAGCAGGGGAAAGTTTCATCGGATCAGGCCGCCTTGGGAATGAAAATGGCCTTGGGCCGGGTGAATTCGAGCAGGCCGGGAACGCCATTTTCCTGCCCGAAGCCCGATTGCTTGGCGCCCGCGAGCGGCGTAAACGGCGTCGATTGCAGATTTTGGTTGATCCATATCGTCCCCGTATCCAGCCGGTGCGCAATCGCGGTCGCGGCCTCGATATCCGCCGCCCAGACAGCACCCGCCAGACCATATTCGGTGGCATTGGCGCGGGCAATCACATCGTCGATATCGTCGAATTTGAGCAGCGGCAGTACCGGGCCGAACGCCTCTTCCGTCACGACCCGGCTGTCCTCAGGTGGGTTGTCGACCAGGGTCAGCGGGATGAAATAGCCCTTATCAGGCACCGGCGCACCTTCGAGCAACGTCAGGCCCTCAGCGCGCGCTTCCTCGATCAGCGCGCGAACGCGGCGATATTGCGGCTCGTTCTGCACCGGGCCGTAGCGATTGCCCTGCTGCGATCCGTCACCCACCGGCAGGCCCTGCGCCAGCGCATGCAGCCTCTCGCGCATCGCGTCGTAGATGTCCGAATGAATATACAGCCGCTTGGTCGCGACACAGACCTGCGCGGTGTTGTGGAATGCACCCTCGAAAATCTGCTCGGCGACCGCATCGACATCGACATCGGGCAGCACGATCGCGGCATCGTTGCCGCCGAGTTCGAGCGTGATGCGCTTCAAGTCCTTCGCCGCGCTCTCCATCACGCGCTTGCCGGTGGCGGTGGAGCCGGTGAAGCTGATCTTGGCAAAGCCCGGATGCGCGGTCATCAGCGGGCCGAGGGCATCGCCGCCGCTGATGACATTGAGCACGCCGGCCGGAAACACGTCGCGCAGCAGCTCGCCTATGCGCAGCGTGCACAACGGCGTGAAGGGCGAAGGCTTGAGCACCATGGTGTTACCTGCCAGCAGCGCCGGACCGATCTTCCAGATCGCGAGCAGCACCGGGAAATTCCACGGCACGATGCCGCACACCACGCCCAGCGGCACATGGTGCACCTCGATCCGCCGCGTAGCGCTGTCCTCGGTGACGTCCACGGGCAGATCGAGCATTGCCGTCGCCTTGAGCCACATCGCTGCGCCCAGGATTTCCATCCGCGCGCCAAGGATCGGCCTGCCTTGTTCTGCGACAAACAATTGCGTCAGTTCGTCGGCATGCGCCTCTATCGTTTCGGCCGCCTTGACCAAGGCTTTCTTGCGTAAATTGATCGACGTGTCCCGCCAACCAGGAAATGCGCGCGTTGCTGCCTCGACCGCCGCCTCCAGCTGAGCGGGATCCGCTTCGGGTGCTTGGGCGAAAACAGCCCCCGTCGCAGGGTTGCGCACCTCAAGGAAAGTCTGCCCCAGAACGCCCCCACCGTCGATCGTCATGGTACACTGCTCCGGCATGCAACTCTCCTGTCTGAACTGTGGTCAGACGCCGGATATCTGCCGGCGCCTGACCATATTCCTAATGACGTTAGATTATTGTGCAACGGAATTTTCTGCCTTGTGGAGCCACAAATCTATTTTTGCGAATCTAAAGATTACCCGTGACGAAGCCTTCAAAGTTCGTCTCTACCGCATACTGCCTTTCACAGATGCAAGGGTAGTGAGGTTCGTCATTCACTGAGTGAACTCGTCGTTCAAGACCGGCTAAGCCATCAACAAATGTCGGCTTTTGGCCGTCGCAGATTTTCAGCCTGACCACTGGGAATGACCGAGTCTGGGTCGAGGCTGTGTAAAAAGGCGAGAAAATGCTATGATCTCCTGAGTTCAGGAGGCTTTTGAGAAGGGCCGTTTCGTTGAAGGTCAGGACTGCCGACAAGACTTTCTGTTGCCAGCATCGCTCGATAACTATGTGTCTGAGGACAACCCCGTTCGGGTTATAGCGGCTTTCATCGACGAACTGGACCTGCATGCGTTGGGGTTTGCCGGTGCAACGCCTGCACGCACGGGACGACCTTCCTACCATCCCTCGACGATGCTCAAGATCTACCTTTACGGCTACTTGAACCGGGTTCAGTCGAGCCGACGTCTCGAGCGCGAGACGCAGCGCAATATCGAACTGATGTGGCTGACCGGCAGGCTGGCGCCCGACTTCAAGACGATCGCCAACTTCCGGCGTGAGAACGGCCCAGCAATCCGGGCAACGTGCCACCAGTTCGTCATGCTGTGCCGCAGGCTTGGCTTGCTCACCCAGGCCATTGTCGCTGTCGATGGCAGCAAGTTCAAAGCGGTAAACAACCGGGACCGGAACTACACGGTGCACAAGGCTGCGAAGCGGATCGAACAGGTCGAGGCGAGCATCGATCGCTATCTTGCCGCCCTTGATCGCGCCGACCGGGAAGGCAGCGATGTTCCCGAAGTTCGGGTCGACCAGATCCGCGAGAAGATCGCCGGCTTGCGACGTCAAATGCGGTTCCTGAGGGGGCTGGCCGAACAGGTCGACAACGCTCCTGACCGTCAGGTATCGCTAACCGACCCTGATGCGCGTTCCATGAGCACGAGCGGCCGTGGAACCGGGATCGTCGGCTATAACGTCCAGGCGGTGGTCGATGCCGAAAACCACCTCGTCGTCGCGCACGAAGTGGTGAATGAAGGGCATGACCGAACGCAGCTCGCGCCGATGAGCCGCCAGGCGAAGGATGCTATCGGCGCCGACGAGATCACCGTCCTGGCAGACCGCGGGTATTACAATGCGGAGCAGGTACTGGAATGCGATGCCACCGGTATCCTACCGTGCGTGCCCAAGACCGACACTTCGGGCAAAGCGCAGCGCGGCCTCTTCACGAAAGCCGACTATGTCTATGATGCGGACAAAGATCATTATACCTGCCCGGCAGGCGCGCAGCTCACGAGAACCTCAATACGCTCTGACCATCGCGGCGAGGAATACAAATATCGCAATCTTACCGCCTGCCATAGGTGCGACCTGAGACCGCGCTGCACACCCGAAAAGGCAAAGCGCATAAGGCGGTGGGCGAATGAAGCGGTGCTCGAGGCCATGCAGAAGCGGCTCGATCTGCTGCCCGAAGCCATGGCCATCCGTCGCCGAACCGTCGAACATGTCTTCGGCACGCTCAAATCATGGATGGGCAGTACGCACTTCCTCACCAGAACACTGAAAAACGTCAAAACCGAGATAAGCCTTAGCGTTCTCGCCTACAACATGAAGCGGATGATCAGGATGATGGGCGTCCCAGCAATGCTCAAGGCGATCCGGACTTGAAAACAACATTATCACCAGCTCTTCCCTCGCCACGGAGGATCGGCTGCCACAATCCAACCGGGCGTTTTTACACAGCCTCGACCCAAGATTGGCCGTTCACTTCGCCCTTCACTTACGTCCGTTTTTGACACTACCCGCTAATCACTCGACGTTGAAGAAGTGAGGCAGCGATACGTCGGCTCCTTACGAACCGGCAGAGCGAATCGGAAAAAGACCGCCCGGCATTGCCGGGCATGAAACGGTTTGCTCACAGCAAAATGTATGGCCAGTTTCGGTGCGCTGATCGTCACGCCTTGGTCGGTTGACCAATTGTTAGACACAATTGTTTGGGGCGTGGGCTCTCCCAATCTTGGGCGAGCCCAAAGCTGCGACCAAGGCTGAAAGTTTAAACTGACGGCTGATGATGCCCCCCCCCCCGCCGCGCCTCGCGGCCCCTTCCTTTGCCCGCGATCGACGCCTAGGGGCCACTCCTGCCCCCCAAAAAAAAGGGGGGGTGGCCGACATGTAAACGACTGATTAGCCAATACCCGCATATCTATGCAGCTAGCGTTCAAATCTGGACGTGATGGAGGTGCCATGATTCACTATTTCAGGGCGGATGCGCCGATCCGCCGAAAGTTCGACATTCTGATCCTGCTGCTGGCGGTGCTCACCGCGGTTCCGCTTGGCGTCACGCTGATGGGCTGGGGCGGCCTATGGGGTGTAATGGCAAGCGAGCTTGCCGTGATGGCGGCGGTGCTCGGCCTTATGGTCGTCGCGAAGAAACAGATCTGCGACCCCTATGTGAACACGGTGGTGCGCATGGAAGGGCTGGCCGCGGGCGATCTCGTCAGCGCCATCCCCCATGTCGACTATCAGGATTGTGTCGGCCGCATGAGCCGGGCGATGCTGATCTTCCGCGACAATGCCAAGGCGCGTGCGGAAGCGGATGCAGCGCTGCAGGATGTCATCGGCGAGGTCACCACGGCGCTGGGTCATCTGCGCGACGGCGATCTGGGCTATTCCATCCGGATCAACGAGGCGCTGGGCGAGCAGGCCAATGCCATCAGCCATGCCTTTAACGACGCGACGACACAGCTAGCCGCGATCCTGGCCAAGGTAGCCGATACGGCCGGCAATGTGCTCAACGGCGCGACCGAAATCCGCTCGGCCTCCGACGATCTGGCGGCACGGACCGAACAGCAGGCAGCCAATCTGCGAGACAGTGCGCTCGCCATGGCAGAAGTGACGCAGATGGTGCAGCAGACGGCCGTCAATGCGGGCGAGGTGGGCAGCCAGGTCGCCGAAGCGCATGGCGCGGCGACCGATGGCGGCAAGGTGGTCCAGCGCGCGGTGGACGCGATGCATGCCATCCAGAAATCGGCCAGCGAGATCACCAACATCATCGATGTGATCGACGGCATCGCCTTCCAGACCAATTTGCTGGCGCTCAATGCCGGGGTCGAGGCGGCGCGCGCCGGGGATGCCGGCAAGGGCTTTGCCGTGGTCGCAAACGAAGTCCGCGCCCTGGCGCAGCGCTCCGCCGATGCGGCGAAGGATATCAAGGAACTGATTTCCGCCTCCTCGGCCAGCGTTGCTGATGGTGTCGCGCTGGTCGATGAGACCGGCACCGTCCTGCTCACGATCGGCGACCGGGTGGCGGCGGTCAACACGCGCATCGCGGAGATCTCGGCCTCGGTCCAAGCTCAGGCGAGCCGTCTGCAGCAGGTCAATATCGCGGTCGGTGATATGGACAGGATGACGCAGCAGAATGCTGCAATGGTCGAGGAATCGACTGCCGCTTCACGCAGTCTAGCAGACGAGGCTAATGGATTGGCGATGGTTGTGCAGCGGTTTAGCACGAAAGCGAGCGCCCCACGTGTCGGGACCACAGCAAAAGTTGTCCCACATAGCCCTCGCAAGCGGTCCTTGCCGTCGATCAACGGCAACCTTGCGTTGCAGACAATTTAGGACGCAGGCGACTGACCGCAATTCCAATCGCGCAAGCATCCCAGACGCTGAGGGATGCCGGTCCGTTCCCAAGGCCAGCGGAGAACGAACTACGCTCCGTTCCATCAGACACGATGTGCCTTAGCCATCAGGTTGAAAATTTCGTGGCTTCCCTTCAATGGCTTAGCGGTCTGCTAACGATTGCAGGGATAGCAGTATGGGCCGCTGGCCGGCCTCGTTTTTTTTGGGCAAGCCACAATAAAAAAGGTCTAATTTTTGTGAATAACTACTACCTAGCCCCAGAAATCATCCAGGACATCACTGATCTCGATGATATCGTTGCACAGCTTGAAGAACAGATGGCGAATTTGAAGAATTTGTTTGAGCATAGCGACAGATATCCAGTTCCGACCTCGACTGAACCATCGGATAAAAAGCGCTAGCATCCTGTTTTATGAGTGAAGCCTCATGCACTTTTATTTAGTCAAATTGGCGTTATGTGTATTGTGCATTTCATGCACTGCTGGCTGTTATGGCAATGTTGACGATGACAGACCTGCCAAGTTCGACGATAGGGACAAGCAAGTGTTTGCAGCAGCCGAAATTGTCGTTGCGCTCCATAACCGGGGCTTTCCGGTTCGCCGCATTTCCGTTACACATCTAAAGCACTACGCATCTTCGTTCGGCTTGGCAAGCCGGGCGCTATTTAACGATATGCAGGTTGAAGGCACCGGCTCCCGGTTCAGCGGCAGCGTCAGCGTGTTTCATTTAGTTGGAGATGCCTCACGGTGGCAACGTCTCGTACAGCAAAAAGGGTATCAAACATGCAGGCAAAAACGCATTGTTGTCCGTTTCGTCAATCAAGTACCCTCTACAGCTATACAAAATTACTGCACCGCACTCGTTCAAGCAACGAATTAATTAATAAGGATTAATTTCAGCACGTCCATTGCAAGGTGGTTTGAAAGTCAATTGAACGCAGGTAGCCTGCGAAGAGTCTGTCGTAACCAAGTCGGTATTGTTTTGAACGCTTCTTTGGGCAGTGCGGGCCGCCGGGGCAGCCCCGCCTCCGCGGGTTTCGTCTAGCTGACGTGAGCGGCTGACGACAGTAGCTTGCTCGCCGCACACCTTGAGCGGCTTGAGATCGGCACAACGCAGCCCAACGCCCTCCTCTCCATCGCGGCTGATGTGCACTCGCCCTTGGCTGACAGCGAAGGTTTCTCCCTTCGTCCCCAATAGGCCGATCAGAAATGCCCGGTCAGCGCGAAACACCGGCATGTCGTCGTCGTCGAGCACTGTCGCGCTTTCGCCCTTGAGTTCGAACACCTCCGCCTCCTGCGCATGAGCTATGGAGGCGGCGACCAGCGCCACCGGGCAGATCATTATCAACCGCATTTCTTTGCCTCAACAGGGTGCCTCCACGGGTCAGCGCCAGCTGACCTATTTTCTCCATCGCAGTTACAATCGCGTTCCGTGCGGCGGTAGTCCACGAAAATCACACCCTCTGATGACGGGGGAACCAAATCTCGTAAGCGCATGGGCATTCGAAGAACGATGTGATTGTGGGCAAGTAGCCCAGCTAAAGTCAAGTTTCGTTGGCAATTTAGCAGAAGCAGGATGTCAGCTCTTTGCCAAACCTGCCGTCGAATACGTCTCACAAAAACTACCGATAAGTCCCAGAATGCGACCATCGAACCCCATGCCTCCGCTCGCTAGCATGCGGAACGAAGGGTCGTTCTGCGCCCCCTAAAGCTTCTCAGCTTCTGCATCGCCCCCCCCAAGCAGCAAGTCCTTATCTGACCCATCGTCAGGGCTTCATCCACCTTGCCACCTCAGAGGTTGTTGAAGCAGGAGCGGGCCATCCAAGTTCCTCGAACTGCGACGGCGAAAGCTTGTTGTTGCTCTGGCGTAGCGCCGAACGCAAGCAACATTGTTGGCTGTTTCGAGGGTTCGCTGGTGCCGTCCGGCTTGATATATTTAACGCGCCCTTCGAGGAAAAACACGTCAGCGCCGAGACAAAGTGCTTGGTGAAACGCCGCAGCATCGGTTTTGGAGTTAACGAGGCAGAGCAAGATTCTAATCCCTGCCCTTTGCCATTCGCTTATTACTTTCCGCAGCCAATCGGATGATCGGGAGTAAGGCGGATTAACAAAAACCACTTCCCCAGACCATGCATGGTCCAGACCGTCTCCTCCCATTGCTTTGGTTACCTGGTGAGCAGCCTGCACAGGACTAGATGGGTGAGAGCAGGGATCGAGTACGATCCTGCCAAATGCACGCTCGATCGCTGCAGCAATATTCACCGGCGTAAATCGGCTATCTTTGTCAGCGGATTTGTTATGCGGATCGCGAGATCGGACGCGTACGGCACGCCCAAGCACTGGCAACACTGTCAGCAGATCAGCAACCAATCCTCGGCCATTCTCAAGATCAATGATCGCGCTGTGTGATAGGCCCGACCGCTGCGCCAATCGCTCGACTGTCCAACCCCTTGCATCGCGGGTCAGAGACAAACGTCTATACAGTTGTCGGTCGGATTTGAGACCGGTCACATCAACTTTCAACGCATCCATCATGCGAGCCAGAATCGCCGCCCGTCCCTCGCCGGCTTCGACCGCTACAACATCATCACCGGCGCAGCCGATCAGCTCTGCGAGTTTGGAAACAGACAGGGACTGGTGTTCACGCACCTGGCGGATCACCAAAGGCAAATCGAACGTCAGCCGGGTCGCATCGTTTGCCTTGGGCGCCGTTCGAGCTTTTGCTGCCCGGGCAGCAACCGCTGCAGAGCTCACCGCCCCGCTAGCGTCAACCTCGCTCTGATCCAAACTATTCTGCCGGGACCGGATATCACCGTGCGGATCGCGCAATCGCTTGCAGCATCGACCAGCTCTGCCTGCCCCACATGAATCTTTGCCAGTCGCGCCCAATATAGCTTGCCGCGACACTGAAACGCCATCTGACGGTTTCTCACCAGCAGCCAATCCCTTTTTTGAAGTAAAACCCATCGTCCAGCCTCCTTATGCTGAACGGCTTTTAGGATGGCAACCCACTGGATAGAAGCAAATCAGACAATTTATTTCGACTGTTTCAGGTTTGAACAAAATTTTCGGGTCGACCTACAGTCAAAATCGGCCGAAGGCATGTCTCAACCGTGCCACAAGATAATTCGAACATCGATTCCTCAATTTTCTGAATCGGAACCACGATTCTTCGGCGGCCTGCCGCGTCTTTTTGTCTTTTCGGATGAAGTCGCTACTTCCTCATGCTCCGGAGACAGAGGAGCGCTTGACGCACTCTCTACGACATTCGCATTGCGCGTTCGTAGCCCGAACATCTGGAGCATGTCATGGGCATCCTTCAGCCTCGCATTGGCCATGTCCAGGTCACCTGTTGTTTTAGCGAGAGCAGATTTGAGAGTGGATATCTGAGATAGCATATCCTCGTTTTCTTTTTTCAATGCTTCCATATCTTTCTTTAATTCCTTATGAGACTCAGTTATCAATGCATTTTGATCATCCCATTTATTTTTGTCCCGCACGCTCTTTTCTGCAGCCTCAGCAAGGCACCTACCAACAACTCCGCAAGCAACGCGATCAATGCTCTCAAACAGCTCAGCAAGACTAGTTTTTAATTCTATAGGAGCCCATTTTATGTGAGCAATCCCCTCTGCAATACGCCTATCTTTCCAACTATCGTGAAAACTAGTATGGTGACCACTCGCCCTGGATTTACCAAGGCGTATCAAGACTTGGTTGGTTTTCACCTTATCAATATCGTAGTTAGCCTCCTTCAGAAGCTCATCCGCAGCTGCGTCAAATTCATTTTGCGTAATTCGATCCATCGAACCTTCCTTCTTGCTTGGCGACTAGCGAGAAAAATCTAGCTTTCGCACTTTTCGCACTTTTCGCACTTTTCGCACTTTTCGCACTTTTCGCACTTTTCGCACTTTTCGCACTCTGGAGTACAGACGCCAAAGCAAAAAATGCCCGCGTAGCCCAAAAATAGGACGAAATGCCGCGAAGCACCCCCAATATCGCGCCATTCTGGATCACAAGACCACACAAAAGGTAAAGTCTCGGACCATATTTGGGTTACCATCCAATAAGTTTAAATGCCTTCAGCTTGGGTGACACCATTGGTAAATAAATCAGTAACAACTAACTTTCAATACCCGCACTGATATTTTGGACAATGTCCCAAATTGCGACAAATAGCGAGAAAAGATCAAATTCCCCGCATCGAGTTTTTGTTAGCAACCTCAGACCAACGCCTCCTCAGGTGTGATTTGTATGCCTCGAAAAGCCATTGCATGTAGCCGCCTCAACTGTTTCATTTCATCGGCAACCCGGCTGATGGGACACTCGCGTTTCTTTAATCTTTCGGACCGATATGACCCACTCACCGCAGCAGGAAAGCCCCCCCCCCTGTCATCAAGGTGCTTGCCGGATACGACTTCTCGTTCCAGCCATCTTTGGACCGCAACCGAGTCAGGGCATTTGGCGGAGCTCGACTCTATCAATTGCGCAGAAGTCGTGCATCTACTGGGCCCGTTGGGGAGGGCCAAAAGCCACATAGCGGCCGCCCTCGCAGTCGAGGCAGTCAAATCTGACAAGAGCGTCTACTTCATCCCGCTGGCGGACCTGATCGCTGCGCTTGCCAAGGCCGAACGCGAGGGAACGTTGCGCGAGAAAATCCGCTTCCTGAGTCTGGCATCGCTCCTCGTGGTCGACGAAACCGGCCGTCTGCCCATTAACCCCGGCGTTGGGAATCTCCTCTTCTAGCTCGTCAACGCCCGTTATAAAAAGGGTGCCATGATCCTCACCTCCAACCGCGGATTCGCGGAGTGGGGTGATGTCTTCGAAGATCCCGTCATCGGTACCGCGCTGCTCGACCGCCTCTTGCACCATGCTGTTGTCATCCCAATCGAGGGATCCAGCTACCGCATGCGCCAACACGCAGACTAGCTGCCTGAGCATGTCCGGGCCACGCCATCCCTCAACCCGCCACCCCAGCAAAAGCTACGCGGGCGGCCACCCCTCAAGGATAGGCAGGGTCAACAAACCGGTTGATCACCAATAAACACGCTCCGCCAAACCAGGGAATTTTAGACGCCCACTTTTGCGGAATCTTCAGGGCCCGTATACACCTACGGCCTAATCCAAGCTTGGAGCACCAGTGCCAACAACGCCCAGGACGTAGCTCGGGTGCCGGATGTGATCAGCAAAGGCAATATTGGATCAGACGTCTGAGCGGATAGGGGCTATTTCGGCATGGCCAACTTCGCGGCTTCGACAAGCGTGAGTGCGGAGGTCCTTGTAACGCTTCGCGTCGATCGCCGGTGTTGTACGTTATGGGGATTAATGGTCTGGTGGTACATAGCATGTGTGCCGACGGTCTGAACGTAGCAACCGGCACGTGCGCTAAAGGTCAGTCGGCCCGTTCGGAAACGATACAAGCTAATCCGTGCCAAACTTTATCACAGAACGATTGCGGGGTAGATATAGGTGTACCGTTGCTTTTATATCTGAGTTTCTGACAGTCAAATCAGACACTTATATATTTAGCTCGAATCCCTCCGTCTCCGCCACCTACTAATCCCACAGCATCCCTGATCAGTTCCGAAAGTCCAGCTTTCCTGCGGGGTTCGCTGGTGATTCGGATCCCTGTGCGTCCCACGTCGTCCAGACCGACATTTTTGCCAATGTGGGAACAAATTTTATGATCAGGTCCATGGAAACGACTTCGAACACCGGTTCGGAAGGCAAGGCTCAGTCCAGCCGCCGTGTCAGTTTTGGCGACGGCCTCTTTCGCTACGAGAGGCCGGGAGGGACCAGCAGCTGGGTCTGCCGGGTGCAGCACAAAGGCAACCGGAGAGATTTCGGGCTGGGCAGCTGCAAAACGGTCGGACTGGAAGAAGCGCGCGAGCGGGCACAGGTTGTGCGTCGTCAGGTCGAGCAAGGTTACGATCCGCAGTTCGAGCGGCGCAAGGTCGAGGCCGTGCCCAATTTCAAGGACGCGGCTCAGAAGGTCTTCGACATTCATTCGAAGACCTGGCGCAACGGCAAGCACCACGGCCAGTGGATGCGCACCATGGAAATGTACGCCTTCCCGCAGCTGGGCAAGGTGAGGGTCGATCGGATCACGGGCCCGATGATCCGCGATGTACTGCTTGAAATCTGGCTAACGAAGCCGGAAACCGCACGGCGGGTGCGCCAGCGGATCGGCATGGTGCTCGATTGGGCCTATGCATCCGGCTATCGCGAGAATGAAGCACCGATGCGGGCGATCACCAAAGGCCTGCCCCGCCAGCCGCGCCGCGATGGCCATTTCCCGGCCATGCCTTACGAGAAAGTGCCCAAGTTCATCCAGAAGCTGCGGGCGCGGGAATCGTTCAGCCGCCTTGCGCTCGAATTTGCCATTTTCACCGCCGCCAGATCGGGCGAGGTGCGCGGCATGACCTGGGATGAGGTAGACCTGGAAAGCGGCCTCTGGACACTTCCTAAGGAACGTATGAAGGCATTTCGCGAGCATGTCGTGCCGCTAAGCGCCCGACCGCTGCGGATCATCCGTCGGTGTGCCCAGCTGCGCCTTCGGGAATCGCCCTATGTGTTTCCCGGCTTCAAGAACAACCGGCCCCTGTCCGACATGACACTGTCCAAGCTCATGAAGGAGATGAGCCAGCCTTACACGCCTCACGGGTTCCGATCATCGTTCCGCGACTGGGTGAGCGAAGAGACGAACCACCCGAGCGACGTGGCAGAAGCCGCCCTCGCCCATATGATCGCCAACAAGACCGAAGCGGCCTACCGGCGCGGCAATCTGCTGGAGAAGCGCCGGGTCATGATGGCCGAATGGGCCGCGTACTGCGACAAGGAGAGTTGAGGTGCCCCGCCTGTCGCGCGCAGAGCGCAGGCGCTTGCGCAAGTTCGAGAAGGCGGTCGAGCGGATGGAGCCGCTCGACCGTGAGATCTTCCTCGGCATTCGCATCGATGAGCTGACGTATCGCCAGATTGCCATGAAGCACGGCATGACCCTGCAACAGGTCGAGCAGCATTTTGCCAATGCGCTGTTCGTGCTGATGCAGATGCCGACCGAGAAGCCGCCAGACTGGTGGCAGTTCTGGCGCTGGTGATGCGGCTTCCAGCTTGCCAATCGTCTTCCGTCTCTACAGGGTGCCGCTGCCCATGCGAACCGACCTTGACCATCTTCCTGCCAACAAGCAGCGCGAGCTTGAGCGCGTGAAGCAGATCATCTTCGAAGAGTTCGAGGACGCCCTGGCGCTCGCCACGAACAAATGGAAGAAGAAGGGCCGGATCGAGAAGCTGATCCTATACGGCAGCTACGCGCGCGGTGGTTGGGTCGATGAACCGCACACAGCCAAGGGCTATCGCTCAGACTTCGATCTGCTGATCATCGTCAACGACAAGCGGCTCACCGAGCGCGTCGATTACTGGCTTAAGCTTGAAGACCGGCTGATCCGCGAGCTGGCGATCGACCGGACGCTGCACACGCCGGTCAACTTCATCGTCCACACCTTGCAGGAGGTGAACGACGGGCTGGCGCATGGCCGCTACTTCTTCATGGACGTGGCGAAAGACGGCATCGCCTTGCATGAGGCCGATGAGCGGGAGCTGCATACGCCCAAGCCGAAGACGCCCGAGCAGGCACTGGCTATGGCGCGGGAGTATTTTGACGAGTGGTTCCCAACTGGCGGGGAGTTCTTCGACAATTTCACATTTAACCTAAAGCAGGGCAGGCATAACAATGCTGCCTTCCAGCTGCATCAAGCCACCGAAAGGCTGTACCATACGGTGCTGCTGGTCTGCACCTTCTACACGCCTCACGTGCATAATCTCGGCTTTCTGCGCACCCAGGCTGAGCGGATCGACATGCGACTGGTCGATGCCTGGCCGCGCGATACGCGGCTGGATCGTGCCCGCTTTGAAAAGTTGAAAGAGGCCTATGTGAAGGCTCGCTACTCGAAGCATTATCGGATTACCGAAGAAGAGCTTTTGTGGCTTGGTGGGTGCGTAGAGGAGCTTGGCCGGGCGGTTCACGCGATATGTTCGGAACGGATCGCGTTGCTGGAAAGCAAGGCCATTTGAACCAGCAAGCGGCTTACGCCTGATCCGTCAAATCACCGACGCCCAAATCGCCCATATTATGCCGTGACGTATCCGCCAGCAGCCGACAACTTGGCTGGCTCCAGACTTGTCATTGAGCGCTTGCAGCTCTGCGTCGTAATCGCGGGGTTTGCGCATGGAGATCGATCCCTCTTTGTCGGTGAAGGACTAACCAGCTATCCCTCTCCCGTTCCGCAGACAACAGGCTGGGCCATCGTGAGACCCCGTCAAATCTACGGCGATCAAATCGGTGAAGGGCGCGCTTATACGTCGTGCCGACGTGCGCAAAATGCCGTAAATGGTACATCGCCATGGCGATCTATCACTTCTCGGCCAAGACCATCTCCCGCGCAGCCGGGTCGTCTGCGCTCGCTGCTGCCGCCTATCGCGCAGCCGAGCGGTTGCACGATGACCGGCTCGGGCGCACGCACGACTTCACCAACAAGGCCGGTGTCGTCCATAGCGAGGTGATGCTGCCCGAAGGGGCAAACGCGGCCTGGGCCGATCGCGAGCGGCTCTGGAATGACGTTGAGGCGGCAGAGGTTCGCAAGGACGGCCAGCTCGCACGCGAAATCGAGTTTGCGCTGCCAAGGGAGATGACCCAGGCGCAGGCGATCGAACTTGCCAGAGATTTTGTTCGGTCCGAGTTTGTCGATCGGGGCATGATCGCCGATCTCAATGTGCATTGGGACATTGGTGCAGATGGCGAGGCCAAGCCGCACGCGCATGTCATGCTGACCATGCGCGAGACTGTTGTCGGCGAAGATGGCAGCGCAACCTTTGGTCCCAAGGTGCGCGACTGGAACCGCACCGAGCTGCTGACCCACTGGCGCGAGGCATGGGCCACCCATGCCAACCAGCGCATGGCCGAGCTCGATATCGATGCCCGCATCGATCATCGCTCACTGGCAGCACAGGGCATCGACCTGGAGCCGCAGTCTAAGATCGGCGCTGCTGCCTCGCGCATGGCAGGCGAAGGGCTGTCGCCTGAGCGGCTGGCCGAGCATGCCGATATCGCGCGATCGAACGGCGAGAAGATCATCGCCGATCCGAACATCGCGCTCAATGCCATCACACACCAGCAGGCGACATTCACGACGCGCGACCTGGCAATGTTCGCCCACCGGCACAGCGCCGACAAGGAGCAGTTCGATGCGGTGATGTCGGCGGTCAAGAATGCACCCGAGCTCATTGCCCTTGGCAAGGACGGTAAGGGCAATGACCGGTTTACTTCGCGCGAGATGATCGAGACCGAACAGCGGCTTGAGCGTGCAACCATCCGGCTCGAAGCACGACGCAGCCATTCCGTTCCCGAGCGCTATCGCGAGCTTGCTCTGGCCAATGCAAAAGCGCGCGGCATGGACCTGTCGGCGGAGCAGCGCGGAGCGCTGGAGCATGTCACATCGGCCAAAGGCGTCAGCAACGTCATTGGATATGCCGGAACGGGGAAAAGCGCGATGCTGGGTGTGGCGCGCGAGGCATGGGTGCGTGCTGGCTATACGGTGCAGGGTGCAGCCCTGTCCGGCATTGCAGCCGAAGGGCTGGAGCATGGCTCGCGCATCCCCTCGCGCACACTCGCCAGCCTGGAGCACCAATGGGCGCAGGGAAGAGAGAAGCTCACCAGCAGACATGTGCTCGTCATCGACGAAGCCGGTATGCTGGGCACGCGGCAGATGGAGCGGGTGATATCCGAAGCCGAGCGTACTGGTGCCAAGGTCGTAATGGTGGGCGATCCCCAGCAGTTGCAGGCGATTGAGGCGGGCGCTGCGTTCCGCACGGCGGCTGAGCGGCACGGCGCGGTTGAAATCGCATCGATCCGGCGGCAGCAGATCGACTGGCAGCGCGAAGCGACGCGGGAACTGGCCACTGGCAGGACGGGCCAAGCGCTCGGGCGCTATGATGAGGCAGGACACGTCCATGTTGCCGAGACGCGCGAAGCGGCGCGCGTCGCGCTTGTCGATGCCTGGGATCGCGAACGCAAAGCCGAACCCACTGCAAGCCGGATCATCCTGACGCATACCAATGACGAGGTCAGGGCACTCAATGAGGCAGTGCGCGCAAAGGTTCGCGCCAGCGGCGATCTTGGCGACGACGTTGCGCTCAAGGTCGAGCGCGGCGCGCGGATGTTTGCCGATGGCGACAGGATCATGTTCCTGAAGAACGAACGCTCGCTCGGCGTGAAGAACGGATCGCTTGGCACCGTCGAGAGCGTCAGCGCGCTGCGCATGTCGGTGAAGCTCGACGATGGTACGGCTGTGGCGTTCGATCTGAAAGACTACGCGCATCTCGATCATGGCTATGCGGCCACGATCCACAAGGCGCAGGGAATGACCGTTGATCAGGTCAAGCTGCTGGCGACGCCCGGCATGGACAGCCATGGGGCCTATGTCGCCCTGTCGCGCCACCGCACCCAGGTTGATCTGCATTACGGCAAGGATGATTTCGCTGATCGCAAAGCGCTCACCCGCACGATCAGTCGCGAGCGAGGCAAGGATATGGCCAGCGATTACGCACAGCAGCCGGAGAAGGCAGCGGAGCAGCAGCCGCAGCGTGAAGCTCGTACCGGCCTCAAGGTCAGCCGCAGTGGTCATCTTGCCGATTTGCTCAAAGGCGCAAGCTCAGCGCCGCAGCGCGAGCCAGTCGCGCAGGCCAGAGTGAAAGTTACCTTGCCGGAACAGGCGACCGACAAGCAGGTGTTCGACAAAGCCGTGCAGCGCTTTGCTCGCGTGGCGCAGGACATTGTTGCCATGCGCGACAAGGGGCTTCAGCCGCTCGCCTCGCAGCGCACTGCGCTCGACAAAGCCGGGGCGGAGCTCAATGCGTTGAGGCCGGACAGCTTCGGTGATCTGCGCAAGGCGGTGAACCGGGATCTCAACCTGATCCCCGAGGCCGTGAGGGGGAAGACCGATCGCGCCATCCAGGCGATGGAGCAGCAGGCAAAGCTGCGCATCGAGGCGCAGCGTATTGCCGCTGCCAATGAGCGGCGGGCAGACACTTTTGTCGATCAGTGGCAGCGCCAGTCTGCGCAGTATCGGGCGCTGCGCAAGAACGGCAGCGCGGCGGATTCGGACAAGGTGCGGGCTTCTCTGGTCGGCATGGCCAAGGGGCTGGAGCGCGATCCGCAGCTTGAGTCGGTGCTGGCGAACCGGCGTCCGCAGCTTGGGCTGGACGCCATGAGCACGAAACCGCTGTCTCAGGAACTCCAGAAATCTCTCGGCCGCTCGCGCGGGCTCGGCATGGGGATGTAGCTGTGCGGCATGGACGATGAAGAGGCTGATCCCAACTCTGATGAAATCCCGCTGGAGCACGCGCTCGAAGCTGTCGCGCGGCGGTTGGCAGGAGCCGCGGCTGCGGTCGATGGCTATGCCTCCCTGCCGGCTTCAAAAAAGATTGGTACCGCAATGCATGAATATCCCCTCTCCTCTTCGTCTCCGCTGTACATTGAGCCGATCACCATGCGGGGTCCTGATGCCTGCCGCTTCACTGGCATAAGCCGAAGCACCCTGTACCTACTGATCGCGCGGGGTGAGGTCGAGGTAATAAAACTGGGTTCCGCTACCCTCGTGCTGACTGAAAGCTTGCGCCAGCTGATTGAGCGTCATCGCAATGCAGGATCTAGCCTCAATACCAATACGGACCCGAAAGCACCTGGGTAGCTTGGGCCGCAAATTTAGTGCATTTAGAGCGTTTTTCGATCAGTCTGGATCATATGCGCAAGAGCTGAAGTAATTGGCTCACTCGTCGGGCTGGAAGATGTCGACGAGCCTGCCGATGAGGTCCCATGGGCCACGGACCGTGCGCTCACCGGCCTTGCGCAGCATGGCCTTGAGTCTGGAGAACGCCTTTTCGATCGGGTTGAAGTCGGGGCTGTAGGGCGGGAGGAAGCGAAGGGTGGCGCCGATCGCCTCGATCTTCTCCTTCACGGCGACCCGCTTGTGGCTGGATAGGTTGTCCATAATGACGATGTCACCGGGGCGCAGTTCGGGCACCAGCACCTTGGTGACGTAGGCTTCGAACCAGTCGCCATTGATCGGTCCGTCGAGCACCATCGGCGCGACCATGCCGGTCATGCGCAGGCCCGCCAGCAGTGTGGTGGTCTTGCGGTGACCATGCGGGAAGGCCATGCGCAGCCGCTCGCCCTTCGGGCAGCGCCCATGGCTGCGGGTCATGTTCGTGGCGGTCCACGTCTCGTCGATGAAGACCAGGCGCTCGGGATCGAGATCGAGTTGGCCGTCGAACCAGCGCCGGCGCTGCGTCAGGACGTCGGGTCGGTCCTGCTCGATAGCATGGCCAGTCTTTTTTTGCGAGTCATGCCGCGGCGCACAAAGAAGCGGTGAAGCCCGGCGACAGAGATCGCCAGGCCCATTTCAGCCAGCACCAACCTCAGCTCTGCAAGCGTGATGTCCTTGCGCTCCTCCCAAACAGCGAGAATGTCCGACGCCCGCTCTTCAATCCGACGCGACCGCATGTCACCACCCTGGGGCTTGGCAGCAAAGTCGCCCGCATCACGCCGCTGTGCGCGCCAGCGGATCGCCGTTGAAGGCGCAACGCCAAAACGAGCCGCCGCCGCACAGCAGCTCATTCCGCCATCCACCGCCGCCAAAGGCACCGCCAGCGCCGACCTGGGGCAGCAGCCACACATACTCCGCCTTGAGGTCGCCCACGCCACCAGCGCCATATTCGCCGATGATGCGGTGATCGAGATCGTAGAACACCATCCGCGTATCAGCTGCGCCGCTTGCTGGCGCAGTGACCAGCTGAACCCGCTCGTCCAACCTGTTGCACGCCATGACCCGCGTATCGCCTGCGGTACTGGCATGGTTGCGTAGTTAAGGGGTCTTCATTCCCATCCTTGCAACCATCCCCATGAAAATACTACTTCTGATTTACTTTCGGCAACTTTCCCTTAAGGCTCACCGGCCCCATTAGTTCAGCCATTCCAGAGTATCTTGCATTTCTATTTCTGAATTGCTCTTCACTCTCGTGACTGCTACTCCACCACCGATGCGCACAAACATAATCAACAAACTCATCGCGCGCTTGCTCGAAAGTCAGCTGCTCCGGTGATCCAAAACAATAATCAACATAGACAATTTTACATCTTCGAATCAAAGGAAGGTTCCACCAAGCATATACCGCCCGGCGCTTCACCACGTCTTTTAGAACAAACCTACGGCAGTCGATGTCAATGGCGAAAGACGGCTTATGGAAAACATCCGTTTTGAGCAGTAGCTCTGGAAACTCGTAATCCATACTATCATCCGTATGCTTACGCACAAACTGTGGGTGAAAAAAAAGATAGGGTTTTGACGGCTTATGCGCGCTGCCCATTTCATTCATCGTAACCACCAATCTGATTTACACCCATGGCACCAATTGCAGTCACCACACCTCCTCTTACAGGTGTTGGTGATCCACGCACGAGCGCTCCCAAAGCTCCGCGTTGATGTAGTGCCTGGTGCGCGCCGCGCGGAACTGGGTTTAAGTTCCAAGGATGATTTACTATTCCATCTCTCCAGCCGCCCCGACCATCTCCCCACCGTCGGGGCAATGCCCAATGATGTAGGTCAATATCCTTTCCAACAAGATTCTCCGCCCGTCGTATTCGCCGGGAGGCGTTACCCCACTTCATCGACCCCGGCGTTAACTTAACCCAGCTTGCCTTCCATTGCCAGCCGAAGCCAAGCGTTGCACCTGTAAGCGCCCATTCGCCAGCCTCCCACCAATTGATGCATTCGACACGACCCCCATTCTGATAGAGTTGGTAAGCTAGGTTACCTCCACCGAATAGCAGTAACCCTGCAATCTCCTTTCCAAAAAGCCCCTCAGGATCGATCTGACTAACCGGATTGCCGCCCACATAGCCATACGGATTGACATCTCCCGCCAACCCAATCGGGTCCGCCTGGATATAGCGGCCCAGCGTCGGGTCATAGTCGCGGTAGCGGTTGTAGTAGAAGTCTGCGCCTGCAATCGCATTGGCCGGACGCCATTGGCCGGGGAAGCCGATCAGCGCGTGGCCATAAGGGGCAAGCGCGGTGCCGGTGGCGTCGGTAGTGAGCACCGGCGTGCCCAGATGGTTGCCGTGCGTCCAGGCAATCTGGCTTGTCCCGCCGCCCGCACCGATGGCGATGGCCAGCGGCATATAGCCGCCGGTGCCGTCATCGCCGCCAAACGGGCCGTCCGCGCCGACTTGCGGCAGCAGCCAGATATACTCCGCCTTGAGGTCGCTCGCGCCACCAGCGCCATATTCGCCGATGATGCGGTGGTCGAGGTCATAGAACACCATCCGCGTATCGGCAGCGCCGCCCGCAGGCGTGGTGACCAGCTGGACGCGCTCGTCCAGCCCGTTATACGCCATGACCTGGGCATCGCCTGCGCCATTGGCATAGCCGACCAAACGCGCATGGCCATCATAGCTGACGGTAACGTTCGGGCCTGAACTGCGCGCATCGCCGGTCAGATTGCCGCGCGCATCGTGCGTGAAGCTGCGTGTGCCCGATGCGCCAGTGACCGAGGCCAGCTGGTTGGTGCCGCTGGCCAGTGCATAGCTTTCCGTATCGGCGGGCGTCGCATCACCGGCATTGACCCGGCGCTGGATAGCCAGCCGGTTGCCGTTGCGATCATGCACATAATCCTCGCGACCATAGCTGCCCAATACGCCATCGGTTCGCACAAGGCGGTCCATGCTGTCATAGCCATAGCTGCGCGAATTCCCCGGATTGACCAGATCGGTGATCGCCGTGATGTTGTCATTCGCGTCATAGGCATAGCTCGCATGCCATATGTCGGTGCCATTGCTGCGATAGACCCGACGTCCGGCCAGCCGCTGGTCATTGCCCCAGTCGACCGAAAGCTTGAGGCCGCTGCCCAGATCGGCTGATTTGATTGCAGCAAAGGGCTCGTATACGATGTTGGCGGCAAGATCGGTCCAGCCGGCAGCGGCAGCCTCGCGGGTGCGCACCGTCTCGACCCGGCCGAGCGGATCATAAGCATAAGCGACGCTGCGCCCCGAAGGATAAGTGACCTCAGTAATCCGGTCGGCCAGATCATAGTTCAGCGCCAAAATCAGCCATTCACCGCCACCAATGCGCTGCTGCTTCATGGTGGCGTTGCCGCGATGATCATAGGCAAAGCGGACATCGACGCTGCCAGTGGTCACGCTAGACAGTTGCCCTAGCGATGCGGAGCCGGGCAAGGCGGCGCTGTCATAGATATAAGTGGTGGCCTGCGCAGCCAGACCCTGCGGCGTAGCGCTCACCACCCGGCCGAGTATGTCGCGGAGATAATCGATCCGCTGGCCACGGCCGTCAATGGTCGCCACAATGTCGCCCGCAGCGTCGTAATAATAGATGCTGGTGCCGCGGTCGGGGCTGGTCTCCCGGATCACCTCGCCAAAGCCATTGCGCACGAAGCCGGTGGTGACGACCGCTGGATCAGTGAATGCGGTGACCTCGTCGCGCGAGTTATAGGTCGTGCTGGTGGTTCCGGCATCGGGTGCCAACGTTGAGACCAAGCGGTTGAGCGGATCGAAGCTGGCCGCCAGCGGATGGTTGCGCGGCGACACCATCTGGGTGGCATTGCCGTTCTTGTCATAGGTCCAGCTGGTAGTCCGGCTGGGGCCCAGGGTCAGGCTGAGCATCCGCCCCAGGCTGTCAAAGGCGCTGGCAATGGTGCTACTGGGGCTGCCATCGGCGCGCCTGACCTGCCGCTGCGTTACATTGCCCATCGCATCGTGGTTGAAAGCGATGCTCTCGCCATTCGGTGCGGTGATCGCGGTCAGCAGCCCGGCGAGGTTGTAGCCCATCGTCAGCTTGAGCGTCTGCGGCAGGGTCACGCCGACCACGCGTCCCTCAACGTCATATTCCAGCGCGGTCACCGCATCCGGAGCCAGCCCGGCAGGATCCTTCACCCGCGTTTCGAGCAGCCGCCCGAGCGGGTCATAGACCAGCTCGGTGACGGTTCCGTTGGGATCGGTGATGCTGGCAGGGCGGCCATTTGCGTCGTGCCCAGCATAGCTGGTGACGTGGCCCAGCGGATTGGTCATCGTCACCAAATTGCCAATGGCATCATAGGCAAAGGTTGTAACGTCGTCTTGCCCCGCCTGATTGACAGGGCGTGGGCCGTTGACCGAGAGGAGGCGGCCTTGGGCCGACCAGCTATAGCTTTCGGTCCGCGCCTGCCCGCTCGTCGCATAGGGCAGGGTGTGGGTGGTGGTGTCAGTCAGCTTGCGCGATAGAAGCTGGCCCGTGGCATTATAGGTCATTTGTGTGCGCAGACCGGGGATATCAATTTGTACCGGCAGATCGAACACTGGATGCCATTGGATGTTGGTCGTGCGCGCCGAAGCTGTCGATGCCGCTTCGACAATCGCCGTGGGACGGCGATTGTTCTGATCGTTGGTGTAGTTGGTTCTGACACCCCGTGGATCAGTAACGCTTGAAAGCAGGCGAACGCTGTTGTCGTAGGTCGGAGCCTGGTAGCCATAGTCTATGCTGTCGGCAGGCACGGTCGCAGTTGCGTAGCCGTCCACCCAATCGATCACAGCCGGCATGTTACCCGGCGCAAAATAGGAGAGGCGCCAGAACGCATAGGCCTCCACCCGACCCAGCGGATTTGTCACCGCACGGTAGTTGGTGATGGCCTGCGGTGTGGTGCCGGGCGCAACAAAGCTATGCTGAAGCTGAATCTTGTCAAATCCGCCGGCGCGCTCGGTCGATTGAACCAGGCCCGAAGGATGATAGGTGTAGGTCGAGAGGCGCGCGCCATTTTGATCGACCTGACCAGTCAGTGCATAAGGCAAGGCGGCATTTTCGTAGAGATACGCTCTCGCCCAGAGTTCTGTACCTACTGCATCGCGCCTACTGACACGGATCAACCGGTCTTCGCGCCCGCTGCGGGTGGCCGTGGTGGTATCACTATAGGTGTAGACGAGCTTCGTGCCATCCGGGAGATCGATCTGGCTGATGACCTTCCATGACAGGCCTCCTCCATAGACCGAGAACGCATTTGTCGGCGCGTGGAAGCCCTTGAGCTTGGTCTCAGTCCAGCTGAGCTGCATTTCGCGACCAAAGCTGTCACGCACCCTGCTGGGATACTGGCTGGTATCGTCATATTCGAACGTGCGGGAAAAGCCGTCAGGCGACACCTGCTGGATCGGGACCAAATAGCGCACCTCATCGGCTGACGACCAATTGGCGCTGCGACGATACAGGGTGTAACTGCCATCCGCTTCGGTGAGCTTGAACTCGGCCGGACCATTTAACACAGCCGCCTGGTTGCGAAAGAAAGTCGTGCGCGAGACTGTCGGGATTGATACCGCCGTCAGCCTCCGCCGTCCGCCGCCGGGTGTAACATAATTCCAGCTAGTCGTGTTCGATGGGCCAGGCACCTGGAAGTAATCGACCCCCCCCGACTCGGAGAGATACTCGATCATTTCGGTGTAATTGCCATATGCGGCAAGCCGCCCCGGTACCACGCCATGCCAGTTGGGACCAAAACCGGGGATGGGCATGGGAGCGTACCGCTGCGCCTGATGCTGGCGGCTGCGATAATGGCGCTCCACACTAAAGCGACCGTCGGCGGTCGTATAATCCTGGGCGCGTTCGACCTTCGCGCCGGTGACCAACGAGACGGGATTGCCGCGTTCTGCAGCGGGACCGAGCGCCTTTGCCTTGCTCGGATCGGGACAGGGGCATTCGGGTTCGTTGTCGAGCGGCTGCACGCACTGGGCGGTTCGCGTCCAGACGAAACCCGCCGGACATGCCATTGACACGAACGAGGGCAGAACGGTGGTCGAGTTTGGCGGCCCGCCGAACTGGCGCGCCTTCCATTTGCAGCCATAGACAGTCGGAGACTGATATTCCGGCGGCTCGTATGTTGCATTGGGATTGAACGACTGATGCTGACGGCGGCACGCCAGGTCAGGCGTCAAGTAAAATTCTACAGAGCCGCCGGAGATGATGGTGCGCCATGTTGGAGCAGGCAATGTGGGCGGAGCAGAGCCAGGCAAGCTTGCCTGCGCGGAAATGGGCGAAGCAGGCAACAAGAGAGCCATGAGCATTGCATAAAATGGCCATTGTCTCAGTATTAGGGGCACCATAAAACACCCTCTTCAACATATGAAAACAAAAATTCAAAATAGATTCGCACCAAAGATTCATATCGAGAGATTAAATTTGCACAACATGAAAATCAAATAAACCCGTTTTGATTTTTTAAATATTTTCTTCATTTTGAGGTTTTATTATGAAATTGATCGACACTCCTTCAGATCCTTGACCAACGTCACCATATAGGTGCTGTGGCAGCGGCATAGGGATCGTATGCCGGTGGTGGAGCGACGGTCGGCATCCTTTCGATCGGGGCCGCGATGAGCTGGGGAGCATCGAAGCCGGTGGCGCGCCCTGCTGAAGCAACTAGCATGCCCTCAACGATGTTGGGCGCACCGAACAGGATAAAACACCCGAAGATGGTCAGCGCTCCCCGCCGCAGATCGAGCCTGCCTGTCATCAACCCCATGCCAACCATGCCAACTGAGACGATGGCAAGCGAAGTGGCCATAGGCCCGAGCAACGCCGCCTCAATCCAACGGAACGCTGCCGCCAGTGCACTAGACCCATAGGCAGCCGAAAACGGGTCAGCCAACCCCATCAGCCAACCTCCTGCTGCGGGCGGAGGATTACCGCCGACACCAAGCGTCGGCCTTTGATCCTGGACAGTTGCACGAACACGTCGATGGTGGAGCGGACGTAATCGTGAACATCGGCGCGGCCAAGCTGTGTCCCAGTCTGCAATGCCAACAAGGTAATCTGCTCGATCGCGCCCAAGGGGCTGTCCGCATGCACCGTCGTCATCGAGCCGGGGTGACCGGTGTTGACCGCGCGTAGAAAGGCGAGTGCTTCGCCGCCGCGAAGTTCGCCCAGGATAATGCGATCGGGGCGCAGCCGAAGAGAGGCGGCGACAAGGTCATTGGCGGTCACCTGCGCCTCCCCCAGCTCGCTGCGCGCCGCCAGAAGGCCGATGGCATTGGCATGAGTCATGGACAGTTCCGGCGTGTCCTCGATCAGGATCAGGCGCTCGTCCGCCGGGATCTCGCGGAGCAGTGCATTAAGGAAGGTGGTCTTACCCGTAGAGGTGCCCCCAGAAACGAGAATATTTCTTCGTTGGCGGACGGCGAGCGATAGCATGCTCGCAATATCGCCCTGCGATAGCAATGCCCCTAGTTCATGATCCCGCTCGTCGTCCGCTTGGTCTCCCGTGCGCGTCTGACTGAAGGCACCGCTCTGAGCGTAATCGGCGAGGCTGAGGTCTTGCGAGACGTGCTTTCGGATGGCGAGCGCGAGTTGTCCGCGCGTGGCAGGCGGCATCACGATCTGTATGCGCGATCCATCGGGCAGGGCGGCGGACAGCAGCGGGTGTTCACGGCTGATGCCCTGGTGCGATAGGGCCGCGATCTGCCGCGCCAGCCGTTCGAGCGTCAATGGCCCCAGATCGGGTGCATCCAGACGTTCCGAAAGGCCTCCCATGGTCTCGACCCAGATTTCATGAGGACGGTTAACATAGATGTCGGTGACGTCAGGCCGCGCCAGTGCTGCACCGAGCGGCGCAAGGTAACTGGCCAGATAAACCTGACCTGTCGCAGCAACGCTGGCGTTCATCGCCTAGCCTGTTCCACGCCGGTGAAATCGAGGTCGCGCGCCACGAAGATGCTTATGCTGGTGCCGCGCTTGACGGTCAGTGTCGGCGTCACCTGTTGTGGCTGGATACGCTGGCTTGCCGCGCCGCCGAAGGAGCCGGGCAATGCAATCACCGTTGGCGAGTCCACGGCGCGCGCGGCCGCATTGACACCGATATCCAGCACCGATTGCAGGATCGCGCCACCAAACCGCTCCAGGAAATGCGAATTCACGCGTGCCCGAACGCCGTTGCGGCCCAGCGGATCGGCGGCAGGCGAGTCAATCGCAACAGTCGCACCGTCCGGGCGGATCAGCCGGGTCCAGTTGATGAGCGCCCGGTTTTCGCCAGATTTGGCGTCGGACTCATATTCTCCGATCAGTCTGCTGCCGCGCGGAATCAGCACTCTGGTGCCGTCAAACCCGCGCACGTCGCGCGACACGATCGCGCGCACGAACCCTGGCCGTGTCGAGTCCAGCGCTGACTCCAGCACCGCCGGAATCAATGTGCCCTGCACCACCGATGTGCTGCGGTTGGCGAAGGAACCTGCCCGCTGACGGCTGGTGTCGCGCTGGACCCTGGTGGCAGCACCCCCGCTTGCCGATTGCGCCCCCTCGCCTTCCTGCCCAGCCTGGCGCGGAGCCGTTTGGGCTCGGCCAATACCGCCATTGTCGATGACCAGAACGGGAGCGCTGTTGTTCGCCTTTGGTGCAGGCGCATTGCCGCCACCAGCAGGTGCAGGGGGAAAATAGGCCTGAACCGGAGGCGATTGCGTTGCCGGCGGCACAACCGGACGCGGCGGCATGCTTGGCCTTTCGGGCATGATTGCAACCGGCGGTGCAGGCTGAACGATTGGCGCGGCCTGTTCGAGATCGGGAGGAATAGAAAGCATCGGTGCAGCGGTGCCGCCAGCGAGATCGACCTGGCCTGCTGCCACTGCGGGAGCGTGAAGCGCACGCCTTCGGCTATCCAGCACGAAAAACAGTATAACGGCTATGAATGCCAGAGTGCCGAAGAACACCCAGGGCGGAAGTGGCTTGCGGGTGCGCGCGACGCTGGGGCGGATATCGAGCTCCGCCGCAATCTGCTGGTCGGGATTACTCGCCATCAGCGATCCTCCTTGGGGACGATCCTTCGGGCATGCGCCGTGCGATTATCGATGCGAAAAGTCAGCTTAGGGGCCACTGCGTCGATGACAAACATGCCATCGCGCATCGCACCATTGACCAGCCGTTCCTCGCCGCGCTCATCGACGGTGTACATGGCAGGAAGCGCAACCTCTTCCGGCCAGATGATATAGGTATGGACGCCATCATCTCCCATCTGGCTGGGATAGAGCCGATGATCGCCGCTAAGCCGATATTCCCCTTCCACCTCGTCGGCTTCGCTGCCTCCAGCAAGTGGAGCGGCCTTGGGTGCCGGAAAGGCGAAGCGGACGGAATAGGCCATGCCGGGATTGGGACTTTCCAGCGCATGCAGGTCAAACAGATAGACGCGGGTATCGGTAATCACCGTCATGTTGCTGTCTGCATCGCCACTGGTTGGCTTGATGAACAGGTGCGTGCCGCGCTGGTTGGCGGTCACCAGCCAGGCACCGCTGTCGCCGACCGCTACGGTTTCAATCTTCTCATCGGGTGCGAATTCGACACTAAGCTGGTACCCGGTGGCGACCTCCAGCCGAACGATCTGCTCGGGCTGATACTCGACTGTGCGAAGCCGCGGGTCGCTCGGCATGTTCATCGGCGACATGGGCGGCATCGGTGGCATCCCCGGAAACGGCATCTGCAGCATCCACAAGACGATCATGCCGGACCAGATCATGGCTGCGGCCTGTCGGAAAGCCGCCGCTGCATAGCCGGTGGGGTTTGAGGGCGCCCTGCAGGTGCGGTCAGTGCCGTCTCTGGCTGCACCATCACCGGCTCCGGTGGAGGCAGAGCCTCAGGATCGCGCTGATAGCGTACCACCTGAAAGCCAAGCGGATTGAGGAACCGGTCCTCGACCCGCAATGGCTCGCCCGCAAAACGATAGCTGACGAGCGCGACCCAGGAGCCGGTGACGCGCGGCGGGGCACCTCTGTCCGAGCGACGGGTCTCGAAGCGCACCATCGCCTTGCCGTTCGCCATGGGCGACACGCTCTTGACCAGAGTATCAATGACGGTCGATCGCGGATAGCGCGAGAGGGGGCTTTCCGGATTGGTCGCCTGCATCATCGCGACATAGCGCGTGCGCGCGCTGTCTGCCGACCAGAGCGAGACTTTGCGATAATTGGCCTGGACCGCATCAATATCGAAACTCTCTCGCGCGATCACATATTGCACGAGGAAGGACTGGGTCAGTGCCGCATCGCCCGAGATCCGCTGCGGCTCCAGCGGATCGACCGCCTGAACAAAGCCGGTCTGACGATCGACCAGCAAGGTATATGGCACCACGGTCTTGAGCGGCGTGAGCAGCATGATCGTGAGCGCCAGCATGACCGCAATGCCGGTCGCGATGCTGGCAACGATCCACGCGATCCGCCGAGAGGAGCGCAGCGCCTGTTGCTGGTCCTGCGCCCAGCTGGCGGCTTCGCGATAATAGGCTTCGCGTTCTGCCTTGCTATCCAGCTTCACGCGCGGGCATCCCTTGTACTGGCGCTGCGCGAGACATGGCGCACCGTCCTGCGCCGATGCGATTGCCCGAGGGGAGTGATCGCCGCTGACGCCTCCGGCCGGGTCAATGCCTGAACGGGTATGCGCTGTGGCCCCGCAAGGGCCAGCACCGCAGCATTCGCTTCACGTCGCTGTTCCGAGGCCACGGCGTCGGCGACCATGGCTGCGCGCGACCGGTCCGGTCCGGAAGGTGCGGACAAGGTCGTTGCGACGCGCTCCGGTAACTGCGAACGTCCTGTCGGCAGGCCGACCAGGGGCAAGATCGGTGCTGACGGCGCGAAGCTGAAGCCCCAGGCCAGCCGCGCCAATGCCACAATCGTTACGATCAACAGGATCACGAACAAAAGCCCCAGGGTGAGCAGCTCGACCGGCGCGGAAGGCACGGCGATCCCGGCGGCACGCGCGTTCAGCAGGCTGGTCAGCCAGGGCTCGTAAAGCGCGAGCTGCACGCCGAGCAAGATCGCGGTGCCGAGGCTTCCCAGAGCTGCGCCGAGCAGCACCCTCAACCAGCCGGCAAACAGCCCGCGCGTCGCATCGAACAGCAGGAAGGCGATGAACACCGGCGCGATTGCCAGCAGCAACCCGGCGACCAATCGCACCGCTCCGAATGCGCCCAGCACGCCGAGCAGGAACAGCATCCGTGCCCCGCCCAGGGCGAACGGCTCAAATCCGGCAAAAAGTGGCGGCATGGTGTTGAGATTGGCGGACCTCAGGCCCGTCCCCTCGATGGCCAGCGTCACCATCGCGGCATCGGTCGCCTCCAGCCGCGAAACCATGCCACCTTCGCTACCCGGCAGACCCGACGCGCGGCCTATGTTCGCGCTGAGCTCCGCAGGTGCCCTGACAGCGACATCAAACACCAGGGTGCGATAGGCTGGCCAACTGGTCGCAAGCGTCAGCACGATCCCGATCTTCACAAAGGCGAGCACGCCCTCGCGCACGCTGGGGACTTCGCCCAGGATCATGCGATAGCCGAAGATCGCGACGAAGATGGTGAGCAACCCTGTCAGCAGCGTCCACAGGATCGATCCGGGGCTTGCCAGCGCCTGATAGCCCGACGCCCCGATGGTCAGCGCCTGACAATCGAGGAAGCGCAGCGTGTCGCCCAGGAAATTGCCGCCTGGGGTGGGAACCGGGCAGGCCATCACAGCGCCTCCATCAGCGCCGGGATCCAAATGTCGGGATCATCGCCCACCCGTCCACGCAGCTCATCGAGCGCCCGCACGCTGCTCTCGCGCCCGGACAGGATGGTCAGGATCTCGCGCTCGCCCGACAGGTTGAGCCGCGCCACGACGCTGTGCGAGCCGTGCTTGATCAGGAAGCAATGCGCGCTGTCCGGCAGGGTGCGGACCAGATCGAACTCGTGCGCGGTCAGCCCGAACCCGTCGATATAGTCCGCCGCGCGCGCCTTGGGATTGGCCATGAAAATCTGCGTTGCTGCCTGTTCGATGATCGCGCTCGCGATCCGGCTTTCGAGCGCATCCTGCGCGCTTTGCGTGGCAAAGCCGACAATGCCGTTGCGCTTTCGGATGGTCTTTTCCCAATCCTTGATCCGCCGCACGAACACATCGTCGTCGAGCGCCTTCCAGCCTTCATCGACGACGATGATCGCGGGCGTCCCGTCCAGCCGCTGCTCGACGCGGTGGAACAGGTACAGCATCGCCGGGCTGCGCAGCGCTGCATTGTCGAGGATCTGCGTCATATCGAACCCGACCGTTTCGGCATCGAGATCGGTCAGGTCATGTGGGTTGTCGAACAGCCAGCCGTGCTCACCCTCGCCCCACCAAGGTCGCAGACGCGACCACAGATCATCGCTGCGCGGACGATGGCCGCCCCGGAACAGCTCGACCAGATAGCGCAGCCGCCGATGCTCGGCAGGCTGCTGGAAATTGGCGTCGATCGCGTCCTTGATCTGCGCCGCTTCCTCGACATCGACGCTGCCCGCCAGCAGGCTCAGCCATTCGATCAGGAACTGCCGGTTGCCGGGCGTGTCCTCGATCTGCAACGGGTTGAGCCCCGAAGGCTGGCCGGGGCGCAGCACATCATAGCTGCCGCCGATCGCGCGGATGAACAGCTCAGCACCGCGATCCTTGTCGAAAAACACGATGCGGGGCGAAAACTTGCGCGCCTGCGCGAGCAGGAAATTGAGCACCACTGTCTTGCCCGACCCCGAAGGACCGATGACGGTGAAATTGCCGAGATCGCTCTGGTGGAAATTGAAATAATAAGGCCCCGCCGCCGTGGTCTCCAACAGGCTGACCGCATCGCCCCAATGGTTGCCCTGGGGCTGCCCCAGCGGGAAATTGTGGCAGCTCGCAAGCCCCGCAAAGTTCTTTGTCGAGACGAGACCGCGCCGCGCGATATAGCGGAAATTGCCCGGAAACTGCGCCCAGAAGGTAGGTTCGAGCGCAATCTCCTCGCGCACCGCAATCGCGCCCAGGTCCGCGAGCATCGCCTGCGCTTCGGCCACGCCCTGGTCGACCTCGCCCAGGCTGCCGCCCCGGATCGCAAGCGTCATGTGATGCTCGCCAAAGCCGGCGCGCCCCGCCGCGACATCATCCTTGGCGGTGGCGAGCTCGTCGCGTAGGCTCAAGGCCTCATCCTCAGCCGAGCGCATCCGCCGCAGCGCCAGGTTCATCCGCGACAGCGCCGCCGAGCGATCGACAAAGCCGAAGCTCTGCGAGAGCACCATCTCGAACGGCAGCCGCAACAGTTCGTCGAACATGCCTGGCGCGGTCTGCGCGGGATAATCCTTGATCGACACGACACCGACGAAACTCGGCGGCGAAAGCCCCGCCTTGCCCAGCTCGACCGTCTCCTGCCCGAAGCTGATGCGGCGATAGGGCAGATAACGCCCGATATCCTGGCGCGGCAGCAGCACGGGGCGCATCTCGCCGTGGAAGAGCGAAGAGAGGAACTCCAGCGGCTCCGAACACGGCCCCTGCGGCGTATCATATACGCCGAGCAGGCGCGGCCCATAGCTGCCCAGCGCCGTGACCAGAGCGTCGCGCGCATTGTCGAGCTGCCGCAGATGCTGCGCGGCTTCCGCCTCGCGGTCGAGCGTCGTGCGCCCGAGCAGCGCGCGCACCCGGTCGAGCGCGCCGACCTGGCCGCGCAGGGGCCTGCGCACCAGAGTCAGGAACAGGTCGTTGATATAGAGCTGACGCGATTGCAGCCGTGTGCGCCAAGCCGCATCGAGCCGCTGCGAAAAGCGGTCGGGGAACTCAGCCTCCAGCGCCATGTCCACCCGCCGCCGGACGATATGGTGATAGATGGCAAAGCTCGGGCTGCCGATCGCCTGCAGCATCGCATCGCGCAGCCGCGCGCGATAGTTTATCTCCTCGCTGTCCGCCGTCTCGAAATGCAGGCCGCGCAGGTGCAGCATCTGCATCAGCATGCCATCGCGCGTCTCGATCGTGTGATCGTTGACGTGCCGGGCATAAGGCAGATGCTCGCCCGCCTGTTTCTCGCGCGCGATGACCTTGGGATCATTCGTCAGCGCAGGCAGCATCAGGGCTGATAGGAGTTGCATTGCCAGATCGCATGGTTGCGGATGCGCGGGCAGCGGCCGAGGCGTACCAGCCACAGGTCGAAAAAGCGCGGCTCGCGCAGGCACAGCAACATGCCGGCGAGATGGATCAGCAACGCCACCGCGACGATCCAGCCCGAGCGAAAGATCAGGAACAGTTCGGTTGCGACAACCGCATTGGCGACGAAATAGCTATAGGTCACCCCGGCGAACATCTGCGGCCGCGTGAGCGCGATGAACACCGATGTCCGCTCGATGCTCTCCACCACGTCAATTCCCCAGCGTCGCGGTCGACTGAATCCCCGCGACGATGCTCGCCGCGCCGAACAGGATGAAGCAGCCCAGGATCACCGTCGCGCCATAGCGCCAGTTGATCCGCCCGGTGAGCATCATGAAGCCGACTGCCGCCACCGCAATCACCGCGACCACCGTTGCGATGGTGCCCAGCAGCGTCCCTTGCAGCCACTGCACGGCAGAGACCAGCACGCCCGACCCCGCCGGATCGCCCAGCGCATCCTGCGCCAGCGCAGACTCGGATGCGGCGACCAGCAGGCCCATCATGCCCAAAGAAAATCGAGAAACGATCGCCGTCACCCTGCACCCCGTAGAAAATCAGATTCGGCGGTGAATATGCAGGTGCGCCAAGACTTTGCCAACCCAAAGAATATTGGCAGTGATTGAGACACTAGCCTTGGCATTAGCAACTGCGTCGCTTTGCGATGCGGTGAAATGAATTCATTATGAAGCAAATATAAATCCATAATGGATGCAATTTTTGCAGTCTATTTAGCAGCTTTGCGTTCCGACGACCCGCTTGCAGGCTTCGGCCCTCGCTTCTGCGGCATGAGGCTGAGGTCGGCCTTCGCCTCCATCGCGGCGAGCCAGGCTTTTGAGCCGATTGGTCGCCCGATGGACTCCGCCTTGCGCAATGCCGCATAGCTCATCGCTTCATCGAAGGGTTCGCCCAGAAACGCCGCAAAATCACCGACCCGTTCGAGTGCGGGCGCGACCTTGACGACATGATCGTCCGCTCCTGCCAGATGCGCCGAGGTGCTGGACCACCGCCAGTCTTCCGCCCGCTCCACCACCCGCGCCCGGACCGGATTGAGCGCGATATAACGGAAAGCGTGATGCAGATGCTCCTCGTCCATCGCAGTGGATGAAAACCGGCCCTGCCAAAGATGACCGGTGGTACGCAGGAGCGCGTTGATATAGCCAGTATAATGGCGATGCACGAACCGGAAGGTCCGCCGCAATCCGTCCACATCTTCAGGCACGGCGATGATGTGGACATGGTTGGGCATCAGGCAATAGGCCCAGATCGCCACGCGCGCCTGCCCCGCAGCCTGCGCCAGCAGATCAAGATACAGCGCATAATCGCCATCTTCAAAAACGTCCGCTCCCGCTGGTTGCCACGCTGCGTGATGTGATGCGGGATGCCCGGCAGGACGAGGCGAGGAAGGCGGGCCAGGATGCGATCAGCTTCGCTCCGTCTGAAGGGGAGAGGTGTTTGGGGGTTTATGCACGTGTCACCGTAATTGAATTGCATAGGGTCTATTTAGTATCGTGTCCCCGGAATTTGTGGTGTCCCCGGAATTAGTGTCCCCGGAATTATGATGCTGCGTCGGCCAGCAGCCTACCGGTGCGCAGGCCTGCCTCGACCGCTTCGAGCACCGGGGAAATTCCAATCAACCTGGGGGTTGTTGCAACCTTCACCGGAATTCGAAGCTTGAACTTTTGCCCTCGGAATTTACTCAAATTTACCCGAACAAATGAGGGAACTCGGATTTGAATTTGTCAGAGAAAATGCCGTCACAGGAAACGAGAGAAAAATCTCTACCCCGAGCTTGAAAGTGCGTGACCTCCTTCGACTGTTCTGTAGCTGGAATGGACAACCCCAGTTCGCTTGCACTCACTCCTGTCTCGGTTCGCTCAAATCTGACAATGAAGCCTGCCGGATCACCGCCTTGCAAGGGTCCTTCATCGATCAACGGGGTCCCCGATTGCGATAGAAAGAACGTCTGTTCCTTTGCCTTCGATCCAAGAGGAATTAACGTAGCAAAGTACTGATCATTCTCACCACGAGCTTCGTACTGGTACGGCAAGAGCGCAGGGTTGCAGATTGGTGTAGATGCGGGGCTGCAAGCGGCGGCAACTGCACATAGTTGGATCGCTATCATGCTGGCGAACGCCTTCATTGTTCATGGGACCTTTATGCCGAATAGGTTTCGCGCTGCAGCCCTAAAGCTTCTCTGATGCGCAGGATTGAAGTGACGGTCGTCAGACAGTCCGATCGCCCTTCCGGCGCGCCCCCATATGCCACCGCGATCTTCATATGCACTTCGCAATGCGCGGTTCGCATCGGTTGTGTGGGCGCCTTCGTGAATAATAGTTCGTGCCAAGCCAGTGTCGTCCTGCCGAACACCTCTTCCATACAGGGTGATGTTACCGGTGTCGACATCGGTAGATGCGTTCCAACCTCTTCCACCGTCACTTTGCGAGTATGTGACCTCCGATTTGATCAGACCGTCGGCAATAGCCCCGGCAGTCGTTGTTTCGGTGATCGTATTGCCGTCTCCATCGGTTGCTTCGAGCTTAACCTCTCGTGATGAATTACGGTGACAGTGCACTTAATCCTTCTCCTGCCTTGCCCGCGGCCCGCGCTTGCGGGGCTTGGGGTCACGGCCCGATATGGCTGCGACCCTGTCAAGAAACCCGCTGTCGCCCAGCGGGCGGCCGGTGCTTTCAGCGCGACGCAGATGCAGCGACATGGCTTCATCCTCGCCTGACCGCAGCAGCGCGGCAAAATCTGACACCCGCTCCAGAACAGGGGCCGTGTCGGTCAGACCGTCGCCGCAGGCCGGATCGAGCAGCGCATGCACGCTCGACCAGCGCCAGTCTTCTGCCCGCGCGGTCAGACGCGCCCTGACAGGATTGAGCGCAACATAGGGCAGCGCCGCCATCAGATGCTCCTCGTCCATCGCCACGCAGCCGAAGCGGCCTTGCCAGAAATGCCCGGTCCGCCGCTCGCGCGCATGGATGCGTCCGGCATAGGCGCGGTTCACCCTCGACAACGCAGCGCGCAGGGCATCGGAATGTCGGGGCACAAGAATGAGGTGAACATGATTGGGCATCAGCACCCAGCTCCACACCGCCACGCCATGCGCCGCACAGTGCACGGCCAGCAGATCGCGATAGGCGACATAATCATCATCGCCGAAGAACACCTGCTGACGACCATTGCCCCGCTGGGTCACATGATGCGGGATCCCAGGAACCACAAAGCGAGCTAGACGAGCCATGCCAGCAGCCTTGCACTGCCGCCCCACAATGTCAATTTAGCGCACTGTCACCGTAATTCCGTGATCTCTTGTAATTCAAAATTCTATAAAACGGCTTTAGCCGACAATAAATTAGGCCCGCTACATATATCATCCAAACATGACTTTAGCAACAATGTAATAGCCTCATACGCAACCTCATCTTTTCTGCCTCTCAATGCTGGTATTTCAATTATAACGTCACATGTAGAACTTTTGTTTAACGACCACCTAATAGAATATATATCATCACCATTAATAATCGAACTCGCCAAAGCCTCAGAACGAGATTGATTATTATCTGAAAGTTGATGGCACGCAGTATTTTCAAATATGGAAATTTTCTTATCCTTTAAATAAGATCCATAAAGTGTCCAAACTCTTTTGGAATTTGGACCTGTTTTTAAATCTACAGACAATGAGCTTGCTAAAATACACCAAGACTTTGTCTTTATTTGGCATTCTTGTTGAGGAGCAGAGCTACCTATTGAATACATGCTCAAAATTATAAAAATCTCAGTAAACATTATTCACACCCCAAAAATGGTCCAGGCGGACAGTTAACAACACGGTCAGGACTTTGAATTATTTCTTCCACTTGAGTCGCGTTTGCTGGCCCCCTCAGGTCACCCATAATGGTGTTTTCGTGCCCTCCGTTAGCTTTTGTACCCAAGAACCCACCGTTATCATCAAAAACGTTGCTGTATTTATCTACCGCACCCAAGCCATGTCCAATCTCATGCGCAGCTGTTTCGGGTGTTGCATTCGGCGCAAGCTGGATATCACGCCCCCCAACACCATCTACCATCTGCGATCTCTGAAATCCACGAGCAGTATCGTCAAGCGAAGAGTTTCCAGTCAATATTATCGGGTTATCATTTGAACTATTTGATAAATTAACAAAGACTTTTTCACCCGAATTAGTTGTTCCACTCAGCAACGAGTTGGCAGTAGACTCTAGAGTTGAAGTCGAGATGTTTATTGGACTGTTTGCGCTTACTTGATAAGTTTGCACCACTATCATAGACCCATCGGGTAGCACGTATAGCGTTTTTTTTCCCGTCGGATCGCGCATATTCACCGGATCATTCCCGACATAAGCGTAGAGATTGATCTGGTCCTCATACCCAATCGGATCGGTCTGCAGGAACCGGCCCAGTGTTGGCGAGTAGATGCGGGCCTTGTAATGGTACATGCCAAGGTCCTCAAGCCAGGCCTGGCCCGTATACTGGAACCGCCCGATATTGCCGCTCCCGGGAATGCCATATTCGTCATAGCGGTTGATTGCCATGGTGTTGCCCCAGCCATCGGCAATCGCGGTGACCGAGCCCTGGTGGTTGGTGAACAGATAGCGGCGTTCGGAAGCGCTGATCCCCGCGCCCTCGAACCACACCAGCGGAGTATCCGCGCCTTCGCCATGGACATAGCGCTTGAGCATGTTGCCCCATTGGTCATATTCCGCGACCAGCGCATCGCCATCATAGACAAACCGCCTGGTCCCGCTGTTGCCGCTCACCTGCCACAGACGGCCCAGCGGATCATAGGTCAGGCTGACGTTGCGCGCACCCGACGCCGCCACGAGGCGGTTCTCCACGTCATAGCTGTAGTTCGAGCCGCCATCCCCGGTCAGATTGCCATTGCCGTCATAGCTGAAGCCAGCGGGGCCAGCGGTGACATACTGGTTCAGCGCGTTGGTGGCGTAATTACGGTTGACGTTGCAATAGCCACCGGTGGTGGTGCAATTGCCGGTAAAGGCATAGGCGTCGGAGTTGCTCCAGCGGGAGGTCAGCTGGTTTGCCGGATTATAGGCGTAGGCCGTCCAGATATTGTTGACGCCATTCATGAACGCCAGCTGATAGGCATTGGGGCGCGAAGCACCGTCATAGGTCAGGTGGCTATATGGCCCCCAGGTGCCCTGCGCCCAGCGATAGAGCACAGCCGGACGGCTTACGCCATCATAGGTCTGATAGATCAGCGGCTCCCATGACGAGGTATAGTTGTAATAGAACCGGTCGGCGGCGTCTCGGACCGTGACGATACTGACACTGTCCGGATAGGTCAGCAACGTACGCTGACCGTTGGCATTATACTGGTGACTTATCGACCGCCATGCACCGCCCATGGTGTTGGTGCTTACCGAAAGACGGCCAAAACCATCATAGCTATTGACGATCCCCTCGCCCCAGGGTGAATCAAACCGCGCAAATACCTGAAGCCCGCGCAGGTCATAGCCATAATAGACATCGCGCGTATGGGCAGATGACAGGCCAGCGCGCTCGGGCACGATCTTGGCGACATTGCGGTTCAGCGCGTCATACTGATAGGTGATCGTCGAGCCGTCGCGCTTGCGGAAGCTGGTCCGGTTGCCCGTCGCATCATAGGTATAGGCCTCGTAGTCATTCTCGTTGAGCCAGCCTGCGCTGTCCAGCGCACTTTCGGGCGTTGCCGGATTATAGCCTGCCCGCCTTGTCGGCCACGAGAACACCCATCGCTCCAACCGGCTCAGCGAGTCGTACCGCATCTGCGCGCGGTTGCCATTGGCATCGATGATGTCCTGCTTCTGGCCATTGGGCGTATAGGTGTAGGTGACTTCGGCCTGCTCCAGCGGCGTCCCCACAGCCTTGCGAACCTGCACCAGGCGGCCCGCGACATCATAGACGTTGCGCGTGATCCGGTCCGGTCCAAAGCCGCCGGCGCTCGCATGATCGCAGGCACTGCCGGGGAGCGCCCCGTACGTCGCCGGGTTCATGCGCACCGCCGTGCAGATCAGCTGGCCGGTAACGTCATAGCTGAACTGCGTCATCGAATGCGTTGCGCCATCGCCGACGACCCATTCGCGCGTCTTGCGGTTCATGATGTCATAATCGGCATAGACCTGACGCCGCACGACAAACCCGCTCCACGACGCCGGCGCGACGGAATCGCCCTGCCAGGTCGAGAGCTCGCCGCTTTCCACCAGCACTGCATTGCCGCGCACGTCATAGGTCGTGCGCACCGCCTGCATCGGAGCACCGCCCGGACCATCGGGATCGGCAGAGATCGTTCCGGTTACCCGGCCCAGCGCGTCGTAACGGACGGACTTGGTGTAAGCGCTAGGCTGGGATGCCTGGGCATGGGCCAGCCCCGGCAAAGCCAATGATGCGAGCCCCAATGCCAGCATACGGGCCAGCCCGAGTGTCTGCAGCGTCACGCTGCCCCCATTCATCTTCACGGACATGTCGCAAACCCCGCAGCAGGAGGAGTTTCGCTCGTCTTCCGACCGAGCGCGTCATAGGTGTAGCAAGTGCGCAACGTCTGGCCGTCCGCCGTCACCGCAACACCGCGCACCAGAAGATTGTTCGGCCCCTGGTCCGGACCATATTCATAGGTCGTGACAACCTCGTCGGACGGACCGCCCGCGCATCCGCTGCCAGTGGATGCCGTCGTACGGCAGATGCTTTCGGACGCGAGCAGCCAGACGGGTTGCCCCGTTGGCGCATAACCTCCGCCGGTATGCAACCAGGCCTGACGCTGGACATAGCTATAGCGCTTCTGCGGGCGCGGACCGCCGGGCACGGGGGCGGGACCGGTTTCGGTCAACACGCCGCCATGGGCCGGATCGTAGGTATAGTCGGTCTGGTTCCCGCGCTCGTCGATCACCCTCAGTGGCTTGCTGCAAAGCTTGGCATCTGCATCACCGGTGCCGCAACCGGTCGGCCAGGGACCGCCAAAATGGCTGTAGTCATCGAGAAAACCCTGGATCCACACAGTCGAACCCGCCGGGTTGTTGGGCAGGCCCATATTGATGCAGCAGAATTCCTTGTTCGGGTCGGAAAAGAACATGTTCGACCCGTTGTTCAGCGTGACATTGTTGCCCGTTCCAACCGGCCAGTTGGACCGCATCCACAGGTTGCCGCGCAAGCCCCAGTAGCGAAAAATCCGGTCGCCTCCTGGCGTTGTGACCAGCGAGGGATTGGGATCTCGCATATCGATATACACGGGGGGGATGGTGGATATCTGAGCGCTGGATTGCCCGTATTTGTAGTTCGTCACCAGCAGGCCCGGTGCAACGACTTCTGCGAGCAGGCCGCGATCATAAGTGAAGCTCCAGGAGCCGCCATCCGGCTCGACCATGACGGAATCGCTTCGCCGAGGCTCACCGGGCGGCGTCGGTTCATAGACAGGGCTTGCTTCGGGGTTGAAAGCATATTGCCAGACGGCACCATCAGCCATGATCTGCTTGGTGACCTGATCGGGTTTGGTCAGCGCTGAACAAGGGTGCGGCGCGTAAAGGCAGTTACGAGTTTCGCCGTAGAAGTTCTCAACCGCACAGGTCCCGGACCCCGGCACCGTCACGCAGCCGATGACTGGTTCCCCATAACCCGTCGATTTATAGCTGATCTGGACCGTCACACCCATAGCATCAGTGACGCTGGCAAGCCCCTGACCGCCATATCCATATGAGACTGCTATCGCTTCGCCGCTGCAAGCCGCCGCAGGAGAAACCGGGCTATTGGCCAGGTTATATCCGCACGCCTTGGTAACTCTTCCATAGCCATCATAATCGAGATGGATGGCGTATCCGCGCGTGCTCCTTACTTCCTGCAGCAGCGCATCAGAACGGTAGCTGTAGCTGTGGACGGTGCCATCCGGACGGGTCGAAGTTTCGATCCGATATCTCTGCGGCCCACTGGATGGCTGCGCAAGCCCGGCAGGCTTGAAGAAGACATGCTGGCCGCCCGCCTTGTCGATGAAAAGCAACCGATCATTGGCAATGTGGCGGAGAGATGTACCGTTGGTCGTTCTGTTCTTCGGGTTGTAAGCACCGATACTCAACATCCCAAAGCTGTATTTTTGACCGTCTACGACCACATGGACCCGCCGATCGTCGAAGAGATCTCTGTCTGCTCCGCCATTAACAGAGAAGGTCCAGCTACGATCCTGCCCGGAAGGATTCTGACTGATCGGGAAACCAGCAACCTTGCCGCCCCATCCCCTCGTCAGCGTCAGGTCGCCGATCGCCAGATCGGTGACGCTGAGCGAGTACCACCCGGTTTGCATGTTCACGCCTCCGGGACTCTCAGTGTACTGCTCCAGATACTGCGCCCTCGCATCCGTTGGCGTCTGAGCAAGAACAGGCCCCGAAGAAACCAGCGAGAATAGCGCAAACAGCCCCAGGCTCGCTGTCGTCGCAGAAAGAGAATGTGCCCATCTTGCGCAAAGCAGTATGCAAGATTGTATCGCCGCAGACGCCATTGAGTAGCCCCCTCGGTATTGTGAGAAACTGGTTTTCGTTTGAGAATGGCGCAGCCCAGATGTCGCCGCGCAGAAGGGCGGCTCGCTGATCATTACCAGCATCCGCCACCTGCAACATTTAGCGTGAGCACGCCTGTGGATGTCGCTCCCTGGCTGTCCTGGACGACATAGGTCACCTGAACACTGCCGCTGGAACCATAGGACGTGAACCCGACATTGGTCGATGACTCAACACCTGCCTCGCCTCGGCTGGACGGCGAGACTCCCTGGATTCCAACCAGCGTTAGCGGATAATGACCTTCAGGATCGGTGTCGTTGGCGATCACATTGACGGATTTGTAGGAACACAGAGCAACGGTTCCGCCATTGTCATTCTGCGCCACCGGCGGCTGGTTGCTGCCACCACCGCCAGGATTTCCACCACCGCCAGGGGGTGGGCCGCCTCCAGGATCCGTCCCGCCGCTGGGCTCTCCCAATGTACCAGCCGCGCCGGTGACCGTTACATTTGTCCGGTTGCTTGCCGGGTCATAGCTGTATGTGGAGTTGACCCCATTGTTGACAGTCCCGCTATGCGAGGTCTGCACCAGCCGCCCCAGCGCGTCATAGGTGTATGTCACCGCGTCGCTCGTCTGGCTTTGTGCTGGCACGCCTGCAACCAGCATGCTCGCGAGCCCAAGACCCAAGCCCTTTTTCAGCACATTGCCCCCTCTCTCGCGCGCGAACGCCATTTCGGCCGGAATACTTGGTTCCAGCGACGAAATGCCTTCAAAACGAAGACTATTATTTGCGAATCACTCTTGACGAAGGTCCACCACAAATTGGGATGGGCGTCTATATCCAAAAACATCCGTTTTGGAGGCACAGACTACTTTCATGAAAACAGCCTCAGCTTACGCTTCGCGATGCGCACCACCTTATTTGAAAGCTTTATTTCACTCGAAGTGACACTTTCCACCGATCCACCATTTGCATGTTGGTCCTGTTTTCCAAGCGCCATGTTCAAAATCGGGGCGAGCAATCCCTAGACGCCACTCTCACCACCGCCTCACATTCAAGAAAAATTGGTCTGACTCCCGCCGGACCACTGCGCCCGCTAGAAAAAACCCCCGAAATGAGGATACTATTTGTGATTCGCTTGAGCGACAGAAGCACCACAGGACCTACAAGCCACCTCGAACCAAAACATCAGGTTTGGATTTAACTGCGTTGTTTTGGTTCAGTGCCCTGATTGAAAGCCATGCTCCTGGCACTGCTATACTGGCGGTCCTAATTGATCTGCTCCGGATCGGCGCTGTGCCAGTGCGCGAGCATCGCAAGGTCGTGCGTGGCGAGCCAGGCCTGCCGATGCGTGATCGCGCTGAGGGCTACGTTGGGATCGACGATGATCTTCTCGCCATTTGAGCGCGCGATATTGACATTCTCTACGAGCGGCACATGCGAAAGCCATTCGTCTGCCTTGCGCGAGGCTGCTGCGCCGATCTTCGACTGCAGTTCCAGTTCGATGCCTATGCTACCAGCGAGCGGTAATCGATCCGTGCATCGATATCGAGTTGCGCCATGAGCCGGTTGGCGTGGGTGATCCAGCTACCAGGAGAAGCTGCTGCGCGATACGACAGCTTTGCAATCCTGTGCTCGTCCAAACGACAGGTTCGTCTGCCCATGAGGACACTCATTAGCCACTGCGCGATATCGTGAAGCTTAAGGTCCGGGCATGACTGCAAAAGGCGAAACGCACAATTGGCGCGCAGGCAGAAGCCGCAGTGCAGCGATAAGAAAATGATCGACAGCAATAGCGTATTTTGGCATAGTAAAGGCACGGTCTGAAATCGGCGTTTTGATGCGCAGGGAACTCGGCGTGGGAATTACGACAGCGGAAAATTATTTAAATTTCTTATCCGATACATAGACTTAACTTCGTTAAACCTCCGTCTCCGCCACTTCCTGTTACACAGCCCAGCCCTGATGGTCAGCAGCCTCGAAGGACACGGGACTGTCTCTGCTGTTGCCTAGCAGAAGAGCTACCGAAATCACCTGGCGCGGGACACGCAGGCGTCGGGAGCGAGCCGAGCTGTCTGGCCCCAACGGGATGGATCCCCTTCAGGAATGCGCAGGGAGTGGGCATGCAGGAGTTTCGGTAGCCGAACCGCGTTCCGGGTCGGCTTGACTTGCCCCAGCCGACATCTGGCCGCGACGCCATGAGCCGGCGTCGTCGAGCAGAACCTCACATCTGGGCCGCAGGCGGGGATGAAGGACGCCACCACGCCACTATACCGAGTGGGTCGTGGCAGCTTGCGCATGGCTCGAAGCGCGCGGGCATCGCCTGCAAGGGGTTCGGACGACGCTGCTCGCAACCGCAAGCCAGGCACGTGGTCCTGTCACCGTTCCGCCGGATCAGCCCCGCCTGCTCGAACTCGCGGAGAATATCGGCAAACAGCGTTGCCGAGACCGGGTCGTGCGCGCGACCCGTCACGTTGCAAAACGAGCGATAGATTTGCGAGAGGCTGCGCTGGCTGTCGATCTCGAACCACAGCGCCTCGATGGTTTCGTCAACCTCGAGGCGGCTATGCCCATTGTGGATCATGCGGATATCGCCCCTCGAATCGGGATAGAAGCGAAACACCGCCGAGATCTCCCTTACCACTTCAGGCATAGACCCGCCTCAGGGCACAGTCGGACCAGTAGAGCACCTGCCGCACCAGCGTCAGCACTTCGTCCATGGCGGGCTCTTCCAGCCCGAGGCCGAGCACACGATAGCGCAGATAGATGCTGAGCGCATTTTCGGCCTCAGGCGATGGTGGCATCGACCGAAGCGATCTGATCCGCCATTTTCCGAGTGGATTGGTGAAACCATGCGCAAAGCGGATGGCATCCACGCTATGGTCGATGATGTCGAACAGGCGCAGCAGCACCTCGGCCGGATCTCCGCGATCAACCATCCCTTCAAGATCGAGCGCGGCCCCGTCGATCTTGTGCATGCAGCGCTTGATCATGTAGCGGCGGAAATCGCAGGCCTGCGCGGCGGCAAGCAGCGCGCGATAGGCGGGTGTGTCGAAGAGCGGGACCGCGTTCAGAAGGCGATGGATCAGCAGCTCCTGCCGCTCGTCAATGCGCTCTGCGACAAAGTCGACGGGAATATCGAGCGCAGCAATTTCCGCGACCGGCGAGGAGATGGTCCCAGTGTGGAGATATTCCAGATCGATCCGGCGAGCTTTGCCGAAGATCATGTTGATCAGCATATGATCCTTGCGGACGACATGATCGATGCCGTCCAGCGCCAGCTCGCTGACGATCATGACATCGAGATCGGAGGTCTTGTTGCCAAATCCCTCCACCAGCGATCCTGCAAGAAAGATGGCTCCATGCTCGATGAAGCGCTGCGGTATTGCCGGGAGAAATTCGCCCATGTCGACGCCGAAGCGCTGGCAAGCTGCCATGGAAGCATGGGTCGGTAGAGGATGAGTTGTGCCCTGCATTCTACTTGCGAATGACGCCAGGAGGGACAACAATCAAACTATTACACTGATACCGGACATTGGCTGCGGATGAATATCCGCAGCCAATACCACGATCAGGCGACCACGTCTGCGCGAAGCGTACGCAAGGTAGCAGCGAGTTCATTGAGACGGGATTCGACGACGTCGATCTTCTTCGTCACCATCTGCTTGCGATCAAGATACGCAGCACGAGTCACATTTTCAGCCTTTGCCATCATAAATCTCCATTCGAATCATTGTTTTGAATATTGCCCGAACAAACAACTCTGACTGCAGCTAAATTGAATTAGCTACACCAAATTTTCTGGCAATGTTTGCAAGCAGCTTACATGGTCACTATACAAAACACCATCAGATTGTCAACAATGATTCAATAGCCGTATCGACATACTGAATCGTTTCGGCTAAAGATTGAGTATTGTTCATGTTCGTTACGGAGAGGTGTGCAATGACCGGCAAGGGTTCAGACATCCGCATGAGTCGTGCGGTCTACGATCCGGCGATCCGCGAGGCGCTGACGCTCGGAGAGGTCGGCCGGATGAAATCGGTTCTCAAGCGCGCCAGAAAGGTTCAGGCGGAGACCGGAAACCTCTCAGCCGGAATTGCCGACCTGGAGGCGGCCATCGCCAGGCTGGAGAAACGCTGACAATGGTCCCGCAGGCGGAGCTGCCGCATGCGCGCTTCTTCGGTTCGGCGGATCAGCGCGGGCGCGTACCCGTCAGCGTCGTCTGGGAACTGACCCGGGCCTGCGACCTGTCCTGCTGTCACTGCGGCTCGAGGGCCGGAAGGCGCGCGCGTGCGGAACTGTCGAGCGTCGAATGCCTCGATCTTGTCGATCAGCTTGCCGAGCTCGGTGCGCGGGACATCGGCCTGATCGGCGGCGAAGTCTATCTGCGGCGCGACTGGCTGGAGATTGTTCGGCGCATCCGCCAATCGGGCATGGATTGCTCGGTCCAGACCGGCGGGCGGTTCTTCACTCCGGCTACGCTTGATGCCGCCATCGAGGCCGGCGTCATGAGCATCGGGGTGTCGCTCGACGGCGTCGGCCAGACCCACGACCTGCAGCGCGGGGTGCCGGGCAGCTTCGAGGCGGCGCTGGCGCTGCTGCACCTGGTGGCAGGGCGGCCCATCATGGCGAGCGTGAACACGCAGATCAACCGTCACACGATGATGCAGCTTCCCGAACTGCTCGATGTCCTGATCGCAGCGAAGGTCTCCAACTGGCAGCTGGCGCTGACCGTCGCGATGGGCAACGCCGCCGACAATGACGACCTGCTGCTCCAGCCTCATGACCTGCTCGCATTGTTTCCCCTTCTTGCCAGCCTTCATGACCGTGCCGCCGAAAACGGCATCGTGCTGCAGCCATCGAACAATATCGGCTATTTCGGCCCCTATGAGGAAAAGCTGCGCCTGGTCGGCGATATCGCGGCGCACTGGACCGGCTGCAGCGCTGGCGACAATGTCCTGGGCATCGAAGCGGACGGCAATATCAAGGGCTGTCCGGGGCTGTCGCGCGACTATGTCGGCGGGAATGTGCGTGACGAGCCGTTGCGGCTGATCTGGGACCGCGCCGAGCGACTGGCCTTCACCCATCGCGCGACGAAGAGCGACCTGTGGGGCTATTGCGCGCAATGCTATTATGCCGAAATCTGCATGGCCGGATGCACATGGACAGCGCATTCGCTGATGGGGCGGCCGGGCAACAATCCGATGTGCCATTACCGCGCGCTGGAGTTCGCGCGGCGCGGCAAGCGCGAAAGGCTGGTCAAGGTGGCCGATGCGCCGGGCCATGCCTTTGACTACGGACGCCATGCGCTGGTGGTGGAGGATATGCCGCTATCCGGCCGGACGGTGCTGTCGTGACCGCCGGACGAGTCGCCCCCTCTCTGCTATTGTGCCGGTCCTGCCGGCAGTTCGTATGGCCCGAGGAGAAGGTCTGCAGCCACTGCCAGAGCGATCTGGCCAAGGCCGAACGCGATTATCTGTCGGCGCTCGATATGGCCCGCGCGGCGGCAGAGCGGCTCGAGGCTGCCCTCAACGCCGATCATCTGCCCCAACCCGACCGGCAAACCGGAGCCAGGGCAGCCATGGGCCAGAGAGCATCCGGCTCGTTTTCATGAACCCAGAAAGGGCGTGCCGTGTCCGTTCGTCAACCACGCGAAATGATCCTCGGGGCCTATATTTCCTACGGGACGGGGCATCACCCGGCCGCCTGGCGCATGGACCGCAGTTGCGCCGATGCGGCGCAGAACATCGATCATTATACGAGTCTGGTGCAACACGCCGAAGACAATCTCTTCGACTTCATCTTCCTGAGCGACACCCCCTCGGTGTTTGCAGATGACCATCTGGGTTATGGCAGCAGGGTTGTTGTCTTCGAGCCGCTGACATTTCTCGCCGCCATGGCAGTCCAAACCCGCCATATCGGGCTGATCGCGACTTCTTCGACGTCCTACAAGGAACCGTTCAACCTTGCGCGCGAATATGCTTCTCTCGATTGGATTTCGGGGGGGCGCGCGGGCTGGAACCTGGTGACCTCGTCCAAGGCGGGGGCTGCGGTCAATTTCGGCCAAGCCCCGCATCCCGAGCACGAGACCCGATACGATCGTGCCGAGGAGTTTTTCGATCTGACCTGCCGCTTCTGGGACAGCTGGGAAGATGACGCCTTCCCACGCGACAAGGCGAGCGGCCTTTTCTACGATCCGGCCAAGCGCCACCCCGTTCATTTCGAAGGGCAGCATTTCCGGATCGCAGGTGGCTTGCTTAACATCGCGCGTCCGGTGCAGGGGCGGCCCGTCATCGTCCAGGCGGGGGCATCCGCGACGGGGCGCGACTTTGCCGCACGGCATGCCGAACTCGTGTTCACCGCTTCGGGCAGCATCGAGGATGCCCGCGAATTCTATCGCGATGTCAAGGCACGGGCCGCGCGCCATGGCCGCGATCCGGATCAGCTGAAGATACTGCCCGGATGCAGCCCCTATTGTGGCCCGACCGCAGACCATGGCCGACGCAAGCTGCAGGACCTGCAGGACAAGGTGGCGCCGGGCCTCGCCGTGTCGATGCTGTCCGACCTGCTGGGAGGATTCGACCTCTCGCCCTATGACATCGACGGCCCGTTGCCCCCACTGCCCCCGTCGAATGGAAACCAGAGCCGCCGGGCGATGATCGAAAAGCTCGCCGCACAGCAAGGTGCCACCATCCGCAGCCTGTACGAACGCCTGGTCGTCGCGCGGGGCCATTTCATGGCGATCGGGTCGTACCAGGACATCGCGGACGAACTGGTCGAATGGGTGGCGACGGGGGCCGCCGACGGATTCAACATCATGCCGCCACAGATGCCCGATTTCCTCCATGACTTCTCGCAAGGGGTCATACCCCTGCTGCAACGCACTGGCTGGTTCAAGCAGGCCTATCGCGCCGGCACGCTGCGCGACAAGCTGGGCCTGGACCGCCCCCGGCATCCCCGGGCGCGCGCTTCGGTGGAGTAGCGACAGCCCGGTTTCGCTTCGATCGAACCGGGCCGTGTCAGCCCGCTTGCGCCCTGATTGCGGGGACTTCGCCCAGAAACAGTTCGGTGACATACGGAATCTCGATCGTGCCGTCGCGGCCGAACGTGGCGAGCAGATCCCAGATCGCCTGATCGACCAGCGCGCGTCCCCTGGCCCTCACCGCCGCGGCGACCTTGCTCGAGGAATGCGCCATCCCGAGAAAAGCTTCGCCCGTCATCTCGCGGATCCACTCGGCTTGGTGGACGCGGATACGCGTGAAACCCTGGTCCTCGAGCTCCTGGCGATAGTCGAACGCGCGATAGTTGCGGCTATAGCCGGGGCTGCTGCCTTCCAGCAGCGCTTCATAGGCGCTGAGGAATTCCGATGTCTGCCAGTTGCGATTGTTCTGGATCAGGGCGATCGCCCCATGAGGCCGAAGCGCGCGCCTTGCCTCGGCATAGAAGGCCGGTCGGTCGAACCACTGCGCCGCCTGAGCCGCCATGATGAGTGCCGCCGCGCCATCATTGACCGGCAGATGCTCGGCTTGACCACGGACGAATGCGATGCGCGGATCGTCGACGGCCTGCGCCTGTTCGAGCATGCCGCCCCCCGGCTCCACCCCCAGGATGCGCCACCGCCGATCGAGGACATGCGCCAGCTGCTGCGTGGCGATGCCGGTACCAGCGCCGACATCCAGCGCCAGCAGAGGGCCATCGCCCTCAGGTTCGATCGGCGAGACATAACGCGCCAGTTCATCGAAGAGGGACTCAGGGTAGCTCGGCCGAAACTGCCGATAGCCGCCGGCAATCTCGTCAAAGGCTTCAAGTCTTTCCTTATCCATTTTCTCGGTCTGGCATGAGGGCGAGCGCCTTGCCAAGCAGGCGCGTCGCATCGTCCAGTTGGTTCACCGGCACGGCCAGCGAGATCACCTTCCCGCCAGCTGCACTCAACCTGTCGAGGATATGGCCGAGCTCGGGAGCGTTTCGAGGGATCGGAAGGCCATGCCAGGGCAGGAACGAGGGTTCATGATCGTCGAATGCCGATGCGCGCAGGCAGCTCAGAGCCTGTTCCCGATCTGCGCCGTCAAGGTCCAGCTGGCGAAAGACAGTCCGCTCGATGTCGCGCGAAACCTGGCACAACACGATGGCTGCCAGCTGCCCTGCGTTGCGATACGGGCGTCCATAAACCTCTCGCAGCCAGCGCATGGGGTAGGTTCGCTTTCCCGCCTTGTCGAACCGATCGCTGAGCTGCATCCCCCAGCGCCGCGTACGATAGGCGCAATCCTCCGCTTCATAGCGGCGTGCGGCGGCCGCCAGCGACGCATCACCCTGCAGGTGACCCTCGCAGAAGCTGGCATAGGAAGGCCAGGAACGCGTTTGCAGCGATGCATCCGGCAGGACGAGGAAGCGATCATTGGCAAAAGGATGGCAGCCCGTGTTCGCCAGCATTCGCGTCATCAGCGTCGTCTTGCCGGCCATCGAAGGGCCGACAAAGGCGACCAGGCGATCGCCGCAAGCCACCGCGCTACCATGCAGCATGTTGCCGGGCGGGCGATGATAGAGCGCCAGGCTGCGAATGGCGTGAAATATGCCCTCGGCGGCAAATCGCGCATCCACATCATGCCGCACCCCGATGCCCCAGCTGCGGGGGCCCATCCGTTCGATCGAGAGGCCGCGGGTCGGCCAGACATGCATCACGCGCGCAGCATCGGTCAGCCCGCCGAAATCCCAATACGGATGTCTGGTGCGGTGCACGGCGACCTTCTCGGTTGGTGATGCCGGAAGCGTCGCAACCCGGCGGACATGAAAGGCAAGGCCGTCGCCCGCAGCCATAGCCGCTGCCTCCCCAGGCGCATAAGCCCCCATGAAGGCGTGCGTGATGCTGGCGAATTCCGGTTCCTCCACATCAAGGCGGATCGGGATATCGAGGATCGCAAAATGCACGCTGTCGCCTCGGCCCGGGTCCGCTGCGGTGCCATGGGCAAGCAAGGCGGTTTCGTCGCGGATCATGCCCCGGCTGCCCCGTTGGGACAGTAGCGCCGTTCCGCCGCCGTCACCTCCGCATAGTCAAACAGGTCGAACACCTCTTCCATCGCCACGATCTTGTTGGAGATGCCCTGCACAGACCGTTGCGAAGAGACCTGGTTGCACACCTCGGACATGGCAGCCACGCTGGCCCGGATCATGTGATTGGCCCAGATGACAAGACCGAAGCCGGACGCTTCGAAGAGCTCGCAGGGCGTTTCGCTATAGGTCGTCGGGACAGCGATGAGCGGGGTGCGCCCAGCCCAGTGCAGCGCAAATTCAAGCACCTGATCGGCCGTCTTCTCTTTTGAATGGATCAGGATCGCATCGGCCCCGGCGAGCCGGTAGCGTTCCGCCCGCTCCAGCGCCTCGTGCATGCCGGCACCGACGACAAGCGCTTCGGTCCGCGCGACGATGCAGAAGTCGTTCGACAGCTGGCTGTCCTTTGCAGCCCGGATCTTGCCGCAAAATTCCTCGGCATCGATCAGGACCTGGCGTCCATTCACGAAGGAGTTCAGCTTCGGAAAGGTCTTGTCCTCGATACAGGCGCCGCCGACGCCCATCGCACTCAGCCGGCGGACGAGCAGGCGAAAATTGTTGAAATCGCCAAATCCCGTATCGGCATCGACCAGGATCGGCGTATCGGTGACCTCGCGCATTCCCTGGAGCACATCGATGAGCTGCGTCGAGGAGACTTCGTTGCGATCGCGCTTGCCCAGCGCCGTCGATATCGAGAAGCCCGAGGCCCAGACGACATCGAATCCCGCATTGCCGACAATTCTCGCCGCCAGCGGATTATGGGCCTCCATTGCAAATGCCAGCCGATCCCGTGCGAGCAGCCGCTTCAACGCCGCGCCAGCATCCGGAACAGCGTTACCATTGCCGAGCATGCCATTCACGATCCTTCTCCCTGACTTTGAAGGCTTTGGCGAGAGAGCTTTTTCGCCGCGACATGGCGCAGCAGGCCTCCGGCCCGGTAGACGTCGAGAAGCAAGGGCGGAGGAGGCGAAAATGCGACGGTCGCGCCTGGGCAGACGATCTGTCCTGCGGCGAGGTCGATCTGGACCAGGTCGCCCTCGCGACAATCGTCCAGGTCGGCTTCGATCGCCGGAAGCGCCAGGTTCCAGCAGTTGCGATAGAATATCCGCCCGAACGCCGGGCCGATCAGGGCACCGACACCTGCGGCCATCAGGGCGCTGACCGCCTGTTCCCGCGAACTGCCGATGCCGAAGACAGAATCGGCAATGATGCAGTCGCCAGGGGCAAAGGGGGCAAAACCAGGTGGCAGGAAATATTCGAAGACGTGTTTTGCGAGTTCATCCGGATTGGTGGATGCGTGCTTGTAGCGCGCCGGAAGGATATCGTCCGTCGACACGGCCCCCGAAATCCGTCTTGCCCGCAATTGCATCATGAGGCGTGCTCCGGTTGGTCGGCACGGTCATGATCATGCGAGACATTGTCTGTCGGTGTCAGACCTTCAAGTTCGGCGAGCGAAGGGATATGCCCCAACAGGGCCGTTGCCGCAGCAACCAGGGGAGACACCAGCACGATCCGGGCATGCGGATTGCCCATGCGACCCAGGAAGTTCCGGTTCATCGTCGAGACAACCAGATCCCCATCCGCAGGCACATGTCCCTGTGTTCCTACGCAGGGGCCGCAGCCCGCCGGGGTTACCAGCGCACCGGCGGCTATCAGCGTTTCGACATGGCCGTGTTGCAGCGCCTGAAGATGGATGTTGCGCGTGCCCGGCGTCACCACCAGCCGCAATCCCGGTGCTATGCTGCGACCGCGCAGCAGGCGAGCGACCGTGCCTATGTCTTCCAGCCTCGAATTGGCGCAGCTGCCAACGAAGACACAGTCGACAGGCTCGCGGTCGGCCTTGTCTATCGATCGTCCGGTCGAGATTGCATGCCCGTCTGCAAACTGGGGCTGGAGCCCGTCGAGCTGGATGACCATCTTGCGGGCGCCGTCCTCGGCATCAGGGTCGATCCGCATCATTCCGGCCGGGCAGCCCTGCCAGGCCGAGACGAAACAGCATTTCGCACCCAGTTCGACGGACATGTTGGCAACCGTGGCCGCGCCTTCGGCGTCGAGCGATTCGATCCATTCGCCACACCATTCGATCGAGCGATACAGAAATGCCTCGGGCGTGTTCGTCGCCAGAATATGCAGCATGACGTCCTTCGGCGACGCGTGGCGCGAAGGGCGGCCGCGCAATTCGATCCGCACGGTTTCGGGCACCCGCAACCAGGTCCTGCCTTCGGCCATCGCGCAGGCGATGTCGGTCGCGCCCATCCCCAGCGCCAGCGATTGGAAGGCTCCGCCGGTGCAGGTATGCGAGTCTGCGCCCAGAACCAGCCGCCCCGGCCTGAACCATTGCTGCTCTGCAGCCAGCAGATGGCTGATTCCCGAGCCGACCGGCACCATCTCGATGCCCTGGCGCGCGGCGAAGCGCTCGGCATCCTTGACCCTGGAGGCCATGAGACGGTCGGGCGCCAGCACCGAATGGTCGCAGACAAACCGGATCCGCGATGCATCGCCGACATGCAGGCCGTGCAGTTCGAACAGGCGGGCGATGGTGGGCACATTGCCGTCCTGTGCATAGATCCAGTCGACCTCGACCTCGACAATGCTGCCGACTTCGGCCCTCGCTTGCCGAGCGTGATCGGCAATGATCTGCTGCACCAGCGTCATGCCACCGCGGCCTCGCTCGCAATCCTGCGATGGATGGCGACCAGCTCTCCGGCTGACAGCGCCCGCTCCTCCTCCATCGCGAATTCACGAACCGCGCCGAGGCACTGGCGGAGTTCGCCCGCATCGGCCTCGATCCCCTGCTCGCGCAGCACATATCGGATCGCTTCGGTCCCCGAATGCTTGCCGATGACGATCTTTCTGGTGCCGCCGACCTCGGCCGGGTCGAATGGCTCGAAGGTATTCGCGTTGCGGACCACGCCCTTGACGTGAATTCCGGATTCATGGGCGAACACGTTGTCCCCGACAACCGGATGCCATGGCGGCGGCGCATGGCCGGTCGCTCGCGCCAGCAAGTCGCTCAGAGCCTTGAGCTGGGTGAGGTCCAGACCCAGATCCACGCCGTGAAAGTCGCGCAGGCACAGGGCAACCTGAGCAATGTCGGCCATTCCGGCGCGTTCGCCGATCGCATTGACCGTGGCATGGAAATAGCGAGCCCCCGCCTCGAGACCGGCCAGCGTATTGGCCGTGGCCAGACCGTAATCGTTATGGGCATGGCATTGCAGGTCGATCGGCACCGCCTTCGCGATGCTCGCCACCACCGCCGCGTACCGGCTTGGTGAAAGAATGCCGATCGTGTCGGAAAGCCGAAGCCGGTCCGCGCCCGCTTCCTTCACCGCGCCGGCATAGTCGATCAGAAACGAGGGGTCGGTCCGCCCGACATCCTCTGCGCTGATCGACACAAAGGCCCCGCGATCCTTCGCGACGCCGATCAGTGTGCTGGCCTGCTCGACCAGCCAGCCGCGGTCACGCCCCACGCTGTGCTTCAGATGCACGTCCGAGGCCGGCAGGCCGATATGGATCGCACGAAAACCCAGGTCCAGCGACTGCACCACATCATCCAGCTTCCCCCGGTTCCAGCCGATCAGCATCAGGTCGGAGCCGCGTTCGAGCAACTCCCGGATGACGGCAAGCTCGCTGCCCCCCATGGCGGGAATGCCGACTTCCATCCAGCGCACGCCCAGCGCACGCAAAGCCGTGAAGATGGCGATCTTGGTATCACGACCGAATGCAACGCCTGGGGATTGCTCTCCGTCCCGAAGCGTCGTGTCCTCATATACAATATCGTTGCGCACCAGCCATTGCTCCCGTCAATACGGTCAGCCATATTTCCGACTATGGATCGACTCTCTTTGAGAAATATTCCGCTGATTCGAGTAACACTTTAAGTGTCTTTCAAATCTGAAAATTTGTCAAATGAATGATAAGAAGCAACATCGGCGCTTAATACGGTTTAATGATTGAACGTACTTGACAATGCTCAAAATCTGCCAAGTCATGGCGGAAACGGTTCTGAAATAACGTGAAGCATCTTGCGCGATGGCTGGCCATGCGATTTGTCGGCAAAGGGCTGGCTTGCCCGGCCCTGCTGCGGAGAGGCAACGCGTCGCAGCGATACAGGTTCAGGCGGCGCGGATCTGCTCGACGAAATGGCTGCTTTCGGCGGCCAGCTGGCGGGCCCCGTCGAACACGCGCTTGGCAATGCCGAGCATGGCTTCCGCCCTTTCCGCAGCGCTCTGAGCAATGCCGTTGATCGCATCGGCATCCACGCCTGTCGCCCGGCTGGCGTCATGGGTTTGTGCGGCGTTGAAGGCGATCAGCTGCGTCGCCGATCGTTGCAGGGCAACCGCGCCCTGAATTTCGGCCGAGTTCGAGGCGATGCGCGCAATCGCGGTTTCGACGCGAGCATGGCCGCAAGACACTTCGTCGACCGCATTCCCGATTTCATCGACATAGGCACGGATGCGATTGGCGGCGATGGCGGTCTGATGCGACAATTGCTTGATTTCACCGGCGACCACGGCAAAACCGCGCCCAGCGTCGCCTGCGCGCGCAGCTTCGATCGTCGCGTTGAGCGCCAGCAGGTTCACCTGACGCGAGATTTCGCCAATCAGGTCGATCACCGATTCGATCGATGCCGCCGAGACGCGCAGATCGGCAGTACGGGCGCTGCCTGCCGTTACGAGCGCGACCGCCTCGTTTCCGGCCTCACGCGCCTCGTCCGTCCGGGCGGCAATGGAGTCGAGCGCAGCTGCAAGTTCGCGGCCCCTGCCAGCAATTTCCTCCATATGCGTACTGGTCTGTACGGCCGCAGTGGCAACGGCGGCAGCGCGGGTGCTGACCTGGGTCGACCTCTCCGCCACCTGGGCAGCGTCGTTTTCCAGCATGCTCGACAGCTTGTCCATCATCTGGCCCAGAGCCGCAACTTCGCGTTCGAAACGCTCTGCAGCAGCCTCGATCTGGTCGGCGCGCGCGACCCTGTGGCGGGCCCTATGCCCCTCCCATTCGCCCGCGAGCAGCGCCAGTCGGCGGTTGGTCAGCACGCCAAACAATCGATGACCCTGCAGGATCATCATGCCTTCGGTTCCTCGGCCGACCCGATATTGCTCCAGGGCCGCACCGATCGACTGCGCGACATCGGCCTTCGGGCAATCGCGAATGTGCGACCTCAGGTCGCCCCCATAAGCCGGATTGCGCAGCAGGGCATGGCCATAGGGGTTGAGCAGCAGGCGGCGCATATCACGCTCGAAAATGGCACCGCACGGTCGCCCCTCTGCGTCGAGCACCGGCAGCAATCGCAAGTCTGGATTGGCCTGAAAGCGGTCGATCACACTGACCAGCGTGTCGCCGTGCAGGATATGTGGCGGCTCGCGATCTGCCGCCGACAGCCAGTCGCCGATCCTATCCGATCGCGCATCTGCCCCGGATGACCCGGCGGAGGAAGAAAAGGCGGATGGCGACTGCATCATGCCCGAACAAATTATCGGAATCGTAGTAAACAAGCGCTTAAATATTTGTTACACTTTGAAGACATGGCAAAAATGTTCGTGCACCATGTTTCGGGTCGACCCGAACCGCTAACCGGGACTTTACCCATAGATGGATTCGAAAACATCCTGCCCGCCGAGACGCTGATCGTCGTAGGGGCGGGCATCCAGCGCTCGCACCCTTGCATGCCTGGCTCTTCCCCCGGCGCGCGGAAAGGCCGATGGAACCATGGGGTCGACGATCGCTGCTTCAGGCAGCCAGTTTCGTGTGCGCGCGGGCGCCGAGCCAGGCGGCAGATTGCAGCGTCAGCAGAACCGTTACCGACATCACCAGATAGGCGACCAGGCCGCTCAGCGTGCCCGATGGGATCGCCGCCAGCAGCAGCGTGTCATTGCCCCCAGGGATGAGCGATGCGCCAAGCGCCATCACTACACCACCGGCCAGCGACCGGGCCAGATCCGCCAGGCGGGGCGGCGTGTACACGAACGAGCGCGCAAGGAGGCCCGAGACCAGCGCGCCGCCCAGCAACGCGACGGCTGGCGCAAAGGCGCGGGCATCGCTGTGCATCTCCATCTGCCCGCGTCGCACGATGGCGCGCACCGCATCCGAATAAGCCCAGTTCGGTTCCAGCGCGAAGAGCAGCGCGCCGCACAGACCCATGGCGAGCATCATCACGCGCGGCCATGCAGGCCTTGCCCGCCCGGGTTCGATGGATCGGCCACGCTCGCGCCAGGCCCAGACCGCCAGCAGCGCAAAGCCGATGACAAGCGCGATGCCAGGCCACATCGGCGTTGCATGGACATTGCCCAGCGCCGGGCCGGCGGCCAGCAGCGGCTGCCGATCGGCCAGGGCAAAGCCCAGCGCCAGACCAAAGGGCAAGGCCAGAAAGCGGACCTCGCCCTGTCCGATCCGCGCCAGCGTACCCAGCAGGCAGGCATCGTTGATCACCGCGCCCAGCCCTATCAGCACCGCGCCGGACACCAGCGCGCCCGAGATCGGCACTTCGGACGCCAGATGGGCCGCAGGGCCGAGCAGCCAGTGCAGCGGCAACGTGATCGCGCCTGCGATTCCCATCGCGATGACAAAGCCCTGCAGCATGGTGCCGCGCCGATGCAGCAGGATCTCGCGCGAGGCGGTTACCGCGCAGGTGCTGCTGCCGCCGATCGCCATGCCGACGAGGAACGCGCATATCAGGACCAGGATCAGCAGCATGACGGCTCGCCGGGCCGGGCATCGGCATGAACGGACGGTCCATGAACCCTGGCAGCGCCAGATTGCATCGCATCACCCCCCCTTGACGGCATTGTGCAGGTTCGCTGGGAAGGCGGCTCCGGTTTCAGTCGCGCACGATTGCAGCCGCTGGCCCGCTCTGGCAAGGCAGGCCCGCGGCCGGGAATGTCCGGCCAATGTTGCCAAACAGGAGGGATGTTTGATGAATGTAGCCGAAGCCGTCGCCACGCGCAGGTCGATCCGGGCGTTCAAGGATAAACCGGTTCCGCTCGAGACGGTGCGGCGGGTGCTCGAACAGGCACGGATGACGCCTTCGGGCTGCAACTATCAGCCCTGGGAAGCAACGGTGCTGACCGGAGCGCCGCTCGCCGCGCTGCAGGAACGCCTGCTCGCCAGCCAGCCCGATGATCCACAGGAATATGACTTCGCCGCCCCCGGCCAGGTGCCGAAATATCAGGAGCGCCTCTCCAACCTGGGCAAGGCGATGTACGGCGCGATGGCGGTGGCGCGCGACAATTCGGAACAGCGCGCCGATTTCGTCAAAATGAACATGGTCTCGTTCGGCGCGCCAGTGTTGCTGCTGTGCCATTTCCCCAAGCTGATGAAGGAACCGCAATGGTCCGATTGCGGCATGTGGCTGCAGACGATCATGCTGCTGCTGCGCGGCGAGGGCCTGGACAGCTGTCCGCAGGAATATATGGGCGTCTATGGCCGCACGATCAAAGACCATCTGGGGATGGGGGACGACATCCTGCTGTTCTGCGGGCTAGGCATCGGCTGGCGCGATGAAGAGGCACCGGTCAACAATTTCGAGCGCGAGCGCGTGCCGCTCGACGAGCAGGTTACTTTCCTCGGTTTCGACTGATCGGGATCGGCGGATCGACGGCGCTGCGGGCTATTCGCTGCGTAGCGCCTCGATCGGCGAAAGGCGCGACGCGCGGATCGCGGGATAGCCGCCGAATACCAGCCCGATCACGCCCGAAAAGGCGATGGCGAGCAAGGCGGTATCAAGCCCGATCGGTGCGGGAAAATCCGCCACCTGCTGGAAGATCGCCGCCGCGACCATCGCCAGCAGGAGGCCGATGCCGCCGCCGATGATGCACAGCACCGCCGCCTCGACCAGGAACTGGTTGCGGATGTCGCTGCGCTTGGCCCCCAGCGCCATGCGCAGCCCGATCTCGCGGGTGCGTTCGGTGACGCTGACCAACATGATGTTCATGATGCCGATGCCGCCGACCAGCAGCGAGATCGAGGCGATCGCCACCAGCACCGCCTGGAAGATCTGCGTCACCTCGCCCGAGGTTTCCGCAATTTCCTTGGTAGTGCGCACCGTGAACGGCGTGATCTTGCCCTTGGAGACGCGATAGCGCGCGCGCAACAGGCTCTTGATCTCGCGGTCGCCGGCGACCAGCGTGTCCTCGTCCTCGAAGCCGACGAACAGCAAGGTGACATCGTCAGGCCCCTGCGCGGTGGCGGTGGACAGGCGCTGGCGCAACGTGGTGATCGGCACGACGATCTGGTCGTCATTGTCGTTGCCGAGGTTGCTACCCTTGCTTTCGAGCAGGCCGATCACGGTGAACGGCACGCGGTTGATCCGCACCTTCTCCCCGATCGGATTGACGTCGACGAATAGCTTGTCGGCCACAGTCTGGCCGATCACCACCACCCGCGCCGCCGATCCGACATCGCTCTTGGTGATGAAGCGACCATCGGACGTGCCGAGATTGGAGATGCTGCCAAAGGCCTCGGTAGAGCCGACCGCCTGGGTCGAGGCGCTGCGCCCGCCGGTGACCAGCTGCACGCTGGTGCGGATCTGCGGGGCGACCGCCACCACCCCCGGAACCTGGCGCGCGATCGCCTCGCCGTCGCGCTCGGTCAGGCGGCCGCGATCGCCGGGGCGCGGCGGGCCGTTGGCGCGTTCGGGCTCGGGCACCACGATCGCCATGTTCGAGCCCAGCGTCGCGATCTGCTCGGTCACCGAAACTTGTGCGCCATTGCCGACGGCGACCGCGAGGATCACCGAGAACACGCCGATCATCACGCCCAGCGTGGTCAGGATCGAGCGCATGAGGTTAGTGCGCAGCGCCGTGAACGCGATCGCGACATTGACGCCCCAGCCCGCCAGCGTGCCGAGCAGCCCGTTCATGCCGGCTCGGCCCGGCGGCGCGAGGTCACCGCAGCGTCCTCGATGACCTTGCCGTCGCGGAACACGATCCGCCGCGCGGCATATTCGGCGATATCGGGCTCGTGTGTCACTACGACCAGCGTGATGCCCTCGTCGTTGAGCTTCTGGAAGATGCCCATGATGTCGAGCGAGGTCTGCGTGTCGAGCGCGCCGGTCGGCTCGTCGGCGAGCAGGATCAGCGGATTGGTGACCAGCGCCCGCGCGATCGCCACGCGCTGCTGCTGCCCGCCCGATAGCTTGGCCGGGGTGTTGAGCAGCCGGTTGCCCAGCCCCATCGCCTCGAGCCGCGCCTGCGCGCGCTGGCGGCGTTCGGCAGGCCCGACCCCGGCATAGATCAGCGGCACCGCGACATTGTCCAGTGCGCTGGTCCGCGCGAGAAGGTTGAACTGCTGGAAGACGAAGCCGATCTTGCGGTTGCGGATCTCGGCGAGCTCGTCGCTGTTCAGCGTGCGCGTATCGATGCCGTCGAGCCTGAGCACGCCCGACGTCGGCACGTCGAGACAGCCGATCATGTTCATGAAGGTCGACTTGCCCGATCCGCTCGCGCCCATGATCGCGACGAATTCGCCCTGATCGATGCGCAGCGACACGCCGTTGACGGCGTGGACCATCTCTCCACCGATCACATAGTTCTTGATGAGATCCTGGGTCTCAAGAAGCGGCGCTGTCATCTTCGTCCGCATCTTCGCTCGGGGTCCTGGGCTTCAGCGACTTGGTACGCACCAGCACCTTGTCGCCCGGCTTGGTGCCCGACAGGATTTCCGTATAGTCGTCGCCCTCCAGCCCGATCTTCACCTGCTTGCGGACCGGACGATACGGGTCCGTTCCCGCCAGATAGACGAAATGCCGCGGCGCCTGCTTGCGATCCGGATCGCCCGGCTGCGGCTCCTCCTGCGCCTGACGGTCGGCCGCCTTGGGTCGGAAGCGCAGCGCACTGGTCGGCACGCGCACCACATTGGCCTTGGCCCCGGTGATGATCTCGACATTCGCGGTCATGCCCGGCAGCAGCTTGCCATCGAGATTGTCGACATCGATGATGACGAGATAGCTCACCACATTCTGCGTTTCGACCGGCGCCTTGCGGATCTGGCGGACGCGCGCGCGGAAAACGTCATCGGGATAGCTGTCGACCGTGAAGGTCACGTCCTGGCCTTCGCGGATCTGGCCGATATCGGCCTCGTCGACCGAAGCCTCGACCTGCATCTTGGTGATGTCGGCGGCGATCTCGAACAGATTGGGCGTCTGGAAGCTTGCAGCCACGGTGGTCCCCGGCTCGACCAGCTTGTTGATGATCACGCCGCTGGCGGGCGCGATGATGACAGTGCGGTTCAGGTCGAGCCGCGCCGAGGAAAGCTCGGCATTGGCCTGACGGATCTGCGCATCGCCGCTCTCGGTCTGCGCGGTGGCGACCTCCAGGGCATTGCGCGCGCTGTTGAGCCGGGTCTGCGCGGCGTCGAGATTGGCCTTGGACACGAACCCGCGCTCGGCCAGCGATTTCTGCCGCGCGTAATCGCGTTCCTGGATCTGCAACTCGGCCCTGGCGCGCGCCACATTGGCGGCGGTCTGCTGCAATCCGGCACGGGCGAGCGCGACCTGCGCCTCGATCTGCTGCACCCGCGCGCGCACCCGGGTCGGGTCGATCTCGGCGAGCACCTGCCCCTTGGTCACCGGCGAATTGAAATCGACATAGACTTTGGTGATCTGCCCCGACACCTCGGTGCCGACCTTGATCGTGTTGAGCGCGCGCACCTTACCGCTGGCCGAGACCACGCGCTCCACCGATCCGCGCGCCACGGTTTCGCCGAGATATTCGTAATCATGCTGGGCCGGGCGCACGGCCAGATAAGCAACATAGAGAAGGACAAGCGCGATCAGGGCGGACCAGATCTTGTGGCGCCCTATCCATGAACGCAATTTGCTCAGCATCTATATTGGCCCCATCCTGCCCTGTACCTGCGAACATAGAAGCTCGTCACGGGCATGGCCAGCGATGATGCGTGAAGATGCGGCATGGAAAAGAAATAGTCGCATTGGCCAGGAAATGCCGCGACGTGCGATCAGTCGCCCAGATCGATAGCGATGGGGTCGATGCGGGGCCGGCTTCCCAGGTTGAGGAAATACATCGCGGTCATCCACGACACTTCCTCGACAATCCTGTCCTCGTCGAGCAGCGGATCCTCGAGCAGCATCTCGATCGCCGTATAGGTCATCTGCTCGGACAGCCGCACGGCAGCCTTGAGCGTCTCGATCGGTACTTCGGGATAGATCTGCGCGACATGGCCGACATGCAGGTCGAGCACCTTGTCGCGCGAATCGTTACGGACTTCCTGCAGCACCGGCACCGAGCGGATCGCGCGCAGGATCCATAGACCGCCCGGCTGCGCGCGGGTGACCCGGATCAGTTCCTTGCGCAGCGCGATGTTCCACGCCACGACCTCGTCGAGCGAACGCGAGCCATAGGCCTCGTTGCGCATGAACCTGTCGACAACGGCATCCTGCGCCGCCATCAGCCGCTTGGCGAGTTCGGTCAGCAGCGCATATTTGTTTGGAAAATAGCGGTAGAGCGCGGGCGGCGTCATCCCGGCGCGTTCGCACACCAGATTGGTGGTCAGCTTTTCGAACCCGACTTCGGACAGGAGGTCGCCCGCCGTCGCCAGGATCATCTCGAACGTGTCCTTGCCCCGCTGGCGCTGGGGCGTCTTGGTGTCGAGATCAGGCCGCGTGGCCAGCCTTGTCGAAGATCCTTGGGTGACCATCCAGCGTCCATTTGGTTCAACGATGTCAGTGTCATAACACCGTGCGATCGGCTCGCAAGCCAAAGCTGGACGGGCCGCCCCCTGGGTCGGCCGGATGCCAGCCCCATCGCTATGCGGCTCTGCTGCCAAGGCAAGACCAGCGTGCCAGGCGGACCTGACACGCTGGTTTGCTGGGGCGCGACCCTCCAGGGCTATATCAATCGTCGATATTGCGGCGGAAGGTTTCCGGCAGGAAGATCAGGCCGATCACCACCGTCGCTGCTGCGACCACCACCGGATACCACAGGCCGTAATAGATGTTGCCGGTGGCCGCGACCATCGCGAAGGCTGTGGTGGGCAGGAAACCGCCGAACCAGCCGTTGCCGATATGATAGGGCAGCGACATCGAGGTGTAGCGGATGCGGCTGGGGAACAGCTCGACCAGCATCGCGGCGATGGGTCCGTAGACCATGGTCACCAGCATCGCCAGCGCCCAGAGGATCGCGACCACGGCGACCTTGTTGATCTTCGCCGTATCCGCCTTTTCGGGATAGCCCGCCGCGATGAGACCAGCCTTGAGCTCGTCCTGGAAGCTCTTGATCGCCGCCTTCTTGTCTTCGCCCGACAGCTTGCCGGCATCAGGCGCGGTGAAGGTCTTGTCGCCGATCCTCACCATCGCCACCGTTCCGGCTGCTGCCTCGGCATTGGCATAGCTGATGCCCGCCTTGGCAAGATAGGTCTTGGCGATGTCGCAGCTCGTCGTGTCGAAGCTGTTCTTGCCGACCGGGTCGAACTGGAACGAGCACTCGTCCTGATGCGCGCTGATCGTGACCGGGGCCGAGGCCTGGGCCGCGGCGAGCGCGGGGTTGGCGGCCTGGGTCAGCGCGCCGAACAGCGGGAAGTAGAGCATCGCCGCCAGCGCGCAGCCGCCCAGGATGATCGGCTTGCGGCCGATCTTGTCCGACAGCCAGCCGAAGAAGACGAAGAAGGGCGTGGCAAGCGCAAGCGCGATCGCGATCAGGATATTGGCGGTGGCGCCATCGACCCGCAGCGTCTTTTCCAGGAAGAACAGCGCATAGAACTGCCCTGCGTACCAGACCACCGCCTGGCCCGCGACCGCGCCCAGCAGCGCGACCAGCACCCAGCGGAGATTGCCCCATTGGCCGAATGCCTCGGTCAGCGGCGCCTTGGAAGTGGTGCCCTCTTCCTTCATCTTCTGGAAGACCGGGCTTTCGTTGAGCTGCAGCCGGATCCACATCGACACCGCGAGCAGCACGATCGAGATCAGGAACGGCAGACGCCAGCCCCAGGCGGCGAACGCCTCTTCGCCCAGCGCGAAGCGGAAGCCGATGACCACCAGCAGCGCCGCGAACAATCCGAAGGTCGCCGTGGTCTGGATCCAGCTGGTATAGAGCCCGCGCTTTCCTTCGGGCGCATGTTCGGCGACATAGGTGGCAGCGCCGCCATATTCGCCGCCCAGCGCTAGCCCTTGGGCGAGGCGCATGAGGATCAGGATGATCGGGGCGGCCACCCCGATCGAGGCATAGCTGGGCAGCAGGCCGACCGCGAAGGTCGAAAGCCCCATGATGCCCATGGTGACAAGGAACGTGTTCTTGCGCCCGACCAGATCGCCGATCCGCCCGAAGACGAGCGCGCCGAAGGGTCGTACCGCAAAGCCCGCGGCAAAGGCGGCAAGCGCGAAGATGAAGCCGGTCGTCTCGTTCACGCCCGAGAAGAACTGGGCGGATATGTACGTCGCCAGCAGGCCGTACAGGTAGAAATCATACCATTCGAACACCGTGCCCAGCGAGGAAGCGGCGATGACCATCTTCTCCCCCTGGGTCGCTTGGTGATGCTTGGGTAAAGCATCCTCATACACCGTAGCCATTGTACCCACTCCTCTGCTTGTGTCGTTAGAAGGTGTATTTCGCCGCCATCTCGACGCGGTCCATCTGCCCCTTCAATCCATTGGCCACTTCCCGCTCGGCGTGACGCACTTCGATGCCGATGTCGAGATTCTTGACCGGGGACCAGAACAGGTTGACCGCCGCGCTATAGGCGGAAACATTGGCGAGCCCGGGCACGAGCACGCCGCCGGGATAGTCGGCATGTTGGTAGCCTGCCGCGATCGTCGAGCGCAGATTGCCGGTCCAGCCGAGCTTCAATGAGCCGAAAGCCGCGAAATTCTCGACCTTCAGCAGCCGGTTGCCCAGCGCAATGCGGTCGTACAGCGCATCGGGCGCATAGCCGAGGCCGAGATAGCGGCCGATGCCGTCGCCATAGGTGGCGCTGAAGCGGATATCGTGGCGCTTGTCCGGGCCGAAGGCGAGCTTCCCGCCCGCCGAGATGCCCCAGCCGAGCGCGTCGTCGTCATTGCCGCCATCGTGCACCGAAAGCTGGCGCACCAGCCCTGCGACATGCAGGTCCAGGTTCGGCTGCTTGTAGACCAGCTTGGCGACCAGATCGGGCACGCGGTCCTGATCGTTGTCGGCCAATGCGGCGTTGGTGGTGTTGACCGTTTCGGTCTGCGGATTTTCCAGCGCGAGATGCAGTTCAAGGCCTTTCGCCAGCGGCTGGCGATACTGGACGATCATCTGGCGGACGAACACCGTGCCCTCGAGCGGACCGACGAAATCGGTGCTTTCGGGGAGCAGCGCGGGGTTCTGGAACGTGGTCCATTCCTGGCCGATCAGGAACTTGTCATAGGTCAGGAAAGCGCGGCGCAGCGTCGGCGTATAGGCATTGGTCGCACGCTGCGCGCCCGGCGGCGCGGTGGCGAGCGCGAAGTCGAATTCGATATGGCTTTTCAGTTCCTTGCCGCCCAGCGGGGTCGAGCTGGTGAAGAACAGTCGCGTCTGGCGCGCATTGGCCATGAAGTCGCGGGTCGAGGTGCCACCGACCGGGATCTGCTGCGGCAGGTAGAATTCCTTGCCGAGCGATCCGCCCGCCAGCATGCCGTCGTCATAGCGCGTCGCGCTGGCCACCGCCTTGACGAAGCCGCCCAGCTTGAACGTGGTGCTGCCGACGCGGAAGCCCTCGGCGGGTGCGGTCGGCTTGGCCTCGAGCGCGGCGACGCGGGTCACCGCTTCCTCGCTGCGCGTCGCCGCCTGGGTGGCAGCGGCGGCCATCTCCGCCTGTGCATTGCGCGCCGCGCTCAGGTCCGCGCGCAGCGCCTGCATTTCGGCCTCGAGCCTGGCCAGCCGTTCTTCCAGCGCCGCCTCGCGCGCGGTCTGGGCCATGGCCAGCTCCGGCGCCATCAGCGCGCTCGCGGCCAGCAGGACCGCCCCCATCGATCGATAACCCCTCGGCATCGCTCTCTCCTCAACCTGCGCCGGGTGCTCCCGGTCGCAGCCTCAGTCTTTGCCGATTGGCCCTCGCCTTCCAGAGAGACCATGGTCGGATATCTACGACCTTCGTCTAATGGCCTGCCCCCCGCCTCCGGGCTTATCATGCCCCCAGCCCTGCGCCCTCAGACGCAGCCCAATGAGGAGAGTGACCATGGCCGACGCCGTCTATCCCGTGCCCGCCGACTGGGCCGCCAACGCGCTGATCACCGCGCCGGCGTACGAAGAGCGCTACCGCAATTCGATCGAGCAGCCCGACGCCTTCTGGCGCGAGGAAGCGCAGCGGATCGACTGGATCAGGCCGTTCACCAGGGTCAGCGAGGCGAGCTTTCACGAGGCCGATTTCGGTATCAGCTGGTTCGCCGACGGCACGCTCAACCTCGCTGCCAACTGCCTCGACCGGCACCTGGCCGAACGCGGCGAGCAGGTCGCGATCCTGTGGGAGCCCGACAGCCCCAACGAGGCGTCGCGCGCGATCACCTATCGCGAATTGCACGAGCAGGTCTGCCGCTTCGCCAACCTGCTCAAGGCACAAGGCGTGCGCAAGGGCGAGCGCGTGACGCTGTACCTGCCGATGGTGCCCGAGGCCGCGGTCGCGATGCTTGCCTGCGCGCGCATCGGCGCGATCCACTCGGTGGTGTTCGCCGGCTTCTCGCCCGAGGCGCTCGCCGGGCGCATCCAGGATTGCGATAGCCGCATCGTCGTCACCGCCGATGAAGGGCTGCGCGGCGGCAAGAAGGTTCCATTGAAGGCCAATGTCGATGCCGCGCTCGGCCATCATTGCGAGGCCGTGGATACCGTCATCGTGCTGAAGCGCACCGGCGCGGACGTGCCGATGACGCCAGGCCGCGACATCGACTGGGCGCTGGGCGTCGCGGGCCAGTCCGCCGATTGCCCGGCAGAGGAAATGGGCGCGGAGGACCCGCTGTTCATCCTCTATACCTCGGGCTCGACCGGCAAGCCCAAGGGCGTGCTGCACACCACCGGCGGCTACAGCGTCTGGGCCTCGATGACCTTCCAATATGTCTTCGACTATCGCCCCGGCCAGATCTACTGGTGCGCCGCCGATGTCGGCTGGGTCACCGGGCACAGCTATGTCGTCTATGCGCCGCTGATGAACGGCGCGACCACGGTGATGTTCGAGGGCGTGCCGACCTGGCCCGATCCCTCGCGCTTCTGGCAGATCGTCGACAAGTTCGGCGTCGAGATCTTCTACGGCGCACCCACTGCCCTTCGCGCGCTGATGCGCGAGGGCGACGACTGGGTCACGAAGACCAGCCGCAAGTCGCTGCGCCTGCTCGGCTCGGTCGGCGAGCCGATCAATCCCGAGGCCTGGGAATGGTATCACCGCGTCGTCGGCGAGGGCCGTTGCCCGATCGTCGACACCTGGTGGCAGACCGAGACGGGCGCGTGCATGATGACCCCGCTGCCCGGCGCGCATGCGCTCAAGCCCGGTTCGGCCGCCAAGCCGATGTTCGGGGTGAAGCCGCTGCTGCTCGACAATGAGGGCCAGGTCATCGAGGGCGCGGGCGAAGGCTGTCTGGTCATCGACCGCAGCTGGCCCGGCCAGATGCGGACCGTCTGGGGCGATCACGAGCGCTTCTTCCAGACCTATTTCACCACCTTCAAGGGCCTGTATTTCACCGGCGACGGCTGCCGGCGCGACGAGGACGGCTATTACTGGATCACCGGACGCATCGACGACGTCATCAACGTCTCGGGCCATCGCATGGGCACCGCAGAGGTCGAGAGCGCGCTGGTCGCGCATCCCAAGGTGGCCGAGGCCGCGGTGGTCGGCATGCCGCACGCGGTCAAGGGCCAGGGCATCTATGCGTTTGTCACCACCAATGTCGAGGTCGAGCCCGACGAGCAACTGCGCCGCGATCTGGTGCAATGGGTGCGTCGCGAGATCGGGCCGATCGCGACGCCCGACATCATCCAGTTCACCCCCGCCCTGCCCAAGACCCGCTCGGGCAAGATCATGCGCCGCATCCTGCGCAAGATCGGCGAGAACGACCTGTCGAACCTCGGCGATATCTCGACGCTTGCCGATCCGCAGGTTGTCGAGCATCTTGTCGCGGGCAGACCGCAAATGGCAGATGCGACATAGAAACGATCCTGATCGCGGATGACCACCCGCTGTTCCGCCAGGCGCTGATCCTGGCGGTCAGCCGGGTCGCTCCGCAGGCGCAGATTCTGGAGACCGGAACGCTGGCCGCAGCGGCCGCCGCCGCCAGCACCGTGCAGGGCCTGCGTCTGATCCTGCTCGACCTCAAGATGCCCGGCGCGATGGGCTATTCGGGAATCGCCATGCTCCATGCCGAGCGACCCGAGGTGCCGATCCTGGTCGTCTCCAGCGCGGAAGGCGCGGCGGTGGCGGAAGAGGCGCGACAGCTCGGCGCGGTCGGCTTCCTCTCCAAGGACAGCGATCTCGGTACGATCGAGGCCGCGATCGCCCGCGCACTGGGCGGCCGCGCACCTGCTGCTGCCGCATCGAACGCGCCGGAACCACTGCCGCAGGACGTCGCGGGCCTCACCCCCACCCAGCTGCGCGTGCTGCGCGAGGTGATCGACGGCAAGCTCAACAAGCAGATCGCGCACGACCTCGCGATGAGCGAGGCGACGGTCAAGGCGCACATGACCACGATCATGCGCAAGCTGGGCGTGCAGAACCGCACCCAGGCCGCACTGGTCGCCCGCTCGCTAGGGCTCGACCTCAAGCACTAGGCGGGTTCGCGCGCGCCTGCAGCGACATTGGCGAGGAAACCGCCGATCAGCTCCGCCCCCGCCGGCTTGGCGATCAGCACCACGCCCATGCTCGCTGCGCGCCGTGCCAGCGCGGGCGAACCCTGCGCGGTGACGAGCGCAGCAGGCAGGCCCGGATGCTTCTCGCGCAGCGCCGCGATCAGCGCGAGCCCGTCGATCGATGCGCCGAGCTGATAGTCGACCAGCGCCGCATCGAACGGCCCCGGCTCGGCCAAAGCTGCCTCCGGACCATCAGCCCCGTGCGGATCGTGTCCCAGCAGGGCGAGCAGGCTGGTGGTGCCCTCGACGATCAGCGGATCGTTGTCGATCACCAGCACCTTGAGCGCGCGATCGGGCCAGATGGCGGGCGCGGGGCGAGCCCCGATCTTCGGCGCTTCGCCCCCTCCGGCGGCGGGCAGCGACAGGCTGAACCGGCTGCCCCTGCCCGGCACCGACTTCACCTCGATTACCCCGCCGAGCAGCCGTGCGATCCGCTCGGACAGCGCAAGACCCAGCCCCAGCCCCTCGGCCTCGACCGTGCCAAGCCGGGTGAATTCGGCGAAGATCGCCTCGATCTGGTCTTCGGCAATGCCGACCCCGGTATCGATGATGTCGATGCGGATGCGGCTGCCGCGTCGCCGCGTGCCGACCAGAACCCCGCCTTCGGGCGTGTAGCGCAGCGCGTTGGACAGGAAGTTCTGCAGGATCGAGCGCAGCAGCCCCGGATCGGTATGGACATGCCCGAAGAGCGCGCCGGTGCGCAGCGAAAGCACCTTGTCCTCGGCCATCGGCGCGAAGCTTTCGACCAGATCGGTGAGGAACGGTTGCAGCGCCACCGGCTCGGGGCTCGGCTCCACCCCGCCGGCATCGAGCCGGCTGATATCGAGCAGCGCACGGATCAACCCATCGGCCGCGCCGATCGCGCTGTCGATCCGCTGGGCGAGCTGCTGCGTGCCCGGCTCGGCATCACGGGTCAGCGCGGCGGTGAACAGCCGCGCGGCGTGGAGCGGCTGAAGCAGGTCGTGGCTCGCGGCGGCGAGGAAGCGCGTCTTGTCTCGCGTCGCCTGGGCGAGCTGGCGGTTGGCGCTGCTCAGTTCCTGCGTGCGGTCGGCGACACGCTGCTCCAGCTCGGCCAGGGTGCGTTCGAGCTCGTCGCGCATCTGCGCTTCGGCGGTGATGTCGGTGAAGCTGGTGACATAGCCGCCACCCGGCATCGGCCCGCCCACGGTCTTGATGACGCGCCCGTCCTTGCGCTGCCGCTCGAAGCTGTGCGGCTGGCCGCGGCGCATGTGCATCAGCCGTTTGGCGACATGATGCTCGATATCCTCGGAGCCGAAATCGCCGAGCCGGGCATTGTAGCGGATCAGGTCCGCGATCGGCGTGCCCACGCGCACCAGGCCGGGCGGATAGCCGAATATGTCGAGATACTGGCTGTTCCACGCGACCAGGTTCATCTCGGCATCGACTACGCTGATCCCCGCATCGACATTCTCGAACGTGGCGGCGAGCAGTTCGCGCGAGAAGCGCAGCGACTGGCCGCGCTCGCCGAGCAGGCGCGTCACATCGGCAAGGCTCATCTGGCTGCCCGCCAGCGCCGAGGCGACCAGCGCGCGCGCCGACGATGCGCCGACGACGCGCGCGATCAGATCCCGCGCGCGCTGCGCGGCGGCGCGGGTGATCGGCACGCCGGGTGCGGCATCGGGAAATTCGGAGCTCGCCCGCTCGGTGCCGACAAAGCTGGCGGTCAGCCGCGCGAGATCGTCGAGATCGCTGATCTTCTGCGCGCCGCGCAGCTGCCACAGCAGCGGGCGTCCCTGCACCTTGCGCGCCGCGACCAGGCTATAGGCGACAAGATTGCACCCCAGGCTCCACGCCACGCCATGCACGAGCGGCGAGGCATTGCCGATGCCGAACAGCCGCATCGGGTCGGCGAATGTCCCTTCCAGCACCGCCAGCCAGCCATCGGGCAGGATCGGCGGCAGCGCCAGCGTGTAGAGCCACAGCGCAAAGCCAATCGACAGGCTTACCCGCGCCGCCAGCGCATCGCGCCCGCCGCCCTGCGTCGCGAGGATCAGGTGCGGGGTGAATTGCGCCATCGCGGCGAAGGCAACCAGCCCGATCGAGGCCAGGGTGTTTTCCGCCGGGATCAGCAGCGCCCAGGCGAGCGAGGCGGCGACGATGCCGAGGATCGAGGCGCGCCGCACGCGCAGCATCCGCCGCCCGAACGCGCCTTCCGCCGCATCCGACCGGTCGCGCTGCAGCAGCGCGGGGAAGATCAGGTCGTTCGAGACCATGGTGGCAAGCGCGGTGGAATCGACGATCACCATCGATGCCGCCGCGCTGATCCCGCCGATCAGCGCGAGCACGAGCACCCCGCCATTGCCCGCCAGCGCGGGAATCTGCAGCACATACAGATCGGCACCGGTATCCACCTGCACCAGGCTGGCCCCGGCGAGCGCGATCGGCAGCGCCATGATCGCCATCACCGCCAGATAGGTAGCCAGGCCGAAGCGCGCGCGGTGCAGCGCCCCTGCATCCTGCGCCTCGACCAGCCCCATATAGAATTGTCGGGGCAGCGCGACGATCGCCATCAGCGAAATGAGAAAGATCACCGCGAACTCGACCGATAGTCGTTCGGGCCGGAAATTCTCCGCGATCAGTGTCGTGCCGCGATCGACGGCATCGGCATCTGCACCGGCGAGCAACACCACGGCCACCGCCGCGACCGCGGTGAGCGCAATGATCTTGATCACCGATTCGAGCCCGATCGCATAGACCAGCCCCTCGCTGCGCCCGGCCAGCTCGTAGCGGCGCGCGCCGAACAGGATCGCGAACAGCGCCAGCAGCACCGCCGCGCCGATCATCGCCGCATCGGCCATCGGCCTGCCCGAGGCGAGCGAAAGCGCGCCGCCGATCGAGCGGAATTGCAGCGCGACATAGGGGATGGTGCCGACCAGCGCGATCAGGGTCACCAGCCGCGCGACGCCATTGTCGTGCCCGAAGCGCGCGGCGATGAAATCGGAAACGGTGGTCGCCTGCTCTTCCGCCACGGCCTGGGTCAGCCGCCTGAGGAAGCGCGGGGCGAACAGCAACAGGCAGATCGGCGCGAGATAGATCGGCAGGTAGAACCAGCCATCGCGCACGATCGAACCGACCGCGCCATAAAAGGTCCAGCTCGAGCAATAGACGCCGAGCGCCAGCGTATAGGCGAGTTGTCTGAGCCAGGGCCGCCGTTCCGCCTCGCCCGCGCGCCGCTCGACAAAGGCCGCCACCGCAAACAGCAGCAGGATGACCGCAAGCCCGATCAATGCCGCCGACGGCAGGCTCATAAGCTCCCGCGCTCCTCCCCCGGCCCGACAGGGCTCGTGGCGGTCAGTCTATGTCAGGGGCGCAAGCGCGGTCAATCGCGCCCGACGAACAGCTCCGCCATCGCATCGATGATCGCCTCGCGGTCGAGGCGGTAGGTGCGGTACAGGTCGGGCAGATCGCCGGTCTGGCCGAACCGGTCGGTGCCCAAGGGGCTGACGCGCTGGCCGCGCACGCCGCCGAGCCAGGAGAGCGCGGCGGGCGAGCCGTCGAGCACGGTGACCAGCCCTGCGCTCGGAGACAGTTGCCCGAGCAGGCGGGCAACATGGCTCTGCCCACCGGGGCTGCCGGTCCAGCGCGCCGACCTTTGCGCCGACCAGTCGCGGTGCAGCCGATCGGGCGAGGTGACGGCAAGCAGGCCGAGGCCGGGAATGTCGTCCTTGAGCGCCTCCCAGGCGGCGAGCGCCTCGGGTGCGACCGCGCCGCAATAGGCGATCGCGGCCTCTGCCCCCGGCGCGGGTTCGCGCAGCCAATAGGCTCCCGCAAGCGCATCCGCCTCCCAGGCGTCGTCCACGCGGGCGACCTGTTCGATGACGCGGGTGGTGAGCCTGAGATAGACCGACGCGCCGTCCTGCGCCTGCATGTGCCGGAACGCGAAGCCCATCATCAGCGCGACCTCGTCGGCGAATGCGGGCTCGAAGCTTTCCAGTCCCGGCTGGCCCACGCCGATCAGCGGGGTGTTGATCGACTGGTGTGCGCCGCCCTCGCCCGCCAGCGTGATGCCCGAGGGCGTGCCGACCAGCAGGAATCGCGAATCCTGGTAGCAACCGTAATTGAGCGCATCGAGCCCGCGCGCGATGAACGGATCATAGACCGTGCCCACCGGCATCAGCCGCGTGCCGAAATGCGGTGCCGAAAGGCCCAGGGCGGCGAGCGCGAGGAAGAAATTGTTCTCGGCAATGCCGAGCTCGATATGCTGGCCCGCCTGGTGCGCCGCCCATTTCTGCGCCGAGGGGATCTTCACGCGCTGGAACACATCGGCCAGCTCCTGACGGCGGAACAGACCGCGCTGGTTGACGAACGCGCCGAGGTTCGTCGTCTGCGTCACATCGGGCGCGGTGGTGACCAGCCGGTCGGCGAGCGGCGCGTCCGACTTGGCGAGATCGTGAAGGATCTTGCCGAACGCTCCTTGCGTCGATTGCTCCGCGCCCTCGGGCACCGGCAGCCGGTCGGGCAGCGGGATCGCTGGCGCGGCATGCTCTGCCTGTTTGCGCGCGATCGGGCTATCGGCAACGAAGGCCTGCAGCGCGCTGGCGAGATTGTCGCCCAGCCCCGACCATTTGCCCCATTCCTCGCCCGGCGCTATACCGAGGGCTTCGCGGAAGCCCTCGATCTGCGCGCCGTTCATCATGCCCGAATGGTTGTCCTTGTGCCCGGCGAGCGGAAGGCCATAGCCCTTGACGGTATAGGCGATCAGCAGCGTCGGGCGCTCGTCATCCATGCTGTCGAACGCGTCGAGCAAAGTCTCGATGCAGTGGCCGCCCAGATTGGTCATCAGCTGCGCCAGCCCCGCATCGTCGAACGAGCCGAGCAGTTCGGCCACGCCGCGCTTCCTGCCGATATCGTGCATCAGCCGCTCGCGCCAGGCCGCGCCGCCCAGATAGGTGAGTGCCGCAAAATCGGCATTGGGACAGGTCTCGATCCAGTCCTCCAGCGCCTTGCCGCCGGGGCGCTGGAACGCCGCGCGCTGCAGCTTGCCGTGCTTCAAGGTCACGACGCGCCAGCCGCAGGTCTCGAATATGTCGTCGAAGCGGCGGAACATGCGGTCCGCCGTGGTGGCATCGAGTGACTGGCGGTTATAGTCGACGATCCACCAGCAATTGCGCAGGTCGTGCTTGTAGCCCTCGATCAGGCATTCGTAGATATTGCCCTCGTCGAGCTCGGCATCGCCCATCAGCGCGATCATCCGCCCCGCCTGCTCCTCGCGCAGCTGGCCGTGCGCGATCAGATAATCCTGCACCAGCGACGAAAACGCGGTGATCGCGACGCCCAGGCCCACCGATCCGGTGGAGAAATCGACCGGGATGCTGTCCTTGGTGCGCGAAGGATAGCTCTGCACCCCGCCGAGCCCGCGAAACCGCTCCATCTTCTCGCGCGTCTGTTCGTCGAGCAGATAATGGATCGCGTGCAGCACGGGTCCGGCATGCGGCTTCACCGCCACCTTGTCCTGCGGGCGCAACGCGTGGAAATAGAGCGCAGCCATGATCGCGGTCATCGAGGCGCAGCTGGCCTGGTGCCCGCCGACCTTGAGCCCGTCGCGCTTTTCGCGGATGTTGTTGGCATTGTGGATCATCCACGAGGAGAGCCAGCGCAGCCGCTGCTCGATCTCGGTGAGCAGCCGGACGGTCTCGGCGCGGCTTTCGGTGGTTACGGTATCGATGACCATGGGGGCCTCTGCGTCAAATCGGGGGGAATCGTGCTTTCCCCCATGCCCGAAAGCCATGAGTGTCATCCAGCATTTTCGTGCGGCGGGCGCCAATGCGGAGACGCCGCCGGTTGAACCCCCGGCGGCTAGCTGCTAGCTGCGCGGCGGACTCGCCGGGGTCGCCTGTGCGCGGCCCGATCTCGCCTCTTGCCGCAAGGACAGCTTATGGTCCCCCGTTATGCCCGCCCGCAAATGACTGCCATCTGGGAGCCGGAAGCCAAGTTTCGCATCTGGTTCGAGATCGAGGCGCACGCCACCGACGCGCTCGCCGAAATCGGCGTGGTGCCCAAGTCCGCCGCCAAGGCGCTCTGGGCCTGGTGGGCGACCAACCCGGCGATCGATGTCGCCGCGATCGACGCGATCGAGGCGGTGACCAAGCACGACGTCATCGCGTTCCTGACCTGGGTGGCGGAGCAGGTCGGCGACGAGGCGCGCTTCATGCACCAGGGCATGACCAGCTCGGACGTGCTCGACACCTGCCTTGCCGTCCAGCTCGCGCGCGCCACCGACATCCTGCTCGCCGACATGGACGCGCTGCTCGAAGCGATCGAGCGCCGCGCGATGGAGCACAAGTACACGCCGACCATCGGCCGTAGCCACGGCATTCATGGTGAGCCGACCACCTTCGGGCTCAAGCTCGCCCAGGCCTATGCCGAATTCGACCGCTGCCGCGCTCGCCTCAAGGCCGCGCGCGCGGAAATCGCGACCTGCGCGATTTCGGGCGCGATCGGCACCTTCGCCAATATCGACCCGCGCGTCGAGGCGCATGTCGCCAAGAAGCTGGGCCTGGCGCTCGAGCCCGTCTCGACCCAGGTCATCCCGCGCGACCGTCATGCGATGTATTTCGCGACCCTGGGCGTCATCGCCTCGTCGATCGAGCGGCTGGCGACCGAAATCCGCCATTTGCAGCGCACCGAGGTGCTCGAGGCCGAGGAATATTTCTCGCCCGGCCAGAAGGGTTCGTCGGCCATGCCGCACAAGCGCAATCCGGTACTGACCGAGAACCTGACCGGCCTTGCGCGCATGGTGCGCAGCGCGACCATCCCGGCGATGGAAAATGTCGCCTTGTGGCACGAGCGCGATATCTCGCACAGCTCGGTCGAGCGCTATATCGGCCCCGATGCCACGATCACGCTCGACTTCGCGCTGGCGCGGCTCACCGGCGTGGTCGACAAACTGCTCGTCTATCCTGAACGGATGCAGAAGAATCTCGACAAGATGGGCGGGCTTGTCCACTCGCAGCGCGTGCTGCTGGCGCTGACCCAGGCGGGCGTGAGCCGCGAGGACGCCTATCGCCTGGTCCAGCGCAACGCGATGAAGGTGTGGGAAGCGGACGGCGCGCTGTCGCTGCTCGACCTGCTCAAGGGCGATGCAGAGGTCACCGCGGCGCTGTCGCCGGAAGAGATCGAGGAGAAGTTCAACCTCGATTATCACTTCAAGCATGTCGACACGATCTTCGCACGCGTTTTCGGCTGAACATCGAGGGGCGTAACGCCCCCACGGCATCGGACGAACCGCGATGGCCGGGCTGCGCGCCCGGCGTCAGGAGGTTCGTCGATGGTCCGTGCAGTGTCTTATGGTGTGAGCGCGCCACTGACAGTGGCCGTTCATGCCGGTTCGCGGGGCGAATGGCGGGTGGTGCGTCAAACGACCCGGACCGGCGAGGACCTGCCGGTTGCCGCGCGCATCGGCACCGGCAGTCCCGTGGACACGCCGCTGTGGACGCTGACCGGCTTCACCTCGAACCTGCGCTATACCACGGCCTCCGAACGCCAGCGTCTCGATGCGCGCTCCGCCCCGTTGGGACGCAGCGAAGCGCGGATGGCCGCGCTGATCCCGATCCGCAAATCGCCAGCATGGTGGGCGATGGCGCAGGACGAGCGCCGCGCGGTCTATGAACGCTCGGGCCATACGCCGATTGGCCTCGGCTATCTGCCCGGCATCGCGCGCCGCCTGCATCACTGCCGCGACCTTGGCGAACCGTTCGACTTCCTCACCTGGTTCGAGTTCGAACCCGAGCTGGAAGGCGAGTTCGACGATCTGCTCGCGCGGCTGCGCATCACCGAGGAATGGCGCTATATCGATCGCGAGATCGACATCCGGCTGATCCGCACCGACTGACCGGGCCATTGTCCGCTGGGACAGCGGACTGGCCAAGCCGCAATTATCCTCCTATGCTTGCCATCGACCGCCGGGACGCGGGCTGGCTTGAGGGAGAATGCGCTTGAGGGAGACTGGGCGGTCATGCAGTTTCTGAAGACACTTGTGCTCATCATGATCGCGGTGGTGTTTGTCGTGTTCGCCTATAACAACTGGCAGGCGGTGACGGTGGACCTGTGGGGCGGGCTGGAGCTGGTGACCAAGCTGCCGGTGCTGCTGCTGCTCACGTTCCTGGCAGGTGTACTGCCCACATGGGCCTATCATCGCACCGCGATGTGGCGGCTGAAGCGCAGGCTGGCAACGCTGGAGGCGAACCAGGCGCGCACGGCAGCGACACCTGTGGCAGCACCGGCACCGTCGCCAGCCACGGAATTTGCAGACCATGCCGAGCCTGAACCGGTATTGCGGTCGGTCTGAAGGATCATAACAGGGGCCCGTTTTCCATCATGTCCAATCCCATCTATCTCGCGGTCGATCTTCCCGATCTGGCCCGCGCCACCGCTCTGGTGCAGCAGGTGCGCAGCCATATCGGCGGGGTGAAGCTGGGGCTGGAATTCTTCTGCGCGCATGGCCATCACGGCGTGCACGAGATCGCGAAGATCGGCCTGCCGATCTTTCTCGACCTCAAGCTGCACGACATCCCCAACACTGTCGCGGCAGCGATGCAGGCGATCCATGTGCTCGAACCCGCGATCGTGACGGTCCATGCCGCAGGAGGTCGCGCCATGATGGAGGACGCCAAGGCCGCCGCCGGAACCAATACCAAGGTGGTGGCGGTCACCATGCTGACCAGCCTCGACGACAATGACATCGCGCGGATCGGCTATTCCGGAAGCGCGCACGACAATGTGCTGCGGCTTGCCGAGCTGGCGCATGAGGCCGGGCTCGACGGTATCGTCTGTTCGGGCCAGGAGGTCGGCGCGGTGCGGCAGCAATGGCGCGACGGCTTTTTCGTCGTCCCCGGCGTGCGCCCCGCCAGCGCCGCGATGGGCGACCAGAAGCGCGCCGTCACCCCGCGCCAGGCGCGCGATGCGGGCGCATCGGTGCTGGTCATCGGCCGTCCCATCGCCCGCGCGGAGGATCCCGATCAGGCCGCGCGCGACATCATGGCGACATTGTAGAATATCCCCCATATTACCGTCACCCCCGCGAAGGCGGGGGTCCCGCTTTTGCGCCAGGTAGCAGCAAAGCGGGATTCCCGCGTTCGCGGGAATGACGAGACACGGGAAACGAAGGTAACATGACCACCCTCATCAAGATCTGCGGGCTTTCCACCGAAGCGGCGATCGATACCGCCGCGCGCGAGGGCGCGACGCATATCGGGCTCGTCCATTTCGAGAAGAGCCCGCGCCATGTCACGCTCGAACAGGCCGCCGAGCTGCGTCGCTGCACGCCTTCCCATGTCAAGGTCGTGCTGCTGCTGGTCAACGCCTCGCCAGAGCTGACGCAGCGCGCGCAGCGCACCGTACGGCCCGATGTCATCCAGTTCCACGGATCGGAAAAGCCCGAATGGCTGCGGATCGTGAAGCAGCACATGCCGGTCGAAGCGTGGAAGGCGCTGGGATTGCGCAGTGCAGACACGCTGACCAATGCCCGCAGGTTCGATGGCAGCGCCGACCGGTTGCTGTTCGATGCCCCAGCCCAGGCGCTGCCCGGCGGAAACGGATCGGTGGTCGACTGGTCGCTGCTGGTGGGCCATCATCACGCCCTGCCCTGGGGGCTGGCAGGCGGGCTCAACCCCGATAACGTGCGCGAAGCACTGGCCGCGACCCAGGCCCCGCTGGTCGATGTCTCCTCGGGCGTGGAAAGCGCGCCGGGAGTCAAAGATATGGACAAGATCGCCCGCTTTTGCCAAGCGGTTCGCGACCATGACCAACACCGCAACCCAGCTTAACAGCTATCGCAATCAACCCGACGCACAGGGCCATTTCGGCCAGTTCGGCGGGCGCTATGTTGCCGAAACCCTGATGCCCCTGGTGCTCGATCTGGAGAAGCACTATCGGGCCGCGAAAGCCGATCCCGCGTTCCAGGCGCAGTTCGACGACCTGCTCGAACATTATGTCGGAAGGCCCAGCCCGCTCTATTATGCCGAGCGGCTGACCGAGGAACTGCGCAAGGCCGCCCCCGAGGGTAAGGGCGCACAGGTCTGGTTCAAGCGCGACGAACTGAACCATACCGGCGCGCACAAGATCAACAACTGCATCGGCCAGATCCTGCTCGCGATGCGCATGGGCAAGACGCGGATCATCGCCGAGACCGGCGCGGGCCAGCACGGCGTCGCCACCGCGACCGTCTGCGCCCGCTTCGGCCTGCCTTGCGTGATCTATATGGGCGCAACCGATGTCGCGCGGCAGCAGCCCAATGTGTTCCGGATGAAGTTGCTCGGCGCGGAGGTCGTGCCGGTGACCAGCGGCGCTGCCACGCTCAAGGATGCGATGAACGAGGGGCTGCGCGACTGGGTCGCGAACGTCCACGACACCTTCTACATCATCGGCACCGCCGCCGGCCCGCACCCCTATCCCGAACTGGTCCGCGATTTCCAGAGCGTGATCGGCAAGGAAGCGCGCGAACAGATGCTGGCGCGCACCGGCCGCCTGCCCGACCTGCTGGTCGCGGCGATCGGCGGCGGATCGAACGCGCTCGGGCTGTTCCACCCGTTCCTCGACGACCAGGTCAAGATGCTCGGCGTCGAGGCGGCGGGCTATGGCCTCGATGGCGACCAGCACGCTGCCAGCCTGCTCGGCGGCTTTCCCGGCATCCTGCACGGCAACAAGACCTATCTGCTGCAGGACGAGGACGGCCAGATCACCGAGGGCCATTCGATCAGTGCGGGCCTCGATTATCCCGGCATCGGCCCCGAACATGCCTGGCTCAAGGACATGGGCCGCGTCGAATATACCGCGATCACCGATGACGAGGCGCTGGACGCCTTCCAGCTGCTCTGCCGCACCGAGGGGATCATCCCCGCGCTGGAGCCTGCCCATGCGATCGCAGCGGTGGCCAAGGTCGCCGCGACCATGGACCGCGACCAGATCATCCTCGCCAACCTGTGCGGCCGCGGCGACAAGGACATCTTCACCGTGGCGGACAAGCTGGGAGTGGAGATGTGAGCGCGCGCCTCGCTAACGCCTTCCCCTCCGACCGCGCGGCGCTGGTGTGCTTCGTCACCGCGGGCGATCCCACGCCCGCCGCCACGCCCGCGATCCTCGACGCGCTGGTCGAGGGCGGCGCGGATGTGATCGAGCTGGGCATGCCGTTCACCGATCCGATGGCCGATGGCCCCGCGATCCAGGCGGCGAACCTGCGCTCGCTGGCAGCTGGCACGAAAACCGCCGACATCTTGGCAATCGCGACCGATTTCCGTAGCCGCCACCCGAACGTACCGCTGGTGCTGATGGGCTATGCCAACCCGATGACCCGGCGCGGTCCCGAATGGTTTGCCGAGGCCTGCGCATCCGCCGGCGTCGATGGCGTCATCTGCGTCGATATTCCGGCGGAGGAAGACGCGGCGCTTGGCCCGGCGCTGCGCGCAAAGGGCATCGCGCCGATCCGGCTCGCGACGCCGACCACCGATGCCGCGCGGTTGCCCGCCGTGCTCAAAGGCGCGGGCGGGTTCCTCTATTATGTCTCGGTCGCCGGGATCACCGGCAAGCAACAGGCGGCGCAGGCGAGCATCGAGGAAGCGGTGACGCGGCTCAAGGCATCGACCGACCTGCCCGTCGCCGTGGGCTTCGGCGTGCGCACGCCCGAGCAGGCCGCAGCCATCGCGCGCGTCGCCGATGGCGTCGTCGTGGGCAGCGCGATCGTCGACATTGTTGCGCAGCATGGCAGCAATGCTGCAGCGCCGGTGCGCGACTATATCCGCAGCCTCAGCACCGCCATCGCCGCCGCCCGCCACACCACGAACGCCTGACAGGAGCATCCCCATGAGCTGGTTCAGCCGTGTCCGCAATTCGATTCCGCTGATCGCCAAGCGCGACACCACGCCCGACAATCTCTGGCACAAGTGCAAGGCTTGCGGCGAAATGGTGTTCGCCAAGGAATTCGAGGACAATCTGTCGGTCTGCCCGAAATGCGGCCATCACGAACGCATCGGCGCACAGGCGCGCTTTGCGATGCTGTTCGACGACAAGATCTGGGAAGAGCTGCCCGCGCCGGTGGTCAAGGAAGACCCGCTCAAGTTCCGCGACAGCAAGAAATATGTCGATCGCATCAAGGCCGCCCGCGCGGCGGGCACCGCCACCGATGCGCTGACCAATGCATTGGGCCGCATCCAGGGGCACAAGGCGGTGGTCGGCGTGCAGGACTTCGCCTTCATGGGCGGATCGATGGGCATGGCGGTGGGCGAGGCGTTCATCCGCGGCACCGAGCGCGCGATCGCCGAGAAATGCCCCTATGTCATCTTCACCGCCGCCGGCGGCGCGCGTATGCAGGAGGGCATCCTCTCGCTGATGCAGATGCCGCGCAGCACCGTGGCGATCAGCCGGCTGCACGCTGCGGGCCTGCCGTATATCGTCGTGCTGACCGACCCGACCACCGGCGGCGTCACCGCGAGCTATGCGATGCTGGGCGACATCCAGATGGCTGAGCCCAATGCGCTGATCGGCTTTGCCGGACAGCGCGTGATCGAGCAGACGATCCGCGAAAAGCTGCCCGAAGGCTTCCAGCGCTCCGAATATCTGCTCGAGCACGGGATGCTCGACATGGTGGTCGAGCGCAAGGACCTGCGCGAACGACTGGGCAGCGTGATCGACTATCTGATGGCGGCCAAGGCGGCGGCGTGACCCGAAAGCCCCTCCCCTTCAGGGGAGGGGTTGGGGTGGGGCCCGGATTGCGCCTTACGCCCTTCCCCACCCCCAGCCCCTCCCTTAAAGGCGTGGGGTGAGGCATGCCTGACCACGCCATCTCTGCCCATCCGGGCGTCCAGACGCAGCTCGACCGGCTCGCCGCCTTGTCGCCGGGGCGCGATGTGCTGGGGCTGGAGCGGATCACCGCGCTGCTTGATCGCCTCGGCAGTCCGCACCATCGTCTGCCGCCGGTGTTTCACGTCGCGGGCACCAACGGCAAGGGCTCGACCTGCGCGTTCCTGCGCGCGGCGATCGAGGCTTCGGGCCATGTCGCCCATGTCTATACCAGCCCGCACCTGGTGCGCTTCAACGAGCGCATCCGGCTCGCCGGGCGGCTGATCGCGGACGAGGCGCTGGCCGATTATCTCGCGCGCGTGCTCGACATCGCCGAGGGCATCAACGCCAGCTTTTTCGAGGTCACCACCGCCGCCGCGTTCCTCGCCTTTGCCGAGACGCCTGCGGATGCCTGCGTGATCGAGGTCGGCCTGGGCGGCAGGCTCGATGCGACGAACGTGCTGCCCGCGCCCGCCGTGTGCGGCATCGCGGCTTTGGGCATCGATCATGAGGCGTTCCTGCTCGCACCGGAGGAAGGCACGCCGGATATTCCGCTCGAACGGATCGCGTTCGAGAAGGCGGGAATCGCCAAGCAGGGCGTGCCGCTCGTCATCCAGAAATATGCGATCGGCATGATGGGCGCGATCGCGGGCCAGGCGATGCGCGCGGGCGCCTATGTCAAGGCGCGCGGCGAGGATTGGGACGCGGCGCTCTATCAGGGGCGGCTGCATTATCGCGATGTCGACGGCAAGCTCAACCTGCCCGTCCCGCGGCTGCCCGGCGCGCACCAGGCGGACAATGCCGCGCTCGCGGTCGCGATGATCCGCCACCAGAGCGCGCTCAGCATCCCCGACAGCGCCTTGAGCGCCGCGATGGGCTGGGCGGAATGGCCCGCGCGGATGCAGCGGCTCGCCGACGGACCGCTGGTCGCGCTGCTCGGCACCGACGAGCCGGTCTGGCTCGATGGCGGGCACAATCCCGACGCCGGCGCGGCATTGGCGCGGCATGTCGCGGCGATGGGCGGCAAGGTGCACCTGATCATCGGTATGCTGAGCAACAAGCAGCCCGGCGCCCTGCTCGGGCCGTTGGAGGCGCACCTTGCCAGCGTCACCGCGCTGCCGGTTCCGGGGCACGAATGGCACGATGTCGATGCCTTCCAGCAATGCCTTACCTCGGGAATCGAGGTGCAAGCGGCGGCCGATGTGCACGCGGCGATGGCGCTGCTGGCGGAGCGCGAGCCAGCCCCGGTGCTGATCGCGGGATCGCTCTATCTCGCGGGGGAGGTGCTCAGAGCCAACGGGCAGGAGCCGGATTGATCGGCGATCAGCCAAATCTCAATCCGTTTGTCCCGAGCCCTTCGACTGGCTGGCAAGCCAGCCGCTCAGGATAAACTTCTCGGCAAAGCCGAGAAGTCGAGGGACGCTTGTCCGAACGGTAGCGCGTAGGTCCCTCGACTTCGCTCGGGACAAACGGCAGGGGTTTAGCGCCGGATTTTACTCCCCGCTCTCCTCGGTCCCCGCCGTGCCGAGCGAGCGATCGACCAGCCCGCTTGCCATCATCCACCAGAACAGCAGCACGCCGGGCAGCGCAGCGACGGTCGTAACAAGATAGAAATTGGTGAAACCCAGCGACTCGATCATCCCGCCAGCGAGCGTGCCGGTCAGGAAGCGCCCGGTAATACTCGCCGCCGCCGAAAGCAGCGCGAACTGGGTCGCGGTGAACTCGAGATTGCACAGCGCCGAGAGATAGGCGACCACGCACACCCCGCCGATGCCGCTGGCGAAATTCTCGAAACCCATCGCGCCCGCCATCGCCCAGGTGCTATGGCCAACCGTGGCGAGCCCGGCAAAGGCAAGGTTCGAAACGGCCATCAGGATCAGGCTGATCAACACCGAACGCTTCATGCCCAGCCGCGCATAGAGCATCCCACCGACGAAAATTCCCGCGAGCAGCGCCCAGAAGCCGAGGCCCACGTCATAGATGGCGAGCTCGTCATTGGTGAAGCCCAGATCCTCGAACAGCAGCCGCAGCGTGAGGTTGGCGAGCGTGTCGCCGATCTTGTGGACGAGGACGAACAGCAGCACGACCAGCGCGCCCTGGCGCTTGAAGAACTCGGCAAGCGGGCTGACATAGGCGATCGCGGCAGCGACCGGCCCCTTGAGCGGCTTGGGCTCCTGCCGCCGCGCGGGCTCGCCCATGACGAGGCCGGTGATCACCGCGAACAGTCCGAAGAACGAGACCGCGATATAGGCCGTGGTCCAATCGCTGCGCGCCGCGACGATCAACGCCACCGATCCGGCGAGCGCCGCGCCGATGCGCCAGCCATACTGGCTCATGCCCGATCCGACGCCAAGCTGGTGCGGTTCGAGCAGCTCGATGCGATAGGCGTCGATCACGATGTCGAAGGTCGCACCCGCGACCCCGACCAGGATCGCGGCGACCGCCACGCTGGCAATGTCCGCCTCCGGATCGGCGAGCCCCAGATTCATGATCGCGACCATCACCAGCACCGCGCAAAGGATCAGCCATGAGACACGCTGGCCCAGCCGTCCGAGCAGCGGCAGCTTCACCGCATCGATGATCGGGGCCCAGAGCCATTTGAAGTTATAGGCCAGAAAGGTGAGCGCAAAGGCGGTGACGGTCGATTTCTCGATTCCCGATTGCGCCAGCCGGGTGGAGAGCGTCGCCGCGATCATCGCAAAGGGAAAGCCCGAGGAGATGCCCAGGAACAGCGCGGCGAGCGGCGCGGCCTCGGTATAGGGGCGCAGGCCCACCGGCAGCGACGCGCGCCAGCCCGTTGCCTCGGGGGCGATCCCGGCGGTGTGTTCGGTCATTCAGCTTCCCTTCCCGTGTCCCGGGCAGGAAACTAGCGGCACCAGCGATTTACGCCAGAGGCTTTTGCGCGCGCTGGCCCGGTCAGATCACTGCCGAGCCGATCACCGGCCCGCCTGGCCCCTTGCGGACCAGCACCGCGTGCCGGTCCGCGCCGGTCACGCGGAGCAGGTCGAGGGTGATCGGAACGCGCAGCGCGCCGCCGCTCCAGCGCCCGAGAGCGCGCTCGGCCAGCACGACATTGGTATAATGCACCTTGCGCCCGCCATTCTCGCCCGCGCCGATGCTGACCGTGCGCCCGGACGCGAGAGCGACAAGCACCAGTTCGGCCTGTTGATCCTTGGGCCCATCGATCAGCACCTGCCTGCCGGTCCCATCGGCGGCGATGCGGACGCTCAATCCCGCTTTCCACCGCGCAGCCGCTGCGGTGGCGAGAAGGCTGCGGACCTTGGCTTCCTGCGATCCGACCGCCTGGGCCCGGCCGTCGACCACCAGCTGCGGGGTATAGATATTCGCGCCGGCAAAGGCCCTGTCGCCATATTGGCGCTGGAGCCGGGTGTTTTCCTCGCGGCCCAGGCTGTCCTTCCAGCCAAGCCGGTCCCAATAGGTGACCGGGCGGCTGATCACCAGCACGCCGGGATCGCGCGCCAGCCTGGCCGCCACCGCATCGGCGGGCGGACAGGACGAACAGCCCTGGCTGGTGAACAGTTCGGCCACGACGGGGCCGGCGGCGGTCTGCGCCAACGCGGCGGGCGCGGCGCTGTTCTGCGGACGGGTGGCCGCCTGCGACGTGTCGGCACGGCCTTCGACCAGCACGAAGGCGGTCAATGCGGCCAGCGCAGCCATCGGAATCCAGATTTTCAGCATTTGCATGTCCTCGCGCGCAACGATTGCGCTCCATGGCCGCGAGGTTCGACGGATGTCGGCGCGGGGTTACGCCGCCGAATAGAGGTTGAGCGGCTTGGGCATGGCCTTGGGCGTCTGGCCGCGGATCAGCAGGTCGACCGCGTGGATCGCCTTGACCAGCTCGGCAGCGCTGTAAGGCTTGATCAGACAGCCGATCGCATATTGTTTCGCATGGCCGGGGCACGTGCCGGTCGCGAACAGCACCGGGATGTCGCGCTCACTCGCCACGCGGGCGACTTCGACCCCGCTGCCACCGCGCGACAGGTTGACGTCCGCGAGCACCAGATGGATCGGCTCGCGCTCCAGCACTGCGATCGCCTCGGCCTCGGTATCGACGGTCGCGACCACGCGATAGCCCGCATCGACCACGCGCAGCTCGTTGTCGAACGCGACCAGCGGCTCGTCCTCGACGATCAGGATGGTTTCGATCGACCGGGTAAACCGCGAAAACAGCATGGAGGAACTTTCTGAACGGGCGGGCGGCGGGAAAGGCAAATACGCCGGGTGCAATTCTTGCGTTCCCGCGCGCCAGCTTCGACGTTATAGCAGCGCGCATGCCCCCCCGGAAACCGAAATTCGATCCGCTCGACGACAGCCCGTCGCCGCGCGCCGCACAACCCAAGGCCCGCACCTCCACGCTCGGCGAAGGCCAGCGTATCGCCAAGCTTCTCGCGCGCGCTGGCATCGCCTCGCGCCGCGAGATCGAGCGGATGATCGAGGGCGGTCGCGTCGCGCGCGATGGTGTCGCCATCACCACGCCCGCCACGGTGCTGACCAGCCTCAACGGCATCACCGTCGACGGCAAGCCGGTCAAGGAACCCGCACCCGCCAAATTGTGGCGCTTCCACAAGCCTGCCGGTCTGCTGACGGCAGAGCGCGACTTTACCGGGCGGCCGACGATCTACGAGCATCTCGCCAAGGTCGCGCCCGATGCGCCCCGGATGATGCCGGTCGGTCGGCTCGACCTCAATACCGAGGGGCTGCTGCTGATGACCAATGACGGCGAATTGAAGCGCCAGATGGAGCTGCCCGCGACAGGGGTCGAGCGCACCTATCGCGCGCGCGCGTTCGGCGAGGTCAGCCAGGCGCAGCTCGAGGACCTGATCCACGGCATCACCATCGAGGGCGTGCGCTACGGCAAGATCGACGCCAATCTGGAGCGCCGCACCGGACGCAACGGCTGGATCGAGATGACGCTGACCGAGGGCAAGAATCGCGAAGTCCGCCGCGTGCTCGAACATCTCGGCCTCAAGGTCTCGCGCCTCATCCGCACGCGTTATGGCCCGTTCCTGCTCGAAGGGCTCGAAGTCGGCGCGATCGACGAGGTGCGCCGCCACGATGTGGTTGCGTTCAGAAAGACGCTGAAATGAGGGGTGTTCGATCCATCCCCTCTCCCCTCCGAGGGAGAGGGTTGCGCAGACTTGGCGAGCGTAGCGAGCCTAGTCGGAGCTGGGAGAGGGGGCTGATGCCGCCCTCCCCCACCGGGGAGAAGGCCTGATCATGCTGCGCATCATCTCGGGCGAATGGCGAGGACGCAAGCTCAAGGCCCCGCCGGGCGACACCACCCGTCCCACCGCCGACCGCACCCGCGAGACGCTGTTCTCGATGCTCACCAGCCGCCTGGGCTCGTTCGAGGAACTGAGCGTGCTCGACCTGTTTGCGGGCTCCGGCGCGCTGGGGCTCGAAGCCCTGTCGCGCGGAGCGGCGCGGTGCGTGTTCGTCGAGCAGGACCGGCCTGCGATCGACGTGCTCAAGGGCAATATCCGCCTGCTCGGGGCCGATGCGCGCTGCGAGGTGCGGCCGAGTTCCGCGCTGTCGCTCGGCCCGGCGATCAGGCCGTTCGACCTTGTGCTGCTCGACCCGCCTTATGGCACCGGCGCGGGCGCAGTAGCGCTCGACAAGCTCGGCCGCCTGGGCTGGTTCGCGCCGTCAAGCTGGATCAGCGTGGAAACCTCGGCCAGGGAAAGCCTCGATGTCGCCGGGTTCGAGATCGACGCCGAACGCGTCGTCGGCAAGGCCAAGCTCACGCTGTTGCGGCCCGCGGCGGCTGTGATAGACTGAGGCGATGGTCAAATATTCCCCGATCGAGTCCGAATTCGCCTCGTCCGAAGAGGAAGAGGCCTATGACGCGTGGTTCCGCGCCAAGGTCGAACGCGCGCTGCAATCGACCGCACCCCGTGTTCCCCATGAGGAGGTGATGGCAAGCGCTGACAAAATCATTGCCAAGGCGCGACAGCGTGCAGCTGATCTGGACGGCTGAAGCCAGAGCCGATCATGATGATATCATCGGCTATATTGCCGAACGCAACCCTGACGCCGCCGAGCGGTTAAAGGCAGAATTCGATCGGTACGCCAGACAGTTGCTCGATTTCCCCCTGATGCATCGTCCCGGCCGGGTGAAAGGCACGAGAGAGGTCATAGTTCATCCGAATTATCTGCTGATTTACGAAGTTGAGCGGGATGCGATCGTGATCACTGCAGTTCTCCACGCCCGTCAGCAATATCCCTGAACGCTAACCTGCCGCCCGCCCCCGTTGCGCCCATAAACCGGCAAGGCTGACCAGCCCCGCTGCCGCCAGATACAGGCCGACAGCGTCCGCGCCGCCCATGTCCGCCAGTGCCTGCGCGGCGATCGGGGCGACTGCGCCGCCGATGATGCCGCCGCCGTTGAACGCCACCGACGCGCCGGTATAGCGCACGCGCGCGGGGAATTGCTGCGGCAGCCAAGCGCCCAGAGGGCCATAGACGAAGCCCATCACCAGCAGCGCGACCGACAAGGCGATCCAGGCGAGCCAGAGCGAACCCGAACCCAGCAGCGGCCCGAACATCAGGCCGACGCCGACGGTCGCCGCGCAGCCGATCATCAGCACGCGGCCGCTGCTCGTCGCGTCCGATCGATAGCCCGAAATGACGATGCCCAGCGCCAGGAACAGGATCGCACCCAGCTGGACGATCAGGAAGCTCGTCCGGTCATGACCCAGCGCGGTAGTGGCATAGCCGAGCGCGAAGGCGGTCGAGAGATAGAAGATCGCAAAGCACGCAACGACCGCGAACGTGCCCGCCAGCGTCGCGCGCAGATGGTGGCGCAGCAGTTCCGCCACCGGCACCGGTGCCGGGCGCTCCGCCTCGAGCACGCGCGCGAAATCCGGTGTCTCGCTGATCTTGAGCCGCACCCATAGGCCGAGCCCGACCAGGATGCCGCTGGCAAGGAACGGCACACGCCAGCCCCAACTGACGAACTGTTCTTCGGTCAGATTGAGCCCCAGCAGCAGGAACAGGCCATTGGCGGCGATGAAGCCCACCGGCGCGCCGAGCTGCGGGGCCATGCCGAAGCGCGCCGACCAGCCCGGGGGTGCGTTCTCCACCGCCAGCAGCGCCGCGCCGCCCCATTCGCCGCCAAGGCCGAAGCCCTGGCCGAAACGCAGGATGCACAGCAGCAGCGGCGCGACCCAGCCGACCATCTGCCAGGTCGGCAGGAAGGCGATCAGCAGCGTCGATCCGCCCATCAGCAGCAGCGAGGCGACCAGCGTCGACTTGCGCCCGATCCGGTCGCCGAAATGCCCGAAGGCGATCGCGCCGACGGGCCGCGCGAAAAAGGCGAGGCCAAAGCTCATATAGCTCAGCATCAGCTGAGCAGAGGCGCTTTCGGAGGGGAAGAACAGCGGTCCGAACACCAGCGCGGCGGCGGTGGCATAGATATAGAAATCGTAGAATTCGACCGCCGTGCCGACCAGCGAAGCGGTCAGCACCCGCGCATGCGTACGATATGGATGCGTCATTCGGCCCTCCCCGGCGCGCGACCGTTAACGTCGAGGCCCGGCTTGGCAAGCAAAAGCGCGCATCTGCATCGCCTGGCGAACAGCCAAAAGGGGCCGCGGTTGCCCGCGACCCCTTTATGGAAGAGAAGGAAGTGTGAAGGGTAGTTCAGGAGTAATCAGGCGGCGATTACCTCGCCATCGGCCTCCGGATCGCGCAGCACATAGCCGCGGCCCCAGACGGTCTCGATATAATTCTCGCCCCCGCAGGCCAGCGCCAGCTTCTTGCGCAGCTTGCAGATGAAGACGTCGATGATCTTGAGTTCGGGTTCGTCCATGCCGCCATAGAGGTGGTTCAGGAACATTTCCTTGGTCAGCGTGGTGCCCTTGCGCAGCGAAAGCAACTCGAGCATCGCATATTCCTTGCCGGTCAGATGGACGCGGGCACCATCGACCTCGACGGTCTTGGCATCGAGGTTGACCGCCAGCTTGCCGGTGCGGATGACGCTTTGCGAATGGCCCTTGGAGCGGCGGACCACGGCGTGGATACGGGCGATCAGCTCTTCGCGATGGAACGGCTTGGTGACATAATCGTCGGCGCCGAAACCGAACGAACGCACCTTGCTGTCCATTTCCGAAATGCCGGACAGGATGAGCACCGGCGTCTGCACCTTGGCGACGCGCAGCTTCTTCAGCACGTCATAGCCGTGCATGTCGGGCAGGTTCAGGTCCAGCAGGATGATGTCGTAATCATAGAGCTTGCCGAGGTCGAGGCCTTCCTCACCCAGGTCGGTGGTATAGACATTGAAACCCTCGGTCGTGAGCATCAGCTCGATTGCCTTGGCCGTGGTCGGCTCATCTTCGATCAAAAGCACCCGCATGTGCAGCCCCTTTTCGCCCGTGCCATCGGCACCGTTCAGTCATCTGGACCCAAGAACGGATCGACGAGGAAAACATTAACCATATTTTTTTGGGGGCAAAAGGTTAATTTTGAATTAACCGGCCTGACTCCACGAGTCGCCGAAGCCTGCAAGGGCGCGAAGGGGCTCAAAAGACTCCCATTTCCGGCACTTAGACGGTCCTTTTCGGTTCGTCGCTTTTGACCGAGTAGCGCCAATTGGTTTCCAATTGGTAACGGAGATGAAACGCGAATTTACTCCCCTTGCAAACCTTTACGCAGCCAGGCGATCAGAGCCTCGACCCGCGCTGGGCGGTGCGGCGAGGGCGGCGTGACGATGCTGAGCGTCAGCGGTTCGAACCGCCATTCGGGCAGCAGGTGCACCAGCCGCCCGTCAGAAAGACCGTCCATGCAAAAGAAATCGGGCAAGGCGGCGATGCACTGACCGTCGAAAACGGCGGGCATCGCGGCATCGGCATTGTTGACGATCAGCGCAGGCTGCGAACGGGCGAGCACGCGCGTCCCGTCGGGTCCCGTCAGCGGCCAGAGTCCCGGCTGCGGACTGTTGGCATAATGAACCGCCTTGTGCGCCTCCAGCTCTGCGGGATGGTGCGGCGTGCCGTGGCGCGCGCAATAGCCGGGGGCGGCAATCAGGTAGAGACTGACGGTGCGCAGCCGGATCGCGCGCAGGCTGCTGTCGGGCAGCACCGCGATGCGCAGCGCCATGTCGAAACCCTGATCGACCAGATCGACCCGCGCGTCGGACAGGTGCATGTCGATCAATATGCCGGGGTGCAGTGCCATGAACTGCGCGATCAGCGGCGCGACAGCGCTGAGGCCGAAGCTCATCGGCACCGCGATGCGCACGGTTCCGCTCAGGAGCACCGCCTCGTCGCGCGCCGCCTCGACCGCCGCCTCGCCGTCCATGCGGATGCGCCGCGCATGATCGACCAGCGAACGCCCTGCCGCCGACAGCGATAGCCGCCGCGAGGTGCGGTGAAACAGCACGGTGCCGAGTTCCGCCTCCAGCCGCGAGACCGCCTTGGACACCTTGGCCTTGGACAGGCTGAGCGCATCGGCTGCTCCGGTGAAGCTGCCGGTATCGGCAACCGCTGCGAAAACCGCCCAGGCCTCGAAATCGGGAAGTCGCATCTCCGGAAACAATCCTTTTCCAAACTGGCTATTTTGGAAACGATAGCTCAGGACTATCTGTAGCTCAAGCCAAGGCGTCGGCATCGGTCCGATGCCAGCAAGGAGCAAGTGACATGATCGAGAAACGCGATTTTTCCACCCTGGGTCACGCCAATCACGGTTGGCTCAATGCCCGCCACCATTTCTCGTTCGGCGGCTATCACGATCCGGCCCGCATGGGTTGGGGTAGCTTGCGCGTCTGGAACGACGACGAGATCGCCCCCCGGAGCGGCTTCCCCACCCATCCGCACCGCGACATGGAGATCATCACCTATGTCCGCACCGGCGCGATCACCCATCGCGACAGCCTGGGCAACGAAGGCCGCACCGAAGCGGGCGACGTCCAGGTGATGAGCGCGGGAACCGGCGTGGCGCATAGCGAGTTCAACCTGGAGGATGAGGAAACCCGGCTGTTCCAGATCTGGATCATCCCCGATGAAGCGGGCGGTGCTCCGCGCTGGGATGCCAAGCAATTCCCCAAGGGTGAGCGTTCGGGCAAGCTGGAAGTTCTGGCCAGCGGCCGTGACGAGGACATCCTGGCGGGCGCGCTGATGATCCGGGCCGATGCAAGGCTGTCCGGGGCGACACTCGCCAAGGGCGACAGCATCACCCACCGGATCGACCCGGCTTATGCCGCCTATCTGGTGGTGTCGGCAGGCAGCGTGAGCGTTAATGGCGTCGAGATCGGCGAACGCGATGCTGCCGCGATCACCCGCGAACCCGAGATCACGATCACGGCGCTGGAAGACGCCGAATTCCTGATCGCGGAGACCCGCACCCACTGATCCCTCCCCCGCCCCGCCGCCTTCCCCCTCGGGCGGCGGGGCACCCTTTCATTCCCATATCCCGCAAAGGAGAATTCCCATGGCAAAGGTTCTGGTGCTCTATTACTCGACTTATGGTCATATCGAGACGATGGCCGAAGCGGTCGCCGAAGGTGCGCGCAGCGAAGGCGCCGAAGTGACGATCAAGCGCGTCCCCGAAACCGTTCCCGAAGAGATTGCCCGCGCGAGCCACTTCAAGCTCGACCAGGCTGCCGAGATCGCGACGCCCGAGGAACTGGCCGATTATGACGCGATCATCGTCGGTACCGGCACGCGCTTCGGCCGCATGTCGAGCCAGATGGCAGCCTTCTGGGACCGCACCGGCGGCCTATGGGCCAAGGGCGCACTCGTCGGCAAGGTCGGTGCATCGTTCACCGCGACCGCAAGCCAGCATGGCGGCCAGGAGACCACCCATTTCTCGATCCTCACCAACCTTCTGCACCATGGCCTGACCGTGGTCGGGCTCGACTATGGCTTCCAGGGCCAGCTGAGCAATGACGAGGTGATCGGCGGATCCCCTTATGGTGCCAGCACGATCGCCGGTGGCGACGGATCGCGCCAGCCGCACCAGGCCGATCTGGATGGCGCGCGCTATCTGGGTGCCAAGGTCGCGCGCACCGCAGCCAAGCTGACGGCGTAACCCCCCTCCCCCGCCCGCTCGGGAGCAGCCGCCCGCGTCCCCCATGTTTGGGGGATTGCGGGCGGTTTGGCATCTGCCTAGCCTCGGCCCCTGTTCTGGGGAGAGCGATGATGGTGCGGGTTGCGTTGCGGCGGATGGCGTTCATCCTGTCGATGGTCTGGGTCGCCGCTGCCCCGGCCAGGGCCGAATGGCGCGAAGCCTCGAGCCCCAATTTTCTGGTCTATGCCGATCAGAGCGAAGGCGACATTCGCGAATTCACCGACATGCTCGAGCGGTACCGTTCGGCGATGCGCTATATCTACAAGCTGCCCGAAGAAGCGACTTCGCCCTCGAATCGGCTGACCGTGTTCGTCGTGCGCGACGCCAATCAGGTGCGCAAGCTGATGGGCACCAACAACCGCTATGTGCTGGGCTTCTACCAGTCGCGCGCCGGCGGGTCGGTGGCGTTCGTCCCGCGGGTCGATGACAATAGCCAGAGCGACCGCGTGTCGCAGGGCGAGCAGATATTGCTGCACGAATATGCGCATCATTTCATGTTCAGCGTGTTCGCAGGTTCCCCGCCGCTCTGGCTGCAGGAAGGCTTTGCCGAATTCTATTCCACCGCGAAGTTCGATAGCGCGGGCGGCGTCGGCCTGGGACTTCCGGCCGATCATCGCGCGGCCGAACTGGCGCTGGCCCAGGAAGTTCCGCTCGACATGCTGCTGAGCACCCGAAAATACCGGGAAAATGCCTCCAAGCGTTACGACGCCTTTTATGGACGCAGCTGGCTGCTGTTCCACTACCTCACCTTTTCCGAAGCGCGCGCCGGCCAGATGGCCCATTATCTCCAGCGCATCAACGCCGGCGAAGGCGAAGAGGCCGCAGCGACCCAGGCCTTTGGCGATCTGGGCGTGCTCGACAAGGAACTGGGCGCCTATATGAAACGGCGTCGGCTGACTTATCTCAATCTGGGCGCAAGCAAGATCGCCAGCGCGCCGATCGCGATCCGCATGCTCGGCAAGGGCGAAGCCGCCATTCTACCGGTCATGATGCGGTCGAAACGCGGCGTGAACGAGGAAACCGCGCCCGAGGTTCTGGCGGACGCGCAGAAGGTGGCGGCACAATATCCCGACGATGCCTTCGTGCTCAGCGCGCTCGCCGAGGCGGAGTTCGATGCGGGCAACGACGAGGCTGCCATCGCGGCTGCGGACAAGGCGATCGCAAAGAACCCGCAGGCCGTGGGCGCGATGATCCAGAAGATATATGCGCTGTTTCGCAAGGCTGGGGATGACGACGCGCTCTGGCCCAAGGTGCGCGCGGCGATCTCGGCCGCCAATCGGATCGAGAACGACAACCCCATCCCCCTGGCCTATTTCTTTCGCAGCTATGCGGCAGAGGGAAAGAAGCCGCCCGAGATGGCCGTCCAGGGCCTGCGAAAGGCGCTGCAGCTGGCGCCTTATGATACGGGCAACCGGCTGACGCTGGCGGATTACTTCATCCGCACCGGCGACAAGCAGGCTGCTGAGACGACCCTTGCCCCGCTGCTCAACCACCCGCACGATACCCAGCTCGCTGATCTGGCGCGCAAGCTGCTGGACCGGGGCAGTGCGCAGGCCGAGCCGAGTTCCGCTGACGACAGCAGTTCGTGATCGCTTATGCCGCGAGCACATTCCACAGTACGAGCAGCGCCACCAGCAGCACCATCGCCGCAAACAGTCGGCGCGCGATGAGCACCTTGCGCGCCAGCACCCGCGCCAGGAAAATGCCCGGCACCGTGCCCAGTGCGCCGCCCGCCACCATGGCCGCGAGGATCGTTCCATCGATCTGGCCCGACATCGCATAGCTGGCGCTGGTCGATGCGCCGAACAGGCTCACCGAAACCAGCGACGAGGCGGCGGCATTGGACAGCGTCATCCCGGTCGCCGCCATCAGCCCCGGCGCGATCAGGAAGCCCCCACCAATGCCGAAAAATCCGGCCGCCAGCCCGACCAGCAGACCGATCGGCGCGAGCTTCATCGTGCGCGCGGCATCGAGCCGTACCAGCGGATCACCGGTGCTGCGCGGGGCGCGCATCATCGACAGCGCCACCAGCGCCATGGCAATCGCGAACCAGCCGAGCAGCGCCTGGCCATCGACCTGCTTGGCGACATGCGCACCGATCAGGGCGCCGCTCACCCCCGCCACGGCGAACACGCTGGCGCAGGGCCATTTGACCGCGCCTGCGCGCGCCTGACCCAGCAATCCGGCGAGCGCATTGAGCGCGACGGCGGCGGCGGATGTTCCGATCGCGACATGCACATCGGCGATGCCGACGACATAGATCAGCCAGGGTGTCGCGAGCACCGACCCGCCGCCCCCGAAAGCCGCCAGCAACAGGCCGACGATCGCGCCTCCCAGCGCGGCAAGAACGAGCGTTTCGATCATTGGATCAGCCCAAGGCGCGCCGGTTCCACGGCATCAGCGCGAGCAGCCGCGCCATGCCGCAAAAGCCGCTCAGCCCTGCAAAGGTCAGCCCCAGCCCGACAAAGGCGGTGAGCGCGACAAAGGCGGGCGCGACCAGCCACGCGAGCAGAAGACCCGTGAGGATCAGCAGGCCCGCCGCAATCTGCACCTGGCGCATCAGCTCCAGCGGCGCGCGCGCATTGCGCACGACCGGTTGCCCGGCCGCTTCCCAGGCCTTCAGCCCGCCCTTGAGGACGAGCGTGTCGACCGGCCATTGCCGGGCCAGCCGTTCCTGGTGCAGCCCTGTGCGCATGCCGCTGGCGCACATCAGAATCGGTAGCACACCGTCTTCCAGCACCACCGGTTCCGTGGTGGCTGCCGAGGCGGGGCGCAGGATCGCCCCTGGAATGTGAGCGCGCGCGAACTCGTCCGGCTCGCGAATGTCGATCAGCCGCGCAAGCCCCTGATCGATCAGTTGGTGCGCCTGACGCGCATCGATGATCGTAATTGCCATGATTTCTCAGCTTTCAGGGGGACAATAGATCGCGGCAAGCACCTGCATGATCTGCAGCACCGCAGGGTCGGCGATCCGGTAGAAAATGCTGGTGCCTTCGCGCCGGGTCTCCACTAGCCCCTGCTCGCGCAGGCGGGCCAGATGCTGCGACAGCGCGGATTGCGACAGCGCGACCTGCTGCTGAATTGCCCCCACCGACAATTCGCCATCCACGAGCAGGCAGAGCACCTGCAGCCTGTGCGGATTGGCGAGCAGGTGCAGCATGTGTGCGGCCTCGTCGGCCTTGGCGGCCATCGCTTCGGGCAGAGGCTTGGTGAAGGAGATATCAGACATGGGGCTCATATATTCCTTGAATCTAAATTAGACAAGACTAAATTAGATATATCTGATATAGGAGTTCGACATGCCCATCGCCATCCATCCACATTTCGATACCGTGACCAACACGGTCAGCTATGTCGTGATAGATCCGGCCAGCGCGCGCGCGGCGATCATCGATCCGGTGTTGGATTTCGAGGCCAAGGCAGCGACCATTGCCACGACCATCGCCGACAGGCTGCTCGCCATCGTCGATGAGCAAGGCGCGACACTCGACTATGTGCTGGAAACGCATGCGCATGCCGATCACCTGACCGCCGCCCATTACATCCGTGCGCGCACAGGAGCGAAGGTCGTGATCGGAGCGCATATCCGCAACGTCCAGTCGATCTTCACCCCGGTCTTTGCGGCCGAGACGATCGAAACCGGCGAGGTGTTCGACATGCTGGTCGAAGAAGGCGACACGCTGGCATTGGGTGAAACCGAGATCCGAGTGCTGCACACGCCGGGGCATACGCCCGCCTGCCTCACCTATCGGATCGAAGATGCAGCGTTTGTCGGAGATACGCTGTTCATGCCCGATTACGGCACCGCGCGCGCCGACTTTCCAGGCGGCGATGCGGCGACGCTGTTTCGTTCGATCCGCAAGATCCTGGCGCTGCCCGAGCAGACGCGCATCTTTGTCGGGCATGATTATCTGCCCAGGGGCCGCAGCGATTTCCGTTGGGAAACGACCGTCGCGGAACAGCGCGCGGCCAATGTGCATGTGCATGACGGTGTGAGCGAGGCCGAATTCGTCGCGATGCGTGAAGCCCGCGATGCCACGCTCGATGCGCCCACGCTGATCCTGCCCAGTCTGCAGGTCAATATCCAGGGCGGAAAGCTGCCCAGTCCGGATGCCCAGGGCCGTGCCTTCCTGCGCCTGCCCATCAACGCGCTGGGCAGGCACAGTCCCCTGCCCGCCGAACTGTTCGAATAAGACTATGGGCGGCGTGCCGGTACGCTATGAATACAAGCCGATAGTGGCGAGGGAGGCGGCGATGCAATATGGTGTTGGGAAGTCCATGATCGGTCTGATGGCCTTGGCGGGGCTTGCAGCCGCGCTACCGGCACACGCACAGGACAGTCTGCGTCCCGGCTTTCACGCCGGGACCGCCATCCCGGAATTCGGCCCCGTCGCCAGCGCCGAGGGCCATATGCCGATCCCCGCCGAAGCGACCTTCAGCATCGCGTTCGATGTCAGCGAGGCAGGCAAGCCCGGCAGCCTCAACCGCACGATCGAAAGCGCGGCCCGGTTCATCAACATGCATGTCGAGGCGGGCGTGCCGCGCGAGGCCATCCGCATTGCGGTGGTCGCGCACGGCCAGGCGTCGTTCGACCTGACCAATGCCGCGACCTATGCGGCGAAGCATGACGGTGCCGCCAATGCCAACCTCGCTGCGATCGCGACCCTGCTGCAGCACGACGTGCAGTTCATCCTGTGCGGCCAGAGCGCCGCAGCGCTGGGCATCAAGCGCGAGCAGCTGGCCCCCGGCGTCAAGCTGACACTCTCCGCGATGACCGCGCACGCACAGCTGCAACAGCAGGGCTACACGCTCAACCCGTTCTGACGCTGCCGGTCATTCGGCGGGCGCAACCGATCGCTCTGTCTGGGCGGCTGACCGTCTGACCGCGACATGGCGCGCGGAGCGCTTGCGCCACCAGATCATCAGGCCGGTGACGACGAACGTGCACAGCGCGATGCCGGACAGGAAAATCGCGATCCGCCCCGCCCAGCCGAAGGCCTTGCCGCTGTGCAACGGGAACTGCCAGGCCACCACGACGTCACCCGCGCTTCCCTCGCTGAAATGCCGATCGCCGACTACCGCACCACTGCGGGCGTCGACGAACAGCCAGCGGTTGCCGTTGCTGTCGATGTCGCGCGGATCGAACAGGCGCAGCCAATAGATTCCCTTCGCAGGATTGTACGAAAGGCTGTCCACCCTTGCGGCACCCGCCAGGGTCAATGCCTGATCGGCGCTGACCGGCGGACGGTCCAGCGGCTCGGCCAGCGCCGCCGCGGCCTGGTCGGGTCGCTTGGTCAAGGGCGAAATCCGATCGATCGCCATCAGGACATCATCAGACCAATTGAAATATACACCCGTCGCCGCGAGCGTCAGTGTTACCGGGAAAAGCCAGAGGCCTACGGCCCGATGCAGATCGAACACCCGCTTGTGCCCCGCCGCTCGGCGACGGATGCGGAAGCTTTCCTTCCAGCGCGCGGCATTGGGAAAGGACAGCACAGCAGACGCGATATGGTCGATGATCCAGACAAGGCCGACCAGGCCAAGGATCCAGGTCATCCACGCGCCCAGGTGCAGCGAGTAATGGAAGGTGTAGAGGAAGCTCATGATCCCGCGCCGCGACAGATCGATCGCATTGGCGTCGCGCGCGCCCAGCACCTTGGCGGTCGCCGGGTCAACGAACACCTGCCAGTAGGACGGGCTGACTGCCGATTGGCCTGCACCGGCAATGGGCTCAAGATAGACCGTGACGACGTCGCCCGGTTCGTCGGGCAGATCGATATAGCCGGGTCGATTGCCTGGGTGCGCCCCGATTGCGGCCCCGACCAGCTGGCTGACAGGGAGCGTCGGTCCCGGACTAGCGGTGAACCAGTCCGCATTCAGGCCATGGTCAATTTCCTCGTAGAAGACGAGAATCGACCCGGTTGCGCCTAGCAGGAACAACCATAGCGCCCCCAGCAGGCCGAACCAGCGATGCCACAGCACCAGAGCGGGTCTGAGCCGCATCGGGCGTCAGGCCCTTCGCCAGGACATCAGAAGGACCACGATACCGTACCCTCGAAGGTGCGCGGCGTCCCATAGGTCACCCGACCCGGGCCAAAGGCATCGAAGGCGAAGCTGTCGGTCAGGTTCCGCGCGTTGAGCGCAAAGCGCCAGCCGTCTATCTCATAGGAAATGACGGCATCGAGCAGCGTATAGCCCGGCAATGTCAGCGTGTTGGCATTGTTCACCGGGCGCTTGTCGACAAGCGTCATGCCGCCGCCGAAGCCGAGGCCCTTGAGCGGCCCGGATTGCACCTCATAGCTCGACCAGATATTGGCGCTATGCGGCGACGTCCGCTGCACCTGGCGCCCCTGAAAGGCTGCCGTGTTGGTGCGGGTGATCTCTGCGTCTAGATAGGCATAGCTCGCCTGGATGCTCCAGCCGGGCAAGATCGTGCCTGCCAGCGACAATTCGACACCCTGGCTGCGCTGTTCACCATCGAGCACCGAAAAACCGACATTCACCGGATCGGGCGTCGCGACATTGGTCTGGTCGATGCGATAGACGGCGAGCGAACCGGTCAGTCCTTCGGTCAGGTTGACCTTTGCGCCGAGTTCCAGCTGCTCGCCACGCGTGGGGGCAAAGGCCTCGCCCGTGACCGTCCTGCCGATCTGCGGCTGGAAGGACTTGCTGTAGCTGGCATAGAGCGACACGGCCTCGCGCGGTTTGAAGATCAGGCCGACACGCGGGCTGAAGGCGCTGCCGGTCTGGCGGGCACGTGTATTTGCGGCAAGGTCGGTATCGACCTGCTCGAACGAGTCGTAGCGGCCGCCGAGAACAAGGCTCCACTGATCGCTGAAAACGATCCTGTCCTGCAGGAAGAGCCCGAGTTCGCGCAGCGTGTTGCCCGCATCATAGGTGTAGTTCAGCGCCCCGCGCCGCACGCTGTAAACGGGACTGAATATATCGATCGGCGCGGAAGGATCGAATTCCCGATAGCGGAAATCGGCCGTCGAGCGCGAAAGGTCCAGGCCGGCGATCAGCTCATGTCGAACCGCGCCGGTCGCGAAGCGGCCCCGCAGCGTCGTCTGCATCTGGGTCTCGCCATACGCATCGAAGGAATCGAACGGGGTTCGTGATAGGGTTCGCCCATCGGCAGCCAGCGCGCCCGGAAGTTCTGCCCCCACCGCAGCATACTCGGTATCGACGAAGCGCAGGATGCTGCTGACCGACCAGTCGTCGCTAAATTCGTGCACGAGGCGGGCACCGATGCGATGCTGCTCCACTTCCACGCTGCCGGTATTGACGTTGCGTCGCCGGGATATCCGGCCATTGGGATTGGCGAGGATCGTCCCCACCGCAGGCAGCCCGAAATTCTGCCGGTCGAGATCGAGAAGCTTGTAGGCTCCCTCGACCGTCAGGCTGGTCCGATCGCCCAGCATCGCCCGCACCGACGGCATGATCACCGAATTGCGCGTGCTCGCCCCTTCCAGAAACGATCCCTGGTCGCGCACCGACGTGCTCAGCCGATAGCTGATCTTCCCCGACTGATCCAAAGGTCCGGTGAGATCGGCCTCCGCACGGAAGAAGTCATAGCTGCCCAGCGTTGCCGTCACGAAATAGCCGGGCTCGGCTTCGGGTTGCTTGGTGATGAAGTTGATCGTCCCGCCCGGCGAGGAATTGCCGAACAGCAAAGAGGCGGGGCCGAGCAGCACCTCGATCCGTTCGATCCCGGTCAGGTCCGGCCCCAGATTGGCCGCCGGGCCGTTGCCGACCTTGGACAGCATGCCATCGAGCGCCGTCGGTGCAAAGAAACCGCGGACCTGCACGCGGAGGCCATCGAAATTGGCGGGAGCCGAATTGCGGACGCTGGGGACATTGGCGAGCGCGCTGAAAGTATCCGCTCGCTGGTCGCGCAGCAGGTCTTCGGTCAGCACCTGCACCGATTGCGGTGTATCGAGCAACGCCGCTCCGTCGCGCGTGCCTACCGCGTCGAGCGCCTGATAGCCCGATGCGCGTCCTGTGACGATGATCTCTCGCCGCGCCTGTTGTTCGGCTTCTGCATCCTGCGGCTCGGCCTGCGCATGGACTGGCGATGCAGCGATCGCCAGCGGCAGCGACAGCAGAGCCAAGCGGAAAAGGTGTCGGGGTGCAGTCACGGCCGCCTCATCAAATGTTAATGCGAGGCGTTCCTAACAATTCCGAAATGCGAGTCAATTGCAATAATTGGCATGGCGTCAGCTTGGGGGATTTTGCTGCGCCAAGCCCCCGAATGATCCCCACATCCCGCATTCGCCCGAGCAGCGGACAACAAAAACCCCGCCGGAAAGCGCTTCCGGCGGGGTCTTGTCGTGTCGGTTCCCCGGGCGTGGACGGGAGGAAGAACGCGAGGCTTATTCGGCGTCGCTGTCCACCGCTTCGGCTTCGGCAGCAACCGGTGCCGGGGCGGGAGCCGCCTCGACCTCGTTCGCCGCTGCCATCGCCTTTTGCAGCGCGCGCTGCTGGGCGCGGAGCGCGGCATCGCGGCTGTTCGCGGCGATGCGGATGCGCGCCATGCCCGCACCGGTACCTGCCGGGATCAGACGACCGACGATCACGTTCTCCTTCAGGCCGATCAGCGAGTCGCGCTTGCCTTCCACGGCCGCCTGGGTGAGCACCCGGGTGGTTTCCTGGAACGACGCGGCCGAGATGAACGAACGCGTCTGCAGCGAAGCCTTGGTGATGCCAAGCAGCACCGGCTTGCCTTCTGCGGGCTTCTTGCCCTCGGGAAGACGGGCGTTGACCTCGTTCATTTCCTCGGCATCGAGCTGTTCGCCCGGCAGCAGCGTGGTATCGCCACCATCGGTGATCTCGACCTTCTGCAGCATCTGGCGAACGATCACCTCGATGTGCTTGTCGTTGATCTTCACGCCCTGCAAGCGGTAGACTTCCTGGATTTCGCTGACCAGATATTCGGCCAGCGCTTCCACGCCCAGCACTTCCAGAATGTCGTGCGGATCGGGCGAGCCCGAGATCAGGTTGTCGCCCTTCTTGACATAGTCGCCTTCCTGGACGTCGATGACCTTCGACTTGGGCACCAGATACTCGACCGGATCCCCCTCTTCCGGGTGGATCGCGATCTTGCGCTTGGCCTTGTAGTCGCGGACGAACTCGATGCGGCCCGAAACCTTGGCGATGATCGCATTGTCCTTGGGCTTGCGCGCCTCGAACAGCTCGGCCACGCGCGGCAGACCGCCGGTGATGTCGCGGGTCTTGGCGGCTTCGCGGCTGACGCGGGCGAGAACATCGCCGGCTTCGACCTTCTGGCCATCCTCGACCGAGAGCATCGCGCCCACGGCAAGCATGTAGCGCGCCGCTTCGCCCGAATCCTCATCCAGCAGGGTGAGGCGGGGACGCAGGTCTTCCTTGGACTTCGCCTTGCTCGATCCGCGGAATTCCACGACCACGCGCTGCGCGATACCGGTGGCATCGTCGGTCTGCTCGACCAGCGTCTTGCCGTCGATCAGGTCCTGATACTTCACGACACCGCTGGTATCGGTGATCACCGGCATGGTGAACGGATCCCATTCGGCAATCCGATCGCCGATGTTCACCTCGCCATTGTCGTCGACCAGCAGCACCGTGCCGTATGGGATACGGTGGACCGCACGCTCGCGGCCTTCCTTGTCGACGATCGCGATTTCGCCATTACGGGCGAGCGACAGGCGCTGGCCGCGCTTGTTCACGATGGTCGGGATATCCCGGTACTGCAGCGTGCCATCGGCCACCGCTTCGAGGTTCGACTGCTCGTTGAGCTGCGCCGCACCGCCGATATGGAAGGTACGCATGGTGAGCTGGGTACCCGGTTCACCGATCGACTGCGCGGCGATGACGCCGACAGCCTCGCCGATGTTCACCGGAGTACCACGCGCCAGGTCACGGCCATAGCACTTGCCGCACACGCCCTGGGTCGCTTCGCAGATCAGCGGCGAACGGATGCGCGCTGCCTGGATGCCCAGGGCCTCGATCGATGCCACGGCGGCTTCGTCGAGCAGCGTGTCCTTGGCAACGACGACATCGCCGGACTTCGCGTCGACGATATCCTCGGCCAGGGTACGGCCCAGGATGCGCTCGCCGAGCGAGGCGATGACCGAGCCACCCTGCACGATCGCACGCATTTCCAGCGCCCGTTCGGTGCCGCAGTCTTCCTGCACGATGACGCAATCCTGCGACACGTCGACCAGACGGCGGGTCAGGTAACCCGAGTTCGCCGTCTTGAGCGCCGTATCCGCCAGACCCTTGCGCGCGCCGTGGGTGGAGTTGAAATACTCCAGAACGGTCAGGCCTTCCTTGAAGTTCGAGATGATCGGCGTTTCGATGATTTCGCCCGACGGCTTGGCCATCAGACCACGCATACCGGCAAGCTGCTTCATCTGCGCTGGCGAACCACGCGCACCCGAATGGCTCATCATGTAGATCGAGTTGACCGGGGCTTCGCGGCCATGCTCGTCCTTCGGCGTCGCCTTGATCTCTTCCATCATGGCGTTCGCAACCTGGTCACCGCAACGGCTCCAGGCGTCGATCACCTTGTTGTACTTTTCCTGCTGGGTGATCAGACCATCCTGGTACTGCTGCTCATAATCGGCAACCAGCGCGCGCGTTTCATCAACCAGACGCTCCTTGCTGTCCGGAATGATCATGTCGTCCTTGCCGAACGAGATGCCGGCACGACAGGCGTGACGGAAGCCCAGGCCCATGATCGCGTCGGCGAAAAGAACCGTGTCCTTCTGACCGGTGTGACGATAGACCTGGTCGATGACGTCGCCGATTTCCTTCTTGGTGAGAAGGCGGTTGACGACATCGAAGGGCACCTTGTGGCTCTTGGGCAGACATTCGCCGATGAGCATGCGGCCCGGCGTCGTCTGGTAGCGCTTCAGATACTGGTTGCCCTGTTCGTCGGTCTGCGGAACGCGCGCGATGACCTTCGAGTGGAGCGTGACCGCACCCACTTCGAGCGCCTGATGCACTTCGGCGATATCGGCCATCAGCATGCCTTCGCCCGGCTCGCCTTCGCGGTCCATCGAAAGGTAATACAGGCCCAGCACCATGTCCTGCGAGGGCACGATGATCGGCTTGCCGTTGGCGGGCGACAGGATGTTGTTGGTCGACATCATCAGCACGCGCGCTTCCAGCTGGGCTTCCAGCGAGAGCGGAACGTGGACGGCCATCTGGTCACCGTCGAAGTCGGCGTTGAAGGCCGAGCAGACCAGCGGGTGCAGCTGAATCGCCTTGCCCTCGATCAGCACGGGCTCGAACGCCTGGATGCCCAGACGGTGCAGCGTCGGTGCGCGGTTGAGCATCACCGGGTGCTCGCGGATTACCTCGTCCAGGATGTCCCAGACTTCCTTGCGCTCCTTCTCCACCCACTTCTTGGCCTGCTTCAGGGTCATCGACAGACCCTTGGCGTCGAGACGCGCGTAGATGAACGGCTTGAACAGCTCGAGCGCCATCTTCTTGGGCAGACCGCACTGGTGCAGCTTGAGTTCCGGACCGGTCACGATGACCGAACGGCCCGAATAGTCGACGCGCTTGCCGAGCAGGTTCTGACGGAAGCGGCCCTGCTTGCCCTTGAGCATGTCGGACAGCGACTTCAGCGGCCGCTTGTTGGCACCGGTGATGATGCGGCCACGACGGCCATTGTCGAACAGCGCATCGACGGCTTCCTGCAACATGCGCTTTTCGTTGCGCACGATGATGTCCGGCGCGCGCAGTTCCATCAGCCGCTTGAGACGGTTGTTGCGGTTGATGACGCGGCGATACAGGTCGTTGAGGTCCGAGGTCGCGAAGCGGCCACCGTCGAGCGGCACCAGCGGGCGCAGCTCGGGCGGGATCACGGGGATGACTTCCAGGATCATCCATTCGGGACGATTACCGGAATCGATGAACGATTCCACGACCTTGAGGCGCTTGATGATCTTCTTGGGCTTGAGCTCCGACTTGGTCGTCTCAAGCTCCTGCAGCAGGTCGGCGCGCTCCTGCTCGAGGTCCAGATCCATCAGCATCTGGCGCACGGCTTCGGCACCGATACCGGCCGAGAAGGCGTCCTCGCCGAACTCGTCCTGCGCATCGAGCAGCTCGTCTTCGGTGAGCAGCTGATATTTTTCCAGGCTGGTCAGGCCCGGCTCGATCACGACATAGCTTTCGAAATACAGCACGCGCTCAAGCTGCTTGAGCTGCATGTCGAGCAGCAGGCCGATGCGCGAGGGCAGCGACTTAAGGAACCAGATGTGCGCGACCGGCGCGGCAAGCTCGATATGGCCCATGCGCTCGCGGCGGACCTTGGTGACGGTCACTTCCACGCCGCACTTTTCGCAGACGATGCCCTTGTACTTCATGCGCTTGTACTTGCCGCACAGGCACTCATAGTCCTTCACCGGACCGAAGATGCGCGCGCAGAACAGGCCATCACGCTCGGGCTTGAACGTGCGATAGTTGATCGTTTCGGGCTTCTTGATCTCGCCGAAGGACCAGGACCGAATGCGCTCGGGGGAAGCGAGGCCGATCTGGATCTCGTCAAAGGTTTCCGGCTTCACGGCGGGATTGTTGAATTTGGTCAGTTCGTTCATTTTTTTCGCCTTCCTGGCCCCTCACATTCGCAGAGAGGGGTTGGGGTGGGGAATTTCACAGGTGGAGCCCGTATCGGCCCCACCCCCGGCCCCTCCCCCGAGGGGGGAGGGGAGTAGGTGTTACTCCGCGGCTTCCGGCAGTGCGTCCGGGCCTTCGTCCGGATCGGGCAGCGCGTCGAGCGAGTTCAGCTCCACGTTCAGACCCAGCGAGCGCATTTCCTTGACCAGCACGTTGAAGCTTTCCGGGATACCGGCCTCGAACGTGTCGTCACCCTTGACGATCGCCTCATAGACCTTGGTGCGGCCGACCACGTCGTCGGACTTCACCGTCAGCATTTCCTGCAGCGTATAGGCCGCGCCATAGGCCTGGAGCGCCCAGACCTCCATTTCCCCGAAGCGCTGACCACCGAACTGGGCCTTGCCGCCCAGCGGCTGCTGGGTGACGAGGCTGTAGGGACCGATCGAACGCGCGTGGATCTTGTCGTCGACCAGGTGGTGCAGCTTGAGCATGTAGATATAGCCCACGGTCACCTTGCGGTCGAACTTGTCGCCGGTACGGCCGTCGTACAGATCGACCTGGCCCGACGGGTCGAGACCCGCCCGCTCCAGCATCCGCGACACGTCCGCCTCGCGCGCACCGTCGAACACCGGGGTGCCCATCGGAACGCCGTTGCGCAGCAGGCCCGCCAGCTCGACCACGCCATCATCCGAACGGCTGTCGATCTCGGCATGATATTCGGGGCCGTAAACGTACTTCAGCTTCTCGCGCACGGCATCGGGCGGCGGGCCCGCTTCCGGGTTCGGATTGGCCTCGCGCCATTCGTCGAGCGCCTTCGAGATCTGCTGGCCCAGACCGCGCGCGGCCCAGCCCAGATGCGTTTCGAAGATCTGACCCACGTTCATGCGGCTCGGCACACCCAGCGGGTTGAGCACGAAATCGACATGCGTGCCGTCTTCGAGGAACGGCATGTCCTCGATCGGCAGGATGCGGCTGATGATCCCCTTGTTGCCGTGACGTCCGGCCATCTTGTCGCCCGGCTGCAGCTTGCGCTTCACCGCGACGAACACCTTGACCATCTTGAGCACGCCAGGCGCCAGCTCGTCGCCGCGCTCCAGCTTCTCGCGGCGGTCGTCGAACTTCTCGGTGATGCGGGTCACGGCTTCGTCATACTGGGCCTTGACCGCTTCGAGATCGGCCTGAACCGCATCGTCCTCGACCGCGAACTTCCACCACAAGTGCTTCTCGACCTCATCGAGCAGCGCCTCGTCGATGGCCACACCCTTCTTCACGCCCTTGGGCGCAGCCGACGCGACCTGACCGACCAGCATTTCGCGCAGACGGTTATAGGTGGCACGGTTGAGAATGGCGCGCTCGTCCTCGCGGTCCTTGGTCAGACGCTCGATTTCCTCGCGTTCGATCGCCAGCGCACGCTCGTCCTTGTCGATGCCGTGACGGTTGAACACGCGGACCTCGACCACGGTGCCCGACACGCCCGGCGACAGACGGAGCGAGGTGTCGCGCACGTCGCTCGCCTTTTCGCCGAAGATCGCGCGCAGCAGCTTTTCTTCCGGCGTCATCGGGCTTTCGCCCTTGGGCGTGATCTTGCCGACCAGGATGTCGCCCGGATGCACTTCCGCGCCGATATAGACGATGCCCGCCTCGTCGAGGTTGCGCAGCGCTTCCTCGCCGACATTCGGAATATCGCGGGTGATGTCCTCGGGGCCCAGCTTGGTATCGCGTGCCATGACCTCGAACTCCTCGATATGGATCGAGGTGAACACGTCATCCTTCACGATGCGTTCGCTGATGAGGATCGAGTCCTCATAGTTGTAGCCGTTCCAGGGCATGAACGCGACGAGCGCGTTGCGGCCCAGCGCCAGCTCACCCAGATCGGTCGACGGGCCGTCGGCGATGATGTCGCCTTCGTTGATCACGTCGCCCACCTTCACCAGCGGACGCTGGTTGATGCAGGTATTCTGGTTCGAGCGCTGGAACTTCATCAGCGTGTAGATGTCGACGCCCGACTTGCCCGAATCCACCGAACCGGTGGCGCGGATCACGATACGGGTCGCGTCGACCTGATCGACGATACCGGCGCGCTTGGCAGCGATCGCGGCGCCCGAATCGCGCGCCACAGTCTCTTCCATGCCGGTGCCGACGAACGGCGCCTCGGCGCGCACCAGCGGCACGGCCTGACGCTGCATGTTCGATCCCATCAGCGCGCGGTTGGCGTCATCGTTTTCCAGGAACGGAATGAGCGATGCCGCGACCGAGACGAGCTGCTTGGGAGACACGTCCATCAGCGTGATGATGTCGCGCGGTGCCATCAGGAATTCGCCGGCCTGACGGGCCGAAACGATGTCCTCGGCAAAGCTGCCATCGTCGTTCAGCTCGGCGTTCGCCTGCGCGATCGTGTGCTTGGCCTCTTCCATGGCCGAGAGGTACACGACCTCGTCGGTCACCTTGCCGTCGATCACCTTGCGGTACGGCGTCTCGATGAAGCCGTACTTGTTGACGCGACTGAACGAGGCAAGTGAGTTGATCAGACCGATGTTCGGGCCTTCGGGCGTCTCGATCGGGCAGATACGGCCATAGTGGGTCGGGTGAACGTCGCGGACTTCGAAGCCCGCCCGCTCGCGCGTCAGACCACCCGGACCAAGCGCCGAAACGCGGCGCTTGTGGGTGACTTCAGCGAGCGGGTTGGTCTGGTCCATGAACTGCGACAGCTGCGACGAGCCGAAGAATTCGCGAACGGCAGCGACCGCCGGCTTGGCGTTGATCAGGTCATTCGGCATGACAGTCGACACGTCGACCGAGCTCATGCGCTCCTTGACCGCGCGCTCCATGCGCAGCAGGCCGACGCGATACTGGTTTTCCAGCAGCTCGCCCACCGAGCGGACGCGGCGGTTGCCGAGATTGTCGATATCGTCGACTTCGCCCTTGCCGTCCTTGAGATCGACCAGCGTCTTGACGACCGCCAGGATGTCCTCGCGGCGCAACGTGGTGACGGTGTCCTCGCAATCGAGCTCGAGACGCATGTTGAGCTTCACGCGGCCCACGGCCGAGAGGTCATAGCGCTCGGGATCGAAGAACAGGCCTTCGAACAGCGCATCGGCGGTTTCGCGCGTCGGCGGTTCGCCGGGGCGCATGACGCGATAGATCGCATCGAGACCCATGTCGCGGCTGTCGGCCTTGTCGGCCTTCATCGTGTTGCGGATCCACGGACCAGTGGTGACATGGTCGATGTCGAGCAGCACCAGCTGGTCGATCCCGGCCTTGTCGAGCTTTTCCAGATTCTCGGCGGTGACCTCGTCGCCCGCTTCGATATAGATTTCGCCGGTCTGCTCGTTGATCAGGTCATAGGCGCTGTAGCGGCCGAAGATTTCCTCGGTCGGGATCAGCAGGCTGGCCAGGCCATCCTTGGCGGCCTTGGCGGCGGCGCGCGGGGTGATCTTGTCGCCCGCCTTGAACGCGACTTCGCCGGTCGCGGCATCGACAATGTCGAACGCTGGCTTCATGCCGCGCCACTGCTCGGCGACGAACGGGATCTTCCAGCCGCCGGTGCCGCGCTCATAGGTCACGGTCTCGTAGAAATAGTCGAGGATTTCCTCGTCGTTGAGGCCCAGCGCGTACAGCAGCGAGGTGACCGGCAGCTTGCGCTTGCGGTCGATGCGGACGTTGACGATGTCCTTGGCGTCGAATTCGAAATCGAGCCACGAACCGCGATAGGGGATGACGCGCGCGGCGAAGAGATACTTGCCCGACGAGTGGGTCTTGCCGCGGTCATGATCGAACAGCACGCCCGGCGAACGGTGCATCTGGCTGACGATCACGCGCTCGGTGCCGTTGATCACGAACGTGCCGTTCGCGGTCATCAGCGGCATGTCGCCCATGTACACGTCCTGCTCCTTGATATCGAGCACGGAGCGGCTTTCGGTCTCGGCATCGACCTCGAACACGATCAGGCGCAGCGTCACTTTCATCGGCGCCGCATAGGTGATGCCGCGCTGACGGCATTCCTCGACATCGTATTTGGGCGATTCGAGTTCATAGTGCACGAAGTCGAGTTCGGCAGTTCCGGCGAAGTCGCGGATCGGGAAAACGCTGCGCAGCGTCTTTTCCAGGCCCGAAACATAGCCGATCGAGGGATCCGAACGCAGGAACTGTTCGTAGCTCTCGCGCTGGACCTCGATGAGGTTCGGCATTTCGCTGACTTCGTGGATGTCACCGAAGATCTTGCGGATACGCTTCATCGGGGTCGGCTTGGTGGCGGCCGATGCTCGTGCGGAAGTTGCCATAAACGTGTCTTCGCCTTTTCGTGTCTGTCGATTCGGGGCGCACAAAGACGCCAAAAGGCCGCAAGCTCATGAGAACCCCATGAACCGCAGCCTATCGCGTCAGATTATCCCTGAAGCTTCCTTCGTTCGGCAGGTCCGCGCAAACCTGTCATGTCTCGAAGCGTCCGGTGTTGGAGCGCGATATAAGCAGCGCTGTTGGACTTGTCAAACCGCCGCGCACGGCTTTGCGACGGATGACACCGCCCTGCCCCGCACGCTATGCGAGGCAGATGACACGTTACCAGCGCCATCACTGGCTGCTCGCAGCCACGCTCGCCGGACTTGCGGGCTTTGTCGATGCGATCGGCTTTCTAGAAACGGGCGGCTTCTTCACCGCCTTCATGTCGGGCAACTCGACCCGCATGGCGGTGGGCGCGGTGCACGATGCATCGGCGGCGGGGATCGCGGCGGCAATGATCGCGACCTTCGTTACCGGGGTGACGCTGGGCGCGGTTCTCGGCAACCACTGCGAGGCGCGCACGCGGCTGGCGGTGACGGTGCTGCTGGTCGCGACGTTGCCCGCACTGGCGGCGGGCCTGGCGATGGCGAGGTTGCAGGTCGCCGCGATCGGCTGCACCCTGCTCGCCATGGGTGCGGAGAACACTGCGTTCCAGCGCGAAGGCCAGGTAAGCATCGGCCTCACCTATATGACGGGCACGCTGGTCAAGCTCGGCCAGGCGCTGGCGCGGGTGCACCAGCGCGGGCATCGCGGCGAGTGGCTGCCCTATCTGCTGCTCTGGGCCGGGCTGGTGACAGGAGCGCTGCTGGGGGCGCTGGCCTTCCAGGCCTGGGGGCTGAGTGCCTTGTGGGTATCGGCAGGCCTGGGGCTGGCGCTCGCAGGCATCGCAACCCTGCCCCAGTTCGCGATGGAATAGGCTGCAAATCAGGTCAGCTTTCCAGACCCATTAAATCGGTCTGACGGTAACTTACGTCATTTCAACGGCAAAACCCGGCGATGGGCTGAACGCTTTTGCGCTTGCCGAGCGTAGCCGCCTTACCATGACAAACCTATCGCACCCCATTCGCCCGGCAAGGGCCGCGATTGCCGCCGTTCTTGCCCTGACCGCAACCCCGCTGATGGCGCAGGACATGGCTCCCGCCACCGCACCCACTGTGGCACCGACGCTGCCGCAGGCGCAGCCGGCCCAGCCTTCGGTGCCGACGACGACGCTTCCCGGTGCCGGCGCTCCGGCGGCCACGACACAGGCCCCGACCGTCCAGGCTCAGCCGCCCGCTGCCGCGCTGCCCGGCACGCCGCTGGCGAGCCCCGTTGCGCCTCCCGCCGTGACCGACGTGCCGGTGGCTGCGATCGCACCGACGGCCGAGGTTGAAGCGCCCCCGGCTCCGCGCGCGGCCCGCCCCCAGACAGCGGAACGCGCAGCACCGCCGCGCGTGGCCCAGGCCGAGCCCACCAATCCGAGTCCTGCGACCGGCGCAGACATCGCCGATCCGGTTGAAACCCTGGCAGGCGAAGATCTGACGGCGGTTCCGCCGATGACCAATGACGGCACGGTCAACGAAGTGCCGACATCCGAAGTGACAGCTTCCCCGCCCGCCCCGACCGAAGGCGATGGCGAGGTCTGGGGCTGGATGGCCGCCTTGCTGGCCGCTCTGGGCGTGGGCGGCGGCGCGATCGCGCTGCGCCGCACCCGGACGCGCAAGAGCGCCGCGATGATGGCCGAAGCGCGCGCATCGGACGCAGAATATGACCGCCGCCTGGCTTCGCCGCATGCGCGTCCGCCGGTGGCACCCACCATGGCTGCCGCAGCACCCGCGACGGCCAGCTTTGTGCAGCCGGTGATCCATCCAGCGCCTGCTCGGCCCGCCGCACGCACCGTTAATCCGGACAGCCCGATCGACCATCGCCGTCTCGAAGCACTGATCGCGCAGCGCCCGAACCGCGACAACCCGTTCAAGACCCGGGCCAATCGCAAGCGCCGCGCGTTGTTCCTGATGCGCAACGGCTATGGGATGCAGAGCGCGGCCTGATAATCAAAAGAGGAACGACACTTGCGCATATCGGGGAGGCGGTCATTCGCCTCCCCTCTTTTTGCCTCAGGCCGCTCGGTAACGTGCCAGCCAGTGCGCATAGGGCGCAGGCAGCGTCCAGCTGGCATTGTCGATACCGAGCTCGCGCGCGGCCTGATAGGGCCAGTGCGGATTCTCGAGCAGCGGGCGGCCCATCATCACCAGATCGACATCGCCATCGGCGACCATGCTGTTGGCGTTTTCGGAGCTGCCGATATACCAGCTGGTGGCATTGGGCAGGCCGGTCTCGTCGCGGACCCGGCGCGCGATCGGCGCCATGAACGCGGGCCCCCAGGGGATCTGCGCGGCGGGCGTCGAAAAGCCGATGCTGACATCGATGAAATCGAGCCCGCGCGCCTTCATCTCGCCGACCAGCGCGATCGATTCCTTGAGCGTCTCCTCATCCTGCCCATCATATTCGAGCACGCCGAAACGGGCGGAAAGCGGCAGATGGTCGGGCCATACTGCGCGCACCGCCTCCAGCGTCTCGAGCAGGAAGCGCCCGCGATTTTCGGCGCTGCCGCCATATTGGTCGGTGCGCTGGTTCGAATGACGCGACCAGAAGCTCTGCGCAAGATAGCCATGCGCGAAGTGCAGCATCAGCCATTCGAACCCGGCATCGCGCGCGCGGATCGCCGCGGCGACGAAATCGGCCTTCACCCGCTCGATATCGTCCAGCGTCATCTCGCGCGGGGTGCGGTTGAGGCCACCGCCGAACGCAACCGCCGACGGCGCGATCGGCTCCCAGCCGCGCGGATCGCCTTCGGCGATATGGTCGTCGCCCTCCCAGGGCACATTGGCGCTGGCCTTGCGCCCGGCATGCGCGATCTGGATGCCGGGGACCGCGCCCGCCGCCTTGATCTCGGCGACGATCGGCGCGAGCGCATCGCGTTGTTCGTCGCTCCACAGGCCGAGGCACGCCGGGGTGATCCGGCCTTCGGGCGACACGCCCGAGGCCTCGACCACCACCAGCCCCGCTCCGCCGCGCGCGAACGAGACAAGATGCGAGCGATGCCACTCGTTGGCGACGCCGTCGGTAGCGGAATACTGGCACATCGGCGAGACCGCGATGCGGTTGCGCAACGTCAACGACTTGAGCGTGAACGGCGTGAACAGCGGCGTATCGGTGCTGGGGCTCGGATTGGTCATAGGGGGATCGTCCTTGGCTTGGGGATGTTTGATAGTTCGTATATAATCGAACTATAGGAATTACAAGCCCGGCCTGCTATATGGGTGCGCATGAGGAACTATGCGCATCCCGATCTTGCCGACGTTACCATCGAGCACGCGCTGCACGCGCTGAGCGATCCGGTGCGGCTCGACATCGTCCGCCAACTCGACCGCGCGGGCGAGGCAAGCTGCGCTGCCCTGGACGGCGGCCGCCCGAAATCGAGCATGTCGCATCATTTCCGCGTCCTGCGCTCTGCGGGCCTGGTGCACACGCGCATCGCCGGGGTGCAGCACATGAACACGCTGCGCCGCGAGGAGGTGGACAAGCGGTTTCCGGGGCTGCTCGATGCGGTGCTGGGGGTGAAGGGTTAGGATTGCTACGCTCAGGCGGCTTGGGTGTGCGCGCGGATAGCAGAAGGTAAGCGGGAAGCGGACGTCAGGGCTTTTCCCAGTAGGTTTTGAAATCGGGGTGCTCGCAAAACAGCGTCTCGAAGCTCGGCTGCAAAATCCCGAGAATGTGAACCTCATTTTCTCCGAGCGCAGGCCAGGCCTGTATCGATATTGCCTCGCTGATCAAAGGCACACCATCCACCATCTCTATCCGCAGATCGTGTCCTCGATCCTCGATGTAATCGCCATCAACGACATTCGCGTGCCGCTCGACATCATAGGCTGACAATGGTTTGAATTTCGCCATTGCGACGCCCATCGGGGGGTCTAGCGCGAAAATCTCAGCCTCGCCGATTGGGGTATCTGCTTCGTAAATCGTCACCTTCATGGCTACGTTATGCATCATCACGCCAAGACCGGAAATGGCGTCGTTTGCCGAACGGTTTGTTTTCCCCATTGATGGCCACCCCCCACAACCCCCGCTCAGCCTGAGCTTGTCGAAGGCCACGTTATACGGCCTGCGTGGGCGCGGGTCCTTCGACGACGCGGGCTGAAGCCCGCTGCTCAGGATGAGCGGGGGTGGTCAGGAGCTTTTGCGCCAGGCCAGGAACAGCAGACAGGCGGCAAAGGCGATCGGCCCGTACATCAGCGCCATGAATGCAAGCCAGCTTAGCCATTCCCCGGTTGCCAGCAATGCCATATCCGGCGCAAAAACCACCCGTCCTGCCCAGCCTGCCAGAAAGGCCCAGACAAGAACGGTGGCTACAAGGGAGAGGATGGCGAGGCTGAGATAGGTCGTGCGCATAGCGGGCAACACTGCGCGCGACGAGAATGAACGGCAAGTGCGCGCTCATCAACGCTTGCCTGCGCAGGCAGGCATCCATCTCCTTCCGTGGCGACCGGTGCAACGCTTGGTAGATGCGCCCCTGCCTTCGCAGGGGAGCGGGCATGAGGCGGGCGGGTTTGCGCGGCTGGCGCTACCTCTTCGCGGCTTCGCGTCTTCGCGTGAAACCCCTTTTGGCACGCGAAGGCGCGAAGGCGCGAAGGGGTTGGGCATGGCCGATGGGGCTCACGTTCCCCTCCCTGCAAGGGAGGGGTTATGGGTGGGTCGGCGGTGCGCTGCTCGCGGTCGATGGCGCGCTGCGCGCGCTTACCCACCCCCTGCCCCTCCCTTGCAGGGAGGGGGGTTTGATGGTGCGCTAGCGGGAGGCAAGATAGAGCCCTCTCCCCTTCAGGGGGGAGGGTTGGGAGGGGGGATGCGCGACGGTGGCGCTGGCTAACGCCCTCTCAGCTGCGACTAGGCAGCGAGTTGCCAAGTCTCGCGTCTCTCCCCTCAAGGGGAGAGAGCAGGCATTACGTCAATGCACCCAGGCCAGCAGTGCTGCCGCGCCTGCGCCCGCGCCAATCACCAGCGCGGCCAGATGGCTCCAGAAGCCGCCGCCGCCGCGTACGCGGCGTTTGCGGTCCCAGATCAGCGGGATTTTCGGCACCGGCGGCGGTTCGGGGGCGCCACCCTTTTTCGGCACGCGCTCCTCGAGGCGGCGGATCAGGTCGGGCAGGCGCAGCAGCGTCGCGACATCGGTGTTGATCCGGTCGGCGAGCAGTGTTTCCGGGCCCAGCTCGCCGCGGATCCAGTCGCGCACATAAGGCGCTGCGACATCCCACATGTTGATATTGGGGTCGAGCTGGGTCGCGACGCCCTCGACCATCACCATCGTCTTCTGCAGCAGCAGCAGGTGCGGCTGGGTCTTCATGTCGAAATCGCGCGTGATCGCGAACAGCCCGTCGAGCATCTGCCCGACCGACAGCTCGCTCACCGGCTTGCCGCGCATCGGCTCGCCCACCGCGCGCAGCGCGGTCGCGAACTCGTCGACATTGTGATAGCTCGGCACGTACTGCGCCTCGAAATGGATCTCGGCGACGCGGCGGTAATTGCCGGTGGTGAGGCCATAGAGGATTTCGGCCAGCCAGAAGCGCGCCTGGCGGTTGATGCGGCCCATGATGCCGAAATCGATCGCAACGATGGTGCCGTCCGGGGCGACGAACAGATTGCCCTGGTGCATGTCGGCATGGAAGAAGCCGCCCGCGATCGCCTGGCGCAGAAAGGCGAGTACCAGCCGCCGCGCGAGATCGGGCAGGTCGTGGCCCGCAGCAATCAAGGCTTCGCGGTTCGAAATCTTGATGCCGTCGATCCATTCGAGCGTCATCACCGTGCCGCAGGTGCGGTCCCAGTCGATCGCGGGAACGCGATAACCCGGATGGCCATCCATCGCGCTGGCAAGCTCGGACGCGCTCGCTGCCTCGCGCCGCAGGTCGAGTTCGCGCAAGGTCCAGCGCTTGAAATTGGCGATGGTGAGCTGCGGGCGCAGCCGCGTGGCCTCGCCGCCCAGCGATTCCAGATGCGCGGCCGCCCATTCATAGGTGTCGATGTCGCGCGCGAAATTCTTGCGCACGCCCGGGCGCAGCACCTTGATCGCGACATCGCGTCCGTCGGTCGTCCGCCCGCGATGCACCTGCGCAACCGAGGCCGCTCCCACCGGCATGGGTTCGACGAATTTGAAGAATTTCTCGAGCGGGCCGCCCAGCCCCTGCTCGATCTCGGCGCGGATATCCTCGAACGGCACCGGCGGCAGGCTGTCCTGCAACGTCAGCAGATTGTTCGCGGCTTCCTCGCCGACCAGATCGGGCCGGGTGGCGAGCGTCTGGCCGAGCTTGATCGCTGCCGGGCCGATCGCGCGGAAGGCCCCGGCATAGTCGGGAACGGCAGGCACGCTCGCGCCGAAGCGCGCGAGGCGGAACAGGCGGCGGACCTCGGGCGGGGTCTGCGGCGCAGCCTCCAGACCTTTCAGCGCCCCATGACGCGCAAGGATGCGACCCCATTTCAGGAGCCGCAGGATATGCGTGCGCGGACGGGTCATGGACGGATGCCAAACCCCCGCCGCTGCGCCGGCCCTGCCCCCATCACGCCTTCCAGCCGCTATGGATGTTGACCGCGCCGCCCAGGATCGGCTCGACCCTGGTGGCGGTGAACCCGGCGTCCTTGATCATCTGTTCGAATACCGGCGGCTTGGGGAAGCGGCGGATCGATTCGGCGAGATAGCGATAGCTGTCGGCATCGCCCGCGATCATCTGGCCCAGGCGCGGCATCAGATGGTGCGAATAGGCATCGTAGACCTCGCCAAAGACCGGCCATTCGGTCGTCGCGAATTCCATGCAGAAGAAGCGCCCGCCATAGCGGAGCACGCGGTGCGCCTCGGCCAGTGCCTTGTCGATATAGGTGACGTTGCGGATGCCGAAGACGATGGTGTAGGCGTGGAAGCTGCGATCGGGGAATTTCAGGGCTTCCGCATTCTGGCACGACCAGACCAGCCGGTCCTCGCCGCGCGCGACCGCGCGTTCGATGCCGACATCGAGCATGTCCTGGTTGATGTCCGCGACGGTGACGTTCGCGCCCGACTGGACCATGCGGAAGGCGATGTCGCCGGTGCCGCCGGCCATGTCGAGAATGTCCTCGCCCGCGCGCGGCTTGACCCGGCGGACGAAGCGGTCCTTCCACAGCCGATGCATGCCGCCCGACATGACATCGTTCATGATGTCATATTTGCCCGCGACGTTCGAAAAGATGCCGCCAACCCGGCCCTGCTTTTCCGCCGGGTCGATATCCTGATAGCCAAAGGGCACTGTCTCGGTCATGGCCGCCATGTAAGCATCTTTGTGCCCGGCGCAAAGCCTGATAGCAGCGCTTTTTATGCCAGAGCTTCCCGAAGTCGAAACCACCGTGCGCGGGCTCGCCGCCGTGCTGCAGGACGTGCGCCTGACCAGTGTCGTCGCGCGCCGCGCGGACCTGCGCCGCGCCTTCCCGGTCGATCTTGGCCAGCGCATGACGGGGGCCAGGATCATCTCGCTCGGCCGGCGGGCCAAATACGGGCTGCTGGGCACCGACCGGGGCGATTCGATGGTGTTCCATCTCGGCATGTCGGGGCGGTGGCGGATCGATCCCGAAGAGATCGGCACCCACGACCATCTGGTGCTCGAGACCGAATCGGGGCACCGGCTATCACTGTTCGATCCGCGCCGCTTCGGCTCGGTCGACCTGGTGACCACCGATGCGCTGGCGAGCTTCCCCTCCTTCGCCGCTATGGGTCCGGAACCGCTGGGCGACGAATTCACCCCCGCCTATTTGCGCGAGCGCCTGGCGGGCCGCGCCTCTCCGATCAAGGCGATGCTGCTCGACCAGCGAATCGTCGCGGGCCTGGGCAACATCTATGTCTGCGAGGCGCTCAACATGGCGCGAATCTCGCCGCTGCGCGCCGCCGGGCAGATCGGCCCCGCCAAGCTGAAACCGCTGGTGGCCGCGATCAAGGCGGTGCTGACCGACGCGATTCTGGCGGGTGGATCGACGCTGCGCGATTATGCCCGGCCCGACGGACAGCTGGGCTATTTCGCCAAGCAATGGCGCGTTTACGGGCGCGAGGGCGAGACCTGCCCGTGCGGCGGCACGGTCGAGCGGGTGGTACAATCGGGCCGGTCGACCTTCTGGTGCCGTTCCTGCCAGAAATAGCCGCGATCGCGCCACCGGGCGGCATTGAGACATTGACGTGGGCCATGAGAATCGCTAACGGCAGCGGCTTCAAAGCGCTGGCACCGCCACCGGGCGGCCAATCTGCTTTACTCCAAATCCGCCGATCAGCCGTGATCGCCAATTGAAAGACGTGTGAGAAACTATGGCCAATACGCCGCAAGCCAAGAAGCGCATCCGCCGGAACGAGCGTCGTGCCGTCGTCAACGGCAACCGCATCGGTCGCATCCGCACCTTCGTCAAGAAGGTCGAATCGGCCCTCGACGCCGGTGACAAGGAAGCGGCCAAGGCGGCTCTCGCCAGCGCGCAGCCCGAGCTGGCCCGCGGCGTCGCCAAGGGCGTGCTGCACAAGAACACCGCCTCGCGCAAGTTCTCGCGCCTGACCAAGCGGCTCGCCGCTCTGGCCTGACGGCGAATCGGGTGGCGGCGCCAACGCCCCGCCCGTTTCCAGTCTTTTGGACACGATGATCCGCCGCCCGTCAGGGCAGGCGGATTTTTCGTGCGTCCAGTGTTCTTGACAGTATTTGCAACATCGCGTCAGCTTTGTGACATAACGGTAATGGATCCGTCACACGCCCCGTCCGGCAACTGACGCATTTCCTGCGATTCGGCTCGGCAGGGGTAACATGCCTCCGCCTAAGTCATTGAATCTGAATTATAATCAATGTGAATCCAGCAATATCCTCGCGTTAACCGAGTCAAGCGCCATTATTTCATTTTTTTTACCCGGCGGCTCTTGCTCGACTCGTTTTTCCACGGCTACATCAGGGTCGAGAGCCGAGCGATCAGCCAGGTTCTCCATTGCACAAACTGGTGGATACATTGATCGAAAGACCCATGTGTTTTTCGGTGAACACCTTTTGTGCCCCAAATTTGGGACGGTTTCCCGTGCTGACCAAGGGGTTGGGCGGCACACAGGGAAGATCATTGCGCCAGGGATAGGCCCTGATGCGATGCGAGCGAGGGGGAGGTAGCAGGTTTTGCGTAACTGGGTCGGATTGCCACTGCACTGGATGGACCGGGATCATCCCGGATGTGACTCTGCACGCCTGCCCGGCTATGCCGCCCGGCATGCCGCCTGTGTCAGCTCGCGCTGGCCGGACCCTGGCCGAGGGCGCCTGAACTAGCATTCCGCAACGGCTGGGGTGCAACCGAAGTCAAGGGTTGCCCGCCGTTTTCCGTCCCATCCGGCAGAGCCATCAGGTTCCGCCGGACCCCTTGTCAGCGATGACCGGCGGTTCCGGTGCTGACCAAGATACAAGAAGTGGCATTCAGGCATGATCGAACTCAGCAATTCGAGCGGCGCGGCAGACTGGGCGGCCGACTGGAACGAGATCAGCGAAGGTCTGCGCAAGGATCTGGGTGCACAGATCCACACCCAGTGGATCCGCCCTATCCGCCCCGGCAGCTTCGAGCCTGCCTCGGGCCAGCTGCACCTGCACCTGCCCTCCGAGTTTTCCGCCAACTGGGTCCGCGAGCGCTTTGCCGACCGGCTGGCTTTGGCGTGGAAGATCGTGCGCCCCGAAGTGCGCAGCGTCGCCATCGCCGCCGCGCCGCGCGAAGCCGAGATCGCACGTCCGCGTATGCCCGCCCCGGTGGCGCCGATCCCGGCCGCGCCGCGCGCTGCCGAAAGCGGCAACCGCATCGCGCTTGATCCCTCGCAGCTCTTCTCGGGCTTCATCACCGGTCAGTCGAACGTGCTCGCGTTCAACGCCGCGCAGCGCATGGCCGCAGCGGAAAAGCCGCTGTTCAGCCCGCTCTATCTCAAGGCCGCCACCGGCCAGGGCAAGACGCACCTGCTCCATGCTATCGGCAATGCCTATGCCGAGGCCAATCCCCAGGCGCGCATCTGCTACTGCCCGGCGGAAAAGTTCATGAACGATTTCGTCAGCGCCATCCAGCGCGGCGATTCGATGGCGTTCAAGGCACGGCTGCGCAGCTTCGACATGCTGCTGGTCGACGACATCCAGTTCATCATCGGCAAGAATTCGACCCAGGAGGAATTCCTCCACACGATCGACGCGATCCTGGGCGCGGGCAAGCGCCTGGTCGTCACCTCGGACCGCGCGCCCCAGGCGCTCGACGGAGTCGACCAGCGGCTGCTCTCGCGGCTCGCCATGGGCCTGGTCGCCGACATCCAGCCTGCCGATATCGAACTGCGCCGCGCAATCCTGCGCGCCCGGGTCGAACAGATGCGGATGGGCGAGATTCCCGAAGAGGTCACCGAATTTCTCGCACGCACGATCAGCCGCAATGTCCGCGAGCTGGTCGGCGGGCTCAACAAGCTGATGGCCTATGCCCAGATCACCGGGCAGAAGGTGACGCTGGCGCTGGCCGAGGAGCAGCTGTCCGATCTGCTCAGCGCCAATCGCCGCCGGATCACCATCGACGAGATCCAGCGCGCCGTCTGCCAGTTCTACAAGGTCGATCGCGCCGAAATGTCGTCCAAGCGCCGCGCGCGCGCCGTGGTGCGCCCGCGCCAGGTCGCGATGTATCTCGCCAAGGTGCTGACCCCGCGCTCCTATCCCGAGATCGGCCGCAAGTTCGGCGGACGCGATCATTCGACGGTGATCCACGCTGTCCGCCTGATCGAGGACCTGCGCACCCGCGATGCCGATATGGATGGCGACGTGCGCGCGCTGCTGCAGCAGCTGGAAAGCTGAAGCGGCACCAGCCCAACAATTTCGTCATTCCCGCGAAGGCGGAAATCCCGCTATAGCGCCGACCCGAGCGGGATTCCCGCTTTCGCGGGAATGACGATGGTCTGTTGGGCATTCGCGCGGTCATCGAGGACGTTCGCCGCATGCCCCTTTCCCCCACCCAGCTCGAACGCCATGCCCGGCACATCGTGCTGCCCGAGATCGGCGGCGTCGGCGTCGCGAAGCTCGCTGCCGCACATGTCGTGCTCGTCGGCATGGGCGGGATCGGCTGTCCGGCGCTGCAATATCTCGCCGCCGCCGGTATCGGTCGGCTGACGCTGATCGATGGCGATGCGGTGGATCTGTCCAATCTCCAGCGCCAGACGCTGTTCACGCCTGCAGATGTCGGGCAATCCAAGGCCGAGGTCGCGGCCGCCTGGGTGCGCCGCTTCGACTCCGAATTGCAGGTCACGGGCCTGGCCCAACGGCTGACGCCGGACAATGCCGCAACCCTGCTCGCCGGGGCCGATGTCGTGCTCGACGGCACCGACAATTTCGCGACGCGGCTGCTGGTGTCGGACACGCTGACCGCGCTGCACATCCCGCTGGTCAGCGCGGCGATCGGGCGGTTCCAGGGGCAGATCGGCACGTTTCGCGGCTGGTTGCCGGATGCGCCCTGCTATCGCTGCTTCGTCGGCGATGCCTTCGATGCCGAGGATTGCGACACCTGCGCCGAACAGGGCGTACTGGGCGCGATGGTCGGGCTGGTCGGATCGCTCGCCGCGATGGAAGTGGTCCGCGCGATTACCGGCTTTGGCGACGATCCGCACGGCAAGCTGCACCTGATCGACGGGCTCAGCCCGCTCTGGCGCACGCTCAGGATCGCCAAGGACCCCGAGTGCAAGGCTTGCGGGGGCGCGAGCTCGGCGGCATAGTCGGCTCCTCATCTGGGAGGATGCCGATGACCCTGCCCGTTACCGCGCTGACCGCTGCAATCTGCGCGATCATGCTGCTCGCCACCGCCATCGCCACCGTCCGCGCGCGCTTCCGCACCCAGGCCTCGTTCGGCGATGCGGGCGATGCCGGGCTGATCAGCTCGAGCCGCGCGCATGGCAATCTCGCCGAGCACGCGCCCTTGTTCGTGATCCTGATCGGGCTGCTCGAAATGGCAAACGCAAGCCACTGGCCGCTCACGGGGCTGGCGGTGCTGTTCCTGGCGGCGCGCGCCGCGCACATCATCGGCCTGCACCAGCCGCATGGCCCCGGCAAGCCGCCGCAGCTGCGCGCGCTGGGCGTCATCGGCACCTGGATCGCCTATGCCATCGCCATCGCCTGGACGCTGTTCCTGGTAGTGACGGTGAACGGTTGAGCCATTTAATTCCTCCCCCAGCTTGCTCGGGGAGGATTTTTCGTGCCTGGCTAACCCAGCATCTCGCCGACCCATTCGGGCACCAATTTCGTTGCCGGGCCGTGGCGCGATTCGTGGAAGAAATAGCTGCCCTGGCTCGGCTCCAGATTGAGCTCGAGCGTCATCGCGCCGCGCGCCCGCGCCTCGCGCACGAGGCCCGCAGCGGGATAGACCGCGCCCGAGGTACCGATCGAGACGAACAGGTCGCACGCGCCGACGGCTTCGTAGATCCGTTCCATCTCGTACGGCATCTCGCCGAACCAGACGATATCGGGGCGCAGCTGCCCCGCCACGCCGCATTCGGGACAGGCGGGCCGGTCGATCAGCGGCCCCAGCCATTCGGGCCGCGCGTCGCAGGCGAGGCACCAGGCGGTGAGATGCGTGCCGTGCATGTGCAGCAGCCGGCTCGCGCCGGCGCGTTCGTGCAGGTCGTCGACATTCTGGGTGATGATCAACAGTTCGCCCGGCCATTCGCGGTCGAGCCGGGCCAGCGCCTCGTGCGCGGCATTGGGCTGCTTGGTCTGGATCGCGGCGCGGCGCATGTCGTAGAAGCGCAGCACCAGATCGGGATCGCGCGCGAACGCCTCGGGCGTGGCGACATCCTCCACCCGGTGCTGTTCCCACAGCCCGCCCTCGGCGCGGAAGGTGTCGATGCCGCTTTCCGCGCTCACGCCGGCGCCGGTGAGGATGACGATGCTGGGAATCTTTGCCATGAGCCAGGCAATAGGGCATTGGCCGGTCGAATTACAGTCTGAGGAAAGACGGATGACGCGGATCGGGATTATCGGGCTTGCGGGCCGCATGGGCCAGGCGCTGGAAAGTGCGATCGTCGAGGCAGGCGCGAGTGTATCGGGCGGGATCGACAAGGGCGGCGATCCACTGACGCTGGCGAAGGAGAGCGACGTGCTGGTCGATTTCTCGGTGCCCGCCGCACTCGAAGCGAACCTCGACGCGGCCATCGCGGCGAACATTCCGATCGTCATCGGCACCACCGGGCTCGAGGAACGGCACCATTGGCTGATCGACAGCGCGGCGGACAGCATCGCGGTGCTGCAGACCGGCAATACCTCGCTCGGCGTCACCCTGCTCGCGCATCTGGTGCACGAGGCGGCAACGCGCCTGGGCGAGGATTGGGATATTGAGATTGCCGAGATGCACCACCGTCACAAGGTCGACGCGCCATCGGGCACCGCATTGCTGCTCGGTGAGGCGGCGGCGCGCGCGCGCGGGCTCGACCTTTCGCGCGACAGCGAGCGCGGGCGCGATGGCGTGACCGGGGCGCGAGCGCGCGGCGCGATCGGCTTTGCGTCTCTGCGCGGCGGATCGGTGGCGGGCGACCACACCGTGTTCCTGGCGGGCGACAACGAGCGGATCGAACTCACCCATCGCGCCGAAAGCCGAATGGTGTTCGCGCGAGGCGCGGTCAAGGCGTGCCTGTGGCTGCACGACCAGCCGGCAGGGCGCTACACCATGCCGCAGGTGCTGGGGCTGGCCTGATCCCGTCGGCTTGACGACCGCGGCGCTGCCGCCTAAGCCTGTATTATACAACCAATACAGCGGGGCGCAGCATGGCATTCGATCCGGAAGCGGCAACCAGGGCCTATATCGACGGGCTGGGCGCGGAAGCGCTCGCGAAATCTGCTGCCTATACCGCGTCGAGCGAATGGATGATCCTGGGCGGGCTGGTCGTCACTCTGGTCATCACCCTGATTCTCGTGCGGCTGAAGCTCACCGATCGCATCTGGGCGCGCCTCGAACGGCGCGGCTGGGCGCTGCGTACCCTGTTGACGGTCGCGGGCTTCTCGGTGGCCTCCACCGTGATCGGCCTGCCCTGGACGATCTATGCGGACTGGTGGCACGAAAAGAGCTATGGCCTGACCAGCCAGCCGCTCGGCGATTTCCTGAGCCAGGGCGCGATCGCGATGACGATCAGCACCGTGATGGGCAGCCTTTTCCTGCTCGGCGTCTATGCGCTGATGCGGCGGACGGGCAGGACCTGGTGGCTCTGGTCCGCCGGCTTTGCCGCGGCGGCGGTATCGGCAGGCCTGCTGCTCGCGCCGACGCTGATCGAGCCGCTGTTCAACCAGTACAAGCCGATTCCCGAGGGCCCGGTGCGCGAGGCGGTGCTCGATATGGCCAAGCAGGTCGATATCCCGGCGGATCGGATCTTCATCTATGACGGATCGCGCCAGTCGAACAATTTCACTGCGAACGTCTCCGGCATCGGCAGCGCCGCGCGGATCGCCATCTCGGATGTCGCGCTGAAACAGGCCTCGCTCGACGAGGTGCGCGCGGTGACCGGACACGAGATCGGCCATTATGTGCTCGGTCATGTCTGGCGCTCGGTCGGGGTGCTGAGCGTGCTGGTGGTGGCGCTGTTTTTCCTCGCCGATCGCCTGCACCCGCGCCTTGCCAAGGCGCTGGGCAGCCCGACCACCGAGATATCCGACCCGCGCGGACTACCGGTGCTGATGCTGGTGCTGTCGATCCTGGGCACCCTGGCCTTGCCGGTGACCAATGCGCTCACCCGGATCGGCGAGAGCGAGGCCGATGCCTATTCGCTGCAGATGGTGAACCTGCCCGATGCGCTGGCGGGCGCGCTCGTCAAGACCGCCGAATATCGCTATCCGCGCCCGCATCCGCTGCAGGAAATGCTGTTCTACACGCACCCGTCGGTCGAGCGCCGCGTGCGCAGCGCGATGGAGTGGAAGGCGAAACACCCCGCAGGCAAGCCAGCGACCGCCCCGGTCAACCCCTGATGCGCACCATCGGCCTGCTCGGCGGAATGAGCTGGGAAAGCTCGGCCCATTATTATCGCATGATCAACCAGGCAGTGCGCGAGCGGCTCGGCGGCATGCACAGCGCGGCGAGCGTGATGGTTTCGGTCGACTTTGCCGAGATCGAGGCGCTGCAGCATGCGGGCGACTGGGATGCGCTGACCACGCGGATGATCGCCGCCGCCCGCCAGGCCGAAGCTGGCGGCGCCGAGTTGCTGGTTGTCTGCACCAACACGATGCACCGCATGGCCGATGCGGTGCAGGCGGCGATCGGCATCCCGCTGCTGCATATCGCCGATCCGGTCGGCAGCGCGATTGCTGCGCAGGGGCTTACCCGCGTCGGCCTGCTCGGCACCGCCTTCACCATGGAACAGCCGTTCCTGCGCAATCGCCTCGCGCAGCGGCACGGGCTGGAGGTGATCGTCCCCGAAGCGGCGGACCGGCAGGACGTGCACCGCATCATCTATGACGAACTGGTGCGGGGGATCGTGACCGAAGAGTCGCGCGCCACATATCGCGCGATCATGGCACGGCTGGCGGCGGCGGGCGCGCAGGCGATCATCCTGGGCTGTACCGAGATCATGCTGCTGGTGCGCGAGGAAGACAGCTCCGTGCCGCTGTTCGACACGACCGCGCTGCACGCCCTTGCCGCGGTGGACATGGCTCTGGCACAAGGCGCGGCATGAACAAGGCCGACACTTTCGAATTCTACCGCCGCCTCGCCGAGACCAATCCCGCGCCAGTGACTGAACTGGAATATGGCAACCATTTCCAGCTGCTCGTCGCGGTGGTGCTTTCGGCCCAGGCGACGGATGTCGGCGTGAACAAGGCGACGCGCGCGCTGTTCGAGATCGTGAAGACGCCCGAGCAGATGGTCGCGCTCGGCGAAGAGGGCTTGAAGCAGCACATCAAGACGATCGGACTGTTCAACAGCAAGGCGAAGAATGTCATCGCGCTGTCCGAGGCGCTGATCGAGCGGCACGGCAGCGAAGTGCCGGAGGATCGCGATGCGCTCACCGCATTGCCCGGCGTCGGGCGCAAGACCGCCAATGTCGTGCTCAATGCCGCGTTCGGGGCGGAAACCTTTGCGGTCGATACGCATATCTTCCGCGTCGGCAACCGCACCGGCCTCGCGCCAGGTCGCACGGTGATCGACGTTGAAAAGGCGCTCGACAAGGGCACGCCGGGGCCGTTCCGCGTACACGGCCATCACTGGCTGATCCTGCACGGCCGCTATATCTGCAAGGCGCGAAAGCCCGAATGCTGGCGTTGCCCGGTGGCCGATCTGTGCCGCTTCAAGCCCAAGCCCGACGGCCCCGATGCGCCGATCCCCAAGGCCGCCAAGAAGCACCGCGCCAACAAGCCCGCGCCCGCGCGAAGGAAGCGTGTGCCCGCCAAGACAGCGGCACCGATCGCATCCGGCTGACCCACCGATTTCGGGCGCATTGCGCGCCGATCCGGTCTATGGTTCCAGTCCGGGCGCCCCGCCTGGACAAGGAACAGACCATGGCTAAGGGCCAGAAGAAATCGAACCGCGAAGTCCGCAAGCCCAAGGCCGAAAAGCCCAAGCCCCAGAACGCCTCCAATCCGTCGACCAAGCCCGGTGGACTGAACATCGTTACCCTGAAGAGCTGAAAGAGCGCCCATGTCGACACCCGATGGCGAGGACTATGTCTATGACGAGGCGAGCGGCGAATGGATCGCGCCCGGTGAAGCGGTCGCCGCGGCGGGCGAAGAGGGCATCGAGGTCCGCGATGCGGTCGGCAACCTGCTCGCCGATGGCGACCAGGTTACGCTGATCAAGGACCTGAAGGTCAAGGGCGCGGGCCAGACGCTGAAGCGCGGCACCTTGATCAAGTCTATCCGGCTGACCGGCGACGCGCAGGAAATCGACTGCCGCTTCGACGGCATCAAGGGCCTGGTGCTCCGCGCCGAGTTCGTCCGCAAGCGGTAGACGCCCCGTGCCTCGGCCATCTCCCGTCCACACGGGCTTTCGCTGGCTGCTGGCGCTGATCTATCTTGCAGCGGGCATTATCCATATCCGCTCGCCCGGCGGCTTTGTCGCGATCACGCCCGCTTGGGTGCCAAGCCCGCACGCGGTGGTGTTCTGGACCGGGGTCGCGGAAATCGCAGGCGCGATCGGGCTGATGATCCCAAGGTTGCGCCGGGCTGCGGGCATCGGGCTCGCGCTCTATGCGCTGTGCGTCTGGCCCGCCAATTTCAACCATGCGCTGAACGACATCGCCATCGGCGGCAACCGCCTGCCCTGGGCTTATCACGGCCCGCGGCTGATGCTGCAGCCGCTGATCATCTGGTGGGCGTTGTGGGTCGGCGGGGTGACCGACTGGCCTTTCCGGAAACGAGGCTGAGCGGCTTCAGCCGGCCTCGCCTGGCGCGGCCAGCATCGCCACCAGCTTGCGCACGCCCTCGCGAAGCTCGTCGAGCCCCTCGGGCGAGCGACCGCCCGCGATCGTTTCGGGCACGTGCAGCGCGTCTGCGCGCAGCGCCCTGCCCCGCTCGGTCAGGCCGATCAGCACGCGCCGCTCGTCCTCGGCATCGCGCGTGCGGCTGACATGACCCGCCTGCTCCATCCGCTTGAGCAGCGGGGTCAGCGTCCCGCTGTCCAGATAGAGCCGCGCACCCAGCGCTCCGACCGTCTGCGGCTCCTCTTCCCACAGCACCAGCATGACCAGATATTGCGGATAGGTGAGCCCCAGCGGCCTCAGCACCGGGCCGTACAGCCGGTTCAGCAGGTTGGTGGCAGCGTAGAGCGGAAAGCACACCTGCCGATCGAGCAGAAGCGGATCATCGCCCGGCGCTGCCACCTTGCCGGTCATTGCGCGAACACGCTGATCTTGACGTCAACATTGCCGCGGATCGCGTTCGAATAGGGGCAGACCGCGTGCGCCGCCCGGACGATCTCCTCGGCCTTCGCCTGGTCGACCCCGGTGATCTCGACCTCGAGCGCGACCGCGAGTTGGAAGCCGCCCTGTTCGGTCGGCAGCAGGCTGACTTCGGCTGCGACCTCGATATCGCTATCCTTGACCTTGTCGGCCTTGCCGCGCGTCACATGGATGACGGCGTTCTCGAAACAGGCGGCATAGCCAGCGGCGAACAACTGTTCGGGATTGGTCGCGCCGCCCTTGCCGCCCAGCTCCGTGGGCATGGCGAGTGCGAGGTCGAGAATGCCGTCCTCGCTCTTGATGGTACCGCTGCGGCCACCATAGGCGTTGACGCGCGTGGTGTAGAGAGTGCTCATGGTCTGCTCCTTGTTGTCCGTGTATGACCGATAGATAGGAAGCAATTATATTGTGTGCAATATAATTGTCCGCGAAGAGGTCACATTTTTTTCGATCAATCCCTTCGCGTGATCGTCTCGTGCAGCCGGGCGACCAGAATGCCCGATTTGCGGATCGACATGCGGTTCTGGACCGTGCGGCCATCGGGCATGGCGAACAGCCATTGGTGCGCGGTCAGATCGCCCTTCATGCGAAAGCGCAGTTCGAGGCAATTGCCGCGCACCGCGCCCTCGACCGGACCTGCCGCATCGGACAGACTGCCGGCATAGCGCCCCGGCGCGACCTCGCGCAGCCGCCACTGGCGCGTGGTGGCCTTGCGGCCTGGCTCGGTGATGATCTGGTCGACCACGATCGTTCCGTCTTTTGCCTGGTGACCGGTGCTTTGGACATGCACCGGACGTGTCTTGCGGAACACGATTTTGAGCCGCCCCTCGCCCGCACTCGCTCCAACAAAGGCGCGCGCGACATCGAAAGTGGGCGCGTCGCTCGCGAGGCCCGCGCGCCCCGATGCGCCGACACAGCCGGTCAGCGCCAGCAGGGTCGAAAGCAGCGGGAGCAGCGCGCGCGTCATCGCATCAGGCTAGCCCAGATCGGGGCGAGGCTCCAGCGGATCGCCCAGAGCATTTTCGCGAACTGCCCCGTTGATCTCGTACGGCGCTTGCGTCACTAGGCGGCAGGCGCCTGCCGCTACGGCTATCACGCTGCAGGGGGCAAGGCACGACCGGGGGTAGGATGACCAAGGCAAGCCAGGCGTCGCGCGCGCGCGAGCCATCGACCGCGCATCTCGGCTGGATGGCGCGCGCTCTCTATGCGCTGCTGATGTTCATCTATCGCCGCCACCGGTTCACGGCAGTGGGCACGCCGCCGCTCGACCGGCGTTATGTCATCATCGCGGTGCCGCATACCAGCAACTGGGATTTTCCCAATTACATGGGGGTGACGCGCGAACTGGGGCTGCAGACGCATTTCATGGCCAAGACCTCGCTGTTCCGCTGGCCGTTCGGCAATTTCATGCGGCAGATGGGTGGCGTCCCCGTCGATCGCAGCGCGGCGGGCGACATGGTGCAGCAGATGATCGCCGAATTCGCCACCCGCGAGGACTTCATCCTGACGATCGCGCCCGAAGGCACGCGCAAGACCGTCGACGCCTGGCGCACCGGATTCTACCGCATCGCGCATGGCGCGGGCGTGCCGATCGTCTGCGGGTTCATGGATTATGGCAACCGGCGCGCAGGGCTGGGCCCGGTCATCCACCCCACCGGCGATTACGAGAAGGACATGGCCCCCGCCTTCGCCTTCTATTCGGCGATGGCGGGGCGCAATGCGGTGCACAAATAGCGCCTGCGGCGCCAGGGCCGTTCAGCCCTGATGCGCGAGATCGGGGCGGCCGAGATCGCCCTGCCCCACCGTGCTGCTCGCCATTTCGAGCATCCGGTCGAGCGACTTCTTTGCCTGGAGGCGCAGTTCCTCGTCCAGCTCGATGCGCGGCTCCAGGTCGCGCAGCGCGACATAGAGCTTTTCCATCGTGTTGAGCGCCATGTACGGGCAGATGTTGCAGTTGCAGTTGCCGTCCGCGCCCGGCGCGCCGATGAACGTCTTTTCCGGCACCGCCTTTTCCATCTGGTGGATGATGTGCGGCTCGGTCGCGACGATCACCACCTCGCTCGGCGTTTCCTTGGCGAATTTCAGGATCGCGCTGGTCGATCCGACCATATCGGCATGGTCGATGATGTGCGCCGGGCATTCGGGATGCGCGGCGACCGGCGCATCGGGATATTGCGCCTTGAGCTTGAGCAACTCGGTCTCGCTGAACGCCTCGTGCACGATGCACACGCCCGGCCAGAGCAGCATCTCGCGGCCCAGCTTGCGCTGGAGATAGCCGCCCAGATGCTTGTCCGGGCCGAAGATGATCTTCTGGTCCGCAGGGATCTGGCTGAGGATCTTTTCCGCCGAGGACGAGGTGACGATGATGTCGCTCAGCGCCTTCACCTCGGTCGAACAGTTGATGTACGTCAGCGCGATATGGTCGGGATGCTGCGCGCGGAACGCGGCGAACTTGTCCGGCGGGCAGCTGTCCTCGAGCGAACAGCCCGCGTCCAGGTCCGGCAGCACGACGATCTTGTCGGGCGAGAGGATCTTGGCGGTCTCGGCCATGAACTTGACGCCGCAAAAGGCGATAACGTCCGCATCGGTCTCCGCCGCGATCCGCGACAGTTCCAGCGAATCCCCGACGAAATCGGCGAGATCCTGAAGTTCGGGCTTCTGGTAGTAATGCGCCAGGATGACCGCGTTCTTCTCCTTGCGCAGCCGGTCGATTTCGGCGCGCAGGTCGAGGCCTGAGAGATTTTCGCGGGGTTGTGCAGTCATGGCATTTCCTCAACACGGGGCACCCATGCCCCTCGCGCCCCTGTCTAGACGTGCGGCAAGCCAAGGGCAAATGGTCGATGGCGCGTTACATGGGGGGCGGCGGCGGAAATGCCATACCTGCAATGACTTCGCCCGGATGCCCTGCGACCGTCCAGGCATAGATCGCATCGCCCAGCGCGGTCGGCGCGATCAGGTTGACCACCGGGATCGGCAGCGCGATCGCGACCATGCCCCACAGATAGGCGGGATGGAAACGGATGCCGTGCCGCCAATCGCGGACGATCCCCGCCACCGGAAAGATCAATGCGACCAGCAGCGGGATTTCCCAGGCGTGCGGGACCAGCAGCGGTGTCGGCAGCAGGCGGCCAAGGCCGGGGTTGAGCAGGCTGGTCATGGCGCAGAGCTGCAGCCGCATATGCCAGTCCGGCTGATGCCGCAGCCGAAGCGCAGCGACGATCAGACATCCGAACATCAGCAGGTTGAACGGATTGGCGATCAGGAAATGCTGCGGCTGGAAGAAGAACGGGGTGATGCCGCGCTGCACCACATCGATGGTGATCCAGAAACCGAGCGCCATCATCAGCACCACCCAGACGGCGGTGATCCGCCCGAGCAGGCGGTGCGCGCTGTGCGGCCCCTGCACCGCCAGCCAGGCCTGGGCAGTGAACAGCAGCACCCAGCCCATGAACACCACGCCGTGCACATGGACCAGCGGCCGCGCGGCAAAGGTCGATCGCCCCATGGCGAGGTGCAGGCTGAAGCCCGCAACCACGACCAACGCCATGATGGTCGCCGACCAGGCATAAAAGGGTTCGGCCTCAGCCGAACGTTGTCGCAGAACGCCGGTAACCGCCATGTTTCGACTCCCCCCGGACCCGGCGGGAGCATAACGCGGAACCAGCGATTTACGAAATGCTGTTTGCGGCCTCGGGCGCGCCTGCGACCAGCTGCCACAGATCGCCATCGCGCGCCACCGCGCCGCGATGTTCCAGGTCGATCAGATGCGCCAGCACCGACCGGCCCGCCGCGCCGTAAAGCCGGGTGTCGATGCCCTTGTACATCTCCGGCACCATCGCGGGGATAGTTTGCGGCCCCGCCTCGAGCTGGCGCAGCACCTGGCGTTCGCGCTGCTTGCGATGCCCCATCATGCCGCGCACGAGCTGCGCAGGGTTCTCGACCGCGGGCCCGTGCGCAGGATAGTAGATGCGGTCGGAGCGTTCCTGCAGCTTGGCGAGGCTTTGCATATAGGCCGCCATGTCGCCATCGGGCGGCGAGATGACGCTGGTCGACCAGCCCATCACATGATCGCCCGTGAACAGCGCGCCGCTTTCGACTAGCGCGAGGCACAGATGGTTGCTGGTATGGCCAGGCGTCGCCACCGCCTCGATGGTCCAGCCGGTGCCCGAAACGCGCTCGCCATCGGTCAGCACCCGGTCGGGTGCGTAGGTCGTGTCGAACGCCTCGTCGGCGCGCGGGCCATCGTCGGACAGGATCAGCGGCGCGCAACCGACGATCGGTGCGCCGGAGCGAGCCTTGAGCGGCGCGGCGGCGGGGCTGTGGTCGCGATGCGTGTGCGTGCACATGATCGCCGCGATGCGGGCATCGCCCACCGTCGCCAGGATCGCCGCGATATGGTCCTCGTCCGCCGGACCCGGATCGATCACCGCGACATCGGGGCCGTTGCCGACCACATAGGTCTGCGTGCCGGTATAGGTGAACGGCGAGGGATTGCCCGCCAGCACACGGCGAACAAGCGGTTCTATCGTCTCGGCAAGGCCGGTCGGCAGGTCAGCGGGCAGTTCCATGCGCTCTAGTTGGCACCTCTGGCACTCAAACGAAAGGGGCTGCGCAACTTTTGCCGCGCAGCCCCTTTTGGTCGGTCGATCGGTAGCGCTTACCAGGTCCGCGCCGGAGGAGCGGGCGGTTCGGGCGCTTCGGGCGGCTCCGGAATACGGCTCATCTCGCGCCTGACCTCTCCCATGTCGCGGCGGACATCCCGGCGAACCTGACGGCGCGCCTCGGCCAGGCCAGCCCGCATTTCGCGCAGGCCTTCATCCAGCCCGCGCAGCGCTTCGGCGCGGTCCTCGGCGCTCAGGTTCGGGTTGCGACGGATTTCGGCGCGCGCGCGTTCCATCGACTTGCGGCCTTCGGCCATGCCGCGCTCGATCTGGGCTGCGATCTCGGCCTCGTCGGGCATCACCTGGCCGCAGGTGACAACCTTGGTGCGCGTCACCTGGCCATTGCGCGTTTCGGTCTGGGTCATGAACGCGGTCGACTTCGATTTGCCTTCGCAATCGGTGGTCTGGATGCGCAGCGTATGATTGTCACCCAGCTCGATGATGTTTTCGCCAGGCTTGCCATTGCGCACCATGACCCGCGAGGCATGCGCATAGGCGCTGGCGCTGCGGCGCTCTGCCTCGCTGGCAGCCCAGGCCGCCTGCCCTGCGGCACGGTCCGCTTCGGCGCGTGCGCGATCCGCCTCGGCCAGAGCACGATCCGCGCCGGCAAGCGCGCGGTCGGCCTCGGCGCGCGAGCGTTCGGCTTCGGCGGCCATGCGGTCGAGTTCCTTCTGGCGCGCCGGGCGGTTGAGGCGGAGCACCACCTTCTTCCCGTCGTCACGGCGCAGCGTGTACACATAGACGCCGTCATCGACCTTGACCGACGGTGCTGCAGGCGCCTCCGGCGCGTCAGGCGCATCCGGAGCGAGCGGCGCTTCGGGCGTTTCGGGCTCGACCGGCTGCACCGCATAGCTCACCGTCGCGGTCATCGCCATCGCGGTGACCAGACCGCCACCGATCAGCGAAGCGCCCAGCCATTTGCGGCCTTTCGACGTTTCCGACTGCTTCATGATCTTGAGCCGCTCGACGATCTTTTCCTTGGGGTTCAGGGGGCTGGCAAAGGCCAGCGTGTGGCCGGTCGCCGCCTTGGCGATGGCGCGGGCATAGGCCAGCCGCTCGGCGCTGGTGCGGCGACGCAGCACGCGGGCATCGCACGCCGCTTCCTGATCGAAGCGGAAGGCGCGCCAGGCCATCCAGGCGATCGGGTTGAACCAGTGCAGCGACAGCATCGCCAGCGCGGCGAAATTCGCCCAGAGGTCGCCGGCGCGGTGGTGGCTGCGTTCATGTGCCAGCGCCAGCTCGCGCTCGACCGGGTTGTAATCGCGGGTGAAGCCGATCGGCAGCGCGATATAACGCTGCCACAGGCCGAAGGCGAAGGGGCCGGAAATGCCCGCAATCTCGATCACACGAATGTCGTCGATCCGCGCGACCTCGACTGCATCCTCGAGCAGCTCGCGCCGGTTCTGCAGATAGGCGGAAAGCTGCGCGATCAGGAAGATCGCTGCGCCGCACAGCCACACCGTCACGCCGATCGCGAACCAGTCGGCATCGGCGAGCAGGCTCTGCACCAGGCTGGGCTCGGGCATCGCATCGGCGGGGGCGGCCATTGCGGCCGGGATGATCGTCGCGGTGCTGTCGACCGTGCCCGAGGCGACCGGCGCGACCGGCGCGCTCACCTTCACCTCGATGGTCCTGGTCAGCGGCGGCATCAACAGTCGCGCCAGCGGGATTGCCCAGAGCGCATAGGCCAGTTCCGCGCCGAAATGCTTGGCCACCGGGCGACGCAGCACCAGCACCAGCGCCATCAGCGCGGCGGTGACGATCAGCGTATCGACCAGCCACTGCCCGGCGACGCCGTGTGCAAAATCGCTTAGCGATTCAAATGCGAGCCATTCCCCGATCATGACTTCAACTCCCCGATCAGCCGTTCGATCTCGGCCAGGTCCTCCGCCGTGAATTTCTGCTGTTCCGCCAGATGCGCGATAAGCGGCGCGGCGCGGCCGCCGAACAGCCGATCGACCAACCGCCGCGATTCATCGCCGACATAGTCCTCGCGCGCCAATATCGGGCTGTAGAGATAGCGGCGGCCGTCCTGATCATAGGACACCGCGCCCTTATTGGTGAGCCGCGAGAGCAGCGTCTTGACCGTCTGCAACGACCATTCGCGCGCATCGGCCAGCGCGTCCGCCACCTCGGTCGCGGTCAACGGAGCGCGCTGCCACAGCACCTCCATCACCGCATGTTCCGCATCACTGATCCGTTCGGGAGCCATCGAATCGCCTTCACCTTGTTGCAGGAGATACGACTACGGGTGTAATCGATTCGACTACGGGTGTAAACGGTGATTTTTTGGTACCCCGACCACGGCAACCACTTACCGGCAGTGGCGAGAAACAGAAAAAATTCCAATAAAACCAATCAAATATAAATCAATCCACCAGCAACTACAACGTTTATTCCCAAGCATTTTGAAAGGTTTGATGCTTGATATGTTGAATTTTCCGGGTTAACAAAAATGTCTTATTCCGTGAATGAGGAAACGATCAAATGTACGCGGCCAACAGACGATTGAGGACCTCGGAAGAGAACTTTGCGATTGTAATCAGCTGGGAAAGTAATTTAGCGCTTGCTGATTTTGCCCAAATTTTCAAAGATTTAGACAATATATTCCGAGTTGCGACACGAGAAGTGACACCTCGATTGAAGGGTGCGAACAGCAAGCGGGGAGAAGCTGCGCTAACAGTCAGCGATGTGCGCGCTGGATCGCTTGAGATCCTTCTCAATCCCTATTTTAGCGGCGTGGTAAGCAGCCTAGCCGCGGCAGCGATCATTGCGGTTTTTACATATACGCTTCGCCGTACAAACGGCAAAAGAGGGCCAAACGATAGCTCACCCTTGGACATGGTTTCCAATGAGACGATATCCGAACAAAAGCTTCGGGAAGCTGCCAATGCCACTGTAGGTGGTACTGCAAATTATCGAAAAAGCCTCAGGCAAACATCCGTCACATTTGGACTGAACATTTCAATCAAAATCAAAGGCAAGACGATCTACTTGAATGATGACTAACGAATTAGATAGGCAAAGCAGCGTACATTAAATCGCCCGGTCCTTGCCTACAACCCCGCCTTGCCCAGCGCCCGGTCCAGGTCCTCGATAACGTCGTCGACATCCTCGAGGCCGACATTGAGCCGCAGCATGTCCTCGGTGATGCCGACCGCGAGCCGCGCCTCTTCGCCCAGGCCATGGTGCGTGGTCGAGCTCGGGTGCGTCATCAGCGAGCGCGAGTCGCCGATATTGTTCGAGATATCGACCAGCTCGAGCGCATTCAGCAGCGCGTGGGCGCGTGCCCTGCCACCGCCGACATAGAGCGAGAAAATCGGCCCTGCGGCCTCCATCTGCGACATCGCAAGGTTATGCTGCGGATGGCTTGCCAGGCCCGGATAGTTGACCCGTTCCACGCGGCCCTCAAGAAAGCGCGCGACCTTCAGCGCATTGTCGCTCTGGCGGCGGATGCGCAGGTCGAGCGTCTCGAGCCCCTTGAGCACCACCCAGGCGTTGAACGCGCTCAGCGTCGGGCCGGTATTGCGGGTGAAGGGCAGCAGCGTGTTGGTGATGAAATCCTCGGTGCCGCAGACCGCGCCGGCGAGCACGCGGCCCTGCCCGTCCATCATCTTGGTCGCGCTATAGGCGACGACATCCGCGCCATATTCCATCGGCCGCTGCAGCACGTTGGTGGCAAAGGCATTGTCAACGACGCTCACGATCCCGTGCGCGCGGGCAATGTCGCACACGGCCTTGAGGTCGATGATATCCATCGTCGGATTGGCGGGGGTTTCGAAGAAGAACACCTTCGTGTTCGGGCGGATCGCGGCCTCCCACTGGTCGAGCTCGCGCCCGTCGATGATCGTGGTCTCGATGCCGAACCTGGGCAGCAGCGTGTCGGTGAGCCAGCGGCACGATCCGAACAGCGCGCGGCTGGCGACGACATGGTCGCCCATCTTGAGCTGGCAGAGCAGGGCGGCCGTCATCGCGGCCATGCCGCTCGCCATGCAGCGCGTGGCCTCCGCGCCCTCCATCAGCGAGATGCGCTTTTCCAGCATCTCGACTGTGGGGTTCTGCAGCCGGCTGTAGGTCATGCCGTCCTGCTCGCCATTGAAGCGCGCGGCGGCATCCTCCGCGCAGTCATAGGCAAAGCCCGAACTGAGGAACAGCGCTTCTGAGGTCTCGCCGAACTCGCTGCGCGCGGTGCCGCCGCGGATCGCGCGGGTGGCAGGGCGCCAGCGGCTGGTGATGGCGGGGTCTTGTCCGGATCTGCGCTTCATGGGGATAGCCTGTGAACGATGAAAAACCGGGCGCTATATGCGCGCGGATGCGGGCGGGGGGAAGCGGGAATTGCGCCCCAGGTCAGCGGGTCGAGGTCCGCCCCCGCTCCGGCGCTTCCTCGGATGCGATCGCCTGCGGGCTGATCGAAACGCCATGCAATCGCCAGCGCCCCTCAACCCACTGGAAATAGAAGTCGAAGAAGATCGCGGTGGGCCTCAGGCCGAAATAGCCGCGCACGCGGATCACGCCCGGCTCCACCACCGAGGGCGGCTCGGTATAGGTGGGGGCGAGCAGCAGCGCGTTGGACAGATCGACGCGGCTTGCGCGAATGCTGGCGAAGATCTCGCCCAGCCGCGCGGCATTGTTCATCACCTGAAAGCCCGGCGAGGAAATGTCGCGCAGCACCGAGTAGTTGCCCGAAAGATTGGCATGGTGCACCGCCGTCATGGTCGACCAGAGCAGCTTGGCGAGTTCGAGCTCGCTCGGCACGGGTTCGACCGAGATTGGCGGTTGCGCAGCCTGGGGCGCAGTCTGCGCCATGGCTGTAGCGGGCAGCACCAGGGCCGCAGCGGCAAGCAAAAAGGCCGGGACAAAACGCCCCGGCCAGAAGTTCAAACCTGTCATACCCGTCCTTACCAGGCGATCTGGAAGCCGCCGCGCGCGCCCACCGAACCGCTGTTGAAGCCGGTACCGATACCGGCGGAAACCGAAGCGTTCTCCCCGACCCGGGCGGTGATCGCCATGGTCAGCGAGGCCTGGTCCTCATAATAGCCGACACCGCCCGACAGCGCAAAGTTGGTGCCCGCCGGCAGCGCGGGCGATTCCATCGCCAGCGCCATGGCGACGCCCTCGTTCGCCCGGTTGATCGCCCGCCGGTTGATCTCGGTCAGGTCGAACAGCGTGTTCACCTGGCCGGTGAGCGCAGTGACCTGCGCATTGGTGGCGAAATTGCTCACCGCAGGCCCTGCGCCCAGCGTGCCGCTGGCATCGGTGGTGACGATCGAGGTGGTGCCCGATTGCGCCGCGGTGCTGGCAGCAAGATCGCCGATCGTCACCGAGCTTCCCGTGCCGCCCAGCTTGATCTGGTTGGCGCGGTTGGCGGTGGCACCATTGCCGATCGCGACCGAGTTGGTGAACGCCGCCGAGCTCTGATTGCCGATGGCGATCGCACCGGAGCCCGAGGCGATCGCCGCTTCACCCACCGCGACCGAGCGGACCCCCGATGCCACGGCGAGATGGCCGAGCGCGGTGGCGCGTTCCGCCGTTGCTTCCGATCGCCAGCCATAGGCGGTGGCCGCCGTTGCCGTCGCCAGCGCCTGGCCGCCGACGGCGGTGGTCGATGCACCAGTGGCCTGGGTCGCGCGGCCCGAAGCACCGTCGCGATTGCCGCCGATGGCGATCGCATCGCCGCCGCTGGCAATCGCAGTGTTGCCGATGGCGACCGAATTGGTACCGCTGGCGACCGAGAGATTGCCCATCGCGACGCTGACCTCGCCCGAGGCCGTGGCCGAGGAACCGACTGCTGTCGAACGCACGCCGGTCGCATTGGCGAGATGACCGAGCGCGGTGGCACGTTCGGCCACCGCATTGGCCTGCCAGCCAAAAGCGGTCGCACCTTGTGCCGTGGCCGTTGCCCGGCTGCCTATCGCGGTCGCATTGGCGGCGGTGGCCGAGGCGCTCAGCCCCATCGCCACCGCCTCTAGACCGGTCGAGCGCGCGTCGTTGCCGATGGCGATGGCGCCGGTACCCGATGCCACTGCCCCCAGCCCATCGGCATCGTCACCGTCCTCGCCGATCGCGATCGAACGCGCGCCGGTCGCGCGCGAGTTGGAGCCATAGGCCGCCGATCCAGCACCGAGCGCCTGGGCGTCCGCGCCGACGGCGGTCGAGCCCGACGCGATCGCACCCGCACCGATCGCGGTCGCTCCGGGGCTCAGCGCCTGCGCGTCAGTGCCGACGGCTGTTGCATCGACCGCGCTGGCCACGGCGCTGTTGCCCACGGCCACCGCGTCTTCCGCGCTTGCCCGCGCACCGACGCCCACTTGCGTACTGTCGACACCCGTGCCGATGCCTGCACCCGGAGGCGCGGAGGCGACCGCGATCAGATTGCCCGCCGAATCGATGGTCAGGAAGAACTGCTGGCCTGCCGGGACGATCCCGGCCAGACCGGCAAAGCGATAGCTGTGATTGGCTGCGCCAAGAACGAACTGGTTGTTCGCGGTTGCGACCGATCCATTGCCGATGGCGACAGAGTTGATAAAGGCTCCGGTCGAAGCCAGATTGCCGATCGCGATCGAGAAATCGCCGCTTGCCGTCGCGCTCTTGCCCAGCGCCAGTGAGCGCACGCCGCCCGCTACCGCCTGGTGCCCGACCGCCAGCGACAGTTCGCCGGTCGCCCGCGCCTGCCAGCCGAAGGTCTGCGATCCCCGGCCCGAAGCCACCGCTTCGCCGCCGACCGCTGTGGCGTGGAAGCCCGAGGCATTGGCCTGGTCACCGATCGCCACCGAATCCTCATCGCCTGCGCTCGCCAGGTTGCCGATCGCCACCGACGTGCCGAGCGACGCGGTGTTGGCGCTGTCGGTCGTGGCCTGGTTGCCGATGGCGACCGAATTGGTGGCCGAGGCGACGGCGCTCTTGCCGACGGCGGTCGAACGCACGCCCGTCGCCTGGGCCTGGTGCCCTGCCGCGAGCGAGAGTTCGCCCGAGGCGCGCGCCTGCCAGCCGAAACTCTGCGCACCGCGCCCCGATGCGACCGACTCACCGCCCACCGCCGTGGCATGGAAGCCGCTGGCATTGGCGAGATCGCCGACCGCCACCGAATCCTCGTCGGTAGCGCTGGCCTGATTGCCGACAGCAACGCTGGTCAGCGCGGTCGCGTTGGCGGCCTCACCCACCGCCAGCGATCGTACGCCCGTGGCATTGGCAAGGTGGCCCAGCGCATGCGCGCGCTCGGCATCGGCATTCGAGCGCCAGCCAAAGGCGGTCGCACCGGGGCCGAAGGCATCCGCCTCGCCGCCAATCGCGACGGTCGAATTGCCGATCGCCCGTGCGCCCGTTCCGGCATCGTCGCCGCCGATGGCGAGCGCGTCGATCCCTTCGGCCCGGGCATTGTCGCCCGCCGCGATCGCCGATGCGCCGGTGGCCGTTGCGCCTGCCTGGGTGCTGTTGACCGCAAAATAGTTGAGCCGCGCGGCATTGGCCGTGGTGGTGGCGGCGACCGCGTTGAGCTGGCCGACATTGACCGCATCAGTCAGCGCCGTGCCCGCCGCAACATTGGTGATCTGGCGCTCGGCGCCCGCCGCCCCTACCGAGATGGTATTGGCGCGATCGGCCACCGATCCCGATCCCAGCGCGACCGCATTGGCCGCCGTGGCACTCGCCGCATTGCCCAGCGCAACGCTGTTATCGGCAGCGGCATTGGCGCGGCTGCCGAGCGACGTGGCATTGGCCCCGCCCGCCTGCGCGCTCTTGCCGACCGAGGTCGCCTCCAGCCCGGCGGCATTGGCCTGATGACCGACCGCCACAGCGGTACGGCCCGAGGCATTGGCCTGCCAGCCGAAGGCCTGGCTGCCGACGCCCGAGGCGACCGATTCGCCGCCGATCGCGGTTGCGTGGAAGCCCGAGGCGTTGGCGAGGTCGCCCAGCGCCACCGCATCTTCCGCCGTCGCGCGCGCGCCATTGCCGATGGCCACCGCGGTGCCCGTCGAGGCGGCACCCGAAGGCGTGGTACCGTCCGCCGTCACCGCGCCGTTGCCGATCGCCACCGAGTTGAGACCTGCCGCATTGGCGCGGCTGCCCACCGACGTCGCATTCGCACCGCCCGCCTGGGCGCTCTTGCCCACCGAGGTGGCCTCGAAGCCCGCAGCATTCGCCTGGTGCCCGACCGCAACGGCCGTGCGACCCGAGGCATTGGCCTGCCAGCCGAACGCCTGGCTGCCAACGCCCGAGGCAACCGACTCCCCGCCGATCGCTGTCGCGTGGAAACCGCTCGCATTGGCCAGATCACCCAGCGCCACGGCATCCTCGGCAGTGGCCTGTGCGGCATTGCCGATGGCGACCGCTGTGCCCGTCGAGGCCGCACCCGAAGGCGTGGTGCCGTCCGCGGTTACCGCGCCGTTGCCGATCGCGACCGAGTTGATGCCGGCAGACACGGCCGCGTTGCCCGCCGCGAGCGAGTTCACGCCTGAGGCGTTGGCGCGACTGCCCAGCGCCGAGGCGTTGGCCCCGCCGGCTTGTGCACTCTTGCCGACCGAGGTCGCTTCGAAGCCGGCAGCATTGGCTTGATGACCCACTGCAACGGCGGTGCGTCCCGACGCGTTCGCCTGCCAGCCGAAGGCCTGGCTGCCGACGCCCGAGGCGACCGATTCCCCACCGATCGCGGTCGCATGGAAACCGCTTGCATTGGCCTGATCGCCCAGCGCCACGGCATCTTCAGCCGTCGCCTGCGCCAGATTGCCGACAGCCACCGCGGTTCCGGTCGAAGCCGCGCCCGAGGGCGTCGTGCCGTCCGCCGTCACTGCGCCGTTGCCGATCGCGACCGAATTGATGCCGACTGCATTGGCGCGACTGCCCAGAGCCGCCGAATTGGTGCCGCCCGCCTGCGCGCTCTTGCCGACCGACGTCGCCTCGAACCCGGCAGCATTGGCCTGATGACCCACTGCAACGGCGGTGCGCCCCGAGGCGTTGGCCTGCCAGCCGAAGGCCTGGCTGCCGACGCCCGAGGCGACCGATTCGCCGCCGATCGCGGTCGCGTGGAAACCGCTCGCATTGGCAAGATCGCCCAGCGCCACCGCATCTTCTGCCGTTGCCCGTGCGGCGTTGCCGATCGCGACTGCGGTTCCGGTCGAAGCCGCGCCCGAGGGCGTCGTGCCGTCCGCCGTCACCGCGCCGTTGCCGATCGCGACCGAACTGATCCCTGCGGCATTGGCGCGGCTGCCAACGGCGGTAGCATTGGCGCCGCCCGCCTGGGTGCTCTTGCCCACAGATGTCGCTTCCAGTCCGGCGGCATTCGCCTGATGACCGACTGCAACGGCGGTGCGTCCCGAGGCATTGGCCTGCCAGCCGAACGCCTGGCTGCCGACGCCCGAGGCGACCGATTCGCCGCCGATCGCCGTCGCGTGGAAGCCCGAGGCATTGGCGAGGTCGCCCAAGGCGACCGCGTCTTCCTGCGTGGCCCGTGCGGCATTGCCGATGGCCACCGCCGTGCCCAGCGATGCTGCGCCCGAGGGGGTGGTGCCGATGGTTGCGGTGGTCGAATTCGCGCCGATGGCGATGCTGCTCAGCGACGAGGAGGCGGCCGCCGTACCGATGGCGATCGCGAAATTGGCGGACGCGTTGGCCGAGTCACCCAGGGCATGCGATTGCAGTGCGGAAGCGGTCGCGAACGTGCCGACCGCAGTCGAGAAATTGCCCGAGGCAGTGGCTGCGGCACCGACCGCCGACGACTGGATCCCCGAGGAAACCGAGCGCGCGCCCAGGGCCGTGCTGAAGCTTCCCGAGGCGAGGGACTGGTTGCCGACCGTGGTGGCCCCATCACCCGACGCGGTCGAGGCCGCCCCGATGGCGGTCGATTCGGGGTTCAGCGCGCGCGCGGTGTGCCCGACAGCGGTCGATCCGAACCCGCTTGCGACGGAATTGACGCCGCATTCGGTGGATTGCGCCGGGTCATCGGCATTGCCTGCGATCCCGTCAGGTCCGGCATTGGCGTTGCAAGGTGCGGTGGCATCGGCATAAGCCGGGCTCGCGATTGCGATGGCTGCAGCACTTGAGGCCAGAAAAAGCGTGGCACGCAACGCTTTTGCGTTGTTGGGGAAAGATTTCATGGGACCGCTCCTTGCTCGATGACAAGGCGGGTTTGCCCCCGGCTATAACTTTACTCATGCGACCCTGTTCGCCGAGTGGTCGTTAACCAGCCGTAGCGAAATCTATCAGAGCGACCGCGATGCGCAACCCCAAGAAATCGCCACAAATTTGTCACCATGGCGTTCAACGGTTTCCGCCGCGTTCATAACTTGCTATCGGGGGTTCCAGGTTCGCACAACCGGTCATGAACTGCTCGCCAGAAAGCGTGAAATTGCCTGAACTTGTCTCCTTCGAGCCTGCAAGCGGTGCCCGGCTCTGGTCCGGCCCGCACGGCGATGTCGATGCCGAAGTCGCAACCGCGCGTGCGGCCTTTCCCGAATGGGTGGCGATGGCGGTCACCAAGCGGATCGAGCTTTGCCGCCGCTTTGCCAATCAGGTGCGCGCGCGCGCCGAGGAAATGGCCGAGCTGATCGCGCGCGAAACCGGCAAGCCGATGTGGGAATCGCGGACCGAGGTGGAATCGGTCGTCGCCAAGGTCGATATTTCGGTCGCCGCCTATGCCGAGCGCACTTCGCAGCGCAAGCTCGACAGCGCGCTGGGCGGCACCATGGCGCTCAGGCACAAGCCGCATGGCGTGATGGCGGTGCTGGGGCCTTACAATTTCCCCGCGCATCTGCCCAACGGGCATATCATCCCCGCGCTGATCGCGGGCAATGCCGTGGTGTTCAAGCCTTCGGAAAAGACGCCTGCCGTCGGCGCGATGCTGGTCGAATGCCTGCACCAGGCGGGAATCCCCGAAGGCGTCGTGCGGCTGCTGATCGGCGGCGCGGACGAAGGCAAGGCGCTGGTCGTGCACGAGGATGTCGATGGCGTGCTGTTCACCGGCTCTGCCACCACCGGCATCGCGATCAACCGCACGCTCGCCAGCCGCCCGGACAAGATCGTCGCGCTGGAAATGGGCGGCAACAATCCCATGGTGGTCTGGGATACGCCATGCATCGCCGATGCGGCGGTGCTGATCATCCAGTCGGCCTTCACCTCGGCGGGGCAGCGCTGCTCGGCGGCCAGCCGTCTGATCGTTCGTGACACCATCTACGATGCGGTGATCGCCGAAACCAAGAAGCTGGCCGACCGGCTGGTCGTCGGCAAGCCGTTCGACGATCCGCAGCCGTTCATGGGTCCGGTGATCGACAATCCTACCGCCGATGGGCTGACCGAAAGCTTCCTCTATTTTCTCAGCAACGGTGGCCGCGTCATCAAGCATCTGGTGCGGCTCGACGACAGCCTGCCCTTCCTGTCGCCCGCGATCATCGACGTCACCAATGTCAAGGATCGGCCCGATATCGAGCTGTTTGGCCCGCTGCTGCAGGTGGTCAAGGTCAGCTCGTTCGAGGAAGCGGTGGCCGAGGCGAACAATACGCGCTTCGGCCTGTCCGCTGCTCTGGTCGGCGGCAGTCCGCAGCATTACAAGCAGTTCTGGGCCAACATCCGCGCCGGCATCGTCAACTGGAACCGACCGACCAACGGGGCCTCGTCCAAGGCACCGTTCGGCGGGGTCGGACTTTCGGGCAACCACCGCCCCAGCGCCTATTATGCGGCCGATTACTGCGCCTATCCGGTCGTCTCGAACGAGATGGAACAGCCGCGCGCGACCATCGGCATCGGCCTGAAATCGGACTGAAACGGGACCGGGGGACCAGGTTCCTTCGCAGCCGCAAAAGCAAATCTAACCCCTGCCCAAGGGGTTCTGCTTTGCATCCGAGGCCTCCAAATATCAGATGCACCGTTGGAAAGGACCAACGGCATGACGCATCCCCCTTCTGTCCCGCAAACGGCGCCCGGCACGGTGTGGCTGGTCGGTGCAGGCCCCGGCGATCCCGATCTGCTCACCGTCAAGGCCGCGCGGATCATCGCGCGCGCCCGGCTGATCGTGCATGACGGTCTGGTCGATGACGCCATCCTGGCGCTCGCCCGGCCCGATGCGCAGCTGATCTCGGTCGCCAAGCAGCGCGCCCGGCACACGCTGCCGCAACAGGACATCAATGCGCTGCTAATCGAACAGGCGCGCGCGGGCCATGATGTCGTGCGCCTGAAAGGCGGCGATCCGTTCATCTTCGGCCGCGGCGGCGAGGAAGTCGATGACTGCCGCGCCGCTGGTGTCCACGTCGAGGTGATCCCCGGCATCAGCGCTGCCAATGGCGCCGCTGCCGCAGCCCAACTGCCGCTCACTCATCGCGACCTTGCGAGTGCGGTGACGTTCGTCGCCGGCCAGTGCAAGGGGCTGACCGAACAGGACTGGTCCGGCCTCGCCGGAAAGGGCCGCACGCTCGTCATCTATATGGGCGTCGCCACCGGCGATGCGATCGCCGAGAAGCTGATCGCCGACGGCCTGTCGCCCGATACGCCGGTGGCCGTGCTCGAGAAAGGCACGCGCGCCGATATGCGCACCCTGCGCACGCTGCTGACCGATCTCGGGCCCATGATCGCGCGCGAGAAGGTGGTGAGCCCCGCGCTGATCGTGATCGGCGATGTCGTCACCCGCGCCAAGGCCACCGACTGCCTGCCCACGCTCTTTGCCCAGCATCTGGAGCCGATTTCATGAAGATTCTCACCGGTAATGACCTGAAGACCGGCGACGTCATCTGGTGGGCGGGCGATACACGCTGGTCACGCCACCTCGCCGACAGCGTCGATGCAGGCGACGAGGCCGAAGCGATCCTCAAGCGCGAGGAAGCCGCGTTGCGCGTGAATGTCCCCTATATCGTCGATGGCAGGCAGACCGATCAGGGTCCGATGCCGCTGCACATCAAGGAACGCATCCGTGCCTTCGGACCGACGGTGCGCACCGACCTCGCCATCAACACCAGCATCCCGATCGTGAGGGCCTGAAACCATGCCCTCGCGCCGTGACGCCTTGGCAGGAATGGCGGGCCTGGCCATGCTGGGCGGCTCCGCCGCGCCCGCGCTCGCCGCAGCTGCGCGCCCGACGGTGGTGGTCGAACAGACGCTGCTCAAGGCGCTGCCGGGCAAGGCCGATGCGCTGGGCCGGTTTCTCGCCGCCAACTGGCTGGTGATGGATCAGCAGGCGCTCGACCAGGGGCTGTTCACCGGCTTCTGGCTGACGCGCTCCGCCCCCGGCTTCGAGGCGTGGGATTATGCGATGCAGGTCGGTTACCCGACCGCGCAAGGCTATGACGACCCTGCCACGGCAAAGGGTTTCGAGGCGATCCGCAAGGTCCACAAGACCGTGCTGATCGAGGGAGAGGGTCTGGCGCAGCTGGGCCGGATTGTCGGCAGCCAGCGGCTCGATCTGGTCGCCGTTCGCGGCTTTGCCGCACAGGTTTGAGATTTTTCGGAAGGGTACGCGATGTATCAGTATGACCAATACGACCAGGCGATGGTCGATGCGCGCGTCGCGGAATTCCGCGACCAGGTGCGCCGCCGTCTCGATGGCAGCCTGCCCGAGGACGAGTTCCGCCATCTGCGCCTGAAGAACGGCCTATATCTGCAGCTGCACGCCTATATGCTGCGCGTCGCCATTCCCTATGGCACGCTCAATTCGCAGCAGATGCACATGCTCGCCCATATCGCGCGCAAGTATGACAAGGGCTATGGCCATTTCACCACCCGGCAGAACATCCAGTATAACTGGATCAAGCTGGAGGATGCGCCCGACATTCTTGCCGAGCTGGCGACGGTCGAGATGCACGCGATCCAGACCAGCGGCAACTGCATCCGCAATATCAGCTCGGACCAGTTCGCGGGCGCTGCCGCCGACGAGATTGCCGATCCGCGCCCCTGGGCCGAATTGCTGCGGCAATGGTCGACCTTCCACCCCGAATTCCAGCTGCTGCCGCGCAAGTTCAAGATCGCGGTGATCGCCTCGCCCAATGACCGGGCGGCGATGCGGCTGCACGATATCGGCATCGAGCTGGTCAAGAACGAGGCGGGCGTGCTCGGCGCGCGGTTCTTTGCCGGTGGCGGCATGGGCCGCACCCCGATGATCGCGCCGATGATCCGCGAATGGGTGCCGATAGAGGAGCTGATCAGCTATGCTGAGGCCTGCCTGCGCGTCTACAATCGCCATGGCCGCCGCGACAACAAGTACAAGGCGCGCATCAAGATCCTGGTGCACGAACTCGGCGCGGCGGAATATATCCGCCAGGTCGAGGAAGAATTCGCGCACATGAAGACGCGGGGGCTCAACCCGCCTGCAGCCGAGCTCGAGCGGATCAGCGCTTTCTTCCAGGACCCGCCGTTCGAGCAGGGGCTGAGCGACGAAATTGACCGGTCGGACCCCGATTTCGCGGTTTGGGTCGATCAGAACACCCACCCTCACCGCGTGCCGGGCTATACTTCGCTGACCATCAGCCTCAAGCCGGCCGGCGGCATTCCCGGCGACGCCACGGCCGAGCAGATCGACCTGATGGCCGAACTGGCGCGCGACTATGCGTTCGACGAGCTGCGCGTGACGCATGCGCAGAACATCGTGCTGGCGCATGTCCGCAAGGCCGATCTCTACGCGATCTGGCAGAAGCTCGATGCCGCAGGCCTCGCCACCGCGAATCTGGACCTGATCGGCGACATGATCGCCTGCCCCGGGCTCGATTACTGCAGCCTCGCCAATGCCCGCTCGATCCCGGTGGCGCAGAAGATTTCGGAGCGGTTCGCCGATACCGGCCGTCAGCGCGATCTGGGCGAGCTCAAGCTCAAGATCTCGGGCTGCATCAACGCGTGCGGCCACCACCATGCCGGGCATATCGGCATCCTGGGCGTCGACAAGAAGGGGCTGGAAAACTACCAGCTGCTGCTCGGCGGATCGGGCGCGGAGGACGTATCGCTCGCCAAGATCGTCGGCCCGGGCTTTGACGAGGACGGCATCGTCAACGCGGTCGAGACTGTCACCAACGTGTATCTCGGCGCACGCGAACCGGGCGAACGCTTTGTCGATACCTATCGCCGCATCGGCATGCAGCCGTTCAAGGAGGCGCTTTATGGCTGACGCATCCCAGGCCCATCTCCCTTCCCCGTTTGTCCCGAGCCCTTCGACGCCGCCTGTCGGCGTCTCTCAGGATGAACTTCAGCCTCTGGCTGAAGTCGAGGGACGTGATCGCTACCGTTTCGCCGACGTCCCTCGACACGCTCGGGACAAACGGATTTGGGTGCGCACTGCAGGAGAAGCGGCATGACCACACCCCAGATCCTTTATCGCGACGAACCTGCGGTTACCGATACCGCCATCCCGCTCGCCGAGTTTACGACCGGCACCAATTCGGCTGCGGTGCGCATCGAGCCAGGCGAGGACGCGCGCGCACTTCTTCCGCAGCTCGATCAGCTTCGCCTTGTCGAGGTGAACTTTCCGAGCTTCGGCGACGGACGCGGCTTTTCCAGCGCACAGATCCTGCGCGAAGCCGGATACAAGGGCGAACTGCGCGCGGTCGGCGATGTGCTGGTCGACCAATTCGTCTTCCTGCGCCGCTGTGGCTTCGACAGCTTCGCGCCGCGCAAGCCGCTCAACCCGGACGATGTGAAGGCGGCCGAGGGCTTTTTCCCCGAATTCTACCAGAAGACCAGCGACGGCGTCGCCGCGATCTGGGCGAAGCGGCATCAGGTGGCATCATGAAGCAGACCGAAGTCAACGCGCAGCCCGCTGCCAGTGCTGCCCCCCGCCAGCGCGACCGCATCGATGCGGGTCCGCGCTTTACCGAGCGCGACGCGATCCGCCTGAACAACATGTTCCGCGGCACCGATACGGCCGAGATGATGCGCACCGTGATCCGCGACGGGCTGGTCGGCGATCTTGCGATCGTCTCGTCCTTCGGCGCGGAGAGCGCGGTGCTGCTGCACATGATCGCCTCGGTCGATCCCTCGCTCCCGGTGCTGTTCCTCGATACCGGCAAGCATTTCCCCGAGACGCTGGCCTATCGCGACACGCTGGTCGAGCGGCTGGGGCTGACCAACCTGATCCTGCTGTCGCCCGATGCAGAAGACCTGGAAAAGCAGGACGCCAACGGCCTGCGCTGGTCCTACGATCCCGATGGCTGCTGCGAGATCCGCAAGGTCCACCCGCTGGCCAAGGCGCTGCTCGCCTATGACGGCTCGATCACCGGCCGCAAGGGCTTCCAGTCGGCAACGCGCCAGGGCCTGCCGCGGTTCGAGATCGACACGTCCGACGCGCAGGGCCGGTTCAAGCTCAATCCGCTCGCGAGCTGGACCAAGGAGATGCTCGACAGCTATTTCGCCGAACACGACCTTCCGCGCCATCCGCTCGAGGCGCAGGGCTATCCCTCGATCGGCTGCGCGCCGTGCACCAGCAAGGTCGCGCCCGGCGAAGATCCGCGCTCGGGGCGCTGGAAGGGCTGGGACAAGACCGAATGCGGCATCCATAGCGAGGTAACGCCGCTCCCCGGTGCCCAGGATGACAATGGAGCGAATGATCCTGTCTTCTGATCGACAGTAAACTGCAGAAAAATTCGGAGCAATTCGATCCGATTCAGGGCATTTTAACCATGCTGCAGCAATCTGCGGTCATGTCAGAGCGCCCCGATCTTTTGCAGATCCTGTATATCAGCACGGTTTCTCCAAGAGAAACCGTCGATCTGGAATCGATCCTCGCGGTGGCCCGGCGCAACAACCGCGCGCACGACATTACCGGCCTGCTGATGTTCAACGGCAAGCGCTTTCTGCAAGTGCTCGAAGGGCCGTCGGGTGCGGTGGAGAACACGTTCGAGCGCATTCGGCGCGATACGCGGCATCGCGCGCAGGTGATGCTCAGCCGCCGGACCGTGGGCAGACGCGAGTTCGGCGACTGGTCGATGGCGTTTCGCGACGGGCATGCCGGCGAGGTCTATGACCTCATCTGTGCCAGGACCGCAGATGCCCACCCCAATCTGCGTGCCGAACTGACGGCCTTCGCCAGACAGATCTGAGGGCATAGTCTGCGTCTATTGCTGCGCAGCATGAACGTCTTTCGCGCTGTAGTTGACAGACGGGCTTGCCGACCCCATTCTCGACCGCAGCAGGCCGGGCCCCTCTGGCGCAGCAATTTCCAATGCTGCGTGATGTCGGACTGCTACGGGATGCGCACCATCCCGGGCTTCCGGCCCGGTCAATCGATCGAAATCCCGCGCATCCCGACCAATGCACATCCATTGGAAAGGACAATGCCATGAAAAATATAAAGGCCGCCACGATCGCGGCTCTGTCAGTTGCAGGACTTTCGATCCCCGCCAGCGCTTCTGAATTTCAGCACATCCGCCATCAGGTGCAGGTGCCACACGGAGAGCGCGAAGTGACCGCCGTCTATCAGCCCAAGACGATGGTCAGCTATCGCCAGATCGGCAATATGAGCCCGAACCGGCCCAGCACCGCCCGCTGCCTGTGGAAGGCGGAAGTCATGGTCGAACGGCATCTCCAGGCCCCGGCCGGACAGGGCAGCCATGTCGTGCGCACGCTGGTACCGGCCAAGCTGATCGAAGGATCGACCAACGGCCGCTGCGCCCAGGGCAAGGAGCAGGTCAGCGACACGCTCGCCCGCCGCGCCGATGAGGTGCAGGCGCATGTGCTGGCGGTCGCCGCCGAAGACCGCAATGCCCTGATGGCCGAACTCAGCATCGCCACGGGCAACCCGGCGAGCTGATATATCCCAATCCTCTCCCAGCTTGCCTGGGGGAGGTGGCAGCCCGCAAGGCTGACGGAGGGGCCAGTGCGCCGCAGGTGGCGCGGCGCCCCTCCACCCTTCGCATCGCGACCGCCTCCCTCCCGGGCATGCTCCGGGAGCATTTCGCGCGTTGCCGCCGCTTGCCATCCCCTTCCCGCTAGCCCATTGTCTGCGCAGATAAAAATCCTCGCAGGGAAGGACTGGCCGTGGCCGCTAAAGCACTGAAATTCGGTTCCATCGCGCTCGCGCTCGCGATCGCCCCGTTGGGCATGCCCGCACAGGCACAAGATTCGACCGAGAATTTCACCGTCATCATCGGCGGGACCAATGTTGGCCATCTCGATGTCGTGCGCAGCGGCGACGCGGTGAAGATCGATTACGACTACAAGAACAACGGTCGCGGCCCGACGATGAAGGAAGAGCTCAAACTCGACGCCAAGGGCATGCCGGTTGCCTGGAAGATCACCGGCAACTCGACCTTCGGCAACGCGATCAACGAGAGCTTCACGATGCAGCGCGGCACCGCGCGCTGGACCGATTCAACAGGTTCAGGAACCGCCAAGCCCAAGGGCCAGGCCATCTATGTCGCGCAGGAAGGCAGCCCCTGGTCGGCAGGGCTTTATGCCCGCGCGCTGCTCGCCGATGACGACCGTTCCATCCCGGCACTGCCCGGCGGCGCGCTGAGCCTCGCCGAGCTCGAGAAGGTGCAGGTGACCGGCAGCGGCGGGGCGATGACCGTCACCGCTTATGCGCTGTCGGGCAACGATCTCGACCCCGGCTATTTCCTGCTCGACGACAAGGGCGCGCTGTTCGCCGCGATTTCCCCGCGCGCCGTGTTCGTGCGCAAGGGCTTCGAGGGCGAGGACATCAAGCTGCGCGATCTGGCGGTAAAATATTCGACCGAGCGCTTCGTCAAGATGCAGGCCAAGGCGGCGAACAGCTACAAGGCGCCGGTGCGCATCACCAATGTGCGCGTGTTCGACCCGGTGGCGATGAAGCTGACCGAACCGAAAAGCGTGCTGGTCAGCGGGCGCCATATCTCCGCAGTACTGCCCGCCAGCAGCCCCGCCACGCCAGGCGAGGTGACGATCGACGGCGAAGGCGGCACACTGGTTCCGGGCCTGTACGAGATGCACGGGCATATCGGCCAGGAAGACGCGATGCTCAACGTGCTGGCAGGCATCACCTCGGTGCGCGACATGGGCAACGAGATCGACGTGCTCGACGGCCTGATCGAGCGGATCGATAGCGGCGTGCTGGCAGGGCCGCGGATCATCAAGTCGGGCTTTATCGAGGGCAAGTCGCCGTTCAGCTCGAACAACGGCATATTGGTGAACAGCCAGCAGGAGGCGATCGACGCCGCGCGCTTCTATGCGGCGCGCGATTACCAGGCGATCAAGATCTACAACAGCATGAACCCCGAATGGATTCCGGCTTTGGTCAAGGAGGCCAAGGCGCTGGGGCTGCACGTAATGGGCCATGTGCCAGCCTTCACCAATGCCGATGCGATGATCGCGGCGGGCTATGACGAGATGACGCACATCAACCAGGTGATGCTGGGCTGGGTGCTCGAACCGGGCGAGGACACGCGCACCCTGCTGCGCCTCACCGCGCTCAAGCGGCTGCCCGCGCTCGACCTCAACAGCGGCCGCGTCAACGCCACGATCCGCGCGATGGTCGATCGGAAGGTCACGATCGACCCCACCTTCGCCATCCATGAATCGCTGCTGCTCTCGCGCAACGGCATGATCAATCCCGGCATGGTCGATTATGTCGACCACATGCCCGTCGGCGTGCAGCGCAGCGCGAAACAGGCCTGGGCCAAGATTGCCGATGCGGCGGACGACAAGGCCTATCGCGGCGCGTTCGATCAGGTCGCGGCGACGATCCGCAAGATGCACGAATCGGGCATCTTCCTCGTCCCCGGCACCGATATGGGCGGCAGCTTCACCTATCATCGCGAGCTGGAACTGTACCAGAAGGCGGGCATGACCCCCGCGCAGATCCTGCGCCGCGCGACCTATGACATGGCGCAGTATCTGAAGCAGGACCAATCGCTGGGCAGCATCGAAAAGGGCAAGTACGCCGATTTCTTCCTGATCCAGGGCGACCCGACCAGGGACCTGAAGGCGATCAAGGCGATCCGACTCGTCGCCAAGGACGGCGTCTTCTACTATCCGAGCGAGGTCTATCCCGAATTCGGCATCAAGCCGTTCGCCACCAAGCCCAAGGTGAAACTGCCGAAATAAGCAAGGAGGAGAGAGCCATCTCTCTTCGTCACCCCCGCGAAAGCGGGGGTCCCGCTTCTGCGCCAGCGCTGCACCTATAGCGGGATTCCCGCGTTCGCGGGAATGACGGGCAGAGGCCTAGAGCTCGCGCGACCAGAACTGCATCGGGTGCGGTGTCTCTTGCGCCTCGCCGATGTCGAGCCAGTCGAAGCTGGTCACCAGCCCGTCGACCTTGGCATAGCCGCGCTTGGCCCAGAAAGCGTCGAGCGGGCGATAGCCCGCCGGGCGCAGCCTATGGTCGGCAGGGCGCTGCACCGCGCAGAAGGTGGCTACGCGCGCCCCTGCCGCCCGGCTGGCCGCCTCGCGATGGTCGAAGAACGCGTGGCCGATGCCCTGACCGCGATAGCCGGGCAGCAGCACCGACTCCCCGAAATAAAAGGTCCGCGCGACATCCCATCCCGCCGCGACGAAGGGTGCCTTGAATTCGGGTTTTTGCGCCGCGAGCGGCGATGCCGTTGCCGCGCCGACGATCGTTTCGCCATCGCGCGCGATCACCAGCGCAGCATCGGGCGCGGCGGCAAACTCGGCGAGATAGTCGCGCTCGTAATCCGCATCGCCTTCATAGAGATACGGCCATTCGGCGAACACCGCGATGCGCAATAGCGCCAGCGCTTCGATCGCTTCTGCTATGCGGTGGGCGGGCAATGTCTCGACCGTCACCGCCATCGCATCAGGCCGCCTTGCGAATGACCACCGAGCCCGCGGAATAACCCGCACCGAACGAGCAGATGATCCCGGTATCGCCGGGCTTCAGATCCTCGCTATTGAGGTGGAAGGCGATGATCGATCCGGCGGACGAGGTATTCGCATAGGTGTCGAGCACCGTCGGACTCTCGTCCTCGCTCGCCTCGTGCCCGAGCACGCGCTGCGCGATCAGCCGGTTCATCCCCGCATTGGCCTGGTGCAGCCACAGGCGGCGCAGATCCGCAGGCGCGATGCCGAGCCGCGCGATATGATCGGTGATGAGATCCCCGACCATCGGCACGACCTCCTTGAACACCTTGCGGCCTTCCTGGACGAACAGCTTGTCGGCGCTGTCACGGCTCTCCGGCGCGGTGCGGTTGAGGAAACCGAAATTGTTGCGGATGTTGTTGGAAAAGCGCGTCTTGAGCTGCGTGCCCAATATGTCCCAGTGCCCGGCGGGCGCGAAATCGGCCGCCTCGACCAGTACGGCGGTCGCCACGTCGCCGAAGATGAAATGGCTGTCGCGATCGCGCCAGTTGAGATGGCCCGAGCAGATTTCCGGGCTCACCACCAGCACCGAGCGCGCATTACCGGCGCGGATGAAATCGGCGGCGGTCTGGATGCCGAAGGTCGCCGAGGAGCAGGCGACGTTCATGTCGAAGCCGAAGCCCTCGATGCCCAGCGCGTCCTGTACCTCGATTGCAATGGCGGGATAGGCACGCTGCAGGTTCGAGCAGGCGACCAGCACCGCATCGACATCCTTGGCATCGCGGCCTGCCCGGGCTAGCGCATCGCGCGCGGCAGCGACACCGATTTCGGCGAGCACCGAGATCTGATCATTGGGCCGTTCCTCGAAGCGCGGGCACATGATGTCGGTGTCGAGGATCGAAGCCTTGGACAGCACCTTGCGCGCCTTGATGCCGCTCGCCTTTTCGATGAACTCGACCGAGCTCGGCTGCAGCGCGACCATCTCTCCCGCTTCGATCGCTGCGGCATGCTGCGCGTTATGCTGCGCAACATAAGCGTTGAAGCTGGCAACCAGCTCTTCATTGCTGATGCTGTCGGCGGGGGTGAAAAGGCCGGTCGAGGAGATGACCGGGCGGGCTTGGTCGTAAGCGGAAGTCATGTATCCGTAGGGTCCTGCACTATAGCTGGAGCGGGCTGGCGTCTTACTGCGGCAACACGGCCTTGGCAAGGGTGGTGCGGCAAGCGGAAACACAGATCTGGGGGTATTTTTCCTGCTTGCGGATTTCTGCGGACCACCTTTTGATATCGCAAACACCAATGGGAGCAGGATGCATGGAATATTCGGGCAAGGTCATCTGGATCACCGGGGCTTCGTCGGGGATTGGCGAGGCGCTCGCCGAGGCTCTGGCCGTGCGCGGCGCGCACGTCATCCTTTCGGGCCGCCGCACCGATGCGTTACAGGCGGTAGCCGATCGGCTACCGACCAAGAGCCTGATCCTGCCTTTCGAGACCACGGATAAGGCCGCTTTGCCCGGCATCGTCGAACGGGCCATCGCGTGGAAGGGCCAGGTCGATGGCCTCGTGAACAATGCCGGCATCAGCCAGCGCGCGCTCGCGGTGGACAGTGCGCTTGAAGTCTATGACCGGATCATCGCTGTCGATCTGCTCGCGCCGATCTGGCTGACCCAACTGCTGCTACCGCACATGACCGCGCGCAAGTCAGGACTGGTCGTCGGCATCTCCTCGGTCGCGGGCCGCGCCGGGGTGCCGCTGCGCACCGCCTATTGCGCCGCCAAGCACGGGCTGATCGGCTATCTCGACGCACTGCGCGCAGAGACCGAAACGCATTACGGGATGAAAGTACACACCGTGCTCCCCGGATCGATCCGCACTGCTGTCTCGGCCAATGCCTTGTCGGGCGATGGCAGCGCCTTCGGCCATACCGACAGCGCCATCGCCAATGGCATGGACCCGGCGGAATGCGCCTCCCGGATCCTTGCCGGAATCGATGCGGGCGAACCCGAAATCCTGGTCGCCGAAGGCATGGAGGACATGATCGCCAAGCTGCGCATGAACGATCCGCTCAAGGCGTTCGAACTGATCGGGTCGATCGGCGCGCAGATGGCGGCCAAGCGCGACGCGGAGCGCGGCGGATGAGCGACGCGGCGCGCGCGCTGATCGAGACGCTGGGGCTGGCTCCGCATCCCGAAGGCGGCTGGTTCAAAGAAACCTGGCGCGGCGCCGCCGGTGCCGATGGCCGCGCCAGCGAGACGCTGATCTACTTCCTGCTCGAAGCCGGGCAGCACTCGCACTGGCACACCGTCGATGCGACCGAGATCTGGTGCTGGCATGCCGGTCACGCCATCGCCCTCGGCCATGCGCCGGGCGATGCCGGGCCGATCACGTGGCACCGGCTGGGCGCGGACATATTGGACGGAGAGACCGCGCAGGTCGTCATTCCGCCCGGTCACTGGCAGGCCGCGCATGCCGACACGGGCTGGGCGCTGGTCAGTTGCATGGTCTCGCCCGGGTTCGAGTTCAGCGGCTTCGTGCTGGCCGAGCCGGGCTGGGAGCCGGGTTGAGCAGATTGCTGGTTCAGTCGAGCCGCGTGACCGTTGCCTGCAGGCCAAAGCTGCTAACAGTGGCCATGACATTGTCATAACTGATGGAGAATGTTGTGCTGGCCAGCTTGGCCAGCATTGCTGTCTTATCAATAGGAAGCGAGTAGTTGTCGAATTTACTGTCCGTTCTCCTCCCGATTTCAGTACCATCCTGGCTCAACGAAATATATGCACTATTTCCTTCGCCGGTCTTTACCCCAGCATGCCAGGCATGGATCTCAACCTTTGAGTCCCAAAGAAAGGGCCCGATGACGAGCGCGTCGATATTGTCTCCTCCGATCGTACGGCTTTGCCCAGCTTCGAGATCATCAAAAGGTCCGGCCATTGCAGCATTCCTCCTACCAAAGGCATACTGCAGCCTTACGCGACCTCGAGCGCGTCACATAATTACGACTTGTTAATCTGTCGCCGCAACCTGCGAAGACTGCCAATCAGACTATCCCGGCGTCTTGTCGAATTTCACCGCGTCGTCGGCAAAGCGCACCCAGGGCTGGGCACTGACCGTCCAGAAATGCAGCTTGGGCTCCAGCCCGCTCACGTCGTCGAGCGTGCCCGCCTTGACGAAATGCAGACCTTGCTGACTCGGCAGGTCGGACAGGATCGGCGATCCGCAATTGCCGCAGAAGCGCCGCCAGACGGGATCGCCGCTTTCGCCCCTGTCCTCATAGGTCTTGAGCTCACCGGTGATCGTCATCTGTGCATCGGCTACCCCGATCAGCACCGACATCGCGCTGCCAGCCTGTTTCTGGCAATTGCGGCAATGGCAGACCGCGCTCAGCAGCGGATCGCCCTCGATCTCGTACCGCACAGCGCCGCACAAGCATCCCCCCGTTGTCGTCATGATCGTCTCTCCCGTTTCAACCGCTGGCTGCATCGACCGCAGCAAATTCCTGTCGCAGCAACTTGGTGCTGTCCTCGAGCATCAGGCTCTCGACCATCGCGGCGACCATCGGCGCGCGCGATTGCACGCTGACGATTGCCGCGCAGGTCGCGCCGCCATCAGCATTGCCAGTAAGCGTGAGCAGGCACTGGCCTTCCGCCGACAATCCCTTGGGCTTGGCATCGCGGACTGCGCTCCAGCTGCCATCGGCGGCTCGCGTCCAGACATCGCGCTGGGTCAGGTCGAGCCACGAGCCGATGACCGCACGGATCATCGCGGGCGCATCGACTGGCACCTGACGGGTGATCGCGACCTCGATTTGATCGGACGACAGATGCTCTACCGTGACCGAAATCTCGCGCGAGCCCTGGTCCTGCATCATCCCGGTCAAAAAGTCCGCGTCGGTCCAGCGTGCGACCACCGCCTCGACAGGCGCGGCAAAGACATGATTTTCCTCGCGTTTCAGCATGCCCGCCCCTCTTTCCACGATGATTGCGCTTCTACCATCATACACTAGGCTGGCGGGCGATGTTGACAAGCTATCTTGCCACGGTGCTGCTGATCGAGCTCACCCCGGGTCCGAACATGGCCTATCTCGCGGCGCTGACGCTGGGCCATGGACGGCGCGCCGGGCTGGCGGCAGTCGCGGGGGTGGCGCTGGGCCTCGCGCTGATCGGCCTTGCTGCTGCCATGGGATTTGCCGCGCTGGTCGCTGCGAGCCCCATGCTTTGGAACGCACTGCGCTGGGCAGGTACGGCCTATCTGTTCTTCCTCGCCTGGGAGACCTGGCGCGACGAGAAGGAGACATCGCCCGCCGGCATTGCCGGTGGACCGTCCGGCAAACACCGCTTCTTCCTGCGCGGACTGATGACCAACGTGCTGAATCCCAAGGCGGCGCTGTTCTATGTCGCGATCTTGCCGCGTTTCCTGCCCGAACAGAACGCGAGCCTGCACGATGGCCTGCTGCTGACCGGGATCAGCGTGGCCGTGGCGACGGCGGTGCACCTCGCCATCGTGCTGCTCGCCGCGACGCTGCACCCCTTGCTCAGCCAGCCCGAGCGGCTGCGCGGAACGCGCCGGGTGCTCGCGATCAGCCTTGCGGGTATCGCCCTCTGGTTCCTGCGGTCGAGCGCGCTACCGACCGGCTGAAGGGAACCAACGCTGCCAGCTTCCGTAATCCCGGCAGACATTTATGGAGGCGAGCAATGATCCGACATGGCGAAGAGGTCGAAATGACCAGCGAAGAGGCGAGCGCAGGGCAGAAGCGTCATATTGTGCGCTATGTGCTGATGATCTCGCTCGCGCTGATCGTCATCGCCTTTGCGATCATCGTGTTCACCGGCTCGGCCAATGCTCCCGACAATCCCGCGCCCGATCCGCAGGAATCGGTGTCCGATCCCGTCGAGGCGCCTGAAGGCCAGGCTCCATTGCCCAACTCCAATCCCTGATATTGACGCGTATCAGCGCGCGAGCGCCGCTTCGGTCTCGTCCATCAAGGCGGCGATGATCTCGGCGGCGCTTTCCTCGCGCGTGACCATGCCGACCGACTGGCCCGCCATCAGCGATCCGTTCTCGACATCGCCGTCGATCACCGCGCGGCGCAGCGCGCCTGCCCAGAAATGCTCGATCTGCAGCTGCGCCTCGGCCATGTCGATGCCGCCAGCGTCGAGCAGGGCGGCGACCTCGCGCTGCTTGGCAGTGAACTCTTCGGTGCCCTTGTTCTTGAGTGCGCGCACCGGGATCACCGGAAGGCGCGGATCGACCTGGACGCTGGCCACCGCATCGCGGGCATTGCCGCGCAGGAACGCCTTTTTGAACGCCGGGTGCGCGATCGATTCATGCGCGCAGACAAAGCGGGTGCCAAGCTGCACGCCCGCCGCGCCCATTTCCAGATAGGCGGCGATTGCGCTGCCGCGGCCGATGCCGCCTGCGACGAACACCGGAACCTCGTGCGCGACTTCGGGCAGGATTTCCTGCGCGAGCACGCTGGTCGCCACCGGACCGATATGGCCGCCTGCCTCCATCCCCTCGATCACCAGCGCATCGACGCCCGAACGGATGAACTTCTTGGCGAGCGTCAGCGCGGGTGCGAAACACACGACCTTGGCGCCCATCTCCTTGATCGCCTCGATGCTGCCCTTGGGCGGCAGCCCGCCTGCCAGCACGACATGGCCGACCTGATGCTTGGCGCACACCGCGATCAGCTCCATCAGCTGCGGGTGCATGGTGATGAGGTTGACGCCGAACGGCCTGGTCGCAAGCGCCCTGGTCGCAGCGATTTCGGCATCGAGCAGTGCGGGGGTCATCGCCCCGCAGGCGATCACGCCAAAGCCGCCTGCATTCGAGATGGCCGAGACGAGGTTGCGCTCTGACACCCAGCTCATCGCCCCGCACAGGATCGCGGTCTCGCTGCCCAGAAAGGCGGTGCCGCGCGCCATGGCGGCAGCGGTGAGCGGGTGGCTCATGCTCACGCCTCTACCGCGTCCAGCCCGTACGCCGTGTGCAGAACGCGCACCGCGAGTTCGGTATAATCCTCCTCGATCAGCACGCTGACCTTGATCTCGCTGGTCGAGATCGCCTGGATGTTGACGCCGCGATCGGCAAGCGCCTTGAACATGGTCGAGGCAACGCCCGCATGGCTCTTCATGCCCACGCCGACGACCGAAATCTTGGCGACATTGGTGTCGGGGATGATGCGGTTGAAACCGATCGATTCCTTGGCGCCTTCGAGCAGGTCGAGCGAACGCGCCAGATCCGCGGCGGGCACGGTGAAGGTCACATCAGTCTCGCCCTTGTCGCGGCCGACATTCTGGATGATCATGTCGACATTGATCGCGGCCTCGGCCAGCGGGCCGAAGATGTTCGCCACCGCACCCGGCTTGTCGGGCACGCGGGTCAGCGTGATCTTCGCCTCGTTCTTGTCGTGCGCGATGCCGGTAATCAGCTGGCGTTCCATGTCCATTCCTTCCAGTTCTTCGTCGCTGACGATCATCGTTCCGGGGATCGTGTCCGCTGCCGGCGCATCATCGTCGATGAACGAGGAGAGCACCTGCACGCGCACGCCTTCCTTCATCGCCAGGCCCACCGAGCGGGTCTGCAGCACCTTGGCCCCGACGCTCGCCAGTTCGAGCATTTCCTCATAGGTCACATTGGCAAGCTTGCGCGCCTTGGCGACGATGCGCGGGTCGGTGGTGTAGACACCGTCGACATCGGTATAGATGTCGCAGCGGTCGGCCTTGACCGCCGCTGCCACCGCCACCGCCGACGTATCCGATCCGCCACGGCCCAGCGTGGTCACACGGCCATCCTCGCTCATTCCCTGGAAGCCGGGGATCACGGCAATGACGCCCCTCTGCATCTCGGCGATCAGCGCTTCGGCATCGATGCTGTCGATGCGCGCCTTGGCATGCGCCTCGACGGTCTTGATCGGCAGCTGCCAGCCCAGCCAGCTGCGCGCGTTGGCGCCGAGCGCCTGCAGCGCGATGGCGAGCAGCCCGCTCGTCACCTGCTCGCCGCTGGCGACGACCACGTCATATTCCGCCGGATCGTAGAGCGGGTTGGCCTCGCGGCAGAAATTGACCAGCCGGTCGGTCTCCCCCGCCATCGCGGAGACGACCACCGCGACCTCGTGCCCGGCATCCTGCTGGCGCTTGACGATGCGCGCGACCCTGCGGATGCGCTCTGTCCCGGCCATCGATGTGCCGCCGAATTTCATGACGATCCGTGCCATTGCCCGTTCGTGCTTTCCCTTATGCGAAGTTCGCCCCTATAACCGGGCGCTGCCATAGAGAGGCCCCATCATGAACGCAAGCACCGGAACCGTGGAAACTCGTAGCGGAACCCCAGCCCCGCGCAGCGGTACCATCGACCCGAAAGAGGCCGCGCATTTCGGGCGACTGGCGGCGGAATGGTGGGACCCGAAGGGCGAATCGGCGATGCTGCACAAGCTGAACCCGGTGCGCCTCGCCTATATCCGCGCGGCAATCGACCGGCACTGGGCAGAAGCGGGTGCGGCGCGCAAGCCGCTGGCGGGGCGCAGCGCGATCGATGTCGGCTGCGGCGCGGGGCTGCTGGCAGAACCGCTCGCCCGGCTCGGCGCACGCGTGACTGGGCTCGATGCGGCGGCGGAAAATGTCGCGGCAGCGCAAGCGCATGCCGAGGCAGTCGGTCTGACGATCGACTATCGCAATGTCGATGTCGAAACGCTCGAGGGCGAGACGTTCGACCTGGTCACCTCGATGGAGGTCATCGAGCATGTCACCGATCCCGCAGCATTCGTCGCCGCGCTCGAGCGCACGCTCGCGCCCGGCGGGCTGATGCTGCTCTCCACCCCCAATCGCACGCCCATGTCCCGGTTGATGCTGGTCGAGGCGGCAGAACGGCTCGGCCAGGTGCCGCGCGGCACGCACGACTGGCACAAGTTCCTCACCCCGGAAGAGCTGACCGCGCTGCTGAAGGACGCCGGCCTCACCGTCACCGACACGCGCGGCATCGCCTGGGACCCGCTCAAGGGCCTGCACCTCAGCGACAACCTGGCGCTGAACTATCTGATGACGGTGGTGCGGAGTTAGAGATGTGACGGTGCCTGCATCCGCTGATGCAATATGCGCATAACCGCAATGCCTTCCGGTACGACGCGGAAATAGATGACGTGGCGACCGATCGTGCGTCGACGGTAGCCCTTGCGGACATGGTCGCAGGCCGGAGCCCTGTGAGGCGCTCTCGCAAGCTCGCCACAGGCCGCCTCTATCAGATCAACATAGCTTAGCGCCTGATCGCGTCCCCAATGGACGATGGTGTAGTCGAAAATGTCGTCAAGATCGCGCTGCGCCGCCGGCGCGAGCTTGAAGCTAGCCATGCTCTTCGAGCTTGCGGCGCTTGAACGCGGCGAAATCGAATGGCTCCGGCTCGCCGCTGAGCTCGCCCTCAATCAGCGCTGCCCGGATACTGTCCAGTTCGAGATCACGCTGCTGCGCCTGCCGGATCAGGTCCCGGATAGCCTCGCTGTCATTGGTGTAGCTACCAGCGGCAATCTGGTCTGATATCCACGCATCCTGCTGCTGCGTCAGCGTGATCGTCTTGCGTACCGTGGCCATAATGCCCTCCGCCTGTATGGCGTCATACTATTGGTGCAATATGGCGCAGGCCCGCCTATTCGTCAAACCCGCCTTCCATATAATCCTCACGGGCCAGATCGCTGAACTTGGTATATTCGCTCTCGAAGCGCAGCTGGACATTGCCGGTCGAACCATGGCGCTGCTTCGCGACGACCACGGTCGCCTTGCCCTGCACCTTGAGATGGCGTTCCTCCCAGATGCGGTATTTCTCGACCTCTTCTGGCGTGCTGTTGTCGTCGGGAACGGTCGGCTGGAGCGCCTGATTGTAATATTCGTCGCGATAGATGAAGAGCACGATATCGGCGTCCTGCTCGATCGAGCCGGATTCGCGAAGGTCGGAGAGCTGCGGTCGCTTGTCCTCGCGGCTTTCGACCGCACGGCTGAGCTGCGACAGCGCCATCACCGGCAGCTGAAGCTCCTTGGCGAGCGTCTTGAGGCCTCGGCTGATCTCCGAAATCTCGTTCACGCGGCCTTCGTTGCGGCCCGTGCCCTGGAGCAGCTGGAGATAGTCGACCACGATGAAGCCGATATCGTGCTTGCGCTTGAGGCGTCGCGCGCGGGCGCGCAGCGCGGCGATCGTCAGGCCCGGGGTATCGTCGATGAACAGCGGCAGGTCCTCGAGCTCCTGCGAAGCCGCAACCAGCCGCTGGAACTCGTTGCGCGCGATCTGCCCCATGCGCAGCTTTTCCGAGCTGATCCGCGATTGCTCGGCCAGGATACGCGTGGCGAGCTGGTCGGCGGACATTTCGAGGCTGAAGAACGCGGTCTTCGCGCCGACATTCTTGTCGTCGGCGACGCCCGCCGCCTTGTCGAGCCGCCAGCGCGCGGCGGCATTGAAGGCGATGTTGGTGGCGAGCGAGGTCTTGCCCATGCCGGGACGTCCGGCGAGGATCAGCAGGTCCGACGGATGCAGGCCGCCGATCTTGGCGTTGAGATCGGTGAGACCCGTGGTCACGCCCGAGACATGGCCGCCGCTATTCAGCGCCTTTTCGACCATCGACAGCGCGGTGCGCGTGGCGACGTTGAACTGCACCGCGCCGCTGGTATCGCCCTCGCCCTGCGCGACATTGTAGAGCGCCGCTTCGGCGAGCTCGATCTGGCCCATAGGGTCGACCGCCTCGCTGGTGTCCATCGCCTTCTCGACCAGCGAGCGGCCAACCTGGATCAGCTCGCGCAGCAGCGCGAGATTGTAGATCTGCTCGGCAAAGTCGCGCGCGCCGATCAGCCCGCCGGCATCGCCGGTCAGCCGCGCGAGATAGCGCATGCCGCCCAGTTCGCCCAGGCCCGGATCATTCTCGAAGAACGGCTTGAGCGTCACCGGGGTGACGGTCACGTTCTTGTCGATCAGCTTCATGATCTGCGCGTAGAGCCGCTGGTGAACGCTTTCGAAGAAATGCTCCGCCTTGAGCCGCGCGCCGACCTCTTCCGCAATGCGGTTGTCGATCAGCAGCGCGCCCAGGAACGCGGCCTCGGCCTCGATATTGCGCGGCAGCCGCGCTTCGGCGGATTCGCGCGCACTCGGCGCGGCAATCTGGGGCGGCAGCGCCGGCGGCGGTGCGGCTTGGAGCAGGATATCTTCGGGCATCCGGCCATAATCGCCGCAGCCGCCCCGGCGCGCAAGCCGCCTGTACCAATAATCGTGTGGACAAGGCCGGGGAGAGCGGAACCGACGGGCTTTTTCCGCTTGCCCCGATGCACGGCATAGGGAAAGACGGGAGGATCATGTCCAATCCGCGCATCATCCATGTCGAGCTCGACGAGCAGACGATTCTGTGGCGCAACGCGGATATCGAGCAGGAACGGCGCATCGCCATTTTCGACCTGATCGAGGACAATTATTTCAAGCCGCTGAAAGCCTATCCTGACGGCTATGCCGGCCCCTTCCGTCTGCATCTGGCGGTGTTCGAAGGCCGGCTGGCGATCACCATCTCGCGCGAGGACGGCAGCCATCTGGAAACGCTGGTGCTGGCGCTGGGCCGCTTCCGCCGCCCGATCCGCGAATATTTTGCGATCTGCGACAGCTATTACCAGGCGATCCGCAAGGCGACGGCGCAGGAGATCGAGACAATCGACATGGCACGGCGCGGGGTCCACAATGATGCCGCCGAGCTGCTGGTCGAGCGGCTGCAAGACAAGATCGAGATCGATTTTCCCACCGCGCGCCGCCTGTTCACGCTGATCTGCGTGCTGCACATCAAGGGCTGAGCCAAAGCGACATGCGCCCTTCGACCCTAAAACGCTGGACCATCGGCCTTGTCCTGCTCGCGCTGCTGCTGGCGGTGCTCGGCGGGCTGGTCTGGGGCGGCATCACCGGATGGACCCCTTCGCGCAAGGATTACCCTGTGCAGGGCCTGTATGTCAGCGCCGCCGATGGCGACTTGGCCTGGCCGACACTGGCGACCATGGGTGCGGATTTTGCCTATGTCCGCGCGAGCGCGGGCGGATCGTTGCGTGACCCGCGCTTTGCCGCGAACATCAAGGGCGCGCGCGCGGCGGGCATGCGCTACGGCGCGGTGCATGAGTTCAGCCTGTGCGCCAGCGAGGAATCGCAGGCGCAGCAGTTCATCACCACCGTTCCGCGCGATCCCGACATGCTTTCCCCCGTTGTCAGCCTGGAGCTGAGCGAGGCCTGCAAGAACAGGCCTGATCGCGCCATGCTGCTTGGCGAACTCAACACCCTGCTCAACCAGATCGAGAACCATGCGGGCAAGCCGGCGCTGCTGCGCATCGGCCGCGATTTCGAGGATGCGTATCAGGTCAGCGAAGGGCTGGCGCGCACCGTCTGGCTGATCGGCGATTTCGTGCCACCCGACTATGCCGCCAAGCGCTGGGTGATGTGGCAATCGAGCAGTTTCTACCGGATCAACGGTGCGCCGGACGGCGTGCGCTGGAATGTGGTGCGACCATGAATGACAATATAGGCAGAACCGAATTGCTGGAGGCAGCGCGGGCAGCGGCGCTGACGGCCTATGCCCCCTATTCGGGCTTTCATGTCGGCGCGGCCTTCCGCTTTGCCGATGGCACGATCGTGACCGGCAGCAATTTCGAGAATGCAAGCTATGGCCTCGCCATCTGCGCCGAGACCAGCGCCGCGATCGCCGCGAACCTGCAGGGCCGCCGCACCGGGCTGATCGAGGTCGCGATCATGGGCGGGCCACTTGGGCCCGATGGCCAGCTTGCGCCGGGTCCGCATCCGGTGACGCCCTGCGGCCGCTGCCGCCAGGTGATGAACGAACTGGCGCAACTGGGCGGGACTGATCCGATCGTCTATTCGGGCCACGCGACGGGCGCAATCGAGCACCGGCTGTCGGTGCTCTTGCCAGCCGCGTTCGGCCCGGCCAATTTGGAATGATGCCGCCATCCCATCACCCCCGCGCACGCGGGGGTCCCGCTTTGCAGCGCTAGCGGGATTCCCGCTTTCGCGGGAATGACGAAGTTAGAAGGAACGAGAATGTCCATCCTTTCCGACAAATGGATCCGCACCCAGGCGCAGGAACACGGCATGATCGAGCCGTTCGTGGAAGCCCAGCGGCGCGATGGCTGCATCTCCTACGGCCTGTCCTCCTATGGCTATGACGCGCGGGTGGCGGACGAGTTCAAGATCTTCACCAACGTCAATTCCTCGGTGGTCGACCCCAAGGAATTCGACCCAGCGAGCTTTGTCGATCGCAAGACCGATGTCTGCATCATCCCGCCCAACAGCTTCGCGCTGGCACGCACGGTCGAATATTTCCGCGTGCCGCGCGATGTGCTGGTGATCTGCCTCGGCAAATCGACCTATGCGCGCTGTGGCATCATCGTGAATGTTACCCCGCTGGAGCCCGGCTGGGAGGGGCATGTCACACTCGAATTCAGCAACACCACGCCGCTGCCCGCCAAGATCTACGCCAACGAGGGTGCGTGCCAGTTCCTGTTCCTCAAGGGCAACGAGCCGTGCGAGACCAGCTATGCCGATCGTGCGGGCAAATATATGGGCCAGCGCGGCGTGACATTGCCCCGGCTTTGACCCACAAGCACGCACTATAACATCACAGCAGGAGAGAGCCTCATGTCCGCACGCGATTCGCGCGAGTTCGACGTCATCGTCTATGGTGCCAGCGGCTTTACCGGGCGACTGGTCGCCGAATATCTGCAGAACACCTATGGCCAGGGCGGCGATGCGCCCAAATGGGCGGTCGCGGCGCGCTCCGCCGACAAGATGGCAGCGGTGCTTGCAGAGATGGGCCTGCCCGCCGACACCCCGATCGTCGTTGCCAATGCCGACGAGCCAGAGACCATCGACGCGATGGCCAAGCGGACGAAGGTCGTGCTGACCACGGTCGGTCCGTACCAGCTCTATGGCGAGCCGCTGGTCGCCGCCTGCGCCGCCAATGGCACCGATTACGTCGACCTGTGCGGCGAACCCGCCTGGATGCGCCAGATGATCGACAAGTATGACGCCGCGGCAAAGGAAAGCGGCGCGCGAATCGTGTTCTCCACCGGCTTCGATTCGATCCCGTTCGATCTCGGCGTGCTGATGCTGCAGAAGGAATGCGTGGCCCGCTTCGGCAAGCCCGCCCCGCGCGTCAAGGGCCGGGTCCGCGCGATGCAGGGCACCTTTTCGGGCGGCACCGCCGCCTCGCTCAAGGCAACCATGGCCGCGGTCGGGCGCAATCCCGAACTGCTCGGCTATCTCACCAATCCGTTCAGCCTGGCGGGCGGCTTCGAAGGCCCGGCCCAGCCCAAGGGCAACAAGCCCGAGCATGACGACAAGCTCGGCAGCTGGGCCGCGCCGTTCATCATGGCGCCGATCAACACCAAGAATGTCCATCGCACCAATGCGCTGCTCGGCCACCCCTATGGGCAGGATTTCGTCTATGACGAGATGATGCTGACCGGCCCCGGCGAGAAGGGCGAGGCGATCGCCAAGCATATTGCCAGCACCGACATGATGGGCGGCGAAGGCGGCCCCAAGCCCGGCGAAGGCCCGAGCAAGGAGGAGCGCGAGAACGGCTTCTACGACGTGCTGTTCGTCGCCGAGATGCCCGATGGCCAGGTGCAGCTCTATGGCGTCAAGGGCGACAAGGACCCGGGATACGGCTCCACCAGCAAGATGATCGCCGAAAGCGCACTCGGGCTGATCGAGGACGTGCCCGAAGGCCCGGGCGGCATCACCACCCCCGGCGCGGTGCTGGGTGAGCATCTGGTCAAGCGGTTGGTCGCCCGAGCCGGATTGAGCTTCGCGGCGGAGTGATCCAGATTCCCCCTCCCCGTCGGGAGGGGGAATGTTGCGCCATTGCGACACAGCGCAGGAATTGCTGCACTTGCGAACACAGGCCCATTGCACTTTGGGCAGATTGGCGCATATAGCAGCCGCACGGGGCGACGCACGATCACGACAAGAGAAGAAGCGGAAGCATCATGCTGAAGGCCTTGCTGCGCAGAAAGCCCAAACCGGCAGCGCCCATCGATACCGCCACCCTGCCCGACGGCCAGCGCGTCTATGCGATCGGCGACATCCATGGCCGGCGCGATCTGCTCGACCAGCTGCACGACAAGATCGTCATGGACGACCGCATGCGCGGCCCTGCAGACACGCATATCGTGTTTCTGGGTGACCTGATGGATCGCGGCCCGGACAGCGCCGGGGTGATCGATCGCGCTATCGAACTGTCCGAAACGCTGGGCGACAATGTCCATTTCCTGATGGGCAATCACGAGGAAGTGTATCTCGCCGCCGCCGATGGCGACGAGAAGCTGGTGCGCTTCTTCTGCAAGATCGGCGGGCGCGAGACGATCCTGAGCTATGACATCAGTCCACAGGAATATAATTCGCTGAGCATGGAGGAGCTGACCGAGCGGCTCACCACGCTGCTGCCGCAAAGGCACCTCGAATTCGTGCGCGGCTTCAAGGACCGGATCGTGATGGGCGACTATGCCTTTGTCCATGCCGGCATCCGTCCGGGCAAGTCGATCGAGGAACAGCGCCCCAAGGACCTGCGCTGGATCCGCGAGGATTTCATTCTCGACGAAACACCGCATGACAAGCTGATCGTGCATGGTCACACCATCACCGACGATGTCGAGGAATGCTCCAACCGCATTGGCATCGATACCGGCGCCTATATGAGCGGTATGCTGACCGCCTTGTGCCTGGAAGGCCGGGAGCGTTGGTATCTCAAAACGGGCGGCTGACACGCAGCCAAAGCCTTGCGTTGGCAAGGGATTTGCGTCAGCTTGAGCGCATGCTCAAAATCGCAACGCTGGTCGCCGCCCTTTCCCTTTCCGTCAGCCCGGCGCTCGCCGCGCCCGAGGCCGACGCCGCGCGGTTGCGCGCCGATGTCGAGAAGCTGGTGAGCTTCGGCACGCGCCACACATTATCCTCGCCCGACCATCCCACGCGCGGCATCGGTGCGGCAAGACGCTGGGCGGCGACGGAATTCGCGAAGATAGGCAAGGCGTGCGGCGGCTGCATCACGGTCGAGCAGATCGACCGGCGCTTCACCGGCCCGCGCGCACCCAATGGCGTCAATGTGGTCAACGTGCTCGGCGTGCAGGCCGGCACGGGCAATCCCGATGACGTGATCATCATCTCCGCCCATATCGACAGCCGCGTGTCGGACGTTGCCGATTTCACCAGCGACGCACCCGGCGCGAACGACGACGGATCGGGCGTCGCGCTGGTGCTCGAGGCCGCACGCACCTTGAGCAAGGAAAGGTTCGCGCCGACGATCATCTATGCGGTGCTCTCGGGCGAGGAACAGGGGCTGTGGGGCGGACGGCTGATCGCCGAAACGGCACGCGCGCGCGGCTGGCAGGTGCGCGCGCTGCTCAACAATGACATTGTCGGCAACACCGAGGGCCAGGACGGCCGCCGCGTGACCGACCGGGTACGCGTGTTCAGCGAGGGCATCCGCGCTTCGGAATCGCTGGCCGAGGCGATGGCGCGGCGCGGCAGCGGTGCGGAGGACGACGGTCCCTCGCGCGCCGTCATGCGTGCCGCGCAGCGCGTCGGCAAGGCGCGCAGCGACCTGGGACTCGAGGTGTTCGGCGTGCGCCGCCCCGACCGCTTCAGCCGCGGCGGCGACCATCTGCCCGCGCTCGAACTTGGCTATCCCGCGATCCGCTTCACCGTGGGGGTCGAAAATTATGACCACCAGCATCAGGACCTTCGCGAGGAAAACGGCCGCAAGTTCGGCGATACGATCGACGAGATGGATTTCCCCTATCTCGCCCGCGTGACGGCGCTCAACATCGCGGTCATCCGCGAGCTTGCCAGCGCGCCCCCTGCCCCTGCCAGCGCGGTGCTGGGCGGCGCGCTGAGCAGCGACACCCAGGTCAGCTGGCCCGAGGTTCCGGGCGCAGCGCGCTACAAGGTCTATTGGCGCAGGGCCGATGCGCGCGACTGGGAACAGTCGCAGGAGACCACCGATACCAAGCTGACGCTGCCCGGCGTGATCGTTGACGATCATTTTGCCGGCGTGGCGGCGATTGCCGAAAATGGCGCCGAAAGCGCGGTTACCTTCGCGGGGCTACCCCCCCGCCAATAAGAATGTTATGTCCAAGACACAGCTTTCTGGTTAGGGACGAGCCATGAACGACTGTTCTTCCTGCATCGTGCGGAACCGCGCGATCTGTTCAAGCCTGACACCGGATGAGTTGCTGATTCTGGGCAAGATGGGGCGTCGCCAGAAGGTCAAGGCGGGGCACACCCTGCTCTGGGAGGGCGACGAAGCGCCTGTCGTCGCCAATGTGCTCGAGGGCGTGCTCAAGCTGGTCGTGGCCGCGTCGGACGGGCGCGAACAGATTGTCGGGATCGTGTTCCCGTCCGATTTCATCGGCCGCCCGTTCGGCAAGGAAAGCCCGTACAGCGTCACCGCGATGACCGATGCCGAGGTGTGCATCTTCAACCGCAACGCGTTCGACGATTTCGCCAGCGAACATCCCGACCTGCAGCAGAAGCTGCTGCGCCGCACGCTCGATGAGCTCGACCGCGCGCGCCACTGGATGATGCTGCTGGGTCGCAAGTCGGCGACCGAGAAGGTCGCCTCGTTCCTGCTCGAAATGTCCGATCGCCTGTCCGGCCAGGGCTGCAACGCCGACGGATCCTTGAACGGCTTCGAGCTGCCATTCGGGCGTCAGCAGATTGCCGACATTCTGGGCCTCACCATCGAGACCACCAGCCGCCAGCTCACCCGGATGAAGAGCGACGGGCTGCTCGCCCTGCCATCGCGACGCGAGATCGTGATCCGAAACCGCGCCGCGATGGAAGAGATGGCGGGCTGATTCACCCGCCCCCCCGCTTCAGAAGCGGAAGCCGATTCCGGCGCTGATCACCCAGGGATCGAGCTCGTGCCGGGTGCGCAGCACCTCGACGCCATTGGCGCGCCAGCTGGCCAGCGGCCGCAGGAAATAGCGCTTCACGTCCGCCGAGACGAACAGCCCCTTGTCGTTGACCGGGATGTCGATGCCGGCCTGCAGCGCCGCACCGACGGTATCGTTGATCTTCTGGCTGGTGGCGCCGAGCGCGCGTGTCGTCGCGCCGGGCTTTTCGTTGATGAAGATGAAATAGCTGGGGCCCGCGCCGATATAGGGGCGGATGCCGCCCGGCTTGCCGAAATGATATTTCAGCGTGACCGTGGCGGGAACGATCTTGGCGTTCGAGACCAGCCCGGCCCCGGCGAGCGCGCCGCGCCCGTCGACATCATGTTCGGTTACCCCGGCGATGGTTTCGACCGACAGCGAATCGGCGAGGAAATATTCGATCGCGACCGTGGGTACGAAATTGTCGTTCGCCTTGGTCTGGGTTCCGGCGGGCAGGCCGATGCGGTCGACCTTGACGTCCTTGATCTTGCCGTCGGGCGCAACCAGCGTGCCCAGAACCTTGAAATGCACTTCGCCCGCCTGTGCCATCGCCTGGCCGGGAAGGGCCAACGCAGCTGCCGTAAGAGCCAGCGGGATAATCTTGGTGTTCATGTTGATCACTCCTCCTTGAGTGATCGCATCCCTGCCCCGCGCCTCGGTTCGTCGCATTGATGCGGCGCAAAAATTTCTTTGACCCGGATCAATGTCTTGCCCCGCAACTCGGGGCAAACCCCAGCGGAGGAAGCGCGGATTCTGCTGTGAAGCCGCGTGCACGGGGACAAGCGTTATGGATGGTTTGGTTTTGAAGGCCGGGGGCTGGCTGGGCCTCGCCCTGCTGGCACTGGCAATGGCGGTAATGGCCGTCGACACGCCCTATGCGGTGCACATGACGATCATGATGATCGCCGCCCTGCTCGCCTTGTGGTTCACCATGAGCCGCGCCGATTATGGCGCGATCGCGCGCGGGATCCTGAAATCTCCCGCCGACCAGGGGCAATATGATGACGACCCCATCCGCTGGGGTGTCATCGCGACCCTGTTCTGGGGCACGGCGGGGCTCGCCGCCGGACTGTTCATCGCGCTGCAGCTTGCCTATCCCGCGCTCAACTTCAATCTGGAGTTCACGACCTTCGGGCGCTTGCGGCCACTGCACACCTCGGCGGTGATCTTCGCGTTCGGCGGCAATGCGCTGATCGCGACCAGCTTCTACGTCGTGCAGCGCACCTGCCGCGCGCGCCTGGCCTTCCCTGCCCTCGCCCGCTTCGTCTTCTGGGGATACCAGCTGTTCATCGTGCTCGCCGCCACGGGCTACCTCATGGGCGTGACCGAGGCGAAGGAATATGCCGAGCCCGAATGGTATGTCGATCTGTGGCTGACCATCGTCTGGCTCGCCTATCTGGCGGTGTTCGTCGGCACGATCGTCCGTCGGCGCGAACCGCATATCTATGTCGCCAACTGGTTCTACCTGAGCTTCATCATCACCATCGCGATGCTGCACGTGGTGAACAACCTGTCGCTGCCTGCCACCATCTTCGGATCGAAGAGCTATGCCGCCTTTGCAGGCGTGCAGGATGCGCTGACCCAGTGGTGGTACGGCCATAACGCCGTCGGCTTCTTCCTGACCGCCGGCTTCCTGGCGATGATGTATTACTTCGTGCCCAAGCAGGCCGAGCGTCCGGTCTACAGCTATCGGCTGTCGATCATCCACTTCTGGTCGCTGATCTTCCTCTATATCTGGGCGGGTCCGCACCACCTCCACTATACCGCGCTGCCCGACTGGGCGCAGACCCTGGGCATGGTCTTCTCGATCATGCTGTGGATGCCGAGCTGGGGCGGCATGATCAACGGCCTGATGACGCTCAACGGCGCATGGGACAAGATCCGCACCGATCCCATCATCCGCATGATGGTCATGGCGCTCGCCTTCTACGGCATGAGCACCTTCGAAGGCCCGATGATGTCGATCAAGTCGGTCAACAGCCTGTCGCACTATACCGACTGGACCATCGGCCACGTGCATAGCGGCGCGCTCGGCTGGAACGGCATGATCACCTTTGCCTGCATGTACTATCTGGTTCCGCGGCTCTGGGGTCGCCAGCGGCTCTATTCGCTGCGGATGGTCAACTGGCACTTCTGGCTCGCGAGCGCCGGCATCGTCTTCTACGCCGCGTCGATGTGGGTCGCGGGCATCATGCAGGGCCTGATGTGGCGCGAATACGGTGCCGACGGATATCTGGTCTACAGCTTCGTCGAAACCGTCGCCGCGATGCACCCGATGTACCTGATGCGCGCCTTTGGCGGCCTGCTCTACCTCAGCGGCTTCATCATCATGATCGTCAACGTCTGGGCCACGCTGGCCGGCAAGGTCCGCGACGAGAAACCGATGACCGAAACGCCGCACAATCCCGCCGCCGACCGTCCGCTGGTCGCCGTGCCCGCCGAATAAGGAGCCGAGAAATGGCCGAACCCATTGCCGAACCGCGCTTCAGCCACAAGAAGCTGGAACGCAACATCACCCTGCTGGGTCTGGGCGCGCTCGCTGCCGTCGTCGTTGGCGGCATCGTCGAGATCGCCCCGCTCTTCTGGATCGACAACACGATCGAGAAGGTCGAGGGGATGCGCCCCTATACCCCGCTCGAGCTGTCCGGGCGCAACATCTACATGCGCGAGGGCTGCTATACCTGCCACAGCCAGATGATCCGTCCGTTCCGCGACGAGGTCGAGCGCTATGGCCATTACAGCCTGGCGGCCGAGAGCATGTACGACCACCCGTTCCAATGGGGGTCCAAGCGCACCGGGCCCGATCTCGCGCGCGTCGGCAAGCGCTATTCGGACGAGTGGCACCGCGCGCATCTCGCCGATCCGCGCAGCGTGGTGCCTGAATCGATCATGCCGCCTTATGCGTTTCTCGCCGAGCGCGATCTCGATGCGGGCGACATGAGCGACGATCTGACCGCATTGTCGCGGGTCGGCGTGCCGTACAGCAAGGCCGCGATCGCCGCCGCCAATGCCGACCTGAAGGCGCAGGCCGACCCCAATGCCGAGGGCGCCGCCGAATTGCAGGCGCGCTATCCCAAGGCGCAGGTGCGCGATTTCGACGGCGATCCTTCGCGGATCACCGAGATGGATGCGCTGATCGCGTACCTTCAGATGCTGGGCACGCTGGTCGATGTCGAAAAGGCCGCGCCGCAGGACCAGGGCGATGCGCCCGTTGCCGGAAAGGCCGGCCAGCCATGAGCTACGACGCGCTTCGCCACTTTGCCGACAGCTGGGGCCTGCTCGCCATGACCGTGCTGTTCATCGGCCTGATCGCCTGGCCTTTCCGCAAGGGCGCGCGCCAGCACCATCACGACGCCGCCAACATGATCTTCAGGGAAGACGACAATGTCTGACAAGAGCCGCATCGACGAACCCACCGGCACCGCCACCGTCGGCCATGAATGGGACGGGATCGAGGAGCTGAACACCCCGCTGCCGCGCTGGTGGCTGTGGACCTTTTACGCGACGATCGCCTGGGCGGCGGTCTATGTCGTGCTGTTCCCGGCCTGGCCGATGGTCAACAGCGCGACGCGCGGCATGCTCGAATGGTCGAGCCGGGGAGACCTCAAGGCCGAGCTGGCCGCACAGGACGCCAAGCGCGCACCGATCGCGAAGGCCATTGCCGCTACCTCCATCACCGATCTGGCCGCGAAGCCCGAACTGCTCGAAGCCGCGATCCAGGGCGGCAGTGCCGCGTTCAAGGTGCATTGCGTGCAATGTCATGGCGCGGGCGGTGCAGGCGTGGTCGGTGCCTATCCCAGCCTCACCGATGACGACTGGCTCTGGGGCGGCGACCTCGCCGCGATTGAGACCACGCTGACGCACGGCATCCGCAACCCCGATCATGACGAAACGCGGCTCAACATGATGCCCGCCTTCGGCAAGGACGGCATTCTCGATGCCGCCGCGATCAACGATCTGGTGAGCCATGTCCGCGTCATCAGCCGCCAGGAAAAGCCCAGCGCCTCCTCGGCGCGCGGTGCGGCCTTGTTCGAGGCCAATTGCGTCGCCTGTCATGGTCCCGCGGGCCAGGGCATCCGCGAACTGGGCGGCCCCAAGCTGACCGATGCGGTCTGGCTCTATGGCGGCAGCCGCGAGGCGATCGCGAAGACGATCTATGCCCCGCGCAACGGCGTGATGCCGCGCTGGAACGACAAGCTCGACGCGGTGACCATCAAGATGCTCAGCGCCTATGTCCATTCTTTGGGCGGCGGAGAGGACGCTCCCGCTCCTGTCCTCACCGCTCAGCCCAAAGGGGAGGCCGATAATGGCTAACCCCGACGCCCTTGCGAACGTCGAAGGCCCGCTCTACGCCGCGCGCAAGGGCGTCTACCCCAAGAAGGTGGACGGCCATTTCCGACGCCTGAAATGGCTGATCATGGCCGTGACCCTGGCGATCTATTACGGCACGCCCTGGATTCGCTGGGATCGCGGGCCCTATGCCCCTGACCAGGCGGTGCTCGTCGACCTGGCCAATCGCCGCTTCTACATGTTCCAGATCGAGATCTGGCCGCACGAATTCTATTATGTCGCGGGCCTGCTGATCATGGCGGGCATCGGGCTGTTCCTGGTGACCAGCGCGGTAGGCCGGGCCTGGTGCGGCTATGCCTGCCCGCAGACGGTCTGGACCGACCTGTTCCAGCATGTCGACCGGCTGATCGATGGCGACCGCAATGCGCAGATCCGCCTCGCCAACGGCCCGTGGACCGCGGAGAAGCTGGCCAAGCGCGCGCTCAAATACGGGCTCTATCTCGCCATCGCCTTTTGGACCGGCGGCGCGTGGATCATGTATTTCGCCGATGCGCCCACGCTCACGCGTGAATTCTGGACCGGCGAGGCGGCTTATGTCGCCTATGCCACGGTCGGCGTGCTCACCGCGACGACCTTCGTGCTCGGCGGTTTCATGCGCGAACAGGTGTGCATCTACATGTGTCCCTGGCCGCGCATCCAGACCGCGATGATGGACGAAAAGTCGCTGCTGGTGACCTACAAGGACTGGCGCGGCGAACCGCGCGGCAGCCTCAAGACCGCGCTCGCGCATCCCGGCAGCGTCGGTGATTGCGTCGATTGCAACCAGTGCGTCGCGGTCTGCCCCACCGGCATCGACATCCGCACCGGGCCGCAGATCGGCTGCATCACCTGCGCGCTGTGCATCGACGCGTGCGACAAGGTGATGGCGCAAGTCGGTCGTCCGCGCGGGCTGATCGACTATTGCGCGCTCGACGATGTCGCGGTGGAGCGCGCGGGCGGCACCGCGCAGCCCGTGCTCAAGACGCTGCTACGCCCGCGGCTGATGGTCTATCTCGGCATCTGGTGCGCCATCGGCCTCGCCATGCTGTTCACGCTCGGCCAGCGCACGCGGCTGGACCTGGCCGTGCAGCACGAGCGCAGCCCGCTCTATGTCCAGCTGTCTGACGGCATGATCCGCAACAACTACACGCTCAAGCTGCGCAACATGGAAGCCCGCCCGCGCAAGGTGGCGATCACGGTGAGTGGCCTTCCCGGCGCACAGCTCTGGACTGAGACCGGATCGCGCGAAAAGGCAAGCCAGCGGGTCGAGATGACCATCTCACCCGACAGCGTCACCCGCGTCCGCCTGTTCGTCGCCGCGCCCGCCAAGGGGCCGGCGCGCCAGGACTTCACCATCGCGACCCAGGGCCGGGACGGCGACCCGCGCGGCGATAGCGACACCATCCAGTTCGACCGTCCGGAGGTTCAGTAATGGCTACCCGCCCCGCCCCCCGCCCCTTTACCGGCTGGCACATGACCGCGATCCTTGTCGGCTTTTTCGTTATCGTGATGGCGGTGAACTTCGCCATGGCCAGGTTCGCGCTATCGAGCTTCGGCGGCACGGTGGTCGACAACAGCTATGTCGCCAGCCAGCATTATAACGAGCTGCTCGCCAAGGCCGAGGCGCAGGACCGGCTCGGCTGGCAGCCCTCGGTCTGGCTCGACCGTACCCGCCATGTCCGCGTGACTCTGGCACGGCAGGACGCGAAGCTGCCGATCGAAAGCGCCAAGGCGATGATCCACCACCCGCTCGGCCGCCTCCCTTCCCAGGCGCTGGTTATGGTCGGCGACGGCCAGGGCGGGATGATCTCGACCAGGATGCTGCCCCAGGGCCGCTGGCGGGTCGAGCTCTCCGTGGCCCATGGCGGCGACGAGGCACGCTATCGGAGGGACCTCAAGTGAACGTGATGACCCGTTTGGCGCCCGAAACGGCCTTGATCGAACGCGACTTTGCCGTGCCCGATATCCGCTGCGCCGGCTGCATCTCCAAACTCGAACAGGGGCTGGTGCGCGATGCCCGGATCCGAAGCGCGCGCGTCAACTTCACCGAGAAGCGCGTGCACCTGGCGCATACCGCCGATGCCGAAATGCCCGACCTGCTCGGTGCGTTCACCTCATTGGGGTTCGAGGCGCACCCGATCGGCGAGGGGCCGAAGGACGTCGATGGCGAAGCGGCGACGAGCAAGGAGCTGGTGCGCGCGGTCGCGGTCAGCGGCTTTGCGATGATGAACATCATGCTGCTATCGGTCTCGGTCTGGTCGGGCGCGACCGGGGTGACGCGCGACCTGTTCCACTGGCTTTCGGCGCTGATTGCGCTGCCGACCATCGCCTATGCCGGGCGGCCCTTCTTCCGCTCGGCCTGGCGCGCGCTCCGCCACGGGCACACGAATATGGACGTGCCGATCAGCATCGGCGTGACGCTCGCCACCGCGCTCAGCCTGTACGAGACCGCAACCCACGGCGCCCATGCCTATTTCGACAGCGCGGTGATGCTGCTGTTCTTCCTGCTGTGCGGGCGCTGGCTCGACAGCGTGATGCGCGACCGCGCGCGCGGCGGCGTTACTGCGCTGCTGCGCAACATGGGCACCGGCGCGATGGTATTCGGGCCCGATGGCAGCACCCACTGGACCGATGCGACCGCGCTGCAGCCCGGCATGGTGATGCTGGTGGCAGCCGGCGAGCGCCTTGCGGCCGATGGCGTGATCGTTCAGGGCAGCACGCGGATCGACCTGTCGCTGCTCACCGGCGAGAGCGCGCCGCAGGAGGCGGCGCTCGATGATGTGGTGCATGCCGGGACGCTCAATATCGATGCGCCGGTGCGCGTGCGCGTCACCGCCGCCGGAACCGATACCGCCATCGCCGATATTGCCCGGCTGATGGGTGAAGCCTCGCAGGGCAAGTCGCGCTATGTCCGCATCGCCGACCGCGCCGCGCGGCTCTATGCCCCGGCGGTGCACGGGCTGGCGCTCACCGCCTTTGCCGGATGGATGGTCGCGGGTGCAGGTTGGCACGAGGCGCTGCTGATCGCGGTGGCGGTGTTGATCATCACCTGCCCCTGCGCGCTCGGCCTCGCCGTGCCCGCAGCGCAGATCGTCGCGGCGGGCGCGCTGATGAAGCGCGGCGTGCTGATCAAGGACGGCTCGGCGCTCGAGCGCATGGCCGAGATCGACCGCGCGCTGATCGACAAGACCGGAACGCTCACGCTCGGCCGGCCGGTCGCGAGCAATCTGGCTGAGATCGCGGCGGAGCATCGCCCGGTACTGCTGGCGCTGGCGCAGATGAGCCGCCATCCGCTCAGCGCTGCGCTTACCCGCGACCTGACCGCGCAGGGCGTACACGCCGCGCAGATCGACGAAGTCCAGGAAACGCCCGGTTTCGGCGTCGCCGCGCTGTGGCAGGGCCAGCCGGTCACACTGGGCAGGCCGCAAGGTCCGGAAGCGGGCAGCGAACTGGCGAGCGAGCTGAGCATCGATGGGCGTCCCGTCGCGCTGGTGCGCTTTGCCGATGCGCTGCGCCCCGATACCGTGGAAGCCATCACGGCGCTGAGGGCCGAAGGGGTCGATGCGATGATCCTATCGGGCGATCGCACCGAAGCCGTCGCTCCGGTCGCGCGCACGCTGGGTCTTACCGCGATGACTGGGCTCAGCCCGCAGGACAAGCTGGCCGCCATCGCGCGGAGCAGCGGCGCGGGTCACAAGGTGCTGATGATCGGCGACGGGTTGAACGATGGCCCCGCGCTCGCCGCCGGCCACGCCTCGATGGCCCCCGGATCGGCCAGTGATGTCGGCAAGAACGCTTCGGACTGTATCTTCATGGGCGATCGGCTGATGCCCGTGGTCGACACCATCCGCATGGCCCGCCGCACCCAGGCCATCGTTCGCCAGAATTTCGCGCTGGCGATCGGATACAATGTCATCGCGGTGCCGCTGGCCTTTGCCGGACTGGTCACGCCGCTGGTCGCCGCGATCGCCATGTCGGGATCGTCGCTGATCGTGGTGGGCAACGCGCTGCGTCTCAAGGGAGCCCTGAAATGAACGGCCTGCTGTTGCTGATCCCCATTGCCCTCTGCCTCGGGCTGCTGGGCCTTGGGGCGTTCTTCTGGTCGGTCCAGGGCGGTCAGTATGAAGACATGGATGGCGCAGCGCTGCGCATCCTGGTCGAGGATGATGCCGACCGCTCTCGGGTGCAGCCATGAACGCGCTGCGCCGGCCCGGCGGAATGGCCTCGCTCTGTGCACTCCTGGTGGCGCTTGCGCTGGTCAACGCCCCGCTTGCCCGCGCGCAGGGGCGGGTGCTGGTGATGGAGAATTGCAATGGCGGAACGACGACGATCGTCATTCCCGAACGCAACGACGGCCTGCCGAAAAAGCAAGGCGATTGCGCGAAAGCCTGTCACGCCATGACCGACCGGCGCACCAAGGGGCTTGCAGGCAAATCCGATTCGCACTGCTGAGGCGCGTGCAGCGATGCAAGGGCGGTGACTGTCAGCCACCGCCCTGATCCGCTGTCTTGTCAGGCAAGCGTGCCGCTGCGCGCGCCCGTGGAATTGTAGCCGCCCGCGCCGAACAGGATATCGCGCACGTGCATCGGCGAGACGCCTGCGGAATCGGCATCGACCGATACGAAGATGCCGCCCTGGGTCATGCGCTCTTCATAGAAGCGTGCCTCGTCCTCGTCGACGCCATGGCTGGTGAGCACGCCGATCAATCCGCCAGCGGCAGCGCCCACGACAGTCCCGGTAACCGCTGCGCCGCCGATGGCGGCCTCGGCTATCGCACCGGCCGCAACGAATGGCCCGACGCCGGGAATGGCCAGCGCGGCAATGCCGAACAGCGCACCCAGCCCTGCGCCTGCAGCGGCGGTTCCCAAAACATCGCGCGTCGTGTCTTCACCGGCCCCATCGGTCGTGGTGGCCTTGCCATTGTCCGATCTGGCGACGATCGAGATCGCGCTATCCGGCACGCCTGCGGTGCGGAGCTGTTCGACCGCCTGTCCGGCCTGGCGCTCGTTGTCGAAAATGGCGGATACAAAACTGTTATGCATGGGGTTTCTCCTGTGTCACCCGGCCCGACAGGAAGCATACGAGGCGACGCACAGGTCCGTTCCCCGCCTGGCACGGGTCGCGAGCGCACGAGAACTGGCTGGGCTGTCGCGCGAATTACATCCGATTCGGAGGAAATTTGCGCCAATCAGCGTTTTCTGCGGGTTTGCGGCCATGTCCCGGCAATTTTACAACTCCATTTCGGAACGTGCGCCGTTAACCCAAATCTGAAGATGTTAACCATTTCGATTTGTCGTTTGCGTCAACCGGCAGGCCAACCCCTGCTGGCCGCGACCAGCCAACAAAAACATTGATAAACATTGATTATTGGCCTGCTGAAGCAAGCACGTCCCGCATCTGCAATGGTTGGCCGCGCCGTTACCGCGATCCGTTTGTGTCAATCTTTCTTTACGCCACACCCCCCTGAAACAGGGGGTGATCGGTCCAGATCTGCTGCGGAACAGGGCCGTCGTTAACCATTGCTTGAGCAGTCCGGTCGTACGGGAGGCCACCCCCAAAACAGGGGGATCGAAGCTTATTGCAACCGGTGTTCGCAATCGTTTGTGCGTGCGCCGGGTCGCCAATGATAGGAGCGCGGACGATGGATCTGAAAAAGGCAACGCTTATCGGGTCCGGAGTCATCTTCTCCACCGTTGCTGTCGCGGCGCTCTATGTCGGTACGACGCTAGGCACGATCAGTGTCGGCGGCCCCGTCGTTGCCGCAAACCAGCAGGCATCGGATCTGGTCGCCGATATCCTGCCGCCGCCCGTCTATATCCTGGAATCCTACCTGGAAGCGTGCCTGGCGATGGTCGAGCCGCGCGCGATGCGGCGCCATGCCGATCGACTGGCAAAACTGCAGGGCGAATATGAGACCCGCCAGGCGCATTGGACCGCCTCGACCCTGCCCGATCCGCTCAAGGCGCAGCTGAACAGGGTGGATGCGCCAGCGCAACAGTTCTTTGCAGAGGTCGAAAGCCGCTTTCTCCCGAGCCTGAAGCGCAGCGACATGGCGGCGGCATCGGCCAGCATCGATGCCTTGGGCCGCGCCTATGCCGCGCATCGCCGCGAAATCGACGAGTTGGTCGAGCAGACGTCCGCCTATCAGGCTGAAACGCGCGAAGCTGGCGCGGCTCAGGCCAGCTTTGCGTATTGGAGCATGGCGCTGGCGGGGCTCATCCTTGCACTGGTGCTCGCAGCCGCCAATGGGCTGCTGTCGCGCTATGCAATCACTCCGCTCAAATCGGTCGCCGATGCCATGCGGCGGATGGCGGGCGGCGATCTCGACGCGCGGGCCGAGGTCGACAAGCCGGTCGACGAGATCGCCGACATGATCGCCGCGATCGAGGTCTTCCGCGAAGCCTCGCGGTCGCGGCTCGCCGCCGAGCAGAAACAGGCGTTCATCGTCCGCGAGCTGACCGGCGGGCTGGACGCGCTCGCTGCCAAGCAGCTGACCCGTCGAATCGACGCGCGTTTCCCCGAAGAGTATGAAGCACTGCGCACCAGCTTCAACCAGACCATGGCAGAGCTGGCCGAGGTCCTGAGCCATAGCGTCGCATCGGCCGGCCATGTGCTGAACGGCGCGGCGGAGATCCGCTCCGCCTCGAACGATCTCGCCCATCGCACCGAGCAGCAGGCCGCCAATCTGGAGGAAAGTGCTGCCGCGATGCGCGAAGTCACCGAGATGGTGCACCAGACCGCGCGCAACGCGACCGATGTCGGCCGCGACATTTCCGAAGCGCATGCGAGCGCTGCCGATGGCGGCAAGGTGGTCGCGCGCGCGGTGGCGGCGATGGACAGCATCCAGAAATCGGCGAGCCAGATCACCAGCATCATCGACGTGATCGACGGCATCGCCTTCCAGACCAACCTGCTCGCGCTTAACGCCGGGGTCGAGGCGGCGCGCGCGGGCGAGGCAGGCAAGGGCTTTGCCGTGGTCGCCAACGAGGTGCGCGCGCTCGCACAGCGCTCCGCCGACGCAGCGCATGACATCAAGGACCTGATCACCACGTCGCACCAGTCGGTGGCCGAAGGCGTGGCGCTGGTCGACGAGACCGGCGCGGTCCTGCTGCAGATCGGCGAGCGCGTGGCGACGATCAACGGACGCATTGCCGATATCGCAGACTCCGCACAGATGCAGGCGGTGCGGTTGCAGCAGGTCAATCTCGCGGTCGGCGACATGGACAAGATGACACAGCAGAATGCCGCCATGGTCGAACAATCGAACGCTGCCGCACGCAGCCTGGCCGATGAAGCGAGCGAACTGGCGACGCTGGTCGAAGCCTTTGAAACCGGTCGGTCACACGCCGCAACAGCAAATACGAAAAGGCGCGCAGCTCATCGCCTGCCGGTGCCTTCGGGCAATCTTGCCCTCAAGTCCGATGACGGCGCCTGGGCGAATTTTTGAACCGGCCAGAGACAGGCAGGAGGTCATGACTCGATCCATGATCAGTTCTATTCATTGTTACTCAAGCATAATTCGGCATTAACCTTAAATTCAGCGCTTTGCGCGACGCTTCTGCTCATTCGCTATTCCAGACGGCCTTGTGGGAAGGCCGACACCCATCTCACGGTTCTCGATTGAAGCGGGGACCGGGCGATCTGGCTGGCGCGAAAGGGCAGGACAGATGCAGATCGGCAAGGCCACGCTGGCAGGCACCGGCGTCATTTTCGCAACTCTGGCAGCGACCGCGCTATTCGTCGGCGCAGCGATGGCCACGATCAGCGTCGGCGGCCCGATCTCGAACGACAACCAGCAGGCGTCCGATCTGGTCGCCGATATCCTGCCGCCTCCGGTCTATATCCTCGAATCCTATCTCGAAGCGCGGCTCGCGATGGCCGAGCCACAGCGGCTCGATCATCATGCGGCACGGCTGAAAAAGCTGCATGGCGAGTTCGACGCGCGTCAGAAGCACTGGGCCGCCTCCACCCTGCCCGATGACCTTAAGGCGCAAGTTCACAAGGTCGATGCGCCTGCCCGCCGCTTCTATACCGAGCTCGAACAGCGTTTCCTGCCCAGCCTCAAACGCGGCGACGAGGTCGCTGCCCGGCAGAGCGTCGCGCGGCTTGCCGCTGCCTATGCCGATCACCGGCGCGAGATCGACCGGCTGGTCGAGCAGACCGCCGTCTATCAGGCCGCGACCCGGCAGACCGGCGACAGCTATGTCACCATGGCCTTTGTCGCGATGGCGGTGGCGGGGCTTGTCCTGCTGCTGGTGTTGACCGCCGCCAATCTGCTGCTGCGCCGCCATCTGGTCGATCCATTGAAGGCCGTTTCCGCGGTCATGTGGCGCATGGCCGAGGGCGATCTCAAGGCCGAGGCCAGGCTCGACAAGCCGGTAGACGAGATAGCCGACATGATGCGCGCGATCGAAGTCTTCCGCAAATCGTCACAGGCCTGCCTTGCCGCCGACGTCCAGGCCGGCGTGGTGCGCGAGCTCACCATGGGGCTCGAGGCGCTGGCCAGCCGCAACCTTGCCTATCGCATCACCGCCAGCTTCCCGCCCGAGTTCGAACCGCTGCGAATCAGCTTCAACAGCGCGACCGAGACGTTGTGCGCGGTGGTCACCCGCACCGCCGCTTCGGCCGGCAATGTGCTCAATGGCTCCGCCGAAATCCGCTCGGCCTCGGGCGATCTTGCCCAGCGCACCGAGCAGCAGGCGGCGAATATCGAGGAAAGTGCCGCGGCAATGCGCGAGGTCACCGGCATGGTGCAGCAGACCGCCAGGAATGCACGCGAGGTCGGCGAGCAGGTCTCCGACGCGCATGGCAGCGCAACCGAGGGCGGCATCGTCGTCACCCGAGCGGTCGAAGCCATGGGACAAATCCAGAAGTCGTCGAGCGAGATCACCAGCATAATCGACGTGATTGACGGTATCGCCTTCCAGACCAACCTGCTCGCGCTCAATGCCGGTGTCGAAGCCGCGCGTGCGGGCGAATCGGGCAAGGGCTTTGCGGTCGTCGCCAACGAGGTCCGGGCGCTTGCGCAGCGCTCGGCCGATGCCGCCAGCGATATCAAGGCATTGATCGGCGCATCGCACGCATCGGTGGCCGAAGGCGTGGCGCTGGTTGACGAAACCGGCACCGTGCTGACCCGCATCGGCGAGCGGGTCGCCGCGATCAACGACCGCATCGCCGAGATCGCCGATTCCGCCCAGGCCCAGGCACTGCGCCTGCAGCAGGTCAACCAGGCGGTGAGCGACATGGACAAGATGACGCAGCAGAATGCCGCGATGGTCGAACAGTCCAACGCCGCCGCACGCAGCCTTGCCGACGAGGCCAACGACCTCGCACGTCTGGTCGAAGGCTTCGACACCGGCCACCGCACCAGACAGCCAGCCCCGCGCGCCGCGCCGCCCAAGCATCGCCCCGCCCCGGTGGCCGGCAATCTGGCGCTCAAGCCCGATCCTGACGACGAGAACTGGTCGAGCTTCTGATCGAATTCGGCGCGGTGCGAAGGTCTTTCAGGGAACTTTGACCTCCATCAATGTTGCCTGGCCTGAAGCGGCATAATCTGCGGGCATGTGGACATATCACCCCGATCTGCTCAGCCGCCCTGTGCCGCGCTATACGAGCTATCCCACCGCTGCCGATTTCGGCGAGGATGTGGGGGCTCAGCATTATATGCGCGCGCTCGATGCGGTGGAATCGGGGGCCCCTCTCTCGCTCTATGTCCACATACCCTATTGCGAGCAGATCTGCTGGTATTGCGGCTGCAACACCGGCGCTGCCAACCGCAAGCACCGGCTGACCGATTATCTCACCGCGCTGCGTGCCGAGATCGCGATGGTGGCCAAAAGGCTGGGCGGGCGCGGACGCGTCCAGCATATCGCCTTTGGCGGCGGCAGCCCCAATGCGATCGCGCCGGTCGAGTTCGTCCGGCTGCTCGACCGGATCATGACGGTGTTCGACTGCTCGCGCCCCGAGGTGTCGATCGAGATCGACCCGCGCAATTTCACCTCCGAATGGGCGCTGGTTCTCGCCTCGTCGCGGGTCAGCCGGGTGAGCATGGGGGTGCAGACCTTCGCGCCGCACATCCAGGCGGCGATCGGCCGCATCCAGCCGCTCGACCATATCGAGACCGCGATGACATCGCTTCGCATGCGCGGCATCGACGCGATCAATTTCGACCTGATGTACGGCCTGCCCGGCCAGCATCTCGACGATCTCGACGCGACGCTGCAGCAGACGATCCGGCTTGCGCCCAGCCGCATCGCGCTGTTCGGCTATGCGCATCTGCCCGACATGATCCCGCGGCAGAAGCGGATCGATGCGCGCGACCTGCCCGACGATCGCGAGCGGTTCGAGCAGGCGGCCTATGGCTATCTGACCCTGACCCAGGCCGGCTATGTGCCGGTCGGATTCGACCACTTCGCGCTGCCCGGCGATCCGCTAGCCGCCGCGGCACGCGAAGGCCGGGTAAACCGCAATTTCCAGGGCTTCACCCATGACGGCGCGTCGACGCTGCTCGGCTTTGGTGCCAGCGCGATCAGCATCTTTCCTGACCTGATCGTGCAGAACGAGAAGAATGCGGGCCCCTATCGCAAGCTGGTGGGCGAAGGCCGGCTGACGCCGACGCGCGGTGTCGCGCTCAATGCCGACGACATCCGCCGCAGCGATATCATCAACGCGCTGCTCTGCCGGGGCCGCGCGAGCCTGAACGACGAGTTCCTCCCTACTGCCCGCGCCGTCCTGACCGAGTTCGAACGGCGCGGGCTCCTTTTCTGGGAGGATCACGACCTCGTGCTGGCCCAGGGTTCGGAACCTTATGCGCGGGTGATCGCTGCGCAGTTCGACGGTTTTCGCGGGCAAATTCATCCGCATGGCGGAGCCCAGCGCTTGCATTCCGCCGCGCCAGCCTGTTGAGCTTGGCCCCTTGAGACAGCGCATCCGCGAATCAGCGGGGAACGGCGGCAAAGGGGGTCTGGCCATGACGGAATCGCAAGCGGCATCGAACTATGCGGGCGTGTTCGGCAACCGCATCGGCTTCGGCCACCGCCCCGCCCTGCTGCTGATCGATTTCGTCCAAGCCTATTTCGATCCGGAATGTCCGCTCTATGCCGGCGTCGAGGATGCGCTGGCGAGCGCGATCCGGGTGCGCGATGCTGCCCGTGCGGCGGGCATCCCGATCATCTACACCAACGTCGTCTATCACCCCAGCATGGTCGATGGCGGCCGCTTCAAGCAGAAGACGCCGCTGCTCGCGGTGTTCAAGGCAGGATCACCGATGGGCGCATGGCCGCAGGGGCTGGAGCCGAACGCCGACGAGCTGGTGATCTCCAAGCAATATCCGAGCGCGTTTTTCGGCACGTCGCTCGCCGCGACGCTGACCGCGATGGGCGTCGATACGGTGCTGCTCACCGGGCTTTCGACCAGCGGCTGCGTGCGCGCGACCTGTGTCGACACGTCGAGCCACGGCTTCATCCCGATCGTCATCGCCGATGCCTGTGGCGACCGGCACCAGGCGCCGCACGAGGCGAACCTGTTCGACATGGACGCCAAATATGCCGATGTCGTGCGCGAGGGCGAGGCGCTCGACTATCTGGCAGGGCTGAAGGGCTGAGCGAGGTTACCCCTGCCTGTCCCTTTTCCGTCACCCCCGCGAAGGCGGGGGTCCCGCATGTACGCAAGGTACAGAAAGAAGCGGGATTCCCGCTTTCGTGGGAATGACGGAGCAACAGGGCTGGATCAGATCGCGCCGGCCGCCTTCAGATTGTCGATCGTCTGCTGGTCCATGCCGAGCAATGTCCCATAGATCTCGTCATTATGCTCGCCGATGCTCTGCGGGGCGAGGCTGCGGATGGAGCTCGGCGTGTCGGACAGCTTGGGAAAGCTGTTCTGCATGGCGAACTTGCCCCAGCGCGGGCTGTCGACCTCGACCAGCGCCTCGCGCGCCTTGAAATGCTCGTCCGCCAGCATGTCCGCCGCACCGTAGATCCTGCCTGCGGGCACGCTGTACTCGATCATCAGTGCCTCGACCTCGGCGACGGTCAGCGTCTTCGTCCAGGCCTCGATCAGGTCATCGAGCTCCTTCTGGTTCTGCCCACGCGCGACATGGCTGACATAGCGCGGATCGGTCGCAAGCTCGGGCCGCCCCATCGCCTGGCACAGCCGCGCGAACACCGCGTCCTGATTGGCACCGATCAGATATTCACCGTCGCTGCACTGATAAACGTTGCTGGGCGCGATGCCTTCGAGGATCGATCCGGTGCGTTTGCGGACATGGCCGCTGACCATATATTCGGGCACCAGGCTTTCCATCACCTGCAGCACCGCCTCGTACAGCGCGCTGTCGACGACCTGGCCCTTGCCGGTGCGTTCGCGCGCATGCAGCGCAGCGAGCGCCCCCATGCAGCCATAGGTCGCCGCCAGGCTGTCGCCGATCGACACGCCCATGCGGCTGGGGGGACGGTCGGGATCGCCGACGATCGCGCGCCATCCGCCCATCGCCTCGCCAATGCCGCCAAAGCCCGCACGGCTCGAATAGGGCCCGGTCTGACCATAGCCGGAGACGCGCACGATGATCAGGCGCGGGTTGATGGCGTGCAGCGCATCGGGCCCTAGCCCCCATTTCTCGATTGTGCCGGGCTTGAAATTCTCGATCAGGATGTCGGCATGCGCGGCAAGCTTGCGCACGACCTCCTGACCTTCGGCGATACGCAGATTGGCGCTCACCGACTTCTTGTTGCGCGAGACGACCTCCCACCACAATTTGTGCTCGCCATGGCCCCAGTTGCGCATGGGGTCGCCGCCGCCTTTTCCGTCGACGGCCGGGGGTTCGACCTTGATCACTTCCGCGCCCATGTCGCCGAGAAGCTGGCCGCAGAACGGGCCTGCAATCAACTGTCCCAGTTCGACGACACGAATGCCGGCCAATGCCCCCCGGTTGTCCTGGCTCATCTCATCCGTCCCTTATTCTGCAGCAATGGCGTAATTGGCCCAGCGCGGCTGGATCGGCGCGGGCAGCCCGGTTTCGGCCTCGCAATTCGCGCGCAAGGTCTCGATGCCAGGCCCGTAATCGAACAGCGGCAGGTCGCCGCGACCGGCTCGGATCTCCGCCCGCAGAGCCTCGGTCGCGGCCAGATCGACCACGCCCTCGCCATCGGCGACGACGCCATAGGCCTTGGCCCCTGCAGGCGTGACCAGCCCCTGGCGGATTTCCTTGCCCACCAGCTCTGGATCGCGCTCGAGCGGGTCGCCCCAACCGCCGCCGCCCCAGGTGATGAAATGGAGGACATCGCCCGCTTCGATGGCGACGTCCTCCACCTTGTTGCCGACGATGGTTTGCGACCCGTCGGGCTTTTCGAGGATCTTGCGCGCGCGGGCGCCCGGCTTGCCGCCATTGACGCCCCAGGGCGGCACGAACCAGCGGTCGTCATGAATGGCGATGACGCCCGGCTCGAGGAAACGATAGGTCATGACGATGCCGTTGCCGCCGCGATGCAGCCCCGCGCCGCCCGAGTCCGCCACGGTCTCGTAGCGTTCGATGACCAGCGGGAAATAGCGCTCCAGAAACTCGTTGGGCACGTTGGTAAAGCCCGGCCAGAGCGAATGACCGTCGGGGCCATCGCCCATCGGCCTGCCCGGAATGCCGCCAAAGCCGATCTGGAACAGCTGGAACCAGTCGCCCTTCTTGTCTGTCCCCGCATAGAACAGGTGCGGGCTCGACGAGAACCCGGCGGCGTTGAGGAATTCGGGCGTCTTCTGGCCGAGCAATCCGCCCAGGATGTCGAAGATCCGGCCCAGCGCATGGGTGCGCCCCGAAAGCGCGGCGGGATAACGCGGCTTCAGCAGCGATCCTTCCGGAATGCGCACCTCGATCAGGTCGTAGAACCCGTCGTTGAACAGGATCTGCGGGTCGAAGACCATGATCATGTAGATGCCGAAGAACATCTTGAACATGTTCTCGTTGAGCAGGAAGTTGATCGACGCCTGGCTCTGCGGATCGGTGCCGTCGAAATCGAGAATGACGGTATCGCCCTCGCGCCACATCGTACACTTGAGCTTGTACGGGCCATAGCCCATGCCGTCGTCGCAGATATAATCCTCGAAGCTCACCGGCTCCTCGCTGATCGCCTGGGCGAGCAAGGTCTTCATCGCGCGGTGGTTGCGTGCGAGCAGTTCCTGCGTCGCCGAGACATAGGTATCGACGCCGAAGCGCTCGCTCATCTCGATCACGCGGCGCGCGGCGACACGGCACGAGGCGATCAGCGCGTTCAGGTCCGCTGCGCACCAGGCGGGCGTGCGGCTCTGGTGCAGCACCAGCTTGACCAGATCCTCGTTGTACACGCCCTTCTTCCAGATCTTGACCGGCGGGATGCGCACGCCTTCCTGGAAGATGTTGGTCGCATCAATCGGCATCGATCCGGGCACCTTGCCGCCGATATCGCTCTGATGGCCGAACATCGCGGTATAGGCGAGCAGACGGCCGTCCTTGAACACCGGCAGCAGCACCAGCCAGTCGTTGCAATGGCTGATCGCGCCACCGACCGAATAGGGATCTGACAGGAAGATCATGTCGCCGTCCTCGAGCGTGCCGTCATAGCCTTCAAGAAAGCCGCCGATGAAACTGCCGAACTGGCCGACAATCATCCGGCCTTCATGGTCGGCGATCAGCGGAAAGGCATCGCCCTGTTCGCGGATGCCGGGCGACATGGCGGTGCGCACGAGCGTCGCGTCCATCTCGATGCGCGCATTGCGCAGGGCGTTTTCGATGATGTCGAGCGTGACCGGATCGATCGCCTTTTTCTCGAACGGGGTGGTGTCGCTCTGGATGATGGTTGCGGGCATGGTTTTCAGTTCCCCGTCTTCAGCGTGATCAGGATGTTGCCGACACTGTCCACGGTGCCGGTGCAGTCCGCCTCGATCAGCGTGGTGGAATCCATTTCGATGACGATGGCCGGGCCCGGGATCACGTCCCCGGCGAGCAGCTTCGACCGGTCGTAGATGATCGCGGGCACCATCGCCCCGTCCATCCACAGCTCGTGATCGCGCAGCTTCGCCGCCGATGGATCGCCATTGCCCTCAGCCAGCTTGGCGGCGGGAAGGTCGAGCGCCTTGCCCATCGCCACCGCACGCAGGTTCACGATCTCGTGCTCCGAGTCCATGTTGAAGGTGAACAACCGGTGATGCTCCTCGTCGAAACGTCCGGTCAGCCATTCGATGCCATGGGTGTGCAGGTCGTCGCGGGTGACCGACATCGGCACTTCGAACGCCTGGCCGGCATAACGGACATCGACCTCGAAGGTGATCGTGACATCGTCCTTCGCCACGCCCTCGGCGACCAGCTCGTCGCCGATCTGCGCCGCCATCTCGTCGAGAATGCCGCCCAGTTCCTCGAGCGTCGTCTGCGAAGCGAGGCGCGAGAAGCTGCGCGCGGTTTCGGTGCGCATCCGCGTCGTCGCATCGCCGAGCGCGCACAGCACGCCGGGCGAGACCGGCGAGATCGCGGGCCAGCTGCCCATCAGACGGGCGACCGCGTTGACGTGCAGTGGCCCTGCCCCGCCAAAGCCCATCAGCGCAAAGTCGCGCGGGTCATAGCCCTGCTGCACCGAGATCATGCGCAGCGCGCCGAACATGTTCTCGTTAACGATGTCGATGATGCCGCGCGCGGCGGCATAGAGGTCGATCCCCAGCGCATCGGCGATGGTCTGCACCGCCTTTTTCGCGCCTTCGCGGTCGAGCTTGAACGTGCCGCCGAGCAGCGCTTCGGGCAGATAGCCCAGCACGACATTGGCATCGGTCACCGTGGGCAGTTCGCCACCCTTGCCATAGGCCACCGGCCCCGGCACCGCGCCCGCCGATTGCGGGCCGACACGCAGCGCGCCGGTCAGTTCGGGCACATAGGCGATCGATCCGCCGCCCGCGCCCACGGTCTTGACGTCGAGCGCCGAGGCACGGACCGACAGATGCCCGACCTCGGTGGTGCGCACGCGGCGCGCCTCCAGATTCTCGATCAGCGCGACATCGGTCGAGGTGCCGCCGACATCGAGCGTCAGGATGTTCTTGATCCCGGCATTCTTGCCGACCCAGATCGCGCCGGTCACGCCGCCTGCAGGCCCCGACATCAGCAGCGAGACGGGATGCTCCTCGGACTTTTCGGAGGACATGAGGCCGCCGTCCGAGCGGAGCAGCGCGAGCTTGCCCGCCATGCCCGCATCACGCAGTCGGCTGCGCAGATTGCGGACATAGCGGCCCACGACCGGGCGCACCGCGGCGTTGGCGACGGTGGTGAGCGTGCGCTCATATTCCTGCATTTCGGGCAGCACGACATGGCTCAGCGAGATCGGCACATCGGGCAGGATTTCGGCTGCGAGCTCGGCCACGCGCTTTTCGTGCGCGCCGTTGAGATAGGCGTTCATCAGGCTGACGGTCAGCGCCTCGATGCCCTGGCCCTTCAGCTTTTCGAGTGCGGCGCGGATATCGGCATCATCGGTCGAGCGGATTTCCGAGCCCTGCGCCGACATGCGCCCCTTGATCTCGACCGTGTCCTCCAATGCTGCGAGCGGGGTCGGCTTGGGCCAGACGATCCAGCCGGCGAGACCACCGGGCACGAAGCTGCGCGCGATCTGCATCACCTGGCGATAGCCCTCGGTAACGATCAGGCCGACGCGCGCGCCCTTGCCCTCCAGCACCGCATTGGTCGCGACCGTGGTGCCGTGCAGGAAGATCTCGACATCCGCCGGCGTGATCCCGGCATTGGCGCAGATCGCCTGCACTCCGGTCAGGATGCCTTCGGAACTGTCATGCGGGGTCGAAGGGGTCTTGTGCCGCCAGAAGGCGCCCGATTGTTCGTCGAACAGCAGCAGATCGGTAAATGTGCCGCCGACATCGACACCCAGCCTGTAACTCATTCATTCACCCCTTCGCTTGCCGGCCCTGTCGCCGACACGATTGATGTGTTGGCCTTCCCGTCAGGCTGCCGCGCGGGCAACCAGAGAGGGCAGCTCCCGACCGAGAATCCCGGCCATCCAGCGATTGGCGGCAATGGCCGCATCCAGATTCATGCCATGATCCAGCCCCGACCGCTCGGCGAGATAGATCAGCTCTTCGGTCGCAATATTGCCGGTCGCCTTGGGCGCGAACGGGCAGCCGCCAAGCCCACCCAGGCTGGCGTCGAGCACGGAAACGCCCGCCTGGATCGCCGCCCAGGCATTGGCGATGCCGGTGCCGCGCGTGTTGTGAAAATGCGCGCGCAGCGGAATATCGGCGGGCACGAATTCGCGCAGACGTCCGTACAGGTCCGTCACCTGCGCGGGCACCCCGACGCCGATCGTGTCGGCGAGCGCAATCTCGGAAGGCCCTGCCTCGAGCACGGCCCTGGCGATATCGACGATCCGCTGCGCCGGCACATCGCCCTCGAACGGGCAGCCAAACGCGGCGGAGATGGTCACCTGCGCGATCAGGCCGTTCTCCTTGGCAAAGCGGATCATCTCGCTCGCTTCGGCAATGCCCTCGGCGACGGTCTGGCCCTGGTTCTTCTGCCCGAACGTGTCGGTGGCGACGATGACGCAGCCGATCTCGTCGACCCCGCGCCTGCCGCCCTCCTTCGTCGCCAGCGCGCGCAGTACGCCGCGCTTGTTGAGCGTGAGGCCGATATAGGAGACGTCCTTGCGGTCGGGCAGCCCGGCGATCACGGCTTCGGCATCGGCCATTTGCGGCACGCGCTGCGGGTGGACCAAGCTCGCCACCTCGAGCCGCCGCGCGCCGGCGTCGATCATCCGCCCGATCATCTCCAGCTTGTCGGCGGTGGAGACGATGTCCGGTTCGTTCTGCAGGCCGTCACGCGGGCCGACTTCGACAATCTGGATGCTGCTCATGGCGATGTTTGTATACATTTGTGGGGAGCCCGTCCAGCCGCTCGGGAAAATGCCTCAGTCATTGGCCTTGCGCTGCTCCTTGTGGCGCTTGGCGGTGCTGCTGAAGACATGGAAGGCGCGGCGGATATGGCTGGTCATTACCGCGCGGGCCCAGTGCGAATCGCGTGCGCTGAACGCTGCGATCAGTTCGCGATGCTCGCGCGCCGATTGCAGCAGCTCTTCAGTCTTGTACTGCGCGGCCGTGCGGCGGACCACGGGCTGCTCGACCAGCATCGGCAGCATGGCGGACAGGCGCGGCGAACGGGCGGCCTCCAGAATGATCTCGTGAAAGCGCCGGTTCTGCGCAAGGAAAGCGGTGACATCGGGCGGACTGCACCGCACCGCCGCGTCGAGAAGATCCGAAATCCGGCCAAGTTCCTCGATCTGACGGGCCGAGATATTGCGCGCGGCGCGGCTGGCGGCATGACCCTCGAGCATGCCGCGCAGCACGAACATCTCGTCGATATCGTCGGCCGACCAGTCGGCGACGAACAGCCGCTTCGAATCGCTGCGCACGATCAGCAGCTCGTTCTCGAGCCGCCGCACCGCCTCGCGCACCGGAGTGCGCGACACGCCCGATATGCGCGCGAGCTGTTCCTCGGTCAGCTGCTGGCCCGGTTCTGCGCGGCCCGAAAGCACGAACTGACGGATCTTGTCATAAGCGATATCCGATGCCCGAGGCGATGCTGCCTTTTCCATTGCCTGCCATCCCGTCCCGGGGTCACGCACCGCTCCGGCGTCCCATGCCCGGTGCGTGCCCAATTGCGCCGATCTTGCGCCAATCCAATTTCGTTCTTGACGATAGACATTTGTATACAATACCGTCAAGTCATGGATCGCGGTCGGACCAACCGATGCAGTCGATCCCGAAAGGTGGGGTAGCGTATGGCAGATGAGCGCCGCATCAAGGTGATAGTACCCATTCCCATGGACGAGGCCGGTGTCGCCGCCCGTGCAGCACAACTGCCTTCCGATTTCGTCCGCCCCGGATTCGCGCCCGAATTCGTCGCCGTCCCCTGGGGCGCTGCGCTGGGTGACAGCTATCACGACATGCTGCTGATGGACTGGACGGTGTTCCAGACCGGCATCACCGCCGAAGACGAAGGCTATGCCGGAGTGCTGATCGACACGGTCAGCGATTCGGGACTGCGCGCGCTGCGCTCGCGCCTGTCGATCCCGGTGATCGGCCCGGGCGAGGCAGCCTTTGCCGCAGCGATGATGCTAGGCAAGAAATTCACGGTGCTCACCATGTGGCCCGAATGGTTCCCGCTCTATCAGAAGACTCTGACCGAATACGGCTTCTGGGACCGTGTCGCCTCGCTGCGGTCGATCGACACCCGGCCCGATGTCACCGAACTGCTCGCGGGCAAGGAAGAGGTGATCTTCGACAAGCTCAAGGCCGAAGCGACGCGCGCGATGGAGGAGGACGGTGCGGACGTGATCGTGCTCGGGTCGACCACCATGCACCAGTCGGCGGCCTTCCTCGCGGCGAACCTGCCGATCCCGGTGATCAACCCCGGCCAGGTCGCATGGAAATTCCTCGAAGGGCTGATCGAGTGCGGCCTCACCCACAGCAAGAAGGCATTTCCCACCCCGGAAGTGCCCAAGGATGCAGATATCAGAAAGGGTTGGTTCTGATGACAGACTGGTCACCTGGCGGCGCAGGACAGGCCCCGCTGCCCTATCCGTTCTATGTCGACATCGTCACCAAGCGCTATTTCGATGGCGTCGACAACAAGAACATGGACGAGGTGCTCAACTGCTTCGCGCCCGATGCGCGGCTGACCGAGGTCACATCGAACACCGTGCATGACGGACGCGAAGCGATCCGTGCGATGTTCGTCAAGCTGTTCGCCGATTTCGAGCAGATCTGGCACGGCAATTTCGTGCATGTCGCCGATCCGCAATCGAACGCGGTCTGCTCGCAGTTCACCGTGCTGATCACCCCGAATGGCGGCGAGCAGCTGCGCTACGAGAACTGCAACCGCTTCTACCTCAAGGACCGGCTGTTCCAGGAGGTGTTCGTGTACATGAGCGGCGACAACCTGCTCAAAGAGGGGGATCTCTGATGCAATATGCCCCGACACTGCGCCGCGACGAACTGATCGCGTTCGCGACGCAGAGCTATTTCGCCAGCGTCGACCGCAAGGACATGGCTGCGACGCTCGCCTGCTTCCATGACGAGGCGCTGTTCACCGTCCAGACCAGCTTCACCACCCATGCCGGCAAGGCTGCGATCGAGCGGATGTTCACCGATTTCTTCGGTGCCTGGGACAAGATCGTCCACCGCGATTTCACCTGCACGGTCGATGAAACCAATGGCCGGATCGCGGCAAGCTTCATTGCCGAACTGACCGCCGCCGATGGCAGCGTCACGACCTTGCACAACACCAATTTCTGGCGCCTGCGCGACGGAAAGTTCCAGGAAGTCTACGTCTATATGAGCGGGGCCAATGTGCTGGTCTGAAGACCGGCCGAAACAACACCCGCCAAGCAAAATATAGGGTTCGGGGGAACCCACATAAATCAGGGAGTTCACAGCATGCGCTTACCCAGTCTGTTTGCCGCAGCATCGGCCACCGTCCTCGCCAGCGCGCTGGCGACACCCGCTTTCGCCCAGGATTCGGCCCAGGCGGAACCGGCGGACGATGTGATCATCGTTACCGCTCGCCGCCAGAACGAAAGCCTGGCCGAGGTTCCGGCATCGGTGACCGTGCTCACCGCCGATGCGATCCAGAAGACCGGGGTCGAGACCGCCGACCAGTTCGTGCAGCTGACGCCCGGCGTCACCATCGTCACCGGCACGGCCGAGGCGGGTGACACGCAGATCAACATCCGCGGTATCAACGGCGCGCGCGACGCGGAAAGCTCGGTCGCGCTGGTCGTCGACGGCATCCTCAAGACCAATACCGCGCAGCTCAACCAGAACCAGGGCACCATTCGTCAGATCGAAATCCTGAAAGGACCGCAGGGCGCACTCTATGGCCGCAACGCGGCGGCGGGCGCGATCGTCATCCAGACGATGAAGCCGAGCGACCGGCTCGAGGCCGGTATCGAGCTCAGCGCCGCCGAACAGCAGACCTATAGAGGCAATGCGTTCATCTCGGTCCCGCTGGGCGAGAATGCCGGTTTCGTCCTGTCGGGCAGCTATCTCAAGACCGATGGCTTCTACCGCAACATCTTCCTCAACAATTCCAAGACCATCGACGATCAGGAAGTCTGGTCGGTCGACGGCCGCTTCGTCGCCCAGCTCGGCGACCGGACCGAGATCGACGCCAAGGCACGCTATTCGGACCTGACCGGCGCGTCGATCGCGTTCAACGCGGCCTTCCACCTGCCCAATTTCGCGGCGGCAAACCCGGCCTTTTTCGAGGATGTGAACCGCCACCCGTTCAACTTCTACAGCAATATCCGCCCGACCAACGACCAGACATCGTTCGATGCCTCGATCAAGCTCGAGCATGAATTCGACTTTGCCAAGCTGACCCTGTGGGGCCTGTACAGCGATGTCGACCAGTCGCTGACCGCCGACGGCACCTCGGCCGACTTCGCCCGCTTCACCTTCCCCGGCGCGACGCCCGCATCGGTGGCAGCATCGAACGCCTGCTTCCGCAGCACCGCGCAGCTCACCGGCTTCCCGGTCAACCAGCCCGGTTTCATCGGCGCAACGCCGGTGCCGTTCATCTTCGCGCCCGCGACCGGATCGACCTTCGGCCCGTACAGCCCGACGACCTGCGACGGCACGCAGTACCAGATCCGCCAACAGGAAGATTTCAGCGGCGAAATCCGCCTGTCCTCGAACGGCGACGGTCCGTTCAACTGGCAGCTCGGTGCCTATTATCTCAATATCAGCCGCGATGTCGGCGTGAGCCTGGGCGCGGACCTCGGTCAGGGCATCATCCGCCGGCTCTACAACGCGCCGGGCACGACCAACCCCACGACCCAGCTCTATTTCGACAGCTTCAGCACCGATGTGTATGCTGCCTTCGGTTCGGCGGAATATAACTGGAACGACCGGATCAACCTGGGCCTCGCGCTGCGCTACGATATCGAGGATCGCAGCGTCTCCAACAATGTGCCTCTGGTGCTCGATCCGTTTACCGGAGGACCGATCAACCCCGGCCAGACCGCGGGCGCCATCCCCGACAAGTCGGAGAGCTACAAGCAGCTTCAGCCCAAGCTGACCTTCCGCTGGTCGGTGGCTGACAATTTCAACGTCTATGCCAACTGGGGAATCGGCTTCAAGGCCGGCGGCTTCAACAACTCGGGCTCGGCCGCGATCGTCCGCCAGTCGTTCAACCAGTTCATCGGATCGCAGGTCACGATCAACGACGATTACCGCAAGGAACGCTCGAGCGCGTTCGAGGGCGGCTTCAAGGGATCGGCGTTCGACGGCAAGCTGACCTTCGACCTCGCGGGCTATTATACCGATGTCAGGGACATGCAGTTCTTCGAATTCTTCGTCGGCGGCTTCGGCCTGCTGCGCGTGGTGTCGAACATCGACAAGGTCGAGCTGTATGGCGCGGAACTGAACCTCAATGCCGAGGTGACGCCGGGCTGGACGATCTTCGGCGCGTTCAACGTCACCGAAAGCGAGATCAAGCAGAACCGTTCGCGTCCGCAGACCGTGGGCAACAAGTCGCCCTCGACCGCCGACTACACGATCAACCTGGGCACCCAGATCGTTGCCCCCATTGCCAAGAGCTTCGATCTGGTCGCGCGCGCCGACTATCGCATCACCGGCCCGACCTGGTTCCACACGCTGCAGAACAACACCGTGCCGACGATCTTCAGCGGCCTGCTGCCCGGATCGGCGCTGGCGCTGCCCGCCTTTGTTGGCGACGCCAATTATGCGGTGACGCGGCGCGATGCGTTCGGCGTGCTCGACGTGCGCGCGGGACTGGAAGGCGAGCAGTGGCGCGTGACCCTGTTTGCGGACAATGTGCTCAACCGCCGTTACCTGAACGAAGTGATCACCGCGGCCGAATTCGGCGGATCGTTCATCTCGCCCGGCGGTCTGCGCCGGATCGGGGTGGAAGTCGGCTACAAGTTTTGACCGGCCCAGCCGTCACCACCTGCGCTGCGGCGCGGGTGGTGACGGTCTTTTTTTTTAAGCCTTCAACCCCTGGCGTAGATCCACGCTGCCCACAGCCATCCGCCGATCAGCAGCGTGCCGCCGATCGGCGTCACCGCCCCCAGCCAGCGCGGCGCGCCCAAAGCCATCGCATAGAGCGTCACCGCGAAGATCGCCGCGCCCGCCAGCAGGGTCCAGGCGGCACCGGGCGCGCGTCCCATGATCGCGAGCGCCGCGACCGCGTGCACCAGCTGATACATCCCGCCGGTGCGGAGCCATTCGGCCTGCTGCTCACCCGCCGCAGCATGCGCGCCGAACGCGCCTGCCGCCACTGCGAGCGCGGCAGAAACGGCCGCCAGAACCCCGATCATCATTGCCCGTTTCCTCCGCTCAAAGACCCAGCAGCGCGGCGATCCGCTCTGCCGCCGGTTGCCAGGCCAGCCCGCTCTGCGCGAGCCAGGCGTCGTCGTAATAGCTGGTATGATAGCGATCGCCGCCATCGCACAGCAGAGTGACTACGCTGCCGCTGGTGCCCGATGCCGCCATTTCCTCGATCAGCGCCGCGCAGGCGACCAGGTTGGTGCCGGTCGATCCACCGACCCGCCGCCCCAGCCGGTCGGACAGCGCTCGCATCGCGCCGATGCTGTCGCCATCGTCGACCGCGATCATCCGGTCGATCACCCCGGGGATGAAGCTCGGCTCCACCCGGGGCCGCCCGATGCCCTCGATCCGGCTCGCGCAGCCTTCGGGGAGTGAGGTCGCGTTTCGGTCGGCATAATGCCGGTGGAACACCGAATGGACCGGATCGGCAACGCACAGCCGCGTGGCATAGCGCTGATAGCGCAGATAGCGCCCGATCGTTGCCGATGTGCCGCCGGTGCCCGCGCCGCAGACGATCCATTCGGGCTCGGGATATTCCTCCTCGGCCATCTGCGCGAAGATGCTCTCGGCGATATTGTTGTTACCGCGCCAGTCGGTCGCGCGCTCGGCATAGGTGAACTGGTCGAGATAATGGCCGCCGGTTTCCGCCGCGAGCCGGTGCGCGACATCATAGACAGTGCGCGGATCGTCGACCTTGTGAATCTCGCCGCCCTGGAAGCGGATGGCGTCGAGCTTGGCGGGCGCGGTGGTCGCGGGCACCACCGCGATGAAGCGCAGTCCCAGCATTCGAGCGAAATAGGCCTCGCTGACCGCCGTCGATCCCGACGAGGCCTCGATCACGCAGGTCTCCGGGCCGATCCACTCGTTGCACAGGGCATAGAGGAACAGCGATCGCGCCAGCCGGTGCTTGAGGCTGCCGGTCGGGTGCGAGCTTTCGTCTTTCAGGTACAGCGTGATGCCGGGAAAGCGCGGCAGGTCGAGCCGGATCAGATGCGTGTCGGCGGAGCGGTTATAGTCCGCCTCGATGCGCCGGATGGCCTCGTTCAGCCAGCCGCGCGGGCACAGCTCGCTCATCCCTCGGCGTCCACCAGACCGTGGCGCACCAGCATCGCGCGCGGATCGGGATCGCGGCCCCGGAACGCGCGGAAGCTCTCCGCCGCCGGCCGGGTCGCGCCGCGCGCCAGCACCTCGGCGCGGAACCGGTCGCCGGTCGCGCGGTCGAGCAGCCCGGCCTCGACAAAAGCCATGAAGCCGTCGGCGGCGAGCAGTTCGGCCCAGAGATAGCTGTAATAGCCCGAGGCATAGCCGCCTGCGAAGATGTGCGAAAAGGCATGCGGAAAGCGGTGCCATTCGGGCGGGCGGATCACTGCCACCTCGTCGCGCACCGCCTCGATCACCTCGACGGGATCGCTGCCCATCGTGCCCAGGTGCAGCAGCATGTCGAACAGCGCGAATTCGATCTGGCGGATCAGGAACAGCCCCGCCTGGAAATGCCGCGCGCGCAGCAGCCGATCGAACAGCTCGTCCGGCAGCGGCTCGCCGGTCTTGTAATGGCCCGACATGGCGGTGAGCACCTGCCGGTCCCAGGCGAAATCCTCCATGAGCTGGCTGGGCAGCTCGACCGCATCCCATTCGAACCCGCTGGTGCCCGCGATGCTCGGGCGGTTGACCTCGGTCAGCAGCAGGTGGAGGCAATGGCCGGTCTCGTGTAGCAGCGTGCCGACATCCGAATGGCTGAGCAGCGAGGGCGCTTCGGGCCCGGCGGGCGAGAAATTGCACACCATATAGGCGACCGGCAGCTGGACGTGATCGCCATCGTTGCGGCGCGGACGCGCCTCGCCCATCCATGCGCCGCCGCGCTTGCCGGACCGCGCGAACAGGTCGAGATACAGGCCCGCAATCGGCTGGCCGCTCTCATCGACGACATCGTAGAAGCGCGCATCGGGATGGTAGAGCGAGGCATCGCTGCGCTGTTGCAGCCGGATGCCGAACAGCCGTTCGAGCAAAGCCTGCCAGCCCTGCATCACCTTCTCGACCGGGAAATAGCCGCGAATCTCGGCCTCGTCGACCGCATAGAGCGTCTGGCGCAGCCGGTTGGAAGCAAAGCCGACGTCCCAAGGCTGAAGCTCGGCAATGCCCAGCTTGTCGGCGGCAAAGGCTTTCAGTTCATCGAGGTCGCGCTGCGCCGCCGGTTTGGCGCGGGCAGCCAGATCGCGCAGGAAGGCGAGCACCGCGCCGCCGTCCGACGCCATCTTGGTGGCGAGCGACCATTCGACCGGATTGGCAAAGCCGAGCAGCCCCGCCGCCTCGCGTCGCAGCTCGAGGATGCGCGCGATGCGCTCGGAATTGTTGAACTGCCCCGCGTGCGGACCCTGGTCCGACGCGCGCGTACCGAAAGCACGATAGACCCGCGCGCGCAGGTCGCGGTTCTCGGCAAAGGTCAGGATGGCGTTGACCGAGGGCGCCTGCAGCGTCACGCGCCAGCCGGTCTGGCCCTTGGCCTCGGCAGCGGCGGCGAACATCGCCTTGTCGGTCTCCGACACGCCCACAAGGTCGGCCTCGTCGGTGATCAGCTCTTCCCAGGCATCGGTCGCATCGAGCACAGCGCTGCCGAATTCGTTGGAAAGCGTCGCAAGTTCCACCGACACCTGCTTGAACCGCTCGCGCGCGGCCTCGTCGAGCGCCACGCCCGAGAGCCGGAAATCGCGCAACGCGTGCTCCACCGCCACCCGGTCAGCCTGGGACAGGGCGGCGAACTCGGGCGTCGCGGCGAGCGCCTCGAACACCTCATAGAGCGCGCGATTCTGCCCGACCATGATGCTGTTGGTGACGAGCCGCTGCTCGCCCTCCTGATAGGCGGTGCGCAGCTCGGGGCTGTCGGCGACCGAATGCAGGTGCGATACCGCCGCCCAGATCGCGCCCAGTTCCGCTTCTGCGCGCTCGAACGGCAGCCAGGCGTCGGCGAACGTGACAGGCTTGTCGCGCACCAGCGTCTCGATCGTGGCGGCATGGCGGGCGAGCGCGTCATCGAGCGCGGGCGCGATATGATCGGCGGTGATTTCGGCAAAGCGCGGCAGCGCGCGCGTATCGAGCAGGGGATTGGTCGTATCGGTCATCCCTGCCCTTTAGCGGAATTTGGCGCAGGGTCAGGCAAAAATGTGCGGGCGCTCAGCTCCGTCCCTGCAGATCGCGCAGCATCGCGGCCGCCTGGGCTCGCTCGGGAAACGCCCCCAGCGAGAGCGAGGCGCGCAGCGCGCCCATCGCCCGGCCCGGCTTGCCCGCAGCGGCATAGGCCTGGGCCAGGTGATAGCGCAGCCACGGGTTGCGCGGTTGCAGGGCTTGCGCCTTTTCGAGCATCTCGACCGCCAGCATCGGGCGGTCGCTGGCCTCGGTCAGTGCCATGCCGCGGACGTGCGCGACCAGCGGGCTGGAAGGCTGAACGCGATAGGCGAGCCGCGAATCATGCGCCGCACGCGCCGGATCACCCGCGCGCAGACGGGCGAGTGCCAGATCGGTGAGCAGCATCGGCTGGCTGCTGCCCAGCTGCGCGTGCAGCGCCGACAGCATCGCCACCGCCCCGCCCCATTCGCCGCGATCGATATAGGCATTGGCCAGCAGGCGCAGCCCGCCGGTATTGGCCGGGCTCATGTCGACGAAGCTTTCGAGCAGCGCGTCCGCTTGATCGCGGCGGCCGAGTTCGCGCAGCACCAACGACAGGCGGCGCACCACGGGCTCAGCGAGGCGGATACGCGCCGCGCGCTCGTAATAGGGCAGCGCCCCGCCGGCATTGCCCGAGGCATAGAGCACATCGCCCAGCAGCATCTGCGCGTCGGGCACGCCGGGATTGGCATCGGCCAGCGGGCCGGCGAATTCCTCTGCCTGCACAAAATCCCCGCGCGCCACCAGCATGCGAACATAGGGCACCACCGCGCGCGCATCGCGCGGCGCGGCGCGGGCGGCATCGGCGAGCAGCCAGGGTTCGTCGTCCTGATCGAGCCGCAGCAGCGGCGCAGGATCGGGGGTCGCGGCACGCGCAAGATATTCGAGCGCCGCATCGCGCTCGCCCATAGCCTCGAGCGAGCGTCCGACCAGGGTCAGCAGATAGGCGCTCGTCCCAGCGCGGTTGGCGACGGGCCGAAAGCGTTCGAGCAGCGCTTCATGCTCGCCCTCGGCATAGAGCGCGCGCGCGAGCAGTTCAGCCGCCCGGCGGTTGAAAGGCTGGGCATCGGCGAGCTTCTCGAACCGGTCGATCGCCTGGCGATAGTTGCCGAGCTGGAACTCGACCACCCCCTCGACCTGCATCGCCGCCGGCACGCCTTCCAGCGCGCCTCCGGTCTTCTGCATCAAGGTGCGCGCCAGATCGTAGCGCCCCGCGCGCGCCGCGAGCACGGCTTGCAGGAAATAGCCGCGCGGGTTGTTGGGCTCGAGCGCGACGATCTGCCGCGCCGCTTTCAGCATTGCGCGCATCCGGCCCATATCGCCCAGCGTCGCGGCATATTCGCCGAGCACCGCGGTATCATTGGGGTCGATCGCCAGCGCGCGCTCGAACCACGGCAAGGCGGCAGCGAGCCCGGTCTGGCTGCGCGTCAGTTCGCCGCGCAGCTGCAAGGCGCGGACATTGCTGGCGTCGAGCGCAACCGCATGGTCGGCTGCTTCCAGCCCGCCCGCCTGATCGCCCGATGCGGTGCGGAAGCGTGCGATATCGGTCCACAACAGGCTGTCGTCGGGGGTAAACTGCAAGGCCCGGTCGAACGCCGCGCGCGCCTCGTCATACTGACCGAGCGCCAGATGCGCCCGCCCCTGCGTGCGCGCGGCATAGCCCATGTCCGCCTTGGCCACCGATCCTTCACCCAGCCAGCGCAGCGCATCGCCGGCCCGGCCCTGCAGCACCATCGCCTCGGCCATCGGCGCGCGGACAAGCGCGCGATCGGCGCCGAGTTCGAGCGCGCGCTGCAGCTCGCCCTCGGCCCCATCGGCATCGAACAGCGCCAGGAACACCCGCGCCTGCGCGAGCCGCGCCTCCTTCATCTTCGGCGCGGCCTTGATCGCATTCATCAGCTCGATCCGCGCCGCGCGATTGTCACCGCGCGCACGATAGTCGGCAGCGCGCGCCATCGCCTCGCGCGCCGCGCCCATTTCTTCCGCCCGCAGGCCTGCGCCCGCGCCGCCCAGCAGCAGGGCAGCGGCGGCGAGCGCCAGCCACAGCCTGTTGCCGGGACGAGGATCAGCTCTGGATGTCATATTGCCGGAGCAGATCATACAGCGTCGGGCGGCTGATGCCGAGCAGCTTGGCCGCGCCCGAGATATTGCCCTCGGTCCGCGCCAGCGCATGGCGGATCGCCTTGCGGTCGGCCAGTTCGCGCACCGCCTTCAGGTTGAGGAACTCCGCCGTCTGCGGTTCGGCGCGCTCGAGGTCGAGATCCTCGGCGGTCACCAGCCGGCTTTCTGCCATGATCACCGCGCGCTTCACCCGGTTCTCGAGTTCGCGGACATTGCCGGGCCAGTGCCAGGCATCGAGCATCTTGAGTGCATCGGGGGCAAAACCCTTGACCGCCGGGTTCATCTCGGCGGCGAAGCGGGCGAGGAAATGCTTGGCGAGCAGCACCGCATCGCCCGGTCGTTCGGCGAGCGAGGGGATGTGCACCACAATCTCGGCAAGGCGATAGAACAGGTCCTCACGGAACCGCTCCTCGGCGATCATCTTCTCGAGATTCTGGTGGGTCGCGCAGACCACGCGGGTATCAACCGGGATCGGGCTGCGACCACCGACCCGCTCGATCACGCGCTCCTGCAGGAAGCGCAGCAGCTTGACCTGGAGCGGCAGCGGAATGTCGCCGACCTCGTCGAGGAAAAGGGTGCCGCCGGCTGCCTGCTCGATCTTGCCGATCGTGGTCTTGATCGCGCCGGTAAACGCGCCCTTCTCATGCCCGAACAACTCGGATTCGAGCAGGTTTTCGGGGATCGCGGCGCAGTTGATCGCGATGAACGCGCCGCCGCGGCGGTTGCTCTTCTCGTGCAGGCCGCGCGCGAACAGCTCCTTGCCGGTCCCGCTCGCACCGAGCAGCATGACCGAGACATTGGTGTTGGCGACACGCTCGATCGTGCGCGCGGCCTTCACCATCTGCGCATCGCCAGTGATCATGCCGCCGAGCACCGTATGGTCTTCACCCGATTTCTGGCTCAATCGCGCATTTTCGCGCTCGATCTGCTGCACGTTGAGCGCGCGGCGGACGATCAGCGCGAGATCGTCGATCTCAACCGGCTTGCGGTAGAAATCATAGGCGCCTTGCGCGATCGCATCGCGCGCGCTCTGCCGCTCGCCGTGACCCGAGGCGATGATCACCTTGGTATCGGGCTTCAGCCGAAGGATCTCCGCCAAGGTCGCAAAGCCCTCGCTGACGCCATCGGGATCGGGCGGAAGGCCGAGATCGAGCGTCACGACATCGGGCTCCTCATAGCGCAGCAGGTCGATCGCGCTCGCCCGGTCGCCCGCGCACAGCACCTCGAAATCGTCGAACGCCCATTTGAGCTGGCGCTGCAGCCCGGCATCGTCCTCCACCACCAGCAGGCGCGGCAGCCGGTTGGCGCCCTTGCCGCCACCGTTCATCGCGGGATTGGGGGAAAGGTCGGTCATCGGTCAGGCTACCTTTTCAGCAATGGGCACGGGCTGCGCCGCCGGATCATCGGAATCGATCCGGGTGGCGAGCGGAAGATGGATGGAAAAGCGGCTGCCCTCGCCCTCGCGGCTCTCGACCTCGATGCGGCCGTGCATCGCCTCGACCAGCAGCCGCGCCTCATAGGCGCCGATGCCGAAGCCGTCGGTCTTGCTCGAAATGAAGGGCTTGAACAGCTTGGACCGCACGAACTCGGCGGACATGCCCGCGCCATGGTCGACAATCTCGATCACGCCATTCAGGCCATCGCGCGCCATGCTGACATAAACCGGCGTATCCCTGGGGCTGGCATCGATCGCGTTCTGGATCAGATGGCCCAGCACCTGTTCGAGCTGTGCCGGATCGGCCATCAGCATCAGCCGCTGCGCGGCGCTGGCGATCACCGGATGGGCAGCCTGCTTGCTGGCGATCACCGTGCGCACCACGCGCTCGGCATCGATCGCGCGGACTCCCTCGCCCGCCGATCGCGCATATCCGGTCAGCCTACGGATCAGCGTGTTCATCTTGCCGACCGAATTCTGCAGCGTCGCGATCATGTCCTTGCGGAACTCGGGATTGTCAGCGTGCCGCTCGGCGTTGCGCGCGACCAGGCTCAACTGGCTGACCAGGTTCTTGATGTCGTGCATCACGAAGGCCATGCGGCGGTTGAACTCGTCGAACTGGTCCGCCTCGCGCAGCGCTTCCTGGCTGCGCGCCTCGGCGAGATAGCTGGCGAGCTGCCGCCCGACCAGGCGCAGTAGGTCGAGATCTTCCCAGTCCAGCCGCCGTTCGACGAGCGGACGCGAGAGCACGACCAGGCCTGCGAGCCGGTCGAAATGCACCAGAGGCACGATCGCCCAGGCGTTGGGCTCGTCGAGCACCCAGTCGGGGATCGCGCGCCGATCGGTGTCGCGGTCGCGGCCAGAGCGCAGCGCGTCGAGCTCGACGATCCGACCGGTCGTCTGGAAATAGCCGATCGTTGCGGCCGTGCAGGCCTGGGCGGGGACGTCGGCGGTCGGCCAGTTGAACCGCGCCTGCAGCTGCATGCGACCATTGTCGCCGGGCGCGAGCAGCAGGCCTGCGGGGCTGTCGCTGATATCGGCGGCGGCCTTGATCACGCGTTCGTGGAACGGCGCGGTGCCATCGCCCGGTCGCCCGATCGTCTCGGTGAAGCGTATCCATTCGGCGCGATAATCATAGCGGTGCTGGAAGAAATGCTTGGTCGCCTTGACCTTGAACCAGGCGCGGAACCGGTCCGAGGGCAGCAGGATCAGCGCCGCCAGCGACATGCCGAGCACCAGCAGCATCTGCGCACCCGACGCCACCGTGCCGCCGACCGCGCGCAGCAGCTGCGCGACCGCGATCATCGTGACCAGATAGCCCAGGATCGCGAACAGCGAGAGCGAGCGATAGGCGATCTTGCGCGACAGGGTGAGCTTCCATCCGCCGGGCCGGTTGGCGGCGAGCGCGAAGAACGGTACCGCAAAGATCATCAGCACCCCGCGCAGCGCCAGCATGTCGGCGCTGAGGCGGTCGTTCAGATACCCCATGGTGTAGAGGTTGAGATCGTACAACCACATCGCGGCCAGCGCGGTCAGCGGAACCCTGAGGCTCGTGCGCGTCTCGGCATCGGCGACGCTGTAAAGATTGTTCGCCAGCACCAGCGCGCCGACCACGAAGATCATCCTGAGCAGCATCGCACTGCCCTGAACCAGGCTTTCCAGCCCCTGATGCCCGGCGAGCAGGGCCAGCCCGCTTTCCACCACGGGCTGCGCGGCCAGCACCAGCGTCAGCACCAGATAGACCGCAGTCACCGTGCCCGGCTGGGCGCGTGCCGAGCGCACCATCTGGAACAGGAAGGCCAGCCAGGCGAGGTTTCGCAGCGACTCGGCCAGCCCTGCAATCGGGTGGACGGGGCCGAGCACCGCGACAGCGAACGCCCAGAGACTGGTCGAGAGCAGAGCCAGCAGCAGCGCGGCATCGCCCAGCGACGGGCGCGCATCGCGCAGCCTTGCCCAGCGCTGAACCACCCAGGCGGCCACCAGTAGGGTCAGCGCCGCCGCGCCGCTATGGGCCCAGAGGCTTATATCGGCCCAGTTGGCCATGGGATCAGCGCGCACCATCCGGCCACAGCACGACGCGCAGCGTCTGCAGGATGATCAGCAGGTCGAGAAAGGGCGTGTAGTTCTTGGCGTAATAAAGGTCATATTCCAGCTTGTGCCGGGCATCCTCGACCGAAGCGCCATAGGGATAGTTGATCTGTGCCCAACCGGTAATGCCAGGCTTCACCATGTGCCGCTCGTTGTAATAGCGCATCTTGGTTTCCAGATCGGCGACGAATTCGGGCCGCTCGGGGCGGGGTCCGACAAAGCTCATGTCGCCCTTGAGCACGCTCCAGGCCTGGGGAAGTTCGTCGATCCGCACCTTGCGGATGAAACGGCCAAGGCGCGTGACGCGCGGGTCGTTCTTTTGCGCCCATTGCGCACCATCGACCTCAGCATCGGTGCGCATCGACCGCAGCTTGACGATCTCGAACGGCTGACCGTACAACCCCACCCGCTCCTGCTTGAAAAAGGCCGGCCCCTTGCTGTCGAGCTTTACCAGCAGCGCGAAGAGCAGGATGATCGGCGCCGTCAGCACCAGCAGGATCGAACTGACGACCAGGTCGAACATGCGCTTGGCGATGGTCGAAATGCGCCGTCCCGCCGAAAATCCGTCGGAAAAGATCAGCCAGCTGGGATTGACGGTGTCGAGATCGACCCGGCCCGTCTCGCGTTCCAGAAAGGTCGAAAGATCGTTGACGTGGACGCCGGTGGTCTTGATGCGCAACAGGTCGTTGAGCGGCAGGGCGTTGCGCCGTTCCTCCAGCGCCAGCACCACCTCGGTCACGTTGAGATTCTCGACATGCTTGGCGAGATTCTTGATCGCGTCGCGGTTGATCGCCTCTTCGACCACCAGCGGGCCGTCGTTCATGGCGACGAAGCCGACAAGCACGAACCCGGCATCGGGGCGTTCGGACAGGTCCTGCACCCGCTGCGCGCGCTTGCCGGCGCCCAGCACCATCAGCCTGCGCTTGAACGCGGTGGTGCCCAGCAGTCCGCCGAGAATGATGCGGTTGCCGATCAAGAAGACGATCGACAGACCCATCGCATACAGGCTGTTCGAGCGCCACAAGGTGGTGCCCGGCAGGATGAAATAGGTGACCGACAGCAATATGACGCCCAGCGAGATCGCGACGAGCAGCCGTGCCGCAGCGAACCGCAGCGATTGCAGGGAGTCGGGCCCGTACACACCGACCGCAATCATCGCCATGTGCACGAGCAGCGCGAAGGTGGCTATCGGCAGCGGCCGCTGGCTGAGCGGTTCGACCGCCATGCCGATCTCATGCGCGCGCCAGACCCAGCCGATTTCGGCGGCAAGGCCCAGCAGCGCGAGATCGAAAAAGCCGAGCAGCAGCACCGCATGCGGCACATAATGTTTGAACAGCCTGAACATGCTGCCCGTTATAGCCGGGCAATGGTCAAGTGTCGGTTAATTTTACAGCCACATTGACGCTGAGCCCCAGAAATTCCGGCACATTGTCAAAGCTTTTTACGCCCCGGCGATGGCCCGACGGTGCTTATTCGCCGATCTTCTGCGCGGCATCCTGAGCGGCGTCGCCGACCTTCTGCGCCGCGGCGCCGACCTCATTGGCGGCGCCCGCGACGGCGTCGGTGCGGACCTCGCCCTGCTGCAGGAACTGCCAGGCAAAGAAGCCGCCAACGACCAGGATCAGCAGCAGGATCGCCATCATCAGCCCCGAGCCGCCGCCCGAACGGCGTTCGACGACGGTGGTGTGCGTCTGCACCGGCTCGGCGGGGCGATCGGTGACGGTGGTGGTGGTGTATTCGGTCATGGCATATCCCCTGGAAGGTTGTTCTGGGGCGTTTACGGCCATGCGCGCGGCGGGTTCCGGCACCGCGGGCTCGCGTCAGTCGGTGACGAAATCGAACGGCGTCACCCCGCGTTCGCGATCGTCGAACTTCAGCCGGATGCCCAGCGGCGGCTTGGATCGCTGCGGACAATCGCCACGCTTGCACATCGCGCAGCCCGGGCCGATGCGCGTCGCGCCTGCCGCGCTCAGGTCCATGCCACGCGCATAGCAGAGCGTGGCGGCCTGATCGACCGGCACGCCAAGGCCGATCGCGAACTCCGCCGTCGTGCCGCCCGCGCCATAGCCCGCGCCCTGCACGCTGCGCGCCAGCGTCAGCCAGCGGCTCGCATCCTCCAGCTCGACGAGCTGTACCTGAACCTGGCTGGGGCGCGAAAACGCCTGGTGCAGGTGCCACAAAGGGCAGGTCACCTCGGTATCGGCGAGCGGCGCGCGTGCGGCTCCGCCGAAGCGCTTCGACACCTGACCCGCGCGGTCGACGCGGATCATGAAAAAGCCGAGGCCGCGCTGGCCCACCCGCTGCAAGGTCGTGAGCCGGTGCGCGACATGCTCGAACCCGGCACCAAAGCGCCGCTGGAGCAGCAGCATGTCATAGCCCGATTGCTCGCAGGCGCGCAGGAAGCGGCCATAGGGCATCATCACCGCAGCGGCGAAATAGCTGAAGATATGCCGCTGGTAGAGCCGCTCGGCGGTGCGGTCGCCGAACTGCGCGCCGGCGACCAGCGCGTTGATGTCCGCCCGAAATTCGAGCTGGCCGAGCAGATAGGCCGCCTGGAAGGTGCGCGAAGCCATGTCGAGCATCTCGGACAGCTGCAACTGGCGCGCATGCAGGTCGAGCCGGCGCAGGCGTCCCGGCATCACGTTTTCGGGGAGGATACGGATCGAGAGCTGGTGCTTGGTGCGCAACCGTTCGGCAATCGCAGAATAGAGGTCGCCGCTCTGCAACCGCAGCGCATCGGCCAGTTCCTCGGCGGCATGGTCGAGATCGGCGAAATGATTGCGCCAGCGTTCGATCTCGCCGCGCACGCGCGCCACCGGATCATCGACGGCGGCCCCCGGCACTGCGCTTCCTGCGCCACCCTGCACCCGGTCGTACAGCCGCGCAAAGGCCGCCGCGGTGCCGGGCGATGCCGCCAGCCAGTCCTCGATCTCGCCGGGCTCGACACCGAGATCGGCAAAGATCGGATCGGCCATGCGCCGCCGCATCGGCCCCAGCCCGCCTCCCGGCTCATCCCCGGTCAGATCGCGCGGATCGACATCGAAGCGCTCGGCCAGAGTCAGCATCAGGCGTGCGCTGACCGGGCGCAGGTTGCGCTCGAGCAGGTTGAGATAGCTCGGCGAGATGTCGAGCCGCTCGGCCATGGCGGCCTGGGTGAGACCGGCATTGCGGCGGAGGCGACGCAGCGCGGGCCCGGCGTGAAGCGAAGGTTCGACCATGGCGCAGCTTTGTAACAATCATGACAAACTGACAAGGCTTTCGCCGGTACCAGTGGCGATATCCGCCGATTTTTTGTCAATTTGTGCTGCCAAAGCCGGTTTATGCCATTAGCGATGAAGCGACACAGCTGGGACGAGCTAGCAGGAGAGGATCTGGGTGAGCGGGGCAATCCCGCCACCCTGCCTTTCTGCCGGACCATAAGAGTTTGCACGAGCTTTCCTGGGGAGGAAAGACATGCCGCCGGAAGCTTCGGTTTTCGGCGGCATTTTCGTGGCCTGGCTAATTATCTTACAGATCGGCACCGAATGTTAACCGCTCGCTGCGATGCTTGGCAGCAATGGCGGCACAATGAGGGTAATGCGCAGTGCTCAAACAAGTCATGCTGGGATCGGGCGGCATCATGCTGGCCGCAGCAATCTTTGCGTCATCCGTCGATACGGGGAGCCGCCCCGCCGAACCCGCAGCCGAAGCCCTGTCGCCCCCAACCGTGGCTGAAGCTCCGACCACAACGATTTCGGATGGCACGGCACACACGGTGCAACCTCCACCATTCATCGATCAACCGACAGGCGACTCACAATTCGGTGCACCAATGGTCTCTGCACAGCCCGTTGGCGACGGCGTGGCTCCCCCACCGATTGGCGGGGGAATTTCGGAACCGGAAGTCATCACACCTGACAAGTGAGCCGGACGGTCTGAACGAAGGATTGGCGAAAGGGCCGAACCGCCAGCATCCCCACTAAAGGCAGGCGCGCGTGAGATAGCTGCGCGTATCCGCATTGATCAGCGCGGCATGGCCGTAATTCGGGTGGGTGATCTGCACCATCGCGACATTGCCCGCATCGTGCCAGGCCGCGATCGCGGCATCGTCGAGCGGGAAGTGCAGGAAGTGCACCGCGCTCGCCTTGCCCGAGGCGCTGGTGCGCTCGACATCCTGTTCGGGCACGGCGGCAATGCGGATGGCGCCGATGGTCAGGAAGATATGCTCCTCGACCCCGCCGATCGTGCGCAGGAACGCGTCGCGCCGCTCGGGATTCTCGATCTCGAACATCAGCGTCGCGGTCAGCTCGCGGCCATTGGGCACCATCGGGTTATAGGCTGCCAGTTCGTCGGCCAGCTGCTCCTCGCCGCCCTTCTCGATGCGCAGCATCTCCTGGATCTGCAGCCACATGCTGTCCCAGCTTTCGAAGGTAATCATCGCATGCGGGCCGATCGCCAGGCGCGAGAATTTCTTGGCCAGGATGCTTTCCTGGCGCTTGTCCTTGCGGATCAGCTCGTAATCGGCGAGGTCCATGATGTCCTCGCGGGTGATGGAACGGCGGTCCCTGGGCATCGTCTTTTCCATATCCGTTAGAGTCCGTAAGCCTTGGCCATCAGTTCAACGGGATGGCCGATCCGTTCGGGCAGTTTTGCCGCCCCGCCCTGCTCCATCACCTGCTTGAGGTGCGATCCGGCGAGCGGGCACTCGCTGACCATGTAATCGGGCGCGGTCTTTTCGAGCGAGCGCACCGTCGGGCGCGCGAGCTTCACTGCCGTGTCGAAATTCTGCTGGTAGATGCCCCATTTGCCGCCATGGCCGGAGCAGCGCTCGGTCAGCACGGGCTTCGCCTCGGGGATGAGCTTCAGCATCTCCATCGCCTTGGGGCCCATGTTCTGCGCGCGCGAATGGCAGGCGAAATGCACGCCGATGCTGGCGTCCATCGCCTCGACCGGAGTGAGCCCCGCCTGTTTCGACAGCTTGACGATATATTCGCTGATATCGTGCGTTGCGGCGGAGAGCTTCTTGATGTCCTCGTTGTCCGGTTCGATCAGCGGCCATTCGAACTTCATCATCAGCGCGCAGCTCGCGGTGATTGCGACCACGTCATAGCCCTGGTCGATCAGCGGCGCGAAATGCGCGGCGACGCGCGCGGCAGCACTGGCGACGGCGGGAATGTCGCCATTCTCCAGCTTGGGCATCGCGCAGCATTCGGGATGCTCGATCCGCACTTCGACACCGTTATGCGCCAGCACCTTGACCGCCGCCTCGCCCGGCGTCTGGTCGTTGAACTGGTCATAGCAGCTGGCATAGAGCGCGACGCGACGACCAAAGCCGGGTGCATCCGGATTGGGCGCAGGCACCAGCGCAGCGGCGCGGTTGGTCAGCGGGATGTCGGCGAACTTGGGCAGGTGCGCGCGCTTGTCGATGCCCAGCATCGACTGCATGATGCCGCGCGTCGTCTCGCTCTTGCCATCGGTCGCCCAGTTGGCGACGTCGGACAGCACGCTGCCGAGCTTGCCGTTGCGATCGGTCTCGGCGAGCAGCGTATCGGCCTTGGACGTCATGCCTTTTCGATGTTCGACCGCGCGATAACGCAGCATCAGATGCGGAAAATCGAGGTTGAACTCGTGCGGCGGCACATAGGGGCACTTCACCATGAAGCACATGTCGCACAGCGTGCAGGCGTCCACGACCTGCTTGATCTGCCCGGCGGACAGGTCCTCGACCTCCTCGTTCGGGCTTTCGTCGATCATGTCGAACAGCTTGGGGAAGCTGTCGCACAGGTTGAAGCAGCGGCGGCAGCCGTGGCAGATGTCGAACACGCGGCGCAGCTCGGCATCGAGCGCGGCCTCGTCATACCAGGATTCCTCGCGCCACGGCAGCACATGCCGCGTCGGCGCATCGAGGCTGCCTTCCTTGTATTCGGTTGCCATCGCGGATCCCCTGTCAGGCTAGAATGACGTGATTGCTCTCCCCCCGCGAGCGGGGGTTTGGACTGGACAGAAAAATGGCCTGCGCTTCGTGCCGAAGCACGAAGACGCAGGCCGAGTTGTCGTTCAACTGAAACTCAGGCTTCGGCCAGCAGCGCGTCGAGCGTCTTCTGGAACTTGCCGGCATGGCTCTTTTCCGCCTTGGCCAGCGTTTCGAACCAGTCTGCAATCTCGTCGAAACCTTCATCGCGGGCGGTCTTGGCCATGCCCGGATACATGTCGGTATATTCGTGGGTTTCGCCCGCGATCGCCGACTTCAAGTTGTCGGCGGTGGTGCCGATCGGCTCGCCGGTAGCGGGATCGCCGCAGGCTTCGAGGAATTCGAGATGGCCGTGCGCATGGCCGGTTTCGCCTTCCGCGGTCGAGCGGAACACGGCGGCAACGTCGTTATGCCCTTCGATATCGGCCTTCTGGGCGAAATACAGATAGCGGCGGTTGGCCTGGCTTTCGCCGGCAAACGCATCCTTGAGGCACTGTTCGGTCTTCGATCCCTTGAGTTCCATGGTCATCCCTCTTCGTGTGATTCAAAACCCTGATACGCCAAGGGTTAAGGCCATGCCGGGCGGCACGCCATGTGATTTTCTTGAACAGAATAATCGATAAAATCGATCAGCGTGATTGATAATGTTTCTCAATTACCGGCAATCATCGCCATTTTGGGGGAAAACTTCCGCAATCCCCGTGACGAACGCAAAAACTGCCGTTAAACCGCCGCCACCGAAATCATATCAGAAGGGACGTTTCCTCATGAACAATGCTGAACTTGCAGAGAAAATTGCCGCCGACCACGGCGTGACCAAGGCGGATGCCCGCAAGCTGGTCGATGGCGTTTTCGCTGCAATCGCTGCTGCTGCTGCTGCTGGCGAAGAAATCTCGATCAACGGCTTCGGCAAGTTCAAGGTCAAGGCGACCCCGGAGCGCGAAGGTCGCAACCCGGGCACCGGCGCCACCATCACCATCAAGGCCTCCAAGAAGCTCGGCTTCACCCCCGCAAAGGCGGTGAAGGACAAGCTGAACGGCTGATCCGTTCCGGCCTGCGCCGAACGACAAAGGCCTCGCCCCGATCGGGCGGGGCCTTTTCATTTGCCCCCAGCATTTGGCCGCGCGCCCGTTGCAACCGCCGGTTCAAGGCGATAGGGCCTCAACCCGTGGGCGCATCGATCGACATAGGTCTGGATGAGACAGGGCGGCCTGTCGGCATCGATATCGAGGAATTGCTGGCGACCAGGCTTCTGGTTCAGGGCAATTCCGGATCGGGCAAGTCGCATCTGCTGCGCCGCCTGCTCGAGGAGAGCGCCGGGCTCGTACAGCAGGTGATCATCGACCCCGAAGGCGATTTTGCGACACTGTCGGACGCCTTTTCGCATCTGGTCATCGATGCGGGCGACTATAACGAGCGCGAGATCGCGCGCATCGCCGCGCGCATTCGCGAGCACCGCGCTTCGGTGATCCTCAATCTCGAATCGCTCGAACTCGAAGCGCAGATGACCTGCGCCGCGACTTTCCTCAACGCCATGTTCGATGCCCCGCGCGAACACTGGTATCCCGCGCTCGTCGTGGTCGACGAAGCGCAGATGTTCGCGCCTTCGGTCGCGGGCGACGTGCCCGATCCGGTGCGCCGGGCCAGCCTGTCGGCGATGACCAACCTGATGTGCCGCGGACGCAAGCGCGGCCTTGCCGGCGCGATCGCGACGCAGCGCCTGGCCAAGCTCGCCAAGAATGTCGCCGCCGAGGCGAGCAACTTCCTGATGGGGCGCACCTTCCTGGACATCGACATGGCGCGCGCCGCCGACCTGCTGGGCATGGAGCGCCGCCAGGCCGAACGCATCCGCGATCTGGAGCGCGGCTGCTTTCTGGGCCTGGGTCCGGCCATCTCGCGCCGCCCGGTGACCACGCGGATCGGCGCCACCCGCACCACCAGCCGCACCGGCACGCACAAGCTGCTGCCGATGCCCGAAGCGCAGGGCGAGGATCTGCGCGACATGCTGCTCGCCGCCGGTGCCAATGATGCGCCGGTGCCGATGCCGCCGCCGCGTCCCGCGCCGGTCGCGGCCGACGAGCTGATCGGCAGCATCGCGCCTGCCCCTCTGCCGATGCCGGAGCAATCCGCCATGTTCGCCGCGCGCAAGGAGGCGGAGGACGCCGCCGACGCGATCGATGCCGAAGCGGTGGTGGTCGCGGTGCTCACCGACATGCTCGCCGATGGCAACATTGCGAACCAGACCGAGGCGCTGCTCTATCAGGATTTCTCGGTGCGCTGCCGGATGCAGCGGCTGATCCGCCCGCCGCTCGACATGGAAGGCTTTCGCCAGCGGTTGGCGCTGGCGCGCGGCGGCATCCTGGATCCGGCGGACCCGGCGTGCGCGCCGCTGCTCGAGGCTGCGACCCGGTTGCCGCAGGAAATGTATGCGCCCTTCCTGCTGATCGCGCGCGCGGCGATGGATGGCCAGCCCTGCCCCGACGATGCCGCTCTGGGCCGCGCCTATGGCACCAGCTCACCTGGGCGCATCCGGCGGCTGATCGAATATATGGAAAAGCAGGGCGTCATCGTCGTCCGCGCCGATTTCGGCGGACGGCGATCGATCGGCATTCCCGACCTGGGGCTGAGCACCGGGGCGGAGTAGCGCTCTCCGCGCCCAAGGAAATCGTCACCCCCGCGCAGGCGGGGGTCCCGCTTCTCAATCAACGGTGCGCGTTGAAGCGGGATTCCCGCTTTTGCTGGAATGACGATGGAAGGGATAGTCTCTGATCAGAACTCCGTCGCCTCGAAGCGCACCGGCTCGCCGATCGCGCTGTCGGCCAGCGTATCTTCCCACATCACCCGGTGCCCGCGGATGATCGTGCCGATTGGCTTGCCGGTCAGCTTCATGCCGGTGAACGGGCTCCAGCCGCAGCGCGACTGCAGCCAGTCCTCGGTCACCGTCCAGCGCTTCTTGAGATCGACGATGGTGAAATCCGCATCATACCCTGCCGCGATCCGCCCCTTGCCGACCAGCCCGAAGATCCGCTGCGCCCCCGCCGAGGTCAGATCGATCAGCCGCTGCATCGACAGCCGCCCATGGTGCATGTGATCGAGCAGCAACGGCAGCAGCGTCTGCACGCCCGGCATGCCGCTCGGCGTATCGGGATAGGTCTTGGACTTCTCCTCGATCGTGTGCGGCGCATGATCGGAGCCGATGACATCGGGCACGCCCTGCGCCAGCCAGTGCCACAGGCCGTCGCGATGCGCACCGCTGCGGATCGGCGGGTTCATCTGCGCATAGGTGCCGAGCCGGGGATAGGCCTCCTCGCCCGCCAATGTCAGATGCTGCGGCGTCACCTCGCAGGTGGCGATGTCCTTGTGCTGCGCGATCAGCTCGAGCTCTGCCGGCGTCGTGATGTGCAGGATGTGGATGCGCCGCTTCGCCTCGCGTGCGAGGCGGAGGATGCGCCGCGTCGCCAGGATCGCGCTCTCGTCGTCGCGCCAGACCGGGTGCGACGAGGGATCGCCGGTAACGCGCAGATCGGCGCGCTCGTTCATGCGGAACTCGTCTTCGGCATGGATCGCCACGCGGCGTTTGCCGTTCGCCAGCACACGGGCGAGCGCGCCATCGTCGGCCACCAGAAGATCGCCGGTCGAAGCGCCCATGAAGATCTTCACCCCCGCCGTGCCGGGGAGGCGCTCCAGCTCCTTGAGCGACTCGGCGTTGGACGAGGTCGCGCCGACATAGAAGGCATGGTCGCACCACATGCGGTGATGCGCGCGCGCAAGCTTGTCGGCGACGCGATCGGCGGTATCGGTATTGGGCTTGGTGTTGGGCATTTCGAACACGGCGGTGACGCCGCCCATCACCGCGGCGCGGCTGCCCGATTCCAGGTCCTCCTTGTGCTCGAGCCCCGGCTCGCGGAAATGCACCTGGCTGTCGATCACGCCGGGCAGCACGTGCAGGCCGGTGCAGTCGATCACCTTGCCCGCATCGCCGCCGAGCGCACCGATGTTGGCGATCCTGCCGCCGATGACACCGATATCGGCGGAGACCGGTCCGCCGGGCAGATACACGGTGCCGTTCTTGACGATCAGGTCATAGCTCGCTGTCATCGCATCTCTCCGCTTGAAACTGGCTGAGCGATACGCATGTTGAGCGCCATGTCCACCCCTACCCTGCTCGCCCGCCGCGCCCTTATCCGCCTGTCGCCCACCGACCCGCAAGAGGATGTCCGCGGCTTCCTGCAGGGGCTGGTGACGCAGGACACGAAGGCGGTAGCGCCCGGAAAGCCGCAATATTCCGCGCTGTTGACCGCGCAGGGCAAGGCGATGTTCGATTTCCTGATATGGGACGATGGCAGTGATGTGCTGATCGACTGTGAGGCGGAACACGCGGATGCGCTCGCCAAGCGGCTGACAATCTATCGCCTGCGCCGGAAGATTTCTATCGCGCGCGACGCGGCGCTGTCGGTGCACTGGTCGCCCGAGCCCGTACAAGGTGCTACGCCCGATCCTCGCCTGGCTGCGCTCGGCTGGCGTTGGCTGGCACCGGCGAGCGACGCCCCCTGTGCCGATGACGCGTGGAAGGCACACCGGCTGGCTCTGGGTGTTCCCGAGGGTGCGGGCGAGCTCGGCGATATCCTCTGGCTCGAAACAAATGCGGTGGAATTGAACGGCGTCAGCTTCACCAAGGGTTGTTATGTCGGACAGGAAAATACCGCACGGATGAACTGGCGGCAGAAGGTCAACCGCCGCATCGTGGTGTTACCGATCGCCGAGGCCGACGCAAAACGCCAGAAAATCGGCTATCCCGAACTCGGCTGGAGCGTCGAGCACCGCCGCGTCGAGGATCTGGACCCGGCGCGGTTGCCCAGCTGGTTGCAAACCGCGCAAGCCTGAATGCAGCATTTGATAAAGTACAAAATTTATTGTATAACTGTTATAGCTCCACAACTCAGCAAGGCTGAAACCGATGTCGCGTCCGCTCAACGACCATGAAGCCATCCGCTCCCAGCTGATGGACGCAGCCGAGGACATGGTCCGCACGCGCGGCGCGATCAACCTTTCGCTGACCGAGGTCGCAGCGGCCTGCGGCATGTCGCAGTCGAGCTTCTATCGCTATTTCGCATCGAAAGAGGCGTTTTTCGAGGCGATTGCCGGGCGCTGGTTCGAGGAATTGAACCAGATCATGGAGGACGTCGTCGCCTCCGACCTGCCCCCGCGCGAGAAGCTGTTCGAATTCTTCGCGCGCCGCGTCGCGGTCAAGCGCGCGCGGTTCGAGGCCGACCCCAACCTGTTCCGCGCCAATATGGACCTGGGCGAGGAGCATTGGGAGGTGATCCGCGGCTATGTCGACCTGGCCGACCATTATATGGCGGTGATCCTGGGCGAGGCGATGGCCGAGGGCTATTTCCCGGGCTATGACCTCGACCATGTCGTGTCGCTGACCAATCTGGTGATGCAGCCGTTCTGCAACCCGTTCGTGATGATGGACATGATCCGCACCGCGACGCCTGACAATCTGCGCATCGTCGTCAACACCCTGTTCGATGGGCTGGGCGCTGCCCAGGCCATCCAGGATGCCGAGAACGTGACGCCGCTGCGCGCGATTTCCTGACTGCACCACGTGGCGCACCGCGGCTCTTGCCAACGCCCCCGGCTTCTGGCAAGGGGGCGCTCCGCACGACACCGCAAGGCCGGTGATTCCGTGATCGGGCGCGTAGCTCAGTGGTAGAGCACACCCTTCACACGGGTGGGGTCGCAGGTTCAATCCCTGCCGCGCCCACCATCTTTTCAATGACTTGAGAAAGATGGTGGCGGTTTCCATGAAAAAAACATGAAAATGTGACTGGGCTTTGTGGGAGTGGTTGCAGGGACGCTGTCACCCTGTGGGCCTGTTGCTCGCTGTAGAACTTCGCTCCCCGACTATAGCCTGCAAGCATACGGAAGATTGAATGTCGGGCAATGGGAGTGGTTAGCAACACCATTCCCATTTTGCTCTGCCGTCCGGTAGCGCTCATTTAGGGTTCTTTATCACTCAGTCATTACGTTGCCGCCGCGTGTGTAACCAGCAAGGCGCATGGAAAAATGATACCTAAGGAAGCCCTGAAGCGCGCATCGGACGTGATTGGGGACGCGGAGAAGGCAAAGGATTTCCTTCTAATGTGGTTGGGTTGCGGGCAAATTCGCGCCAGCGCAGCGGTGACGCAAAGGCTCGATAGTTCGCCCATTATGAACAAGAGGGTAGCACCGGAAATCTGGCAGAACTTCAGGCAAAGCTGTCCATCCTCACTTTGGGAGACGGGCGCTGCGAAATATCAATCTGAAGAGTATATCGGTATCCACTTTGATGAGGCGCAGGTCGAAAAAATCATCACGGACCATGCACCGCCTGCCCCTGAAGCAGCAGAGGCGAAAGAAAGGGGTAGTGGCCGCTCCTCCGGTTATCATGGCGAAGTGATTGCGGCGCTAACCGCACGATATCTGCTCGCTGATCGTGACGATTTTGCAACGCTTACACCCCGTGTATTGGCAACGGATCTAGAAGCTGAATACAAAGCTTTGGGCGCCTCTCCGCCGAGCGCCCGAAACCTGCAATCCATCACCAATGGAATCCTGAAAGTCATCCACAAAAATCGGCCTAGCGTTGGTTGAGCCACGTAATTTGGCGCATTTCGCACAATCCATTCATTTGGCGCAGATTACGCACTTAAGCGGGCAATTTGCGACGTTTTAAGGACATCCTACCTCCCGTCTTGGGCTTTCGTCACCCAGCGCCCTGCTGGCTACGACGAAAGGAAAAACCAGATGAATCATGTGATTACCATTGCCGAAACCATGCGACGCCTTTCTGTAGGCCGAACGACCGTTTATTCACTGCTGGCCGATGGCAGGTTGAAGTCAGTCAAGATCGGAAGATCTCGACGCATTCTGCTTGAGAGCGTGGAAGCATTGCTGGGAGGCGCCAAATGAGAGCACCCTCCGCACCGCGTAACAACGCAGAGATGACTCGCGCCAAGGGCTTCACCTTCACTCAAGTCAGCGATCTTAAAGCGCGCCCGCCTGAATACCTCGTGGAGGGCTTGTTAGAAACCAACTCGCTTTGCTTGCTTTTCGGTGATCCGGGAGCAGCAAAGTCGTTCGTGGCAACAGACTTTGCCATGAGCGTTGCAACAGGCACGACGTTCCACGGGCGCAAAACCAAGCAGGGTCCGGTGTTCGTAATCGCTGGTGAGGGCCATGTAGGTCTACCTCGGCGCTTCCATGGTTGGGCTGACGATCGAGTTTGTTCGCTAGATGGCGTTCCGTGCTTCCTGTCAGACCGGCCTGCCCAACTTCTTGACGCGGACAGCGCCGGTCAGGTCAGTGAAGCAATCCGCGCGCTAGCGAGTAGGCACGGGACGCCAATGTTGATCATTGTCGACACGCTTGCTCGGAATTTTGGCCCAGGGGACGAGAACAGCAACACGGACATGGGAAAGTTCGTTGCCGTACTTGACTCGCTCCGAGCAGAGTTTCCAGGCTCCACCATTATCGTCATCCATCACACTGGGCATGGCGACAAGGGGCGCGCCAGAGGTGCAATGGCGCTAAAAGGCTCCCTAGATTGCGAATATCGCCTGGAAAAGTCCGGAGAGCTGATAACTCTCACGAACACCAAGATGAAGGATGCGGAGGCCCCGCCACCAATCACCTTCAAGCTCGAACCCGTCAAACTTTCCTCTGGGGCGAAAAGCGCGGTGCTTCGGGAAACCGAAGCGCCAGTTAAGGCGGCGAAGCTATCACCAGCGTTGTTGCTCGCGAAGGAGACCTATCTGGTTGCAGCGGAAAGCAATGGCACCTGGGAATCCGGTGCTTTTTTGGGCGTGCAAGACTGCTATTGGCGTGAGCGGTTTTACGAAACACATCCAGGCACGAATCCCGCCGCGAAGCGGCAGGCCTTCAACCGAGCGAGGTCGAGCCTCCTCGATCTTGGACTGCTAACGTGCAAGCACGGGATTAACCTTTGGAATGAGGCCGATGTGATCGACGTGTTAATGGCGAAGTCTAAACGGCAGCCCTCTCGACTAAGCGCTGCTGATGCGCGCTAGCTTCACCAAAAGCTAGTGCCATATAGTGACAAGCGTGACAGGGTCTAAAGACCCTGTCACGCTTGTCACGCTCGATTCGGCGAAGCGATGGCCAGCACACAGTGTGTGCTGGCCGCAAGCCCTTGGGCTTGCAATGGACCGCACTGAAGTGCGGTCGAGATGCCGGGATTATAAACTCGATCGATCAACTGCGTAAAATAAGGCGCTGGATTACCTTGCCCTGGCGGGCAGCCTGGGCGAGCATGGTCTTCCCTTCGCCTCCCGCGTTTGTCGCGACAATGATGAATACCAGTTTCAGCAGCGAGCTCATGGCTGCCCCCAGTCGGTTGCGAACCGTGTATCCGAGAAATCTCTAGCGGACGGGTCTGGATTTTGCGCAGATGCCTCATTGGACGAAGAGGGTAACGAAACACGATCCTGCTCAGCCCAATATTTCATTGCGCTGATCAGGCTTGATGGACCTCTTCCGACATAGACGCCTTCGCTTTCCAACTGTGCGTGCAGCACAGCCCAAGATACACCAGCACGCCGAGCTTCGTATATCTCGTCCCTACGCTTGCCGACCGCCTCCCGGACTGGCTGCCTACTTTTGGCTCGCTTCATTGCTCGCCGAGTTAAATCACCCATTTTGCATTGCCTTTCTATTGAATTGCCATTGCTGGCAGATTCGCCTGTCATTCGACAAGCAATGCATTTGTATATTCGACTGCCTCCATCCTATAATTAAATATTCAAAGTGTTTTTGACTTATAGGAGCATTGCCATGACGCAGTTTAGAAGCAAGGAAGGACGACCACCTCGTGTCATCGAGAGCATACATGCGCTGAGTGCGTGGAATGACCTGTGCCGGGATTATCCAAGGCTGGCCGAAATTGAAAGGAGAGTGCTGGAAGGGAATTTGACTTTGGATCAGGCACAAACGTTATTTGATGATGCATGCGCCGATATGTTGTCATGGTCACCACTTTACCCCCTTCCATCGGCGCGGGGCACATCGCGGGAGCAACGCCTGTTGTCGGCGGCTCAGCATTTTCAAGTCGCGTCCAGGCGCCTTGCGATGGCAAGGCGGCTCAAAGCTTCTGCGGATAAGGCATGCTCCGAGCTGGAGATTGCTGCCCAAGACTACAGGGACGAGTTGTGGGCGCTGGCGGTGGCGCCACCACCTGCTGAAGCCTATGCCATCAGTATGGCAGTTCGGCTGCTCAAGGCGGTAGGCCTAACGAGCGCGATTTCTCGCCAAATCACAGACACCCAGTTCGCGCAGATCGCCTCGATCCTCAAATCCGTCCCGGACGAAGATGCCGCTGACCCTCCGTCGCCCGCGCTCTCAACACCCGTCAGCATAGGGTGGACCGCGAACAACGCGTGGATTTCTATGCCAAAACAGATTCCTGGCTACCGTCTCACCGAGAGGCCGCTGTCGGATTCTGAACCCACTTTTGAGGTTGTGCACTCTCTCGGACTGCCACCGTCCAATGACCTAGCCGACTTTGGGTTGGACACCAACCTTGCAGCGTTCAAGGCTGCGACCACCCCACATGCCAAGCGCCGAGAGTGCTGGTCGTTGTTGAGCCGTTGGTTGCGGGCCAACCGGATTGAAGGTTGGGATAAACCGGTGACGATGAAGATTCGCGAGCAGACTTGGGTATTCATGTTCGCCGTCCAATATGGGTTCACGGCTGGCCTATCAGAATTTCGGACCGCCCGCTTTCCCTCGCCATGGCGTGAGGATGCCGTGATTTGCGCGGAAAGGGTGTGACAGTGCGCTGCCAATGCGGCTGCGATCACCATTCATTGTCAGCTTGGTGCGCGTCAATTCGTCAAGGGCGATCGCGAGCGACTTGGAAGGACGCAACTAACCGGTTCGTCTTGCGGCCTTTGCCGAAAGTTTATCACGTTGCTGTGATGGTTAGCGTCGCCGCAAAGCGTCACAGGTAGCTGCGCCAGCTCGGTAGATAGCGGGTTCGGAACGCGGTTTGAGGGATTCGGAGAATGGCCAGCCGCGCGAACCCAAAGCGTGAAATGGCATCTTGCGGCAAATTCCCACGACGAGCCATTAACATTCTTGACGCGCATCACAGAAGGGTCGGCCAAGCTGCAGGTGCCAACCTTAGAACCCCTACAGCTTCGCTGCGAGCGGGATGCGGGTGCCTGTCCGAAGGCTTGAATACGAGCAGGGGAAGGCAGCTTCCTGGGATACGATTCCGATCTCTCACAAAAATTATATCGATGCATCACTTTCTGGCTGGACAGATTAATTCACATGAGTGATATAAGGGCATCACACCGGAGAATGAAATGGACTTGCCTGCTCTTACAGACACCGACCTCAACCTGCGGCACTGCCTGCTGCTGAAGGCCGATGACCTGTTCTTCACCCTGGCCGAACCTCAAGGCTGCCAGATGCGCGACAATTTCCTGGGCTTTGATGTTGTGGGCCTTGCCGATGAAAACGTCTCCGAAGAAGAGATCCACTCGATCGACCTTCGCCGCTTCTCCATCGCTGAGCGCGTCCAGTTGCTCCACGCAATGCTCGCGAACCGGCAACTCTCACTTTACAAGGCGAACACGCCCGAAACAGAAGATGCCCTCAACGATGCACTCCACTTCGTTGAGCACTTCCTCTCGACGCTGCCGACGGTCGCCTTGGGCGGCCTCGATCTAACCAGCGCACGCAACGGTCAGGTGCGCAGGGTTTGGGAGCTTGCCAGTGCTTGGCTGGCGCTGATCGAAATCATTGAGTGCGCGTTCTACGATCATTCCTCGTCGTTGCTCACGGTCAGCGATCTGGCTCTCGTATCCGGCATCGATGTCCGGACCCTTCGAAATCTGTGCGGTCCTAACAAGACTATTCGCACCCACTCGATCGGGAGAGCCACACGCACCGCTTCCGATGCAAGCGCCTTCGTTTACCTCAATGGCACCGATGCACTCGATTGGCTGAGATCGCGCAAGGACTTCAGGATAGCTCCCATCGACACCTCGTGGATCACCCGAAGTCTTGCACAAGCAAATGAGCGTGGTGCCTCACGCGGCCTTTTGATCTCGGCCATCGTTAATCTGGGGCCCTTGGAGCGCATCGCGCCTGTCATCGAGGTCACCGTCGAAAAGGCACGAGCTTGTGCGGATGGATCCGATGAACTTCCAGCCCCCTCTTTCGAGAAGCTGGTTCACCTCCTCACGATCGATCCGACGCCCATCACCCAGGAAAGCGACACCATGAAATATACCTCTGATCTCTCCCCGAGCACCGCAAGCCTTCACAACCTCCTGATGAAAGATCAGCGCATCGAAGAGCATCCCAAGGGGCATTCGCAGTATGTCCTGCGCTACCGCACCAAGACCGGGCACGAGATCGCGGTCGAGAAGCGGGTCAAGACCCCGCTCCTCTACTTTACTCGCAGCCTCGCCGACGACCGGCTCACCGGGTTCGATCTCGAATATATCCCTGCCACGAAGGGCGGACGTAACAGCAACCTCAACACTCTGGAAACCTTCCGCGGAAAGCCTTTGGCTTGCTTGCGTGTCAACGAGCTCGAAACCGCACGCAAGGCGCTCGAAGCCTGCGTGAGCTCGCTGGCATGAAGCAAGCAGCTCCCCCGCAACTAGGGGAGCGCGCGCAGCCGGCGGTCGCGCATAACACCGGCAGTTCAGAGACGGGGGCACACCTTTCTCCCAGAGACTGATCCCCAAACGCGAGGGCACGCGTGACAGCACGGAGAGACGGCAATCAGAGCCATCATTGGCCATTCATCGTCATTTAGTCGCAAAATGCCAAAATTTGGCTCCCCCTTTTTCGAGGACTGCAATGAATTTCTCGGCACAAAACCTGCTGGCACAGCTGCTTGCGGCCCCGCACCGCCACACGCGCGAAGCTCCCAAGGATGCACGTGGGCTCTATGGCCTGGTCGATCATCTGGGCTGTTTGCGCTATATCGGCTCGACGAAATCTCCGGGGCAGACCTTACACAGCCGAATCCATCAAAAACACCGGACCGGCTCTGAGCACCTCAGCCATTATTTCTCGACCATGTACAACACTGGGAGGATGTGGCGACAGCGGCTCGACCCAACCACCGAGGCGGATGGCAGCATCGCCAAGAAGCTGCGCAACGAGTTCGTCGCCCGCCATTGCCGCGCGGTCTGGATTGTCTTGCCCGACACTGCGGACATCGGACAGCTGGAAGCTGAAGTGATCGCCATTGCGCCTTCCGAGGTTGTAGCGTGGAATGGGCACAAGACCGCAGTTTATGATGAGCCGGTGGAGTTGGTCGATGAGACCATCTGCTACTTGGGCTGGGGCGAGCGGGAAAAGGCAGCAATAGAACGTCAGCGCCAACGCTCGCTTGGCCTCAGCGAGATGGCAGCGACCGCACGAGCGTCTTATGCGCACAAAGGCCGTTTGCCGGCATTCCCCGAAGGCCCGTTTCGATTTGCCGCGCTCGATGTCGAGACCGCTAACAACGACCGCAGCAGCATCTGCCAGATTGGCGTTGCCTGCGTGCGCCAGGACAATACCATTGTCTCGTGGAAGACATATGTCGACCCAGAGGTACAGGAGTGGCTGTTCACCGGCATGCATGGCATCAGCGCGCAAACCGTCGCGGGTGCCCCAGTGTTTGCCGAGGTGATCGCGGTACTCCGCGAAGCACTCCAAGGCCTCGCAGTGTATCAGCATTCCAGTTTCGATTGCGGCGCGGTTACCGCCGCCTGCCAGCGAATCGGTGTGTCACCGCCAGCGTGGAATTGGCGCGACAGCGTGCAGATCGCGCGAAGGGCTTGGCCAGAATTGCGAGCGAACGGTGGCTATGGCCTCGCAAATCTGAAGTCTGTTCTGGTGCTGGACTTTAAGCACCATGATGCTGGCGAGGATGCTCGAGCTGCGGCTGAGGTTGTGCTGCTAGCTAAACAGGTCGATCGAAGCTTGGCTATGACCGCGTCTGTCAGGCAACCAGCGAAGCCGGAACCGGTTCGCCAAGCTCTCGCCGCGGCTGCAGCGGTGGCAGGAGGAAGCGCAGACAGCCGAATCATTGGTGAGGTGGAGATCACACAGGCGAATGTCGATCATTCGCATATTTATCTTCGTTCGATCGTCGATCGTTTCCCAGCCGACGCCATCGGCGGACCCAACAAGGCGGCGATCGCACCGCGACAGGTCTCAGTCGATTATGGTGCCGGCGCGCCAATCATGACGGATATCGATGGTTCGAAAAAGTTCTTCAGAAATCGGTCCTTGGCTCGTGAATTCTTCTCGCTCCATGGCGCTCGAGCCGGGGACTTTGCGGTGCTTGAACAACTCGCGCCATACCAATATCGCCTGCGCCTGCGCGAAAAATGACCTCTCGAACGTTGGCGTGGGCGGGTTGATTGTGACCTGAGGGTCCATGCGCACGTTGTGGGACTAGATGAACCAGCCTGCGGGTCATTGCCCTAGGTCATACCCTGAAGGGTTCCGTTATGGACCTTTGCAGCCCAGAACTAATGGCATTTTGTGGCGGGAGATGGTGTCGATGGAGACCGCTTCAGGCGACGAGGTGCGCAGTGTCTGGTGTTATAAGCCGAACGGGGCATTGTGGGACAAAGCCGTCGTTCCTAAACGGCATGCTGAATGACTGGGATTGCCAGAAGCGGACACGAGCCTGCTCGGGAGCGTTGATTGCGCCTATTCAAGTTTCGCTTCCTGAGTCCCGACATGCAGGAACCGACCCCATAGCCGCCCCGAGTAGCCCAATTCCAAGACACAAGCCGATCACGCGCCAACATTGGGAAATTGTATTGAACCGCCAACATTGCCCCAATGCAGGCGCTCTATGCGGCAGGAATGCCAAATCGCTCCGCCCTTGTCGCTTTCGCCCCTGCCATCCTCCTGACCGCGTGCGGAGGCGAACCCGCTGCGCCTGCCAAGCCGCCGGTTCACAGCGAGGCGATCGCCCACGAGACCGAGCTTGTCCGTCTGAAGCTCACGCCGGAAGCGCAGAAGCGGCTCGGGATTGTCACTGAGCGGATCGGGACGGGCACCGCATCGGCCATACGCATGACCAGCGGCGAAATCGTCATCCCGGCAGGCGTCGGCGGCGCGCCGATCAACTCTGCCAGCAATCTGCAACAGCTTGGCTTGCAGCAGGTCGCCGCTGATGGCGAACTTGCGAGGGCACGGGCGCAGCTGGCTTTGGCGCGCGTAGCCTATGATCGTGCCTCGGCTCTGGTTGATGAGGAAGCGGGCAGTATTCGCGCGCGTGACGAGGCGACGGCGGCGCTCGGTGCGGCAAAGGCTGCTGCCGACGCTGCGGCTGCCCAGCGCCGCCTGCTCGGGCCTGCGGTGGCGAGCCTTGGA